>Ga0163216_100021_pt1 | contig 597113 bp, 528 predicted proteins | sample SynspAceP_FD_167610 | JGI IMG/M metagenome (GOLD analysis project Ga0163216, IMG submission 167610) | Saline lake microbial communities from Ace Lake in Antarctica - Synechococcus sp. Ace-P (Illumina Assembly) | ecosystem: Environmental > Aquatic > Non-marine Saline and Alkaline > Saline ...
GTGTAGACTCTCGTAAGACTTCAATTTTTTTGATCAACTACATCTCGGCAAAGCCGGTCTGCGATGATCTTCTGAAGCCTCTAGCGAGCGCCCACACAAATTATCTGATTATCTATTTTAAAGAGCGTGCTAACTTAAAAAGTTATCTTCTATTAAGAAGTTAACCTGAACATCGTCTTCGTTGTTGTGAAGCGTTGTCCGTGTCAGCGAGGGCGTATATTAAGGATCTACAGATTTTGTGCAACCCTTTTTGAAGGTTTTTTATCATTTTGTCACATTAATTTGTTTTAACGTCAGAAAACGTTTAATACTTAATCAATAAACACAAAAAAGCCCATTATTTGTACAAACAATGGGCTTTTGATCTATTTGAGCGATGTTATTTATTAGGAATTCAATCTTGCCTCGCGACGTCGCTTCACTTCATAAACAATAGCCAACAAGATAGTAATAGAAATCATCACTAGCCCGAGTGCATTTACCGCTGGTGTTAAACCCGTTCTCACTTTGGAAGCAATGTATACGGTTAACGTGGTGTCATAACCTTTCACAAACAAAGTCGTATTGTAGTTTTCAAACGACTGAAGAAATGCAATGGCCGCTGCCGAAATAATCGCCGGTTTTAAATAAGGCAGTAGAATACGTCGAAACGCTTGCCACTGCGTCGCTCCCAAACTCAATGCTGCATTTTCAAGAGTGCGATCAAACCGCTGTAATCGTGCCAACACCATCAGCATCACATACGCAGCTATAAAAGTCGTCTGCGCAATCACGGTTAAAAACACACCACCACTAACTGACAGCCCTTTCCAAAAGATAAGCGTTGAAATCCCGACAATCACACCAGGCGTTAATAATGGTGACATCATTAACGAATACAAAAAGGTCTTCCCTCTTCCTTGAAAAGTAGAAAGGAAAAGAGCACAGCAAATACCAATAGGAACCGCAACGACTAAGACGCCCGCGGCCACAATTACGCTCGTCCATAAAGCCTGCCACATAGCACCGTCTTCTGCTAAGGCTGCAAACCATTTAAGCGTAGCCCCCTTCCAAGGTGATACGGTAGGAAAACGACTGTCATTGAATGTTGCCAGTCCCATGATAATAAGCGGTGTAAATAAGTATAGAAAAAACACACCAATATAAAAACGTACTCCAAATCGCATAATGGTTTCAGATTTCATTTTGCAATGTCTCCCAAACCTACTTTAAAGATACGCATCACCAGGGCAATAAATCCGATACAAATCACCAGAAGTAAGAACGCATACGCTGCCCCTTGGTTCCAATTACCACCCTCAAAAAACCAGTTGTAAATAATCTGAGTAAACCAACGACTCCCTGGTGAACCGAGTAGCGCTGGCACCGCATAACTGCCCGCCGCCAACATAAAGGTCATAATGCAGCCGGTTGCAATACCGGGCTTAGCGTGAGGAATCACCACTCGCCAATGAGTACGGATCCAACCTGCTCCTAAATTACGCGCCGCTTTGATTTGATTTGTATCTAAGCTTTCGATGGCATTATAAATAGGAAAAATCATAAACAGGATATAGGCGTACACCATACCGATTAAAACGGCACCATCACCCGATAAAAATCGAATCGGACGATCAATAAACCCTAACCCCAGCAGTAACGCATTTAATGGGCCCTTATAGGCCAAAATAATGTACCAAGAAAACGTTCGTAGGATTTCGTTAATCCAAAAAGGAATAATCAATAGGAGCAAGCATAAAGCGGCCTTTTGCGGCGTTGCTACCTTGGCAAGATAAAATGCAATGGGATAGCTGACTAATAAAGTCAACGAAGCAACCAACACACTCGACCAAATTGTTTTGAAGAAGATGGTTAAATGTATTTTGTTGTTAAACAACGTTTCATAATTGACCAGAGAATAGGTATCTTCTGGGCCTCCAATATCAGCAGGCAATAAATTTGGACGAAATGAATAATCGACCATAAGCAGTTGCGGTAAAATCACCAAGGCAATAATCCAAATAGCAATTATGCCGAGAATACCAACGGCAAGGCCACTACCAAACCGTGCTTTGAGCTGACTAAACATGATCCTCTCCTGCAATGACAATGGCATCTTGCTCACTATAAGAAAGACTAACAGGCGTTCCTTTCTTCAAGGATTCCGAATATTGATGTGTCGCAAGCTGAATAGACAACGCTTGATCCGCCGGTGTACTTGCGTTCAACGTCAAATACGCGCCTTCAAAGTTCACTTCATTTATACTGGCTTTTAATGTATGCATCCCATCTTCTGCCTGCAGTCTGAAATGCTCAGGACGAACAAATAAAGTCGCATCACTGCCAATCGCTAAATCACCTTGAGCGCGTCCTGCTAATTTGCCTAACGGCCCGCAGTCTAGGACAACAAAATCAGGGTTACTATCAATTACCTTGCCTCGGATACCATTATTTTCTCCCACAAAGGAGGCGACAAAAGCCGTTTTAGGGTCACGGTAAAGAGTAATGGGATCGGCAACTTGCTGTATTTTTCCAGCAGACATAACCGCGACTCGATCCGACATTGTCAACGCTTCACCTTGGTCATGAGTAATATAAATAAAGGTAATGCCTGTTTTACGCTGAATTTCTTTCAACTCTAGACGCATGTGTTGGCGCAGTTTTAAATCAAGTGCAGATAACGGCTCATCAAGTAGTAACACTTGTGGTTCAACGGCCAACGCGCGAGCAATCGCAATACGTTGCTTTTGACCACCAGATAACTCTGATATTTTTTTCGCACCACTGTCTTCCAATGCCACCAACTCAAGTAATCGGTCAGAAGCTTTTTTGCGCTCACTTTTCGAAACGCCGCGAACCTCTAAGCCAAATTCTATATTTTCAGCCACAGTCATAAGAGGAAAAAGTGCGAGATTTTGAAAAATCATCGAAGTCGGGCGTTTATTGGCTGGCACACCACGCATACTTTGGCCACCAATTTTAACATCACCTTCCGTAGGATCTAAAAAACCACTGATCATGTTCAAGATAGTTGTTTTGCCACAACCGGACGGGCCTAAGAAACTAAAAAATTCACCCGATTCTATTTTCAAATCGGTTTTCTGGATGGCAGTAAAATCGCCAAATTGCATAACGGTATTATCTAAATGAACACTACTATCCATATTTCTCTCACTAATTATTTTTTCTCGATACAAAAAGCCCCTTGTTCAAAAATCACAAGGGGCTTTCGAGGTTCTATTTATGCTGACAAGTAACGGTCTTGGTATTCGTTACGAAGCGCAACATACCAAGGTTCTTGAATTGGCCACCACCAAAGATTGGCAAGATCTTGCTTACTGTAAGAATCTTGAAAGAACTGTTTCGTTGCTGCAGGCAATAATGCATCGGCACCTTTAGCGGTTGAGTTGTAGCCCGTCGCTTTTACAAACATGGCACCCGCTTCTGGCGTGTAATACCAATTAATAAACTCATACACTGAATCAGTATTGTTGGCATTTTTAGGAATAACAAAACCTTCCATCCAAGCCAATGCACCTTCTTTGGGTGCACCGTAAGCAATAGGTTCACCTTCTGTTTTAAGTTTGAATGCAGTGCTGTCCCAAGTTTGACCAATAACGGCACCATTGGTACGGAATGCACCTTGCGCTTCATTCTCTGTAGACCAAAACTGAGCAATAGAGCTCTTATGTTCAGCAGCTACTTTTAGAATGACTTCAAAGTTCGCACGCATCGCTTTTTCAGTTTTATAAGAATCAAGTAATGGGAAAGGAAGCTTACCAGCTTTCTCCAACCACAAGCCGATTCCAACCAAAGCCGAATGTCCACGCACTGTAACGCCACCAGCATTTTCAGGCTTCCATAAATCACCGTAGCTTAGGCTTTTAGGATTAACACTCGCATCTTGAGTGTTATAAGCTATGGCTTCCGTCCCCCAATCGGATGGCGCAAAATAACGCTTACCGTTTACAATCCCTCCAACATCTGAACCAGCAAGAGCACTTTCTAAACAGCCGCCCCAGTTCACTCGTTTTACATCAAGTGGCTGAATCAAATCATAGTCAACATAACCAGGAACACGGTCAACGGTTGGCATAATGATATCGAAACCTGTTCCATCCGTAGCACGCAAAGAGTTCATTAACTCATCGTTTGTACCGTAGGGAGTAAACGTGGCATTGATGCCTGTTTTTGCTTTAAAGTCGGATAACATTTCATCGGTAATGTAACCAGCCCACGCATAAATACGCAGCTCTTTATTAGCAGCAATGGCTTGATTAATTGAAAACGGGGTAGCGGCAACAGCACCTGCAACAGAGGCGCCTTTCACGAATTGGCGACGGGAAAGGGTCATTTTTGAGCTCCTTAAGTTTTAAGTCATTGTTTTATTATTTCATTAGAAAAGCGTCTCAACGCTTCAAACACACTTTTATTAAACGCTTGTTTAATATCTTTTTCAATTTAATACAAAATAATGACGAAAAAGTGACCATGGAAGATATTTTTTCGAAATGGCTAAGCTAATCTCTAATATTGTCGTTAATGGTCAATTTATTGGTGATTTTAGGTGTTTTAAATTCTGTCTCACGCAAACCCTATCACCCCCCTTTCTTGTCACATTTTTGTCACACACACAGATTAAAGTAGTTCAACCCGTAACATTATGTGAATAAAGTAGGTTCTTGATTGAAAATTTCCCATGTAACACGTACGACGACAATAAGTTATTTAGTGATTGCCGTTATGCTTATTGTCTTACTGCTTTGGAGCTTAATGAAATTTCGTAGCGCCTTTGAGCAAAGCGACACTTATACGCAAGTGTGGGAGTACTCATCTATCGACTTAAAACAACAAATCGAAGGCTATTTATCTTCAGGGGAGGCCTCTGCCTTACAGACAGCAGAAGGGTTTATTCAACAGCAAATCCGCCCAGCACTCAGCACCTTGCCAAACTCGATTAAAAACCCCATAAATGAACAGCTGATTGAAATCGAGAAAAGTCTTCAATCCGATGTAAGAGCCGCCGGAAAATTATCTGGCAGCCCTTTTGCACTAATCGAAAACAACGAGCGCCAAACCCTGCTGTCTTTAGATTCCTTAGCTGACAAAGTACAGTTGCTTCAAGCAAAAAACAATTTACAAACTGCTGCACCTTATATCGCAAGCCAAGCCTTTTTATATGCTGACCTTGCTCATGTAAACAGTGCTAAAAACGATTATTTAGCCAACAACACACCAGACAATTATCAACGCCTAAAACAGTCTGTTTTAACCTTTCAATCTCACATCAAAGAGTTTAGCAACCTGCCTATACTTGTATTAGATGAAGAGCAAAACACAGACACAGCCGATGACTTATCCTCCTTAATGGGATGGGCGAATGAATCAGAAATCAATGATGAGGTAACCGACCCTCTAGAAGAAACCAAAAGCGAACTCCGTACTTGGTCTAGCCGCTATTTAAAAGACGTTGACTCTAGTCTCGCAAGTATTCAACAAGCCATTGAAGCACAAAATCGGATACGTACATTGATCAGCCAGCTTGAAAATATTTTAAAGGCTGGCACTCAGGACATTCAAAAAAGCGCTCAAACCACTCAAGAGCAGACACTACTGGCCTTTTCTATATTTGTTATTCTGATGGTATTGACCACTATCTTGGTACATATTTTTCAAAATAAAGTCGTCGTAAAAAGCGCCAAAGATTTATACATTGCCGTCAAAGAATTAGTCGAGCACCAAAATATCAACACGCTCCAAGTAGGAAAAAACAAAAATGAGCTCTCTGACGTAGCGCATTACCTAAACCGTTATTTAGAGCAAATAGCGGTTCAGCGACAACAAAGAGACACCGAGCTCAACAACATTTCGATTTCACTCAACGACATGTTGAACGCCTTTGGGCAAGTGCACGAACTAAGTACCGCCTCGAACCGAGAATTAGACAGCACTCTAAAAATGTCCAACCACATCGAAGTGCTGGCGAACAAGGCCGAAGTCCGAGCACGTGAGGTAGAGACCTACGCAATAGAAACAAATACCGCCATGACACACAGCGTCGGTCAAGCCGCATCACTGGCTGTGGCCAACCAAACCACCGTTGAGAGATTAAACAGTAGTAAGAAGTCTTTACTGAATCTAGAGTCGTCCGTGTCTAGTGCTACTTCAATTGTTAGCGGCATCAGAGATATTTCAGAGCAAACTAACTTACTGGCTTTAAACGCAGCCATTGAAGCCGCACGAGCGGGAGAGCATGGGCGAGGTTTTGCCGTTGTCGCATCGGAAGTTCGAACACTATCGAGTCGAACACAACAATCATTAGAAGAAATCACTGAAATTTTTGCCCTTCTCTCCTCCGCCACAAGTAAACTTAAAAACAACCTAGAGCTTATTGAAAGCGCCTCGACAGAACAGATAAGCTTAACTCAAACATTGGGGCAATCTGCTCAAGAGGTGCTTGAAAAGTCTAAGCAATCTACTCAGCTCGCAAAAAAATCAACTGGCTATGCTGCGGAGCAAAAACTTGGCATGAGTGACCTTAATGACGCTGTCGTCAAAGTGAGGGAGCAAGCCAATGAGTCTGAAGAGTTTATGTCTAAAGTGACCGATAGTATCAAGCAAAAAATTCAAGACATCACCACAACGCTGGGTATCAAATAACGATTAAAGACGATGGGCGATACAAAAGTAAAAGACAAAAAAAATCCAGCTTACGCTGGATTTTTCACATCATAAGCTCACAGCACAGGCTTAAAACAAAACACGTGCTTTAACCGTTCCTTCAACTTCTTTGACTTTCTCAAGAGCCAATTCGCCTTCTTCTGCATCAACATCCATCACCATATAGCCAAGTTTCTCCGTGGTACGAAGATACTGGCCTGTAATGTTAATGTTATGTTCAGAGAAAATAGCGTTGATCTTAGACAGTACACCAGGACGGTTCTCGTGAATGTGCAAGATACGATGATTGTCTGCTTGAGCAGGCAATGCCACTTCAGGGAAGTTAACCGCAGCCGTTGTGGTACCCACATCAGAGTATTTAATCAGTTTATCAGCCACTTCAACACCGATGTTCTCTTGCGCTTCCATGGTGCTACCACCAACATGAGGCGTTAGAATCACATTGTCTAAACCGCGCAATGGAGAAACGAACTCTTCGTCATTACCTTTTGGCTCAACAGGGAACACATCGACCGCTGCGCCGCCTAGATTTCCAGACTTAATGGCGTCAGCCACCGCATCAAGATCCGCAACCGTGCCACGAGAAGCGTTAATGAAGATAGAACCTTTCTTCATTTGAGACACTTCTTTCGCGCCGATCATCATCTTAGTCGAATTGGTTTCTGGCACATGCAGACTGATAATATCGCTGGTAGACAACAATTCTTTCAGGCTTTTGATTTGGCGCGCATTACCCAAAGGCAATTTAGTAACGATGTCGTAAAAGCAAACGTCCATGCCTAGAGATTCTGCTAGTACGCTCAACTGTGTACCGATGCTGCCATAACCAATAATACCTAAACGCTTACCACGAGTCTCATAAGAACCGACGGCAGATTTAATCCAGCCACCACGATGACACGCTGCATTTTTAGCAGGAATACCTCGAAGCAATAGAATCAATTGACCAAGCACTAACTCTGCTACGCTACGCGTATTCGAGAACGGTGCATTGAAGACAACGATGCCTTTTGCACTTGCCGCGTCTAAATTGACTTGGTTAGTACCAATGCAGAAACAACCAATAGCAACCAATTTATTGGCGTGTTCTAACACCTTCTCGGTTAATTGAGTGCGGGATCGAATGCCAATAAAATGCGCTTCCGCGATTTTTTCGATCAATTCATCCTCTGCTAATGCGGTTTTATGATACTCAATGTTGCTATAGCCTGCGTCATGCAATGCATCCAGTGCAGATTGATGAACGCCTTCTAATAACAAGATTTTGATTTTGTCTTTGTCTAGTGAGTTACTACTCATGGCTCGTTCGACTTCTCTATGGTGGTGGGGGAAAAAGTTGACGTATGTTAACACAAATAAAGCGCTTACCTTAATGCCGATAAGGGAATGTCTTTCATTATGACAAGAGGAACGTTCATAGAGAAACCGTAAATAACGGCCTCTCTATGCGAGTATTTTTAGACGGGTTGTTTTCTCTGTAAATACACACCTGTTTCTACATGATGAGTATAGGGAAACTGATCAAACATGGCGAAACGCACTACTTCATGTGTACTCGACAATGACTCTAAGTTTGACTTCAGTGTTTCAGGGTTACATGAAATATAAAGAATGGAATCTATCTTGCGAATCAATTCAACCGTTGCATCATCCAAACCTGCACGAGGTGGATCAACCAGCACAACAGAAGGGGTAAGTTCACTAACACCCGCTTGAACAAGGCCCTTTGGCAACTCAACATCACCGTTTAACGCGGCAGAAACGTCTTCACTGGCCATTTTGACAACTTGAACATTGTGCATACCGTTAATCGCAATGTTTAACTGTGCCGAGTTAACCGAGACTTTTGAAATTTCCGTCGCCACCACGCGGTCAAAACGTCGAGACAGAGGAATTGAGAAATTGCCATTACCACAATACATTTCTAACAAATCGCCTGACGCTCCTTTTGTTACGTCCAATGCCCATTCCAACATTTTTTCACTGATGCTGGCATTAGGCTGAGTGAAGCTGTTTTCTACCTGCTGGTAATGAAACTTTTGACCATGAACGGTCAAGGTTTCCATGACAAAATCACGGGTCAAAATTTGCTTTTTCTTACGACTACGACCAATAAAATGGCAAGCCGGAAACGCGTCATTAAGCTGCTGTGCGGCGGCATTCCACTCATCATCAATCGGCTTATGATAAAGCAAGCTAATCAAAGCTTCTCCTGTAGTGGTCGTTAAAAAATCGACCTGGAAGAGCTTATGTCGCAATATCGGCGTATCTCGTACTGCATCAATCAATTTTGGCATCAACTCATTAATAAGATGAGAAGCAGCAAGAAACTGATCGGTACGAATTGGGGTTCTAGGATCCGCAGGATCAAACATCGCATAATATAAGTCATCGCCTTCATGCCAAATTCGAAACTCAGCGCGCATACGATAGTGAGAAGGCTGGCTCGCGTATACTTCCATCTCAGGCAATGACAAACTCACCATTAATTTGGCTAATTCAGCTTGCTTATCTTGCAGCTGCTTTTCATACATTTCTGGTTGGATTTGATCCGGTCTCATGACTCATTCTCTTAAAAGCGATAGGAACTAGCTAGCTTAAAAACAATTGGCACTAGTTATCTTTAAGCGCGGCATTATACGAGTTCCCTCTTCACAAATCTAATGACCCAAATAAATGAAATAAACCGAGTTAATGAAGATATTGAGGTCCCAGTAGAATAGCGAGCGATAATGTCAGCGAAAACGTACCGTCGTAGTCGTCTTCTGCTTCATGGGTAAACTGAGGCGTCACCTGACCAATAAGCCAATCTTTGTAAAGGAGACGCTCATATTGAATGTTATATAAAAAACTGTCTGGCTCAATGGACTGCTCGCCTGACTGAAGAAAGCTTAATTGATACGCCATCCGGTTTTTTTCATTCAATGAATGCTGAATAATAAAGTTTTCACGGACATAAAACAGGTCTTCTTTATCGAGCCAAGTTACGCCAAAGTCTGTACCAAAATTCAAAGTAGGACTCGTAGCGTAACCTAAACCTAGACCATAACGTGCACCAATGCCTTTAGAATAATAAGCAAATGCTTCTTGATTTTGCCACCAATTCCACGACCCAGTAACGTCACTCTGCTTAAGGCGTAATCGTAAAAATGGATCAAGAGGAAAATCTACTTTTATACCAGCATCAAGATCTAACCCTATGTCTTCTTGTATATAACGCACAGCAGCCGAGATATTCGATTTCAAGGCAGAATTTACAATGCCATTTTGTTGAGACGATTCGCCTCGCAAACTTTCAGGTGCCAAAGTGTCAGGTTCAGACTCGATGATTAAGCGTAATCTACCCTGAGTATTTGGCAATTTAAGCCTAGTACGAAAATCAAAAAAACCGGAACGGTCACTTCCACTTAATACCGTGCCAAATCGCACGTCTAAATAACTATCTGAAGGTTGGCTGCTTTCAGTTCCGGATAAAAAGGAATCTATATTCGTCGACCAACTGCCAATTGTTTTTGAAACCGTCTCATGTGAACTCAACCACCAAGAAGGTTCAGTATTTTTTCCTACCTGCTCACTGTTTTCAAATTGAGCAACCGTATTACTAACCTCCTCTTCAGCAGAAGAAACGGGCAAGGAGCAAAAAGCAGCCAAACAAAGCATCGCAAAACGCCCCTTGCTTACGAACATAACTTAGTAGCCTTTAAGCATTTGCTGAATCATCAGAGATGAATTTTCCGCCGCAACTTGAAGATACTCCTCAAAACTCTGAGAAGACTCCTTACCCGCGATATCAGACAATGAACGCACCACAACAAAAGGCGTTCCAAACTTGAAACACACCTGCGCAACAGCAGCGGCTTCCATTTCGACCGCCACAAGTTCAGGAAAAATCGCTCTAACCGCTTCCACTCGAACAGGATCATTCATAAAACTATCCCCTGTTCCAATCAAACCAACTTTGGCTTGTACTTGAGTCACGGTCTGTAAGGCTTTTTTCGCCTGATTCACTAAATCTGTGTTCGCTGCATACGTCGCAGGCATGTTTGGAACCTGCCCCATCACATAACCAAACGCAGTGACATCCACATCATGATGAACCACTCGATCCGAAATCACGACATCTCCAACTTGTAAATCAACATCAAAGCCACCAGCAGAACCAATGTTTATCACATATTCTGGCTGGAACTGAGAAAGCAACAAAGTAGTCGACACAGCCGCATTTACCTTACCAATACCGGATTTAAGCAAAACCACTTCTTTGCCTTCAAAAGATCCAACAAAAAAATCACAACCTGCAATGGTCTGTTCACGAACATCTGTCATCCACGCTTTGATGACGGCCACTTCTTCGTCCATGGCGCCAATTAACCCGATTACGCTCATTCATTGCTCCTAATATTTGCATTGTTATGCATAACGTCTTGTGTAAATAACCGTATTTGATCGCCAGAATAAGGCAAGGCCATCTCGAAAAAGGCCACATTATCCGGCATTTCCGGCCACCTTTGTACCGAAAAAAACCGTACCTTTGGAAAAGCGGCCTGAATCGACAATAAAAGAGTCTCTGGCTGAGGCACCAACAACACAACAACCGCATCAGGGTGGTACGACAAAACGACATAATAGTTAGATAAGTCCACTAGCCATTGCGTCGTAATGCCATAGTTTTCTAACTCTGTATACCAGATTGCTTTGGCGACACGACTGCCACCCACCATTACCCAAGACTCATATTGCCCATTAGAGTATGTAGGAACAACCCCCTCCAATGCGCATGCTTTTATCAATATTTGATGCAAATTATAATCAAAAGAACATCCCATTAGGGTAAAAACATGCGGATCGGCTTTGACCGGCAAGGTGCTATTTAGCCAAACGATTGGAAGCTGATCCCGATTGTATTTTAGCTTCAGTGCTTGAGTCATATCCGACTGCGCATCCACATCGCTATCACACCCAATCAAGACAGCATCGAATTTCTTGACGGCACTAGACTGAGTGAAAAAACTGTCCGTTGAAATATATTCTTCAACCTGTAAACCTAACCTCTCTAGGGCTTCCTTTACCGCTTCTGCATTTGAGTAGTCATTCGACACCCAGGCCACCACTTGATTTGGTGCTAATGGCTTGAACTCGCCTTTAGACTCAGACTCTTCAATTATTAAATTAAGTTGTAATGCATTATTTTGTAAGGTCTTTTGCTGGCCACCAAGGTGAGCTAGTAACATATTAACCATCCAGCAAAAAAGAGGCCTGAAAGCCATATCGTTCATTGCTATCATTTCAAGTCCAGAGTCATCAAAACGAACCGTTAGACGACGCTCAGCCATATCGTTCGACATGACCATCATAAATAAAACACGCACCAGACCTCTAAAACTCGCATCCACTGCAACAACCCTTGCTCCTGCCTTTACTGAGCAATCCAATTGTACTCTGTTTGCTTCTACGCCCATCGCTACCATAACTCGAGCACTTTCCTGACAAAAAACATCTCCTATCGGGAGATAAGACACATCGCTTTCTACCGTGCTAATTTCGTCTAATACTGATACCAACAACGCAATCCAGCCCTGTAAATGCGTTGTGTTTGTATGGCTAGGTAGCATGGAAAGGTACGTCAGCTCATTTAATATGGCATCCGTGTCCACCTTCTTTTGCACAACGGATGATAGTGGCTGTAACTGCTCAAGTTGCCACGTTAGACTGGTTTCTTGGGTAACATTTTGACCTACTAATAATAAGCCTCGATAAGTACTTTCATTTTGAAATGAATAGGCCTGCCATTGATATATCCGCCCTAGATTATTAATGGTTAAGTCAAAATGAACACCAAGACCACCTTTTAACGCCTCTTGAATAGATTGATGACAAGAAATAGGCATAAAATCAAAAAGTGTTCGTGCTCTATCTGAGTCAGGAAAAATACGCTTAGCTTCTGTATTGATAAGCTCAACTTCCGCTACCTCGTTACAGAAAATGATGGCACTGTGTATCGATTCTGCAAGAAGCGTAAATCTACGTTCTTTGGCTTTAATAAAGGCCTTATATTGATTACTTTGCAGCTTAAAAGGTTGCAACTCGCTAAACGTCAACAAGTCCTCTTCAGGGCGATACGCTATGGCTTCAAGAGGATGGAAAAGTAACGTTTTCACTAAACGTGTCAAAAAGAAATAGAAGCACAATAAAACAAAACCAACCGCAACAATTAAGGGCAGTGCATTTGTTAACAGAGTAGAAGAAAATGCGTGTTTTTGAATAATATCGAGTTGTAGTTCTGACTGGACAGGCGAAACTAAAGGTAAACGCGAGCGTAATATCGAACCAGATAAGTCCACACCAGCCTTATGCTCTTCTAACAAAACACGATCATTAACCTTGTCATAAATTTGTACGGCACTGACTTGAGCGCTTTCAAGTAGCTCATGCGCCAACGTTAAGTTGTCATTTAATGAAATAAAACCATACAAAAAACCAATATTCTCTTGCTCAGACGACAGTAATTTTTTTTTGTACATAAGCAAAATGGTACCGTCTTTTGTCATAATAGACGTCCACCTGTTGATAAGCCCTTCTCGCAATAGGGGTTGAAAATTTACTTTTGTAAATAAGCGCGCCCTCGGGTCCATTGAGTGCAGTCCATTTTTCCATTCGATATAAAAGAAATCTAAACCACCGAATAGCAATACCTCATGATGACTAAATAGCAAATCTAGTTCATGACCAGAGGTATAATCGCGTAAAGAAAGATCCTGCCCAATAAACTTCATTTCGTCTTCAGCGCGAGCCAAATAGCCATTAAAAGCCTGTTCAACCACTCGATGCTTTAAAACCAAACCTTTTTCTGCAGCCGATTGATTCAAGGCTTCAATAAAATACAGAATCATCAAAGCAATGACTAAAAAGGCCACTCCGATCGATGCTAACACCCTTTTCCGTAGACGGCGCCGTAAACTAATACTTACTCTTGCCATAGTTCCACCGAGTAATGGTAGGCCTGCTGCACCATCAAACGAATACTTTCAGCGTCTAGCTCAGCAGGCATTAACGTAGAATGTGCGACATAAAGATTGGGCATATTCTTTCCTTCAAGGTCCATTTTAATTGCTTCTGCTAACGCGATAGACAGATCATCCTTCATAAAGAGAACGCTCACTTTCACACGACGGCTTACCAGATCAGATATCCCATGCAAAGGTAGTCCCCACGAATTTGTTTGAATATTTGGAGCGAGACTCTTTTCTTTTAGTGCGGCAACGACACCATCAGAAATATTCTGAGAGCAGCTAAAAATAAAGTCTGATGGATCCTTTTTCAATAATGATTGGGCCGCCTCAAAAGCACTTTTTTTATTGTCTGAAACCACTCTAATGTGACTGATACGACGATTGTATTTCATCATTTCATTTAGAAATACATCGCAGCGTACATAGCCAAGATAGCCTGATGGTAAAACCAATGCTGAGATACTTGCGTCTGGAGGCAACTGGCGATCGAGATAACTGGCAAGCATGATGGTTGCCTTTTTTTGATCAAAACCAATGTACATTAAAGGAGGGTGATTCATCCAATGAGCCAACGGCGAGGCAAAATCATAAAGAATCACCTTCGGAGCTTTACTGGTGCGTAAAAAGCGCTCTAAGAAGCGGCGCTGAACAAAGCCCAGCTCAGTCATCACAATATAATCAGGCTGAGCTTCTGCTATTTTGAAATAAGGCGTTATGTCGCTGCTATTCTGAGAGCTGCCAATGTAAGTATCAAGTCGATAATCGATTCCTAACTCTCGCATGCGTTTTTTAAATGACATTAACAACGATCTATTGTCTATAGCATTTATATCCCCAAATAATAGCAACGCAATACGCACCGCTCTTTTTTGAGGGACTCGAATTGGACTAGGAGGCGAGTTTACTACGGTTGTAAACTGTTCTGCCAAAGGCCCTTGCCTTGGACTAAGTTGATAAAAATCATAACTGTCCATCAGATCAAGCGACATGCTCGCTGCTTGTACAGTGAAAGCGGAGCATCCTAGAAGAACAACCCACACGATAAAATAACGAAATCTGCGCATTACTGAGCCCGATTAAACATCATAGAAAGAATTATTCTAACCAAATTAACGAACTTTAGTGATAACAGGAACAAGAAAATACGATCAAGCACAGAAAACATTCTTAGAATGGAATAAATAACGAAGAAATAACGAAGAAATAAGAAGTTGTCATAAATTTCAGACATAAAAAAAGCCGACATAAAGTCAGCTTTTTTTATAATTTGGTGCGGAAGGAGAGACTCGAACTCTCACGCCGTGAAGCACTGGAACCTAAATCCAGCGTGTCTACCAATTCCACCACTCCCGCAAGGAATGGCGAGCATTATAGGTAATTGAATCTTTCGGTCAATAGTTTTTTTACTTTTTTATTAAAAAACTTAAAAAGATATCTTTTTTCCTATTTTCGCTCGCCATCATTAAAGCGACATTCTTTTCAAACAACGCTTAAAAAGTGCGTCCACCTGAATATTCACCACGCTCATAACGCACAGCCATTTCTTCAAGATCCATAGTTTGGATACGGGAAGCTTGCCCGGCAGAACCAAACGCTTCATAACGATCAATACAAACCGCCTTCATCGCCTTGATACTTTCTGTTAAATATTTACGTGGGTCAAAGTTACCTTTGTGCTCAGCCAAACTACGACGAATAGCCCCTGTTGCCGCTAAACGTAAATCCGTATCAATATTGACCTTACGAACACCATAACGAATCGCTTTTACGATCTCGTCGATCGGTACACCATACGTCTCTGGAATTTCGCCACCGAATTGATTGATAATTTCTAACCAGTCTTGAGGTACAGAAGAAGAACCATGCAATACAATGTGAGTATTAGGTAACAATTCAACGATCTTCGCGATACGCTCGATATCAAGAATGTCTCCCGTTGGTGGGCGCGTAAACTTGTACGCACCGTGGCTGGTACCAATCGCAACTGCCAAAGCATCGATACCTGTCGCATTAACAAAATCAACGGCTTCTTGTGGGTCCGTTAGCATTTGATCCATTGTCAAAATGCCTTCCGCGCCAACACCGTCTTCTTCGCCCGCTTCACCCGTTTCGAGCGAACCCAAAACGCCCAACTCTCCTTCCACTGACACACCACAAGCGTGAGCGAATTCAACCGTACGACGAGTCACATCCACATTGTAGTCATAACTCGCAGGGGTTTTGCCGTCAGCCATCAAGGAACCGTCCATCATCACAGATGAGAAGCCTAATTGGATTGAGCGTTGGCAAATAGCTGGAGAAGTACCATGATCTTGATGCATTACCACAGGAATGTGGGGATAATCTTCAATAGCGGCCGCGATCAAATGACGCAAAAAATGCGAACCCGCGTATTGTCGAGCACCTGCTGACGCCTGCATGATAACGGGCGAATTTACTTCATTAGCGGCTTCCATGATGGCTTTCACCTGCTCCATGTTGTTCACATTGAAGGCTGGCAAACCATAGCTGTGCTCCGCGGCATGATCCAGCAGTTGACGCATACTAATTAAAGGCATAATAAATTTCCTCTGCAATTTTCTTATATTCTATTTATAACGGATTGAGTTAAGGGATTAAGCTCACTCGAATTTTTTATCACAACCTTGCTTATCACAGGTCATGTGGCTTACGCCTTATCGTTAGTATTCTATTCAACTACTGTCGAATAGGTCACTCTCTAGTGTTATGACCACCAGCTTCACTTTCTGTAGAACGACTATTCAACGTACAGTGAAGCCAGCAATATTGGCTTTACGCCTTATTATTTAGAACAATTTTTGTCATTCTTTGATACTAATTTTGCGCGCGAGATTCCAACATCGCAACAGCTGGAAGCACTTTTCCTTCAACAAACTCTAGAAATGCGCCACCACCCGTTGATATATAAGACACTCGATCCGCAATATCGTACTTATCAACCGCGGCCAATGTATCGCCACCACCAGCAATTGAAAAACCTTTACTGTTAGCAATGGCCATCGCTAATGCTTTGGTACCACCACCAAACTGATCAAACTCAAACACACCCACTGGACCGTTCCAGATAATCGTCTGGGATTTTTCAAGTAAAGCCGCAAAGGCAATCGCTGCTTTTGGCCCAATATCTAAAATCATGTCATCAGGAGCAACATCGGCGGCATTTTTAACGGTTGCTACCGCATCAGAAGCAAACGCTGTCGCAACGACAACATCTTCAGGTAGCGGAATACTGGTTTTCGCCATTAAGGCTTTAGCCTGCGGTATTAAATCTTTTTCATACAACGATTTGCCAACAGGAAAACCCGCAGCGGCTAAGAAGGTATTCGCAATACCGCCACCCACAATCAATTGGTCAACCTTGTCAGATAAAGACTCAAGAACGGTCAGTTTAGTCGATACTTTTGACCCGCCAACAATCGCCGCCATCGGGCGGGCAGGTTTTGCCAACGCTTTTTCTAACGCTTCTAACTCTGCTGACAATAATGGTCCTGCACAAGCGATTGGGGCGAACTTCGCCACGCCATGAGTTGACGCTTGTGCGCGGTGCGCGGTACCAAACGCATCCATCACAAACACATCGCACAACGCCGCCATTTTTCTAGATAAGGCATCGTCATCATTCGCTTCACCTAAATTAAAACGAACATTTTCAACCAAGACCAATTGACCCGATTCAACATCAACACCATCTAGCCAATCTTTGACAAGAGGAACGTCTTGCCCTAACAAACTCGCTAAATGTGTAGCAACAGGTTGAAGCGAGTAGGCGTCTTCGTACTGACCTTCTGTTGGACGACCAAGGTGAGACATCACCATGACTTTTGCGCCCGCCGCCAACGCCAATTTAATGGTTGGCAATGCGGCACGAATACGCGCATCGCTGGTTACTTTGCCGTTTTTTACTGGTACATTTAGGTCTTCACGAATTAACACTCGTTTATTCGTCAGATCTACGTTTTTCATATTAATTACCGTCATGTACGATGTCCTCGTCGTTTAACGTGCCAATGCACTAATCTAAATTCGATTGTTTAATCACACCCGCCCAATACGTCGCCACATCCAACATACGGTTAGCATAGCCCCATTCATTATCAAACCAGCACAGTAACTTCACCATACGCTGATCAATAACCTGAGTTTGCGTGCTGTCAATAATCACCGATCGTGGATCGTGGTTGAAATCCACAGAAGCATGCGCTTCTTTAGTAAATCCCATTAGGCCTGCGTATTTTGAGTTTGCCGCTTGCTCTAATTGCTGATTAATTTGTTCTACTGTCACGTCCCGCTCTGTGCGCAACACTAAATCGATAACGGAGACGTTCAAGGTCGGCACACGCACCGCGTTACAGCCCATTTTGCCTTCTAGTTCTGGCATCATGCGCGTAATCCCTTTCGCTAGCCCCGTATCCACCGGAATAATTGAACTCAACGCGGCGCGCGTCAAACGTAAATCTTTCTTATGGTATCCATCAATAACAGGCTGATCATTCATTGCAGAATGAATCGTCTGAGTCATGCCATGCACCACACCAGAAAATTGCTTAATAATATCCAATACAGGAATCAAGCAATTCGTGGTACAAGACGCCGCCGAGACAATATCATTATGTGGTTGGATATCCTGATGATTAAAACCGTAGACAATCGTCGCGTCCACATCCGCCGCCGCCGGCTGAGAAAGTAACATCCTCGGCACCCCCGCATCCAAATACGCCTGCGCACCATAGCGATCAGAAAAACTCCCTGAGCACTCAATCACCATATCCAACTCAAGAGACGCCCAATCCATTTCATCTGGTGTAGCACAGGAAAAACACAGGATCGCATCGTCATCGATGATCAGCGCGTTGTCTTTTGTGGATACAGGTTTAGGAAAGCGGCCATGCGTGGTGTCATAGCGCGTTAGATAACTGATTGTCTCGATGTCGGACAATTCATTAATAGCAACCACTTGAATGTGATCGCGGTAGCCGTTTTCATAAAGCGCTCGTAATACCGAACGACCTATTCGACCATAACCATTGATAGCGACTCGCAACATATTCCTACTACTTCATCGCAAAGAGAGTGGTAAACACGTCACCACCCGCTTCCTTAATAAAAGAAAAAAGAGGCGTACACATTGCACACCTCTTTTCTTATCAAGCAACACCCTTACACTGCTAAGATTTTCTCGGCAGTTTTGACAACATTTTCTACGGTAAAACCGAAGTGCTTCAGAAGATCGCCACCAGGCGCAGACTCACCAAATGTGGTCATACCTACCATCGCGCCCTCAAACCCAACGTACTTGTACCAGTAGTCAGCATGCGCCGCTTCAATAGCAACACGTTTAGTCACGTTACTTGGCAGTACAGACGCTTTATACGCGGCATCTTGAGCATCAAACACATTAGTTGATGGCATAGACACAACACGCACCTTGTTACCTTTCGCTGTTAATGCTTCAGCAGACGCCATCGCTAAACCGATTTCAGAGCCGGTCGCGATCAAAATAAGATCTGCCGTACCAGCGCAATCCTGAAGGACATAACCGCCTTTGGCGACATTTGCTAACTGTTCAGCATCACGTGCTTGAGCTGGTAAACCTTGGCGAGAGAAGATCAATGACGTTGGACCGTCACGACGCTCTACCGCTGCTTTCCAAGCCACTGCAGTTTCTGCAGCATCACATGGACGCCAAACTATCATGTTTGGTGTCATGCGCAAGTTAGCCAATTGCTCAACAGGCTGATGCGTTGGCCCATCTTCACCCTGACCAATGGAGTCATGGGTATACACAAATACGTTTTGGATGCCCATCAACGCAGACATGCGAACCGCATTACGTGCGTATTCCATGAACATCATGAAAGTCGCGCCGTAGTTGATAAAGCCACCGTGCAAGGACGCACCATTCATGATGCCGCTCATACCAAATTCACGAACACCGTAATAAATGTAGTTGCCAGCAGGATCATCTTGAATGCCTTTTGAACCAGACCATAGCGTCAAGTTAGAACCAGCAAGATCTGCAGAACCACCTAACAATTCAGGCAACATTGCACCAAAAAATCCGATCGCATTTTGTGATGCTTTACGGCTAGCGATGTTCTCGCCTTTGTCTTGGCTTTCTTGAATGAAGGCTTGCGCTTTTGCTTCGAAATCGGCAGGTAACTCGCCTTTAATTACACGACGTTCAAATTCTGCCGCCAACTCTGGGAAAGCCGCTTGATACGCTGCAAATTTCGCGTCCCATTCAACTTCACGAGCCGCGCCGTCTTCTTTCGCATCCCAACCAGAATATACATCAGCGGGGATTTCGAAAGGAGCATAAGGCCATTCAAGAAATTCACGCGCGGCCGCAATTTCAGCATCACCTAATGGTGCGCCGTGACAATCATGGCTACCAGACTTATTAGGTGAGCCAAAACCAATCACTGTTTTGCAGCAAATCAAAGTAGGCTTGCTAGTTTCTGCTTTCGCGGCTTCGATCGCCGCTTTAATTGCCACTGGATCGTGACCATCTACGTCTGCAATAACGTGCCAGCCGTAAGCTTCAAAGCGTTGTGGTGTGTTGTCTGTAAACCATCCTTCAACATGACCATCGATAGAAATACCGTTGTCATCCCAAAAAGCGACCAATTTACCTAATTTCAATGTACCCGCTAATGAACAGACTTCGTGGGAAATGCCTTCCATCAAACAGCCATCGCCAAGGAAGCAATAAGTATTGTGGTCAACTACCGTATGACCTTCACGGTTAAACTGCGCGGCCAAGGTCTTCTCAGCAATAGCCATACCTACCGCGTTACTAACACCCGCGCCTAAAGGGCCCGTGGTGGTTTCTACGCCATCGGTGTAGCCGTATTCTGGGTGACCTGGTGTTTTAGAGTGAAGCTGGCGAAATTGTTTTAGCTCTTCAATTGGCAATTTATAGCCAGAAAGGTGTAAAAGAGAATAGATCAACATGGAACCATGACCGTTAGACAATACAAAGCGGTCACGATCAACCCATTTAGAATTGTTCGGGTTATGCTTTAAAAAATCATTCCATAATACTTCAGCTATATCGGCCATACCCATTGGCGCGCCTGGGTGACCTGAATTAGCTTTTTGAACGGCATCCATACTTAATGCACGTATGGCGTTAGCGAGTTGTTTCCGAGACGGCATGGTTATTCCACTCCTGATAGCTTAACGAACAATGAAGGAACATTCTCTACAGGATGAAGTCAGCATGCAATGCTGGCCCCACCCTTTACACCCAAAGATTGAGCAAAGAAAATGAAATCACACAAGAATCTGTACCATCCTAACAAAAAAACGGCCTTTTGCCTCATTAAAATAGCCCTGTCGGGTTGATATTCGACCAGCTCTAGTTCATCATTCGACACACTATAAAAGCGTCGATTTGTCTCGGCTTGCGGGCGCTATATAAACTCAGCTAAACAGATACGCAAGAACCTGTTTAGCATTTTTATGCAAAACAGGTTTTTTTATGCCTGTTTAGCGACTAACTCAGCTAAAGAGGAACACCCAACATGTCCGAATATTCTTTATTTACCTCAGAATCCGTGTCTGAAGGTCATCCAGATAAAATTGCAGACCAAGTATCTGACGCCATTCTAGACGCCATCCTAGCAAAAGACCCAGAAGCCCGTGTGGCGTGTGAAACCCTAGTAAAAACAGGCATGGTATTGGTGGCGGGTGAAGTGCGCACCAACGCTTGGGTCGACATCGAAGAGATAGCTCGCGGCGTTATACGCGAAATTGGCTACAACAGTTCAGACATGGGATTCGATTGGGAGTCTTGTGCCGTGATGAACGCCATTGGTAAACAGTCGGCAGAAATCGCGATGGGCGTTGATGAAGCAGATGAACACGAACAAGGCGCAGGCGACCAAGGCTTAATGTTCGGTTTTGCGACCAATGAAACCGACGTGTTAATGCCTGCACCGATTACTTATGCGCACCGCCTGGTTAAACGCCAAGCCGAAGTCCGCAAAAATGGCACATTAGACTTTCTTCGCCCAGACGCGAAAAGCCAAGTCACGTTCCGCTACGATGAAAACGGTAAGCCTTGCGCGATTGATGCGGTTGTTTTGTCAACGCAGCACAGCAAATCGATAAAACAAGCTGATCTTCGTGAAGCGGTAATGGAAGAAATCATCAAACCCGTTCTTCCTGCTGAATGGTTATCAAAAGACACCAAATATTTTATCAACCCAACGGGACAATTCATCATTGGTGGACCAGTGGGCGATTGTGGTTTAACCGGTCGTAAAATCATTGTTGATACTTACGGCGGCATGGCACGTCATGGCGGCGGCGCTTTCTCTGGTAAAGACCCATCTAAGGTTGATCGTTCTGCGGCTTACGCCGGTCGCTATGTGGCGAAAAACATCGTTGCCGCTGGTCTTGCAGACAAATGTGAAATCCAGATTTCCTACGCCATTGGTGTAGCAGAGCCAACATCGATTAGCATTAATACTTTCGGTACTGGAAAAGTAAGCGATTCAGTTATCTCACAATTGGTTCGCGAGCACTTTGAATTACGCCCAGCGGGTTTAATAAAAATGCTCGATCTAAAACGTCCAATTTATCTGCCAACGGCGGCTTACGGGCACTTTGGTCGCGAAGACGAGAATTTCACTTGGGAAAAAACAGACAAAGCAGACGCATTACGTAAAGCCGCTGGTTTATAATTTTCTGATTTTCCGTTATAAAGCCTTTTTCTGTATAACTCTCTTTATAAGAGTGACGTTGCAGAAGAAGGCTTTTTTATTTCTACCTCTTTTTCAAACAATAGGAAACATAGGATAAGTATGCGTATTCCAAGAATTTTTATCGATACAGAACTCAATGAGAATACGACCCTTGCCCTACCTGATTCGTCATTTCAGCATTTATGCAAAGTGCTACGATTAAAGTCAGATCATCCCATTAAAGTCTTTAACGGCAAAGGAGGTCAGTTTAATGCCACCTTATGTGATGTAGAGAAACGTAGCGCAAACATCCGTATTGCCGGCTTTGAAGCTCTGAATAATGAATCACCAATACAAGTTACCATCGGGCAAACATTGTCCCGAGGCGAGCGAATGGACTATGCTATTCAAAAAGCAGTCGAAGCTGGCGTCTACGCCATTCAGCCACTGTTCAGTGAACGCTGTGAAGTTAAATTACAAGACAGCCGAGCCGAGAAGCGCTTACAGCATTGGCAGCAAGTAGCAATTAGCGCAACGGAACAATGTGGTCGAGGTATTGTCCCTATTGTCTGTGCGCCATTAGAATTGAGCGATTGGATCGTGAATTGTAATGAAATGTTAAAGCTAACATTGCATCATCACAGTGCAAAACCCATTCGCCACTTTGAACGTCCAACAAACAACAGTGTTTGTTTACTCATAGGACCTGAAGGTGGTTTAAGCAGTGATGAAGTCCAACTCGCTGAAAACAATGGTTTTAATGCTATTTCTTTAGGCCCAAGAGTACTAAGAACTGAAACCGCTCCTGTGGTTGCTCTTAGTGTTATTAATACTTTGTGGGGCGATATTTAATCGTATTAATATAAAAGCCCAATGTAGAGATCACTAACAGAATCGCTACATATTCACGGCATAAATAGCGTTAAGATTTGAGCTGAACATATTAAAGGACAAATGATCGCATGTTTTACCGAATAGTTATGATTTGCACGGTTTATACAGGGACGCTTTTTTTACCGGCAACCGCACAAGCAATCTCTCTTGAAGAGGCAACGTATACCGCAATAGAAAACAGCCCTACCGTTAGACAATCTATTGCAGAATACCGCGAGTTTAAAGAAAACACTGAGTTAGCTCGTCGTTCCGGCTATTACCCAAGCGCGGACATCTCCGCTGGGATAGGGCACGAAACCACCTACGCGGACAACGCTACCTCGGAAGACATCGACCTGACTCGCCGAGAGTTAACACTGTCGCTTAATCAGCCTCTTTTCAATGGCTTTTCGACACAAAACGAAGTGGAACGACTGTCCAGTGAAGCAGAAGCCCAGCGCTGGGCTGCGCTGATTGCAGTAGAAAATACCGCACTCGAAGTCGCTCAAGTTTACGCCAACATTTTACGATACCGTGAACTCGTTACTCTTGCCGAACTGAACTTAAAAACACACGAACGCATTTACGGGCAAATCAAACTAAAAAGTGATTCTGGCATTGGACGTCAATCAGACCTGAGCCAAATAACCGCTCGTCTTGCTAAGGCACACGCGAATCACTTCGCGGCAATCAACAACCTGACAGATGCGGAAAGTAACTATTACAATATCGTTGGAGAGTTTCCACCTAAAAATCTCATTTACCCCGTACCTGATAACGACTTGCTGCCAAAGGATCTGGATTCTGCCATCAATGAAGCACTGAAGAAAAACCCAGCAATCGAAGGGGCATATTGGGATGTTGCCGCAACAGAAAGTCTCCAAAAAATCACCAATGCTGACAACTACCCTAGCGTGAACTTTGTCGTAGAGCGGACATGGAATAATAATATAGACGGTAGCGAAGGCCCAAGCGAAGACTTGCTCGCTATGGTGCGCCTAAACTATAACCTGTACAGCGGTGGTGCACACAAACGTAAAAAAGAAGTCGCAGTTCAGAAAAATGTTCAAGCAACAGAAATACGACGTCAAACCATAAGAGACACAGAACTCACCGTTCGACTGTCATGGGCGGCTTTCGAAGCCACTAACGGCCAGAAAGAACACATCCGACAATATGTTATTGCTACGAAAGAGTCTCAAATAGCGTACGAAAAACAATTTCGCCTAGGGCGTCGTACACTGCTAGACGTACTTGATAGTGAAAATGAGCTGTTCCAAGCTCGCCAAGACTACGTAAATGCAGACTATGATGAACTCTTCTCTGAATTTCGTCTCTTTAATGCAAAAGGTGAGCTGATGCGTGCCTTTCGTATTTATCGCCCTCAGTTGCTTGGTTTTAATGATGAGTTTGATAAAAAACAAGCACCACCGACGGGTCGCCCAAGCGCCGTTGATGAGCTAAAAGCGGCTGAAAATACGATACAAGAGGATTCCTCTACATCACCTCAAACTCCACCAACAAATAGCACTAAGAACACACAAGAAAGTGAGCTTTTTCTTGATGCCGGTGGCAATGCAGGAAGTTGGTAATTATTAAAAAAGCGCAGCATACTTTGAAAACACACATTATTGGGCACCATTTTATAACCAAATAACCAATGATTTTACTTTTAAAAACAAGCCAGCGTCGTCATTTAAAAAATGCTTACGCTGGTGAACTTTTACATTCAAGCCATCTCGCTCAGTATTCTTGTTCGCCAAGGTAACTATCTGCACGTCATGGGTGTTTTTTCTTCTCAGCGCCCCCATATTTCTATAGCATCAATATCTATTAACAGACGTTTCAACGCACTAAAACGTTGCTTTCGCTTTAGGAACCACTCTATGACTATCAAGCTCGGCATTGTAATGGATCCAATTTCATCCATTAACTACAAAAAAGACACGTCACTCGCCATGCTATGGGCTGCGGCCGAAAAGGGCTGGCAACTTATTTACATGGAGCAAAAAGACTTATTTCTAGACAATGGCAAAGCGTATGCCATGACTCGCCCACTGAATGTTCATAAAGACCCGGCTCATTTTTATGATCTAGGTGAAGAAAGCAAAATGCCATTAGGCGAGCTGGATGTGATCTTAATGCGAAAAGATCCGCCATTTGATAGCGAATTCGTCTACAGCACCATGATTTTGGAACAAGCAGAAAGAGACGGCGCTCTTGTTGTCAATAATCCCAAAAGCTTACGCGACTGCAATGAAAAGCTTTTTGCCACCCAATTTCCACAATGCTGTCCTCCGGTATTGGTTACCCGACGCGCCGATTTGCTGAAAAGCTTTCATAAAGAACACGGCGATGTGATCTTTAAACCACTAGATGGCATGGGTGGTACGTCTATTTTCCGCATTAAACCTGACGATTCAAATGTTAGCGTTATTATTGAAACATTAACAAACATGGGCGTAGAGCAAATTATGGCGCAAAAGTTTATCCCTGAAATAAAACAAGGCGATAAACGTATTCTCGTTGTAAATGGGGAGCCTGTACCTTTTGCGCTGGCACGAATTCCAGCATCAGGCGAGACCAGAGGAAACCTAGCCGCAGGCGGTCGTGGGGAAGGCCGACCACTAACCGATCATGACCGTTGGATTTGTGATCAAGTTATCCCATCACTAAAAGAGAAAGGATTAATGTTTGTCGGCTTAGACGTGATTGGTGATTATCTCACCGAAATTAATGTGACAAGCCCAACCTGTGTCCGTGAATTAGACACTCAATTTGGCTTAAATATCGCCATGACATTGATAGAAGCCATAGAAAAGCGTCTTCAGTAATATCAGCATGCGAACAATAGACAAGTTTTCTGTCGCACTCTTCATCGCCATTAGCGCTCATGTGCTAATGGTTATGCTGATTGGCTTCGACTTTGAACTACCAGCGCCTAAGCCAAAAACGCTTGAAGTGACCTTGGTTCAACATACAACGAAAGCACCAAAGGATGCTGACTTCATTGCCCAAGCAAATCAACAAGCAAGCGGAACTGAGCTGCGTAAGAAAAAGCTTACCACCACAGAAAACTCACGTTTTTTATCGGATACGATTCAAGAAATTTCGCCACCCGTGCAACCACAATTGGCATCTGCAGAACCGATTGACGAGCCAAGCTTATTAGCCACAAAAAACCAAAAAGCCGTCTTTGAAATAGCCAAGGAATCAGAAAAAGAACCCAAAACCCTTGAAGAACAATTTCGTGGTGAAACACAAATTCCGAGTCATCTATCTAATGATATTGCGACTCTAGAGGCCTTACTCGACCAACAACGTCAATCCTATGCAAAACGCCCAAGAATACGACGACTCACCTCAGTTTCAGCCAAAGCAGCTATGGACGCTCAATACCTAGATGATTGGCGGCGGAGAATCGAACGCATTGGCAACATACACTACCCAGAAGAAGCGAAGCGCAACCACCTCTATGGAGAGCTGCGCTTAGCCGTTATTTTACTGCCTAATGGGCATGTGGATGATATTGAAGTACTTCACTCCTCAGGCGTTAGAGTATTAGATGATGCCGCCATGCGAATCGTTCGTTTAGCCGAACCTTTTCAAGTTTTTCCAACGGAGTTAAAAAAAGAAGTGGATCAACTGGAAATCATTCGCACATGGCGATTTGTTCCTGGCGACCAATTACAAAGCCAATGATCTCGAAGCAAACCTATTCATCATAAAGCACAGCCACAAAAAAGCCCTCCGAAGAGGGCTTAATCGTCTTTACTAACAGGCGGTTAATTAAGCATCAATCAAATTGACCATCACCCATTGCAAGACGTATTTTTTTCATTGCGTTCTTTTCAAGTTGTCGAATACGTTCTGCTGACACTCCGTATTCATCGGCCAACTCATGTAAGGTTGATTTCGCATCAGACAACCAGCGCTGGACAAGAATATTACGGCTGCGTTCATCAAGATCAGACATAGCCACTTCGAGTCGCTGATTAGAGTCTTCTTCCCAGTTACCGTTTTCAAGTAAGGTCGCAGGATCCGCTCGATGATCTTCTAAATATTGTGACGGCGCTTTAAAAGCACTTTCATCATCATCATCTGCTGAAGCATCGAATGCCATATCAGAAGAACTTAAACGGCCTTCCATTTGACGTACCACGTCAGGCGTTACGCCTAAATCGCTAGCGACAGACTCGACTTCTGAGTTACTGAACCAAGACAGTGTCTTTTTCGCGCTGCGCAAATTAAAGAACATTTTGCGCTGAGCTTTCGTAGTCGCTACTTTAACGATACGCCAGTTCTTCAAAATAAATTCATGGATTTCAGCTTTAATCCAATGCACGGCGAAAGAAACAAGGCGCACGCCAACTTCAGGATTAAAGCGCTTCACGGCTTTCATCAAGCCAACATTGCCTTCCTGAATCAAATCACCTTGGGCTAAACCGTAGCCAGAGTAACTTTTTGCAATATGCACAACAAACCTTAAATGCGACATAACCAAGGTACGCGCGGCTTCAAGGTCTTCTTGATAATAAAGACGCTCAGCCAAGGTTTTTTCTTCGTCAGCGGTTAAAATCGGAATTCGGCTAACGGCTTGTATGTAGGACTCTAGGTTCTGGCCTGGAATCATAATATCCGTAGGCTGGAGAGTTTTACCCATCTCTATTTCCACCTTTCTAATTGTTCATACTGTGTATGACAAAATACTATCAAGTAAAGTCTGCGGGTGTGTGACATAAATGTGAATAAATCATGGCTATTGTCTTAATACTGATTTTAGCCCTTTATGTTCACTGCAGTTCAATATTTGTTATGTGTCGATTAACGGCAATCCACGCCCCGACCACACCAACAAATGCGCTAATAGTTAAACATAAAACAATCTCATCTGCATTAAAAGTCTGCAGCTGAAAACCACTTTGATAGAGCTCGATCAATCTTTCTGCTGGTGCGCTTACCCACCAGCTAAGCAAGAGAATACATAGACTGGCAAAAAAACCACCAAGCACACCAAACCAAAAACCCATGTACAAAAATGGTCGACGAATATACGCATCGGTTGCACCAACCAACTTCATCACCAAGACTTCATTACGGCGACTTTCGACCGCCATTCTGATCGTGTTCCCCACAATCAGAAACACCGCAACCACCAACAAGACAGATAAAGCATACACAAATCTCTGACCAAAACTCAGTATATTGGCAAGGCGCTGTAACCATTGTGCATCCAGCTCTGCGTATTCCACTTCTTTTTGCGCATCCAATTGGTCACGTAACGCTTGTAAGTTAGACAAGGTCGTTACGTCTACCGCTTCTTTGGGAATGACTCGTAAGACAATCGGCAACGGATTCTCTGGTAAAGAAGACATGATCTGCTCATATCCGCTTGATCGTTCGAAATATCTAAGGCCTTCTTCTTTAGAAATGTACTCAACCGATGCCACATCTTCTTGCGCGGAAATACGATGCGATAACGCCAATGCTTGCGTGTCTTCTAAGCCAGGGAAAAGATAGAGCGTAATAACCGATTGCTGCTCCCACTGATCGGTAACAGATTGCACGTTCTTCAATAAAACATACAAGCCGCCCGGCAACGATAATGCAATGGCGATAACCATAACGGTCATAATACTGGCCAATGGGTAACCCACCAGACGCATAAAGCTTTCCATTAATGTTGCTTGATGCTGACGGAAATACTTACCGGGGTGAAAGGAGGTCCGTGTCGGCCAATGATGTTTGGTCGCTTTAATCGACTCGCGTGTCGCGCCTCGTTGATTCGGCTTTTGTGCCATTTAGCCAAACCCTCCATCGTTCACCATTCGGCCTTGATTCAAGGTCAATACGCGATGACGCATACGCGCCACCAACGCCAAATCATGACTGGCGACTAAGACAGTCACACCAACTCGATTGAATTCTTGGAAGAGATTCATGATCTCTGCGGATAGTTTAGGGTCCAAATTACCCGTTGGTTCATCGGCTAACAACAGTTGCGGTTTATTCACCACCGCTCTGGCAATACCAACACGCTGCTGCTCACCACCGGACAACGCCATTGGATTGTATTTTTCTTTATCCAGCAAGCCCACTTTATCCAATGCGGCACGAACTCGCTTTGCAATCTGTTGAGGGTCCGCCCCGCTCACCTGTAGAGGCAACGCCACGTTATGAAAAACACTTCGATCTAATAACAATTGGTGGTTTTGAAAAACAACACCGACTCGACGTCGATGATGCGGAATAGCTCGGCGGCTCAAAGTGCGTAAATCGATACCATCAACCAAGATCTGCCCAGAAGTTTGGCGCTCAATCATCATCATGAGTTTCATTAAAGTACTTTTACCCGCACCAGAATGCCCAGTAAGAAACGCCATTTCACCTTGGCGCAAATGAAAACTAACTTGCGATAATGCTTCTTGCCCGCTCTCGTACTTTTTGCCCACTCGTTGAAATTCGATTTCCACGCTAATTCAGCATCCTTAGATTAGAAAGAAGAAAGATCTAATTGCCACTTATTCACTATCAAACAGGGCATCCACAAATTCTTGAGCAACAAAAGGACGCAAATCATCAACCTGCTCACCCACACCTATGTAACGTATAGGAATTCCAAATTGCTTCGAAATCGCAAAAATAATACCGCCTTTGGCGGTTCCATCCAATTTGGTTAGCGTTATGCCGCTCACACCAACCGCTTCGGAAAACAGCTTAGCCTGACTGATGGCATTTTGACCAGTGCCAGCGTCCAAAACCAACATGACTTCATGAGGCGCATTTTCATCAAGTTTTTTCATCACTCGAACGACTTTTGATAACTCGTTCATCAAATTGGCTTTATTTTGTAAACGGCCGGCCGTATCGGCAATCACAATGTCAATGCCTTTGGCTTTAGCGGACTCGATGGCATCATAAATAACCGACGCTGAATCCGCACCTGTGTGCTGTGCAACAACAGGCACATTATTACGCTCGCCCCATACTTGGAGCTGTTCAACGGCCGCCGCACGAAATGTGTCACCCGCCGCCAACATAACACTTTTGCCTTCAGCCTGATATTTTTTAGCCAGCTTGCCAATGGTCGTTGTTTTTCCGACACCATTCACACCCACCATCAAAATAACAAAAGGCCCATCTTGGCTCACTGGTTCAAGTTCTTTTTGAGACTGACTAAGAATGCCTTCCATCTCCGCTTTTAAATGGGCTAGCAACGTCGTCGAATCTTTCAATTCTTTGCGGTTCAATTTGTCTGTTAGTCCGCTCATCAATGTCTGCGTTGCATCAATCCCAACATCTGCCATCAACAACTGCGTTTCCAGTTCTTCTAGTAGATCGTCATCGACTTTTTTATGGCCACCAATAACAGAAGCCAAACCATTCCCTAAACCACCACGTGTACGAGACAATCCCGATTTAATACGTTGGGACCAAGATAAAGAAGGCTGTTGCGATTCGACGGGTCTCTCTTCTACCACTTGATTATTGATACTCGCCGATTCATCAGCCTCAACATCAACCAGCGATTCATCAGAAATCGAAGTTTCTGGTGAATCGAACGTATCTATATCCTTTTTCTTGGCTGCTGTAATATCTGCATTCATTTTATTCACAAAACGACGGCGAATAACAAACGCTATGATCGCTAACAGTGTTCCTATTGCAATAGGAACATAACGAGCATATTCACCAAGATACGGTGTAAAAAAAACAATAATTTGGTTAACAAATTCCATTCAATTGGTCTCTTTATTTTGACTGATACAGTAAGCACCAGCGATAATGCTATGATTAGACATTGCGCCACATACATGGACACTTTAAAACGATTATTTTAACATCATTCCGGCTCGCAAACAGGCTTAGTTTTAGCAAACGCACGCTTAACAGACATCGTCTCAAGGTCCATTATGTCCGATAGTAACAAACCTCTCTTTAGCCGACCGGTTTTAGCGGCCATTATGCTGCTTTGTACGCTGGCTATTTGGCTATTAAATCTAGCCGTACCAAGCTCCAAGCTACCAACACCCCACATTGAAACATGGACCACGACATCTGGCATTCCGGTTATCTGGTTAAAACAAGAGCAATGGATAAATAGTAACAAACTAGAGATTCGGTTTTCATTTCGCTCCGTCACCACCAACACAACACTCATTCAAACCACGCTGGCAATGTTAATGAGTGATTCACTGCCACTTAGCACCGCGTCAATCAACCAAAGACTAACGCCTTTAGCCGCCCGCGCAAGCAGTTATTATGACCATGAAAACCAAACAATTGGCTTAACCTTAAGTAACGAGCCTACGTATTTAATTCCCACTCTGACTTTGGTAAGTAACTGGCTGAAGAACCCCGTTTTCAAGCACCGTACCTTCGACAACTGGCAACGTCAACACCAGAACAACCTCCCTGCTCAACATCAACTTGAACGCGTTTTATTTTTGGATAAAAACAAACAACAAGATGCTTCAGAAATGGTCAATGTATCACTGGAACAGGTCTCTAATTATTACCACAGTTTAAAAACGTCTGCGGCCACCATTTTTATTATTGGTGAAATGTCGCCTGGTGCAAAGCAAACCGTCCAAAACGCAATCAACCTTATCAGTCAAGATTATCGTTTATCGAACGCATCAGCAGAGTCCATTATCTACGAACCACTCAGTACCGTTATTCAAAAAAATGAAGGAGACCTCTGGCAAACTCGAAGCGCTATGGCGTTGATGCCGGTTTCCTCTGTAAAAGAATGGATAAGTCTACAGCTTTGGGGGACAGATTTAGTTTCCACCCTCAACAAACAGCAACACATCGATTTTGTACAGCTTGCTCTAACACTGTCACCTCAGCGTCCTTGGGCGTGGTGGAATATTCAATATGGCGACAAGATAGCAGTCGTGCCAAACCAACCCTCAGGAGAAGAAAGCCGTTTTATCAATGCTAAAAGTCTGACCTTCGCTGATCAAGTTCCCTCAGTGAGTAACAAAAAAGCTTTTCAAACGCTTCTCGACACGTTCAAACAACAACTCGAACAACAAACGCTGTCACCAACATGGTGGAGTACTATCGCGACTCAAGTCACCCATGAAGACGGGCAACTCACCTTAGAGCAATTTACTAACAGCTATCAAGAAGCCATTGATAGCTTCACGATCGAAGACTATCAAACAGCCCTAAAACATCTATTAAAACCATCATCCTACCAAGAGATTCAGGTTTACCAATGAAAAAACACACCCCTAACCATGCCTCGAGCCAAACCAAGACAAAGGCATCCAAGCTTCGCATCATCGCGGGTGAATGGCGCTCGCGCCAGTTACCCATCCCCGATGTTCAAGGATTACGGCCGACGCCAGATAAAGTCCGAGAAACCTTATTTAACTGGATTAATTATTCTATTCCGGGAGCCGTTTGTGGCGATTTCTTTTGTGGCTCTGGCGCATTAGGGCTAGAAGCGCTCTCACGAGGCGCGAAGCACGCCATTTTTGTCGATAATTCAAGAGTGGTTATCCAGCAAATGACCGACAACTTAGCGACATTAAAGGCAGAAAATGCAGATGTCACGGCACAAAATGCGGCCGTTTTTCTAGACACTGCAACGCCTACTCCGCTGGATATCGTATTTTTAGATCCGCCGTTTCGTAAAGGTTGGCTCGCCCAAATCGTTCCTTTGCTTGAAAAAGGCTGGCTCGCAAAACGAGCGCTTGTTTACATTGAAATGGAGAAAGAAGCCGCACTTCCTATCTTGCCCGCGCACTGGTCTTTGATGAAAGAAAAAACAGCGGGACAGTTGGTTTACCGTTTATTTGAAATCGTCAAATAAACCCCATTAAAGCCCTGATAAATGCAGGGCTTGCATTACTTCACTTCCTAATCTGAACTCTCGCACTAAAATAGAACAACACGAAACGTTTTGTTACCAACACTCGCTTAAAACAAGCTATATTAAAAGTTGTGTTCTTAGCACGATGCTTGCATACGCTAATATAACGACGTGCCAGTAGCACGCACACCATTTAACCGACTCGACTCACAGGAAGGTCATTATGTTGGCAAACTTATCCTTTAAAGCAAAGCTATTATTCCTACTGATCACCGCCGTGATGGGATTTATTATTGTGACGTTTGTGGCCATGGGAGGTCTGTCCTCTCAGCAAAAAGCCAATAATGAATTGCGTAACCTTTCAAAAATTCAAGCGTCAAACGATCAAGTTCGCATCCACATGCTAGAAATAGCCGATAGCATAAGATCCATATCCGTGGACAATTATGATGACTATCTAGCGAGTGCGAATGAACAAATAGAAAAGAATGGCAGCCTCATTAGTACTAGTATTGAAAGAGCCCACAGCCAAGCCTTAAAACAAGTCCTCGAAGAAGACCTTATTAAAATAAACGACTACAGCCAAGCGCTCATTGCACTGATCAATAAGCGCTATATTATTGGCTTTGACTCGTCCTCTGGACTGCGTGGCAACATAGATAAAATGGGGACGCAGATCAGTGAAGACATTAATAAACTCAGCCTTTTAAAGCGTGAGTTCACGAATGTTCGCAAGGGCGAAGCCAGTTATCTGTCCGACCCAACAGAGAGTAATTTAGAAGAATTCACCTCCAGCTTCACGCGGTTTGACACTCGAATCGAGAATTTTGGCTTTCAAGATACTCACGGAGTGAAAGCCAACGCCTATCGAGATGCGCTACTTCAATACGGTAAAGAGTACCAAACCCTCAACGACACAGAAACAGAGTTTACCGCCAAAAAGAACGAATTTGATGAAGGCCAGCTAAAAGCAAACCAACTGATCAATGAGAATATATTGCAAGCTGAAGCTGACGCCGAAACCAGCTCAGCTCAAGCCAATGCCACTCTTCTCGGTGTCAGTATTGCTGTGAGCATCGCTGCTGCACTACTAATGATCACCATTGGACGCAGTGTAAATAGCACACTGCACAATATCATTACGGATTTAAATAAAGTCAAACAAGGCGACATGTCCTCCAAATCACTGGTCAACAAAAAACGCAATGATGAATTCGACCAACTGAGCCAATCTCTAAATGAAATGACTGACGGTCTTGGCAACGTATTAAAAGACGTTGTGTCCACAACAAGTCACGTTAGCACCATGTCAACTGACCTAAACAGCACTATTCTCAGCATTACCAACAGCAACCATCTAGTGAACCAGCGCACGCATTCATTAGCCAGTGCAACTGATGACATATCAAGTCGGTTAAATGAGTTATCAAGTACAACCAATACCTTAAGATCCCACTCCAACGAAACCTACCAGTCTGCCAAATCTGGAGCAGACACCATCAAAATGGTACTGAACAGCATCACGGATACGGTAAATATCGTTAATATAACGAGCCAACAACTCAATGAGCTTGGCCGTTTATCTAAAAACATCGATAACGTCATTGCGATGATCAATGATCTTGCCAGTCAAACTAACTTACTTGCACTAAATGCCGCCATTGAAGCGGCACGAGCAGGCGAAGCGGGTCGAGGTTTCTCCGTGGTGGCCGATGAAGTCAGAGCGTTAGCGGAAAAAACCGTTGATGCCACGTCTAAAATTACCGACATCGTCAATACGATTCAACATTCAACGCAAACCGCTATCACTACCATGGAAAGTGGCCAAGATAACCTGAAAATCATCAGTGAAAATGGCAGCAAAGCAGAAGAAGCCATGCGAGACATTGAAAGCAACGCCATGACAGGGTCGCAATCAACCGATTCGATGGCAAACGCCATTCAAGAGGTTGCCAGCACGGCCATTCAAATGAGCACAGAGATGGAGCAAATCGCTCAGCAATTAAATGAAGACACTCGCTCCATTAATATTATGGCCGATAAAACCAAACAAATTCAGCAAGTTTCAGAACAGCTTGCCGATAAAACGCAAGTATTTACGCTCGTTTAAAACGCAATTAACCCACCCGAAACGCTTCTAACATGTCATCGACGAATGATAGAAGCGTTTTTAAAATCACGGCTATTTTCTCCTTCAATCCCTCGATGGCACTATCAACCTCTTGATGACACTAGGCGCAAACGCTAGACTGTGTGGCATCATTCATCGATGAACCTTCCCACGCTTCTTCACGGGAATTCGAGCACCTTCATTAGGGCTTTACTTTAGGATATAAAAAAACCTATGCCGGACGTCATTCCAGCCGACTCTGTTGGTATTGTTACGCCACAGATTGCGCAATTTGAAACACCGTTGGCGCTGTGCTGCGGACAAACCTTGTCTTCTTATCAACTCACTTACGAAACCTATGGCACACTGAATCAAAATGCGTCTAATGCCATTTTGATTTGTCATGCTTTAAGCGGCGACCATCACGCGGCGGGTTATCATGCCATGGCGGATACCAAACCAGGCTGGTGGGATTCTGCTATTGGCCCCGGCAAAGCCATCGATACCACACATTTTTTTGTGGTCGCTCTTAATAATTTGGGGGGCTGTGGTGGCTCTACCGGCCCAACCACCATTAATCCTGAAACAGGACAACGCTGGGAGGCAAGCTTTCCCATTGTCACCGTAGAAGACTGGGTTCAAAGCCAAGCCCGCTTAGCCGATTTACTCGGCATTAAAACCTTTGCGGCCATTGTCGGTGGCAGCCTTGGCGGCATGCAGGTTTTAGAATGGAGTATCCGTTTCCCTGATCGCTTGAAAGCCGCTGTCATTGTCGCTTCTGCACCAAAACTTTCTACTCAAAATATCGCTTTCAACGAAGTAGCGCGCCAGTCTATTCGCCGTGATCCAGATTTTTTTGACGGGAATTATTTAGACAACAAGTCCGTGCCTACCAACGGCCTTGGCCTTGCTCGCATGCTAGGTCACATCACCTATTTATCGGACGATGCCATGGGCGCCAAGTTTGGTCGCCAAATGCGTCACGACAGTTACCAATACAATTACGGCATTGAATTTGAAGTAGAAAGTTATTTACGATATCAAGGCGAGGCCTTCACGAAACGTTTTGATGCCAACACCTACATGTTGATGACCAAAGCACTCGACTACTTTGATCCTGCCGCGCAAGCCGATGACGATTTGGCGGCTGTACTGAGCAAAGCGCAATGCGAATTCCTGTTGGTTTCTTTTACTACTGACTGGCGATTTGCACCGGAGCGCAGTGAAGAAATTGTCAATGCGCTCGTCAAAGCGGGTAAGTCTGTTTCGTACGCAAAAATAGAAGCTGAAGAAGGTCATGATGCGTTTCTTTTCCCTATTCCGCGCTACATGGCGGTGTTGAGTACTTTTTTAACTCGCGTTGCCAATCGCTTAACGACGGAGGCCAACTAATGCGCTCTGACTTAGAAATGATCGATGAATGGATCCAGCCCAACATACGCGTGCTCGACTTGGCTTGTGGCCCAGGAGAATTGCTCCATCACCTGATTGAAAACAAGCAGGTCAACGGCTATGGATTAGAGATCGGTCCCGAGGATTTGAATACTTGTATAGAAAAAGGCATTTCAGTTTTAGAGCAAAACATAGACGAAGGGTTACAGAACTTTGAAGATCAAAGCTTTGATCTAGTACTGATGACTCATGCCCTACAACAATTTCGCCGGCCTGATCTTTTAATCGATGAAATGTTACGAATTGGTAAAGAATGCATCATTACCTTTCCAAACTTTGGTCACTGGCGCAGCCGACTCCATCTTGCACTAAAAGGCCGCATGCCGGTTTCGGATTTTTTACCCTACAATTGGTACGACACACCCAACATCCACTTTTTTACCTTTCAAGATTTTGAGCGTTTATGCCGTGAAAAAGATATCAAAATTCTGCGCTGGGCCGCAGTTGATGGGCATCTAAAAGACCACTGGTGGATTCGTTCTATGCCAAATCTATTCAGTGAAACGGCGATTTTCCACATCAGTCGTTAAGCCGTACATTGAACCATAAATTAAGCGACAAGACGGTCAATCAGCCGTCTTCGTAGCAGAATATCAAGAGGAACTCCGGTGAACAAAACCATCGTTTTAGCCAGCAACAATGCCGGTAAAATCAAAGAATTTAATGCATTGCTCAGCGACATGGGCATCGACGTTAAACCGCAAAGCGAATTTAATGTCGAAGAAGCCGAAGAGAATGGTTTAAGCTTTATTGAAAATGCGATTCTAAAAGCACGTAATGCTTGCGCCCAAACAGGCTTGCCAGCTCTAGCGGATGATTCCGGTATTGAAGTAGATTACCTAAATGGTGCTCCCGGTATTTACTCTGCGCGTTTTGCTGGAGAACACGGTAACAATGAAGCGAATAACACCCTGCTATTGGAAAAATTAGACGGCGTCGCTGAACTCGAACGCACCGCACGCTTTCATTGTGTTTTAGCCTATATGCGCCATGAAGATGACCCTACTCCAAAAGTATTCCACGGCGTTTGGGAAGGACGAATAATGACATCAAACGAAGGTCAAGAAGGCTTTGGTTATGATCCCGTGTTTTACGTTCCTGAATGTGGTTGCAGTGCAGCAAGCCTGCCAAAAGAAGTTAAAAACCAAATAAGCCATCGGGCAAAAGCATTAAAGCAACTTTTCGCAGCTTTCCAGCAACAAAGCAGTCTACTGTGAGCATTCTGTTGCCACCATTGAGTTTGTATATCCATTTACCTTGGTGCGTTCGAAAGTGCCCTTATTGCGATTTCAATTCTCATCAAGCTGATCGTTTTGAAACCAATGGCAAGCTGCCTGAAGACGCTTATTTGACGCAATTGCTCGCCGACCTAGACGCCGATTTACCTTATGTTGCTGGCCGTCCGATTCAAACGGCATTCATTGGCGGCGGCACGCCCAGCTTAATGAGCGAAGACTTTTACTACCGTTTGATGGACGCTTTACGCGAGAAACTCACGTGGGCGGACAATGCCGAAATTACCATGGAAGCCAATCCGGGCACGTTTGAGCAGGAAAAATTCAGCCATTTTCGCCAAGCAGGCATTAATCGGCTTTCCATTGGCATTCAAAGTTTCCAGCCAAACCTGTTGAAAACCCTAGGAAGAATCCACAACCGAGACGAAGCCATACACGCTGTGGATAAGTCTAGAGCTGCTGGCTTCGACAATATCAACCTCGATTTGATGCACGGCTTACCCGATCAAAGCCTAGAAATGGCCATGGAAGACTTATCTCTCGCGATAAAGCTTAACCCTGAGCACTTATCTTGGTATCAATTAACCATTGAGCCAAACACCGAGTTTTATCGCCGCCCTCCCACATTGCCAGAAGACAACACCTTATGGGGCATTCAAGATGAAGGCCAAGCTTTGCTCACCCAACATGGATACGTTCAGTATGAAGTATCAGCCAACTCAAAAATAAACCGCCGTGCCGAACACAATCTTAACTATTGGCGTTTTGGCGATTACATCGGCATTGGCGCTGGAGCCCATGGCAAGATCACATTGAGTAATGGTCAAATATTTCGTACACGAAAGACCAGACACCCAAACCATTACCTCAACAATCTACCAGAAGCGCTTGTCATCAAAGACGCCATAGAACAAGAAGACCTGCCACTGGAATTCATGATGAACCGGTTACGCTTATTCGAAACATTCGATCTAAATGACTATGAGCGATTTACCTACCAAAAGTTACCAACGTCTTTGATAAAAGCCTGTGAAACTGCATTGAAACAGGGTTTATTAGACCCCGAGGCATGGAAAAACAATCGTGTTAAAACCACCGAAAAAGGCAAATTATTCCTCAATGAATTGCTTGAACTGTTCCTTCCATAACACGTCACTTTATTTACTATAATTTGACATCTAACTAAATTGGTGTAATCCTTGCCCAGTTAAGAACAAAAAAAGGCCATCATTGATGGCCTTTTTTTGCTTCATTGGAGATATAAATCTAGTGAATTTCCAATAGACATTATCTTTTCAAACACAACAATCAACACGGCCGCTTTGTTCTATTTTAACAATTTAATCATTCTCGGCATGCAGTCTACCTCTTCGTTGGGCGCAGTTTTAAAAAAGCATAACTTGCGAATTTACAACGCTAAATTATCGGTTAATTGCTAAAATAGAACAAAATACGTCGCATTAAGAACAGTCCTATAATGGGAATACTTTTAGTGTAAGGTAGCGAAATTGTATAAAAAACGCTCACGTTGGTTTTAGTTTGGAAGGTTTGGAAAATTTCACTAATTCAGGAGAATATTTATGAGTAACAAAGTACCTGACAGCGGTCGGGCAGAATACAACACGTCGTACAAAGTAGGGCAAGATAACGTTCAGTTTCTTGGCCTAGATGTACTCAACCCTGTCTTTAGCACAAGTGCCATCATCATTTTTGCTTTCATACTTGGTAGTATTTTATTCCCAGCAGATGCAAGTGCACTATTGTCAGCAGGAAAAAATTGGTCAATCAATAATTTTGATTGGTTCTTTATGGTATCAGGCAATATCTTTGTGCTCTTCTGCCTCCTTTTGATTGTTCTTCCTTTAGGTAAGATTCGTCTTGGCGGTACCGAGGCAAAAGCAGAGCATTCAACCATCACTTGGTTTTCCATGCTGTTCGCGGCTGGTATGGGTATTGGCTTAATGTTCTGGAGTGTTGCAGAACCTGTTGCCTACTATACAGGTTGGTACGGTACGCCATTTGATGTGGTTGCAAACACGCCTGAAGCGAAAGACTTGGCCATGGGCGCAACCATGTTCCATTGGGGTCTTCATCCTTGGGCTATCTATGCGGTTGTTGGCCTTTCTTTAGCGTTCTTCGCTTATAACAAAGGTTTGCCACTGACCATTCGTTCTGCTTTTTACCCACTATTAGGTGAAAAAGTATGGGGCGGTGTCGGTCACGTAATCGACGTAATCGCAGTTATTGCCACTATCTTTGGTTTGGCAACATCACTTGGCTTTGGTGCACAGCAAGCAACAAGTGGTCTCAATTTCTTATTCGGCATTCCCAACACGTTAATGACACAAATTGTTGTGATTTGTGCGGTAACGGCGGTGGCCATTATCTCGGTTGCACGTGGTCTAGAAGGCGGTGTTAAACTGCTTTCTAATGTCAACATGATCATTGCTGGTGGCTTAGCGTTGTTTATTGTCATCGTTGGTAATACCGGCGCGATCTTCGCGGCTATGGGTTCTTTCTTTTTAAGCTACGTTGAAAATATCATTCCTCTGAGTAACTGGATTGGTCGTGATGACGAAACCTTCTATCACGGTTGGACTGTGTTCTATTGGGCTTGGTGGATTTCCTGGTCCCCATTTGTCGGCATGTTTATCGCGCGTGTTTCTCGTGGTCGTACGGTACGTGAATTCATTGTTGCTGTGTTGTTAGTACCAACCGTTGTGTCCTTAGTATGGATGTCTATTTTCGGTGGTTCTGCCATTGAGCAAGTAGAAAATGGCGTAGGTTCTCTCGCAAATGGCATCACGGATTCTTCACTTGCGATGTTCCAAATGTTTGCCAGCCTACCACTCACATCTTTGACGTCCTTCGTTGGTATCATTCTAGTCTTGGTCTTCTTTGTGACCTCTTCTGACTCAGGTTCTTTGGTTATCGATGGCATCACAGCCGGCGGTAAGACTGACGCACCTATGATACAGCGTGTATTTTGGGCCGTTCTAGAAGGCATCATTGCGATTGCCCTACTTGTTGGTGGCGGTTCTGAAGCATTAGGCGCGATTCAAGCGGCAGCCATAACGATTGGCTTACCGTTCACCGTGCTTATGTTGATAATGTGTGTGAGTTTGTGGAAAGGTTTACATAGCGACATGCATCTTTATAAAAAAGCGTAAAAATATAAAGAGCAATTTCTACTAAAAACAACGCGAGCGGCCATTACCGCTCGCGTTGTTTTTTTTTGCCGAATACTCTATTATCAGCACCTTCTTAGGGGAGTAATCTTCTTTGTACGTACGAATCTGTGTACTGCAAAGATTCTTTGTCAACATAATTGGGCCTCAAGCTCGTGGCAAAGAAGTCCTGATACGATGTGAATCGACGGGATTGGTGAGACTTAAGACAATGACTTGGCTCAGGTGGGCACAGGTAGATTGTCTTTTGTTTTATAGCCCACCTAGGACCCATCAAAAAATGGAAGCTCTACTCACTTCTATCTCTACCGTCGCTCTTGCTGAAATGGGCGATAAAACCCAACTCTTAGCTTTATTTCTTGCCACCCGATTTGCCTCCAAAATGTCGATTGTTCTAGGCATTCTTTTTGCAACTCTACTCAATCATCTTTTATCTGCTTGGCTCGGTGTCGAAATTGCACGCTGGATTCCCGACAGTGCAATCAGTTGGATTATCGGTTTAAGTTTTATTGCTGTGGGTTTATGGTTATTAATCCCAGATAAAGATGACAGCGAAGAAAATACCATACTGAAATATGGCGCGTTTGGCGCGACGTTTGTGCTGTTTTTTCTTGCTGAAATAGGCGACAAGACACAAATCGCCACGATTTTATTAGGCGCTCACTATGGCAGTGTTTGGATGGTCTTGTTAGGCTCAACCCTTGGTATGATGCTAGCGAATGTACCTGTTGTGTTTGCAGGTCGATGGATCATGGACAAGATCAATGCAGATCGAACCCGACAACTTGCTTGTGTACTCTTTCTCATTATGGGCGTTGTCACCATAGCGTCACCACTGCTTCAATAAATAGGTTCACTGAACAGGAATGGTAAAATGGACGTCGAATTAACAGAGATACTCGAAGCACTTTGTCAGCACTCGCCTTTCAATGAGATTGCCGAAGACCCGCAACTCAATGATATGACCAAAGAGATAGAGATTCAGTATGTTAGAGCAGGAGAGTGGGTAATCGCTCCCAGTGCGTTAAATAACACACTTTTCTTTATTCGTAGTGGCGCGATTGAAGTACTCAGCAAAGAAGAAAAATTAATTCGACGTATGAATGAAGGCGAGCTATTTGGCTACGCCTCTCTCTTACGTGGCGGAAAATCGTCACAATCGATGCGCACCATAGAAGACAGTTTACTGTATTGCATTCCAGCCCGTTGGTTTCTCAAGCTGTACGAGGAAAACGATACTTTTTCTGATTTTTTCCAACTAGCCCGAGAAGTGCGTCTGCGCGTTGCGATGGATTCACAAAACTCAGATGTGTCCTTAATGACCTGCCCAGTGATCAGTTTATTAAGACGACCTCCTATTAGCACACATATTGACTCTGATATTCGTCTAGCAGCACAAATCATGTCAGAGCATCGAGTCTCCAGTTTATTGATTACCGATAATGACGAGCTCATCGGCATCGTCACAGACCGCGACTTGCGCACCCGAGCCGTTGCCAAAGGCCTTGCTTACGACACCCCTATTTCCAGCATCATGACACGGGATCCCATTGTCATGGACAGCCGTGACTACGCCTCGGAAGCCGTGTTGAAAATGATGGCGCGTAATGTTCACCATATCCCCATTATTAAAAATGGCCGCCCGATAGGCGTCGTGAGTACTGGTGACATCATCCAAAAAGAGAGCCATGGCAGCGTCTATTTAATCAGCGATATTTTCAAACAAAGCAACATCGAAGGCTTACAAGCCATTAGCCATAAGATGACGCACACCTTTAACCAGCTCGTCGTCGCAGACGCCAATACTCAAATGATAGGTAATGCCATGACGCACATTGGTACGGCCTTTGTGAAGCGTCTCTTACAGCTTGGTGAGGAAAAATTTGGCCCAGCACCTGTCCCCTATTGTTTTATTGCCCTTGGCTCACAGGCAAGAGAAGAACAAACCATCAAAACGGATCAAGATAACGCCCTAATTTTAAGCGATAAATACGATGAGTCATTGCATGGGGAATACTTCAAAAATCTGAGTGACTGGGTTTGCAAAAACCTCGACCTTTGCGGCTATACACTTTGTACTGGCGACATCATGGCATCTAACTTACGCTGGCGTCAGCCTCTTAACGTGTGGAAAGAGAACTTCAGCGAGTGGATTCAAAAGCCCAAAGCAGAAGCGCTACTGCGCCTGTCTATCTTCTTTGATTTACGCGGTATCTATGGCGATAAAACCTTAGCAAAACAGCTAAACCAACATATACGCAAAGAAGCCAAGCAACACTCTGGTTTTTTAACCTTTATGGCTCGTAATGCCAATCAACGAAAACCGCCGTTGGGATTTTTTAGACAGTTTGTCTTAGATGGTGAAGGCAAGCAGTCACGCACTTTTAACCTCAAGGAAAGAGGCATTGCGCCGATTATTGATATCGTCCGCGTGCATGCCCTTGCTTGTGGCAGCGACAAGCTCAACACACTAGAGCGTATCGAAGATATTGAAGCCGCCGGTTTGTTACCTGATGGTCGTGCCAAAGACCTTGCTTTGGCGTTAGAAATGATCGGCATGGTTCGCATTCGAAATCAGAAAGATCAAATAGAAGCTGGTGAAGAACCTAATAACAACGTCAATCCTGAAAACTTGTCTTCATTCGAAAAACGCCATTTACGAGACGCTTTTCACATCGTTTCTCGCCAACAAGAGTTTATTAAATTCCGCTACGCTGGAAAGCGCAGTTAAATGGGGAGAATTGCATTGAACAACAAGCCTAAAGTCGATGTACAGGACTGGCAATCCATGTTTGCAGAATGGGCCGAAGAAGCACCAGAAGGCCCTTTAAAACGCTATTATCAGGCGGGAATGGTTCCACCTAATACCGCTTTGAAAGACACGCCCTTATTGGCATTGGATTTAGAAACCACAGGCCTCGACCCCAGCACAGATGAAATAATCAGTCTTGGCTTAATTCCGCTGAATAATAAAACCATTCGCTGTCAAGGTGCGAAATATTGGATGGCAAAACCAGAACGATCGCTAAATGCAGAATCCGTTACCATTCATGAAATCACTCATGCAGAACTAGCTGAAGCACCTCCTCTGCACGCTATTTTAGATGAGATATTGGTGGCATTAGCCAACCAAGTTATTGTCGTACATTGTGTTGCCATCGAACGCCAGTTTTTACTCAAAGCCGCCATGGATATATACGGTTATCCTTTCTATTTTCCTGTGCTTGATACCATGGACATTGAGCGTCAAGCCGTCTATAAACCGTGGTGGAAACGTTTTGGAAGACCACCATCTCTGCGCTTAGATGCTTGTCGACAGCGTTATAAATTACCTCGCTACAAGGCGCATCACGCCCTAACAGACGCCTTGTCTTCGGCAGAATTATTACAAGCGCAAATTGCCTATCATCTCGACCCTACTGCCGATATTTCAAACTACTGGGTTTAACGACGCTATAAACATTAGACAAGCGCTGGTTCAATGAACGAAGGACAACTTTCGCGAATAATCAGCTCTGTTTCTAATACCACATCTTTTGCTTCTCGAAGCCCTAAAAACACCTCAGCAGCAACGCGACCTTTTTCTACCGTTTGCTGATGAATCGTGGTGATTGAAGGGTGAATATTGGCACTTTCAGCAATGCCATCAAAACCAACAACATGTAAGTCTTCTGGCACACGTAAACCCATGTGTAATGCGGCTTGGACCGCTGCAATCGCAATACAATCACTCATACACAATAACAACTGGGGACGTTGTGCCATGGTCAGCGCTTCACGCGCCGCTTGATACGCTAACTTGTGATTGTTTTCAGGTATGTTCCAAATATGCTCTGAAGAAACCGAGGCTTCATGCTCCTTCAATGCGTCAAAATAACCATATAGCCGTTGAATCGAAATCGAGGCGGCTCGATCATACAGCTCATCCTCTCGAACCCGACATACGCGATCAGTGTCCAAAAGGCATAAGCCTAAAATAACGATATTTTTGGGCTTATGAGTCAACGCGTGACAGGCAATCGTATAAGCCCCGCTGTGATTTTCTATGTTTACCGAGGTCGTTCCAGGGAGAAAACTGTCAACGGTGATGATATTTTTATTCGGCATCAACCAAGGCGCATTAATACATTGCTGAGGTTTGTGACCGTAAACAATAAAACCATCCACCATAGACGATTGCATACGGCTTTGTGCGTCCTGCTCAACTTGATCAGAAGACAACAGCAACATATTGTACTCATTGGCTTCAAATACTTCCGCCATGCCTTTCAAAAATTGATTAGCAACAGGGTCTGTCAGGCTGTAACTCAAATCATCAGACAAAACCACACCAACAATGCCTGTACGACCTGTACGCAAACTGCGAGCCGCTGCATTAGGACCAAAATAGCCCATTTTTTCGCATTCGCTAAGAATATTTTCACGCAAGATAGCCGATAACTGATCCGGTCGATTGAAGGCATTCGAAATCGTTGCCGTGGACACCTTCAGTCGATCTGCGACGTCTTTTAAAGTCAGTTTTTTTATATTTTTTGTCATACTAACGACTCGTAAGCAATAAAGAACTTCGACAAACAAGCCGATTTACGTAAAACGAAAATCGGCTTGTTGATGACAGAACATCAATTAAAAGCGCATGAAATGGTTCAATACGGCTTAAGACAACGTAGCGTAAAACGCTTGATAAGCCGGTAATGTCAAATTTTTACCCTCTAATGTCGGCGAAAAACCATGACCTTGTAAGACATCCATCACATCTGTGGTTAATGTCGCGTGCTGAGTGTCACTTGTCATGTTCAACACCACCAAAAGGCGAGTACCTTCGTATTCACGAACCAAAGCTATCAACTGAGCGTTGCCCACATCCACTTGAGACAACTCACCATTGACCAACGCGGGTTGCGCTTGACGCCAATGAATCAGCTGACGAACCTTGTGTAACAAGGAATTTGGATTCGCTTCTTGCGCCGCCACACTCAAAGGCAAATGCGCGTTATCAACTGGCAACCAAGGTTCAATCGTTGAGAATCCACCTTGAGGTTTGTTTTCCCAAACCATTGGCGTACGACAGCCATCACGGCCTTTAAAGACAGGCCACAACGGAATGCCGTAAGGATCTTGAATGCGTTCAAACGGCACATCCGCTTCCGGCAAACCAAGTTCTTCGCCTTGATACAAACACACACTGCCACGCAGCGATAAAATAAGCGCCATCGCAATCAGTGGATACGCCTCGCCATCTTCTTCCGCGCCCCAGCGAGTACGAGAACGCACTACGTCATGGTTAGACAAGGCCCAACAAGGCCAACCGTCGCCCACAATGTCGTTCATGTTGGCTAAGGTTTTTCGGATGTATTCTGGAGAGTGCGGCGTATTCAAGAAATCGAAGGTATACGCCATGTGCAACTTATCGCCACCTGATGTGTATTCCGCCATGCGTTTCAGTGGAAAGTCATCGCCAATTTCACCCACCATGGTGCTGCCTGGAAACTCGTTCATCATGACCCGTAAGTCTTTTAAGAAATCCAAGTTCTCAGGGCGACTCAAATCGTACACATGTCGTTGGTAGGTGTATGGGTTATCGTGTGGCGCGCCCATGGTTTTAGGCTCACCTGCTGGCACGGGAGGATTGTCTTCTAACCCTTCGCTGTGGAAATAGAAATTCACCGTATCCAAACGGAAGCCTTCGACCCCTAATTCCAACCAAAAACGCATATTATCCAAATGCGCTTTACGAACATCTGGATTATGGAAATTAAAGTCCGGTTGAGATTCTAAGAAGTTATGCAGGTAATACTGCAAACGACGACTATCCCATTTCCACGCGCTGCCACCAAAAATAGACAGCCAATTGTTTGGCGGTGAACCGTCTGGCTTTGGGTCGGCCCAAACATACCAATCGGCTTTAGGGTTCGTTTTATCCTGACGGCTTTCCTCAAACCAAGGGTGAACATCTGCTGAATGACTGATTACTTGGTCAATCATGACCTTAAGACCCAGTTCATGAGAACGGTCAACTAAGGTTTTAAAATCCGCTAAACTGCCGAACATTGGATCGATATTGCAATAATCGGATACATCGTAACCAAAGTCCTTCATTGGCGACGTAAAAATAGGCGATAACCAGATAGCATCCACACCTAATGACGCGACATAATCCAGCTTACTCGTAATGCCCGCTAAATCGCCGACACCATCGCCATTCGCGTCCATAAAACTACGTGGGTAAATTTGATAAATTATCCCACCTTTCCACCAATTCAGATTGGTTGTCATCAAGACTCTCCAAAAAAGATAAAACATGGGGCAATGCCAACGCACTACCCCTATTGAAAATTACAGTATTGCTAACCATTCAAAACATCTTAGTTCATTAACCTTTGCGCAGATAAGACTGTTCGTTCTCATCAAACAAATGCATTTTTTCAGGCGATGCGGATAAATACACTTTATCGCCCCGCTTAATCGCTAATGTGCCGGCTTGCTTTGTGATCACCATCTCTTCAGCGCCCGGTATGCTCACGTACAGCAAGGTCGCTTCCCCTAGAGATTCAACAAACGCCACATCGCCAGAGAAAAGGCTCTTATCTTCTGCCGCTACGACCGTCAGATCTTCTGGGCGAATACCAAAGAACGCAGGTTTGGCTTGTTCACTTGGCTCAGTCACGATAGTCGTCTGAATCGATGCGGAGGCAGACAAGGAAACTAAAGTTTGTAAACCCGCCTGTTCAATATGACAAGACACTATGTTCATCGCAGGCGAGCCAATAAACTTAGCAACAAACACATTGGCTGGGTGCTCATAAAGTTCGAGAGGCGAACCCACTTGTTCAATGTTACCGCCGGACAAAAGCACAATACGATCCGCCAAGGTCATGGCTTCCACTTGATCGTGGGTTACATAGATCATCGTCGAGTCAGGCATGCTGTCTTTAAGGTTGGCAATTTCCATACGCGTTGCCACACGCAAAGCCGCATCCAAGTTAGACAAAGGTTCATCAAATAAAAATACTTTCGGACGGCGAACAATCGCACGACCAATCGCCACACGCTGACGCTGACCACCCGAAAGCGCTTTTGGCAAACGGTCTAGGTACGGCGTTAATTGCAGCATGTCAGCGGCTTTACGCACTTGCTGATCGATATCGGCTTTTTTCACCTTAGCAATTTGCAAGCTAAACGCCATATTGTCGTACACTGTCATGTGCGGATACAAAGCATAGCTTTGGAACACCATGGCGATACCACGCAATGCTGGAGGAGTGTCGTTCACGACTTCTCCATCAATCTCTAACGTTCCTGCAGAAATCTCTTCTAGGCCAGAAATCATCCGCAACAAAGTCGACTTACCGCAGCCGGATGGACCAACAAAAACGATAAACTCGCCTTGTTTGATGTCCAAATTGATATCGCTTAATACTTCAACGTTATTCGAATAAATTTTCTTAACGTGGGTTAACTTAACATCAGCCATGATTCTACTGCCTCAATCTAAATTCATACCTTAGGTGAGGAGCAAACGCTCCACCCACCTGCTTAGGTTGTGTTATTTCACCGAGCCTGCCAGCAAACCGCGCACTAAATAACGCTGTAAGCTAAAGAAGACACACAAAGGAATAATGATGGTAATAAACGCAGACGCCGTCAGAATTTCCCAGTTACCACCACGCGAACCTAACAACTCACGCAGCTGACCAGTTAACACCATGTGCTCAGCATCGTTACCAAGAAACACCATGGCAATCAGCAAATCATTCCATACCCAAAGAAACTGGAAGATGGCAAAAGACGCTAAGGCAGGAAACGATAATGGCAACACTATTTTACGGAAAATATCGAAGTCCGATGCGCCATCAACCCGTGCCGATTCAATAATTTCCCTCGGTAAACCAACAATATAATTGCGCAGTAAATAAATCGCTAAAGGCAAACCAAAGCCCGTATGCGCAAGCCAAATCCCCACATAGGTTTTGGAGCCTACGCCGAAAAATTCACCAATCATGTTGTAGCTTTTTAGCAACGGAATCAATGACATTTGCAACGGCACAACCAGCAAACCCACCACAGCCGCCACCAGTAACGCACGACCAGGAAAACGCATCCAAGCAAGCGCATAGGCCGCAAACGCCGCCACCAAAATAGGAATAATGGTTGCTGGGATTGTGACGGTTAACGAATTAATGAAAGACTTGCCCAAACCTTCTGCATTTAATACTTCACGATAGTTTTCTAACGTAAAGCGTGGTGGAATCTCGGCAGTGTAAAAAATACGGTCACCGCGGGAACCTTTCCATTGCGTCGGCGAAGAAAACGCATAATCGCCATTCTCCAGAACCTGTAAGGTCTCACCTTTTTTAAGTTCAGCAACTGTGCCGACATCAAATTCATCAGGCCTTAATGAACTAGCGCCAAATTGGATTATTTGGCCTGCCGATCCTTCGAAAAGATTACCGCGAATAACAAAGCGGTCGCCCTCTTGAACTTGAGCCTTTGGCTCATGAGCTCGAGCAATAAGGCGCTGTTCTGACGTCGACAATGCGGTCCACCAGCCAGACGTAGACAGTTGGTTTTTATCTCGAATCGACGAGATAAACAAACCTGCTGTAGGAATAGTCCAAATAATGACAAGGAACAACACGGTCGCATGAACTAAATAGGTTAACGGTGTGCGTTTAGAGGAGGTAATCATATTAACGGCCCTCCATTTCTGCATTGGCGCGACGAATGTTCCACACCATGATAGGAATAACCAGCACCATAATAACCAACGCAATCACCGCGCCACGGCCAAAATCGCCACCGCCATTAAACATCCAACTAAACATTTGATTGGCCAATACTTGTGTTCCCCATTGGGCATTCGTCATCGCCAAGACAATATCGAATACCTTCAAAACCAAAATAGTAATGGTGGTCCAAACAACGGCAATGGTTCCCCAGATTTGTGGCACCATAATTTTGGTGAAAATTCGAAAACCATTCGCGCCGTCTAACACGGCAGCTTCAATGGTTTCATCCGGAATGCCCCGTAATGCCGCGGATAAAATCACCATGGCAAAACCCGTTTGAATCCAGACTAAAATAATCATTAAAAAGAAATTATTCCAAATTGGAATCGTAAGCCAAGTCTGAGGTTCTCCACCGAAGAATACGACCAAGGCATTCAACAGCCCTATTTGGTCTTCACCACCAGTGCGAAAATCGTAAATAAACTTCCAAATAACCGACGCGCCAACAAAAGAAATGGCCATGGGCATAAAAATCAGGCTTTTAGCAATGTTGCCCCACCAAATACGATCCGTCATGGTCGCAATGATAAGGCCAAAAAAAGTCGCTGCCGTTGGCACCACAATCAACCAAAGCATGTTGTTACGAAAAGATTCATAAAATTCATCGCTGCCAAATAACCATTTGTAATTAGCAAGTCCGACAAACTCTTCGCCGCTACGACCATAAAAGGACAAGCGAATAGATTCAATCACAGGGTAGAACAGGTAAAACGTCAGCAGTAAGACCGCTGGGCCTAAAAACAACCAAGGGCGAATCGCATTCGACGTGCGTAAATTTTTCGTTACCACGTTAGCGGAACAGTTTTTCGTCGGGAAAATTTTATCTAGCAGGAAGTTTGAGCCATAAAAATAAGCGGCACATCCCATAACACCTAGGATCATGGTCACTAACGCTGTGGCAAGCTGTCCCATAGAATCTCCAAAAAATATCAATGCAGTGACACATTAAAAGCCGTCATCCGCTTCACATACAACAAAGCCCTAGAGCGAGAGTTCACGCTAGGGCTTCTCACGAAGTTACTTCAACGCATCCCATGTTTTTTGGATGTCGTGAGCGACTTCTTTGGCGTCTTTACCACCCGTGTAATCGACCATGCCTGTCCAGAAGGAACCGGCACCAATCTTACCTGGCATCAAATCCGATCCATCAAAACGGAACGTCGTTGCATAACGTATGATTTCACCTTGCTTTTTCGCCGCTTCACTTGAGTAAACCTCTGGGTTCGCTTTCAAGTGAGCAGAGATAAAGCCCGTTTGCGCCATCCACAATTCATGAGAGATTGGCGAGCGGATGAAATCAATAAAGGCACGTGCGCCTTTAGAATCATTGGTGATGCTCATCAAGGTTCCGGCACCCAATACTGGGTTGCCCAAATCTTTAGAGGCGTACGCTGGGAAGTAGAAGAAATCGGCGTCTAGACCTAACTTGGTTCCTTCGGGGAAGAAAGCAGGAATGAATGATGCTTGACGATGTAGATAACATTTAGGCGGTGATTGGAACATGCCTTTTGGGCTATCACGGAAATCTGTGGACGCAACCGCGCCGGCACCGCCATCAACAAACGCATCATTACGAGCAAACCAACCAAACTCTTCGATAGCACCGACAACTCGAGGGTCGTCAAATTTAATCTCGTTGGTTACCCATTTGTCATAAACCGATGCAGGTTGTGTGCGAAGCAATAAATCTTCTACCCAATCTGTTGCAGGCCAGCCTGTTGCGGCACCCGAACCCAAACCAATACACCAAGGCGTGCCGCCATCTGCGACGATCTCTTCCGTTAGCGCTTTCAGATCTTCCATGGTTTCTGGTACGTCGTAACCTGCATCTTCGAAGTTGTCAGGCGAATACCAAACCAAGGACTTCAAATCAGCACGGTAAAATACACCGTAAAATTCTTTTGCGCCTTTTTTGTCTTTAAAGGTCGCTAGATCAACCCAAGATTGGCCCGCTGCGTAGTCTTTTACAACGTCATTTTTTACGGTGTCGCTAAGCGGTGTGAGAAAACCTTTTGCGGCCAAATCAGCGGCTAAGCCCGGCTGAGGAAAAACCGAAATGTTCGGCGCGCTGCCCGCTTGCGTATCAATCACGACTTGCTGCTCGAAAGAATCTGAACCAGCGTATTTCACTTTAGCACCCGTTGCTTTTTCAAAGTAAGCAGTAACGCGCTCAAAATTGTTTTTTTCGTCGCCAGTCCAAGGACCAAACACAGAAATTGTTTCACCAGAAAGGTCGACAGATTTTAACGCTTCATAACTGTCCCAGCTAAAGCGAGAATCCTCACCTGGTTTAAATAAGAGGTCTGCTGCATGCACAGCATTTACGGAAAGTGTCAGGGCTACTGCCGCGGACAATAGAGATTTTTTCATCATTGCTCCTTACAGGCTCGCTCGGGAAATCCCTAGCACGCCTTTGTTTTTATTATCATAGGACGAAACAAGGTAAAACATGTCTTCTATAAGGATTAAGAAGGAATTTGATTATTAACAATCAAACACAGAGCTTCAAGCGCCTAACCTCCTTAATATCGACTTAATTGTTTTTAAAATTTAGTAGATTATGACGAAAGTGCGAATCTCGTTTTACGGGTCTGTTTTGTACAAAAAACCAGCAAAGAAGAGAATTTATTATGAATTCAGCAAGTTAAGTATAAAAAAATCCGTCAAAAACATCATTTTTTTACTTTTTTTTTACACATTAAAAAGAGATTTACAGGCATAAAAAAAGCGTGGACATGGCCACGCTTTGTCGTTCGACTTAACACACTAAATGGATTCTTAACCGTTTAACTAAAACGCCTTCATATTTTTTGAATGCCTGTATTTATTAAAAACGATCTAGCTGAGCCTGAGCCTGCTCTAAAGACGGCAATGATGGATAGGCGCCTAATTTCGTTACTGAATCCGCACCACAAGCGGCGGCAAAACGAATAATATCCACGAGTTGCTGCTGAGAGAATACCGCCAAAGAGGCACGGTCTCCGCCTTTTTCTGCCAACTGATAAAGCAAGCCGCCAACGAATGCATCGCCCGCAGCGGTGGTATCTTTTACTTCTACTTTAGGCGTAACCACCTCACAGACTCCGTGTTCCAGCGTATAAAATCGAATAGCGTTACCGCCGTCCGTCAACACAAACAAGGTCACGCCAGCCGCAAGGGTCTGTTCAATCAACAAGAATGGGTCTTCTGCCAATACGACAAGCTCTTCCAAACTGGCTTTTACAACATCACCGCTTTGCATCCAATCGATCACTCGTTGAATATCGACTTGCTCATTCGGCCAAAGGTTCATGCGTAAATTCACATCGATACTGACAATCCAATTCGCCGCACGCGCCATGCTGACACCGGCCAACGTCGCCTTGGTAATATCAGCGTCCGTCAAGGTATTAGAACACGTATGAAAAACGCCTTTACTGTCTGCGAACCAAGCCGCATCAAAATCTGCTTCTTTAAACAAAATATCAGCCGATGGACTACGGTAAAATTCAAAACTACGTTCGCCGGTATAGTCTAAACTGACGAAAGCCAAGGCGGTTTTTGCTTCTTTTGTCATCAGCATGTTACTGGTATTCACGCCGTACTCATCAAGCGAGGTTTTCAAGAAATGACCAAACGCGTCGTCGCCAACTTGACCCACAAAGTGACTATTGCCACCCAAACGAGCCACCGCAACAGCAACATTCGCCGGCGCGCCACCCGGAAACTTAGTAAAGGATTCAAGCTCTCCAGCTTGAATGGCCCCATTAGAAAGAAAATCGATTAAGGCTTCGCCGAACGCCATTACTTTTGTTGTCATTGTTGTGTTCTCTTTTTTTGGTACGCAGACAGTCGCTACGCGGGTATAAATAAGGTCAGGTTAAAAATTATGCAGTGACAACGGCATTAAATCAATTTAATTTATTTAACCACTATACCCAGCAACCCAATATGGGCAATTGGTTCACTGACACTTTCTTGTTAGACTCGAAATTATGTAACACTGTTTATAACAAATAAAACACTAACCTTTCACTGAGCAAGAGAATGAACCACGCTAAATGTATCTATGTTGTAGACGATGACGACGAGATTCGCACCCTGCTCAAAACTTACTTAGAAAAACACCAATTTACGGTGTTAACCGCCGATTCTGGCGAAGCATTTTTAGCCGATTTTCGAGCAGAGCAAAATATTGATCTTGTCATTTTAGACATCATGCTGCCCGGTCAAGATGGTTTTGCGGTGTGCCGTTCCTTACGAACACAATCGCAAGTCCCCGTGATCATGCTTACAGCAAATTCTGATGAAATGGATCGGATTATTGGCCTAGAAATTGGCGCCGACGATTATCTTGCGAAACCTTTCAACCCTCGTGAACTGCTCGCTCGCATCAAAGCAATCCTAAGACGCATGGAACACAGTGAAGTTGTGGAGATGGCACCCGTTGCCCATCGCTTTTACCGGTTCTCACACTTCACACTGGATACAATCTCGCGCGAGTTGCACTTTGAGGACGAAAAAGAGTCGTTGTCCGGCGCTGATTACAACCTTCTTATGTTATTTTTAACCCACCCCGGTGCCGTACTAACGCGAGATCTGATCGCGGAAAACACACGTGGGCGTGACAGCGCGCCACTTGATCGTTTTATTGATGTGCATGTCAGCCGCTTGCGCCAACGTTTACGAGAAGACGCTCGCCACCCACAATTAATTAAAACCGTTCGTGGCCAAGGCTATATTTTAACCGCTAATGTCGAAACGATCAGCGATGTCCTCTAGCACACCGCTGAGCAACAGTTCGCGCATCAAGCGCTGGTCTCAGTCGCTTACTGGGCAGATCCTGATCATCATGGCGTTGGGCGTTGCCAGCGCTCAATTCATCAGCTCGACAATCTGGCTACGACAACTCGAATCCGATACCGAAGAGAATGTACGTGAAGTGTCTAAACACATGGCATTTCGTATCGCGGCAACCGTCAGTTACTTCACGTCTTTACCCACTAATTATCGCCACATTGTCATCGATCAGCTACAAGACATGGGTGGAACACGCTTCTTTGTGACTCTCAACAAGGAAGAGATTCGCATCAATAACATTCCAAATTCACCACTCAAAGACATTGTTAAAAACGAGGTGCAATCGACTCTTATTAAACAACTGGGCATTCGTGATGCCAAAATCGCCTTTTCCAACCCAAGCGATCTGCACGTCATCAACAACCAGACTCGCTTGGTGGATTTACCAGAACGCTGGGGACACCACAGCTTATTAGTGAAACCGCTAACACCACCGATTATTGTCATTCAAATTCCCGTCAATGACACCGATTGGTTGTACCTTGCCAGTTTAATGCCTGACCCTTATTTCTTAGATGGCACGTCGGCACTCAGTGGCGACCGTTTGTTTTCCATGGCGATGTCCGTCATTACCGTATTACTACTCACTATTCTTATACTCAGACGCGTCACTCGTCCCTTGGCGACACTCGCTCGCGCGGCGGAACGCTTTGGGCAAGGTGATTGGAGACCCATTAAAGAAGTCGGCAGCGTCGAAGTGCGCAATACCGCCAAAGCCTTTAACGACATGCAACGGCGTATTCAGCGCTACTTAAATGATCGTGAAAGATTGTTTGCGTCCATCTCTCATGACTTAAAAACCCCGATTACACGCTTACGCTTACGGGCAGAAATGCTGGATGAAGATGACATTCGCGATGCGATGATCCGCGATTTGGAAGATTTGGATATGTTAGTAAAAGGCGCATTGCAAAGCGTCAAAGAAACCGATATTCATGAAAATCGTATCGAAGTAAATATTTCTCGAATGCTCACAGACATGCAGTCCACCGCGAATATACACGAGACCAAACTCACCGTTGTCGGTGAGTTAGAGCATCCTTTTATTGGTAAACCACTGGCCATCAAACGCTGCCTCGGCAACCTGGTCGACAATGCTTTGTACTACGGCAAAACCGCCACGGTTTACATCGAAGACGATGAAGACGAAGTGTGCATTCGCATCTGTGATCAAGGTCCCGGCATCCCGATTGATAAAATGGATAAAGTCTTTCAACCTTACACTCGCCTCACGCCCGATCACTCAGGTCATCCAGGCGGCATGGGATTAGGGCTCAGCATTGCCCGAAACATTGCCCGCGCCCACGGTGGCGAAGTAACCCTAAGCAACCATATTGAACAAGGGCTAGAAGCCAAGCTCTGGCTGCCAAGGCACTGACCTCTTGTGGAACTTGGCACGCTTTATTTGTGCAAGCAAAGCGCAATAAAATCGACACGAAAAAGCAACATTGCAAGACTTCGTTACAATAGGTTGCTCTACTTTACCCCTACTTGTTAATTCCTTTGCTAAATTCTGTAACTCGAACGTACGCATACGCTGATATTCAGATGGCGACGTCGAGACGAATAACGCAATATCAAAACATGTTGATGTATTTGATTGGACGACATAACAATAACAAAGGTTGCTATCATGAAAAAAATTGCTTTCGGTTTAACCACAGTTGCACTTTCTCTAGCCGCTGCTACTTCTCAAGCTGGTGAAGTAGAAGTTCTACATTGGTGGACATCAGGTGGCGAAGCCGCTGCGATCAATGTGCTTAAAGAAGAAATGGTTGGTGCAGGCCACACTTGGAAAGACTTCGCAGTCGCCGGTGGTGGTGGTGAATCTGCCATGACAGTTCTAAAGTCTCGTGCCATTGCAGGCAATCCTCCTTCTGCGGCTCAAATCAAAGGTCCAACTATTCAAGAGTGGGGCGATCTAGGCTTCCTAACCAATCTTGATGACGTTGCAAAAGCAGGCGAGTGGGATGTTGTTCTTCCTCGCGTTGTTAGCGATACAATGAAATACGATGGCCATTATGTTGCGGCGCCAGTTAACGTTCACCGTGTAAACTGGATGTGGGCGAACCCTGAAGTATTCCGTAAGTCAGGCGCGTCTATCCCGACGACTTGGAAACAATTCATTGTTGAAGCGAAAAAAATCAAAGCAGCGGGTTTCACACCACTTGCTCATGGTGGTCAAGCTTGGCAAGACGCGACTTTATTCGAAGCCATTGCTTTGTCTAAAGGCGCTCAATTCTACAGCAGCGCGTTCATCGGCTTGTCTGATAAAGCACTACGCAGCAAAGAGATGTTAGACGTATTTGATACCTTCAAACAAATGCGCGAATTCGTTGATCCAGGTTTCTCTGGACGTGATTGGAACATCGCAACGTCAATGGTTATCAATGGTGACGCAGCAATGCAAATCATGGGTGACTGGGCGAAAGGTGAATTTACCGCTGCAGGTAAAAAAGCCGGTATTGATTACGTTTGTTACCCTGCACCAGGCACAAGCGGTTCATTCACGTTCAACATTGACTCTCTAGCCATGTTTAAAGTGGACGGTAAAGAAAAACAAGCAGCTCAGAAAGACCTTGCTCGTTTGATTCTTGAACCTAAATTCCAAGAAACATTCAACTTGAACAAGGGTTCTATTCCTACACGTTTGAACATGTCTCGTGAGAAGTTTGACGCTTGTGCGCAGTCTTCAATGGATGCCTTCCTAGCAAGCTCAACGACTAACAGCCTATTACCAAGTATGGCTCACGGCATGGCTGTGAACTCTATGGTTCAAGGCGCTATCTTTGACGTCGTCACAAACTTCTTCAATGATGACAAAATGACATCTAAAGAAGCCGTAGACAAACTAGCTCGCGCTGTTAAAGCAAGTATGTAAGATCCCATTTGCAACATTAAGTTTGCAAATAAGCATACGAGGCTGGCCCTCTGGTCAGCCTCTTCGTTTCTCCCTGTAGTGAAGCATCAATTATGAATACTAAAGCCGCCAATTCTGGGTCAGGACAGACTCAGTCAGGACGTCCTGCGCGCCTAAACTTGGCCGACTGGATGCCGAAAATCGTCATGGCCCCCACGGTGATCGTCACCTTGGTGTGCATCTATGGCTATATGATTTGGACCGCTGTCCTCTCTTTTACCAATTCTCGTATGCTGCCGTCTTACGACTTTGTCGGCTTTGATCAATATGAACGCCTATTCAACAATGACCGTTGGATGGTGGCACTGACGAACCTAGGTGTCTTCGGTGGGATGTTCATTGCTATTTGTTTGTTCCTTGGCGTTACGCTGGCCATTTTCTTGGATCAAAAAATTCGCGCAGAAGGCGCACTTCGTACTATTTATCTTTACCCTATGGCGATTTCTTTCATCGTCACAGGTACCGCGTGGAAATGGTTGCTAAACCCAACCAATGGCCTAGAAAAAATGATGGTGAATTTGGGTTTCGAAGACTTCACGTTTAATTGGCTAGCGGATCCAGACATGGTTATTTACTGTTTGGTTATCGCCGCTGTTTGGCAAGCATCTGGCTTTGTTATGGCCTTGTTCTTAGCCGGTCTTCGTGGTGTTGATGGCGACCTTATTAAAGCCGCACATCTTGATGGCGCGGGCATATTTACAACGTACCGTCGTATCATTTTGCCGTCACTAAAACCTGTTTTCTTTAGCGCCATGGTTATTTTATCGCACATTGCGATTAAGAGTTTCGACTTGGTAGCCGCTTTAACCAATGGTGGCCCGGGTTACTCTTCTGATTTGCCGGCGAACTTCATGTATGCCCACACCTTTACCCGTAGCCAAGTTGGCCTAGGGTCGGCTTCTGCCATGATCATGTTGGGTTGTGTGTTGGCGATTTTGGTTCCTTATTTGTACTCAGAATTGCGAGGTGAACGCCATGAGTAACGGTAATTCTATGAATAAAAGTACCGTTGGCCGTAAGACGTCTGGCCTAGACAAAGTATTACGCGTTGCCTTGTACACCGTATTGACCATCGTTGCGGCCTTCTATCTCATCCCGTTTATCGTCATGCTCATTACATCGCTAAAAGACGTTGAAGAGATTCGTACTGGAACGTTACTTTCTCTACCGGCTTCATTGCATTTTGATTCTTGGGTAAAAGCGTGGTCCAGCGCCTGTACAGGCAGTAGCTGTGGCGGTATTTCGCCTTACTTCATGAACTCGTTTCAAATCGTGATACCAGCCGTGCTGATTTCAACACTGCTGGGTGCGATTAACGGTTACGTAATTTCCCTATGGAAGTTCCGTGGAAGTGATTTGTTCTTCGCGTTGTTGTTGTTGGGCTGTTTCGTCCCATTCCAAGTAATCTTGTTGCCAATGGCTCGTACATTGGGTTGGTTAGGCATTGCGAACACGACCTCCGGTTTGGTATTTGTGCATGTGGTTTACGGTGTGGCGTTCACGACACTGTTCTTCCGTAACTTCTACCAGTCAATTCCGAATGAATTGGTCAAAGCGGCACGCCTTGATGGCGCTGGCTTCTTTACTATTTTCTACCGCATTATTTTGCCAGTATCGACCCCTATTATTGTGGTCACTGTGATTTGGCAGTTCACTCAAATTTGGAATGACTTCCTCTTCGGTGTGGCGTTCTCTGGCTTTGATACTCAGCCAGTAACCGTGGCATTAAACAATTTGGTAAACACCAGCTTTGGCGGTAAAGAATACAATGTCGATATGGCCGCTGCCATTATCGCCGCTTTGCCCACACTGGCCGTTTATGTATTCGCAGGAAAATACTTTGTCCGTGGCTTAACCGCCGGTGCGGTGAAAGGCTAACCGCGACATTTACAAACACTAGCGAACAACGCACTCGTGCTTTTCATTTTTTTACCACACGAGTGACTCGATAAAATTTGGAGTAATAACATGGCAAACCTCGTCATTGAAAATGTTAAAAAGAGCTACGGCAGTACAGAGATACTAAAAGGCATCAATATTTCCATCAAAGCGGGTGAATTTCTGATTTTGGTTGGGCCTTCTGGTTGTGGTAAATCCACCCTGATGAACTCGATTGCCGGTCTTGAAGATGTAACCGAAGGCCGCATTCTGATCGCCGATAACGACGTGACTTACACAAGCCCGAAAGACCGTGATATTGCGATGGTGTTTCAGTCTTACGCTTTGTATCCAAACATGACGGTAGAGCAAAATATCTCTTTTGGTTTGGAAATGCGTAAAGTGCCAAAAGCAGAGCGCCAAATTGAAGTTCAGCGCGTTGCTGATATGTTACAAATTGATCACTTGCTAAATCGTAAGCCAGCACAATTATCTGGTGGTCAACGCCAACGTGTTGCCATGGGGCGCGCCTTAGCTCGTCGCCCTCAGCTTTATTTGTTTGATGAGCCACTTTCTAACCTAGACGCTAAATTGCGTGTAGAGATGCGTACAGAGATCAAGAAGCTGCATAAGAAGCTAGGCACAACAATCGTTTATGTAACACACGATCAGATTGAAGCTATGACCTTGGCAGATCGCATCGCGGTAATGAAAGACGGTGAAGTACAACAACTAGGTTCTCCGCAAGAAATTTACGATAACCCAGCCAACCTGTTTGTTGCGGGCTTCATGGGGTCACCTGCGATGAACTTCATTCCAACCAAAGTCGTCGAACAAAATGGCGTACCTATGTTGGAACTGGCCACCAACACAACCGTCGCCTTGCCATTCCCTAAACCAGAATCGCTAAAAGACTATGTTGACAAAACCATCTTATTGGGCTTGCGTCCAGAGATGATCACCGAACCTCAGCCACACAAAGAAGGTCAGCCTTTTGTTACCACGACCGACGTGGAAGTAGAAGTGACTGAACCAATGGGCGCCGACACCATGATCCTGACGCGTGTGAACAATGCAGAAATCAACTGTCGCTCTAACCCTATGTACCCAGCTGAAGCAGGTTCAATCATCAAGATGATGTTTGACACATCCAAAGCGGTTGTCTTTGATAAAGAATCAGGTCGACGTCTAGACCTCTAATTGCCCATTTTTATAACGGTTTAGCTATTTAAAGCACGCCTGCGACAGAGCTTATTCCTCTCGCAGGCTTTTTTTTGCCAAAACACCGTGTTTTTTGAGTACTCCCTCTTTCTTAATTACACATATTCAAAACGTTGCGCCTGAGATTTGATTACTTTTTCTATAAGAAATAGAATCTGCCTACTTAAAAAAACTAGCCACGACAAGGATTTGTTGATGACGTATAGCAAGATTGAGCTGGATAAGCTCATGGCGTTTGAGTACCACTACGTAGAAGGTGGTCTAAGCCAAATAGACAAACGTGACCTTCAGTCTATATTGCCAAAAGGAATAACCGCCGACGCTCTATTAGAAAAAATTGCCGCAGGGGAATACGCTCTTCTGACGGATATTCCCATCACACCTCTACTAATTCAAGACTCAAGTAATTTCATATCAGGTGAGTGGCAAATCAACCCTGATGCAGAATCAAACTTTCAGCCCAGCGCCTTACTCGCACTGCAAAATCGTCTTAATATGGGGGGTGTAGGTGGTGGAGCATCCGCCTTCGCCAACCAAAATAATGGCAACCTTCACCCTGCTCAACCGATCCACTACACACCAGAACCTGTCGTACCAGACAGCAGCACTCAACAACGTCAAGCGCCACTCGCCTACGAATACAACATAGAAATCGCTTTCTCAGCAAACAACCCCAATCACCCCGTTAATCTGAATACAGTTTTAACGGACACCAAAGGCAAAAGTCCTGTGGGAAAATGGGATGCCAGCCCAACAAAGTATGGCACGAAATACACCATAAAAAGCAATTCTAACGCTTTTCACAATCTAAACTTTCTGGCCACAACCAACACCATGGGGCTTTCACTAAAAAATGTTGAAATGGTGACATTAGGATCGGGCAAGATTAATGACGCCTTTATTCCCATCATGCCTACTATGCAGCGGGGCGAACGCTTAGGGTTAGCCACCACAGGCTATCTTTACCATTTCAAAGGCAACTCCCTCATCCAGAAATACCAATGGCAAGATGACGGCACCTTTAGCCCAATGCCGAATAACACAGCGAATTACACCTTCCATCACGCTAGTATGGCGCTGTTGGTGTATTGGAAAATGGCTGGCAACGTGGTGAAAGATCAATACCTCGTCTACCGAGCCGAATCGATTCCTGATACCGAGTTGAGTCAAGTTTCACAAGCATGGCTGGACAAACATGGTGTTCACTTAGACATCGAGGCTTTATTGAAGGTCACCCAAACACCAATACTTGAAAGAGACGCTCAAGAAAAAGCAACCACTAAAACTAATTCATCCACCCACACCGTCATAGAAGACCCAAACACTCAGCAGCGTGAAACTTGGTTGGACATTGCCAAACAATATGGCCTATCGGCCAAGGAGCTTCTGAATCAAAACCCCCGTTACGATAAAAACCCAGGGGCGCTCAAAATAGGCGATACCCTACGCGCCAAACAAACGGCGGAAGAACAACCTGTCGTCTTCGAGCTATCTGAATGCCCGCCGGAGGCGCCTAGCACCTACAACAATCCACACAACAGTCACTACGTCTGCAGTGAAAAAAGCATAACGGTCACCAACAGCGCACCCGTTCTTCCATTGGAAAAGCGCAAGGTGAAAAAAGGTCTACCGCTGATCAACATCAAACCCGCACGCATCCTACGCATTGGCGTGTTTTTTGACGGTACAGCAAACAACAAAACCAACGATGCTTATAAAGAAAAACATGGCGATCATTCTCGCTCCAACATAGCCAGATTATTTGAGGCTTACCCACAAAAGCTCGGTGAATCCGATAAAATTTATGTGTCCGGTGTGGGCACATTGGATCTGGAGGAAAAATCTGAGGGGGAAAGAAAAGAAATCATTGATACCGGCGATGACATGTTCTCAGCCAGCTTAGCAACAGGCCTATTTGATGCCGGTAGCGCGTTTGTAAAATGGCAAAGTTTACTTCGTGATTTAAAAAGCATCATTGATGGCTTAAGCAAAAAAGGCGTATATAAAGACATCACGCACATCGCCTTTGATGTGTTCGGTTTCAGTCGCGGTGCCGCCTTGGCTCGTCACTTTATTAATGCCCTCAACAAAATGGGCCTTCCAGATTACAACAGTATTAGAGAAACAGACTGGTATCACACACCACCAGGAGCTCACCCCAATTTATTAGGTGGGACTCATTACGAAAGGTACAACGCCAATAACGATGGCTACCATGCGGACAACACTCGCACGACCAGCGTCCGCTTTGTAGGATTACTAGACACCGTAGGGTCTTTTTATTGGCCCGGCAATGAAAAAGAAGGTGAAATTGAACTCGAGCTCCTCGCAAAAAGTGCTAAACGAGTTCTTCACATTACCGCCCATAATGAATACCGTACTAAGTTCCCACTCACCTCCCTGAAAACCAAAGGAAAATTACCACCAAATTTCTATGAAGAAGTCTTTCCTGGTGCCCATTCAGATGTGGGCGGAGGCTACCCATTTAGTTCGCAATATAAAGCGACAGAATTGGCGCCTGTGTTTGGTTACCCCACTCATGCAACCTATCAACTGGAATTGGTCAAGGTGACGCCTCTGCACACAGTAAACAGCACACTGGAAGATAGACGGAAGGCAAGGGTTCATGGGGGGAATGACCCTGATATCGATATTATCCGCCATGAAACGGTTAAGCGTATTAGTATCGAATGGGATAGCCAATCGTTCAAAGGTCTTGGCAGACGCGGCCGCGTCACCCATGACCACACCAATGCGTATTACTACTACCTACAACCCATGAACGCCAGTTTAGCAGGGCTAGCCCAAGAACGCCTTAAGCAACAAGCTGAACTCGTTGGGGTAATATGGGATGCCGAGGATTATGTTCAAACGGAAGATTACATTAATAACATTCCAATTCTAGCCCTATGGAAGACGCTGTCCGACAAGAACATTGGCACCATACAGGTATTAGACTGGCAAGCGGGCATCGCGCCAATGGCTCATCAAGTAATTCACCGCTCTCATGATCTTGCGACCCACATTGGGTTTAACAGTATGAAAGAAATACTTGTTAATGGCGTAAAAGACAATGAGCACTTCATTCAACGCACACCAGATCAAATTGTTGACACGCCTGTGCGTACTGTTTACGACAATAATACACCCTGCCCACCTATCAAAGCAGACCCAAACACGTAAGGAAGCAACAGCATGAAGTACATGATCATAAGTCTAAGCATGATAACGTCTCTTCTTAGCCTAATGGGCTGCCAATCAATGGAAAATGGATTAGGTACCATCGCTCAAAATGGCAACGGCGGCAGTTTAGACGGCGCCTACAGCCTACGTGATATCTCGGTCACCAGTGTGGACGGGGGCAGCGCTGGATTCGGCTATGGGGCCGTCAATGGCTATCCAGGAGCCAGTGCCAGCATCGGCATCGGCGTTCCTAGACACATAAAAGGCTATTGGGCAAAAAAATATGAAGAGGGCCCAGGGTTCCAGTCCTATTATCGAATTTCAGCCGACATAGACAGCGTATTAGCCGAAAAGAAAATTCGTACGTTACAAAACTATTACCAAACCTTCGAAAGTAAATGGGGACGCATGCAAGTTGAGGTAGAGCAATCCAGAATCATGGTGCTTTATACCCAAGGCTGCTATGACAACCGAGTCGATTGCTCTGTAAGAGAAAATGCAGACCCCAATGGTTATGTTATTCGTTCACCGTCTGACACGATTGATGTGGTTGCACTTTTCGATGGTCGAGGCGAATCCTCACTCACCCCTTTTCCCGGCTCACCTTACGATGAACGTAGAGTCTTAGTAGAGCCCTTTCGTTTGGCAACCAAAATCACCCTAACCGATACAGGAGGTAACACCGCCACAATTGGACAAAACATCGGTGATTTAACCCGAATACAAGGAGATTGGGTGGTCTATGAAAAGACCGCTGACCCTACTGTATTCATAGATCATTACTTTCATATTAATATGTCGATTGACACCAACGTCGTAAAAGAAAAAATACAGATCATGCGCAAGGGTTTAGCTCATAAAGCATTTCCAAGCGTAACTTATGTCACTATTAACGACGACGGCAACATCAAAATCTATTACCGACTGGTTTGTGCGAGCAACAGTGCGTTATGTGACAGCCTCGAAGAAAGCAGAGCATCTCCTTTCATTATTCGCTCCTCTGATTACTATCTCGATATCTTACTATTTGAAGGCAAAGCCGAAGAACTAGACGCCCCCTTTGAAGGACTAAGCCACTCACAATAAAGAATCGACGCTGTTCTTTCATTTAACAGACACGCCTGCGACAGAGTTTATTCCTCTCGCAGGCTTTTTTTTGCCAAAAACACTGTATTACTGCACAAATGGTCAAAATTACTGCACAGTCTCTCGAACTTGTCACAAATATGAGATACATTTTCATAACTGTAATCAAACAAGCCACTCTATAGTGACACTTGATTATTAAGAATCGAAGTACTGTCGACAAATATCATGAAGGGAACTAAACCATGAAATTACCAAAGCGTTTTATCACGCATCTAGCCATTACTGGTGTCGCGCTCTCCGTAACCGCGTGTTCTATGATGGGACCGCAAAAGCCAGACTGGCAAGAAGACAAAGAATACCGCGTGACGATTTTGCACACCAATGACCACCACGGTCGCTTCTGGCAAAACAGCAAAGGCGAATACGGCATGGCCGCTCGCAAAACCTTGATCGACAACATCCGTGAAGAAGTCGCACTAGACGATGGCAGCTCTTTGTTGCTTTCCGGTGGCGACATCAACACCGGCGTTCCAGAGTCTGATCTACAAGACGCTGAACCAGACTTTCGCGGCATGAACATGCTGAAATACGATGCCATGGCATTGGGTAATCACGAATTCGACAACCCGCTTTCTGTATTGAAGAAACAAAAAGAATGGGCCGGTTTTCCTTTCTTATCTGCCAACATTTTAGACGCGAAAACAGGCAAACCACTGTTTGAAGCGTACAAGATTTTTCAAGTAAATGACCTTAAAATTGCTGTTATGGGGCTAACCACAGACGATACTGCGAAATTGGGTAATCCTGAATTCCTAGAAGGTATCCGAATCGAGTCACCGATTAAAGTGGCTCAGAAATTGGTTCCAGAGCTACGTAAAAAAGCCGACATCATTATCGCGGTAACGCACATGGGCCACTATCAAGATGGTAATCACGGCGGAAATGCCCCCGGTGATGTCGCCCTAGCGCGTGCGGTTCCTGGTATTGACGTTGTGGTGGGTGGACACTCTCAGAATCCATTATTCCAGCCTGATGAGCAAAATGGCACATTGATTTTGCAAGCGCATGAGTGGGGTAAATACGTTGGACGTTTAGACTTTGTCTACAAAAATGGCGCCATTGTGTGGTCTGAGTACCAACTGATTCCTGTTAACTTGAAGAAAAAAGTCAAAGACGCGGAAGGCAATTCTGTACGTGTTTTCATTGAAGACGAAATCGCACAAGACCCAACCATGCTTGAAATGCTATCGCCTTATCAAGAAAAAGGTCAGAGTGAGCTGAACGTTGAAATCGGTTTTTCAACCGACGACTTCATCGGCGAGCGTAGCGTTGTACGTAATCAAGAAACCAATCTAGGTAACTTGATATCTGTTGCAATGAAAGAAAAAGTGAACGCAGACATCGGTGTAATGAACTCTGGTGGTATACGTGACAACTTAGAAAAAGGCATCGTTACTTACAAAAGCGTATTGAAAGTACAACCTTTTGGAAACATGGTGTCTTATGTCGACTTTAGTGCAACGGAGTTAACGGATTACCTAACTGCCGCAGCGGCAAAACAAGCCGGTACAGGGGCTTTTGCACAGTTTGATGGCGTTTCTTTAATGCTAAAAGACGGCAAAGCAACCAACATCATCGTAAATGGTAAAGCGCTAAATCCTAGCAAAACGTACCGTATCGCGATGAACAATTACACAGCATCAGGTGGTGACGGTTACCCTAAAATCGTCGGTCATCCAAACTATGTAAACTCAGGTTATGTTGATGCCGATGTGTTGGTGGAATACATTCAAAAACACTCTCCGCTTGATGGTGCTAAGTTTGCACCAACGGGCGCAGTGAAGCGTTAATATCAGCAAACACGAATAAATAACAGACATAAAAAAGCGCCAGTAGAGTATTTATCTACTGGCGCTTTTTTCGCTTAATACGTCACAAAATCAAAAAAGGTTACTGCTTCTTATAGGTTAATGACCAAGTCAGTGGTGTCGGTAGTTTTTCAGACTCTAGCTTAACGGTAAACAGTAATTCGCTATCGGTTACCTGCTTCCACGTATTGGTACGTTTGCCTCGTTCGGACTCAAGGATAACAACGACGGAATCGCTCGTTTGCTGGTAAGTACCGGAGATTTCAACACCTTCTTCGTCTTTTTTAATCACTTCTGCGTTGGCAGTTAGCGGAATGGTATCCACTTCCGCATCATCACATTGCCACTGAAACTGCTTCTCCTGCACACCTAATAACCACTGTTGACAGATTTGCGTCTGTTTTTTTAATACTGGCCTCGCCAAAGCGCGAATAAAGAAATTCATTTCCTGTGCCACGTTCTCAACGGCGACATCTAACTTAGCTTGCGTGCTGTCAGCATCCTGCAATACCCATTGACCATCTAAGTCTACACCTGCTGCTTGCACACCTGAACTGAGCGCAACGCTTAATACACCAACACCAATCAGTCTGTTCACCTTACTTCTCCTTATTTTTATTGTCGTTAGAGACCTTTGCACGACGTCACGAGTGAAACCAATACGGGGCAAAAACAGACGAAAAAGCGGAGTCTATAGGTTATAAATGAGCATTTTGAGTCTGTTTTTAACAAGGTATTGACGAGCACAGTAGCCATGCGGAAATCTCGTGAATAGATAATGGCAAAGAACCACAAGATTGTAAGGCGCAAAAACGCGCACAATAACTGACATTTAGCGCCACGAAGGTAGCTTTAGATTCCTTGACGCTCTAATGGGAAAGAAACGCTGCCACACAGATATTGAGTGGCAATATCACCTGTAACAGGTTTAGAGAAGTAATAGCCTTGATATCTCGCACAGCCTATTTTTTCTAAAATATTTTTTTCTATCGGATTTTCTACCCCTTCCGCCAAGACAGACAGATTCATGTGATCCGCCATCGACACAATCGTATTGATGATGACATGACTGTTTGGATCGTTAGAAAGATCGCGAACAAAGGATTGATCGATCTTTAATTGATTGATAGGAAAATGCTGTAAATAACGCAATGAAGAATAACCCGTTCCAAAGTCATCAATAGAAAACCGAACTTGATGCTCTTTAAGGTGCCACATTTTTTCCGCGACCGACGCGATGTTTTCAACCAGCATGCCTTCAGTGATTTCTAAATCGAGCAATCTAGGCTCTATCTGCGTGTTTTCTATGACTTCTTTCACTGTGCCTACAAAACTGTCCTTGGCGAATTGATAAGGGCTAATGTTAATGGCTATGCCTTCAAAAGATGCAGGTAAACCCAGGTCTTGCCATGTCTTTAATTGCTGGCAGGCATTGTCTAACACCCAGTATCCAACTTCATCGATGATGCCAATTTCTTCTGCAATGGGTATAAAGCGAGAGGGAGGAACTAAGCCAAGCTCTTCACTGAACCAACGTAATAACACTTCAAAACCTATCAACCTTCCGTTTTTATTCACTTGTGGTTGATAGACTAAGTAGAACTCATCGTTGCGAACCGCACTGTGTAAGGCTTTTTCTAACGCTGCCCGCTCGGCTACTTGTACTTGCATTTCTTGACGATAAAAGCGGAAGCCGTTACGCCCTCTCTCTTTCGCCTCATACATAGCCGTGTCCGCTTGACGGAGAACCTGCATGTCATCCGCATCGCCTAAAGGAAACAAACTAATGCCAATACTTGCTGAAATAAATAAGTCATTTTGCTCTAAGCGGAACACTTGAGACATCTGAGCCAACAAGGTCTCAGCCAACGAGGTTACTTTTTTTTGTGCTTCATTAAGTTCTATATCAAGCATTGGTATCAACAAAACGAATTCATCGCCACCAATGCGCACCGCCGTATCCGCTTCAGACAAACAGGAAACAATACGCTTAGCCGCTTCAACTAAAAGGGCATCCCCCATATGGTGCCCCATGGAGTCATTAATGTTTTTAAAACGGTCTAGATCAATAAATAACAACCCTCCTATTTGCCCATTATCTCGAGCCGTGGTGATGACTTGCTGTAAGTTTTGATTTAAAAAGCGCCGGTTGGGCAGATTGGTTAGCGCATCGTAATAGGCCAGAAAATTCACTTGTTCTTGGTCTTTTTTACGCTGTGTAATGTCTCTAAAAGACGCTAAGAAAAAAGCCTCATTGTCTAGCGTAATGATGTTTCCACACACTTCAACAGGAAAGCATTCACCATTACTTTTATGATATTGCGTCTCATATATTTTGGGGTCTCCCTGCGAATTTCTCGTCCACCCTTTCAATGTGCTCGGCTCTTGCTCTGGATCGATATCTTGAATATTTAACGTCAGTAACGTGGGGGCGTCATAATCTAATAGTCGGCAAGTTTCGCCGTTACAATCCAATATTTGGCCTTTTAAATTGGTGAGTAACATGCACTCGCTGGATTGATGCAGCACCGCTTTAAAGTACTCCTCACTTTTCGCCAGCTCACTCTCTACTTTCTTACGCTTATGCCAAAGTGCCGTAATAGTTCGAGCTAAGATGCCCAGTTCGTCTTCACGGGACGTCTGTTTAAACTTCAATTCGGCTGGTTCGTCTTCTTCTTTTTCGAGCCAGTTTAGTTGCTCAATAACACGATAAAGCGGCCGCGATATTTGGAAATAAAACAGCATAAACATGGCTAAGCTAAGCAAAGACGCGGATATAAAGGACGTGGTAACTAAACGAATACTTCGACGAATAAAACCATTCGTTGCCGCTGCATTATCAATCGAAACAACAAGAGTCCCCACCACCAATTGATCGTCACGTTTTAAAGGCAAGCTAAAACGTGCGGGTAACCCACTAAAAATATTTGAAGATAACCAGCGTAACGGTAAAGGGGCTAATGACCGATACATGCTTGCCAACTCGTAACCTAAATCGTCCTCTAATCTCGCTTTATGAAAACTATTGGAGCGCATCAAGCCAGTCAAAACGGTCTTAGCTAAATCATCATCTAAATAGTAAGCCGCTTCTGATGCCGAACTTTCGACAATACGTAACGTCGACATGATCTGATTTTCAATGATTACCTGCTCTTCTTTCCAATCGATAAGAATCTGAAAAGCACTCATAGAAAGGCTTAGCAGTAGCAAAATCACCAATGCCCATTTTGCTTGTTTATAAGACAGTCGCTTACGTAAAGCTAGCATAATCCCTCACTGCATTAGCCTATTGGCGCTCGAAAAAATCGCTGTATTTCTTTAGTATTTCCTCTCTCTTTCCACTCGCACCCAACTCTTTTAAGCCTTTATTCAGTACGTCTCGCCACTTCTCTGCTTCTGGGTACGACCTGCTAAAACACGTGGTGTAATGGTCTAAACCCAACTCTGACACATCATAGAAACTAAGGGAATCGATAACCTGCATACGTTTAGCCGCAAAAATAGCACTATCACGCTCCGTCATGAAAACATCTTGATTACGACGTAATAGCACATTAATTCCTTGCTCTAGCCCTGACACAGAAGAGTAAGGAATATCAGCACTGTCTAAAATGTTGGTTTGAGACCAACCATTTACAGCCGCAACATTGTATTTTTTAAGAATATCTAAAGTAGGAACCTCATCATCCAGAAAAGATCGACGAGTCACAAACGCATTGGCAGAATCACTCAGGTCATCAGAAAATATTGCAAACCTTTCTCGTGAAGGAATCGGGCGACACGACACCGCACCGAGCACCAAACCAGCCTCGACATCACGCATAATGCGCTTCCAAGGTCTAAGCTCAATACGAACAGACACACCTTGCGTGGCGTACGCCGCTCGCAGTACCTCAACATCCGAGCCGTATACGTCTTCCACCTCACCAAAACCAGAAGGCGGCGCCAGTAAAGAGGCATCGATAATATGAGGTGGCAAATGTATGGTGTACAGCACAATCTCTTCCGCACTGGCATTCGCCGTCGAAAAACCAAAAATAACGAAAACACAAGTAACCCAATATCGACGTACTACCTTCACTCTCCGCTCCTAGACTTGATTAAAGCTAATTTGAACATAACCAAGAAAATGTCATTGCCTCACTTAAATATGAAGGACTATACCGCTATGCTCAAGCTTTATCAGCAACTGACATACCACGTTAAAGCAAAAAATAAAGTGCCGCCCTGTAACAATCAGACAAAAAAAATCTAGCCGAAGCTAGATTTTATTAAATACACCACATCCATTACTTATCGGATAAAGCCGCGCGCTGCGCTTCCATAATTTCCGCAATGCCTTTACGCGCCACTGCCAGCATGCCCATCATATGCTCGTCGCTAAAGGCTTCACCTTCAGCGGTGCCTTGAATCTCGATGAAACCGCCTTTGTCGTTCATAATGACGTTCATATCGGTTTCCGCATTGGAATCTTCAGGGTAATCCAAATCTAAAACAGGTACGCCTTTATAAACACCCACAGAAATCGCCGCGATCTGAGAAACAATTGGGTTCTCTTTAACCTTCTTTTTTTCAACTAAAACGCGCATCGCATCCGACAAAGCAACAAAACCACCAGTGATAGACGCCGTACGAGTACCGCCATCGGCTTGAATGACATCACAGTCGATTGTAATCGTGTTTTCACCGAGTTTTTTAAGGTCCACCGCCGCGCGCAAAGAACGACCAATCAAACGCTGAATCTCAACAGTACGGCCACTTTGCTTACCACGAGCCGCTTCGCGGTCCATACGACTGTGTGTTGAACGAGGCAACATGCCGTATTCTGCCGTAATCCAACCTTGGCCTTTGCCTTTCAAAAAACGCGGCACGCCAGAAACTACGGTAGCAGTACAAATAACTTTGGTATCGCCACACTCAATTAAAACGGAACCTTCCGCGTGTTTTGTAAAATTACGAGTGATTTTAAGGGGACGTAACTGATCTACTGCTCTTCCGCTTGGGCGCATACTGGTTCTCTCTATTGGTCAACCATCATAAAGTCGCAATTATAACGAACCTACACAAAATTGCGCCCCCAGCGATAGGAAAACGCAACAATAAGCGAAACTGTCGAACACGCCTTCCTTGCGTTACACTATCGCCTTTACTTTTATCTCACATCACCTCTACATTTAGGTATTCAACATGACTGCAAGCATGACCGCCTTCTCACGCCAAGAAGCCGTATACGATTGGGGCACCATCAGCTGGGAAGTCCGCTCAGTAAATCAACGCTACCTAGAACCTAACTTCCGCCTGCCAGAAAACTTTCGCGAGCTTGAGTTTGCATTTCGTGACGTGCTGCGTAAGAAGATCAATCGAGGCAAGCTGGAGTGCCAACTGCGCTTTCAAGCCGTCGACAAAGCCGCCACCAGCCTAACCATTAACCCTGACAACGCCCAAGCCCTAGCAAGCGCCATCGACACTCTTGGTACTTGGTTCAAAGACTTAGACCCAACCAACCCGCTCGACATTTTAAAATGGCCTGGTATTTTAAGCGACTCAGGCACAGACGCCGACATCATGAAAAAAGCCGTCGTAGAACTCTTTAACAAATCTGTCGAAGAGCTAATTCAAGTTCGACTACGCGAAGGTACGCAACTGAAAGAAATCATCGAACAGCGCCTCGATGCGATCGACGCCATCGTTGTCGAAGTACAAGCCAAGCTGCCAGAAATCATCGCCGCGCAAAAGCAAAACCTCATCAACAAACTAGAAGCGGCCAAAGTCGACCTTGACCCAATGCGCATCGAAGCTGAAATCGTACTATTGGCACAAAAAGCCGACGTCGCCGAAGAACTTGACCGCCTTGCAACACACAACAAAGAAGTACGCCGTCAGCTGCAACAACCAGGTCCCATTGGCCGTCGCCTAGACTTCTTAATGCAAGAACTCAACCGCGAAGCCAACACCCTTTCGTCTAAATCCATCGTCGTAGAAACCACACAAAGCGCCGTGGAATTGAAAGTCTTGATCGAACAAATGAGAGAGCAGATACAAAATATTGAGTAATTTTTCTCTCTTATTCTTGCGGCTTGTTCATATCACGACGCAGCGCCTGTAGTTCGAGCTGGAGTTGTTGCATTTGCTCCAATAGCTGTTGCTGTGTGGCTTTTTCAGCGTCTAGCTCGTCTTTGTTATCATCGTCATGCATGGTCTGTACTGCGTTGACGATGACAGCAATGAAAAGGTTTAACATGGTGAAGGTAGCAATGAGGATAAAGGGAATAAAAAACACCCAAGCATAAGGAAAGGCTTCCATTACGGGCCGCGCAATGCCCATAGACCAGCTTTCTAAGGTCATCACTTGGAACAGCGTATACAGTGAAGCGCCTAGGCTGCCAAACCAGTCAGGAAAAGCCTCACCAAATAGCTTGGTTACCATCACAGCGGCCACGTAATACACAAGACCCAACACCATAGCGATGGACAACATGCCATTCAGGGATTTGATTAAGGCGCCGACGATTTTTCTCATCGATGGTACGAAAGTGAGTACGCGCAATACACGCAATACTCTGAGCGCGCGCAACACAGCAAACGGTCCACTGGCAGGGACTAATGCGATCCCCACGACAATAAAATCAAACACATTCCAGCCGTCTTTGAAAAAAGCAAAACGGTGTACAAGCAAACGAATGGTAAGTTCAATAACAAACACCGCCAATATGGCCTTATCTAATGCCATTAAAAACGGGCCAACGGTTGTCATCACCTCAGGCGAGGTTTCTAAACCGAGAATAATGGCATTGATTAAAATCAACGCCAATAAAAAACGCTGTATCGTAATGTTTTCAATGAACATCTTTAAGCGCTGACGAATTGAATCTGTTGAAACAAGCGATGTACTGGCCATGAGCTACCTCAATCCTAAACTGTCCCAAACGGGGATTAAATTGACGCCATTCTATGCCAGAGAAGAAGAAGGTCAATCTCTTTTAATGTAAACAAATTGACCTATTAGAGGATGGTAAAAACGCCCTGCTTCCTGTGAATGTTATTAAGGAAAACGCTGGAACAAACCAACATCGTCATACCGCTTTATCTACACTATGGGAGCAACGAATTAACCAATCTCATTATAGTTTAAAACTATAGATTAACGTTGAAAAGATAGCTTATATTAAATTTAAAGTTATCATAATCGTAACTATCATAAGTCTTACAACTCAGCCTTGTACGCAGCGATTAAGTTACGCTGGCTGTTAAGGCGAAAAAACCGGCTTTAGTCGGTTTTTTCACATCTAAGGATAGATAAAATGAGAACTGCTTTTTTTATTGATGGATATAACCTGTTTTACGGCTTGCTCGCTAATACTCCTTATAAGTGGCTCGACCTACCAGCCCTACTTACTCACATTACAACAATCGAAAACCCTAAATCAGAAACAGCAGAAATCTACTACTTTAGCTCGCCTGTAAAGCCAGAGTTAGCAAGTCGGGGAACTCAATCAAAAGAAGCGCAGGACTCTTATATCCGAGCGCTAAAAGCAAATCATGTAACGGTCACACTGGGTAGGCACACACTCGAACCAGCGCAAGCTCCAAGATTTGTTGACAAATCGACTCGACCTTCACGACAAGATAAGGTTGATATCTGGAAATTAGAAGAAAAGGAAACAGATGTTAATTTAGCGGTTAGCATGTATCGCCTCTTGTCTAAGCAACAAGCTCTACACACGGAAGATCAAATTCAACAAGTTGTGTTGGTTTCTGCAGATACCGATATTGGCCCTGCTCTTCGAGCAATAAAAGAAGACTTTCCTAACGTAGTAATTGGCGTCATTTTACCTCATAGAGAAGGTATCAAACGTGGAGCACCAGGAACATTAAAGAACCAAGCAAACTGGATGCGGACCGTTGTTAAAGATGTCGAGCTTGAAGCACATCAGTTTCCAGACAGAATACCAACTCATAAAAAACCGATTTTTAAACCTAAGTACTGGTAGATACTTTTGAATAGCCAAACGCTGCTTCAATTCTATAAACAACAAATACAGCCCAACAAACTCACACAATGCCCCAGTCGTATCTCGATGCTCTGCTCGCCTGATTGACCAGTAAACATCAAAATAGCAGTGCTATTGCGGATTAATTTAGTGATCATAGAATTTATCCAGACTGTTTTTAAATAGGTAAATCAGAAAACCAATTCTAAACGGTCTCATTTACCTTGTTCCTACTCAACTTCGTTAAGCAATAACTGCTAAGATCATATAAATCAAATACTTCTATAGGCAAAGGATAACTAATGCCCGAAATTTCCATTCCTCGCACATTTTGGTATGACACCGAAGACAAACGACTTGAACTTCATCAAGCAGAACTTCTTGGCAGAGAAGAGCCTCTGATTATTCTTGGTGAAGCAGGAATGGGGAAAAGCCATCTTTTAAAGCAGTTAGCGCAGTCGGACACTTGTGCTTTTTGTACCGCAAGAAAACTAATTACAAGCCAACGACCTGAAACCATTATTGGAAATGCAACCACTCTGGTGATTGATGCATTAGATGAAGTCAGCGCAAAAAACGATGGTGATGCCTTAGATGAGGTTCTATCCAAGTTAGAGCAACTTGGAAGCCCTAGATTCATTTTATCTTGCCGAGCAGCAGAATGGCAAAATGCTACAGGCACCTCGTTAATCAAAGAGTTTTACGACAACTCACCTCTCGCGCTTCATATTAGATCATTACAAGATTCTGAAATTCTAGAATATTTAGGCTGTAACCTAGATGATGAAAGAGCTTCATTTGTCTTGGCGCACTTTAAAGGGATTGGCTTAGAGGGGTTACTTGGTAACCCTCAAACTTTAAGCATGATTGCAAAAATATCCATGGGCGACCACCTTCCAGAAAGCAAAAGTGAAGTTTACAAACTATCGGTCGCAAAATTAGCAATAGAACATAATGACAAGAAAGCACCTAGACAATTGACAGAAACTGAAGTCATAGATGCTGCGGGAGCTGCATTTTTAGGGCTTATTCTAACAGGCAAGGAAGGCCTTTCTCGTAAGGCAATAGCAAACACTGCAAAAAGTGATGTGTGTCTTGTAGATTTAAACATTTTATCCAATGTAGAAAACTTAAAAAAAGCAACCAACTCAAGACTATTTATTGCGATTGGAGATGATAGGTTTAGTTATATTCACCGAAGTATTGGTGAATATTTAGGTGCTAGGTGGTTAGCAAAGCAAGCGAACACAGCAAGAAAAAGACGTCGTTTACTGGCATTATTTCAATCATATGGCGTCGTTCCAGCCAACTTACGTGGCATTCATGCATGGTTAAGCCAAGATCATGAACTTACATCAAATGTACTTAGTGTTGACCCAATGGGCGCTATTGAATACAGCGGCACAGACAATCTATCCCCTAACCAGTCTAATATACTACTTGATGCGCTTATCAAGTTGGCAAACGACAACCCGAACTTCACGAGATGGAAGTCCTACTCAACTAAAGGTCTAATTAATCAAAAATCTTCCGCAAGAGCGCTTTCTTTAATATCTAATAAATCAACATCGTTTTCGCTGCGCATACTGCTTTTAGAGGCTTTTCAAAACTTGCCTTTAGCTGAACCACACGACCTACTATTTAATAATTTATCTTTCGACACTTCGGAATATTTTGCCATAAGAAGTGCCGCCTTAAATATTTTGGCCCATGGTAAAAACAAAGAACATTGGTCAGACCTAGCGAAAAAGCTCATGGACTTAGAAGATAACGACTCATTGAGATTAGCTGAAGAGTTTATTAATACCATCAACTTTGAAAGTATTGATGATGAGCTCATTGTTAATTTAACAATCAAGTATGCCCAGTCCCACGACAATACCGCGTTAAAATTTTATTCATTGGCTAAAAACCTTCCTATTGAAAGAATTTCAAACATCCTAGATCGGTTTTCAGAAAAGTTACCCGCTCTAGGAGAATGGTACGAAAGATCAGGACATGATGAAATTGCAGATCTAGCCTGTACTCTACTTTGCAGGCTTATTGAAAAAGAAGAAGAGATATATCCAGAAAAAATGTGGTATTGGCTAACGTCAATTCAGCCTCAAACACAAAGTCACAAAAACTCGGAAAAACTTACTCAGCTAATTGAAGAAAATAAACTACGTGTTAGCTTTCATTTATTCGCCTTCCTATCGGAACCAAATACCAATATACGAGAACAGAGCCGGCTGTTACAACGTTCGTTTCCAGCATTAGATGTCAATGAGAACGACATAATTACGTTACTTGGGCACCTTAACCCATTCGATAAAAACGACACACGTTGGCGCGAATTATTACAGCGTTGTTACCACAATGGCGAGCGTGGAGAAAAGGTACGAGAAGCCGCACAAAAGTTTGCAAAGCAACATTATGGAAACTTAACTTGGCTTAATGAACTTGCCAATCCACCTCTACCTGAATGGGAAGAAGCTCAAACCCTGAGAACCGAACTAAATGAAGCAAAAAAAGCAGCCCGCCATAAATTACATAGAGAAGAGTTCTCTGTAAACATTCAAGAACTTAAAAATGGAGAGCCCAGTTGGCTCATTAATCCAGCACAAGCCTATCTAAACCGATTTAATGATATTGAACGAAACCTTCCTGCCCATAAGCGTATAGCGGACTGGCTTGGTGATGATATTACAGAAGCGGTATTAACAGGCTTTGAAATGTATCTCAAAAAAGAACTATTTGAACCTGACACAATAGCCAAAACACATGCTGAAAATAAACACTATGATGCTGAATTTATATTTATTGCTACAATTGCTGAGCGCCTAAGAAAAAATCAATCCTTAAATGATTTAAGTAATAGATGCTTATTAGTCTGTTTATTTTCACATTGGGGTAATTTGATTTCTGATCATGCAAATATAGGTAATATTGGAGAATACTTAGAGCAAGAAGTAATATATAGAGATCTAATAAAAAATGCCTATCAGCGCTACATTGAACCACAACTACAAGCCAATAAAACTTCAAACCACTGCCTGTATAAATTACTACGAGATGAGAGTCTGTCTAACATTGCATGCGAACTTGCATCTAACTGGCTATTTGATTTCACAAATCTATCTTCAGAAATAGAAATAGCACTCTTAAAAAAGCTCATTGATTCTGGCTACTATTCAATAGTTCTAACTTTTTTAAAAAAAGCCTCAAAAACTGAAAGCCCTGAGCAACAAAAAAACAGATTTTCAGCTCGACTCATAGTTGATTTTGAACAGGCTAAAAATGAAATAGAAGGCCCACTGGAAGCCGAATTACTTTGGAGTATTCAAGACTTATTACCAAAAAACAACACACCGAAACTTACAGCTTGGATTATAAAATCATTTAGAAATTTGTGGCCTATACATGATTATCCAGTTGGAGGTTGGTCTGGGAGGTCTAATAAATGGGATGCAAGTAAGTTTATTTCTAACCTTATCAATCAACTCGCTACTAACACTTCAGACGAAGTAATACAGGCTCTTCACAACCTAAGGGATCAAGGAGAGGATGGCTATTCCAATCAAATAAAGAGTGTTATCGCCGAACAGAATCAACGTATCGTAGAGCAACGATTTACTCTTCCAGACTTAAAAACCATCAAAGCCATAATAGACGACAGCACACCGACCACTATAGATGATTTGCAGTCTTACATGATTGAAGAACTTAATGTCGTTCAAACAAAGATAAAGGCAGATGACATAGAGTCTTGGCAAGGTTTCTATGATGACAATAAAGAACCCTATAAAGAAGAACGGTGTCGCGATCATTTATTAGGCTTATTACGTCAAAATATTAACGACATTGATCTCGTACCCGAAAGTCATGTTGCGAGCGATAAAGAAGTCGATATTACCTGCTCTGTTATTGGAGGAATAAGACTACCTATCGAAATAAAAGGTCAGTGGCATAAAGACTTGTGGATAGCCGCAGATAAACAACTAGATGCGCTCTACACAACAGATCATCGAGCACAGGGCTGTGGCGTTTATTTGGTTTTATGGTTTGGTTTAGGCTCATCTAAGAAGCTAAAAAATCGAGGAAAAGGCAAAAAACAACCTACGACAGCAAGCGAGCTACAGAAGATGCTAGAAGAAGATTGCTTAGCAGCTAAACATGGCCGTATAAAAATAGTTGTGATCGATATTGAGCGAAACTAACAAACCAAATAAGCCTTCTAAATCAGCTCAAAAATTAATAGTCCAACTTCTTCAATAAACGTTGGCATGCAAAGGTTTACCAAAGCAACAAGAAGTCACTTTTTCAGTTCTAGTAATATAATAGATCCCCAAACCTCACTCTGCACCATAAACTCTCACGTCGTTTCCATCTTGTGTCATGAGTTGCATAAGCTTGGGGTGAACGAAGAGCTTTTCCTTACCTACTAACACTTCTTTCAAAACGCCAATGTCTGTGAGTTTTTTTAGGTAGGTCGAGGCGGTTTGTCGCTTGGCAATGTCTTTTTCGACTAGGTTACTAATCCGGCAATACGGCTGTTCAAAAATAAGCTGCACGAGTTCGTAGCTGTATATTTTTGGTAGCTGGTCGCGAATATAGTCGGCGGTGACGTCGATCAACGCTTTAATGGCGACGATTTTTTTACACGTCCAAATGCAAGTTTGCTCTACACCTTGCAAGATAAAGAGCAACCAATCCTGCCAGTTCTGCTCGCGCGTGACTTGGTTGAGGAGTCGGTAGTAGTCTTGCTTGTTCTGCACGATATAACGGCTTAAATATAAAATCGGTAGGCTGAGCAGTTTTTGTTCAATCAGAAACAGTACATTCAAAATCCGTCCAGTACGGCCATTGCCATCGTAAAAAGGATGGATCGCTTCAAATTGATAGTGACTCACTGCCATTTTAATCAGCGGGTCTATGTCATTTTCGTCGTGTAAAAAATTTTCCCAATTGGCCAGTAAACCACAAATGACATCTTCACCAACAGGGGGAGTATAAACAATCTCGCCTGTTGTTTGGTTGCCAATGACAGTCCCTAGGACTTTACGAATATCCATATCCGTATTTTTCAAGGTGCTACACACTTCAACGGCGGTATTGCTGCATAAAGGTCTGCGAGTCAGTTGTGCAAAGCCCTGATTCAGCGCCGTTCGGTAACGTAATGCCTCCTTCGTCGCGTGGTCTGCCCCTGTGTCTTCTTGTGCATATTGGAATAATTGGTCAGTCGTAGTGACGATATTCTCTATTTCAGAGCTGTCTTTAGCCTCTAAGAGAGGTAACAAATTGATCAACATCCCCTGATTCGGAAGTAATTCTCCAGCTTGCTTTAACTCTGCCAATGCGGCTCTTGCACTGATACAGGCTTTGAGCACTACTCTTGTTTCTATTAAATCAATATTGGGAGGAAGTGGCGGTAACTGGTCATATGGCTGATCAGCGCGAAAGTTCATGTTTAAATTCCTCAACAATTTCGACATATCTCTATTTGTTTTGTAGCTTATGTCGATGTCATCGACATATCAAGCTGTTGTGTCGAAATTCTCTCATTTTTTCGACATGAAAAGACCAAATGCTAATGACGAGTCTATCTTTTCGTGTTTTTTATGCATAACCCAAAATCACCTCAACAGGCATCTCATCACCTATCTATAACGTGAACCACTTCTTAAATATTAAACGCTTCTTGCTTAGCAAGTTGTTCGCTGCGGCAAATCCCAAGCTGGTTTGCGATGTTTTTCCAATGCTTCACGGCACTTAGTACTTCATCGTAAATTCGGGTTGCTTCTTCGCGGTCTAGGCGGAAAAAGTCGATCACGTCGAATGCTAAACGGCAGTCAAGTTCGTTAGAGGTATCGGCGATACGTTACCAAATTGCTGAATATAATCCGCGTCGTACTGAAAAAAAACGCCTTGTTGGTTTTGCGCTAATCTACCAACATTTACTCTATTTCCTGTTGATAGCATGCGCTGAACCACTAGTTTTTGAATCGGTTTAAAAGCCATCTTTCAGCACCTCTTCTATGGACGTTGGCATGCTAGGTTGGTTGCTGGTGTTTTGAGTCAGGGCAAAGAGCCGCGATAGATCATCGAGGCTTTGCCAGAGTAGTAATAACTGGCGAAAGGAAATCTGTCCTGTCAGTTCGAACTTTTTAATGGTGGACGCGGGTACACCACTGCGCTCGGCCAACCCATCGCGAGACAGCTTTTCCTGCTCCCGCAGACGACGAAGATGAGCCGAAAACGCGTGCTGTACATCGTTATCATCCAGTAATAGGAAATGACTCATAGAAATAAGCGTCCAGACAAATAGATACAATGGTATCTATTATAGGTTAATAATGAATTTTTTGGATACTATTGTATCCATCAAATAATTTATTATTTTTTATGTTTTCTATCCCGTCGCCGAGAACGCATTTTTTAATGCTTCAAAAAACCATTGATATGCAGGTCCGCGTTTGGCGCCTTTTTTAAACACAAGGTCCACAGGTGCCGACCAAGGTTTGTGGTCAAACGCCACATCAATCTTACAAATATCTCCTTGTTCAACCAGCGGCTGAACCAAAGATGCTGGTAAGTAGGCCCAGCCTATTTGCTGTTTTACCAGCTCCAAGACAGCGTAGTTACTAGAACACCACCATGCACTGGGCGTCATACTAATCAGGGCTTGCGGTTCTTTTTTTTGCGATCCGCGCACGGAGATTTGTCGGAATGGTGCAAGGTCAGATTCAGACAATACTCGCAGCTCCGCTAAAGGAAATTCCATATGACATACGGCAATAAAATCCACGCCACCGACATAGCAAAAGTCGACTTGTTTATTCACTTCAATTTCTGAAAACATCACGCCAATATCGACATTGCCATCGGCAACCGCGTGGATGATATCGGGGGAAGCCAGAGACACGAGGTCGAGCTGAACATAGGGAAAAGTAAGCGCAAATAGCTTGAGAGCCGCCGACACATTGGGCGCTAATAACGCGTCGTCCACGGCTATGGTGAGCGCACTTTCTTCTTTGCGCAGGATGGATTCGGCGATTTTTTCAAACTCATGGGATTGCGCTAAAAGGGCTTTCGCACTGCGTAGTAAACGCTCTCCCTCTGGGGTTAATGTCGGGCTGCGTGACGATCGATCAAACAGTTCGACGCCCAAATCGACTTCTAGGTTGCTTATTCCATGACTAACAGCAGACTGCACTTTGCCAAGCTTTCTTGCGCACGCTGAAAATGACCCTAGCTCTGCGGATAACACCAGCATTTTGATTTGTTCTAAACTTAACATATGAATAATATCGATGGTTATTAACTTTTAAACATCATAATTATTGATAGTATAAAAATCAAATTCGTTCACTCACTCTCCTATATTCATCGTAAGGAACCATAAAAATGAGCTGGTTATATTTGCTGCTTGCTGGCATTACAGAAATGGGTTGGCCTATTGGATTAAAGATGGCGCAATCTGGAGAATCGAAAGTCACGGGCATTGCCGTCGCGATTTTCTTTATGACGATTAGCGGCATGCTTCTTTGGTTGGCGCAAAAAGAGATTCCGATGGGGACCGCTTACGCTGTTTGGACTGGGATTGGGGCGTCGGGCACTTTTCTGATAGGAATTTGGCTGTATGGCGATCCAACGTCATTAACGCGTTATCTTGGCGTATTGTTCATCATTCTCGGCGTGGTTGTATTAAAATTTGCGCACTAACTTCCCCATCGTTCGACTCGATATTGCCTTGGTGATTTTCCCAACGCCTTTTTAAAAAAGGTAATAAACGCGCTGACAGATTCATAACCAAGCTCTTCTGATATGGTTTGCACTGGTGTATTAACGGCGAGCTTCTGTAACGCGAGAACGATGTGAAGCTGGCTGCGCCATTGACCAAAAGTCAGTTGAACATGGCGTTTAACCATCCGTGCCAACGTTCGCTCGCTCATGGCAAAATCGTTAGCCCATTGCCCCAGCTCGCGCATTCCTGCGCCGACCAAGTACGAAAGATCCGACGTATTCTTGAAGAGCTTTCCATGGAAATCGCGACACCAGAAGAAGCTCGCTTCATGCTGGGCCTTAAAGGCAAAGATGCGGTGAATTTTTAGTACTCCGGAATACCAACAATAGTACCGCTTGAGCCGTTCTATCTAGAGGCAGAGTCTTAATACGACTGTGTGATGGCTCAAGTGGTTTATCATTAAGCATCCCATCAAAATACATCACCGTAAAAAAACACTTCAAATAATGAGATAAAACACACCACATTAGATTCTACGGCTTCAATCCCGTTTTATTAAAAGATAATCATTCGTCTCGCCAATGAGTTACCGCGTATCATCGCCACGCTTCACGAAAGCCATTACTACAAAACCAAACAATTAAATCGGCATATTATAAGGTTTGATCGGTTAATATCTGTCCCCTATTATTTAACCATCGCATACAAATTTCGTTACGGAAGATGATTCATGACCACCACATACCGCCACTTATTTAGCCGTACATCGCTTATTTTCTGGCTTTGGTTATTGTCCTCCGCCACTTTCGCGACCATTCCAGTGCAAGTCATTGACGGCACAGCCGTAAAGCTTGAACAGTTTCAAATGGGGTACTTTGTTGATCCAACAGAAAAAATGCCTTTTTCTGAAGCTCGACAACAAGTCTTCGAAGTATCATCAAACCGTTTATCGTTAGGCATTAATGCCAATACTGCGTGGGCAAAAATCGAGCTGAAGAATACACGCTCATCCACCGTAAAACTGTACCTTCACGATCCGTATGCGTACCACAATCATATCCTTGAACTTTATGAAGTCGTCGATGGTGAGTTGATCCAGACCCGCACTCTGGACATGGATCGTAGAGAAACCCTGCAATGGATGTATCGCGGAAGCGCCGTGTTTGATATCGCATTGCCACCGAAACAACACAAAACGCTGTATATAAAAAGCGTGTCGTTCTCACACCAATGGTTCACTCTCAATATTTATGATGAAGACCAATCCAAAAGGGCGTTATTAAGTCTATACACAGACATCGCCTTACTTGTTGGCATGTTGCTCGCGCTGATGATTTATAATTTGTTACTGTTTTTCTCATCACGTTTAAGAGAGCACTTTTTTTATGCCTGTTACCTTGTTTCAGGCGGCTTTTGGATCGCGCTCACTTATGGCTTACTGGCCAACCTATTCGATGTCTACGGGACAATGACATTGAAGTGGCATCTTTCATTAGGCGCCATGCCTATTTTCCTATTGTTGTTCATGATTCATATTTTCGAAACGAAGAAGAATTATCCGGTTGAACACTGGGCGCTGTTGTTGAATATTACCTTGTTGGTCGCAAATTCAATCTATGGTTTATTTGATATCGTCACTGCCCTTCACTATGCCAGCACCTTAGCCGCGATCATGATGGTGATCAGTCTTTCTGTCACCCTGTCTATGCTGATACGAAAACACCCCATGGCGCTTTTCTTTTTATTAGGCCACGGCTTATTTGTGTTTTTCAGCACATTGTCCGTACTGTTTTACAAAGGCATTATCGAGTTCAACTACATTAACAGTCACGGCGTTGGCATTGGCATCATGGTTGAGGCGCTGGTGTTATCGCTCATTATTGCCTATCGTATTCGTTTGCTAGAAAACTTAAAAATAGCGCAAGTCGAGCTCAAATTATTGGCTTCCACAGACTCGCTAACACAGCTGTTTAACCGTCGCTATTTCAGCAACGAAGCGAATGCCATTCTGGAAAAAAACAAACGCGCCAAAGAAGCGATCACAGTAGCGGTGCTTGATATTGATTTTTTCAAAAAAATTAATGATACCTACGGACACGGGTTAGGCGACAAAGTCATCATACGCGTTGCCGATGCACTAAGAGCTCAGTGCCGTCGCCAAGATCTTTTTGCACGTTATGGCGGAGAAGAATTTGTCATTTTAATGCCGAATACTTACCTCAACGAGGCCTATACTTTGGCTGAGCGTATCCGCCAAGAGCTTGAAAACGTTGTGATTCCAATTGACCAACAGCAATCCGTCAGCTTTACTGTCAGTATAGGCATTGCCGAGGTGGACACAGAGACGCCAGATCTTCAAGCCGCCATTAACCGAGCCGACAAAGCCCTTTATAAAGCAAAAAATAATGGCCGGAATCAATCTCAGCGATTTTCGCTCTAACGTTCACTGCGTATTCTGCTCATGTATTGAGCCTTGGTGTATGACCATAGAACACCCAGTAAAGAATGATTAAAGCCATGGGCATTAGCCTTACATTTTTTGAGAAGTAATATGTTAAAGACAATAAAGACCAAGATTATCACGACATACTCTTTGGTTATGATCGCGTTCACATCCACCCTGTTATTGACCACATTTCTCACTGAGCGCAACCGCGTACTGGATTTGGAATTAGAAAAATCCATCGAAATATCCAGAATGCACGCCGAAGTACTAGGCAACGAATTCAGTCGCTATATCACCATGTTGCAAATGGTGAGCTACAATCCTGAAATACAACTCAGGAATAAAGACAGCATCGAATTTCAATTAAAGAAACTACTCGAAGTAGGTGATGGCGACTTCGTCAATACTATTTATATCGATAAAAACCTAATACTGACGGACGCAAAAGGAAACACTAATAAAGTCACTCACCCCGCGTTTAAAAAAGGCAATGACTGGGCTGGAAAAGACTTCAACATCAGTATGCCGCTCTTTAGTCGATTCGAAAAAATGCCTGTTATTATCGTTGCGGTTCCTATTTTAAACACCTTGAAAGAATGGATGGGCACCATTGCCGTTGCGGTTCCTCTCAGTACGATTAATAAGAAACTGTCTTTTATGAAGTTAACAAAAGGCAGCTACGCTTGGTTAGCTGATGCAAATGGCATGATTGTCTCTCACCCAGATGAAAGTTTTATAATGAAGGTGCAACTGTCCACCACCAACAGCGATACTTTCCCAGGTTTTGGCGACATCGTCCGAAAAACACAGTTAGAAGACCATGGTTATGGCCATTATTTAGACACCAGAATCAACGAATCCAAAGTGGTCACCTTCGCCAAAATAAGCAACTTGCCCGGTTGGAATCTTTTTGTCACCACTCAAGAATCTGAAATTTTTCATGAGATTTACGAAATATTATACAATGTTATCATTACAGCATTTGTGTTAATGATAATTTTTCTATTGTTAATCAATAGGTTATCGAAAAAACTAATTCATCCACTGATCCAGCTTTCTAAAGACGTCAAAGCATCGGTAAATAATAAACACCACCACTTTAACGTCATTCAATCCGACGATGAAATTGGCCAGTTGTCTAAAGCGTTTGATGATGCCTTCAAAAAAATACACTCTCATACCGCGTATTTAGAAGAGGTCGTCGGTCGTCGAACACAAGAAATCCACGCAAAAAATGTGATTCTGAAAAGCCAAAACAATGCGCTGGAAAACATTGCCTCAATAGACCCTCTCACTCAACTGTACAACCGTCGTGCGTTTAACGCCTTGATTGAAAAGAATATTTTAGCCGACAACCAAGCTGCACTTTCGCCCACTCTGATTGTGCTAGACATTGACCATTTCAAAAAAATAAACGACCAATTTGGACACGATGTTGGCGACGATATTTTGTGCCGTACCGCTCAAGAGTTATCGAATAATGATGATGAAAACATCATTTGTCGTTGGGGGGGTGAGGAATTTGTCATACTAATTCCCAACACCACACCAGATATGGTTTCAACATACTTGGACGCGTTGCGGACTAAAATATCGCAAGCAAACTTTGCCCCCGTTGAAGCATTAACGTTTAGTGCAGGCGTTGCAACAAGAGCGCCAGATGAGCCCTTTAAAGCGTGGTTTCAAAGGGCGGATAAAGCCATGTACGAAGCGAAAGCGTCAGGGAGAAATAACGTTATTTGGGGTTAAGGGATAACTTAATCATATGTTCCGTTTCATGTTGAAAGAACTTCAAAAGTCACAGATATACAGGTGCTGATCAAATAGCACATGGATCGTACATATCGCCTTACTCAATAAACCGCTGAATCAAAGACTCAGGTAAATAGATCTAATTTATCCGCGGCTTCACCAATGCCCAAACAGCATAATTACTAGAGCACTGCCACGCACTCACGTTGTATTGAAATTTGCACACTAACTTCCCCATCGTTCGACTCGATATTGCCTTGGTGATTTTCCCAACGCCTTTTTAAAAAAGGTAATAAACGCGCTGACAGATTCATAACCAAGCTCTTCTGATATGGTTTGCACTGGTGTATTAACGGCGAGCTTCTGTAACGCGAGAACGATGTGAAGCTGGCTGCGCCATTGGCCAAAAGTGAGTTGAACATGGCGTTTAATCATCCGCGCCAACGTTCGTTCGCTCATGGCAAAATCGTTAGCCCATTGCCCCAACGTGCGCTTTTCACTGGGGTTGGCCAGCAAGGCTAAAGCAAGACGATTAAGTATTGGCTCATCAGGAATAGGAAAATCAAACGCTTCGCGCTCTTGTTCAACCAATTGATCGAGTAAAACCGTGACCAGTCTATCCGTCGCAGAGCCTGCTTCGTAGTCTGGTTCTTGGGTGGCCAATGACGTGGTCAGTTCTCTTAATAACGACGTGACCGTTAGGGTACAGGCCTTATCAGGCATAGAAAGATCGGTTGAATCCACAAACAGCATACAAACATCCGCACAGGGTGAAATCTGATTTCGATGTATCACCATGCTAGGAATCCAAACCGCGCAACGTGGTGGAACCAGCCACATTTTATCGTCAATAAAGCTGGTCACAACCCCCGTCAATGGCATGACAAGCTGGCCTTTTTGATGACGGTGCCACGGAGTTTCTTCAATATGCGGAGCCGCTTTTGAGCGTAATACCAAGACTCGCTGAGGGTACTCGTCTGCAAAATTTAGATCTGTTACAAGACGCGATGATTCATTGTCTGTATTTAGCAATTTTTTGTCCAAGTGTCTTAATTAAGTTAAGAGACTAACACCTATAATACGCACCCAACAACCACACGTTACGGGTTGTATTTACCCAATACCTTGATGGAACAGAGATGAAACGTTTACAGCGCTTAGCGCAACACGATGCTGCGTATTTATTATTATTTATTTTTTTAGTGGCGTTAAATTTGCGAGGGCCGGTGACAGGACTCCCGCCATTATTGGATCGGATTAGCCAAGATTTACAACTCAGCAGTACTCAATTGGGGTTGATGACCAGCTTACCATTATTAGCATTCGCTCTGTTCGCTCCTGTCACTTCTTGGCTCACACGGTATTTTCAGATTGAACGCCTTCTTGCCTCGGGTGTCGGCCTAATTGCCATTGGCATGATTATTCGTTCTTTTGGCTCAATAAACACCTTGTATTTGGGCGCCGTGTTTATTGGTGCCGGGATTGCCATTGGTAATGTGTTACTGCCCAGTTTATTAAAGCGTGAGTTCCCGAATCACATTGTTCAGCTTACGGCGATTTATGTATTAATGATGAGCATCGGCGGTTTTTTGATGTCGAGTTTCGCCGTACCATTAAGCCTATTCGCAGAGCAAAACCCCATCGTACTGCCGATGGCATCATCAAGTATGAGTGGCTGGTCATTTGCGCTAATTTGCCAAATGGCGCTGATTCTCTTGCCTTTGATCGCGTGGTTTTGTTTTAAAATCACTCAACATCAAATACCACAAACAGGCACAGTCGAGATCACTCAAAAGGTTTGGCGCTCTGTCACGGCTTGGCAAGTGGCTGGGTTTCTCGCGTTCAATTCGCTGATTAACTACATCGTGGTGGCTTGGGTGCCGTCTATTTTAATAAACAATGGCTACACAGATTCAACCGCTGGACTGTATCAGGGGTATTTGCAACTCGCGGGGGCGTTGCCCTCGTTGATTCTAGCGCCTTTTCTCAGTCGTTTAGGAAGCCATAGACGGCTCTGTTTATCTGCGACGAGCTTAACTTGCTTGAGTGTTTTTGGTTTTTTGTTTCTACCCAACTGGTCTGGTCTTTGGTCCGTTTGTTTCGGCTTCGGTACCAGCATGGGCTTTATCTTAGGATTGTCTTTCGTTGGTTTAAGAACAAACAGCCCAAAGCAAGCGGCGGCATTATCCGGTATGGCGCAGCTCATTGGCTATACACTTGCGGCTGTCGGGCCAGTATTGATTGGTGCGCTTTATGATTGGCAGGGGTCTTGGCAAGCGCCTTTGTACGTCATTTTGATGATTTGTATTATCTGGATAATGTTAGGCTGGATGGCCAGCCCTAAGCCAAAAACCTAACGTTTTATGTTGGCGTCGTCACGTGCGGTTCGTAAAGAGAATATGAGAACACCCAATAGCGTCGAGACAACACAACCCTCACACTAAAAAATGCGACCCACTGTCCTAAAAGACGAATTAGGTTGCGACGTCTTCAAGGCTCAGCTTTAAAGGAATGGTGAAGACAAATTTAGTACCAACCCCCACCTCAGAAGTGAGGTCAATGCGTCCTTTCATCAGTTGATAGACCCATTGGTTCACTAGGTGCAACCCTAAACCTGTGTGGTTATTTTGACGGCCAGTGGTGATGAATGGTTCAAAAACACTGTCTAAAACATCTGGCGATATTCCATTGCCACTGTCTTCAAAAGAGAATATTAAACTCTCCTTTTCTTTTGAGGCCGTAATCGATATCTGGCCCTTTGCTGACCGCTGAAAAGCATATTCAAAGGCATTATCAAAAAGATTTTGTATAATCTGAGACATCGCGCCAGGATACCCTATCATTTCAATGTCATCTGGACATTCGATTACAAGGCTAATCCCTACACGGTTTTTAAAGGTGGATTTATAGGTTAATACAATATCGTTTAACACATTATGAAAAAAGAAAAGTTGTGCATCTTGCGCCGTTCTATCCGAAACAATTCGCTTAAAACTAGAAACAATATCGAGCGCTCGAGTGAGGTTCTTGTCCGCAATAAGAAGAGAATCATTCATTTTATCTAGACCATCAGAAGGTGATCGGCCGATTTCTTTGTCTAGCCAGACCTTACAAGACGACATCGCCATTCTGACGCCTCCAAGCGGCGTATGCATTTCATGGGCTAAGCCTGCGACCATTAACCCCAATGAAGACAGCTTACTGGTCTCTACCAGCTCATCCTGTAGATCTACCAACCGTTTATTTGTTAGATTGAGCTTTCGATTAGCATGTTCCGCTTGAGCCTTTTCTTCTTGGAGCAATGTTAATAATCGATAGGTCTCAAATTGTGCGGTAATTTTTCGCCAAACAAGCCAAGCAATAGCGATAAAGCTAAACCCTGCAACCCCAATAATGGTGAGGAGTAATCTCCCCCGCCACATGGAAAACGCCTCAGAATGAGAGCGAGCAACAAAATACAAAGAGGAAACCTGTTCGCTTTGAGTGCCTATTACATCATCATCAATGTTCTGTTTAAGAAAGCTCCATAAGCGGCCATTATTGAAAACCCTTTCTAATCCATCAGTCGCATTCATTGATTGCCAAATAATAGGCAAGTGCGTTTTTATATTAAGCCGAGAGTCATTAGAGTGAAGTAACGCCCCCCATTCAAGGCTGCTGTCTGCTGCTAATACCCACTGACCAGTTGTATCCACTATTTCTAAAGACACCTCTTCAGTACTAAATGTGCGAATCAGTTCAAACAACTTACTCAAGTCGTAATTAACCACCAAAAAACCTGACTGATCACCGGTGATTTTTACGACACCACGCACCGTTGGCTGAAAAGGACGAACTATTTCTTTATTCTCTATATTCAAATCCAGAGATGAGATATACACATCATTTTCTGTACCGCGGGGGGCATTTTTAATATAATTTCGATCGGATTTATCTTGTAGTTGAGAGTTTTCAACACGAGTAATTACGCCTGCTTGAGAGTTGATTCTAATCCGCTCTCGGCCATTCGGCATGATCCAGCGCACTTGTGAGATCAAACTAGACGTTTGAGCGAATTGACTAAACTCATCGACAACCAGATCCTCCCAATCAGCCGAGAAAGCGGTGTGATCTTTCGAAGTCAATCGCGCATTAACGCTGTTTCTCAACAACAAGGTAACACGCTTGATGTGCCCCATTTCACGACTAAAAACATTCGCGCTACGGGACAAAACTTCCGATTCATTCCACGCCAACTGACTGGTTTTATTGTCTAACAATAATCGATACCCTCCCCAGCTAAGCAACAATATAAAAATCATAATACCGGATAGACACACCAGCAATAATGGTTTTTCCCGTGAGAAACATCCACCAAAAGTCATAGGGTTACAGGCCTGATTGAATCCAGTTTATCGTATCTTCTAATGACATCGGCTTGGCAAATAAATAGCCTTGTCCATCGCCACAGCCCAAAGCAAGAAGGTGCTCTTTTTGCTGCTCTGTCTCAATTCCTTCAGCAATAACATTCAACCCTAGAGAATTTCCCAGCTCTATGATCATTTTCAAGATTTGCCAATCTTTTTCAGATTCCTCCATTCTCCACACAAAACTATGGTCAATTTTAATCGTTGAAACCGACAAGGTAGATAAGTAGGCCAAGGAAGAATAACCCGTACCAAAGTCATCAATATTGACCCGCACGCCTAACGTTTTTAAAACAGATAAGTGTTTGTTAATGGTGCTTTTCTCTTTTATGAATTGAGACTCGGTAATCTCCAGTTCTATCATTTCATTAGGGACATCTTCTTCTTCAAGCAAGGCTTTAAATTGATCGAAGTAATTGGGACGGATGATTTCATTACCAGCGACATTGACAGAAATAGGCACATGAATACCCATGCTTTTAAGCGTATTAATGGCTTTACAAGACTGCTGTAGCATTTGTTGATCCAATTTATCAATAAGGCCACTGTTCTCAGCCAAGACGATGAATTGATCTGGTGGGATAGAACTGCCGTTTTTATGAGTCCACCGAGCCAGTGCTTCAAACCCAATCAGTGTGTTGTCTTTTAAACTTACCTTAGGCTGGAAATAGGCAATGATGTCGTTATTTAAGATCGCTTCGCGCAAATCTTTTAATAATTCATAGCGGCCAAACATGGCGGTGGCGAGTGTTTCAGAAAAGGCCAAATAAGAAACGCCCTCATATTTGGCTCTTTCTAACGTACTTTTTCCGACACTGACTAATTGCTCGGCTTTATAGGTAGGAAAGTCTGAAAACTTCACCAAACTAATGGTCAAGTCGAGAGAGTGCGTGGAGCTCTCTACTTCAATGCTGGTATGAATAATAGATTCGAGTGACGATTCGCAGTAATCCTGATCGTCATACACAATCAGCACTAAAGTGTCTCGCTCTAGTAAAGCAATATCAACCGATTTATCAAAGAAATGACTTAAGTGATCATACAAAGACAACGTAAGCTGGTCGCAATACTTAGACCCTAGAACCGATTCGATATAGGCCAAATCTTCGACATATAACATTAATAAGGTGGCTTTTTCCCGTTCCCAAGAGAACATGTCACGTATTTCTCTTACCAACCAGTTTTTATTGTGAATGCCTAAAGCGGGGTCAATATAAGCCAACTCAGTTAATTTACTGTGTAGTGCGACATTACGAAAACCGGCACTAATATTTTCACAAAAAACTTGAAGTAAGTTAATTTCATTTGTGGCGAGTCTACGGTCCAACTTCACCACGATCATATATTCTCGACCGTCTAATTCTTTGTTCGAAAAATACAACACAGAGAAGCCATCCAAAAAAACATGACTCTTCTTTGTATTCGCTTGTTCAATCGCTTCTTTTAAAACAGTTTCTTGAATTACGGATAAAATATATCGATGTATATGAGATGCAAATTCGCCACTGGCAGCAACAATTAACGCTTTTTCTAGCGGCTCCTCTTCAGGGTGAAAAAAGCACACTATCCCGCCTTGATTCATTTTCAATAGCAGACTAATTTCATCCAAAATAGAATGCGTATATTCTAAAATATCACTCTTTGAGGCAATGCGTTGACTCGCTGCAAGTAACAACTGCATTCCGTGACGAGCTTCCTTCATGTCCGAAAGGTGCTCCCACGTGCGTAGGTTACTCAACACTATCGTTTGCAAATGCGCTTGGGTAAGGTCCGATTTACACCAATAATCGTCAATATCATATTGTCCGATGAGATCATCCACTGGCGCCATACCTGGCTGCCCTGTCAACAAAACAATGCGCACTAGGTCATTTCCAATGACGTCACGAATAGTACGAATTAAGCGTAAGCCAGCTTTATCCGTTTCCATCACCACATCAAGAAAGATTACCGAGATGTCTGGGTTCGCCGCAATCACGGTCGCCGCCTCGCTGGCGGACGATGCGGTAAGAAACTCTACCTGCTTATCATCATAATTAAGCGCACTTAAACCGTTCATTAACGCCGCTTGATAATCAGGATCATCCTCTACCGATAAGACTTTACAGTATTTCTTGGAATTGAACGTTGATTGGTATTGCTTTGTATCAGAGGATAAATCCATTGCATTTTCCATCCTTGTCTTTCGTGGTTTTATCTATTAAATAGTTCTTGAAGCTTAGCGCTTTATATAAAAACTGCCTCATAGGGCAATAACAAATTTTGTAACGAAATATTATTAATTGCCTTCATTATCAACCTTTGGCAGGTTAGCGCGTAAGTTTGTTCGTTTACACATCAAGTTTCACTGTTAAGAAATACCAAATTTTTACTATTTTTTCGAGAATGTTAACGATACTAGACACAAATATTCAGATGATTTGTTTGTGATATAGTAGAACGTTGAAAAAGACACTGGCAGGCGGATTAAAAGAACCTCATGGACAAACATAAAGGCAATTTATTCATCTTATCAGCTCCTTCTGGAGCAGGTAAATCGACCTTGTACAAGGCGCTACTGAACCAAGACGATAAGGTGCGCATTTCGATTTCTCATACAACGCGTGCGCCAAGAACCGGCGAAGAGCATGGTCGAGAATACTATTTTATCGACGATGAATCCTTCCTAGATATGATTGCGGAAGACGCCTTTTTCGAGCACGCTCAGGTCTTTGATAATTATTACGGCACGTCGAAAGAATCTATTTTTGGCATGTTAGAACAAGGCTTAGATGTCATTTTAGAAATAGACTGGCAAGGCGCACGCCAAATCCGTCAATTTTACCCTGAGGCCATCGGAATATTCATCTTACCGCCGTCATTACCAGCCTTAGAAGAACGACTAAGAAGTCGAGCAACCGACACCGACGATGTCATTCAGCGCCGCATGGCGAAAGCCGTAAATGAAATGTCTCACTACCACGAATACGACTTTGTCATCGTAAATGATGATTTTGATGCGGCACTTTCTCAAATGGCGGCCATATTTATGGCAATGAGAGCAAAAACACCCGTTATGCAAGAAAAAAGTGGCAATCTTATAAATGATCTCTTGTCATTATGAGAAGCCGTTAAGTAGAATTACCCTTGGATAAATAGATAACCGAACACAGAGGTCAAAATGGCTCGAGTTACCGTAGAAGATTGTTTAGAAAACGTTGATAACCGCTTCGAATTAGTGATGGTGTCATCAAAACGCGCACGCCAACTAGCAACTGGTGGTGAAGAAGCGAAAGTGCCTGCTGAAGGGGACAAAGTAACCGTTATTGCACTACGTGAAATAGCAGCAAACTTGATCAACGCAGGCAATGTTGATCTGCAAAAACGCCCAATTCACGAGTTTTAATCTCAATGGTGTCGCTCATAGCACAACTGTCGCACTTCCTTTTTACCTTTGTGAGGTGAGCGATGTATACCGTTGAAGATTTAGCACTGACCTTGAGTCAATATTTACCTTACGATCAAGTCGCTAAGGTAAAACGCGCCTATTATTATGCCGAGCAAGCCCACGATGGGCAGCGGCGTAAAAGTGGCGAGCCCTATGTCACCCATCCTCTCGCTGTCGCTGAAATTTTGTCTGAACTTCGGATGGATTGTGATGGATTGACGGCGGCACTTCTGCACGACGTAATCGAAGACACTGGCATCAGCCGTGAGGCACTTACCGAACAATTTGGGGAAGGCGTCGCAAGTCTTGTTGATGGCGTCAGTAAGCTGACGCATCTTGAATTCAATAGCCAAGTCGAAAAGCAAGCCCACAATTTCCAAAAAATGGCCATGGCCATGGCCGATGACATTCGCGTCATTTTGGTAAAGTTGGCAGATCGATTGCACAACATGCGCACATTAGATGCCATGCCAGCCCATAAAAAGCGCCGTATTGCCCGCGAAACCTTAGATATTTATGCTCCCATCGCAAATCGTCTGGGCATGTACAAGGTTCGGGTTGATTTAGAATCTCTCGCTTTTCAAGCTTATTACCCAATGCGCGCTCGAATGCTACAACGGGCTATCCATAAAAAATATGGCCAACAACGCATTAAAGACACCCAAAAACTCGAAGATACGATTCGATCTGAACTGGCCGCCGACTATATCGAAGCCAGTATCAGTGTTCGAGAAAAACACATTTACAGTATTTATCAGAAGATGGACAAGAAGCGTCGTTCTTTAGATGAAATTATGGACGTCATGGGCGTACGTATTGTCACCGACCGCCACGACAGCTGTTATCGAATCCTCGGGGTTATTCACGCCCTCTTCAAACCCATTGAAGGTCGCTTCAAAGATTACATCGCCGTACCAAAGTCCAACGGTTACCAATCACTTCATACTACGGTATTAGGCTCCAACGGCATCCCGATGGAAGTCCAAATACGCACAGAAGAAATGGACTTGGTCGCCAACAATGGCATTGCGGCTCACTGGGCTTATAAAATTGGTGGTTCTTCCAACACTCCAAGCAATCATGATCGCGCCACAAAATGGGTGAAAAGCTTATTAGAAATTCAACAAAAAGCACGTAACCCTATTGAATTTGTTGATAACGTGAAAAGTGATTTATTTCCTGATGAAGTGTATGTATTCACACCAAACGGCCAAATCATCGAGCTGCCTTCTGGTGCAACGCCTGTTGATTTTGCCTACGGTGTTCACACGGAAATTGGCAATACCTGTATTTCTTGTCGCATTAACCGCCGACTTGCACCGTTAAGTACGCAATTAGAAAGCGGTCAGACCGTCGAGATCATTACTGCGAAGAATGCTCAACCGAACGTTGCTTGGTTGAGTTTTGCCATTACGGGTAAAGCACGCACTAATATCCGTCATTATTTAAAAGACAAACAACGCGAAAATGCCATTTCTATAGGCCATCGTCTGTTAACACGCTCTTTAAACGCGTTTAAAACCAACATTGATGAGTTGACCACTGCACAAATTACACAAGTATTAGAAAACCACCAACTCGCTGCAATGGACGATCTATTAGAGTCGATAGGCAAAGGTCGTTATGTTGGTTACCTAGTGGCCAGAGAACTGTTTCCAAACATTGATGAAGACACCTTAGTGACACCCAAGTCCTTCAAGGTCAATGGCTCTGAAGGCATGCTAATTTCCTATGCCAAATGTTGTGCTCCCATACCTGGCGACCCGATTGTTGGCTATGTTCAGGTGGATAAAGGCATCGTCATTCATCACCTTAATTGCCCTAACGTTCAAGATCATCTATCCAATCCTGAGCGATTTATTCATATGGCATGGGGTAAAGACATTGAAGAAGAGCTACACATTAGCCTCATCGTTACTTACATCAACGAGCGCGGCGCCGTAGCAAAAATTGCCAGCTCTATTAGTGATACAGACTTCCAAGTATCGAACCTCGATATTATTGAACGAGGTCGAGTCAGTCGCTTACGATTAAGTATCACCATTTCCAGTCGCATTGGTTTAGCCGATGTCATGCGTCGCATAAAAGCGGTTCGCTGTGTGGAAAAAGTATCGCGCGAAACCATTGTAGGGCGCTAACCTGCCTTAATTCACCCTTTTATTTACCACTTTCTCGAAAAAGGATGCTCATTATGTCAAAACAAGTAATTCATACAGAAAACGCACCAGCTGCTATTGGCCCATACTCACAAGCCGTTCGCGCTGGCAATACGGTTTACTTATCCGGCCAAATTCCTTTGGTTCCTGAAACGATGGAAGTCATCAGTGAAGACATCGTTGAGCAAACGACGCAGGTCTTTAAAAACCTACAAGCAGTCTGCGAAGCCGCTGGTGGCTCTTTAGAAAATGTCGTGAAATTCAATATTTTCATGACTGACTTGGGTAACTTCGCCACCGTAAACGAAGTCATGACTCAATTCGTTAAACAGCCTTACCCTGCTCGTGCCGCGATGGGCGTTCGCGCATTGCCAAAAGGCGTTCAGGTAGAAATTGAAGGCATCATGGTGTTAGAAGACTAAACGCTTCAAAACCACATGAAGAAATAAAGCAATAAAACAAAAAAGAGGCCTCGGCCTCTTTTTTTATGCTGTGCATCTTGCACTTAAAACATCTTGCGCTTAAAACATGTAGTGCTTAGAAAAGAGAAAGAACCGCTTTTATGACTTAAATTCAGCTAATAAAGCCTGATAGCCCACGACATAACTTGGATAACGCAGCGTCCAGCCTTGCGAAAGCAGATATTGGCCTTGAATGCGTTTTCCTGACGTTGGTGTAAATTGACCGCTGTCGCTCACCGCTATTTTTGCGCCAAGGCAGGTGGCTAACCAAAGTTTGACTTCCCACATGGAAACCGGTGTCTGGTCGGTCACAATCACCTGTTGAGGCAATGGTTTATCCATCAGTGCCGCGTTCGCCAGTGCCACGTTTGCCAGTAACACGAGAGCCGATACAACGTCGTCTCGATGCACTCGATTGGTCCAGCTGTTCGCTTGCCAATTTTCACCACTCAGTACTTTTTCTAACAATCTAAAGCGTCCGGCACCATAAATGCCAGAACAACGTACCGCCACGCTGGGTAAAACGGCAGCCAGAGCCTGCTCCGTTTCAAGTAAAATATTAGCGGTTGCCGACTCAGGTTGTGCTGGTGTGGTTTCATCTATCCATTCACCTTGGCTTTGTCCGTACACACTGGTGCTGGAAACGAAAAAGACCTTAGGCGGCTTGGGCATGTTTTTGTATCGACGAATCAATACCTGCGCCGTATCAAAGTAAGCAGCGCGATAAGCCGCTTCGTGACGACCCTTGGGCGTCATGATCAAAAAAATGAGATCCGCGTCTGGCAGCGCCTCATCACTCATAGTCACAAGATCACCGGTTATTCCCTTCACACCATCAGGAAAGTCATGTTTCGTCCGACGTATGCCTGTGATCGTATGGCCTTGTGCCACTAAGTTCGTTGCCAAACCTGAGCCTAAATCACCACAACCCGCGATCAGTATCTTTGCCATTTATCTTCTCCAAATTCTTACGATGAACTAACGTGATCTTCGAGCCTTGATAAAGCGGCCTAAAAAAAGAAATCCTCAGCAATCAAAAAGGAACGAGTATACTTTATCAAATTATGTATTATCATAGTTATTAACAATGAATCAGCCTAGGTAAATGGTGCGATATGACATTAACGGAATTGAAATACATTGTAATGCTGGCAGATGAAAAACATTTTGGCCGTGCTGCAGATCGCTGCTATGTATCACAGCCAACATTAAGTGTCGCGGTTAAAAAGCTAGAAGAAGAACTCGGCACCGCGATTTTTGAACGCAGTAAAAGTTCTGTTTATATCACACCACTGGGTGAGCAAATTATTACGCAAGCCAAGCGTGTTTTAGATCAAGCAAGCGTGATAAAAGAGCTAGCAAACTCCGGTAAAAATCAATTAAAAGGCCCCCTCAAAGTCGGGGCTATTTTCACTATTGCACCGTATTTGTTTCCCTTTATGATTCCATCTTTAAATAAGATGGCCCCTGGGATGCCATTGATCATTGAGGAAGATCTCACAGAAAACTTACGACCTAAACTACGTAACGGCGAACTAGACGCCATTATTGTAGCACTGCCTTTTCGGGAAACCGATGTGGTGACGCAACCAATTTACGAAGAAGAGTTTGTGGTGCTGATGCCAAAAAATCACCCATGGACCAAGCTTGAAAGTATAAAAACGGACCAACTTTCTACCGACAATCTTTTATTACTAGGCAAAGGTCACTGCTTTAGTGAACAAGTATTGGAGGCTTGCCCTTTGGTTACAGAGAGTGCGTTTGGTGATGGTCGCACCATCGTTAATGGCAGCTCATTAGAAACCATTCGCTACATGGTGGCTTCTGGTTTAGGCGTAACGGTGTTACCAAAATCAGCGGTGACGAATATCAATCACGATCTTCTGGAAGTACGTCCCTTTACGGCACCTGCACCAAAACGCACTGTGGCGTTAGCTTGGCGAGTCAGTTTTCCTCGACCTAAAGCCATTGAAGCCGTTAGCCAATCAATTCGTGACGCGTGTAAGCATCTAAATCTATAGAGACCAGTATGATCGACGGATTAGATACTCAAGATGTTCGTGACCTAAAAGGCGTTGGCGATGCGATGGCTGAAAAGCTGGCTAAGCTCCATTTGAACACAGTACAAGACCTACTGTTTCATTTGCCTATTCGCTATCAAGACAGAACGCGAGTTGTGCCAATAGGCCAACTTCACTTTGGCGACGAAGCCGTCATTGAAGGGCAAGTCACGGGCAGCGAAATAAAGATGGGCAAACGTCGGAGCCTCCTGTGTCGAATCAAAGATCATACCGGCACATTATGTTTGCGGTTTTTCCATTTCTCTGCCGCACAAAAAAAACAATTAGAACCCGGTAAGCGCGTGCGTTGTTTTGGTGAGATTCGCCGAGGCAGTTCAGGGTTTGAAATATATCACCCTGAGTACAAGGTCATTGGTGACGAGGAAACACAAGAAGAGTCGGCGCAGCTTACGCCAATTTATCCGCTTACCGAAGGGCTGACGCAAACTAAGATCCGTCAACTTTGTGAGCAAGCGTTAGAACGCTTAACGCCTTATAACCTACAAGAGTGGCTACCTGACGAAATACGTGAGCAGTTCAGCTTACCGCCGCTTTGTGATGCCATTCAATTTCTACATCATCCATCACGAGACGCCGATTTAGAACTGCTGAGATCAGGAAGTCATCCCGCACAATATCGTCTCTCGTTTGAAGAGCTCATGGCACATCAGCTGTCCCTTATCAGCAAGCGAGTGAAGGCAAAGCAAGATGTGGCGATCCAAGTACAGAGCGCCGGTGAATTAAGTCATCGATTCTTGCAGCAGTTGCCTTTTTCGCCAACCAACGCCCAGCAGCGTGTCTTTCAAGAAATTCTTAACGACCTAAAGACTGGCCACCCTATGCTGCGCTTAGTGCAAGGTGACGTAGGCTCAGGCAAAACACTCGTTGCTGCACTAGCTGCTGCCTCTGTGGTACAGGCTGGCTATCAAGTCGCCATTATGGCGCCAACGGAAATTCTTGCCGAACAACACTACATTAATTTCACTCAGTGGTTTGAGCCTCTTGGTCTTAAAGTCGCATGGATGACGGGTAAGCTTAAAGGCAAGATTCGAGAAAAAGAGCGCGCTGATATTGCTTCTGGCGCGGCTCAAATTGTGGTTGGAACTCATGCCTTGTTTCAAGACTCGGTCGATTTTGATCGCTTAGCACTGGCCATCATCGATGAGCAGCACCGCTTCGGGGTTCACCAGCGTATGGCTTTACGTGAAAAAGGCATGAAGCACGGTTTTCAGCCACACCAATTGATCATGACGGCGACACCCATTCCTCGTACTTTGGCAATGTCCGCTTATGCCGATTTAGATTGCTCAATCATTGATGAACTGCCACCAGGTCGAACCCCCGTCAATACCATTGTCGTATCGGATCATCGCCGGCAAGAAGTCATTGATCGGGTGAAGAGTGGCTGCGAAGAAGGCAAGCAAGCGTATTGGGTTTGTACACTGATTGAAGAGTCTGAAGCGCTGCAATGCCAAGCCGCAGAAGACACCGCTATCTTATTACAAGAACAGCTTGGCAATTTAACCATTGGATTGGTGCATGGTCGACTCAAGTCACAAGAAAAAGCCGACATCATGGCAAAATTTAAGGCCGGTGACATTCAGCTTTTAGTGGCCACAACCGTGATCGAAGTTGGAGTGGATGTGCCAAATTCCAGTTTAATGGTAATTGAAAATCCTGAGAGACTCGGGCTTGCACAGCTTCATCAGCTGCGCGGTCGTGTTGGTCGAGGACGGGCGGCAAGTCACTGTGTACTGCTTTATAAAGCGCCTTTAGGACAACAAGGTAAAGAACGACTTTCTACCATGAGAGAAACCAGCGATGGTTTCAAAATAGCAGAAAAAGACCTTGAGTTACGTGGGCCAGGTGAATTACTTGGCACAAGGCAAACAGGCCTTTGGGAATTTAAAGTAGCGGATTTACAACGCGATAAAAACTTACTTGATGACGTTCAAAAAGCCGCTGCACTTCTGCATAACCGTTATCCAGACCGTATTTCACCGCTGCTTTCTCGATGGTTACCTAACCACGATCAATACTTAAACGTCTAAACACCTCAGTGATGACATATTCATCTAATGAGACATTGTATTTACTTGCAGATGAGCGAAATTTGATCAAGAATTCACTTAGCTTAAAAGAATCTATATTTTCTCTTACTTAATTGATTCGCTAGAAGGAACTGACATGACTATTTTAAATCACGCACCTCAAGATACGAGCCTAACCCTGCAAAACTGTGGTTATAGGATCGAAAATGATCGTGTCATTCTTTCTATTCAGCGTATTGGTAACGAGAGAACCGAAGACAATCTAAGTGGCACTTTACGCCTTCAACTGTGCGCCTTTCTTCAGGACGTCGACAAGCGTTCAGAACAGCTCGTATTAGCGTCCACCACCATTGGCGAAATAAAAGGACAACACGTTATTACGGATTGTCGCTATGACCTATTATTTCAACAGCCAACTACTGGAACTTGGCAGCTAGCACTGCAACTCAGCGAATGGGACGGCGTAGATTACACACTGTGCAATTCTGCCTATTTCGACACGCTTTATCATGTACAAGCCATTCCGGCTAATTTTGAACCGACAATGAATGTTGATGAGAAAGTAAAAGAAAGCGTGACGCCATCCCCAAAAGTACCTACAACGCAGAAAGTTGTAAAAAAAAACGTCATTGGTTACGTCGATGGTTATCGCGCCATCAATAAATCAAAAGTGGAAAAGATTTTAAAGGTGAAAGGTGTGCCGAAAAAATTACTCGATAAATTGGTAGCAGAGCGCCCTTTTCGTTCAGAAAAGGCCGTACTCAATGTCAAAGGAATGGGGCCCGCCATGTTAAACAAAATAATCGCCGAGTTAACAAGCTAATAAATACGTTATTTCGAATCAGCAGCCATTCGTTAATTACCTAAGGAATATTAACGACCGTGGTGTTTTTTACTTCTTCCATTGCGACATAAGTCCGAGACTCTCGAACATGCGGCAGAGTTAATAAAGTTTCTCCTAATAGCAAACGATACGTATCCATATTGGAGACACGTGCTTTTAGAAGGTATTCGAAATCCCCAGCAATGAGATGACACTCTAAAATTTCTGGAATTTCTGAAACGGCCGTTTTAAATTCATTAAAACCTTCAGGTGACGTTGTCTTAAGACGAATCTCGACAAAAACAAGTAATCCCGCGTCCACTTTCTTTGGATTTACTAAAGCACAGTAGCCTGTAATATAACCATTACGCTCTAAACGACGCACTCGCTCTAAGCAAGGAGTGGCACTTAATCCTACTCGACTCGCCAATTCAACATTCGATAAGCGACCATTAATCTGCAGTTCACGTAGAATTTTTTTATCTAGGCGATCGAGCGGTTTTGATGAGTTATCCATCTGATGTGGATCTCCTTACATGACTTCAATTGATGTTTAAGTCTACCATGCAGGTTACGAAGTATGGAAAGTGCTTTATTCAATATATTTAATACGGGTATTTGAACAGGTTACAAAAAAGCACCAAAATGTTGCGAAAAAATATTTTCGAACAAAATAGAACACGCCACGGTCATAATTGCCCCACTACTGTGCACAACTCTTATTCAGAATAGGCTACAGCCCTTGTTCCCCGCGACTTTGAAAAAATCGTATATCTTCACAAAAATATAAAAATTCACGCTTTAATCAACTGAAAGTGCAAAAAATGAGTATGGAACACCTCCTTGCTGATATTTTATCCTTGACTACGCCTCCAAAGAGTAATTCTATAGGGGAATGTGATGACCTTTGTAGAGGAATCATCTACATATTCCAAACAACAAGAATAATTAAATGTTGGCACTAACTTTGCTTTGATTAATAAACAGATCTTAGGATCTGGTATCTAAAGTTCAGCAAGATAACAACATCTATAAAAACGCCTGGGAGGCTCAATATAATGAAATCGAATGTTGGTAAACTACTGTCTACTGCAGCCATCGCCGTAACTATCAGCGCTGGTGCAGCCGCATCTACTCTTGAAGATGTAAAAGCAAAAGGTTTTGTTCAATGTGGCGTAAGCCTAGGCGTACCAGGATTCTCAAACGCCGATTCAAACGGTAATTGGTCTGGTATTGATGTTGACGCTTGTCGCGCAACCGCTGCTGCAATCTTCGGTGATGCTCAAAAAGCAAAATTCACCCCTCTTTCAGCGAAAGAGCGTTTCACTGCACTACAGTCAGGAGAAATCGACGTACTAACACGTAACACGACGTGGACTTATACTCGTGACGCATCTCTAGGTCTAGATTTCACTGCGGTTAACTTCTATGACGGTCAAGGCTTCATGGCTCGTAAAGCGCTTGGGGTTACATCTGCACTAGATCTTGATGGTGCAACGGTTTGTACAGAACAGGGTACAACGACAGAATTGAATATGGCTGACTTCTTCCGTAAACATAAAATGTCTTACGTTCCTGTTGTTGTTCAAAAAGCAGATGAAGCTTTGGCAGCGTACGCTTCAGGTCGTTGTGACGTATTCACTACGGATAAATCAGGTCTAGCGGCTCACCGTTCTAAGTTAGCCGATCCAGCAGCTCACATTATTCTTGAAGAAACTATTTCTAAAGAGCCTCTAGGTCCTGTTGTGCGTCATGGCGACAACCAGTGGAAAGATATTGTGACTTGGGCAATGTTCGTTCAGGTTAATGCTGAAGAAATGAACATTACTTCTAAGAATGTTGCTAAAATCAAGAAAGAATCAAATGATCCAGGTATCAAGCGTTTATTAGGTGCTGAAGGCGATATGGGTGCTCAACTAGGCCTATCTGCTGACTGGGCTTACAACGTCATCGCTGAAGTAGGTAACTACGGCGAAGTGTTTGAACGTAACGTTGGACCATCTACACCAGTAGGTCTTCCACGTGGTATTAACAAATTATGGACTGACGGTGGTGTTATGTACGCGCCACCAGTACGTTAATACCTAAAAGCTACCTGCTTCGGGTATTTACCCAGCGACTCTAAAACACTAGAGTCGCTGGGTTTCTCCCCCCTTCCTTACACATCTGACGAGCATTTCAATTGCCTGAACTAAGATGAGCGATAAAACAACTTCAAGTAATAAAAGCATTTTGCATGATGCTGGCACTCGTGCCCTAATCTTTCAAATTGTGCTTCTAGCAGTGGTTGTCTTCGTAGGTTATTACTTATTTAGTAACTTACAAGCAAACCGAGCTGACCAAGGTATTTCCACTGGTTTTGCATTTTTAAACCAACCAGCTGGATTTCCCGTTCTCATTCACCTAATTGAATACACTGAGGCTGACACCTACGGGCGAGCGTTTTTTGTAGCCCTAATTAATACGGTTGTTATTTCCTTAATGGGGATCGTATTAGCGACCATTATTGGTGTTGTAATGGGCTTAGCCCGTCTTTCTAATAATTGGTTGGTAGCGCGCTTAGCAACGGTATACGTTGAAACGTTGCGTAATATTCCCTTATTGTTACAAATGTTTTTCTGGTATTTCGCTGTTCTTGCAGCCTTGCCCACACCTAAAAACAGTATAGTATTTGCGGATTTTTTCTTAAATAAACGCGGAATCTATTCTCCAAATCCAATAGCTCAAGACGGTTTTGGTTTTGTAGTGGCAGGGTTTGTACTGTCGATTATTGCATCTATTGCTTTAGTCGTTTGGGCGAAGAAACGTCAGACAAAAACAGGCCTTTGGTTTCCTGCTTATTGGGCTTCTCTAGGTACAATCGTTGTTATTACCTTTTTAGCGTTGGCTGCATCAGGCTTCCCTATCGAGTTTGATCTTCCACAAAAAAGCCGCTTTAACGTCACCGGCGGGATGGTTCTTCCGCCAGAGTTTGTTGCTGTGCTTGTAGCACTGTCTACTTATACTGGTGCTTTTATTGCAGAAATCGTTCGTGCTGGTATTTTGTCTGTAAATTGGGGGCAAACTGAAGCCGCTCGCTCTTTAGGGCTAAGAGACAGCTTGACTCAACGTTTGATTGTTTTACCTCAAGCGTTACGAGTTATTATTCCACCACTTACTAGCCAATTCCTAAACTTAGCGAAGAACTCATCACTTGGTGCCGCTATTGCGTACCCTGAGTTAGTCGCTGTAGTAATGGGTACGACACTGAATCAAACAGGTCAAGCGGTAGAAAGTATCGGTCTTTGTATGCTGGTTTACGGTACATTGAGTTTGACTATTTCTCTATTTATGAACTGGTACAACAAAAAAATGTCGTTAACAGAGCGCTAGGAGGAAGATCATGGCTATTGAATTTAAACCATCACCAAGCCTTCCACCACCAGTGAATTCTGTTGGTGCTGTGGCATGGGTTCGTCAAAACTTATTGTCGTCCCCTCTCAATATATTTTTAACCTTGTTCAGCTTTTATGTTTTGTATTTGCTTGTTCCACCGGTAATAGAATGGGGCATTCTTACTGCAACATTTGAAGGTGCATCTAAAGCAGACTGTACGGGTGGAGGAGCATGCTGGGCTTTCATCGGTGTGTACTTTGAACAGTTTATGTATGGTCTATATCCATCAGAAGAAACGTGGCGTATTAACTTAGCCTTGATTCTATTGGTGGTTTTGATTGGTACTTTCGCTGTAAAAACGGTTAATAAACTATTCCTCTCCATTGGGATTTTAATTATTTACCCAGTTATTGCTTATTTCCTATTTGCTGGCGGTGTATTCGGACTAGAAGTCGTTGAAACCTCTTTGTGGGGTGGCTTGTTCTTAACCACACTCATCGGCGTAGTGGGTATTGTAGCTTCGTTTCCTTTAGGTGTTTTGTTGGCGCTTGGTCGTCAATCAAACATGCCGATAGCGAAGTCTATTTGTATCGTCTTCATTGAAACTGTTCGTGCTGTTCCTTTGATCACTATCTTGTTTATGGCGTCAGTAATGATTCCATTGTTCCTGCCTGAAGGTATGAACTTCAACAAGCTATTACGTGTTCTGATCGGTATTACCTTATTCTCTTCTGCTTACATGGCAGAGGTAATTCGTGGTGGTTTACAAGCCATTCCAAAAGGTCAATACGAAGCTGCCGATTCAATGGGATTAAACTACTGGCAATCCATGATTTTGGTGATTTTGCCACAAGCATTGAAATTGGTTATACCTGGTATCGTAAACACCTTCATTGGTTTGTTTAAAGACACAACCCTCGTTTACATTGTGGGTATGTTTGATTTACTAGGTAGGGTCCAAGCCGCTACACATGATTCAAGCTGGTTAGGAACAACAATTGAAGGTTATGCCTTCGCTGGGTTTGTTTTCTGGGCGGCCTGCTTTGGTATGTCACGCTACAGTATGAGAATCGAGCGCAAGTTAGAAACTGGGCACAAGCGAAATTAGTTAAGAATTTGAGGTCTTTATAATGACAGATACAAATATGGCTCGTGCCCAACTTGAGCAGGGCGAAGAAGCAATCATCGAGTTTAATGATGTTAATAAATGGTACGGTGATTTTCACGTACTAAAGAACATTAACTTCAGCATCAAAAAAGGCGAACGCATCGTTGTTTGTGGTCCTTCTGGTTCTGGTAAGTCGACAATGATACGTTGCGTCAACCGTCTAGAAGAACACCAAAAAGGTTCGATTCTGGTTGATGGTGTTGAAATGAACAACAATCTGAAAAACATTGAAGCAATCCGTAAGGATGTGGGGATGGTTTTTCAGCATTTTAACCTATTTCCACACTTGTCGATTCTGGAAAACCTAACGCTAGCACCAATTTGGGTTCGTAAAACACCTAAAAAAGAAGCTGAAGAAATGGCAATGCATTACTTGGAACGCGTCAAAATCGCCAACCAAGCATTGAAATACCCTGGTCAGTTATCTGGTGGTCAACAGCAACGTGTGGCGATCGCTCGCGGTCTTTGTATGCAGCCTCGCATCATGTTGTTTGATGAACCTACGTCAGCACTTGATCCAGAAATGATCAAGGAAGTACTGGATGTTATGGTTCAGTTAGCGGAAGAAGGCATGACCATGATATGTGTAACACATGAAATGGGCTTTGCGAAAACCGTTGCCGACCGTGTTGTCTTCATGGACGCAGGGGAAATTGTTGAGGCAAATGAGCCACATCAATTCTTTGATAACCCGCAACATGACCGTACACAAATGTTTTTAAGCCAAATTCTAAATCACTAAACAGTTACTTGGTTTTAAAATCTGTTATATTGACAAAAGCCCCTGTTAGGGGCTTTTTTATTTATGCAGCTTAACCATTGTTTACAAGGAATTTAATGGAATCGTCTCGAGACCTTCAGCCAAACAAGAAATTACGGGTTGTGCATTTAGCTGATCACACAGGTCGATTGCAGGTTATTTTTCCTGATAGCAATATGCTCGATATTGCTGCGGTATCACGAATAACTAAGCGGCGTTTTGAGCCCGTTACCAACTATCACAGTTCGGGCGACCCTCTCATCAAACCCAACAGTATAACGACTATATTAGAAGCCAATATTCTCAAAGAAGCTTCTGTGTCAATTCGAACAAAAGTGAATGGGTTCTATCGCGATACGACATCGGCAGAATTAGAAAGTATGTTTTCTGGTCCACTAAACCGCTTCGAAAACATCTCCATTAGTACGCAACTAATAAAACAACCCGTAGACAATCATGAAGACGATGAGGAGCAGATTCTCCAAGCACTCGGACGCTTCCAGTCTATTAGGCTTAAACAGCGCTTAGAAGAGACTCTAGAGATCCCTCCTTTACCGGCGTCTTCACATAGAATTATTCGCCTGTCATCTGACACAAAGGCGGGAACCGATGAACTGTGTGACGTTATCGCTCTTGACCCAAGCCTAGCGGCACAAGTCGTCAGCTGGGCGTCATCACCCTATTATGGTGCTCCAGGCGCCATAGAATCAGTAGAAGACGCTATTATTCGAGTCCTAGGCTTTGATATGGTAATGAACCTAGCGCTTGGACTTTCGATGGGAAATGCATTTCAAGCGCCCGAAGACGGTCCACGTCACTATGAAGACTTTTGGCTCGACTCTGTCTCTAATGCCGTGCTCGTGGAATCCTTGGTCAAAGCCATGCCAAATCAAGGCCGCCCAAAAATCGGTCATGCCTATCTTGCTGGCTTGCTGCATAACTTTGGCTACTTGGCCATAAGCACTATTTTACCGCCACATTTTTCTATCCTTTCTCGGTATCAAGAAGCGAACGCGCATCTGTCTTCTGAGCTGATTGAAATGCAGATACTGCACTTTACCAAAGAACAATTAGGTTCCTGGTTATTGCGTTACTGGAGCTTGCCAGACAATATTTGGACCGCCATCCGATACAGTAAAAAACCACATTATTACGGCGAACATGCCATTTTAGCAAAACTACTGTATGTCTCATTCCAGCTACGCAATGAAGGGATCATTGAGCCATCAGTTCTGCAAGAAATAGGCCTGACACTAGAAGAGGCCGAAGCGTGTCGTGATGCGGTTTATCAAAAATCTCCAGAGCTGTATAAAATGGTCGCTTTGATTAATAAAATGAATACTTAGCCTCTTATGACATTAATGAACCCCTCAGCCGCCCAGCAATTTGACTATCGATGGGCGCCTGTTCATCGAATCAATAAAGTAAAAGTGCCTAAAACGCTCTGGCCTTGGCTGGTCACTCACGACTCTTTGACCGCAAAACTACAAAGCCTCGGCACATTAACGGTTCAAGTCATCGAAGACGCTTGGGGGGCACCAACAGCTCGAGAGCGAAAATGTCTCAAGTTACGCCCAAGGGAAGCGGCTCGAATTCGCACCGTACTACTCAAGGTGGATGGTAAGGCCGTCATATACGCTCGCTCGATTATCCCAGCCAAATCCCTACGAGGTCATTGGCGTCAAGTAAAGCACCTAAAAGACAAGCCCTTAGGCGGTTATTTGTTTCAACATCGTGCACTGACTCGAAGCGCCATTGAAATAACGCAATTGCCAAGAAGTATGTTTCCCAATCAACAAAGTGCCTTATGGGCAAGACGCTCTGTATTTCATCAGTTTGGACCCGGCATATTAGTGAACGAAGCATTCTTCGATGATATTAACCACCTAAAACCGCTGTTTGGATTTTTATGAGTAAACTAAAAGATTACGCAGAATTAACGAGATTTAACCGCCCTATTGGTTCATTTTTATTAATGTGGCCGACGTTGTGGGCATTATGGCTTGCCGCCAACGGTCTGCCTGATTGGCATCTAGTCATCATTTTTGTATTGGGTGTTTTTACCATGCGGTCGGCAGGTTGTGTGATAAATGACTACGCCGATAGAAAAGTGGATGGGCATGTAGATCGTACCAAAAATCGTCCTATTCCCTCTGGTCGCGTATCGGAAAAAGAAGCGCTTATTCTCTTTGTCATACTCTCCATTTTGAGTTTTATCTTGGTACTTTTCACCGATATACAAACCATTCTACTCTCGTTTGTCGGCCTAGGGCTTGCTGCTCTGTACCCCTTTATGAAACGATACACCCATCTGCCACAGCTTTTTCTTGGATTGGCTTTTTCTTGGGCCATCCCTATGGCATACAGTGCACAAGGTGGTGATTTAGCCGATCCAGAATTATGGATGTTGTTCGTAGCAAACTGCTTTTGGACTATTGCATACGATACGTATTATGCAATAACAGATCGTCCAGATGACCTCAAAATTGGTGTGAAATCTACTGCTATATTATTTGCAGAATACGACTTATTCGTCATTCTTTGTTTGCAAGGGTTAACCCTGTCATTATTGACATGGATTGGCTTACTCGCAGGACTGAGTTGGCCCTATTTTCTGTCCTTGTTCGTTTGTGTAGGACTCTTTTATTTGCAGTTTAAACAAGCAAAAAATCGCGATCGACAAGCCTGTTTTCGATCTTTTTTAGACAATAACCGCGTTGGTTACTGTGTTTTTATCGGCCTAGCAGCAAACTATTTTTTGTAATATATGGCAAAGTTGTGACATTTTAACCAAACTGTCACATTAGGCCGCTTTAATGAAACCGTTCCTGAGATGAGGATAAATCCTGTGACCGGTAAAAAAGTATTAATTATTGATGACGAGTCGTCTATACGCGAAATGATCGCTATAGCGCTCGAAATGGCGGGCTACGAATATTTAGAAGCTGAAAACATTCAGCAAGCCCATGAAATCATTGTCGATCATCGACCAGATCTTATTCTGGTCGATTGGATGATGCCTGGTGGTAGCGGTATTGAACTGACTCGCCGACTCAAAAAAGACAGCACAACCGCCGAAATTCCGGTCATAATGCTGACCGCAAAAAGCGAAGAAGACAATAAAATCCAAGGTCTCGAAGTGGGTGCTGATGACTACATCACCAAACCTTTCTCTCCACGTGAGCTGGTTGCGCGACTCAAAGCAGTATTACGACGAGCGACACCTCAAGGCGTTGACGAGCCTATCGAAATAGAAGGCTTGGTCCTTGATCCGATCAGCCAGCGAGTCACTATTGGTACTCGCCCATTAGAAATGGGACCAACAGAGTATCGCTTGTTAAAATTTTTGATGACCCACCAAGAACGTGCTTATTCAAGAGCTCAGCTGTTGGATCAAGTATGGGGTGGAAATGTCTACGTTGAAGAGCGTACGGTTGATGTACATATACGTCGCTTACGCAAAGCCATTGGTAGCACCCACGATTCCCTGATACAAACGGTACGAGGTACTGGCTACCGCTTCTCAGCAAAAAGGCCCCTATGAAAACGATTTGGCGAAACACCATTATTACTTGGTTAGCAGGCCTAACGGCTTGCGTTGTAATAGGCCTTATTATTGGGCAATTGTTAGGTGTTTTACTGCTGTATGTTTTGGGATCTTTATACTGGCAGCTGTATCAACTGTATCAATTTCATTATTGGTTACGCCATTCTGGTCGCGCAGCGCCACCAGAAGCCAGCGGCATTTGGGGCGAAGTCTTTGATGCCGTCTATCGTCTGCATAAGAAACAACGTAAGTCCAAGCGTCGGATGCGCCAAGCACTAACGCGAATAGAAAGCTCCACGACCGCCTTAAAAGAAGGCGTTATCATGGCCGACAACCAAGGTAATTTAGAGTGGTGGAATAACTCTGCAGCGCATTTTCTTGGCCTGATGCGTCCTGTTGATCGCGGCCAAGTGATCACTAATATTGTCCGTAGTCCTGAATTTTTCCGTTATTTCAGCCAAAAGCGATTTGGCGAACCCTTGATTATCAAATCTCCGGCGAAAGACGGCGTCTATTTGGAAATTCAAACCACCTTGTACGATAAGAACGATCACCTGATTTTTGTGCGTGACGTGACCCGCTTACATTTGCTGGAGCAAATGCGCAAAGACTTTGTTGCCAACGCTTCCCATGAATTAAAAACGCCGCTCACCGTCATAAAAGGCTATTTAGAAACACTCGACATGTTTAAGGACAGTCTGCCGAAAAGCATGCAAAAAGGCATTGTGAATATGTCTGAGCAATCTGAGCGGATGGAGCAACTCATTGAGGATCTCTTGCTGTTGTCTCGTTTAGAAAGTGACGACAAGCGCGAGGAAAACCAGTGGCACAGGGTCTCAGACTTCGTACAGTCCGTTACCAACGCCACAGAAGCCATCTTGAATGACAAGCATACGCTGATAGTCAATATTCCTGAGGAAGCCCGTCTGTACGGCTCCTATAAAGAGCTATACAGTGTCTTCTCGAACCTTATCGTCAATGCTATTAAATATTCACCGGATGGCGGCGACATCACGATTAAGTGGGAATCGAGCGAATTCAACGGCGTTTTTTCAGTCAAAGATTCTGGACTGGGTATCGACCCAAGATACATTCCACGCTTAACAGAGCGCTTTTTCAGAGTTGATAAGGGGCGAGGATCAAAAACAGGTGGTACGGGTCTTGGGTTGGCAATCGTGAAGCATGTTTTATTACACCATGATGCCAAACTGCAAATACGCAGTGAGCCTGGCCAAGGAAGCACTTTTTCCTGTCATTTTCCCGCGAGTAGAACACGCACAGACAACATTCCAGCCATCACATCCCACAGTGAAACGCCTTCAAATATTCAAGAATAAAACATAACCCCCTCCCAGCCTCCCCCTTATCAGGGGGAGGAGCAATGTACTGTACAGACTTGTTTCTTCACTTATCAAAGGGATGGGTAGCGTACAGACTTGTTCCTTCCCCTTATTAAGGGAAGGGGGTGGGGTTATAAACTGTCGAATAACTGCTTTATAAACGTTTCTTTCTCACTGTCTTGATCGATCAAACTCAGTATCACAGTCAAAAACGTGGAGTCGTGTTTTTTCTCTGTCGTGGCAACCGATTGTATGTAGTAGTTAAGTCTATTTATCTTACCGCCAAACTCTAAGTCTAATACCGCTTGCCCCAGCACCTGTGGTACCACATCATCGCTTTTAATGAACATGGTCGCTTCGGTCTTGCTAAACTGGACAATCATGCAACGAAACTGCTTGGCCTCAAATCGTACCAAGGTCGGGATTTTGACATCCTTAACAACGACAGCGGGGGCATCAGGATTAGTAAACTTCGTCGCTTGCACTGGCGTGGATTTTCCAGCCCCCATCAATACATCCAATGACGCAGAGCTAACGCCGCCAGGCGCAATGGATTCGCGAGGTTTTTGTGACGATAACTTGCCATCGATTTTATGCTTCTTCGCAGCAGATACTACTTTATTGATCAGTTGCTCGCTCGAAAATGGCTTACCTAGATAATCCGTCACACCAGACTGAACCGCTTCCACCACGTGGCTTTTATCACCTCGGCTGGTAATCATCACAAAAGGAACGTCTTCTTTTTTATATTTTGGCTGCTCTCGGCACCACTTAAGCAATTCAACGCCCGTTACTTCAGGCATTTCCCAGTCACACAACACCATATCAAACTGTACTTTCGTCAGCATTTGCTGAGCTTTACGACCGTTCACCGCTTCTTCGATTTCAACCGCCGGAAACTGCTTACGCAAAGTTCGTCGAATCAAGTCACGTGTAAAAGAGGCATCATCTACTACCAAAATTTTTAACGACATTAAAAAGTACCATCAGTGCGATCTAACAAAGCGGAAAAATCACCATGCTCTGACCGGAAAACCGAAATCCACAACAACGTGGCTGCCACAACAGCAATCGGCATAACAAATAAATTGAAGAACGGAATCGTCAGGCCAACCATTACTATTGCGCCAAACGTCCAACATAACAAAGGCTTAGAGCGTAATGCCATTCTCATATCATGAAATTTAACCTTATTATTATCAAAGGCATAATCCATATATTGAAGCGACAACATCCAAGCTGAAAACAATAATAACAACACAGGCGCAATAACATTAACAAGCGGAATAAAAGACAGCAAAAGCAATAAAATAAAACGGGGTAAAAAATACAGTATTTTTTGACATTCTCTTTGCAAACTACGCCCAATAATGGCCATGATAACACTGGTGTTTAGGCTTTCATCAAAGACTTTTCCGGTTTCTTTTTCTTCCACTTTTTCCGCTAAAAATGCCATAAAAGGCGCGGCTAAAATATTAACACCTACAGAAAAGCTATAAAACAAAAGCACACTAATAATAGCGGCGAAAATTAGATAAAACAGCCAATTCAAAAAAGAAATCCATTCAGGTAAGTACCCCATTGCAGAATCCATTAGCGTTTGGAAATAGCTAAAGGCGACCATGTACAACAGACCCACTAATATAAAGTTTGCCAATAAAGGCGCCAATATAAACAACCTTAACTCTTTCGATAAGACCAAAGGGAACGCTCTTAAAAAAGCCCCGGCGGCTTTAAATGGGTGTGTTATCACGATGTCGTATTACCTTTTTTCTAATTTATATTAAGAAACAAAGAATATCATGAGGACTTTCACGGCTCCACAACGCCTTTCCAATTAAAGGAGTCAATCATCCGAATCAATCGTATTTTCAAGCCTTATAGACATAAGAAGTCATTTTTTATCATACGCTTATGAATCTTACCTTTATCAGACGCATAACCTGATACGCAATTTCGATTGTGACCTTTAGTGAATTGGGGAACTATGAAAATGTAAGACGGATAAAAATCTGTGCAGATAGAGCTTTTAGATATAAAAAAGTGCACACCCAAAACAACTAAAAAGGGACATTATCAAAATGAAAAAAACATTGCTCGCCAGTGCCATCATAGCCACGTCATTTATTGCTCTGCAAGCCCAAGCTGCCGACGTACCAGCCGGTGTAGAGTTAGCCGCGAAACAAGAACTCGTTCGTGGTGGTGGTGCAGAACCCGCAACACTCGATCCGCAAAAAATGGAAGGCACGCCGGGTTCTATTCGCTCAAAAGACCTTTTCGAAGGTTTGTATAATCAAGATGGCGATGGCAACCAAATCCCAGGTGTTGCAACAAGCTACGACGTAAACGCTGATAATACACAATACACATTCCACCTTCGTAAAGATGCGAAATGGTCTAACGGCGATCCAGTCACCGCCGAAGACTTTGTTTACGCTTTCACGCGCGCTGTCGACCCCGCTCTTGCTTCACCATACGCATGGTTCATGGAAATCCCATCCATTGTTAACGCCACTAAGATTATTGCCGGTGAAGCAAAACCATCGTCGCTGGGAGTTAAAGCCCTAGACGCTTATACATTCCAAGTGACACTTGAACGCCCTGTACCTTATTTTGTAAAAATGACCTCTCACCAAACCATGTTTCCAGTACCGAAAAAAGTGGTTGAGAAATGGGGCAATGATTGGACAAAACCAGAACACATGGTGTCTAACGGTGCGTACAAAATGGACGAATGGATCGTCAACGAAAAAATGGTATTCACTCGCAATGCCAACTATTGGAATGATGCCAAAACCATCATCAATAAAGTGACCTATTTGCCAATTGAATCTCCAAACGCTGAGCTAAAACGCTTCCAAGCGGGCCAAATGGACCTGAGTTATGAGATACCAAATGACCACTTCAAACAACTGATGCGCGATATACCAGACGAAGTTGTTGTAACGCCAAAGTTGGGCACCTACTACTACCAGTACAACATCACCAAAGCACCCTACAATGACGTTCGCGTTCGTAAAGCCTTGTCTTATGCCATTGACCGTGATGTGATCACCAAGTTTGTCACCGGTACAGGTGAACTTCCTGCGTATTCATTCACGCCTGAAGTGGTAAATGATTTTTCACCCGCAACGCCAGAATACGCAACATGGACACAGAAAGAACGTAATGAAAAAGCCAAAGAATTATTAAAAGAAGCAGGATTCACCTCAAGCAATCCTCTGTCGTTTAGCTTGCTTTACAACACCAATGAAAATCATAAAAAGATTGCCATAGCAATTGCTTCTATGTGGAAAAAAACCTTGGGCGTTAGCGTCACATTGGAAAACCAAGAGTGGAAGACCTATCTAGAAACAAAAAAACATCAGCAATTTGATATAGCGCGTGCAGGTTGGATTGGTGACTACAACGAAGCCTCTACTATGCTAGATCTTCTAACCACTACTCACGGTAATAACGACGGTAAATACAGCAACACGAAATACGACAAGCTACTGCACGATGCTCGTACCATGCAGCACCCTGCGGCGAACTACAACAAAGCCGAAGAAATCGCTATTGAACAAGACATGGCGGTCGCGCCTATTTACCAATATACCGAAAAGCGTTTAGTGAAAAGCTACTTAGGCGGCTACATGCCTAACCCAGAAGACAACGTTTACGTCCGTGATATGTACATTATCAAACACTAACGCTTTGTTTTATACATTGAGTTTTTCCAATATGAAAAGCCGATGTTGAAAACCATGCCCGGCGGCACGTCGTCGTTGGGCATCTCTTGAACTCCCACAGGTTCCTAGTATTAGCCGCCGAACAGCGTGTCTAATCCGGTAATTTTTATGTTTACATTTATTTCAAAACGCATTTTAGAAGCCATTCCAACCTTGTTAATTTTGATCACGGTTTCTTTTTTCTTAATGCACTCTGCACCAGGAAGCCCGTTTTCTAGCGAGCGCACCTTGCCACCTGAAGTGTTAGCAAACATTAATGCAAAATATCACTTAGATGAGCCGGTGATTAACCAGTACTTTTACTATTTAGGCGGTTTACTGCAAGGGGATTTAGGTCCGTCTTTTCGCTATAAAGATTTCACCATTAACGAACTGATTGCGCAGAGCTTTCCTGTCTCTGCTGAAATTGGTATTTGGTCTTTTCTTATCGCGCTTATTATTGGTGTGGGTTGCGGTATTGTCGCCGCATTGCGCCAGAACTCGTGGCTGGATTACAGTGTCATGGGCTTTGCCAACCTCGGGATTGTGTTACCTAATTTTGTTTTAGCACCTTTGTGTATCCTATTTTTCTCCATTTATAATCATTGGCTTCCACCAGGTGGTTGGAATGGCGGCGCGTGGCCTTATTTGGTTATGCCGGTGATCGCCATGTCCACCAGCTATATTGCACAAATCGCCCGCATCACTCGCGGCAGCATGATTGAAACCATGCATTCCAATTTTATCCGCACCGCGCGGGCAAAAGGCTTGCCGAAATATCGAATTATTCTCCAGCATGCGTTGCGTCCCGCCATGCTGCCCGTCATTTCTTATCTTGGGCCTGCGTTTGTCGGCATTGTGACAGGTTCCGTGATTGTGGATGTGTATTTTGGAACTGGCGGTATTGGCCAGCATTTCATTAATGGCGCATTGAATCGCGACTATTCCATGGTCATGGGGGTCACTATTTTGGTTGGCACACTCACGATTATTTTCAATGCCATCGTCGATGTTTTATACGCTGTTATTGACCCAAAAATTCGCTACTAAGGCCTCGTGAATATGATGACTACAAAAGACAAAATTCAGGCCGTCGAACAGTTCGCCGAAAAAGTGGTGGACGTAGAAGGTCGCAGTTTATGGCAAGACGCTCGTCGTCGCTTTTTTTCTAACCACGCCGCGGTAATCAGCTTAGTTATGCTCTCTTTAATTGCTGCCATTGCCCTATTGGCACCATTATTCAGCCAATGGCATTACGAAGATATCGATTGGGAAGCGCTCTCCGATATTTCGGTACTGGGTCGTCCAAATATAGAAAATGGCCACTATTTTGGAACAGACACCTTGGGTCGCGATATCTTTGTGCGCACTATGCAAGGCGGCCAAATCTCCCTCTTAGTTGGCATCATGGGCAGCGCCGTGGCCATTGTTATTGGCACGCTTTACGGTGCCACGTCTGGTTATATTGGCGGACGTGTCGACAGCGTTATGATGCGTTTTCTAGAGATTCTAAATTCTTTTCCTTTCATGTTCTTTGTGATCATTTTGATGACCTTGTTTGGTCGTCATATCTTTTTAATTTTTGTCGCCATCGGCGCCATCTCTTGGTTGGACATGGCGCGGATCGTTCGTGGACAAACCCTAAGCTTGAAAAACAAAGAATACATTGAGGCCGCTTACGCCTGTGGCGTGTCGACTCCGAAAATCATTTTGCGTCACATTGTGCCAAATGTACTCGGGATTGTGGTGGTTTACGCCACGCTGCTAGTACCAAACATGATCTTGCTAGAATCTTTCATCAGCTTCTTAGGCTTAGGGGTTCAAGAACCTATGACCAGCTGGGGGGCGTTGATATCAGAAGGCGCTCAGAATATGGAAATTGCTATCTGGCAATTGGCTTGGCCGCTCGGTTTCTTAGTCGTCACCTTATTTTGTTTTAACTTCCTCGGCGATGGCTTACGCGATGCGCTTGACCCAAAAGACCGCTAAGGAGACCTTATGAACGTATTACAGACAAAAAATTTATTAGAGGTCACTAACTTGCGCGTGAATTTCAGAACGCCAGATGGTTTTGTGACGGCAGTGAATGACCTAAATTTTACTTTAGCGCAAGGCGAGACGTTAGGCATCGTTGGCGAATCGGGTTCTGGCAAAAGCCAAACCGCCTTTGCTCTCATGGGTTTGCTGGCCGGCAATGGCGTTATCGAAGGAGAAGCGCGCTTTAACGAGCAAAACATTCTTACCCTGAATGAAAAAGCCATGAACCGCATTCGTTCTAAAGAAATTGCGATGATCTTCCAAGACCCAATGACGTCATTGAATCCTTATATGAAAGTCGGCAAGCAGCTAATGGAAGTGTTGACCCTACACAAAGGCATGAGCAAAGCGGAGGCGTTTGAAGCGTCGGTCAAGATGCTCGACGCGGTGAAGATGCCAGAAGCACGCAAGCGCATGAACATGTATCCGCACGAATTTTCTGGTGGCATGAGACAGCGTGTGATGATCGCCATGGCGTTATTGTGTCAACCTAAACTTCTGATCGCAGATGAACCCACCACAGCGTTAGACGTGACGGTGCAAGCTCAGATTTTAACCTTGCTGAACGAATTAAAAGACGACTTCAATACGTCCATCATCATGATCACTCATGATCTGGGTGTCGTCGCAGGATTATGCGACAAAGTATTGGTGATGTACGCTGGGCAAACCATGGAATACGGTACCGCAGAAGACGTATTTTATCGTCCAACACACCCTTATACGCAAGGTCTGCTAAAAGCCATTCCGCGCCTAGATGCCAATGATGAAATGTTGGCAACCATTCCAGGAAATCCACCTAACTTATTGCATTTACCACCGGGCTGCCCGTTCCACGCACGCTGTGAGTTCGCCAAAGATCGCTGCTTAGAAAGTATGCCAACCTTGCAAGAATTTGCACCGGGTCAGCTACGTGCTTGTCATAAATCCCTTGATGGGTGGGTTGCCTAATGAACACCTCAAATACTATTTTAATGGAAGTGAACAACTTAAAAGTCCACTTCCATATCAAGTCCGATAACGCGTGGCCGTGGGAAAAAGGCCAAGCACTAAAAGCAGTGGATGGCGTCAATTTAACCATTTATGAAGGCGAAACGCTGGGCGTGGTGGGGGAATCCGGTTGCGGTAAATCCACACTCGCCCGCGCTTTGTTACGTCTTGTACCCATTACGGAAGGCAATGTGGTGTGGCTTGGCCAAGATCTAACGGATCTTGATAAAAAACAAATGCGCAGCAAACGCCAAGAGCTGCAAATGATCTTTCAAGATCCATTGGCCTCTCTGGATCCTCGTATGACGGTGGGCGACATTATCGCCGAGCCGCTCAATACCTTTAAACCAGAACTTTCAAAAGACGAGGTGAAAACTGAGGTTCGTAAAATTATGGATCGCGTTGGCTTGTTACCCAATGTGATTAACCGCTACCCACATGAGTTCTCAGGTGGGCAATGCCAACGTATTGGCATTGCCCGTGCTTTGATTCTGAAACCAAAGTTAGTCGTATGCGACGAGCCAGTGTCTGCTTTGGATGTATCGATCCAAGCTCAGGTGGTCAATTTACTAAAAGAGCTACAAGCGGAAATGGGCTTGTCTTTGGTGTTTATCGCACACGATTTAAGTGTGGTAAAACACATTTCAGATCGCGTTTTGGTGATGTACTTAGGCAATGCAGTCGAGTTAGCCAGTAAACGAGCACTGTATGATAATCCCCAGCATCCATACACCAAAGCATTGCTGTCAGCGGTACCAGTACCCGATCCAAAAGTAGAGCGCGGTAAAAAAATACAGTTATTAACGGGAGATTTACCTTCTCCAATCAGCCCGCCTTCGGGTTGTGTCTTCCGTACCCGTTGCCCGCATGCAAACGAAGGCTGTGCGCAACAAAAACCTCTCTTGCAAGTGCTGTCCAAAGAGCATCAGGTAGCCTGTTCGCGTTTAGCTGAAATCACATGACAGGAAAGTAAATGCGATCAAGACATAAAAAGCCGCTTTGACGTCACTCAAAGCGGCTTTTTTGTATTTCGAATACGATGTTATTTCATATCCGCCTAGTATTAACGACAAAAGCCCGCTATTTTTGTCTATCATGTGGAAAACCTCTTATTAAACTGCGTTAAGGCCCTCATCTATGCGTCCACTCTCTCTTCTTGTATTGCTTTTCTTCGGCCTTAGTTCAACTTCGTCTTATGCCCTAGAAAAACCGAAAGGCAGAGTAATGCTAACGGTATCGGGAGCCATCAAAACGACTAACGTAGAACAATATGCAACTTTTGATATGGCCATGTTACAAGCATTACCCCAGTACGTGATCACCACCCATAATCCATGGACAAAAGGCATACATACCTATCAAGGTTTTTCCGCCATCGACCTATTAAAACGCTTAGAAAGCCAAGGCACTCTCTTGAAAGTCACTGCGCTCAATGAGTACATGACGGAAATCCCACTCAGGGATTTTATAGAAAATGGGGCTATTTTTGCCACGCATCAAGACGGTAAGCCGATGAGCGTTAGAAATCTTGGTCCCATTATGATGATCTATCCGTTTGATGAGCGTGAAGATCTGAAATCTGAAGTGTTTTACGGTCGCTCAATCTGGCAAGTAGACCGCATCAAATTGATTGCTTTAGCGGAGTAAAACAATGCGCTTATTCAAGGAAAGTGCTTGGCAATCAAAATTTAAACAATCGGTTCTTTACGGCTTTATTGCTTTTATCATTGCTATTTCTATCGCTGTGTTTGGCATCATTACCTACACCAGTGACAGTTCAAAAGATAACAGCCGTCGCATTTTTGAAAGCTCTTTATGGAATGCCCTGCAACTTCAAGTGCAGTCTTATCGCTTTCTCAACTACTTAATTGCATTAGACGAAAACGACTACCCTCTTAACGGTAACGCTTTCTTTGAATATGACTTGTTAATGAGTCGGGTCGATTTATTAAGAGAGGGGGCGGTAGGATCACTTATCCGCACCTTTGAGGGTGGACGAACAATAAGACTACTGAACATCATTAACGGCGAACTCGAATTACTCAGTTTCAATTTGTCCAGGATGGAAGGCGGCGACTCGTCTTATCTCCCAAATTTAATTGATCGTGTTCAACGTATTGAAAGTCAAATTAATGAGTTTGTCACTCTAGTCAATAAAGGCAGCAATAAATACATCACGACTGAACATCAAATACTTCAAAAGAATTTAAACTACATTCAGCTTTTATCTATGGCGCTCTTAGCGTGCTTATTGCTCTTCTGCTTTTTTACCATCAAGGGACTATCTGAGCTAAAAAGGGTCTTTAGACACAATAAAAACCTCACACTAGGCATACAGACCGTTCATGAAGACAAAGCCAACATGTTGTCCTTTATTAACCAAGAAATACGCTTCCCCGTTAATGTCATTATGGGTGTCGCTAACACATTAAATAACCCAACCTCAAAAAACGATACAAAAGCCCTCTCGAAGCATATTGAAGAATCGGGACATCAGCTTCTTCAAACCATAGAAATGCTGTCTGATCTGGCGCTTATTGACGCAAAAAAATTGACACTAACGCCAACCACTGAACACTTACCCAGTATCATCGAAGATTGTCTTACTATTTTTGAACCTCAGATGGCTCGAAAAGACCTGCAGAGTGTTGTCTACATAGACCCTCTTCTGTCTAAGCTCATCCACTTAGATTTTATTCGCACCAAAGAAATCATCATTGCCTTACTGCAAAATGCCATCGCACATACGCCCTCCGGTAGCATCAGTTTACAAATCAGGCCATCCGCATTAAGTGCGCCTAAAATATCGCTCCCAACTGGCATGAAAGAAGCGTCTGTGCTGCAAATCGCCCTTCGAGACACAGGCCTTGGCATGCCAAATGATTTACAGCAGAATTTAAGAATCAACCCCGCTTTACCCATGCAACAAGAAGGACCTATGCCAAGCAAGGTAGGGTTAAGTTTGGCGCTGTGTCATAAATTGGTTTACTTGATGCAAGGTGAAATGCATTTTTCCAGCGCGCCACAAAAAGGCTGTGAATTCTGGATTGATATCCCATTCTATGTACCAAACACCAACCTAACACCACAACAAACCACTTTTAGTTGCCCGGATAAAACACACGCCTTACTCATAGAAACGGATGCACACCTCGCCAAAGTGATCAGCTTACAGCTGGCGACGTTTAATATTGATGTCTCCTTTTCAAAGGATGGTAGTTTCCAAGAACACAAAGACTTTGATCTTGTCATCATAGGTAACACGCCAAAATTCGAACGAGAAGCCAACGACGCAATCTTGCAACGACAAGCAAAAGCATGTCCGATATTCAGCTATCACCCTCAGGCTATTAACACCTCAGAATACCCAATCATAGCGTTGCATTTTCCGTTAACACAAAGCCAACTAGAGCCGCTTATTGCGAGTGTGTTTACTAACCAAAGCAGATCGCCAAAGGCTAATACTCATGATTGATCACGCACAGCTGGACACGCTCACCCAGTTATTAGGCAAAGACACCATCAATCAAATACGCTTAGAATATGCTCAAGACAGTCGTCAAAAAATGACGATATTATTGGACGCTTGGGAGGAAAGAAACTACCAAGAATTGCAGAACGTGAGTCATTCACTCAAATCCTCCAGCTTAAATATGGCGATGTTAGTCTTTGCTAAACAATGTCAGCTGATCGAAACATTTTCATCACAACACAATGAACAGGAAATACAAGCCATCATAGATGACCTGCTTGCCCTGCATAAAATTTCATTAAAAGCGCTGGCGGCGTATTTTTCATAATGCATTTATAGTGACCAAGTAACGTCTGTGGCCTTGATAAACGTCGCCACAAAGGACGCAATTCCAGCTTGATCGATCTCAGAAAACCGGCCTACTTTTGGGCTGTCCATATCAAAAACAGCCACCAGCTTACCGTCTACGACAACCGGAACCACCAATTCAGAAGCCGACACAGCATCACACGCAATATGCCCATCAAATGCATGTACATCGTCGATGCGCTGAACCTGTAAGGTTTGAGCCGCTTTACCACATACGCCACGACCAAACGGGATCCGCGTGCAAGCCACTTTCCCTACATAAGGCCCCAATACCAACTCTTCGTTACGAGCAAAATAGAAGCCAGACCAATTCAGATCAGGAATCGTTTGCATAACAAAGGCAGAAAACTGAGCCGCATTACAGATAAGGTCTCGCTCTCCACCTAACAACGCCGCCAGCTGGGCATTGAGCTCTTGATAAGCAATCTCGAGGGAAACGGTTGAATCAACTTCTATGGTAAACATCGCATTTTGCACCAGATAAAACGAAAGTCTGATAATAGCAAAGTCCACATCTGAACCAACGACTAAACACTGTGAATGAAAGAATAGAGGAAAAGAAGACCATATCGATAAAAAATGCAAAAAAAACCATCGACTCCCTTGCTCACTTTTAGCAAGTCACAAGAGAACGATGGCTCATACTTTCAGTAACACAAAACCGTTTGTACTATTTGTCTTCTATTTCGCTAGCAAGATCATTCACATGAATATGGCGAACGTCGACACCTTTAACCATAAAGATTAAATGCTGACAAGTGTAACGCGCATGATCACCAATGCGTTCAAGTGAACGAAGTACCCAAATCACATTAATCACACGTGAAATACTACGCGGGTCTTCCATCATGTAGGTTACCAATGATCGCATGGCCGTATTATACTCTTGGTCTACAAGACGGTCTTGTTTGGCGACTTTGATGGCTGCATCAATGTCAAGACGAGCATAAGCATCCAATGTGTCATGAATCATACGTGACACCATTTGACCAATTCGGTTGATCTCCACATACCCGCGTGGAGATTCCCCTTCATTAACCAAGTTCAAGGTAAGATTAGCGATTTTCTTCGCTTCATCACCAATGCGCTCTAATTCACTCACGGCTTTGCTGATGGATAAAATCATGCGTAAATCAGACGCTGCTGGCTGGCGTTTCGCTAAAATTCGTCGGCATTCTTCGTCAATCAGACCGTCTAGCTGATTCACTGTCACATCTTTATCTTTCACGTCTTCGGCCAAAGAGCCATTGCTTTCGAGCAAAGCTTGAACCGCATACTGTACCTGGGTCTCTACTACCCCACCCATGGTCAAAAAGTGTTGGCGTAGCATTTCTAGCTCATGATTAAACTGCTTAGAAATATGATCCGTTGTTAACTCTTTCATAATGCGTCCTCCCTCTAGCCGTAGCGACCCGTGATGTAGTCTTCTGTTTGCTGCTTACTTGGATTCGTAAATAAAGAGTTGGTATCACCAAACTCGATCAAATCCCCCATGTACATAAACGCCGTATAATCAGACACACGCGCCGCCTGCTGCATATTGTGAGTCACAATCGCAATGGTGAACTCGTTCTTCAACTCATGAATCAATTCTTCAATCTTCAAGGTTGAAATTGGATCCAATGCCGACGCTGGCTCATCCAACAAAAGGACTTCTGGTTTTACCGCAACCGTGCGCGCAATCACCAAACGCTGCTGCTGACCACCAGACATACCCAACGCACTTTCGTGTAGACGATCTTTTACTTCGTCCCATAACGCGGCAGAGCGCAATGCCCATTCAACGGTTTCGTCTAAAAGACGTTTTTTATTAATGCCTTGAATACGCAAGCCATAAGCGACGTTCTCGTAAATGCTTTTTGGGAATGGGTTGGGCTTTTGAAACACCATACCAACGCGACGACGCAGCTCTGCCACATCGGTTCCTTTGGCATAAATATTTTGGTCACGTAGATTGATTTCACCCGTAATACGGCAGCCATCGACCAAATCGTTCATGCGATTAAAACAGCGCAATAAAGTCGATTTACCACAACCAGATGGTCCGATAAATGCCGTCACCTTTTTCTCAGGGATAATCATATTTACCCCTTTTAGCGCTTCTTTTTCACCGTAATAAAGGTGCAAATCATTCACCGCAAGGCAAACGGTTTCATTCTCAATGCGCAATGCCTGTTGGCTGCGCTGCAATGCTGAAATATCGATAGAGTGTGTTTTTACGTCGCTCATAATAGTCTCTTCTTAGCCGCTTACATTTCCAGCGATTTGTATTTTTCACGTAAATGGTTACGAATCGTTACTGCTGATAGGTTAAGCAAAGCAATAACAATCACGAGCAATAAGGCCGTTGCGTACACAAGAGGTCGTGCCGCTTCCACATTCGGACTTTGGAAACCAACGTCGTAAATATGAAACCCTAAATGCATGAATTTTTGGTCTAAATGGATGTAAGGGTAATTGCCATCTAACGGCAATGATGGCGCGAGTTTCACCACACCCACCAACATCAATGGCGCCACTTCACCGGCCGCTCGAGCGACAGCAAGAATAACACCCGTCATGATCGCGGGGCTTGCCATCGGCAACACCACACGCCATAACGTTTCCGCTTTTGTTGCGCCCAATGCCAAGCTCCCCTCACGAACATTGCGAGGAATACGAGACAATCCTTCTTCGGTCGCCACAATCACCACAGGAACTGTTAAGAGAGCCAGTGTGATAGATGCCCACATTAAACCACCGGTACCAAATGTTGGTGACGGTAAGGCTTCAGGGAAGAACGCTTGGTCAATGCCTGACCCTAGGAAGTAAATAAAGAAACCTAAGCCAAACACACCATAAACAATAGACGGCACGCCTGCTAAGTTGTTTACCGCGATGCGAATAATGCGAGTCACCCAACCTTGCGATGCGTATTCACGCAAATACACGGCAGCCACCACACCAAACGGTGTGACCAAGACAGTCATCAACAACACCATCATCACCGTACCGAAAATAGCAGGGAACACACCACCTTCTGTATTGGCTTCACGAGGCTCATCCGACAAAAATTCCCACAATTTAGTAAAGTAGAAACTCATCTTCTGACCGACGTTCATCGAGTTTGCACGGTAAGCATGAACAATTTTGGCGACTGGCATTTCGTGCTCAGTACCATCCATCACTTGTACCACAAAAGTATCGCGATTAATTTGAGCATAAAGGTCGATCAAGCTCTGCTGTAGCCCTTTGTACTCTTCATCGTATTGACTGCGTTCTACTGCAAGGTCCGCTTCCGCCGCTGGCGTTAACTTACCTTCAAGTTCAAGACGACGCTGCGTAAGACGAATGCGTTCAAGGGCATAGTTGATCTTGCCAATGTCGCCTTTCTCAATGTCACTAATGTTGTCGTGAATCCTTTCCACACGTTCAATACTTTTCTCAAACGTGTTCCACGTCGCCATAGCAGACTCGGTAGGCATTAGATCATTGGTTTGAGACGCAATTTTTCCGTCTTCCTTAACGGCTTTTAAGTAACCGTACAAATTACCCCACTCGCGACGCTCCGCCGTAAATAGCATCTCTGGACGCTGAGTTTTCGTAAGGTACTCATCGATTACCCAACGAAAATCTGAACCGTACACATCACGGTTACCCGTTTTCATCAAAGTACGCTGCATCAACTGATGCTTGTCAGGAATATCAATTCCCGCTCCACGCAACTGCGCAGCAGATACCTCAACACTTTCTACCCGTTCCGCCACGATGTTGTATTCAGATTCACCCGGCAAAGCGTAATGAGACTCCACAACGTCCGCAGGCCAAAAATGCCCTAAACCACGTACCGCAATCAGTAATAACAAACCAAGCACCATGATGACTGAAATCGCCACAGCACCAGCATTTAGCCACACCCATGGATCACCTGATTTGACCCATTCGGATACGGATTTTTTCTTCATTTTCATCTCAGTACTCATTATAGCGACCCGTATTTTTTGCGTAGGTGCTGACGCACGGTTTCGGCGATTGTGTTCACGATAAAGGTGAAGATAAAGAGCACAAATGCCGCTAAGAACAAGATACGATAGTGAGAACTTCCCACTTCAGATTCTGGCACTTCCACCGCCAAGTTGGCCGCTAAAGTCCGCATTCCTTCAAAAATATTCACGTCCATAATTGGCGTATTACCCGTTGCCATCAAGACAATCATGGTTTCACCAACTGCGCGTCCCATACCAATCATGATCGCAGAGAAAATCCCTGGGCTTGCGGTTGGTAAGACAACACGTGTCATGGTTTGCCAGTAGGTTGCACCCAATGCCAATGATCCTTGAGTTAACGATTTTGGCACACTAAAAATGGCATCTTCGGTAATAGAGAAAATTGTTGGGATAACCGCAAAGCCCATCGCAAAACCCACCACCAGCGCATTACGTTGGTCGAAAGTGATGCCCAGATCATTAGTGATCCAGCCTCGAACGTTACCGTCAAAGACGTTCAATTCAACGATCGGGCTCAACGCTAAACAGAACCACGCAAGGAAAACGACCACAGGAATCAACACCAACGGTTGCCAACCTTCAGGTACCAGCCATCGAATTTGCTGAGGTAAGCGAGACCAAATGTAGGCAAAAAGGAGAATACCGACCGGTAATATCACCAAAATACTGAAAGTAGCCACTAGGTTCTCTTCCAGAAAAGGCGCGAAGAACAACCCCGCTAAGAAGCCCAAAATAACCGTAGGCAAAGCTTCCATCAACTCGATCACAGGCTTGATCTTACGACGCAGCGCTGGCGCCATAAAATAAGCGGTGTAAATCGCACCACAAATCGCCAATGGCACCGCCATCAACATGGCGTAGAATGCGGCTTTTAAAGTACCAAATGCCAATGGCATCAAGCTGTATTTTGGTTCAAAATCGTTATTTGCTGCAGAAGACTGCCAGGTGTAAGTCGGCTCTTGATAGCCTTCGTACCACACTTTGCCCCACAAAGAAGACCAAGACACTTCTGGGTGTTCATTGTCCACACGGAAGAAATGCAAACCTTTGCTGTCTTCCAACAGTAAGCCATTCGCACGCGGTGCAAAGCTGATTAGTCGAGCGCTATTATCACTCAATTTCTCATTAAGAACTTGGCGAGTAGAAGTGGCATTGTAAATCGCCACCAAACCGCGCTCATCCAACGTAGCAAAACCTTTACGACGTTGCTCCATCGCCAAATCAACTAAGGCAACAGGTTGTTTAACATCACGAATAAAAGTGAGTTTTTCTTCGTTGGTCTCATCATTTCGAACATTAAACCACTGGCTCACACGACCAGAGGAATCCGCCACCATGATAGAAGACTTGCCCAATAAATAGCTCATTGAAACCAGCTTAGTGGCGTCGTCTTTAAACAAGGACAGTTCATTTTTCAGTTCGATGTTATCGAAATCACGCAGATCAAATTCACTCATCGCACCAGAACGTGTTGCCACATAAAGGTAACGCTGATTACCACTCAGCAACATGCTGGCCACATCAGGAACAAAAGGTAACGGTTCGCTTTGCTCGCTCAGTTCCACTTCTTCGGTAATAAAATTAACGTCCTTAGTCACCTTAGTAATGGCACTGCTCGTATCGCCAATCGCAGCCATGGTTAAACTGTCGCTGCCATCACGAAGTGTCAGTTTTCTGATCGCAAAATCAGTAACGTCAACGGCATCTTCACCATAAGGGTATTCAACAACGGGAGTGATTTTACGTTTACTATCTGGGTAGGAGATACGGTAATCGTGTTTCACAATTAACGCTTTACCGTCTTCATAACCAAACGCCATCAAACGACTGGTATCGGATTCAACAGCAAAGGCGGTGACTTTTTCAGTACGAAGGTTTTTAACCGTGTCGATCACGCTGCCATCCGCAACAGAGAAGAACACAATACTGCCATTACTCGTCACTCGCATGCCGACTTCAGCTTGTTCTTCTGTCGTTAAGTAGAGACTTTCACCTTGATCTTCTGCTGGTAGCGTATAACTGGCCTCAGCATCAATACTAGCGCTTGAGAACAAAGGCGCCACTTCGTAGAGTAAATAGAAGCAAATGAGCAGCACAGCCAAAATAACACTGCTGCCTCCCACGGCAATACCCATTCCAGCCATACGGTCTTTCAGGGCGCGAATTTTACGATGACGCTTTAAAGCTGGTGTATTGAAATCCAGTTCAGGCATCTGATGGTCAGTTGATTTAGTCATCCGCATTCATCTTTGTTGTGTGACATTTTTTTATGTGACAGTAGTGTGACAGCCTACTGCACAGAGAAAAGCAGGAGAGCGTTTCGGCCCTCCTACTTTAAGCATCTCATCCGTAAGCTCGCTACAGCGTTGCTTAGTTAATACCTAGATCTTTTAGGTACTTGTTCGCTACTTTTGCTGGTAGAGGTACATAACCGTCTTTTACGACAACCTCTTGGCCCATTTTAGAAAGGACCATTTTAACAAACTCACGCTGCAACGGTGCAAGTGGCTTGTTAGGTGCTTTGTTTACATAAACGTATAAGAAGCGAGACAGAGGATATTTACCCGTTGCCGCGTTCTCAATCGTTGCGTCAATGAACGCGCCGCCTTCTTTCTTAGTCAACGCCACTGCACGTACTGAAGACGTTTTGTAACCGATTCCAGAGTAACCAATACCATTAAGAGAAGTAGAAACAGACTGAACAACAGACGCAGAACCTGGTTGCTCATTTACACTGTTTTTGAAGTCACCTTTAAAAAGCGCGTGCTCTTTAAAGTAACCATAAGTACCAGATACTGAGTTACGACCAAACAATTGAATGTCACGGTTCGCCCAAGCGCCCGTTAGACCAGTTTTACCCCAGTTAGTGATATCTTCGCTGTGACCACCTTTACGAGTAGAAGAGAAGATCGCATCCACTTCTGGAAGTGACAAACCTTTGATTGGGTTATCTTTATGTACGAAAACCGCTAGTGCATCAATCGCTACTGGAACCGCGGTTGGCTTATAGCCGTATTTTTTCTCAAAAGAAGCGATTTCTTTGTCTTTCATCATACGAGACATAGGACCGAAGTTTGATGTACCTTCCGTCAATGCTGGTGGCGCAGTAGAAGAGCCGGCCGCTTGAATTTGAATGTTTACATTTGGGTATAGACGCTTGAAGTCTTCAGCCCACAATGTCATCAAGTTCGCTAGAGTATCAGAGCCAACACTTGAAATATTTCCTGAAACGCCGCTTGCCTTGTTGTAAGACATTAAATTTGAATCAACATCGGCAAAAGCGTTAAAAGAAACGCCTACTGCTGCTGTCATTGCTAAACCTGCAACTAGTTTTTTCATCACATAAACCTCAGTGGTTATAGTCAAATATTTATGGGCAAGTGCCCATAGCTCGTTCGATAGAGCTACTATAAAAAAGTCTTGTGACAAAAATGTTACACAGTGAAATATTTCAAAAAAAGTTTTTGGGGATTTAAGAAACAGGCTAAAGGGATCATATCGGCTCCCACAACTTTCGGACTTCTCACAACAGGTAAGTCTGCATTTAAAGATACATCTGTTGAGATAAATCCCAACCCACAGGACCCGAAAATTACGAGTCATTTAATGATGATATGCTCCCAACCAATCAAAGCTAATCCATACCTTACGCTCTTAAAAGAGACCTTTTACTTTTTTTCAAAAAAATAAGTTTTTCGGATCTGGTCAAAAACTACCCACTTAGTAGAGCGGGAAAAGTAATAAACCACCTCTCCCTAACCCTCAGCCTGAAGTAAAGGGAGTGAACTGAGTGCTTAAATCGTATGAACTCCCTATTTCAGAGCTGTTTTATACGATAAAGGCGTCGAAGGCCTTTATGTAGACGCCTGCAATATTCCCAAGCGTGGCGTTATCCAATAGACTAGCCGTCCGGATTAAGTCCACTAGAGACACATCCGATAATAATGATTAAAACTGTGGGTACTTTAATGTTTAACAAACTGGTCTGTTCCGCTGAGGCCGTTTCCTATTACACGGGGAAATGTGTTGCTTGGCTTACGTTAGCGATGATGCTAATTACCTGTCTCATCGTACTGTTGCGCTATGGTTTTGATATTGGCTCTATCGCGCTACAAGAATCTGTCCTTTATCTTCACGCTATGGTTTTTATGCTGGGCGCGGCTTATACCTTTAAAGACGATGAACACGTTCGTGTTGATGTTTTTTATCGCGATTTTTCTGCCTCTAAAAAAGCATGGGTCAATATCATTGGCGGTATCTTCTTTCTATTGCCTTTTACGCTTTATACCGCGTATTTAAGTATGGATTACGTTAGTGCGTCTTGGCGCGTATTCGAAACGTCTCCAGAACCGGGCGGTTTGCCTTTCGTGTATCTACTAAAGACTCTGATTCCGATGATGATGATTAGTCTGATCATTCAAGGGACGGCCGATATCCTGAAAAATATTGGCGTTGTAAATGCGGCTCGTACCGCTAAAGGACAGAACTAATGGCTGAATTTATCCCTTTATGGCTCTTTGCCGGCGTTTGTGTCTGCTTATTATTTGGCTACCCTGTGGCGTTTTCACTGGGCGGCACCGCGTTGATTTTTGCCGCGGTGGGTTCCTTTTTTGGCACTTTCGATAGCGTTTTTTTAGAAGCGTTACCCAATCGTTTGTTCGGTATTGTCGGCAATGAAACCCTCATGGCGGTGCCTCTCTTTGTATTAATGGGTGTTCTGCTAGAAAAATCGAAGCTGGCTGAGAAGTTGCTCGATTCCATGGCGATGCTATTTGGTACCTTGCGTGGCGGTTTGGGCATTTCGGTTATTTTGGTCGGCATGCTGCTGGCCGCGAGTACTGGTATTGTCGGCGCGACGGTGGTTACCATGGGCATGATTTCGCTACCAACTATGTTGCGCCGTGGCTATGATCCAGCGTTAGCGGCAGGCACCATTTGCGCAACCGGTACATTGGGCCAAATCATTCCGCCGTCTATTGCGTTGGTTTTATTGGGCGATGTGATGTCCAATGCGTTCCAGAAAGCGCAGTTGGAAATGGGGATTTTTTCACCTAAAACCATTTCTGTGGGCGACTTGTTTGTTGGCGCGCTGATTCCTGGATTGATCCTTGTTGCTCTCTACATTTTATACGTCGTCGTTGTGGCGTGGTTACAACCTCATAAGGCGCCGGCGGTGTCACGTGAAGAATTACGCAATGGCTCTACGGAACCTCTCGCAATACAAATTATAAAAGGCTTATTACCGCCTTTGGTGCTTATTTTTGCGGTGCTAGGTTCTATCCTCAGCGGTATTGCCACACCAACAGAAGCGGCAGGCGTTGGGGCATTAGGCGCGGCGTTGTTGGCGTGGGGAAGCGGCAAACTTAGTTTTCCAACCTTAAAAGAAACCGTGCATTCGACCACGAAAGTGACCTGCATGGTGTTCATGATCCTCATCGGTGCGTCGCTTTTCTCCTTGGTATTCCGTGGCTTTGGTGGCGAAGAGTTGATTCAAGACTTCTTCTCTCAACTTCCTGGCGGTGTTGTCGGCGCTATGATTGTGGTTATGTTGCTAATGTTTTTCCTTGGCTTCATTTTAGACTTCATTGAGATTACCTTCGTCGTGGTACCGATTGTTGCGCCGGTTTTACTCGCAATGGGCCTAGATCCAGTTTGGTTAGGCATAATGATGGCAATCAATTTACAAACGTCTTTCCTAACGCCGCCGTTTGGCTTTGCACTGTTTTACTTACGTGGCGTAGCACCACCAGAACTTAAGACGCAGTCAATTTACAAAGGCGTATTGCCGTTTATTTTGATTCAGCTTTTCGTGCTATTAATGTTATCGATCTGGCCTGAACTGGCAACCTGGTTACCAGAACAAGTCTATGCAAACTGATAAACGAAGTGACTTTTGACATAGCAAAAAAAGACACTCATTAAGTAAGGACAAAAATATGAAAGCAATGCAAATGAAAGACTACGGTCCAGCCAGCGATTTAACGCTGGCAGACGCCAGTAAACCGAGCATTAATGAAGATCAAATGTTGGTTCAAGTTGGCGCAGCGGGTGTAAACCCCGTCGATACCTACATTCGCTCAGGTACCAATAATTACAAAACGACGTTTCCCCATACTCCGGGTTCTGACGGTGCAGGCACCATTGTTGAGTTGGGCAAAAATGTCACCGAGTTTGAGGTGGGTCAGCGCGTTTACTTTAGCCGTAACCTTGGCGGTTCTTCGGCAGAATTCACTGTGTGTGCAGCGACTCATACTTATCCTTTGGCCGATGCCTTGTCGTTCGAAGAAGGCGCGTGTTTAGGCGTACCTTACACTACGGCTCATCGTGCTTTGTTTGGCCGAGCCAATGCCAAAGCAGGCGATAAAGTCTTAGTCCATGGTGCGACCGGTGCGGTTGGCATTGCGACGGTTCAATTAGCGTTAGCGGCAGGTATGGATGTGGTGGCCAGTGCCGGCACAGCGGCAGGCGCGGATTTATTGCGTCAACAAGGCGTTACAACCGTCATCATGCACAATGAAGCCGATCACCTTGCGCCTTTCCAAACGTTAGCCAGCGGTTTCGACATCGTCATTGAGATGCTTGCTAACCATAACTTGGACCAAGATTTAAAAGCCTTGGCCTTTGGTGGTTGCGTGGCGGTCATTGGTAACCGTGGCACGGTTGAGATTAACCCTCGTGATTTAATGGCCCGTGATGCGTCTGTCGTTGGCGTTGCGTTGGCCAATGTGCAGCCAAAAGAGCTCGCCTTGATCGCGAAGTCTTTGCGCCCTCTTTTTGAAAAAGGCGTATTGAAACCTGTGGTTCGTCATAGCTACGCATTAACGGAACTAGCACAAGCCCATGAAGACGTTCTAAAGTCTGGTGCATTGGGCAATCTTGTCATTCGTATTGGCGAGTAGTAAGTACGCACTTTGGTAAACTCGACGCGTTGATAAGACAAAACGTCGAGTTTGCTTTCCCTACCTATTTATCTGATTATCCCGCCCTCAAAGTAGTAAAAACACCCTAAAGTCGGATATCTTCAAAAAAATACGCTACTAAAGCGTCTATAAGGCCGCTATACTTTCCCTCTTAATCTATCCAAAAGGCACATTTTGACTCAGCCTGATTCCGACGTTTTCAGCCTGCCGAATGAAGCGGATATCCATGATCACGACTTTCATCAATTGGTGGTCGTATTAGATGGCAATACCGATTTTGATATTCAAGGCAAAGGCAAGCAGCTGCATACTGGCGAAGGGTGTATCCTTCCGTCAGAGAACAGCCATGCGTTTGCGGGTCTGGGTGATAATCGCATCATGGTGATTAACCTGCCTATTCCACCGCAAAAAGGCATTACCGACGAAGAATATGAAATTGTGTCCCGCTTGTTTGATCAAGCGGCGTATTTTCAGTTAAATCCGCGCTTACAAATCTTAGCCTCGGCATTATCCGGCGAATTACAACAATACCCAAATGATATGATCTTAGCCCGAGCGTGTGGCAACACGTTACTCAGTGCCATTCGTCATCAAATCAACAACAAAGACGTTCGCACTCGAGGTAATCATCTTGATATCGATAAACTCGATCAATTTATTGAGCTCAACTTGTCGCGTCGTGTCCACATCGACCAACTCGCTAATTTTTGCTTTTTGAGTGTCAGCCAATTTCACGAGCGCTTTAAAGATAGAATAGGCATGACACCTCATCAATACTTGATGCGCAAACGTTTAGAGCGCGCTCAATCGCTATTAAGAGAAGGCCATCCACCCATTCAAGTCGCCGAAATGTGCGGGTTTTCGAGTCAAAGTGCGATGACTAATGTTTTCTCTCAAACGCTTTCCATCACCCCCCTAAAATACCAGAAGCAATTTGGTGGCCGCTAACGTGTCTTTTCTTCCACGTTAATAAAATTTCTCGCTCGTCATCTTTTCTCTCTCTTTCCCTTTATATCGACACAAAAACACGCCATCTTTTAATGTATTCTGAATAAGTCGGACTTTCTTATAAAAAAAAACGACTTTTTCGAAAGACACTTTATCCCTTCTGTCACTAAAGTGTCAGCATTATCCAGATATGCGCTTTTCATTTTTTACCTGATGAAAAATAGTCAAAAAAGCGTTTAATGCTCTATAACAATATGCGCGGCCTTAATAAAAAGCCATGCAGCTTTTTATGTTAACGCGGGAGAGTCCAACCATGTTTAAAGCGATTGAGGTGTTACAACCTAACTTTATTCAGCGACCACTTAATGAATTGTGGCAGCTGATTTCCCCTCTTTATAAGATGGATGAAGAAAAGTGGTTGAAAGAGTTATTACCGTTAGCAAAACCAACAGACGAAGCGCTCGCAGACCACACTAATGCGGCTTCTAAGCTGATTGCTGAAGTTCGTAACGATGACGATAGCATGTCAATGATTGACGCTTTACTGTTGGAATACAGTCTAGACACCAAAGAAGGTATTTTGTTGATGTGTTTGGCTGAAGCGCTCATGCGTGTACCAGACAAAGAAACCGCAGACGCTTTCATTAAAGACCGTTTGAGTGTAGCCGACTGGGCTTCTCACGCTAAGAATTCTGATTCCTTTTTTGTTAATGCATCCACATGGGGTCTCTTGTTGACAGGCAAAATCGTCACCATGGACGAAAACCAAGACGGCACACCCGCTAATCTTGTTAATCGTATGGTAAACCGTGTTTCTGAGCCTGTGATTCGTAAAGCGATGAACCAAGCGATGAAAATTATGGGACATCAGTTTGTTTTAGGCCGCAACATCACAGAAGCCTTGTCTCGTGGTAAAAGCTACCGAGACAAAGGTTACACCTACTCTTTTGATATGTTGGGTGAAGCCGCATTAACCGCCGCCGACGCTGATAAATACCTCAAGTCTTACGAGCAAGCCGTCGAGTCTGTAGGCAAAGATACCTACAGCAAAGGCCACCGGCCTACAATCTCTATTAAGCTATCTGCCCTTCACCCTCGTTATGAAGTGGGTTGTGAAGAACGTGTGATGACCGAGCTTTTTGACAGCGTTAAAGGCTTAATCACTAAGGCTCGCGCCTTGAACGTCGGCATTACTATCGATGCGGAAGAAGCAGATCGCCTAGAACTTTCTTTGCACTTATTTGAAAAACTTTACTGTGACGAAGCAACGAAAGGCTGGGGATTATTTGGCATAGTCGTTCAGGCTTACTCAAAGCGCGCACTGCCTGTTTTGGTATGGTTGGCAGCACTTGCTAAACAACATGGTGATCGAGTGCCTGTTCGCCTTGTAAAGGGCGCTTATTGGGATTCTGAAATTAAACTTTGCCAACAACGCGGCATTGATGGTTATCCTGTTTACACACGCAAAGAATCGACCGATGTGTCTTACCTAGCGTGCGCTCACTTCTTACTCAGCGAGCACACTCGCGCGAATATCTTTCCACAGTTTGCCAGCCATAATGCGCACACCATTGCGACCATTAATTGCATCGCAACACAATTGGGCGCAACGACAAAAGAATTCGAGTTCCAACGCTTACACGGCATGGGCGATGCGCTTTATAACCGTTTGATCAAAGACAGCGACATCTGCGTACGTATTTACGCGCCGGTCGGTAGTCACAAAGACTTGCTTCCTTACTTGGTGCGTCGTCTGTTAGAAAATGGCGCCAACAGCTCATTCGTACACCGTTTGATCGACGCCAGCTACCCAATTGCGGATTTGATCGATCACCCAGTGACGACGCTAGAAAGTCGAAAATCACTGGCGAATCCTCATATCAGCCTACCATCTAGCTTGTTTGATGATCGTAAGAACTCATTTGGACCCAATATTGAGATCGATTCTGACTGGGCACCGTTCAAAGCTAAAATCGACGTTTTCATGGGACAAGACACCCAATGGCGCGCTTTCCCTATCGTCGGTGGCGAAAAAGTGGAAACGGGACACACTCACGCGGTACTTAGCCCTTACGATCACAGTGAGTCAGCGGGTCAAATTGACTGGGCAGACACAACCACCGTCACAAAAGCCATTGACCTTGCGGAAGCGGCTTTCCCTGCGTGGTCTACTCGTCCAGCGACGGAACGTGCTGATTGCCTAGACAAAATGGCAGACTTGATGGAAGAAAACTACGCAGAACTGATGGCACTTTGCCACCGTGAAGCGGGTAAAACCATTCAAGACAGCATCGATGAAGTACGCGAGGCCGTGGACTTCTGTCGCTACTACGCGCAACAAGCACGCAGTCATTTTGCGACGCCAGCAACTTACACAGATTTCTTAGGACAAGAAAAACACGCCAAGCTAAATGGCCGTGGCGTTTTCACTTGTATCAGCCCTTGGAACTTCCCATTGGCGATTTTCACCGGCCAAATCGTGGCGGCACTTGTGGTTGGTAACACCGTAGTGGCAAAACCAGCGGAACAAACCAGTTTGATCGCCTTTCGTGCCATTGAGTTATTACATCAAGCAGGCGTACCAGCCGATGTTCTGCATCTTCTACCGGGCGATGGCGCGACGGTTGGTGCTCCGCTCACCAGCGACAAACGCATTGCAGGTTTGGCGTTCACGGGCTCGACCGGCACGGCACAATTGATTAACCGCACACTCGCGGCACGTGGCGTGGCGCCTGTGCCTATCATCGCAGAAACCGGCGGTCAAAACGCAATGTTGGTGGACTCTACGTCATTGCCAGAACAAGTCGTACGTGATGCGGTTCGTTCTGCTTTCGCGTCGGCTGGCCAACGTTGTTCCGCATTGCGTGTCTTGTTCGTACAAGAAGACATTGCCGATCGAGTTATTCCGATGATCAAAGGCGCGATGAAAGAACAGTCTGTAGGCTTGCCGTATTTGCACAGCACAGATGTGGGTCCAGTTATCGATAAAAAAGCTCAAACCATGTTGCTAGAACACATCGAACACATGACAAAAGAAGCCAAGCTGATTGCTCAATCAGAACTGCCATCATTTTCAAACAAAGGCACGTATGTTGCGCCAACGGCATTTGAAATTGCCAGTATCGATCAGCTTACCGATGAAAAATTCGGCCCAATTCTTCACGTTGTACGCTACAAAGCACGCGACTTAGACAAGATCATTGATACGATTAACAACTCAGGGTTTGGTCTGACGTTAGGCGTTCATAGCCGTAATGAAACCACCTGTGCTCGTATTGCAAGCCGAGCCCGCGTCGGAAACTTGTACATTAACCGTGACCAAGTCGGTGCCGTGGTTGGCGTTCAGCCTTTCGGTGGACAAGGTTTGTCTGGTACTGGCCCGAAAGCTGGTGGCCCGCACTATCTACAACGCTTCGCCATTGAGCAAGACCTTTAAGGGGAGACACTATTATGACAATCGTACAACCTATCCAAATTCAGGTCGCTCAAAAAGTCTTCGAATCATGGGACAAGATTGGGGTAAATGGTCGAGCGGAAAAACTGCTTAATACACTGGTATCCTTTTCTAATGAAGAAAAGAAAATGGCCGCTTGGCAGATCAATAATGCACAAAAAGAAATAGCTGAAACCCGTGTTATGCCTGGTCCAACCGGTGAACGCAACGAGCTATCAAATCAAGGTCGTGGCCCGTTCCTCTGTATGTCTTTCGTAGAAAGCGACAAAGCAAAAGTCGGTTTAGTAGGTCAGGTATTTACCGCATTAATCGCTGGCAACCCGGTGATTACTGTTGGTCCAACGGGCCAAAAAATCATGGACCTGATTTCGCCCTTCGTACCAGAAGGCGTTATCCAAAATATCGCGGAGTCCGCACAAGACTCTTTGATTGAAGCCAATCACTTGGCTGGTATTGCAACGCTTTGCGACCCTATGCAAGCGCAATTGCTTAGCCAGCGTCTTGCAGCGAAAGGCGGTCTCATCTGTCAATTGATCGAAGAAGTCGACAGCGAGAACCTCAGTGTCATCGCCAAACCGCATTACTTATTGCGCTTTGTTACCGAACGCACTGTGTCGAACAACACCACAGCAATCGGCGGCAACGCTACCTTGCTTGAACTGGGTAGCATGAACGACTAAAACCTTAAGTTTCACACGTCGTAAACAGCAAATATAAAAAAACCTCTTTGTTTCCAAAGAGGTTTTTTTTATTTCATTTCACAACGTTAATCTAAATAAAATTAATCAATCTCGCGAGCGTTGATGTAAGCACGCTCAGACACTTCGTGCCACGCTCTTACTTTGCTGCCAAAGTCTTTGAATGAGTCATACACTTTCTGGCTCATTGGATCCGCTGCTGCCACTTCTTCTAATGTTTCTGTAGAGGCTTTTTTCAGCGCCGACAAAACATCATTAGGGAAAGGTTTAAGTATGACGTTATGCTCATTAACCAACGTCTCTAGTGCCGTGTTGTTCAAGGCAGTGAACTCATCTAGCATGTCAGCGTTCGCTTGGCGAGTCGCCGCACGCACGATCAACTGAAGATCTTTTGGCAAGGCTTCAAACGCTTCTTTATTGTAAAGCGCTTCCATTGTTGAACCTGGCTCATGCCAACCTGGGTAGTAGTAGTACTTCGCCGCTTTGTATAAGCCAAATGCTAAATCATTGTATGGTCCAACCCATTCCGTCGCATCAATAGCGCCAGTCTGTAAAGAAGTGAAGATTTCGCCACCAGGTAAGTTAATTGGTGTACCACCCACTTTCTTCAAGACTTCTCCGCCAAGACCTGGAATACGCATTTTTAGACCTTGGAAGTCTTCAAGAGAATTAATCTCTTTATTGAACCAACCACCCATCTGTACCCCAGTGTTACCGGCGGCCATTGGGATTAGGTTAAACGGGGCGTAGATTTCTTCCCATAGTTTTAAACCGCCACCGTGGTGAATCCAAGAGTTGATCTCTTGTGCAGTAAAACCAAATGGTACCGCGGTAAAGAACTGAGCCGCTGGCGCTTTACCTTTCCAGTAATACGCTGCACCGTGACCCATTTGCGCCGTACCACGAGATACAGCATCAAACACTTCCAATGGTGGAACAAGTTCACCCGCCGCATACACTTTAATGTTTAAGCGACCACCGGACATTTCATTAATATTTTTGGCAAGGGCTTCTGCACCCGTTCCTAGACCTGGAAAGTTCTTTGGCCACGTTGTGACCATTTTCCAGTTAATGACGTCGGCTTTTTTCTCTACTTTTGCCGTTTCTTCCGCTTTTTCGGATCCGCCACAAGCCACCAAGGTGGCTGCTGTCAAACCGACTAATGCCAGCTTGCTCCACAATTTTATTTTATTCATTCACTTTATCCCTCAGGAGACGCGTTAAATTTATTGTTATAAGACCTAGCCTTCCAACTCAGCTCATCACACAACCCTAATTGTGCGATTCGGGTCAGCATTATGAAGTAATATTGACCCTTTAGACACATTCTGTGCACTAAGTGCATTAGATAGTATGAATTGCCGTCTCAGCTCTCAAGGCCTTTTTAATTTTATTTCTGCATCCCCCTCGTTACGGCGGGTTTATTGCCCATAAAAAAGCGCCGTTATCGACGATAACGGCGCTTAAAATCAGTCAAAACAATGACTTTCTGACGATATCAGAAGGGTTATTCTCCTGCGCGTGCGTTAATAAACGCCCGTTCAGACACATCTTGCCAAGCACTAACAGAGTCCAAGAACTTCTTGAACGAGTCGTACACCTTCTGACTTTCTGGATCATTCGCTGCTACTTCTTCTAACGTCTCGTCAGAGGCTTTTTTCAGGGCAAGTAATAAATCCTGCGGATACGGCTTCAAAATCACGTGATGCTCGTTCACTAAGGTTTGCAGCGCGGCATTGTTACGCGCCGTAAACTCGCTCAACATAGACAAATTAGCTTGTTGAACCGCAGAACGCACAATCGCCTGTAAATCACTTGGCAAGGCATTGAACGCGTCTTTATTGAAAATCGCCTCAACCGCAGAACCCGGCTCATGCCAACCTGGGTAATAGTAATACTTCGCCGCTTTGTACAAACCAAACGCTAGGTCGTTGTACGGGCCAACCCATTCTGTCGCATCAATCGTGCCGGTTTGAAGCGCGGTGAAGATTTCGCTACCCGGTAAATTGATAGGAGACGCACCCACTTTTTTCAGCACTTCGCCGCCCAAACCTGGCATGCGCATTTTTAGCCCTTGGAAATCGGCTAAGGAATTGATTTCTTTATTAAACCAACCACCCATTTGCACACCGGGATTGCCCGCTGGCATCGGGATTAGGTTAAAGGGCGCGTAGATTTCTTCCCATAGTTTCAAACCGCCGCCGTATTCAATCCAAGCGTTAAACTCAAGCGCGGTTAAACCAAACGGCACGGTGGTGAAGAACTGTGCCGCAGGAACTTTGCCTTTCCAGTAATACGACGCCGCATGCCCCATTTCTGCGGTACCACGTGATACGGTATCAAACACTTCCAGCGCTGGGACTAATTCGCCAGCCGCATAGACTTTAATGTCCAAGCGACCATTCGACATAGCTTTGATGTTCTTCGCCAACGCTTCGGCGCCCGTTCCTAATCCTGGAAAGTTTTTAGGCCACGTTGTGACCATTTTCCAATGAATCGTTTCGGCTTTTTTCTCTATTTTTGCGGTGTCTTCCGCTTTCTCTGATCCGCCACAAGCGACCAAAGACAAGGCCAACAAACCAGCGAATACCAACTTGCCCAATACCATTAAATTACGCATTACTTTCCCTCAGTGAGCCGTTACTTGTTAACAATATGAATCTGTCTGTGACATGTGAAAGTGATGCCCAACATCACCAACCATTGTAGAGTTGATCAAACACCAGCGAATGTTTCCCATCGCTCGTCGTTGTATTTTTATTATAGGGTCAGACAGAAAAACGCCTCTTTCATGCATGAAACAAGAAAGAGGCGAATGATAATAAGAAGTGTTGGATTTTTGCTCAACCCTTTTGTCACAAAAAAGCCGTATTCACTCAATAATGCTGCATTCCATTAAGTATTCGGAGAATAGCACCAAACTATACGCTGAGCTGTATCAGTCGCTCTTCTAGTATTTTGTGTACCACATTGATTTGATTAAAAAACAAACAAAACATTGCCAATCTTAATAGTAAAAACCTGTCAAAAAAGTCACATTGTCGTTCGATAAAAACCGTTTAGGTTATCGGTATTGATGGCGTTTATTGATCAAGGACATACCCTTATTTCACTGGATCAATGTAGGATGATTAGAGGAATTAAACGTAAATTAGTTGAGGTTATCATGGCAAAATTAACGTTCCACGGTGCAATAGAAGGCGTCACAGGGTCTTCTTATCTCTTAGAAACAGCGACAGCAAAAATATTACTGGAGTGCGGTCTTTATCAAGGCCGGCGTGAAGAAGAGAAGCAAAATGACAATGCTTTTCCGTTTAACATTGGCGAGCTGGATGCGGTGGTTCTGTCGCATGGTCATTTAGATCACTCTGGTCGCCTGCCAAAATTAAGCGCCGATGGTTATAAGGGGCCCATCTATATGACGAACCCAACCGCCGAGCTGCTGGAGGTGTTACTCAAAGATTCGGCATCTCTTCAGCGCAGCGACGCAGAATGGGAAAACAAACGTCGTCGCAGATCCGGAAAGGATTTGATTGAACCACTGTACACAGCGGAAGACGTGGAAGAGACGTTAACTCAGTGTGTTGGTAATTGTTATGGCAAACGCATTTCAATCGTCGAAGGCGTCGATGTGTGTTTTCGAGACGCTGGCCATATTCTCGGCTCATCGATTGTTGAAATATTCATTACAGAAGGCGGCACAGAGAAAAAACTGGTTTTTTCAGGCGATCTTGGCAACAGTTACGCGGCGTTACTTTCGGACCCTGAAGTCGTAGAAGAAGCGGACGTGCTATTGCTTGAATCCACCTACGGTGATCGCAACCATCGCCCTATGGATGAAACGCTGGAAGAGTTTGAAGACATCATAGTAGAAGCATCAAAAAATGGCGGCAATATACTAATTCCTTCCTTTGCGGTTGGGCGAACCCAAGAAATTATCTTTCGTCTTGGACAGTTGTATCAAAAAGGCAAGCTGAAACAACAAGCCGTTTTTCTGGACAGCCCAATGGCCATTGCCGTGACGGAAATCTATCATCGATATCAGAATGTTTATAATACGGAAGATGCCGCCGCGTTGGGGCAAAGCAAAAAAAGCAGCCTGCACACATTTTTACCTGTATTACGCTATTCAACCTCCACGGCAGAATCCATGGCATTGAATCGAATTGAGTCAGGCGCCATTATTATTGCTGGCAGTGGTATGTGTACGGGTGGGCGTATTCGTCATCACTTTAAACATAATTTATGGAAACGTAATGCGCATGTGATTATTGTTGGCTATCAAGCCAATGGAACGCCCGGAAGAGCCTTGGTCGACGGCTCAACAGTCTTTCGCACCGGCGGTGAAGAGATTTTTGTTCGGGCGGCCATCCATACACTCGGCGGGTTTTCAGCGCACGCGGGGCAATCGCAGCTATTGGATTGGGTCAGTAATTTTAAAAAACCGCATCCTCGTTTGTTTCTTGTGCATGGCGAAAATAACGCCAAAATAGCGCTCCAGAAGCACCTTGCTTCGGCTGGCTGGTCCGCCGAAATTCCAACTAAAAATCAAAGTATTTCATTTTAAAGGAAAAACCTTAGGGGCTTATTTGTCCCCAAGCCCTTAATGAGAAAATATTTTGCCAACAGGATAAGCTTTAATGCCGCAATCTAGAAAGCCAGAAAGTGTATTTCCCAGTGCGGGTGATGATGTCCATTCGGCCAAGCAAGTTACAGAAAGCGCTCAAACAAGCTCGCCATCCTATAGGCTGGCCTACACAGACGAAGCGTTTTTATTACGCGATGAGCTACGACCCGTCAGATTGCAATTAGAGCTTCTCAAGCCCGATTTAATTCAAGATGAGCATAACATTCACTCTACGGTTGTTATCTTTGGCAGTTCCCGTATCCCCGAGCCCGCCATTGCTACTGAAAAATTAAACCACGCAAAAGCCAATGCTCTACTGGAGCCAGACAACAGCGCGTTAGCGCGTAAAGTGCGCATTGCTGAACGCGTGCTTGTTAATAGTCGTTTTTATGATGAATCACGAAAGTTATCTCGGCTAATCACAACGGAAACAGAAAATGACAGTAGATGTGAGCTGGTCGTGATTACGGGAGGTGGCCCAGGTTTAATGGAAGCCGCGAACCGTGGCGCCGTGGACGCTGGAGGGAAAAGTATAGGGCTTAATATCGTACTGCCATCAGAACAACACCCTAACCCTTACATAACCCCTGAATTCTGTTTTCAGTTCCACTATTTTGCCATTCGTAAAATGCATTTCCTTAAACGCGCCAAAGCTTTAGTGGCCTGTCCAGGAGGGTTTGGAACATTAGATGAATTATTTGAAACGCTGACCTTGATTCAGACGCGAAAAATCAAACCGGTTCCGGTGTTATTATTGGGCAGTGAGTATTGGCGTCGAGTCATCAATTTTGACATGCTCGTTGACGAAGGAATGATAGATGAAGCGGATTTATCCCTGTTCAAGTTCGTTGATTCTGCCGAAGAGGCTTGGAAAATAATCCACGAATATTGGGACTTGTGAGCGCTTAACAACATCAAGATGAAAAGCATTTTTTCAGAGTCGCGCCGTATTTGGCGACGCCTCTGAAAAACGCAGACTCAGTCATAATTTATTCGCCCTCCCTCACCATCGAGGAATAAAAGCGACTTTGTTACATGGCTGGCGTGTAATTCCAAACCATACGTTGACCGCTCTCTGCAGACTGTTCCGCTAAACACAAACCATAAATTAACTGACAAGCATGCTCCATCGATACCGGAGCCTCACCTTTGCCAAGAATCGCATCACGCAGCTGAGCATAAAACGCGGCGTACTCGCCTTGTGTGGCCTCTTCTGGAACAACATCAATATCATCTTGGGAATGCGCAATAAATCGCGTATTTCGCTGTTGTGCCGCTCGTGATGGGAAGTTCGTATCCCACGGCATTTGCCCTGCTCGTAAGGCTTCTTCTTGCGGGTCTAAACCAACACATTGCCAACTGCCTTTGGTGAACCTGGCATTAAAACGGCGCATTTCGCCCGCTTCAAATGGCGTTGACGCGATACGAACACGTTTATCATTGTAGCCTAACTCAACCTCAAACCAATCATGGGTTTGGCTGCCTTCACGCAAACGATCAATACTGGCGTGCATCCATTTTGGCGGCCCAAACAAACATAAAGCTTGATCTAATATATGCGGGCCTAGATCCCAAAAAATCCCCGTTCCCACCCCAGGTTCTTCACGCCAACGCGCTTGAGATGTCGGGCGGAAACGATCAAAGCGAGAATCAATATGCTTCAACTCACCCAACTCTCCGCTTTCGATCAGGGCTTTAAGACGCAGAAAATCGCCATCAAAGCGACGATTTTGATAAACACAAAACACCAAGCCTTTTTTCTTAGCAAGGGTACACAAGGCTTCTATCTGAGATAAATTAGTAACAGAGGGTTTTTCTAGCAACACGTGCTTGCCGTTTTCCAACGCTTGTTTCGCCTGATCAAAATGCAACACGTTTGGTGTGGTAATCACCACCAAATCCACATCAGACGCCATAAACACAGCCTCGGCAGACGACACAACCATGGCATCAGGCAATACCGCTTTCACTTCACCCGCCTTGGAACTGCAAACATACGCCATCGTCATGCCAGGGTCGTTCATCACAAAAGGTGCGTGAAACACTCGCCCAGACAAACCAAAACCGATCAAACCAACACGAATAGCCATCCCTTACCCTCTTTCACCTAAACTTTATATTTATGGACAGTCTTACAGACAAACAAATCAACATAAACCAGAACACAATAGACTAAATAACTTCCAACTTAGCAAACGACAATACCAGCCACTTGGTGCCTTCGTCGTCGAAGTTAACCTGCACGCGTGCTTGTGGGCCTTGGCCTTCATAGTTGATGACCAAGCCTTCACCGAACACAGGATGATTCACTCGATCGCCCATGCTGACAGTGATTTCAGGCGCTTTATAGTTATTCAACACACTGCTGTTTTGCAGTTTGTTCTTTTCAAAATTGTAATCTGGTCGCTGCAACGAAATAGGTCGGCTCACTTGTGACCGAAGACGCACTTCTTCCAAACATTCCGGCGGTAACTCTTTGATAAAGCGCGATGGACTATTGAAAGATTCACTACCAAACAAACGGCGAGATTCTGCGTAGGTGATGTAAAGCTTCTCCATCGCCCGAGTAATACCCACGTAGCAAAGACGACGCTCTTCTGCGAGTCGTCCTGGTTCTTCAAACGACATTTTGCTTGGGAAAATATTTTCTTCCACACCGGTTAAGAAGACTAATGGGAATTCCAAACCTTTGGCAGAGTGAAGCGTCATCAGTTGCACTGCATCTTGGTATTCGTCTGCTTGCGCATCGCCAGCATCCAAAACCGCTTTATCCAAGAAAGCCATCAACGGTGAACTGAGTTCTTCGTCTTCATCGCTCCAGCTGAATCCACCCGCGGCACCAACCAACTCTTTTAAGTTTTCAATGCGTGCTTCACCTTTTTCACCTTTCTCTTTTTCATGGAAAGGGATCAGACCGGCTTCTTCGATGATCTGCTCAAAAATGTCGTTCAAGTTCAAATCTGGCTGTTGCACTGTGGTGCTCAAACCTTCGATAAGATGCAGAAACGTTTTAATAGCATTGGTCGCACGAGCCGTCATCAAAGACTGACTAACCACTTCTTGCGCGGCTTTCCACATAGAGCAACCGTGATCACGGGCAAATTCTCGTAACGTACCAATGCTGCGCTCGCCAATGCCGCGTGGCGGTACATTGACGACACGCTCCATGGCGCCGTCGTCGTTAGGATCAAGCGCTAAACGAGCGTACGCCAAAGCGTTTTTAATTTCGAGACGGTCGTAGAATCTGTGTCCACCATAAATACGATAAGCAATCTGTTCCCTAACTAAGCATTCCTCGATGACACGAGATTGCGCATTGGAACGGTAGAGGATTGCCATGCCAGTCAACGACGAACCCTTGTCGCGCCATTGCTTAATAATACCAACAATAAAGCGCGCTTCGTCCTGTTCATTGAACCCGGCATAAAGCGAGATAGGATCGCCTTCACCGCTTTCGGTCCAAAGCTCTTTTCCTAAGCGATCGTCGTTATGCTTAATCAGACCATTGGCCGCGTTCAATATATGGCCGGTAGAGCGGTAGTTTTGCTCTAGCCGAATCGTACCAACGTCTTTAAAATCTTTCGTGAAGCTTTGAATATTCTCGATTTTCGCGCCACGCCAGCCGTAAATAGACTGATCATCGTCACCCACTGCGGTAATCGTGCCGTGGTCACCGACCATAATGCGTAGCCAAGCATACTGAATGGTGTTGGTGTCTTGAAACTCGTCCACCAGCACATGACGGAAGCGGTCTTGGTAATGACGAAGTAACGCCGGCGTGCTGAGCATCAACTCATGGGCACGCAACAGTAACTCACCAAAATCGAGCAAACCGCTACGTTCACAAGCTTCTTCATAGTGGTAATACAGTTCTCGCATACCTTTGGTAAAGGGGTCATGGCTGTCTGGCACATGCGCCGCACGACGGCCTTCGTCTTTTTGTCCATTGATAAACCAAGACACTTGTTTCGGTGGCCAGCGAGTATCGTCAATACTGAGTTCGCGCATAATGCGTTTGATGAGACGTAATTGGTCATCACTGTCCATGATCTGAAAGTTTTCTTTCAGTCCTGCGTCACGCCAATGAGCGCGTAATAAACGGTGAGCCAAACCATGAAAAGTACCAACCCACATGCCTTGAGGAGGAACGCCAACAAGTTGTTCGATACGTCCTTGCATTTCACGCGCGGCTTTATTGGTAAACGTTACCGCCATCAAACTGTAAGGAGATAATTCATAAGCGTGCATCAACCACGCAATACGGTGCACCAAGACACGGGTTTTACCTGACCCAGCCCCCGCCAAAACAAGGCTATTTTGCAACGGCGCGGCGACGGCTTCACGCTGTTTGTCATTCAGTGAGTCGAGGATAAAAGAAACGTCCATTACATTCTGCCATGGTTAATTAATATTTTTGTCATATCAAGCGTGTAAAAATAGGTTGATTTTTAATCTGATTCCGTTTTTTATTAGCTTGAAATGAGTTGTCTGTCTATTTTGACTTTTTTTATCTGTCGATGACAGTGATCTATGCACTTCATGTCGTCGAACGTCCAAAAGGGTATAACGATGAACTATTTTACTGAAACACTAACTGAAGTAAAAACCGACATAATGCACGCTTCCATTAGCTTAGAAAATGAAACAAAAGAGCTGAGTAAAAAGGAAGAGGCACTACGGTTGTTAAAAGCCAGACGTGCCATTGAGCAGCATTTAGAGCAAAAGCGTTTGTACCATGATATATCGAATGGTTGGGATGATTAACGTTATCTAACCAAACGACAACAGTCAGCGGAATCAACTCGACTTAGCTTATGGCTAGGTCTAGAGATTCGTTTCACTCAAAAAAAACAAACTGCCTTCCCCATGAATAGATTCGTAATCTGTCTATTTGTGGGTGAAAAATCTTTTTATGTCATTTATTACCGCATTTTTACACCGTAATTACCTCCCCGTTTTCTCAACTTATGGCGGTTATTCACGTCTTGGAGTACCATACGCACTGATTTTTTAAATCTTCTAATCCATAATAAAAAAAGAAAATAACCCTCTTGGGGGAGTTACTATGTTTGAACATATCCAAGCCGCACCAGCAGACCCAATTCTTGGTCTGAATGACGCTTACAAAAAAGATCCAAATCCCAATAAAATCAACTTGGGCGTTGGTGTCTTTAAAGATGAACAAGGCAACACACCAATTTTAAAAGCCGTAAAACAAGCAGAAGAGCGTTTGTTGGCTGAAGAAAAAACCAAAAGTTATCTCAGTATCGAAGGCGCACCAGCTTATCGATCCGCCGTGCAAACGCTTTTATTTGGTAACGATCACCCCATCATTACCAAGCAGCTTGCTCAAACAGCTCACACTCCTGGCGGCACAGGCGCACTACGCGTCGCAGCAGAATTCATTAAAAAACATTTGCCTGAAGCCACCATCTGGGTCAGTAACCCAACCTGGGCAAATCATCAGTCTGTTTTCCAATCTGTTGGTTTAGAAGTAGGTAGCTACGCCTATTACGACGCCAATGCTAAATCTTTAGATTTCGAAGCCATGTTGGCTAGCTTGTCGCAAATCCCTGAAGGCGACGTGGTGTTGTTTCATGGTTGCTGCCACAACCCAACAGGCATAGACCCAACGCCAGAGCAATGGTATCAATTGGCGAAGCTATGCAGCAAACAAGGTTTCTTACCATTGTTTGATTTTGCTTATCAAGGTTTTGGTCAAGGACTAACAGAAGATGCTCAAGGGTTACGTACCTTCCTAGAGCACGTTCCAGAGATGTTGATAGCGAGCTCGTTTTCAAAGAACTTTGGTCTTTATAACGAACGTGTTGGCGCGCTCACTATTTTGTGTGAAACAAAAGAACAAGCGGAAACCGCTTTCACGCAAATCAAGCGTTGTATTCGTACAAACTACTCAAATCCACCTTCTCATGGCGCAGCGATCGTTGCTGAAATACTCAATGATAAAGAGCTGTATGCCCTATGGGAAAGTGAGCTGAAAGGCATGCGTCTGCGTATTCATGAAATGCGTAGCTTGTTTGTGAATACGCTGCGAGCAAAGGGTGTTAAGCAAGACTTCTCATTTATCTCAAAGCAGCAAGGCATGTTCTCTTTTTCTGGTCTTACGCCAGACCAAGTTGCTCAGCTGCGTAGAGAATATGGTATTTATATTGTTGGTTCTGGGCGCATTAGTGTGGCAGGAATGACTCATGACAATATGGGCCCACTGTGTGACGCCATTGCCGCCATCTTGAAAGATTAATATTTAGTCTTTTAAGGTTGTGAATAAAAACGGTTTCAGCTCGCGAGCTGACGCCGTTTTTTTACGACTATTATTTCTGTCAGTTGTTTTATCACCAAAGAGGCTGTTACCTTATGGCCTCGCCTTTTTAAACTCAATTCAATAATGGAGCCATCGATGACCGCCACACTAATTTATTGCTATGACCCAATGTGTAGCTGGTGCTGGGGATTCCGCCCAACGTGGACAAAGCTGCAAAAAGCGTTGCAGAGCTTGATTGATTCAGACCAGTTAACCATTCAACCAATGCTGGGTGGCCTCGCGATTGATTCCAATGCACCTATGGCAGAAGAAATGAAAGATAAACTAGAGGGTACTTGGAAAAACATTCAGTCGTCTCTGGGAACGGAATTCAATTTTGATTTTTGGCAAACTGCGTCACCACGTCGCTCCACTTACCCCGCCTGCAGAGCGTGTTATGTAGCAAGAGACATGGGATTGGAAGAAGAGATGTACCACGCTATTCAAGAAGCCTATTACTTGAAAGCGAAAAACCCGTCGGATCTCGATACATTAACAGAGTGCGCAGAACACATAGGGCTAAACCCGAGCGGCTTTCAGAAAAATATGCAGCACGTTAAAAGTGAGCGATTATTGGAAGAAGAAATAGAACAAGCCAGACATCTTGGACTGAATTCATTTCCTTCTCTCGCATTACTCATCGGCGATAAACTCACCTCGATTCCATTAGATTATAAAGATCACTCAAGCATGTTGAATGCCATAAAAAAGGCGCTGTCTTAGCGCCTTTTTCTATTTTTTTTCTATAATAAAGAAATCATTATTTAACCAAAATATAATCTCTCACCGCTTGAACTAAAGCCGCTCCAGCAGCGGCGTAAAGCAATGGCAACGCAAGTGTGTAATCGTTGCCCGCAACAAAGACAGCAATGCAGGCAATCACCATCAGACTCAGCATGAATAGATGGACATAGGCACACAAGCCAAACTTCCATTTCGCGGTGATCATGACGCCACCCACACCCAATACGATTCCTAATGAACCGCCAACCAATACATCCATTGGCCAATGGACACCGATCAAGACTCGGCTTAGGCCAACTAAGACAGCCAGTGTAATAAGGACCACTTTAAAGAACACATTTTTTGTATAGCAAAAGCACACACTTGCTAAAAGAAATGCCGTTAAACTATGTCCAGACGGGAAGCTACGCGCTTTATAGGCTCTACCCAAAAGGTTAAAGGTCTCAGGATCCAACACCGCCGGCGGACGCGGCATGGCAAAATAGTCTTTCAGTAAATTCACTACGATTACGCCAAGCAAACTGGTAAATAAAACCGCCCAATGAAAACGTATGTGTCGGCAAGAAAATAATAATACCAAGACTAATAAAAACACCCCATCTCCGAAAACTGTCATATTTTCTAAGATAACAACAGGGATATAAACGCTAAGACTGTTTATCTCCATAAAGGCAAACTGATAGCCGCCGACCACTTCACCAATCATCGCCATACTTGCCAATAGTACCGCCACCAAGAGTAAGATTTGAATACTAAATTGAGGAACCACCATCTCGGTTGTTCTAGCTTGATCTAATAGTGATTTATAATTAGTCGACATTTTGATCAATTGGCAACGCATAAAATCTCTTCTCTTCAGGTAATAATAGATATTCAATAAAGTGGATTTTTTTGAATTACTGCACATTGTATGCACAGTGAGTGAAAAAATAGTGAAACGTATATTTTCGATATATGGAAAAAGGAAAGAGGATCTTTATATTTTTTCTTGTGTAAGATAAGCAGATGGAATGCAAAAAAGTAGACTGATGGAATAAGCTAGATATCTGTTAATAGACACATATAAATGAGTAAATAACATCATAAAGAGACACTCGCGATGCTGATGTCACCCCCGTAATGATGAAGAAATACCCGCTTCTTTTCTTCTCTAGATAACAGCAAGGTCAATAGGAACGAATTCAAAAATGAAAAGTAACTTCACTATTTTTTCGCTATTGTCGGCGAATTTATGTACTTTTTTCAAAAAAATTTCAAAATCAAAACCGAGAACATCTACCTTTGTTCTCTTAATGACGATCCTAAATTTGACATTGTATCACTGGCCATTATTGTCTTTTGCTAACAAGAATCTAGCGATATTGACACTAAATAGCATGCAAACATTACTGACCGTGTTCGCCGTCATTTACCTTGTAACCGCGCTGGTTCTTTATCCGTTGTTTATCCTTTCAAGGCGCTTAGGTAAGGCCGTTTGCGTTATCTTTGCCATAGGCAATTCATTGGCGACGTATTTCGTGGTGACCTATAACGTCATCTTAGATAAGACGATGATGGGAAATATTTTCAATACCCAATATTCGGAGTCCGAGCAGTTTTTAAGCCTAAAGCTGATTGCCTATTTTATTGTCTTAGGCCTGATACCAGCTTGGTTAATTATTCGTACGTCGATTCAAAAAACATCAAGGGTGCGCTTGTTTTTGCATCTAACAATCACCGTCATAGTAGCGTCTACTTGGGTTTGGCAGTCACAGAGTCACTGGCTTTGGATTGACGATCATGCCAAGCAGTTGGGTGGTAGGATCATGCCATGGTCTTATGTGGGAAATGCGGCGCGCTATCAAAGTGATCGAGCAAAACAGAACATAGTACAAACGTTGTTACCGGACGCGACCTTCCGCTCAAATAAAAAGACCGTTGTCGTGTTGGTTATCGGTGAGTCCGCACGCGCTGAAAATTTCTCGCTTTATGGATACGATAGACTGACGAATCCATTACTGACAGCGTCCGATGTTATTACCTTAAAAAAGGCCACATCTTGCGCCACTTACACCACTGCATCAGTAAAATGCATTCTCTCTCATGTGAATACAAGTGGTGTGTTTTCCGAAAACTTTGAGACCTTGCCTAGTTACTTACAAAGACAAGGTATTGATGTTATCTGGCGTACCAAAAACTGGGGAGAAGCCCCAATCAAGGTGTCGAGCTACCTAACGTCAGGGGATTTGAAAAAACACTGTGAAGGTTTAGAGTGCGATTATGATGGCGTGTTGTTAACCAATCTTACTGAACAGATTAGAGCCTCAGACAAACAAAAAGTGTTTGTGGTTTTGCATCAAACAGGCAGCCACGGCCCATCTTATTACAGTAAATACCCAAAAGAATTTGAAGTATTTAAACCCGTCTGTCGTTCGGTTGAATTAAATAACTGCACACAAGAAGAATTGATCAATGCATACGATAATACCATCCTATACAACGATCACTTTTTGGATAACTTACGGCAAATTTTAGACGGGTTATCACAGACCTCTAGCGCTTACCTGTATGTCTCTGATCATGGAGAATCTCTTGGCGAAGGCGGTATTTACTTGCATGGAACGCCCCACACCATCGCGCCTGATCAACAATTGAAAGTGCCTTTCTTTGTGTGGATGTCTCAATCCTTTATCGACCAAAAGCACATTTCAGTCGATAAACTCAAGCAAAGGGAGCAAAGCACCCAAGCCAATATCTTCCACAGCGTAATGGGGGCTTTTGATATGGACAGCGAGATTTACAATAAAGACTTAGACATGTTCGAAGCAGCAGCCAATAAATAACACGTCGAAACGCCAAGGTCAGACGGTTACTGACCTTAGCGTTTAGAACTTAACCAAAATCGTGATTGATTAAGTCCAGCATCGGGTTATAAAGTGGCTCCGTGGTCGCATTTCGAGGTTTTTTATCTTCCCCTTTTGTAGCGGCAACGGTCTTTTGTTCTTTTTCCACTTCAATAGCGTCAGACGGCGCTAAATCACTCTCAATGGCTTCGACTATTTCTTCTGTTTGCTTGGTCTCTTCAATAGGATTACTTGCTTCAATAGTCTCGGAAACCACCTCATCAAGCGATTTTCCAACAGGTTGATTATCATCAGAGATTAAATGCTCAGCCAAAGCTTTTGCCAACGGCTGTACATCGTCTAACGTAACATTCACTGCTAACCAATGTTTCGCATCAGGTTCATGACTCACCAATGTCCCCGGCACAAAAGCATGTCTAAAATTGGCTAATAAGGCAGTGGTGCCTGCAATGCCCAATGGCGTAGACAAATGCATCCAAAGAGACATTCCCCCTTTGCTTGCAACAAAACTGACGTGTTCACCAAGACGTGCTTCCAAGTGCGCCTTAACACGCTCTGAATTGGCCCAGACTTCTCTCGCTCGTCGAGTTAATGATCGCTTACTATTTGGCTGCAATGCATCGCTTAATGCCACCTGTTGAGCATCACTCAAAGACATATCGGCGCCTAAAAAAGCTCCTTCCAACAACCCATGATGTCGGCCAGGCAAACACCAACTAGCCGACCGACCCGCGCCTTTCGACTCCACACCGCCGATATAAACAATATGATCAGACGAATCCAGTGACTTGTAAGTCATAATGGAGCCCGCGCGATAGGCCAAATGCGAGCACATATCCCACTCAATCACTGGGAGCTTGGTTTCTTCAATAATCGCAAGCCAACGACGCAGGCTTAAATTACTAATCAGTTGCCCTGCGGGAAATGAGAACTGGCTCGGTAAGACAATCAAACGAATCGAGTCATCGCGTAAACAACGAATCGCTAAATCCAAATCGACACCACGCTCGCCCGCTCCTAAAGTAATAACGTGTCTACCTAAGCTTTGTAATGTGGTGGTGATTCTTGGATCGCACGGCGTCAATACTAAAACCGCATCACCTCGTTGCGTCAGCGTTTGCACACTCTGCGTAAACATTGCCAAAGGCGAATGACCTAACCAAAGCTGCGACGCATGTGCTTTGATACCCAGTCCTTTTAAATAGTCGCTGACCGACTCACGCGCCGTTAAATGACCCTTGCCCAACACAGGTAAATGCACCTCTTCTTGGCGAACCGTTGGCGCTAAAAATGTATCACTTTGATCAACTAAAGCGCCGCGGTGAGCAAGGCAAGACCACGCTGGCTTAGTGCCGTCACGACTTAACGTTCTTAATGCTTCGCCCGTCAGTAAAAGGGCGGGCTTCGTCTCACTGCGATGACAAACAAAGTAGCCAGATTTAGGACGTGATTCGATCCAACCGTCTTCACTCAACAATTCATAACCATGAATAATGGTGTTTAAACTCAGACCCAATTGTTTCGATAAAACACGTAAGGATGGCATCCGATCGCCAGGCAAAATCGCGTCTTGCGACAATTGATCCAAAAACCAATCCACCACACCTTTGTATAAAAAATCCGCCACCGCTTTGTACCTTTTCTAGTTTGTTATCTAGTATCTGTTATCAATCATTATAGCTGTCTTAAGAAAACGCAAGTAAAAGGCCAATAATTCGCGATGTTGATGGGAGTTAAGGTACAATTTCACTCTGTTTACGGCTATTTTTACGGTTTTTCTTAAGCTAGAAGCCCTTTAAACATCCTGATTATTCAAATACAAAGTAGAGTATCCATGGCTTTTGACCCTTCATCGCTTCGTCACCTTTTTCCTATTTTGTCGCTGCAGGCCTACGATCATCCTTTGACCTATTTGGATAACGCAGCCACTACGCAAAAACCGCTACCTGTATTGGATGCCATTCAAGATTACTATCGAAACACCAACGCCAATGTTCATCGCGGCGCACACTTCCTCAGCGATCGAGCAACCAATCGTTTTGAACAAGCACGAGACACCGTTGCGCGCTTTATCAATGCACCTGAGCAAAGTCATATTATTTGGACAAAAGGTGCCACAGAAGCCATTAACATGGTGGCCTTTGGCTTAGAACATCTATTGGAAGAAGGTGATGAAATCCTTATTACTAGCCTAGAACACCATGCGAATCTTGTTCCTTGGCAACAATTGGCTTTTCGAACCGGCGCACGATTGCGCGTTTTACCATTAACCTCTAAGGGTGAATGGGAGTCGGAGTTCAGTCATTACTTCACCGATCGCACGCGTATTTTTGCCGCGACGCAAATATCCAATGCCATTGGCACCAGCACCCCACTGCAAACCATGCTTGATAATGCCAAGCTACAAGGCGCTTTTACTCTTGTAGATGGTGCTCAAGCCGTGGCGCACTATCCTATCGATATACAAGCACTAGACTGTGATTTTTATGTTTTCTCTGGCCACAAAATGTATGGGCCCACAGGCATCGGCGTCTTGTACGGAAAAAGTCATGCATTAGACGTTTTACTACCCTGCCAAACGGGCGGAGAAATGGTGCGTCATGTTTCGTACCAAGCGACAGAGTTCAATGTTTTACCCTATCGATTGGAAGCAGGGACACCGAACATCGAAGGTGCTATCGGTTTAGCGGCTGCGTGTGACTTTCTCAATATTCAAGATAGACCTGCGTTATTGGCGTGGGAACAATCACTCGCCGCGCACGTTTATTTTCGCCTACATAAGGAAGGCGGTATCTATATTTACTCTCCCGAAAAAAACACCACGTTAGTATCATTAAGTGTACCCAATATTCATATTTTGGATTTGAATGCGTATCTAGATAGCCAAGGAATAGGTGTTCGTGCGGGGAGTCACTGTGCCCATCCTTTAATGGCACAACTCGGCGTTGCCGGTACGCTGCGTGCGTCATTTGCTTGTTACAACACCCTGGAAGAAGCTAACCGATTCTGCGATGTTCTGCTCGACGCGATTGATATATTGGGTGATGAGTAATGAACAACTCGAACCAGACACTAACCATAAAAGCACAGCTGCAAGCTTGCCGCAGCAAAGAAGAAACGTTTAAAACCTTAGTTACCTTAAGCAAAATCTTGCCGCGACTATCATCGGAAGAAAAAACCGAAGAGAACAAGGTGAAAGGCTGCGAAAGCGCCGTCTGGCTTATCGTCGAAGAATCAAACGGTATCCGTCACTTCAACGCCGACAGCGACGCCAAACTGATGCGTGGAGTCCTTGTCGCGATATTGAGCTTGGTAGAAGGAAAAGCGGCAAAAGATATTCAGCAAATGAATCTAAAAGTCGAGCTGGCCGAACTTAACTTATCAAGTTACCTAACCAGTTCTAGAACCAATGGGGTATTGGCTATTTTATCTCAACTTCAGCAGCCTTAATCAGCTTATCCAATACTCTCGATACCGCCACAAAACCAAAAGTCGCCGTTACTGCGGTACTGGCACCAAAGCCCGTATCACAGTTCATTTTAGTTTCTGTGTCCCCTTTCAATCTTTGCTTAGAGACGGTTCCGTCACCTTGCGGATAATTCAATTGCTCGATGGAAAACACACATTCAATGTTAAAACGTCTTTTGGTATTTCGACTGAAATTATAATAACGACGTAGAAAGTTGCGTAGGTTAGCCGCTAATGGATCACCAACGGTTTTAGCCAGATCGGCCGTCTGAATTTTAGTCGGGTCGGTTTGCCCGCCGGCACCACCAATCGTAATAACAGAACGCTTATTGCTCTTACACCACGCCATTAGAGCGGCTTTTGGCTTGATGCTGTCAATGCAGTCGATGATGTAGTCAAACGGTTCTGCAAGCAGCTCAGACATGTTGTCGGCAGTTGCAAAGTCTTCTATCGAAGTGATTTCACAGTTCGGGTTTATTTGTTGAACTCTTTGAGTCATTACATCGACTTTAGATTCACCAATAGTCTCACTTAGAGCATGTATCTGACGATTTGTATTGGTAACGCAAATGTCATCCATGTCGATTAGTGTGATTTTTCCGATACCTGAACGAGCTAAAGCTTCTACTGCCCAAGAGCCTACACCACCAATACCAATGACACACACATGAGCTTGAGAAAAAATCTCATAAGCTGCGTCTCCATACAAACGCCGAATACCACCAAACCGTTGTTCGTCTGTCACTTTTCTCTCCTCACAGGGAGATCGCCCTGCGCTTTTTCTTTCAATAAGTGTATTCTTTGGCTCTGTAAACATACTGACATGCACTGTGAGCCTTATGATTGAGCAAGCTTTTGAACAACTCGGTTTAACACCAAGAGAAACTCAACTTTACCAAACTCTATTAAAACTCGGTCCTTCTTCTATTCGGGATATTGCCGAACACAGCGGTATCAACCGAGGAACGGCTTACGAATCCCTAAAACAGTTACAGGGTAAAGGGGTTGTTAGTTATTTTCCTAAAGGAAAACGCCGTTTTTTTAGCGCTGAAAATCCCGATATTTTACTGAATTTAGCGGAAGAAAAACGCAACCGCCTCGACAAAACCATCGAAAACCTGAAGAACACCATCATTCCTAACTTGCATCAGCAGCAGCCAGAGTATCATCAGACCAATGTGCGTTATTACGAAGGCGATGATGGCATTGAATGGGTATTACGCGACATTTTAAACGTCGTATCCGAACAAGACCATAAAGAATATTGCGTATTTTCGTCTAAGCCGATTCGTCCCTTTTTGTATCGTCCTTTTCCAAACTACACAAAACAACGTGTCAAACTGGGAATTAATGTAAAAGTCATCGCGCTGGGTGATGGCGGCGAAGAAGCAGAATTATCAGAACGTAAGTGGATTAAAACAGAAGGCGCTGTGGACGCGAGCTACATCGCAATTTACCCACCTAAATGTGCAATCATCTCATTGGCAAGTAACAACTTTCCTTCCGCTGTCGTATTAGAATCCAAAGACATCGCCAAAGCCCAACAAATTATCTTCGATACACTGTGGAAAATGCTTTAAATCAGCAAATTAAAGAAGTGTAAGACAATAAAAAAGCAGCCCTTAGGCTGCTTTTTTTGACTTTCAAACTCAACATTACCGCTTATTTGTTATTGCGGAACTGTTGAATAGTACGCAAACGGGCCATAGCTTGCACTAGTTCCGCTGTCGCACGAGTGTAGTCGACGTCAGGTTTTTGGTCAGCCAAAAGCTCTCTTGCGTGTTCCTGAGCTTTTAATGCCGCCTCTTCGTCCAGATCTCTTGCACGAGTGGCTGTATTAGCCAAGACGGTGACGCGGTGCGGTTGAACTTCTAGGAAGCCACCGGACACGAAGATAAACTCTTCGTCACCATTTTCTTTAACCACACGAACAGGGCCTGCTTTCAGAGTCGTCAACAATGGCGCGTGACCAGGCATAATACCTAGATCGCCATAGCTGCCTGCAGCCACAAGAGATTGAACCGTACCGGAAAAAATCTCTTGCTCAGCGCTTACGATATCGCAGTGTACTGTGATAGCCATAAGTTGCCTCTCTTAGTCATACTTAGTAAAAGTGCCTTACAGCACTTTTACTACGTGTGATGGTTAAAGTTTCTTAGCTTTCTCGACCGCTTCGTCGATACTACCAATCATGTAGAACGCTTGCTCTGGAAGATCATCAAACTCACCATCCAAGATGCCTTTAAAGCCACGAATAGTGTCTTTCAAAGAAACATACTTACCTGGAGAGCCTGTAAATACTTCTGCTACGAAGAAAGGCTGAGACAAGAAACGCTGGATTTTACGAGAACGGTTAACCGTTTGCTTATCTTCTTCAGATAACTCGTCCATACCCAAGATCGCGATGATGTCTTTAAGCTCTTTATAACGTTGCAATACCATTTGTACGCCACGCGCTACGTCATAATGCTCTTGACCAATAACAAGAGGATCAAGCTGACGTGAAGTAGAGTCAAGAGGATCGATCGCTGGGTAGATACCCAAAGATGCGATGTCACGAGACAATACAACGGTTGCGTCCAAATGAGAGAACGTCGTTGCTGGAGACGGGTCAGTCAAGTCATCCGCAGGTACGTATACCGCTTGAACAGATGTGATAGAACCAGTCTTAGTAGAGGTGATACGTTCTTGAAGAACACCCATCTCTTCAGCAAGTGTAGGCTGGTAACCTACCGCAGATGGCATACGACCTAGCAATGCAGATACTTCCGTACCGGCAAGCGTGTAACGGTAGATGTTATCTACGAAGAAAAGTACGTCACGACCTTCGTCACGGAACTTTTCAGCCATCGTCAAACCAGTCAAAGCAACACGTAAACGGTTACCTGGTGGCTCGTTCATCTGACCGTATACAAGAGATACTTTGTCGATTACGTTCGAGTCAGTCATCTCATGATAGAAATCGTTACCTTCACGAGTACGCTCACCAACACCAGCGAATACAGAATAACCACTGTGCTCGATAGCGATGTTACGGATAAGCTCCATCATGTTTACGGTTTTACCAACACCGGCACCACCAAATAAACCAACTTTACCGCCTTTCGCGAAAGGACAAACAAGGTCGATTACTTTGATACCTGTCTCTAGCAATTCGTTACTAGAAGACTGCTCAGCATAAGAAGGCGCAGCACGGTGAATTGACCAACGCTCTTCTTCGCCGATTGGGCCTTTTTCATCAATCGGATTACCTAGAACGTCCATAATACGTCCTAGTGTTTTAATACCAACAGGAACAGAAACAGGTTTGTTTGTATTTTCTACAACCAATCCACGCTTCATACCATCGGTAGATCCCATTGCGATGGTACGAACAATACCGTCGCCTAGTTGTTGTTGAACTTCCAACACCAACTCTTTGCCTTCAATGGTTAGGGCATCATATACTTTTGGCACGCTATCACGTGGGAATTCCACGTCGATAACAGCACCGATAATTTGTACGATTTGTCCGCTACTCATGTTCGGATCCTCTTAAATACCTAAATACCTTAAACCGCTGCCGCGCCGCTGACTATCTCAGAAATTTCCTGAGTAATCGCTGCTTGACGAGCCTTGTTGTACACCAACTGCAATTCATCAATGATATCGCCGGCGTTGTCCGTTGCGTTTTTCATCGCAAGCATACGAGATGCTTGTTCACACGCAATGTTTTCAACGACTGACTGATATACTTGAGATTCAATATAGCGAACCAATAATTCGTTTAAAATTTCAACGGCTTCTGGCTCATAAATGTAATCCCAGTGGTGCTGTAACTCTGTATTCTCTTCCGCTTTCAGTGGCAAAAGTTGCTCAACCGTTGGTACCTGAGTCATCGTATTCACGAACTCATTAGAAACCACATACAAACGATCAATGCGACCTTCGTCAAATGCGTCTAGCATCACCTTTACACTACCGACTAAGTCGTCAGCTTTGGGTGCATCACCTAAACCGGTGAACGCTGCTGTTACATTTCCGCCGTAGTTACGAAAGAATGAAACGGCTTTACCGCCAATGGCACAGATGTCGATTTCAACACCCGTATCAGCGAACTGCTTCATATCTTTAATGGCTTTTTTGAACACGTTAACGTTCAAACCACCACATAAACCACGATCAGAAGAGATTACGATATAACCAACACGATTCGCCTCACGTTCGGTAAGGTAACGGTGTTTATACTCAGGATTCGCGTTGGCCAAATGACCAACTACTTGGCGAATTCGTTCCGCATACGGACGAGAAGCGGCCATACGATCCTGAGCTTTACGCGTTTTACTAGCAGCTACTTTTTCCATAGCACGAGTAATTTTACGCGTATTGTTAATGCTCGAAATCTGAGTACGTATCTCTTTTCCGACTGCCATAATAGAACTGCCCTTGTGAGAATGTTATTTCACAAACTGCAAGAAAGTGGTGACAGGCTAGATTAGTAGCTTGTCACCAAAGTCATTACCAAGTTTGCGTCGCTTTAAACTTCTCGATTGCCGCTTTAAGTGTCGCTTCAATCTCGCCGTTAAAATTACCAGTTTTGTTGATGTCAGCCATAAGATCAGCGTGTTCGCTGTTCATATAACCTAACAATGCTGTTTCAAAACTACCAATTTTGCTTGTTTCAACATCTACAAGGAAGCCATCATTAGCAGCGTAAAGAACTACGCCCATATCAGCTACAGCCATAGGAGAGAACTGCTTTTGTTTCATCAGTTCAGTAACCTGTTTACCGTGCTCTAGCTGCTTACGAGTCGCTTCGTCTAGGTCAGATGCGAACTGAGCGAAAGCCGCCAATTCACGATACTGAGCCAATGCAAGACGAATACCACCGCCAAGTTTTTTGACAATCTTAGTTTGTGCTGCACCACCAACACGAGAAACCGAAATACCGGCGTTCATCGCTGGACGAATACCCGCATTAAACGAGCTCGTTTCCAAGAATATCTGACCATCTGTGATGGAGATAACGTTGGTTGGTACGAATGCAGATACGTCACCACCTTGTGTCTCGATGATTGGCAACGCAGTCAAAGAACCGGTTTTGCCTTTCACTTCACCATTGGTGAATTTCTCAACATACTCAACGTTTACACGAGAAGCACGTTCAAGAAGACGAGAGTGAAGATAGAATACATCACCTGGGTAAGCTTCACGACCTGGTGGACGACGAAGAAGCAAAGAGATCTGACGGTAAGCCCAAGCTTGCTTGGTCAAATCATCATAAATGATCAAAGCGTCTTCACCGCGGTCACGGAAGTATTCACCCATAGTACAACCAGTGTATGGCGCTAGGTAAAGCATCGCCGCTGGATCAGAAGCACCAGCCGCTACCACTGTGGTGTAACTCATTGCACCCGCTTCTTCAAGCTTACGTACAACGTTGGCAATAGTAGATTGTTTCTGACCAATCGCTACGTACACACACTTAATGCCACTGTCTTTCTGCGCAATAATGGTGTCGATAGCCAACGCCGTTTTACCAATCTGACGGTCACCGATGATCAACTCACGTTGACCACGACCAATTGGCACCATAGCATCAATGGCTTTGTAACCAGTCTGGATAGGTTGATCAACTGACTGACGTTCGATAACGCCTGGTGCCACTTTTTCAACTTTATCCGTTAATTTTGCATTGATATCGCCTTTGCCGTCGATTGGGTTACCCAATGCGTCAACAACACGACCAAGCAATTCAGGACCGATTGGAACTTCCAATATACGACCGGTACATTTAACTTTTTGACCTTCTACAAGGTCTTGGTATTTACCTAGTACTACCGCACCTACAGAGTCACGCTCTAGGTTCAAAGCAATACCATAAACACCACCGGAGAATTCAATCATTTCTCCGTACATAACATCTGCCAAACCGTGAACCAGAACGATACCGTCTGCTACACTGACAATTGTGCCCTCATTTTGGGCATCAGAAGTGACATCGAGATTCTCGATGCGCTTCTTGATAATCTCGCTGATCTCAGATGGATTCAGTTGCTGCATGCTAAATTCCTCAACCCTGTTTTCGATTTAACGAAACACTAGGAGTTTATCGCCTCGGACAGTTTCGCCAGTTTACCGCGAACTGAACCGTCGATGATTAAGTCACCTGTACGGATAACCACGCCACCAAGCAGGCTCGCGTCTGTTGCATTGGTTAGGTTGATAGTACGATCCAACCTTTTCGCCAATGCTGCGGCCAATGCTTGTGCCTGTTCTGCTGATAATTCAAAAGCAGAGGTAAATTCAACATCCACTGCTTTTTCAAAATTCAGTTTGAACTGTTGAAATAACACAGAGATCGCTGGAATAAGCGTCAAACGCTTTTTCTCAGCTAGGGCTAGCAAAAATGCTTTGCCCTGCTCTGTTGTTACTTCCGCACAAACGTCCGCTAGAGCGTTTGCCTTCTCTTCCGCACTAAAAGCTGGATTTCCAAGTGCCACCTTAAGCTTAGGTTCCACTGTTACAGCGGCTAATATGCTCAGCATATCAGCCCATTCTGTAACGTGGCCTTGCTCACGGGCAACTTCGAAAGCTGCTCTAGCGTACGGTCGCGCGACTGTTTTTAGTTCAGCCATTAGACCCTCGCTTAAAGCTCTTTAGCGAGTTTTTCAACGATCTCGCTATGTGCTTTTTCGTCAATAGTGGCTCCCAAAATCTTCTCGGCACCAGCAAAGGCAAGGACAGAAACTTGTGAACGCAATGCTTCTTTAGCACGCAATACATCTTGTTCTATCTCTGCTTGAGCTGCTTCGCGCAAGCGTTTGCCATCGGCAATTACTTGTTCGTTTGCTTCGTCGATAATTTGGTTCGCACGTTTGTTGGCTTGTTCAATAATCTCGGCCGCGTTCTCTTTACTTGCACGTAGAGTTTGAGAGGCTTGTTCTTGTGCCAACTCAAGATCACGTGAAGCACGGTTCGCTGCTTCCAAACCGTCTGCAATTTTTTTACTACGCTCTTCGAGCGCAGCAATTACTGGTGGCCACACGTATTTCATGCAGAACCAGACAAAAATGGCAAACGAGATAGCTTGGCCTAGAAGTGTGAGATTTAAGTTCACGCTAATACCCTCGCTTTTAGTCGTTTAAAAATCATTCCCGCAGAATTTTGCAGAATATTAACCAGCGACCAAAGCAACAAAAGGATTCGCAAAAGTGAAGAACAATGCGATACCTACACCGATCATAGTTACGGCATCAAGAAGACCCGCTACGATGAACATTTTAACTTGCAGCATTGGAACCATTTCTGGTTGACGCGCTGCGCCTTCCAAGAATTTTCCACCCAATATACCAAAACCAATCGCAGTACCTAGGGCACCTAGACCGATTAGAAGGGCTACAGCGATCGCAGTAAGACCAACTACAGTTTCCATTTTAACTCCTACATTTTCACAGTTTTAGATAAGGTTTAAAAAATATTACTTTAAAGAACACACTTTTAGTGATCTTCGTGCGCCATACTTAAATAGACGATAGTCAACATCATAAAGATGAAGGCTTGAAGCACGATAATCAAAATATGGAAGATTGCCCATGGTACCGACAGAGCCCATTGTAGACCCCAAGGTAAGATAGCAATCAAAATGAAGATCAATTCACCAGCGTACAAGTTACCGAACAATCGCAATGCTAATGAAACAGGCTTAGCAAGTAGACCTACACCTTCAAGCAAGAAGTTGAAAGGAATCATCCATTTGCCGAAAGGCTGTAACGTCAGTTCACCAACAAATCCACTAATGCCTTTTACCTTGATGCTATAGAACACAATCAACGCAAAAACAGAGAGTGACATACCTAACGTGGCATTAATGTCTGTTGTAGGAACAAATTTGAAATACACATTATGAGGATCCGCGCCAAATATAGACACTCCCACCCACTTAGCAACAGCTGGCAAAAAGTCAACTGGGATCAAATCCATGAAGTTCATCAAGAAAACCCAAACAAAGATGGTCAAAGCCAAAGGTGCAATGACCTTACTCTTACCATGAAAGGTTTCTTTAACGCTGTTATCAACAAATTCAACCATAAGCTCTACAAAATTTTGCAGTCCTGATGGTGTATCTGTTGATATTTTCTTTGCTGCTTTACGGAACAACCACAAGAACAATATACCCAAGGCGATTGAAACCGCCATAGTGTCTACATGAATTGCCCAGAATCCCATATCTGCTGCTTCTTTTGCATCATGGGCAAGACCCCATGTACCGTCAGGATGTTGACCATAAGTCAAATTCTGAAGGTGATGCTTTATATATGCAGAAGCTGTTGGACTTTCAATACCCATACTTATATCCACGCTCTCTCAATGATTAAAATTCTATTCTCTATCGTATTAAGTATTTCTTAGCACGATAGGACTGAGCCAATGACTCAAAATTGCGCCTCCAAAACCTGCAAAAAAAGCACCTGCAGCTAATGGTTTTATCAGAAGAAAAACCAGCGACAATAAAACCACTGTCATAGCCAACTTACCGGCTTCTCCTCGATAGAATGATCTAACAACATCTTTTGCTGGGCGGACACCCCTATAACCAAAAATCCGCCATGCCATATAAATACTGGGTAATATACTGGTCAATGCACCCAATATAAAAGAGTACCCATACAGACAACCCGCAATGTAAAAAATTCCCAATGATACAAAAAGAGTTAAAAATAATTGTAACAAGAGAAAACGAAATACAGCCTTCTTTCTGGCGCTGATGATTGCACTCGCGCTTAACGGCTTATTTGTCTCCATTACCTAACTCTCTAGCTGCACTCTAAAAGTGCAATCAATGTGATGATTTACAAAATTCGAGGCATTATATGGGTAATGGCGACTGTGTTCAACTTAAACTAGACAGCAAGATCACTTTCAGAGCATCTTGTCTAAATAGAAAAGCTTCAATCATAATTACTTTATTTTCCGGTGAGTAGCTCACTAATCAAGAGCTCTAGGTGTTCAGGGTTACGATACTCAATGATAAGCTTACCTTTTCCTTTGGAGGAAGGCTGAATTTTAACAGCGGCATTCATTTTTTGACTGATACGTTCAGCCTCTGCACTTAAATCAGGCAAGACAGGTTTACTATCTTCATTTTTTTCAATCACTTGAAAGTTTTTCACCAATCTTTCTGTCTCACGGACAGATAAAGATTTAGTCACAACTTGTGATGCTGCCTGGATTTGTTTGTCATGCTCTAACGGGAGTAACGCTCTAGCGTGACCCATTTCAATATCGCCATGCTCTAATAAACGACGAACTTCGGGTGTTAATCCTAATAAACGCAATAAATTTGCCACGGTTGAACGTGATTTACCCACAGTATCAGCCACTTCTTGCTGCGTGAGGTGAAAATCCTCAACCAAACGCTGTAACGCTAACGCTTCTTCTACTGGGTTTAAGTCTTCACGCTGAATATTTTCGATCAACGCCAATACGACCGCGTCGGCGTCTTCAACATGACGAACAATAACAGGTACTTGGGTTAAATCAGCTAATTTGGCAGCACGCCAACGACGCTCACCCGCAATAATTTCATATTGGTTATGACCACTGGGGCGGACCACAATAGGCTGCATAATACCTTGATTGCGAATCGACGATGCCAAGTCTTCTAATTGCGCAGGGTTCATGTCGCGACGAGGCTGAAATTTTCCTTTCGAAAGCCACTCGACAGGCAAGTAAGTCAGGCCTTTTATTTCTTCATTATTGGCGCCACGATCAACATCGTGAGTCGCCGCCTTTTGCGGCGCTAATAATGCATCTAAGCCACGACCTAGACCTCTTTTTTTCATCGTCATTTCATTAACCCTAATTGGTATTATAAATACGCTATATTAAGCAATCATCACACAACAGTTTTTCGAATAAACTCACCCGCTAAAGCAAGATAAGCGATGGCGCCACGAGATTGTTTTTCATAGTGTAAAACAGGTAAGCCATAACTTGGCGATTCAGCTAAGCGAATATTTCGAGGTATAACTGTGTCGTAAACCTTATCCCCAAAATGCTTATGAAGCTGATTGGAAACATCGTGAGTTAAACTTGGACGAGGATCATACATGGTTCGTAGAATCCCTTCGACCACTAGCGATGGGTTTAACGCTTGAGTAATACGCTCTATGGTTTGCAGTAAGGCCGTTAACCCTTCTAAAGCGTAATATTCACACTGTACAGGAATAAGCACACCTTGAGAGGCGGCAAGCGCATTGACGGTTAACATGTTCAATGCAGGAGGACAGTCAAGCAAGATAAAGTCAAAGTCATTATCGACTTCATACAAGCCTGCTCGTAGCCGTGTTTCTTTACTTGGTAAGTCTAATAAAACAACTTCTGCACCAGTTAAATCACCATTAGCGGGTAATACCCAATAATCTCCAGGCATGGTTTTTTTCATGACTTCTTTTACGCCATGAGTGCCAATTAATACATCGTAAACACTGGTGTCTAATTCTTCTTTGGTCAAGCCACTTCCTGTCGTAGCGTTACCTTGCGGATCTAAATCAATTAATAAAACTCGGCGCTTCATCGCCGCAAGAGAGGCCGCTAAATTGACACAGGTGGTGGTTTTACCAACACCACCTTTTTGGTTTGTAACTGCGATGATTCTTGCCATGCTTTATCCTTTACGCGTCATTACTACCATGTGACGCTCTGCCTGAATATTTGGCACATTAAGAGGCTCTACTGATACTAAATCAACCTCTTTCGGTAGTGCCGCTATTTCTTCACTAGGGTAAACCCCTTTCATGGCCAAAAAATTACCCGTATTACTAGGCAGAGGCAGAGTCCACCGAATCATATCTTGTAGAGAAGCAAAGGCTCGAGAGATAACGTGATCGTATTCACCTTGATGACGATGCTTTTCAACCCGTTCATTTTCTACCGTTACGTTATGAATCCCCAGTTCCATTTTAACTTGGGTTAGGAAGCGTGTTTTTTTGCCATTACTGTCAAGCAAAGTAAAACGTTTCTCAGGACAACATATAGCAAGCACCATACCAGGTAAGCCAGGGCCTGTGCCGACATCTATAATATGCTCACCGGTGATATAAGGTAACGTCGCCAAACTATCAAACAAATGCAAAGAAATCATTTGCTCAACATCACGAATGGCGGTCAGGTTATAAGCCTTGTTCCACTTTTCAAGCATAGCAAGATAGCGAACAAGAGTCTGAATGGTATCATCAGAGAGAACGACGCCCATTTGTTGGGCGCCTTTTTGAATGGTGTCAAAGTGTGTCACAGTCGATCCATTTCTATAAAGAATGAGTAATTAGGGATTATCGGCTGATGATTCTAGGCACTTTTGCGCGCAATCGCACGTTTTTTCAAGTGAATTAACAGTAAGGACACCGCGGCTGGTGTTACACCTTGGATTCGAGACGCCGCTGCCAATGTCGCAGGACGCAACTGAGTCAGCTTTTGCTTGATCTCATTCGACAAACCTTCCATCTTTGAATAATTCAAATCATCCGGTAATGCAGTATTTTCTTGACGACGTAGTCGCTCGATATCTTCCGCTTGACGAGTAATGTAGCCCGCGTATTTTACCGCTATTTGAACTTGTTCAGACACCTGTTCATCTACCGGTTCATCAAGCGCATTTTTTAAATCAGCCACATCGGAATACACAATATTGGGTCGTTTGAGCAAATCGAGTAAGTTATACTCATGCGTAATCGGCGTTTCCAATTTTGGATTAATAATATCTGATTCCGGTGAATTAGGTACAATCCAGCTTGATTTTAATCGTTGTGTTTCAAGTTCAATCGCTTCGCGTTTTTTACAAAACGCAGCCCAACGTTCATCAGACACCAGACCCAATTCACGGCCTTTCTCTGTTAAGCGCATGTCGGCGTTGTCTTCACGTAAGATCAAACGATATTCCGCACGACTGGTAAACATACGGTAAGGTTCTTTGGTTCCCATAGAAATCAAATCATCTACCAATACACCAAGATAGGCTTCATCACGACGAGGTGTCCAAGCGTCTTTATCTTGTGCCAGTAATGCCGCATTTAAACCCGCCAATAAACCTTGCGCCCCCGCTTCTTCATAACCGGTCGTACCGTTGATTTGTCCGGCGAAAAACAAACCAGGCATGTGTTTGGTTTCTAAAGAATATTTTAAATCTTGAGGATTAAAGTAATCGTATTCAATGGCGTAACCAGGACGCATAATATGCGCGTTTTCCATGCCTTTCATCGAGCGAACTAGCTCAATTTGAACATCAAATGGCAAGGACGTCGAAATACCATTGGGGTAAAGTTCGTGTGTCGTTAAACCTTCTGGCTCAATGAAAATCTGATGTGAATTTTTATCAGCAAAGCGCACTATTTTGTCTTCAATAGAAGGACAATAACGCGGTCCTACCCCTTCAATCACACCGGTATACATAGGAGACCGATCCATACCAGCACGAATAATGTCGTGAGTTCGCTCATTCGTATGGGTAATAAAACATTCAATTTGACGAGGATGCATAGCTCTATTTCCCATGTACGACATAACGGGCGTAGTGTCATCTCCGGGTTGTGCTTGCATTTGAGAAAAATCAACTGAACGTGCATCAATTCTAGGTGGTGTACCTGTTTTTAAACGATCAACTCGAAATGGCAGCGCGCGCAATTTTTCGGCCAAACCGATTGAAGGTGGATCTCCAGCTCGGCCACCAGAATGATTCTGTAAACCAATGTGTATGATGCCACCTAAAAAAGTTCCCGCGGTTAATACAACGGTTTTGCTATTAAAACGAATACCAGTCTGGGTAATAACACCTCGAGCGGCACCGTCTTCAACAATAAGATCTTCTACGGATTGTTGGAAAAGCCAAAGATTTTCTTGGTTTTCTAATTTATAACGAATAGCCGCTTTATATAATATGCGGTCAGCTTGAGCACGAGTTGCTCGAACAGCTGGGCCTTTTCGAGAGTTCAAAGTACGAAATTGAATGCCGGCTTTATCGGTTGCCAACGCCATGGCACCGTCCAAAGCATCAATTTCTTTTACTAAATGGGATTTGCCAATGCCACCAATAGCAGGGTTACAGGACATTTGTCCTAAAGTTTCAATGTTGTGGGAAAGTAACAATGTTTTAACGCCCATACGTGCTGAAGCCAAAGCAGCTTCTGTACCAGCATGTCCACCACCAACCACAATCACATCAAAGCGACTCGGGAAATCCACAGGAACCTCGGTATTACTAAATAGAAAAATGAATGAAAAACGATCAACTATCGATAAGGCCGCTTAGTATATAGGCAAAATTCTAAAAAGAAAGTGAGCGAAATCCGATTTACCCGGTCATCAATATTAATATATATAAGTAGTATATAAGGTCTTTTGTTATTGTTATGTTTATATAGGAAGCAAAAATCTGTTAGTAAGTATTTTTTATACATATAAATCATATTGATACAGCGATAACATCTTGTTAACGACCCCCCTCTCTTCCTGTGTTGTGGGTAACCTATTCCTGTGTATAAAAGTACCACTTATACACGACCTGATTTTTACCTCTAAGTTGTTAAAAACTGTGCAAAACTTCTTATCAACCTATTACCATACTTATCAACAGGTGTTTTTTAAAAAATATTAGAATTTAAGTTACTGATTATTAACAGTTTAATTTATTTTATAAGCGGTTTTTTGCCTTTGTTTAAAAAAAACAATCCACAAGCAAAAAAAATAAAAAAACCTAATTAATTGTTTTTTTTATGACTTCAAAATGTGAATAGTTTCCATAGATGTAGGTTTTCAAAGGGTTTGAAGCATTGTGGAGAAAGAAAGACAATTTTTTAAAAATGCCACTCTGTGAATAAGTTAAATTTTTTGACTCTTTAAAAGTGACTTTAATCAAGGCTAACTGCCAGAATGAAGACTCGTTTGTATAGAGTAATAAAAAATGGCTACTTGTCGGTCGGAAAGGAAGGCTGAATGAGTCGTGATTGATAGGAATGTAACTGACTAGCAATGAAGGCTCCTTCTTAGTGGGCGTGTCTTACAAAAAAGTCACGTAAAAATGAAGGTATGTTTTGAGGGGAGAAAGATAAATATAAAAGCGCCCTCTACATTTGATAGAGAACGCTTTTTGTTGCTAGATTTTTGTTCCTAAGAAGAACGAAGAGATTTAACGATTAGCTGTTTTTAAGGCTTTTCATGTCAATGATAAAACGGTACTTCACATCGCCTTTTTTCATGCGTTTATAAGAGTCGTTAATATCTTGAATATTAATCATCTCAGCATCGCATTCAATATTATGTTCTGCACAAAAATCTAATACTTCTTGAGTTTCTGCGATACCACCAATCAAAGAGCCTGTCAGAATACGGCGCTTTAATACCAAATTTGCAGCATGAACAGCAGGTTCCATAGGCTCAATCAAACCTACTAAAATATGCATACCATCAACTTTTAAGCAATTTAGATAGGGGTTCAAATCATGCTGAACAGGGATGGTGTCTAGTAAAAAATCAAAATTCATCGCCGCTGCTTGCATTTGAGCATCATCGGTTGAAACAATAACGTGATGGGCGCCTTGTTTCTTTGCTTCTGCTATTTTACTTTCAGAGCGAGTAAAAATAGTGACTTCCGCGCCCAATGCTTTGGCGAATTTAACACCCATGTGACCTAAGCCGCCCATGCCTAGAATACCTACTTTATCGCCTGCTTTGACGCCGTAATGACGTAGTGGCGAATACGTGGTAACACCAGCGCATAATAATGGTGCCGCTTTACTGGCATCAAGTGCTTCTGGAATTGACAAAACAAACTCTTCACGGACCACAATATGATCAGAGTAACCGCCATAAGTTAAAGTACCATCGATTAAGTCTTTAAAACCGTAGGTTCCGACAAAGCTATTCTCGCAATATTGTTCCAAATCTTGCTTGCACGATGAACATGTTTGGCATGAATCGACCATGCAACCGACGCCAACTAAGTCACCGACTTTATACTTACTCACTTTATTACCAATGTCTGTAACTCGACCAACAATTTCATGGCCAGGAACGACAGGGTATTCACTTGGACCCCAATCACTTTCTGCCACATGGATATCTGAATGGCAGACGCCACAATAAAGAATGTCTATGTTGACGTCATTGTCTCGTAGATCGCGGCGTTCAAATGAAAATGGAACTAAAGGGGTTGTTGCTGATTTTGCAGCATACGCTTTTGTTTGACTCATCAATGTTACTCCAGTGTTTAACATGAAATAGGTGACATCTAGTCTAGAGTAATTTTTCTCAATTTATGTTGTGCATTTTTGTTATAGTTTTGCCTATTCCTCTAAATAAAGAAAATTTAACTTTTCCTACACAATCTTGAGTGGATACTAAATTCATTGATTTTCATAGACAGGCGGATCGAACATGACCGATAGGAACTTAGTTGATTTGATCAAACCTCTGGTAATAGAGGATGGCTTTTTAGATACCTCAATTACCAATGTTAGATTAATGCGCAGTGAAAAATCATTTCCGAGGATGCCGCTTATTTACAGTCCAGGATTGACCATCATAGTTCAAGGTCGAAAAATTGGTTATTTAGGTGATCGTGAAATTCACTACAATTCGGGTCATTATTTAGTACAAACCCTTCCTTTACCTTTTGAATGTGAAACCTTTGCCAGTAAAGAAGAACCACTTTTTGGCGTGTCGATTAATATAGATCCTGCATTATTATCTGAGTTGGTTTCTGATACTACTGAAAGTGACTTGAAGCTGTCTGTACCTTATTTTCCCATGTCATCTGTTGCTATGAGTCCAGACATGGAAGAAGCCGTTAAACGGCTTATTAGAGCGCTACATGATCCAAAAACCGCAAAAACCATGGGACAGAGTCGAGTGAGAGAAGTCATTTTTGAAGCATTACAAAGTCCACAAGGCGATGCTTTACGGGCTCTTGTTGTAAACCAAGGCCGTTTTTCTCAAATTGTTCACTCTTTGAAACAGTTACAGCTTCAATTAGATCAAGAGGTGCGAATTGAGCAACTCGCTGAAAGCGCCAATATGAGTGTCTCCAGTTTTCATCATCATTTTAAAGCCATTGTTGGATCTTCTCCTCTGCAATATTTAAAGCGACTCCGCCTTTTGAAAGCGCAAATGTTACTTAATCAAGGTCACCTAAATGTTGGCCAAATTGCCTTAGTCGTCGGATATAAAAGCATCCATCAATTTAGTCGAGATTATAAACGGTATTTTGGTGCGCCACCGACCAAAGACAAGCAAAGAGAAGAAGTGGCGGTGTGAAAAAATGCTATTGAAATTTGATTTTAATAGACGACTGGTCTAAATTTATTGTTCTCGTGTTTTATTCGTACAGGTGTGGCAATTTGCTCAATTTCATTAATGAACAAGACTTAATAATAAATGCCCCTGACAAGCCTCGTCGAGGACGACCAAAAAAGCTGTCTACTGATTCTGTTGATACGCGTGAATCATTGCTAAGAGCTGGCATGTTAATGCTGACGGAAATCGGCTTTTCTGGTAGTGGCATTGACCCTATTTTAAAGTCAGTAGGGGTGCCTAAAGGGTCTTTTTATCACTATTTTTCTAGTAAAGAGGTGTTTGGCCTTGCCGTTCTTCAGCGCTATCGTTGTTACTTTGAAGCCAAATTAGACTGTTTTTTATTAGATGAAGCTTTTTCTCCTCTAGAGCGATTACAACGGTTTGCAAAGGATGCTCAGGACGGTATTGTGCGTCATGACTTTAAACGAGGCTGTTTAGTGGGTAATTTAGAGCAAGAATCACCTAATTTATCTGATGCGTTTCGTGAGCAACTTCAAGAAGCTTATCAAAGCTGGCAAATTCGTGTCGCAAAGTGCCTTCTGCTGGCATTGAAAGCAGGTGAGATTACGCTGCATAATTCTATTGAAGATACTTCTAAAGCGTTTTGGATTGGCTGGGAAGGTGCGGTTCACCGCACACGATTAATGAAAGACACTCAGCCCTTAAGTCTTTTCTTAGACTTCTTTATACAGGCGATTAAGGTGAAATAGCCTTGTTGTCCGCTGGAGCCAAGCATCATTACTTGGCTTTTTTTAGTTATTTAATTAGACGATCGGTCTAAAAGTGGAGGTAGTATGTTTAAAGGTGTATTGATTACTCAAGAAGATAAAAAAAATTCAGCGTCTGTGACAGAATTAAATGAAAGCCAGTTGCCTGAAGGCGATGTCTTGGTTGATGTTTATTACAGCACGTTAAATTATAAAGATGGCTTAGCCATTACTGGTAAATCCCCCGTTGTTCGATCCTTTCCTATGGTGCCTGGTATTGATTTGGTTGGCAAAGTGACTCAGTGTGACTCAGACGCTTTTTCTGAAGGGGATTGGGTATTATTGAATGGTTTTGGGGTGGGTGAAATGCATTGGGGTGGACTTGCTGAAAAAGCGCGCTTAAAAAGTGATTGGTTGATCCCGCTTCCAAAAGGTATAGAAGCTAAGCAATCCATGGCAATAGGTACAGCGGGCTACACCGCCATGCTTTCGGTTTTAGCCCTTGAAAAACAAGGTGTTGTTCCAGGTTCTGGAGAAATTCTTGTCACAGGTGCTAATGGTGGTGTGGGCAGCTTTGCGATTCGTTTGCTTAATCGTCTTGGTTATCACGTAGTGGCATCAACAGGGCGAATGGAAGAAGTTGATTATTTAAAAGCGCTTGGTGCGAGTGAGGTTATTAATCGCAGTACGCTTTCAGAGCCAGGTAAACCATTGCAAAGAGAGCGTTGGGCAGGCGTGATTGATTGCGTCGGCAGTCATACCTTAGCCAATGCTTGTGCGAGTACACAATATGGTGGTGTCGTAACGGCTTGTGGCTTAGCGCAAGGTATGGACTTCCCTGCGTCCGTCGCACCGTTTATTCTGCGTGGCGTCAAACTCATCGGCATCGACAGCGTTATGCGCCCTAAAGCGGATCGTATTGAAGCTTGGCAGCGTCTAAGTGAATTACTACAACCACAAGATTTTGATGTAATCAGCACAGAAATTGGCTTAGAGGACGTTGTAGAAACGGCCTATAAATTACTTGATGGTCAAGTACGTGGTCGAGTGATTGTCGTAATAAGATAGGCTCTGTGATGAAAACAGCTTAGTTTATGGTCGAGTAAAAGCACAATCACCGATGCCATCTTGGCTGTTTTCCTTTCTCAACTTCAGTAACATGACTTCGCCTTTATTATTGATTGGAGCCTCAATGTACGTTTTAGACCCAGCTATCGCCATGCAAATAGTCAGCCGTACCATGAGTATTTTGGGACACAATGTGAATGTAATGAACAATCGTGGTGTGATTCTTGGCTCGGGCGATAATCTGCGTATTGGTGCTATTCATGAAGGGGCGTTATTAGCGATTACTCAAAATAGAGTGGTAGAAATTACCTTAGAAGCTGCATCAGGACTTATAGGGGTAAAACCCGGTATTAATTTACCTCTTCATTATCAAGGTCAAATTATTGGTGTTATTGGTATCACAGGGGAGTTCAAAGAAATAACGCCTTACGGGCAGTTATTAAAAATGACCGCTGAGATAATCGTTGAGCAAGCCAATTTACAAGACAAACTGCAATGGGAAAATCGCCAAAAAGAAGAGTTTATTCTGCAATTGATTAAAGGGGATTTCCGAGATAAATCCCAGCTCATCGAATGGGCTTCTCAATTAGGTATTTCACTTGAAACGCCTAGAGTTGCAGCGATTATAGAAGTGAGTGACATAAACTCTAAAACTTTGAATAACGGTCATGATGCGAACAATCTGAAAGAGGTATTACACCTTCTACAGTATCCTGAGCGTGGAAATTTAGTCGCTATGACGTCTCTGAATCAACTGGTTATTCTAAAACCCGCTTTTCTAGATGGACATAACTGGGATCCTACCCTAGAAAGTGCGCGTATTGATGAACTCTTAAAACGTTTACCTCATCATATCAAAGGCTGTACAAAAATTGCCCTAGGGCATTATTTTCCAAATATAGATGGCATAGCGCATTCCTATCAAACGGCTCAGGAAACCTTGGTCATTGGTAAGCAGTTTAACAATGAAGAGAGGAAGTATTTGTTTGAGGATTATTCTTTGCAGGTTTTATTATCTGGTCTTAAACACAATTGGCGTGGTGAGATTTTATCTAGTCATTACCAACAACTTCAATCCGCTGATAATAAAGGATCGTTACGAAAAACGCTCGCTGCCTACATTACTCATTTTGGGGATTTACAGCAGTGTGCTAATGCCTTACACATTCACCGTAATACATTGCGGTATCGCTTAGATAAAATTCAACACATTACCCAATTAGACATTCATGCATTAGATGGTCTTTTTAGACTCTATTTAGGCCAATTAATTGCGGATTAAATGACAGTAAAGTTACTTATTGAGAGTATAAAATCCGATAATTTTGTGCAAATGAACAAAAAAAGCATACAAAAGAACGTTATATCCAGCTAAGTGGCTAAAGCTTAAGTCGGCTGTTTATTGAATAATAAAAGTCCTTAAAATTGGTGTTATTGACTCCAAAAACTAAAAATAAAAAGGACAGACTCAATGAATTTAGTACTTATCTTGATAGGGGTAATCGCCTTTATCGTACTGGCAACGTCCAGATTTAAACTTCATCCTTTCTTAACCCTGATATTAGCGGCGTTTATTGCAGCGTTTGCTTATGGTTTACCTAGCAGTACCATTGCTAAAACGATTACATCAGGCTTTGGCGGGATTCTTGGGTACATAGGACTAGTGATCGTCCTAGGTACGATTATTGGAACCATTTTAGAAAAAAGCGGTGCAGCCATTACCATGGCCAATTGCGTTATTAAGCTTCTAGGAAAACGCTTTCCTACTTTAACCATGTCCTTGATTGGTTATATCGTTTCCATCCCCGTGTTCTGTGATTCTGGCTTTGTTATTTTAAACTCATTGAAACAGTCCATGGCAAATCGCATGAAAGTTTCCAGTGTGTCTATGAGTGTGGCTCTGGCCACTGGGCTTTATGCGACACATACCTTTGTACCGCCAACGCCTGGTCCTATTGCGGCGGCAGGGAACTTAGGCCTAGAGTCAAATTTGGGTTTGGTTATCTTAGTGGGTATTTTTGTCGCTGCTGTTGCGGCTTTGGCGGGAATGTTGTGGGCAAATCGCTTTGCTAATATCGAGCCTGATGGCGAAGGCGCGGATGAACTAAAAACTCAAAATGAAGATTACGAAGCGTTAAAACAAAGTTACGGTGCGCTGCCAAGCCCATTTAAAGCCTTTGCGCCGATCTTTGTACCTATTTTATTAATATGTTTTGGATCTATTGCTGGTTTTCCTTCCGCACCTCTGGGAAAAGAGACTTTATATGATGCATTAGTGTTTTTAGGACAACCTGTAAATGCCTTGTTAATTGGCCTGTTTTTATCTTTATTGCTGTTAAAAAGTGATAAAAAAATAGAAGAGTTTAGCGAGCGCATTAGCCAAGGTTTGGTTGTTGCTGCTCCTATTTTATTAATCACAGGTGCCGGTGGTGCCTTTGGTGCGGTTCTTAAAGCGACGCCGATTGGTGAATTTCTTGGTACGTCATTGTCTGCGCTTGGTATTGGTATCTTTATGCCATTTATTGTCGCCGCAGCGTTAAAGTCAGCACAAGGGTCTTCTACGGTCGCTTTAGTCGCAACATCGGCTTTGGTTGCGCCTATGTTGGGTGACATTGGTTTAGCCAGTGAAATGGGCCGCGTATTAACCGTAATGGCTATTGGTGCGGGTGCTATGACGGTTTCTCATGCCAATGATAGTTTCTTCTGGGTAGTGACTCAATTTAGCCGTATGAGCGTATCACAAGCTTATAAAGCGCAAACGATGGCGACCCTGATTCAGGGCGTCACTGCAATGTGCCTTGTGTATGTTCTTAGCTTGTTCTTACTCTAAAGGATTACTTTTGCGCTTATCTTGGCGAACGAATAGGCGCATTTCTTGCTTTGATTGATTCAAAAGCTCAATGACTCAAAAGGACAAGTATGAAAATTATTATTGCACCGGATTCTTTTAAAGAAAGCTTAACTGCGCTTGACGTCGCTATCGCGATTGAGACGGGCTTTGGCCATGTCTTTCCTGAGGCAGAATACATCAAAGTGCCGATGGCAGATGGCGGTGAAGGCACGGTGCAATCTATGGTCGACGCGACGCAAGGTCATTTGGTCTATCTTGAAGTGACAGGACCGCTGGGCAATCAAGTTAAGGCGCAATATGGCATTTTGGGTGCGAAGGACGGTCAAGAACCGACAACTGCCGTGATCGAAATGGCATCTGCTTCTGGTTTGCATTTGGTGCCGCGGGATCAACGTAAACCTTTCTATACCACCAGTTTTGGTACTGGTGAACTGATAAAAGACGCACTTGATCGGGGCATAAAACACATAGTGCTTGGATTGGGTGGCAGTGCTACGAACGATGCCGGTGCAGGTTTAGCTCAAGCGCTTGGCATTCAATTTAAAGATAATAAACAGCAAGAATTGCCGTTTGGTGGAATTGCATTGGCGCAATTGAGTTATGTTGATGTGAGCCAGGTACACCCTCTTTTGGCTGGATGTCGCTTTGATGTTGCGTGTGATGTCGATAACCCCTTGTGCGGTGAACGTGGTGCGTCTGCTATTTTCGGGCCGCAAAAAGGCGCCACGCCCGATATGGTCGAGCAATTAGACAAGACGTTAGCCCATTTCGCGGATGTTTTAGTACAACATGGTTTTGATGATTACCGATTAGATTCCGGTGTAGGTGCTGCAGGCGGTATGGGATTGGGCGCGAAAGTCTTTCTCAATGCGACACTAAAACCGGGTATCGAGATTGTTATGGAAACCGTCGGCTTAGCTGAAAAGCTTCAAGGCGCAGATTTGGTCATTACTGGTGAAGGTCGAATCGATGGTCAAACGGTATTTGGAAAAACCCCAATGGGCGTGTTGAAACAAGCCAACGAAAATGGGGTTCCAACCATTGGTATTGCTGGTAGTTTGGGAACAGATGCAGAGGCTATTTTGGCCCATGGCATGCTGGCTATTTTTCCGATTATTCCCGCGCTGGATAGTCTTGATAACGTGCTAGCTCAAGCGAAAATTAACCTGATCAATTCATCACGAAATATCGCCGCCGCCATTAAATTAGGACAAGGCCAGTTCGGAAAAAAGCCTTAGCGCCTTCTAACTAAGGCGCTGTCTTAATGACTACTTCCCAATACAAAACGAGCCAAAGATGCGGCCAAGCAAGTCATCACTGGTAAACGCGCCGGTGATTTCACTCAGGGCTTGTTGCGCTTCTTTGAGATCTTCTGCCAGTAATTCCCCTGCGCCGTAGCCGTGAAGTTGCTCGTCCCCCGCGTCTAAAAAGCGTTTTGCCTTGTTGAGCGCTTCGATATGTCGACGACGAGCGATAAAACCGCCCTCTGTCGTGCTGTCGAAGCCCATAACCTCTTTTAGGTGATCTGTAAGATCATTAATGCCATCACCTGTTTTAGCTGACAAGGAGATCACAGGGACGCCTGAGACCATTTCGATTCCAGTGCCTTCTTTGGTTAAATCGACTTTATTTCGAACTAATGTTAAATGCTGAGTACCGCCGAGTTTTTCCATGAACTCTGGCCAAATCTCGCTTGGGTCTTTTGAATCAATAGATTGGCTATCGACCATCATTAAAATACGATCGGCTTTACTGATCTCGTCCCACGCACGTTGAATACCGATGCGCTCTACTTCGTCTGGGCTGTCGCGTAAGCCAGCGGTGTCGATAATATGTAGCGGCATACCATCTAGATGAATATGTTCGCGCAAGACGTCACGCGTTGTGCCTTCGATGTTGGTCACGATGGCGGATTCTTTCCCTGATAAGGCGTTAAGTAAGCTGGATTTTCCGGCGTTTGGACGTCCTGCGATTACGACATTCATGCCTTCACGAATCAAGGCGCCTTGGTTGGCTTCTTTTAAAACGGTTTGCAGCTTGGCTTGAATCCCAGCCAATTCCGCGGCGACTTTGCCGTCACCGATGAAGTCGATTTCTTCTTCTGGGAAATCGATGGCGGCTTCCACGTAAATACGCAAATGGATCAAGGCTTCGACCAGTTCGTCAACGCGTTTTGAAAAGGCACCCTGCAAGGAACGCAGTGCGCATTTAGCCGCTTGTTCAGATGTACTGTCGATCAGATCGGCAATGGCTTCCGCTTGGGTTAAGTCCATTTTGTCGTTCATGAAGGCGCGTTCTGAAAACTCTCCTGGGCGGGCTAAACGTGCACCAAGGGCAACGCAATGACTCAACAACATGTCCATAATCACTGGGCCTCCATGTCCTTGTAGTTCAAAAACATCTTCGCCTGTGAAGGAGTTTGGCCCAGGGAAATACAGCGCTAAGCCCAAGTCGAGCTGATCGTCGCTGGCGTCTTTGAAGGGGACGTAATGGGCGTAACGAGGTTTAGGTTCAAAGCCGACGATCTGTTTGGCAATCGCGAGGCTTTTTGGGCCAGATAAACGAATTATCCCTACGCCACCTCGGCCGGGAGCGGTGGCTTGTGCGGCGATCGTGTCTTGGTCTGTGGCGTATTGGAAATCGGTCATAATCAAACTCTGTGCGGTGAACTGGAAAAAGGAATGAGTAGAAATTATCGCCATTGTCTATTAGCAGGGAAATCATGGCAATCTAAACGTAAAAAAGGCCTCCCATTGGGAAGCCTTTTTTTATCGAAGAGCAGATTAACGCGAGTACGTTACACTTCTCGTTCGATACGTTTGGTAATGATGTACTGCTGAATGATAGACAAGCTGTTGTTGGTTACCCAGTACAGAACGAGACCAGCAGGGAACCATAAGAAGAAGAAGGTAAATGCGATAGGCATAATCTTCATGATTCGAGCTTGCATTGGATCTGGAGGCGTTGGGTTCAACATTTGTTGTCCCATCATACTTAGGCCCATCAAGATAGGCAGTATGAAATACGGATCCATTACCGCTAAGTCATTGATCCAAAGGAAGAATGGTGCATGACGTAACTCAACGGATTCCATTAATACCCAGTACAAAGAAAGGAAAACTGGCATTTGAACCAAAATAGGTAAGCAGCCACCCAGAGGGTTAATTTTCTCTTTTTTGTACAGCGCCATCATGGCTTGCGACATCTTCTGTCTATCATCACCATACTGTTCTTTCAGTTTAGCAATTTCAGGACCGAATTTACGCATTTTCGCCATTGAACGGTAGCTTGTGGCAGACAACTTGAAGAAGATGGCTTTCACACAAACAACGATCAAGATAATGGCAATACCCCAGTTAATCACGAAAGATTGAATCAAAGTTAGCAACCAGAATAGAGGTTTAGCCAACCACCACAACCAGCCGTAATCGACAGTCAAATCTAGGTTTTCAGCGGTACTTTCAAGATGATCTTGTAGTTTTGGGCCAACGTAGAACGTTGAACTCAAAGTACCTTGTTTACCAGGTGCAATTTCAACAGGAGAACCCGTGAAACCGATGATGTTGAAATCACCATTTGTACGCGCTTGCAAGGTTACTTTTTGACCTTGTTCTGGAACCCACGCGGTCACAAAGTAATGTTGCAGTACGGCAATCCAACCTTTTGTTGTGGTTGTTTTGACCGGTTCTTCTTTCATATCCGAAAAAGATATTTTGTTGTACTTGTTTTGCTCATCCGATAACGCACCACCTAAATAAGGCTGTAGGCCCATGCTGGTAGCTTGGCTTGGATCTGGCGTGTTATCACGCTTGATCTGCGCAAACAAATTACCACGCCATGTTGAAGACGTCGTATTGTCTACAGTGATCAATTGGCGAATACGGTATTTGCCTTTCATGAAGCGGAAGGTTTTTGTGTATTTCACACCTTTCGCATCGGTGTAAAACAGATTCACATCAAGTGAATCTTCACCGTCAGCCAAATTATAAGACGTCTTTTCTGCTTGGTAAACTGGGCGACCTTCGGTAGAAGCATCGGGACCATTTTGACCAACCAAGCCGCTTTGCGTCACGTATGTGCGCTCAGGGCCGTCTTCTAAGATAACAAAAGGATCAGGTTTGCCTAATTCTTTTTTGTACTGAAGAAGTGCTGCTTCAACAAGGTCACCGCCAATAGGGTTAATAGCAACTCGTAATGTATCGGTTGTTACTACAATCAATTTCCCAGGTGCAATATTAGTTGCACTTTGCGGAATTTCGATATTGGCATCGGTCGTCGTGCTTTGAATTGCCAAAGGCAAATCATCGCTCATTTGAGTGTTTGTCTCAGATTGAGATTGAGAGCTTTGAGCTACGCTTTGAGTGGACTGAGGACCATAATCTTGGCTCCACTGTAGAAACAGTAGGTAGCCACTGATAAAAAGCGCACCCCATAAAAAGTAACGTCTGAAATCCATGGTATTCAACTAATTTGTTTGGTTGGACAATAGGTTCACAGAACCCTGATTAAAATCACGCGCTATTAAACCAGCCTTTGGCAGTTTTTTCAGCCTATTTCTGCTTAGAGTGATCGCGTTTTTTATTTTGAGTGGGTTTTAGTGCTTTTTTCGCCAGTTGATCCCATGCTTTTTCCAAGCGTTTGTGCAGATCAGGGTTGTCTAACTCTTTAATACCTTGTCGTGCTAGAAAAACAATGTCTAGACCTTCAAGGAGCGTTTTATTATGGCGAAATGAATCACGTACCAAGCGTTTGATACGATTCCTGCCCACCGCACGTTTATCCGTTTTCTTAGACACAATAAGACCCAACCGTGTTTGGTTATCATCTCGTTTTCGTGCCAATAAAAGGAATTCGCCTGCGAAGACTTTGGAGGATGTGTCATTAAAGACGGATTGATAATCCCCGGCATTCAGTAGTCTGACATGCCGGGGAAAACAATAATCGGTCATCAGCGGTTTTATGCGCTTAATACCTTGCGGCCGCGGGCACGACGGCGAGCGACAATTTGGCGTCCGCTTTTAGTTGCCATACGAGCACGGAAGCCGTGGTTACGTTTGCGTTTCAAAACGCTAGGTTGGAAAGTTCTTTTCATCTTTATTCTCTCACTGAATGCAGTGTTTGAGTTTTGAGGGTTAGCGACCGCCAAGCCTCTACAATTGATCGTCAAATCAGGGCGCGGATTTTAGTGCCTTTCTCTGGTTAATTCAATGCTTAACACAGTTTTATTATTTAAAAAATGACTTTCTAAAGTATTAAACACTTACACACAGAGTTTTACCCTATTGGTGGATAAACAAGATTAGAATATTTTTTGTTATCCACAGGAGTGTTTTTTATTTTAGTAATGTGTATAAAAATCAAAAAGATAATTTCACTTATCCTTGTGCATAACGTAAAAATAATTCACTATTAACATGTGTATAACCTATCCATTTATGCACAAGAGAAAACGTTATCTACGGGTGTGTATAACATTGTCTGTTATTAACATTTTTCTCTTTTCGTCTGAGTTGTTCCGTTTTTTCTATTTATGTGTGGATAACTTCAAATGAGCGAGGTAAAATCCGCTTCTTATCTGTCACTCAACCAGGGAGTACGTCTACAGTGTCTTTGGAGCATTGGAATCTTTGTCTGCAGCGCTTGCAGGGTGAGTTTTCCACATCGCAGTTCAACACCTGGATCCGTCCATTGCAGGCTGAAATGATGCCGAATGGAGAGTTGTGCTTAAGCGCACCGAATCGTTTTGTGTTGGATTGGGTGAGTAACAAATATCAAATGCGCATAAAAGAGTTATTGTCTGAATTTGCAGGTGATGATCTTGCCCCGCCTTTAAAATTGACGGTGAAAGCTCAAAACTTTGCTCAAGCAAATCAAATGTCTCCACCTCCCCCTCCAATCCCTAGTGCGCCTGCTTCCAGCCCTTTAAATAATGAAGTGGCGAGAGAATCCGGCTATCGTCCTGGATTTGGACTAATGGATGACGAAGAAGGTTCGCCACCAGCGGGTCTTGAATTTGAAGCCCCTTTGACACTTTCTGCAACAGGCAGAGGATTACGTGGGGAACTTGAACCTTATGAACAGGGGCAGTTACCTTTAGCAGCCCCAAAACGTAAAGTTCAGGTAGAAGGTGGGATCAATCACGGTGCGAATCTGAATAATTCATTTACCTTTGACAATTTTATAGAAGGTAAATCTAACCAGCTTGCTCATGCGGCCGCATTACAGGTTGCTGAAAATCCCGGTGGTGCATACAACCCTCTGTTTATTTATGGCGGCGTTGGTTTGGGTAAAACTCACTTAATGCAAGCCGTGGGCACCGAGTTAATGCGTCATAATCCGAATGCCAAAGTCGTCTATTTGCATTCTGAACGTTTTGTGGCGGACATGGTAAAAGCGCTACAATTGAACGCGATTAATGATTTTAAACGCTATTATCGTACCGTTGATGCGTTACTAATTGATGATATTCAGTTTTTTGCTGGTAAAGACCGAACACAAGAAGAGTTTTTTCACACCTTCAATGCGCTATTAGAAGGTGGTCAGCAGATGATTCTGACCTGTGACCGCTACCCAAAAGAGATTCAAGGGCTAGAAGATCGTCTTAAGTCTCGTTTTGGCTGGGGACTAACGGTTGCCATTGAACCGCCAGAACTTGAAACGCGAGTTGCTATTTTGATGAGCAAAGCGGAAGAAAGTGGCATTAAGTTATCTTATGACTCCGCTTTCTTTATTGCTCAAAAAATACGTTCAAACGTGCGAGAATTAGAAGGCGCTTTAAAACGTGTTATTGCCAACTCACATTTTACGGGTCGAGCAATTACACCGGATTTTGTTCGTGAGTCCTTAAAAGACCTTTTGGCCTTGCAAGATAAGCTGGTAAACATTGATAATATCCAGCGAATTGTGGCGGAATACTACAAAATTAAAATCAGCGATCTACTGTCGAAGCGCCGTAGTCGGTCCGTTGCTCGTCCTCGTCAAGTGGCGATGTCGTTAGCAAAAGAATTAACGAATCACAGTTTGCCAGAGATTGGTGATGCATTTGGTGGACGTGATCATACGACCGCCTTGCATGCGATTCGTAAGATAAAAGAACTGCAAGATACGGATTCGGATATCCGTGAAGACTACAAACAATTGATGCGAATTCTGACCACCTGATGGTCTAAGACTTTGAGTTTACGAGGAAAATAATGAAATTTTCAGTCGTCCGCGAGACACTTCTTAAGCCACTTCAACTAGTGGCAGGCGTTGTAGAGCGCAAGCAAACCATGCCTGTTTTGGCCAATGTTCTGCTTGAAGTTAAAGACCAAATATTAACCCTTACCGGTTCAGATTTAGAGGTAGAGTTAATTGGTCATGTACCATTAGATGAGTGCGAAGAGGGCCGTATTACCGTTCCTGCTCGTAAGCTGATGGACATTTGTAAAAGCCTACCTGACAGCGCAGTGATTGAATTTACACTGGATGAGCAAAAAGCCGTGATCCGCTCTGGCCGTTCACGCTTTAGTTTGTCTACGTTACCAGCGGATGAATTTCCAAATATTCAAGACATGCAAGGTGATTTGACGGTTTCTATTCCTCAAAACAGTGTGCGTCGTTTGATTGATCGCACAGGCTTTGCTATGGCGAACCAAGATGTGCGTTATTACTTGAATGGTATGTTATTGGAAGTGGCTGATGGCCAGTTACGTGTTGTTTCAACCGATGGTCATCGGTTGGCGACAGCGGTTGAAGACGCACAAGTGAGTGGCGATTTAACGCAAGTTATTGTGCCCCGTAAAGGTGTTTTGGAATTAAACCGTCTATTAAATGACACGGATGAATTGGTTGAGCTTGCTATAGGCACTAACCATATCCGTGCCAAAGTCGCAGATTATATTTTCACTTCGAAATTGGTGGATGGAAAATTTCCTGACTACCATCGAGTTATTCCTCGTAATAATGAAAAAATCATCATCGCAGATCGTTTAGAGCTGCGTCAGGTTTTCTTACGAGCGTCGATTTTATCAAACGAGAAATACCGTGGTGTACGCTTGATTTTGTCTAACGGTATGCTGCAAGTGTTTGCCAACAACCCAGAGCAAGAAGAAGCCGAAGAGTCCGTATTGGTTCAATACCAAGGCGATAATATGGAAGTGGGCTTCAATGTTGGCTATTTGTTGGACGTATTGGGTGTCGTCGACACACAGGAAGTACGTTTGTCACTAAATGACTCTAACAGCAGTGCTTTGATTGAAGAAGCAGACAGTCATGCCGCGCAATACGTTGTCATGCCGATGCGTTTGTAAACACGGCCTAATAATCTGTTTGTTAGCAATACAACCCGTTTGGCATTTTAGAACGTTAAATAGCTAAGCGGGTCTTCCCTACCCTAAGTAAGGTTTATCTGTTATGCCGCTGGTGCGTTTGGACATCTCTCATGTTCGCAACCTTTCTAGTGTGCGTTTTGAACCTTCGCCTCAAGTGAATGTGATTGTCGGTAAAAATGGCAGTGGCAAAACCTCTGTTTTGGAAGCCATCCATCTTTTGTCTTTTGGCCGTTCCTTTCGAAGCCATAAACATAAAACCTATATCCAATACGAAAACGACGCTTGTCTCGTCTTTGCCCAGTTACATCAAAATCAAGGCAGTCCTATCCCTATCGGCCTGCAACGTCATCGAGATGGCCAGATTGATGTTCGAATCCAAGGGCAACGAGCACAATCGGTGGTAGAGCTTGCTGAACGCTTACCTGTGCAACTAATTAACCCTGATGCGTTTCGATTATTAGAAGGATCTCCGAGTATTCGGCGTCAATTTATCGACTGGGGTGCTTTTCATTTTGATAAAGGCTTCATTCATGCGTGGAGAGGCTGGCAAAAAGCATTAAAACAGCGGAATACCTTGCTCAGACGTGGTAAAATCTCCAACAGTTTATTGGCGGCATTTGATCAGGAACTGATCCGCTTAGGTGGACAAGTGAATGACTCCCGAAAAGCCTATGTGGAAAAACTCACACCGCATTTCACGACCGTTTTGTCTTTGTTATCGACAGAACTGTCGGTTGATTTGCAGTTTTTTCAAGGTTGGGACGCACAGAAAAGTTTACAAATGGCGGTTGAAGCTGGGCGAGAGCGAGATATTGAGCTGGGTTACACACATACAGGGCCCCAAAGGGCGGATTTACGTGTAAAAACCGCCACGGGTGATGCGTTAGATTCGCTGTCTCGTGGTCAATTAAAGCTGGTGGTATCCGCACTTAAAATTGCTCAAGGACAACTACTGATCGATATGGGTCGCCCTCTGGTGTTTTTAGTGGATGATTTACCAGCAGAGTTGGATGCCAATCATAGACAGAAACTCTGTCAATTATTGGAGTCATTAAACAGCCAAATTTTTATTACCAGTGTTGAACCCGATACAACGGATTTTACTTGGGCCGACACAACAGACGTTCGTCAGTTTTCTATGAGTAACGGCGAATTGTCTCTATTGAGCAAAGGTTTGCAGGAGAGTTAAATGAGTGAAAATAAATACGATTCGTCCAGTATCAAGGTGCTCAAAGGGCTAGATGCCGTACGTAAACGCCCCGGCATGTATATCGGCGATACGGATGATGGTACTGGTTTGCACCACATGGTATTTGAAGTCGTGGATAACTCCATTGATGAAGCCCTTGCTGGTCATTGTGACACTGTTACTGTGCTTATTCACCCAGATGAATCCATCTCTGTATCGGATAATGGCCGTGGTATTCCGGTTGATATTCATGAAGAAGAAGGTATATCTGCTGCAGAAGTGATCATGACTGTCTTGCATGCTGGCGGTAAGTTCGATGATAACTCTTACAAGGTATCTGGTGGCCTTCACGGTGTTGGGGTTTCTGTTGTAAACGCCCTATCTGAAGCGCTTACCCTTACCATTCGCAAAAATGGCAAAGTATACGAACAATTTTATGTGCATGGTGTGCCACAAGCACCATTGGCGGTTGTTGGCGATTCTGACGGCGCAGGCACCACCGTTCATTTCAAACCATCCCCTAATACATTCAACAACATCTTATTTGTTTATGATATTTTGGCGAAACGTCTACGTGAATTGTCATTCTTGAACTCAGGTGTGGCTATTCGACTAAAAGATGAGCGCACTGGAAAAGAAGACTTTTTTAACTATGACGGTGGTTTACGTTCGTTTGTTGAACATTTGAACACGAACAAAACACCGATCAACGACATCTTCCACTTTATTTGCCAACGTGATGACCTAGAAGACGGCATCGCCGTTGAAATCGCATTACAGTGGAACGAAGGCTTCCAAGAAAACATCTACTGTTACACCAACAATATTCCACAACGCGATGGCGGTACTCACCTAGCCGGTTTTCGTGGCGCGTTGACGCGTACGCTAAACAACTTTATTGAAAAAGAAGGCCTAGCGAAAAAGCAGAAAGTCGCGACAACGGGCGATGATAGTCGTGAAGGTTTAACCGCTATTGTGTCTGTGAAAGTGCCAGATCCTAAGTTCTCTTCTCAAACCAAAGACAAGCTTGTGTCTTCAGAAGTAAAAACCGCGGTAGAGCAGGAAATGAGTAAACGCTTTGCCGAGTATTTACTTGAGAAACCAGGTGAAGCCAAAATCATCGTGAATAAGATGATTGATGCGGCTCGTGCTCGTGAAGCCGCGCGTCGTGCTCGTGATATGACTCGCCGTAAAGGCGCGTTAGACATTGCTGGCTTACCAGGTAAATTGGCTGACTGTCAGGAGAAAGACCCAGCGCTTTCTGAAATCTACCTAGTGGAGGGTGATTCTGCCGGTGGTTCGGCAAAACAAGGTCGTGATCGTCGTACTCAAGCAATTCTACCGCTTAAAGGTAAAATCCTTAACGTCGAAAAAGCGCGCTTTGACAAAATGTTGGCGTCTGTTGAAGTCGGCACTCTAATTACCGCACTGGGTTGTGGTATCGGCCGTGACGAATTCAACGCAGACAAGTTACGCTACCACAGTATCGTTATCATGACCGATGCCGATGTGGATGGATCGCACATTCGTACTTTGTTGTTGACCTTTTTCTTTCGTCAAATGCCAGAAATCATTGAACGTGGACACATCTTTATTGCCCAACCGCCTTTGTTCAAAATCAAACGTGGTAAGCATGAACAGTACATCAAAGATGAAGCTGCCATGGACCAACATCTTATCGAAGTGGCGCTTGATGGCGCTCACATGCACGTCAACGCTGATGCTCCGGGGATTCAAGGTGAGTATTTAGCGAAGCTTGTTCGTGATTACATTCACATTGAAACGGATTTAAATCGTTTGTCTCGTGTGTATCCAAAAGATGTCATGAGCAAACTTTTGTACTGCAAAGCGCTGACACAAGAAAACCTAACGAATGAAGCCGCTGTATTGGAATGGGTCGAAGCCATTCGTAATCAAATGCCACAAGATGCACGCACCGGTTTCCGTTTTGATTTCTCGGTTGAAAAAGATGACGAGCGTAATATCTACTTGCCAGTTGTCGACATCATGTCTCATGGCGTATCAAACCGTTACCGTTTTGAAGGGACTTTCTTTAACTCGCCTGAGTACAAACGTATTGTCGCTATGTCTGAAACCGTAGCGGAATTGTTTGGTGAAGAATCCTTCATTCAGCGTGGTGAACGTCGTGAAGCCGTGAAAACCATCAGCGACATGAAAGCGTGGTTGATGAAAGAAGCGTCTCGTGGCATGACAATCCAGCGATACAAAGGACTGGGTGAGATGAACCCTGATCAGCTTTGGGAAACTACCATGGACCCTGAAGCACGTCGCATGCTTCGCGTTACCATCGATGACGCTGTTGCAGCGGATCAAATGTTCACGACCTTAATGGGTGATGAAGTCGAACCGCGTCGTAATTTCATTCAAGAAAACGCCTTGAACGTAGCGAACTTAGACATATAAAGCCTGAATATTAAAATGCTTTCAAAAAACGGTTAGAGCCTTCGCTCTAACCGTTTTTTTATGGGTTCTTGCCAAATTTTGATAAACCACCCTCCTTGCTTGGTTGTCTAACATGATAACGATGGCATTGGCGTAGCCTAATCTAACACCTTTATTATGACCTTAAACCATAGTTTTAAAATAAGTAAAGCCGCTCGAAAGCGGCTTTACTTTATGTTGATACGTTATTGAGGATAAGAATTAAATGCCCAGTTTATCTCGTATATTGTAGTACACCGCACCAACTGCGGTGTAAGGAATACGGAGCATTCGTCCACCAGGGAATTGATATTGTGGCATGCTGGCGAATACATCAAAGCGTTCTGTATCACCGTCAATCGCATCGGATAGAATTTCTCCCATCAAATGGGAATTGGTCACACCGTGGCCTGAATAGCCTTGGGCGTAGTAGAGGTTATCGCCAATCTTACCAACTTGCGGCATACGCATCATGGTCAGAAGAAAGTTTCCTGTCCATGCAAAGTCGATTTTCACGTTTTGAAGAATCGGGTAGGTTTTGAGCATTTTCGGTACGATAATGGATTCAATTTTACCTGGATCACGAGCACCATACGTTGTCCCGCCCCCATAAATTAGTCGACCGTCTCCTGAGAGACGATAATAATCTAATAAATAGTTACAGTCTTCGACACAATGTCCCGTTGGTAACAGTTTCTTTTGGATGTCTTCAGGTAAAGGTTCGGTGGCGATGACTTGGGTGCCACAAGGCATGGCTTTTTTCTCTACCTCTGGAAGTAAACCAAACATATAAGCATTACCAGCGACAACAATGGTGTCTGCAACAACAACGCCTTGTTTGGTCACCACTCTGCCAGGTTTTCCTTGTTCGAGACGAATGACTTCGGAGTCTTCAAAGATTTGACCACCGAGTTCTTCAAAGGCTTTTGCTTGGCCTAGTACAAGGTTCAATGGCTGAATGTGCCCACCCTTTCGATCTAACAAGCCACCTGCGTAACGATCTGATCCGATGTGCTCTTGAATCGATGATGCAGAGAGCAATTCCAACTCATTATGGCCGTGAGATTCCCATAACGCTTTTTTGGCTTTAAGGTCTTCAAATTGTTTTGGGTTACACGCTGCGAAGAGATTGCCATGCTTTAGATCACAATCGATATTGTATTTTTTGATACGATGACGAATCAATTCAGAGCCAGCAAATGCCATCTTTGCCATTTTTTGACCAATATCTTCGCCATAGCTTTTGAAGATGTAGTCGATGTCACGGTTGAAGCTGTTAACGATCTGACCACCATTTCGACCAGACGCACCGAACCCGATGCGGCTGCCTTCGACGACTATTACCCGCTTGCCTTTTTCGGCTAGGCTTAATGCGGTTGAGATACCGGTGAACCCTGCGCCGACGACACAGACGTCGCAACGATGTTCGCCAGTCAGCTGAGGACGAATGGCTTTGTCATTAGCAGAGGCCGCGTAATACGAATTTGCATGATTAGGAGATGACATAGATAACCTCTGTTATTTTAAGCTAATCCAAGTGTTTTTAATTTCGGTGTATTTTTCCAGTGCATGCCAAGACTTATCGCGGCCATTACCAGACGCTTTAACGCCACCAAATGGTACCGTAGTGTCGCCATCACCCCATGTATTAACCCACACCATGCCGGACTCTAATAGACGACTCACGCGGTGCGCTCGTGCTAAATCATTGGTCCATATTGATGCACCTAAACCGTACTTTGAATCATTTGCTAATTCGATGGCTTCGTCTTCAGTGTCAAACGTCATTACCGCTAACACTGGACCGAAGATTTCTTCGCGAACGAATTCCATCTCGTGGCTGGCGTCCGTAAAGATGGTTGGTTTAGCATAGAAGCCTTGGCCTTTCTGATAATCAGGAATTCCCCCGAACGTAAGCGTAGCGCCGTCTGCGATCGCACTTTTGATAAAGCGTGTCACGGTATCAAGCTGAGCTTTGTCGACCATGGGCCCCATTTTTGTTGCAGGGTCTAACGGATCGCCCGGCACGTAGGCTTTTGCTGCGTCGAGCAGCGCAACCATGAATTCGTCTTTGATACTGCGATGAATATACAAGCGGGAGCAAGCAATACATACTTCCCCTTGGTTAGTGAAGATAGCTGACGCAGCGCCTTTTGCCGCCGCTGGGATGTCTTTACAGTCATCAAAAACGATGCATGGTGATTTCCCACCTGCTTCGAGCCAAACCCGTTTCATATTGGATTGACCTGCGTATTGCATTAACATTCCAGCGACACGGCTTGAACCTGTAAAGGCCAAGGTGCCGATATCATGGTGCAGCGCAAGAGATTTCCCCGCGGTATGACCAAAGCCTGGGAGGACGTTGAATACACCGTTTGGAACCCCTGCTTGGGTTGCTAACTCGGCAATTCTTAGCGCGCTCAAAGGGGACTTTTCAGAGGGTTTTAAGATAACACTATTACCGGCTGCTAGGGCTGGCGCGATTTTCCACATTACCATCATGAGAGGGTAATTCCACGGCGTAATGATTGCCACTACGCCTAGTGGCTCACGGCTAATGAGAGCTAAATGGTCAGGATTAGTTGGCGCAATTTCACCATATAGTTTATCGATGCACTCTGCTGACCAACGTAAACTGTCAATCGAGTCTGGCACGTCGATATTGACCATCTCGGAAATAGACTTGCCCATATCTAAGGTATCGATTAGGGCTAGTTCATCTTGGTTTTCTTCTAGCAAGTCTGCCCATTTTTGTAGGATACGTTTGCGTTTGTTTGGGGGCATGTTTGACCATACACCACTCTTAAAAGCGTTTTTTGCGGCTGCAGTGGCAAGGTTTACATCCGCTTCATCACAACTGGCTACTTTAACCAGCAAAGACTCATCTGTCGGGTTGATGCAATCAAACGTTTCACCGCTTTGAGCTGGCGTAAAAACACCATTAATGTAAGCGTTGGAGTGCAGGCCAATAGTGTTTCGAAGGGCTTGCCATTCTTGATAGGTTTTCATACGTAATTCCTTTCTTTGTCGTTGAACAAAAAACGCTTAATGAGTGGCTATGAATCTAAATTAACTGAATACCGCCCTTTCACACCATATCCCCGTGGGGGTATATCGTAATTTTCCGAATTCTCTAATATGACGTAATTCGCTCAAGAACATCGTTTAGCTCGATAAAACAATGAACACTACCTTAATAAAATGTCGCTTGGAGAACTCTGCCTATGTCAAAGATAACCGTTGCCGCCACGCAAATGCATTGCACGTGGAATCAGAAAGATAACGTCGATCGTGCTGAAAAGCTAATACGTTTGGCGGCAGCAAAAGGCGCTCAAATTATTCTTATTCAGGAATTGTTTGAAACCCCATATTTTTGCATTGAAATTCACGAGCCTTATCATAATCTGGCCACAAGGCTAGAAGAAAACGTGGCTTTTAAACGTTTTCAAGAACTGGCTGCAGAACTCAAGGTTGTTTTGCCATTTAGTTGGTTTGAGAAAGCTGGACAAGTGCGTTTTAACTCACTGGCAATGATTGATGCTGGCGGCGAATTACTTGGCGTCTATCGAAAAACACACATTCCAGACAGCGATGGCTATCTTGAAAAATATTACTTTAGCCCCGGAGATACGGGTTTTAAAGTGTGGAATACTCGATTTGGTTGTATTGGTGTGGGTATTTGCTGGGATCAATGGTTTCCAGAAACAGCACGTGCCATGGCATTAATGGGTGCTGATTTGCTGCTTTTTCCAACAGCAATTGGGTCTGAACCTAGCCAATCTGATCTCGATAGCATGCCTCATTGGACCAATACGATGCGTGGCCACGCAGCAGCGAATCAAACACCAGTCATTGCTTCTAATCGTATTGGTACTGAACAGGCTGAACATCGTGATTTAGCGCTAACATTTTATGGCTCGTCATTTATTTGTGACGAGCGTGGTGAGCTCATCGAACAAGCAGATCGTGACAGTGAGTGTATCCTTGTGCATACGTTCGATTTGGAGAAAGTTCGTACCCAGCGTAAAGCATGGGGGCTTTTCCGTGACCGTCGCCCCGAGCATTATGACGTCATCAAAACCCTCGATGGCCAAATTTAATAGGAGATATCATGTTAACCACGCCAAAAGCCGATCATTTCTGGATGCCCGGCGAACATAGTCCACAGAGTACGGTATGGCTAGCATGGCCGACGCGCCCTGATAATTGGCGCGATAATGGCTTGCCAGCACAAGCGGCTTTTATACATTTTATTGAACGCTTAAGTGGATATGTCACCGTAAAATTAGCGGTTTTACCTGAATTTGAAGCGCAAGCTCAAAGTATGTTGCCCTGTACTACTCAGCTTTTTCCTATGGCCTACAATGACGCTTGGATGAGGGACATTGGCCCAACGATGCTTGTTAATGCAGCGGGAGTTAAACGTGCTGTAAATTGGAAGTTTAATGCTTGGGGTGGTGAACTGGATGGTTTGTATGACGATTGGTCAAATGATCAGCTGGTTGCTGCTAACGTCGCCTCGCAAGAAGGTGTAGAACGCTATGATGCTCCTCTATTTCTTGAAGGTGGTTCCATTCATTGTGATGGTGAGGGGACACTTTATACTACTGAAGAGTGTTTGTTACATCCGAGTCGTAATCCTGATTTAAGTCGAGAAGACATTGAAGCGCAGCTTAAAGAATATTTGTCTATTGATACCATTATCTGGTTGCCTCTAGGGTTATTCAATGATGAAACCAATGGACATATCGACAACATCTTGCATGTTATTCGCCCTGGCGAAGTGTTACTGACAGTCTGCTATGATAAAAAAGACCCTCAATACGCCATCAGTCAGCAGGCATTAGAAATATTGTCTAACGCGCGTGATGCCCGTGGTCGTAACATTATTGTGCATGAGTTGCCTATGCCTGGGCCGCTATTTATGACGGAAGAAGAAGCTTCAGGATTAGTACAGCCAGACCGTATGCAGCGCGTAACGAATGATCGTTTGGCAGGCTCTTATGCGAATTGTTTAATTTGTAATGGCGCCGTGTTTTATCCATTATTAGATGAAAAAAACGACATAATCGCCCATGGTGTCTTACAGGCTGCTTTTCCTAACCACGTACTTATAGGCATTCCAGCGCGTGATATTTTGTTAGGGGGTGGTAATTTGCACTGTATTACACAACAAATTCCTGCTTAGTTTTCTTGTTAAGTATCTGAAAAAAAATGCCTAGCAATCGCTAGGCATTTTTTATGTTTCTATAAGGACGGCTAAGTTAGATCAGTGTCCGGTTTTAATATCCGTCCATAATCGCACCATTAAACGATCGATTTTCAACCCTCTTACTTTCTGAGCGAACATTTTTTTCTTCACTTCATCGCTTGGATAAATGCCTTTATTATTCGTAATATCAGGGTCTTGTAGCGACATGGCATCTAAGTTCGGATTGGCATAAGCAACGTAGTTTGATACATCCGCAATGATTTCAGGGCGCAATAAGAAGTTGATAAATTTATAGGCTGCTTCTTTGTTTTCAGCGCCTTTAGGCACCGCGAGCATGTCAAACCAGATCTGTGTACCCTCTTTAGGAATACTGTATTCGATGTTCACACCGTTATCCGCTTCGATGGCTCGATCTTGTGCTTGAATGACATCTCCTGACCAACCAATGGCCACACAGATGTCGCCGTTAGCAAGCGCGCTGATGTATTGAGAAGAATGGAATTGACTTACATAGGGACGAATATTTTTGAGTAAGGTCGCGGCCTCACTGTCTAGTGCGTAGTCTTTCGGGTCGCGACTGTTTGGGTTTTTACCCAAATAGTTGAGCGTTAGTGGGTACAGTTCATCTGGTGAGTCTAAAAACATAACACCACATTCTTGCAGTTTGGCCATGTTCTCTGGTTTAAATACTAAGTCCCAGCTGTTTACAGGCGCATCTTCCCCTAATACTTCTTTTACTTTATCGACGTTGTAGCCAATTCCCGTTGTTCCCCATAAATACGGTACGCCATATTGGTTGCCCGGATCGACAGCTTCGAGGAAGGACAACAGTTCTGGATCGAGGTGTTTTAGGTTGGTTAACTGGTCTTTGTCCAGTTTACCAAACACGCCTGCTTGAATTTGACGGCCCATAAAAGAGGCAGTAGGAACCACCAAATCATAACCTGAACTACCAGCAAGGAGCTTTGCTTCTAGTACTTCATTGCTGTCAAAAACGTCTTGTATTACTTGAATGCCAGTTTCTTTTTCAAAACGTTCAATGGTATCTTCAGCAATGTAATCCGACCAATTGAAGAATTTTAGTGTTTCTGCAGATACAGAGGTGGCTGTCGTACCTAACGCACAGACGATACCCACAATCGGCAATATTTGGCGCATTTTATGATTTTTTTGTATCATGATTTGGTTCCTTCAATGATAAAGCTATATAAAACCACGCAAGGCTTTTTTATCCTTGTCATGATCTATAGCAGATTAAAAATGATTACACGTTGAGCAAAAGATGCTCTCGTTCCCAAGAGCTTATGACCCGGTTAAAGGTCTCGAACTCACTGCGTTTTACGCCCATATAAGCGGTAACAAAGTCATTTCCTAGGATGTCACACAATGGTTCGCATTCTTCCAATAGGCGCAAGCCTTCTTCTAGCGTTCGGGCAATTTCTACTTCCGGATAGTCGGATGGTGGCTCATTGTTTTTGACAGGATCCGTTGGCTGTATTTTTTGTTTCATACCTAAATAGCCACAAGCGAGAGTCGCAGCGATGGCAAGATAAGGGTTGGAGTCGGCGCCAGGAAAACGGTTCTCTATACGTGTGGCTTCTGGTGGTGCAAAGGGAATACGTAGCCCAGCGGTACGGTTATCAAATCCCCAATTCATATTGATAGGCGCTGCCATTTCTGGCGAGAAACGTCGATAAGAATTGACGTTTGGAGCAAAGAAAGAAATCGCATTAGGCGTGAATCTCTGTAATCCCCCTAAATAGTGGTAAAACAATTCGCTGGGTTTACCGTTGTCATTAAAAACGTTTTTCCCTGTTTTAACGTCTACTAAACTTTGGTGAATGTGCATTGAACTGCCGGGTTCATTTTTCATTGGTTTTGCCATAAAGGTCGCATAGACACCATGCTTAAGCGCTGCTTCACGTAAAGTACGTTTGAATACAAACACTTGGTCAGCGAGGTCTAATGGGTCACCATGAATAAAGTTAATTTCCATTTGCGCGGCACCTGATTCATGAATCAAGGTGTCAACATCCAAATTTTGAGCTTCGCAATAACTGTATAGCGTATCAATGATGCCATTGAATTCATTTACGGCATCAATACTGTATGAACGACGTGATGTTTCTCTTTTTCCTGAGCGCCCGACGGCAGGTTTCAGTTCATAGTCTGGGTCCGTATTGGGTTGGATTAAATAAAATTCGACTTCTGGTGCGATGATGGGCTTTAGACCTTCTTTTTCGTAAAGCGACAATATGTGGCGCAAAATAGTACGACTAGCCAACGGATGAAGATTGCCATCGGTGGTATAACAGTCGTTGATTACTTGAGCGGTAGGCTCGTCGGCCCACGGCACCATACGCAGTGTGTTTGGATCAGGCTTAAGCACCATGTCACGATCACTTGCGTCGATAATGTCGTAATGGTTGTCGGCCCAATCACCTGTCACACTTTGCACCAGAACTGTTTCTGGAATGCGACCTGTCTTCTCTGCAAGGAATTTGAAGGTAGGGTAAAACTTACCCCGTGCGTTCCCTGTCATATCTGCAAGTGTTGACTCGACTTCAGTAATTGCATGCTCTTTTAAAAAAGCTTCAAACGCTGTCATAACTCACCTTAAGTTGGCTGCTTCACGAATATTTTTGGAGCAGTAACCTATTAATTACTGCCTCTGAGTATCAAATTTTATTTTCTATTAACCCGAATAATGCTTCGGTTTAAACATTATTTTACTTTGATCATTAAATCAACACCTCGTTAAAAAATAAGTTCAGATTACAATTGACACTACCTATAAAATCGATCAATCATTCGGTTATTGAGTCTTGAACTATGACAGGAGTGCATCTTGAATAAACACGAACCATCGTATTATGAAGCCACGGCGAAAAATTTAAGAAGTCGTCCCCAATTGGTGGGCGATCACAGCGCTGACATTTGTATTATAGGTGGTGGATTTACAGGTGCATCTGCGGCATTGCACCTTGCTGAGGCGGGTTACCAAGTCATTCTTTTGGAAGCCAATGAAATTGGTTGGGGGGCATCGGGTCGTAATGGAGGGCAAATTTGCCAAGGCCATAATATGGGCCATGCTGATATGGTCAGTAAAGTAGGAAAAGAAACGGCTGACCTACTGTGGCAAACCTCAATTGATTCTGTGACCATGGTCAAGGATCTTATTACGAAATATCAAATTGATTGTGATTTAACAGCGGGCGTGTTGCACGTGGCCTCTAAGTCACGCCATGCCGACGAAATTAAAGAAGAGGTTCATTATAAACGCAGCATTCTAAAGTACGAGGGTGTCGACTTTCTCGATGCAAAGGCCGTATCTGATAAGCTTGGCACTGATCGGTATTACGGTGGTGAGTGGTACAAAGAAGGTGCTCATATTCATCCTCTTAATTTTGCGCTTGGATTGGCAAAAGCCGCAGAGGCTCACGGTGCTAAACTTTACGATAACTCAGCCGTATTGGAATATGTCGATGGTAAGAATCCAGAGGTAATGACAGCGAAAGGCCGAGTGAAATGTCGTTATTTGTTGTTTGCTTGCAATGGTTATCTTGGGCATTTAAATGGCCCCGCAGCACGCAAAATAATGCCTATTAATAATTTTATTATCGCCACAGAGCCATTGCCTGAAGCCGTTGCTGATCGTATTAACCCTGATCGTATAGCGGTTGCTGACTCAAAATTTGTGGTGAACTATTATCGCTTATCACGTGATAGACGCATGCTTTGGGGGGGAGGTGAAAACTACAGCCAACGTTTTCCTAAAGACATCGCTGGATTCGTCAAAAAACATATGGTGGCAACTTACCCAGAGTTAGGTGATTACCATATTGACTATGCTTGGGGTGGTACGCTTGCCATCACGCTTAATCGCATGCCGCATATTGCGCGCCAACAGGAAAACATATTTGTTGCTCATGGTTATTCCGGACACGGGGTGGCAATGGCAACCTATGCGGGGGCGATTTTTGCCAAGGCAGTACAAGGTTCGTTAGAAGAAATCGATGCATTTGAAAAGCTGCCTACCCATGACTTCCCCGGCGGTACATTGCTACGCTGGCCGGGGTTAGTTGCTGGCATGCTGTATTACTCGATGTTAGATCGTTTGCCGTGATTTGAAAAATGCCTAAGTATTGGTGTATTTAGTGCTCTTTGGTATGTGTATAATTTAAACAAATATTTGATGTATTCTGTTGATAAGGAAGCTACACCTGACCATGGCCACCCCCCCTACTACAATGAAAATTATGCAATCCGTTTCACCCCGCAGTGAGCCTGTTCAGTCTCGTTCTATTAAGCGTGCTCAGCAAATTTTAGATGTCACCAGTGAGTTACTTGAAACCGTTGGATTGAATGACCTAAACACAGCGATTATAGCGAAAGAAGTAGGCATTTCGGTGGGGTCGTTGTACCACTACTTTCCTAACAAACACGCCATTCTTTATGCCATGGGTAAGTCATGGCTCGACAGTATCGAAGAAGTACTTAAAGAGATCCAAGAGTGGGCTCTAGAGGACATGACACTGGCGCACTTTATCGATCAAGTAGTGGATATCAATCTACGTACCTACCGACAACAGCGTGCCGTATTACGCTTGGTACAAGCGATGTTCTCGGTGCAAGAATTGCGAGAATTGGACGAACGCCATGATGACATGGTGATCTCACAAATGGCCAAAGTGTTTAAGCGTATTGGCTTCAAAAAACATATTCGTGAGCGAGAGCGTATTGCACGTTTATATCTAGAAGTGACTCATAGCACGTATTTGGTCGTAGTAAACCAAAATGAGCGTCGTGCTGCGCGTACCCTAGCCGATCTCAAGTTGATGCTGACTTGTGTACTTGATCATCACCTTAATGAACCTGAATAATCATCTCTAATACAGACGATAACGGAATGTTAACTAACTCTTTTTTCTATCTAATGTATCCAGATGACTTAAGAATAAGGTAAAAATCTCAGACTGTGTTGAAGTGTCTAATCTGGCGTGAATATTTTTCCGATGAACTTTAACTGTCCCAGCACTGATTCCTAGCTCGCTGGCGATGGACTTTGACGAGTGACCTTTGAGTAAGAGTCCTAGAATTTCCTGTTCACGAGTCGTTAATACACCGTGAGCAAAGCTCTTAAGTGCATATTTGAGTGGGCCTGAACTAGAGGCTCGTTCAACAAACTCCCCTGCTTGCGTCAACCAGAATTGACGAATCAATGCTTCCAATATAGGGAAGACACTTTTCAAATTATTCAATTCTGTACGGCGAATCGATCCCACTACTTTTTGACGACCTAGTGAAACGGCACACGTTGTTGTTTTGTCTAATTCTACTAAGATATTAATCTCATCAACTAAATCAAAGTTACGGTAACAGGTTTGGTAGTACTGCGTTTCTTCAAATGAATCAGGTGCCATGTCAACCAAGCGATATACGCCTGGTGTAATACCTTGTTGGATGGCATTAAACAGAGGGTCTAGCAGGTAGGCTTGGTTTAAATACATCCTTAGAGTGTGGCTCTGTTCACTCGGGTTACTGGGATGAATTAAAAGCGGTTTTAGCGTTTTTTTATACGTGACCATGATGATGGTATCAAAATAGCAAAGCTTACTAAGAGCGCTTTCTAAAGCAATGGGAAAACTAGGTACTCGAATGTGATTGGCGAGTGAGCCAAGGTCTTTCATTAGCTCGGGTAACGATAATTGTCCTCTAAGTGTATTGCTCGGCATTATGTTATGTCCTTTCTCATGTACTGCTGTTTACAAGCAATACATGAGCGTGCGCTGAACTTGCTTTTTTTGAAACAAATATAAAATGCAAACAACAGGCTACTTTTTATTTGTGTGTGTCATTGAGATTAAATCGAATTTTTACTCGGTTTTGTTCTCGTCTTTAAAATTAAACGTCTTGCATAAAATTTCCATCGACTTTTTTATTCTTTCTGTAGTAAAAATGAATACTTAACCTGAATGATTTTTCGGCTTATGAAGATTCAAAGTGCAGAGGTGCAGACACTTTAAGTGATTCTTTATTAATACATATCAGTAAATTAGCTGAATGTGAAGAAAAGACGATATCTTTTTTAGAGTGATTTATATACAAGTGGTTTTATCTTTGCATATACCTACTCGGGGATAGTTACTCGTATCATTTGCTCGGGTTAAGGTAATTTATATCGGAAGAATTTGACTTTAATCATGTACAAACAACATTAAAATCGAATTAAAGCTCGATTATTAAGTTAATGATAGCGCCTTCTTTCACAGTTAGACTAATTACATAAGAGAACATTCTATGTCGGATATGTACGAAGGGAACAACGAGTTTGATCTGTTCATCACAGATTTAAACGGTAATCTACGCGGCAAGCGCATGCCCTCTAGTGGTTTAAAGAGCGTGATGACGCAAGGAGTAAAGCTTCCTCAATCGGTGATTGGTTTTGATCACTGGGGTGATGATGTTCTCGACAACGGCATGGTTTTCGAGACTGGTGACAGTGATGGTTTGTGCTTGGCAGTCCATCCTGAGCCCATCTCTGTACCATGGGCTGAGTCTGCTCGTGATCAAATTTTAGCCATGATGTACAACGTTGATGGCACACCATTTTACCCAGACCCACGCCAAATATTGACGCGAATTGTTAAGCGTTTTAAAGCGTTAGGTTACACGCCAGTTGTGGCAACGGAGCTTGAATTCTATTTACTAGATGGCCAGTCTGAAGCAAAGCGTCAACCTTCACCTCCTATCATAGTGGAAGGCAACGGTGTGCGTTTGAATAAAACAGATTGCTACTCCATCGAAGAAATGGATGGTCTAGAAGGCTTTTTCGCGGAAGTGCGTAGAGCATGTGAAATCCAAGGTATCCCAGCAGACACTATTATTTCTGAGTTAGGCCCAGGTCAATTCGAAATCAACATGAAACACAGTAATGATGCCGTTCAAGCGGCAGATCACGCGATTATGTTTAAGCGTTTGATCAAAGGCGTTGCACGTCAGCATGACTTCGGTGCCACTTTCATGGCGAAACCTTATGCGGATAAGAGTGGCAACGGTTTTCATGTGCATTTTAGTTTGTTGGATGAGCAAGGTAGCAATGTGTTCGACAACGGTACAGATGAAGGCTCCAGTTTGTTACAACAAGCGGTTGCTGGTTTGCTGAATCACATGTCAGATTCCATGCTGGTGTTTGCGCCCCACATGAATTCCTACCGTCGTTTTCAAAATGGCGCTCACGCTCCAACCTTTGCCAGCTGGGGGTATGAAAACCGTACTGTTGCAGTACGTATTCCGGAAAGTGACAATGTGGCACGTCGTATTGAACATCGCGTGTCTGGTGCAGATGCGAATCCCTACTTAGTATTGGCTGCCGTGTTAGGCGCTGCATTACATGGTATCGAAACCAAAATGTCACCACCACAACCAATCGAAGGTGATGCGTATGCTATGTCAGAACGTTTTGAACTTTTACCAAATCGTTGGGAATTAGCCACTGAGTCTTTTGCAGACAGCGCGTTCTTACGTGATTATTTAGGTGAAGAATTTGTGCGTGTCTACGGTGCAGCGAAAGAACAAGAGCAACAAAAAATACACGGCCGCATTTCCAATGTGGAATATGAGGCCTATTTATAAAGTGCTTTGCTGATTAGAACGGCATTAGAAAATAGAGCCCGATAGAGGCTTTGCTCAAAATAAAAAATCACATCACAACTGGAACCAGTCAATGACAATTGGCTGATAATTGGAGAATCTCACATGAAACGCAATGTATTGAGTTTATTGATCGCTGGCGCAGCCTCTACGTTCGCTGTTAGCAGTTATGCAGAAGATGTTTTAAACGTTTACAACTGGTCAGACTATATGGCGCCAGGCGCTTTGGAGCAGTTTTCTAAAGAAACAGGCATCAAAGTTAACTACGATGTGTATGACAGCAACGAAGTTTTAGAAGCAAAGCTGATGGCTGGTGGTTCTGGCTACGATGTCGTCATGCCATCTAACTCGTTTTTTGAGCGTCAAGTTAAGGCGGGTGTGTATCAAGCAATCGATAAAAGCAAGCTGAGCAATTATGGCAATCTGGACCAAACTCTGGCTAAGCAAATTGAAAAACATGATGCTGGCAACCTACACAATATTCCTTACGCTTGGGGGACGATTGGTATCGGCTACAACACCAAAATGATCGTGGAACGATTGGGTACAGCGGACATCGACTCTTGGGACGTCTTATTTGATCCTAGTATCGCGGCTAAGCTGAATGATTGTGGTATCGCTGTATTAGATTCTCCAGCGGAAGTGATGTCGGTAGTCAATAATTATCGTGGTATTGATCCAAACTCAGAAGACAAAGATGAGTTGGTAGAATCCACCAAACTTATGTCTATTGCTCAAGACAACGTAAAATATTTTCACTCCAGTAAATACATTTCTGATTTAGCAAATGGCGATGTGTGTGTGGCAATTGGTTATAACGGTGATATTTTGCAATCGCAGAGTCGTGCGGAAGAAGCGGGTCAAGGTGTTGATATCAAATTTGTCATTCCTAAGGAAGGCACCTTGGTGTGGTTTGATTTAATGGCGATTCCTGCTGACGCGCCTCATCCAGAAGCGGCGCATAAATTCATCGATTTCATCCTGAAAAAAGACATTGCAGCCGCTATCTCGAATTATGTTTTCTATGCAGTACCAAACACTGCAGCGGTATCGCTTTTAGATGAAGAAGTGGCGACAAATAAAGGTGTGTACCCAACTCAAGAAGTAAAAGAAAAACTGTTTGTGCAAATTGCTCATGCTGCGCGCTTTGATCGTTTATTGACGCGTGCTTGGACTAATATTAAAACCGGTCGTTAAGCAGCCTTCTGTACGGTGGGTGGTGCCTTGAAGCACCACCCTTCTCGAATATTATCATGCTGACAGGTGTGTGTTATGTCTGTGTCTTCTGTTTCTCCTATTATAACGTCTCAATCGTTGCCTGCTTGGCGCCAAAAAGACGCTGAACCGTTTGTTCGAATTGAGCAAATAAATAAAAATTTTGGTGATTTTGCTGCTGTAAATAATGTTTCTTTGGACATTTATAAGAACGAACTATTTTGCCTATTGGGTGGGTCTGGTTCTGGTAAAAGTACCTTATTACGCATGTTAGCAGGTTTTGAATCACCTACTTCGGGGCGTATTATCATTGATGGTGTGGACATGTCTGATGTGCCGCCGTGGGAACGCCCCGTTAATATGATGTTTCAGTCTTATGCCTTGTTTCCACATTTAACCGTAGAAGCTAACGTCGCGTTTGGTCTAAAACGTGAAGGCTTACCAAGTAATGAGGTGAAAAAACGCGTAGCGGACATTCTCGATATGGTTCAGTTGGGGCATCTTGCTCGTCGTAAGCCTCATATGCTATCCGGTGGTCAGCGTCAGCGTGTGGCTTTGGCCCGATCTTTAGTGAAACGGCCTAAGCTATTATTACTGGATGAGCCTTTAGGTGCCTTGGATAAAAAGCTGCGAGAAGAAACACAATTTGAATTGATGCGCCTGCAAGAAGATCTCGGAATTACCTTTGTTGTTGTGACCCATGATCAAGAAGAGGCGATGACGCTGGCGACGCGCATTGGTGTGATGAATAACGGTGTGATTGTACAAACTGCCGAACCTCATGAAGTGTACGAGCACCCATGTAACCGTTTTGTCGCTGAATTTATTGGTAATGTAAATTTGTTTAATGGAACGGTTGTCTCTGATGAGCGAGATAGCGCAACCATTCAATGTGATGATATTAATGGTCTTATTTATTTGAACCATGGAATTAGCTGCGCACCAAATCAAGCTGTCAACGTGGCGATTCGTCCTGAAAAAATGCGTATTACTCGTGATGTACTAGATGAAAAAAATAACGCCGCTGAAGGTATTATTACCGAGGTGGCGTACATGGGCAGTCAGTCGATTTACAAAGTGCGTTTATTATCAGGTAAAGAAATCCGCATTACTCAACCCAATACACAGCGTGATGCTGGTGAACGCCTGACTTGGGATGATCATGTCTATTTGTCTTGGGATGCAGATAGCAGTGTGGTGTTAGCCTCATGATAACGGCAACCACCAAAACAACACGCTCGAACCTATTGCTGCGTTTGCAAAATATTCGTTTGGGTCGCTGGCTTGTGATCTTAATGCCAATGTTGTGGCTGGCAGCGTTCTTTTTTATCCCATTTCTGGTGGTGTTCAAAATATCTCTTTCTGAAGCGATGATTGCGGTTCCGCCGTATTCTCCTTTGTTGGAGTGGGACCCAAGTAACGCTTACGCGACGCTGAAAGTAACGTTTGGTAATTATTTATTTTTGTTTGAGTCTCGCTTTTACCTAGATGCTTATCTTAGCTCCTTGCGTATTGCGGCCGTTTCTACCTTCTTCACCTTAATCATTGGTTTTCCGATTGCTTATCTCATCGCTCGTAGTGGTTCGATGGCACGTACGATATTGTTATCCTTGGTTATTTTACCTTTCTGGACGTCATTTTTATTGCGCGTTTATGCTTGGATGTCGTTGTTGAAAAAGAATGGTTTGGTCAACGACACATTGATGTCTTTAGGCTTGATTGATCAGCCATTGCAAATCCTACAAACGGATGTGGCTGTATATATTGGGATTGTTTATACCTATTTGCCGTTCATGATTCTGCCGTTATATACCACGTTAGAAAAAATGGATATAAGCCTTATTGAAGCCGCAAAAGATCTTGGGGCAAAACCTTGGCGCGCGTTCTGTCTGGTGACTTTGCCGCTGGCCAAACCTGGCATCATCGCAGGTTGTTTGTTGGTGTTTATTCCTGCGGTTGGTGAATTTGTTATTCCTTCGCTGTTAGGCGGCTCAGATACTCTTATGATTGGACGTGTACTGTGGGACGAATTCTTCCTTAATCGAGATTGGCCTTTAGCGTCTGCTGTCGCGATCATTATGCTGATCGTCTTGGTCGGCCCCATTATGTTTATGCGAAATGGCAACAAGGAGGCAATGTAATGAAAGATCATTCCTTAGCTTTAAAGTTCAGTGCAGGTTTTGGTTTCTTGTTCCTATACGCGCCAATTGTTGCTTTGATTATCTACAGTTTTAACGAGTCTAAACTGGTGACGGTATGGGGTGGATGGTCACTTAAATGGTACGTTGAACTGTTCCGTAATGAACAGATTATGAGCGCAGCGTGGGTAAGTTTAAAAATTGCGTTTATTAGCGCGACGCTTGCGTCGATACTTGGCACGGTAGCGGGATTTGTTTTGAGTCGTATGGGCAAATTTCGTGGAAAAACCATGATGGCTGGTTGGGTGACGGCACCTCTGGTGATGCCAGAAGTGATCACCGGTTTGTCACTGTTATTGCTCTTCGTAGCGATGGAGAGCCTGTTTGGTTGGCCTGCAGGTCGCGGTATGACGACGATTGTGATTGCCCATACAACTTTCTGCTTAGCGTATGTCGCGGTTGTCGTGCAATCACGTTTATCATCGATGGATGAAACGTTGGAAGAAGCGGCAATGGATCTTGGTGCAAAGCCTGTCTCCTTGTTTTTTCTGATTACTTTGCCATTGATTACACCCGCAATACTGTCTGGCTGGTTGCTGTCGTTTACCTTGTCGCTTGATGATTTAGTGATTGCTAGTTTCGTGTCTGGGCCAGGAAACTCTACATTACCTATGGTGATTTTCTCTAAAGTGCGTCTTGGTGTAACTCCTGAGATTAATGCCCTAGCGACGTTAATGATATTGGTGGTTTCCATTGCTGTGATTGCGGCCATTTTTATAATGCGTCGTCAAAATCGATTTCAAAATCCATAAGCGTTGTATTTCTGAGGTAAGTTATTAATGAAAATAGGAATTCTTGCAGCGGGCATTACGCCTGATGTATTACGCTCTAAGTACCCTACTTATGCGGAAATGTTTGCTCAACAGATTGCGGCCATGGAGCCGGACTTATCGTTTGAGATATTCGATGTGCGTTTGGACGAATTTCCTGAAAGCATAGATTGCTGTGACGCTTGGTTGATTACAGGCTCTAAATCTGATGCTTATGGAGATGACCCATGGATCACGCGTCTGTGTGAGTTTATTCGTGAAGTGGATGCCAAAAACAAAGTAATGGTTGGTATTTGTTTTGGCCATCAAGTTATTGCCCGAGCATTAGGCGGGCGTGTGGCCAAATTTGATGGTGGTTGGGGCGTCGGCGTTCACCACTACCAAGTAGCAGATAATATCGCGACACCTTTGGGCCGTAAAGACATTGCATTTTGTGCATTTCATCAAGACCAAGTGTTGGAAAAGCCTGAAAAAATGACAAGTTTTCTTAGTAGTGATTTTTGCCAACATGCTGGCTTAATCTACAAAGATCGAATTTTAACTTTCCAAGGGCATCCGGAGTTTTCTAAGGCTTACGAAAAAGAATTGCTTGATCTATACGACGGCGTCACTCTCACACCAGCGGTCGCTGCGAAAGCACGTCAAACCGTTGCGCAAGAAGGAATAGATAATCAGCAACTGATGGCGTGGATTGGAACATTCTTGAAAGGATAGTGTTACACAACCCCTAATGAGCAATCCCCAGTAGCGTATACACCAATAAGGCGCACCCGTAAATGGATGCGCCTTATGTAAAATTTGTGTCCCTTTCTTTTCTTAATACGGCTTACAGCGCCGCTTTGATACTGTCTTCAATGGATGTTGTAGGGCGTCCAATCAGTGTCGACAGATCTTTGCTGTCGTTGAATAAGGCACCCTTTGACGCGCCGACATCAGAATCCGCTAATATGCTAGCAAAGCCTTCGGGTAAGCCCATGCCGACTAAAGCCTTGGTGTACTCTGCTTCTGGAAGGTTTTGATAAATCACGGCTTTGCCGCTGAGATGACTGATTGCTTGAGCGTATTCACTAAGAGTGAACGCATTGTCCCCTGCTAATTCGTATACTTTACCAGCTTGATTGTCACGGGTTAGCACGACAGCCGCCGCGGCAGCGTAGTCTGCTCGTGCTGCCGCAGAAATTTTGCCTTCACCTGCACTGCCTTGTACCGCACCGTGCTCAAGTGCCATACCGATTGTTCCCGTGTAGTTTTCAGAGTACCAGCCATTGCGAAGTAATACATGCGGCACGCCAGATTCCGCTAATAGCTTTTCTGTCGCTGCGTGTTCTTCTGCCAAGATAAGTGACGAGGTATCTGCTTTTAAAATGCTGGTGTAAGCAATAAGAGAAACGCCTGCGGCCTTTGCCGCCTCGATGACATTTTTATGTTGAATTTCACGTTGACCGACTTCGCTAGAGGAAATGAGCAGTATTTTTTCTACGTTAGCGAACGCCGTCACCAAGGTATCTGGTTGAGTGTAATCTGCTTGGCGAATGTGTACGCCTTTCTCGGCTAGGTCTTTTACACTGTCGATATTACGAACGGCTGCAACAATGTTGCTGGCGGCTGTTTTTTCTAATAAAGATTCAATGACCAAACGGCCAAGTTGACCTGATGCACCTGTTACTAAAATCATGGTTCTCTCCTTTGAGTTTTAAGTTGATGAGAGTAGAATAAATCACTAACAAACTTTTAGTAAGTACATACAAAAAGGTAAGTATGAAGAAAAATCATTTAATTGAAGATCAACGAGAAAAGTCCGGATTATCAGCGCATTTTGAAAGAGGCAATGTATTTTCTGATCAGTGCCCTTCTCGGGATGTGTTGAAGCATGTGACGAGCCGTTGGGCTGTGTTGGTTTTACTGGCATTAAAAGGCGGTGAAACACATCGCTTTAGTGAACTGCGTCGTACCATTAATGGCGTTAGTGAGAAGATGCTTGCACAGACTCTGCAAGCGCTAGAGCAAGATGGTTTTGTATTGCGAGTGGCTTATCCTGTGGTACCGCCTCATGTGGAGTACAGCTTGACTGAGAGTGGTATGCAAGTAGCGGAACATGTGGTCGGATTAGCGGATTGGATTGAAGATAATATTTCTACTATTTTAGAAACTCAATCTCGGCACATTGAAAAAATCAGTGTATAAGCTGTTTTGCTTAGCGGTTTAAAAGGTGTAAATAGGAAGTGAGTACTTACATATAGTTACTTTTCATAACTTTTTATAACATCTTCTATCCTTTGTTCTTAAAAGGGCTCTATGCCAGACATTGCATCAAAGTGGTTTTGCCTGAGCCGTTATGTCCAAGGATGACACACACTTTATCACTAGGAAGTCGAAGATTTGGAATATTCAGAATCTGTCGTTGGCTTCGTTCAACACAAACGTGTGTTAATTCAAACATGTGGCTCCTTGTTTGGCTTTACTTTGCTTGGCCTTATGGCCACGAGGACAATCTGTGCAGAGTGCACCGTCATCACGGCGAAAATGAAGGCAACAGGTACGACGAGTAAAAATGACTTTGCCTGTATCCTGTTTTAAGCGCTTTATGTTATCTGTTGGTAGATCTAGATACTTTGCCCATAATTGATATTCATTTTGAATATCAAAAAGGCTTGTCGATGCTCCAACGGCTGTCACCATGGTCGTCATAATCTGGTCGGCTAACAGCGCTTGATACAAAGCTTGTCGTCCACCAAATTGATTGAGGTGGGCGGTTTGTAAGGCATCAAATAATGTTTTGAGTTGTTCGGCGGTGTGCTGCACTAAGGCTTCATGTTCACCTGCTAGCCACTCTCCATCGGGTAAAGCATAGCCAGCCACATAAGCTTGCTGCTGAGTTTGATGCAATCGTCCTAAACTGTTTGGAATACGTTTTAGGTGATAGACGCAAATCAACGCCAAATAAATCGGTTGCCAGCAGCTTAATCCCCATGACCTTATGCGCCAATAAGGCGCACCCGCTTCCGGATGCGCCTTTTGTAAAGTGAAGTGCAAATTCGCTAAGAAAGGTTCTGCACAAGCCGCAGATAAAAGGCTTGGATCTTCTTCTAAGCCAGCATCTAGCTCAACACCTTGTAAAGGCGCTAGATACTGTTTGCTCTCCAAAAAAAGACGGCTTAAATGTTTCCTCATCTTATTTACTCAACATGTTAGAACGCATAACGAGCGCTGATTTCGAAAGATCGCTGGTCGCCAAACCAACAATTAGATTCGTCATAACAACTGTAATAGGTTTCATCCAGCACATTTGATACGGCCAATTTAACGCTGGCCCCTTTCCATTGAGGAGTCAACATGGCTAAGTCATAACCAATGGAGAGATCCACTAATGTGAAGGATGGTACCGTGTTGGAGTTCGCTGCGTTCAATTGCATTTTTCCGACATAACGAACGCCAGTACCAAAGGATGCACCAGCCAACGCGCCTTGCTGTGGCGCATAGGTTAACCAAGTATTCAACTGTTGCTCTGGCACCCAAATGGGTGTGTTGCCTTGGATTCCGCTGTTGTCTTTGGTGACTTCCACATCTTGTCGTGTGTAAGCGGTTTTGATTCTGACATCGCGAGTGATGGCTTGTTGAAGCTCTAGTTCGATGCCTTGTGACCGAACCTCACCGACTTGAATTTTGTCATAGGCTGAGCCATTTGGGTCGCGTGTTAATACGTTACTTTTGACGATTTCAAAAGCGGTTGCGCTGGCGATTACGTTATGACGTTTGTATTTTAGTCCTGCTTCCCATTGGTCTGCGGTGGAGGTATCAAATGTATTGCCATTACGATCTGCTCCTGTGATGGGTTCAAAGCTTTGCGCATAGCTTACAAACGGAGCAATACCATTATCAAATTCGTATAGTGCGCCGATTCTCCCACTGAATTGGCTTTGGTCTACTTTTGTGTTTGTTTTGCTGCCATATTTGAGACCTTTTTCTGTTGCTTTAAAGCTGTCGTAACGTCCGCCTGCAATGAACACCCATTGGTCGAAGCGTATTTGATCTTGTAGGTAGAGGCCGAGTTGTTCCTTTTCGATAGTAAAGTCACTGCTGTAACCAGAGGCGGCAAAGTCGAGATTGCTTTTTACTATCTGCTGGTGGTTTGGATTATAAAGATCGATGCTTGGCGCTACGGCGTCTTCATATTCAATATCGGACGTGAGTGTTAAGTAGTCCACACCGACCAATACATTATGCTCAGTATTGCCAATATCAAACACACCAGAGAATTGGTTATCGACATTCAAACCAGTAGAGGCTTCATCGGTGAGGTATGCTCGACGATTTAATGTTCTTTCATCGCTGTCTAAACTTGTTGAATAGGTATTTTCTTGAGCGGCTTTTGCCGTTGTAAATCGGGTATTTTGTAAAAAGCGCCACGTGTTATTTATTGTATGATCAAGTTTGTAACCCAGTAACAGCACGTCACGGTCATAGGTTTCCCAGTTTGCATCGCCTGCGTAACTATCGGAGGATAATTTGCCGTTGATATTGTCGTAGACAGTACCTTTCGAAGGCAACGCGGAATAGACGCCCATGCTTGGGTCTTGTTGGTAATACATATTCAAGTTCAGTTGTGTATCGTCGCTTATTTTAAGATCAAGAGACTGTGCAATCATGATGCGTTTTTCGTCCGAGGTCACCGCTTGCCCTTCTTTCTCGCGAATTAAAGCCACGACACGGTAGTTCATCAGTTCATTCAATGCGCCCGTTGAATCGATGGAGACATCGCGTTTCTTATCGCTGCCTAATGCTACTTCGACGATGCTTTGATCGGTCGATTGTGGTGCTTTACTGATCAGGTTCACCATGCCGCCTGGTGGCATGGCACCGTACAGTGTGGATGTTGGTCCTTTAAACACTTCTATTTGTTCTACGGCCGCCATGTCAATTTGTGGTTGTAAGTTCCAATCGTTATAGAGCAACTGCAGGCCATCATAGTACGCTTTGTCATTTTGGAACCCACGGATATTAAACAGGTCTAGGCGCGTTACGGCACCACCTCGTAATTCGGTATTAATCCCCGAAGAATAACGCACCGCTTCCGCAACCGTTTCGATACCGCGCTGTTCTAAGCTGTCCGCATCGATAATAGAAATGGCTTGAGGTGTTTCTTCTGGGTCTAATTGCGTTTTGGTTGCTGTGTTGCGATAAGTCTGCCCTTTTACTTCTAAGGTACTTAACTGATCTTCATTAAGAGAGATTGCTTTATCTGTGCCTATTGTTGAATCTGTCATATTCGCTGCCAACGAATAAGTCGACGCGCTTGTGATCGCCAAGACCAGTAATGTGGGAGGAAAGGACAAAGCCGTTTTCATTTTAACTCCGAGGATTGAATAAGTTTATATTTGAGAATGACTATCATTCTATTTATTTCTCAAAGAAAAACTTAACTTTTTGGTGCATCTTTACGTAATCGGCTGTTTTGTTGTCTCTATCTTGGCTTAATCGGCAACCAATATTCCATGTAGCTTTGGGGGCTTTTAGGGTCGTAATGGGAGTCATAAACTTCTAATTCGTAGCCTGAAATCCCATCGTAATCGGACTCTGGAAGCCAGCGATGGATAAACCACTCAACGGCTTGTTCAACCGCGGCTACTTTGCCATGAACGGGAATCACGGCGTATTCTTGCGACGGCACGTCAATGGTGTCATACGTGTTTTTAGGTTGGCCTAAATACCCTGCCCAGTAACACATTTGGTCTGGGTTTTGAGGGTGGTAATGTGTGTCTATGATGCCGATGGGTTGAGCAGTAGGAGCGAAATATTCGTTTTTTGTATCTATGGTTTTCCAAAGCTGTGGAACACGCTCTATAAAATCTGGTGTCGAAGAAAATGGTCCGTGTATCCAGCCATGCACACCATTAAGTTGGAAAGCATCGCGGCTTTCGATTCGAATCTGAGTAAAGGCTTTTGGTTTATCACCAGCAAGCGTTTTTTCTGTCCGGTATTGTAAGGGTGTGCGCAGACCTTGGCGCTTTCCTCTTAGGCGGTATTCACGAGGCGTGCAGTTAAACATATTTTTGAAAGCGCGACTGAAGCTAATTTCTGAATCAAAGCCACACAATATGGCAATGTCTATATGCCTTTTTGGGCTCGAAAGTAATAACTCTGCGGCTTTGCTTAAACGTATCTCTCTTATGTATTGCGCGACGGTGAGCCCTGTTGCCTCACCAAAGACTCGTTGAAATTGCCAGTGAGACCAACAGCTTTTTTCAGCCAGACTTGCGACATGAATAGATTCATCCAAATGCTCATGAATGTAGTCTAAAACTTTTTCAATGCGAGTGAGTTTGTGTTGCAGAGGCATAATGTTCAAATATATAAATAATAATGATTATCATCCAATTGATGCATCATTGCCAATGCTTGTGTATCAATTTGGCTATCATTTTCATAAAGCATTGTTTGACGCTAAATAAGCTTGTCGAGGTAATAGAGCTATTTTCAATGGGTGTCTATTAATTAATCAAGTTGCATGATTAAATCAAATTATGCTCGTTTATTCTGACGGGTTCGAATTCTTAACCGCTTCCTAGGTTCATTAGGTTGTTTCAACTCCAAATAATAATATGGATTCAGCTATGAAAGAATTAGCGCGTACCGCTACTTACTGCTCGATGTTTGTGGCTGCGGGTGCTGTGAGCGGAATACTTGGCCCAAGTCTTATTTACCTTGCTGATTTGATTCATGCTTCAGTGGCTGAAATCTCAGTCGTCTTTGGTGCACGAGCCATCGGTAATATTCTCGGCGCTTTGTTGGCAGGCCGCATGTTTGATCGCTGGCAAGGTCATCATTACTTGATTCTTATGTTGGCACTGGTCATTGTTGGACTGGTATTGGTGCCCTTTTCTATTAATTTGCCGATGTTGGTGGCTTTATTCTTTTTGCTTGGCGCCGCGGAAGTCTCCGTCAATGCGGGTGGCAACATGATGATGCTGTGGCTACACAAAGAAAAAGTGGGTTCTTATGTGACCGTGCTTCATCTTTGTTACAGCACAGGCTGCATGATTGCGCCTTTAGTGTTGGTTTTCAGTGAGTGGATGGGCCAAAATTATGGCGTCGGTTATTGGTTGTTGGCGTTGTATGCTCTGCTGCTGCCCTTCTTATTATGGCGTCAACCGAGTCCACGTTTTCAAGCTCGTGAGAGCGAAGTGGTACCGGAAGCCAGACAGAAAGCGACGTTTCTGGCTTTTTTAACAGTGATCTTTGTGTATGTGGGTTTTGAGATCACGATCGCGGGCTGGATCAGTACCTATGGTATTTTGATGGGCGAAGGCCAAAACCAAGCGGCGGTACTGGTGTCTTGGTTTTACGTGAGCTTGTCGCTTGGGCGTTTAGTGTCTGTGCCGCTATTACGCTGGATACCGTTACAGCATGGTTTATATGGGCTGATCTTTTTTAGCATTATTGGCTCTGTACTTATGTTTGCTTTCCCTGATCTTTCTCTTGTTATTGTTGCCCTTTGGTTAGGCCTTGGGTGTTCTGCGATCTTCCCCATGTTGTTTGCCTACGCCAGCAGCATTATGTCTTTGAATGGAAAACGAACGGGATTGATTTTTGTATGCTGCGGATTAGGTGCGTTGGTCGCGCCTTCATTGACGGGTCCCATTATTGATGCTTTTAGTGTGTCAGCCTTTCCCGTAGTGTTGATTGTGTTGGCGTTACTGATGTGGGTAAGCTTTCGTCGTTTAGAAAAAATGACCACTTAGGAAGGTTTAAATGTAAACAAGAGTAAGTGTTCACTTACTCTTGTTTACATTGTTATTGGTACTTGTGAAGTGTAGCAATGGTGAAAGCAGCCAGATCGGTATAAATGTCGAAGTAGAAATCGATGCTCTTATATTGCGTCTCACGGCCTTTTCCAGTCAACACTAATACTGGCGAACAACCGCGTAAATTTCCTGCCTGAAGGTCTCTCAGAGAGTCTCCAACCATAATCGCTGGGCTGTCTTCGAAAGAGACACCGAGCTGTTTTTCAATATTTTCAATCATGCCGCTTTTGGGTTTTCGACAAGTGCAGTTATCGTCTGGACCATGAGGACAATATTGAATGCCTGAAATGGTACCGCCCTCTGCTTCGACCAGTGCGGTCATTTTATCGTGCATGGTATGCAGTGTTGTTTCGCTGTAATAGCCACGGGCAATGCCAGATTGATTGGTGACAACAAACACTTTAAAGCCTGCTTTTGACAATGCGGCAATGGATTTAATACTGCCGGATAGGGGTTGCCATTCGTCAACAGATTTGACGTAGGCATCAGAGTCTTGATTGATGACGCCGTCTCGGTCTAACAAAATGATGGGTTTAGGTTGCGTCATGAAAATACCTTAATGATGAATCTAGAGAATGAGTGTGGCTATTTGCGTTCACCGATATCAGCGAAGTTGGCGTTGCGACAAGCAAGGCCAAGGTCACGTGGCGCGAGCCCAATATCCAAACCTCGTTGTCCGCCGCTGACGTAAATTTTTTCAAAAGCCTGAGCACTTTGATCAATGCATGTCACAAGGCTTTTCTTTTGTCCGATTGGACTGATGCCGCCGATCAAATATCCCGTCAGTCGTTCTGCTTCTTTGGCGTCGGCCATGCGCAGCTTTTTCACCTTAAGTGCCGCGGCGGCACGTTTTAAATTCAACGTGCCAGTCACCGGCACAATGGCGACAAAAAATTGTTTATCGTCACTGACTAACAAGGTTTTGAAGACACCAGCAGGATCAAGATTTAGCTTTTGAGCGGCCTCTTCGCCAAAGTTAGAGCAATCTCGATCGTGTTCATATTCATGAATACTGAACTCGATTTTTTGTTTCTTTAATTGATTAATAGCTGGTGTCACCTTTGCTTTGCCTCTACTTTTGCCAAAACATTGGCGTGAACAAAACCAATAGAGTGAAGACTTCTAATCGGCCAAGCAGCATAGAGAAACACAACATCCATTTTGCTGGATCACCAATATTAGTATAGCTGGCCGCTACATCGCCTAACCCCGGACCAAGGTTGTTTAGTGTCGCGGCGACCGCTGACCACGCCGTTACTTGGTCCAACCCTGTCGCCATTAAGCCAATCATTAAGACAATATAAACTAGCAAATACGCAGAGAAGAATCCCCATACGGCCGACACGACTCTTTCTTGAATCGCCTTGCCGCCGACTTTAACGGGGATAACCGCATTAGGGTGTATCAGACGTTGTATCTCACGGATGCCTTGTTTGAGGATCAATAGAATACGAATAACCTTCATACCTCCACCAGTCGAACTGGCACAGCCGCCGACAAATGAGGTGACAATTAATAAGAAGGGCAAAAAGTGTGGCCAGCTAGAAAAGTCTGATGTGCCGAAGCCGGAGGTGGTCGCGATAGACACACTTTCGAACACTGCATAACGCAGTGACGTGTCCCAGTCATAAGTCGACGTCATGGCCAGTACCAGAGTGGAAAGAATGACGGTGCTGGAAAGAATCAATAAAAAGAAACGTGCTTCAGGGTCTTTGAAATAGTGCCATACGCTCTTGTGACGCCAAGCGTAAAAATGCAAAGCAAAGTTGAAGGCCGACACAATCATAAAAAAGGTACAAATCATCTCGATCGCGACACTGTTGAAGTAGCCAATGCTGTCGTCGTGAGTCGAGAAGCCGCCAATGGCTACGGTCGAGAAGCTGTGACAAATGGCGTCGAATAAGCTCATACCAGCGATCCAATAGCCTAAAGCACAAACACCCGTTAGCGTCGCGTAGATGTACCAAAGCGCTTTGGCTGTTTCGGCAATGCGTGGCGTTAGCTTGGTATCTTTTACCGGTCCTGGTGTTTCTGCACGATACAGCTGCATACCACCGATGCCTAACATTGGCATAATGGCTACGGCTAATACGATGATCCCCATGCCGCCTAACCAAGTGAGTAGCTGTCGATAAAACAGAATAGACTGCGGAAGATCGTCGATGCCCGTGAGTATGGTTGCCCCGGTTGTCGTGAGCCCTGAAATGGATTCAAACAAGGCATCGGTAAAGCTCAGATCTGGATTTTCTGCTAAGAAAAAAGGCACAGAACCAAATAACCCCAGTACGGTCCAGAAGAGGACGGTTACTAAGAAACCGTCGCGAATTTTTAATTCACCACGCTCGTTACGAACTGGGAACCATAAAAGAAAGCCGCCTAATAAGTTCACGCCAAACGCATAAAGAAACGCATTAAGTGCACCATCAGAATAAATCAGAGAAACGATAATGGGCGGGATCAGCGAGACACTGAATACCATTACCAATAATCCAATGACACGTAAAATGACACTAAAATGCATACTTACTTCCTAGAACCTGATTTTTCATTTATCAGGCCATTGTTAAAAATTCTGGCGATAACCGTACTTGGCTTTTTACTGGCATTACTTTTTGTCTTATCTTTTTGCTCTAACAAGAGTCTCATTAAAAGAAACTTAAACCCACTTGAAAGAGCTGCTCTACCGCTGGAATTTGTTTTTTATTGGTCACAAAGATGATCACGTGGTCTTCTGCTTGTATAACCAATTCGCTGGTGGCGACGATCATATCGTCTTGGCGAACGATGGCGCCGATTGTTGCACCTTCAGGCAAGTTCAAATTAGCGATGCTTCGGCCGACTACTTTTGAGGAACGATAATCCCCGTGCGCTACCGCTTCCAATGCTTCTGCTGCGCCTTTTCGCATCGAGTGAACATTCACCACGTCTCCGCGTCGAATATAGCTTAATAGCGAGCTGATCGTGGTTTGTTGAGGCGAGATAGCTATGTCGATCATGCCTTCTTGTACGATATCGACATAAGCAGGATTGTTGATAATCGTCATAACGGTACGAACGCCCAATACTTTCGCCAGCATGGACGACATGATATTTGCTTCGTCATTGTTGGTCAGTGCACAGAACACGTCGGTGGATTCGATATTTTCTTCAAGCAGCAACTCTTGTCTCGACGCATCACCATTTAGAACAATCGTGTTGTCCAAGGTCTCGGACAAATAACGGCAGCGCTCAGGGTCTCGTTCGATGATTTTGACGCGATATTCTTTTTCGAGACTTTGTGCCAAACGCTCACCTATGTTGCCACCGCCCGCAATAATAATGCGTCGATAAGGTACGTCCAACGGACGTAGTTCACTCATTACATCCAGTACGTCCCGTTGAGCCGTCAGGAAAAAGACTTCGTCGTTGGCTCGAATATAGGTATTGCCATCAGGTGAAATGGATTTCCCATCACGATAAATTGCCGCGATACGTGTTTGAATGGATGGCATGTGCTCTTTTAAAAAACTGATGGGTTGGTCGATTAAAGCCCCCCCTTTTTCAGCCTTAACAACGACGAGTTGTACTCTGCCTTCAGCAAACTCCATAACCTGCAAAGCGCCGGGGTAGCGAATCAATCTGCTCAGGTGTTTCGTCACCTCTTTTTCAGGGCTGATTCGAACGTCCATAGGTAAGGCTTGATCGCTAAATAGCTCTGGGTATTTGGCATAAGCGCTTGAACGTATGCGGCCGATCTTAGTGGGCGTCTTAAATAAGGTATGAGCGACCTGACAAGCGACCATATTGGTTTCATCTTGGTTGCTCACCGCGATCAGCATGTCGGCATCATTGCAGCCGGCTTGCTCTAATACATCTGGGTGTGAGCCACTGCCTTCCACCGTTTGAATGTCGAGACGATCTTGCAATTCTCTAAGGCGGGCTAAATCTGTATCAATGACGGTAATATCGTTATCTTCACTTGCTAGGTTTTCTGCAAGTGTGGCGCCTACTTGGCCCGCACCTATAATGATGATTTTCATAGTCTGCCTTAGAGCGTTATTGGTTTTTGGCTCTTTGTTTAGTTTGTTTATTCAATTGTCAAAGTGAGTTGTGATGCCTGATCAAGCGTACATATTTTTACTTTAATGGCGTAGTGCAAGTTTACCCACATAAAGACAATTATTTAACTTGAACTTGAGAAATACTCGTAATTAATTTTGCTGAGTTTTTAATTAAGCTTCTTTATTAGTTTGAGCGTTATGAAACAGAGGAAACAACCTATTAGCCCCGTATTAAACTAGAGGGCGTAGCGTAAAAAAAGCCCAGTCAACTGTGTTTCATGTGAAACAATTGATTGGGCTTTTTTGAAAGTTGCTTATGTATTATAGGTTTATATGGTTCAACCAGTGCCTATATTTTTTTAAGCAGGCAATAATAGAATCCATCGTGACTTTCTAAGCTAGGAAATAGCTGACGACCGTGACTGACTGGAATCCCCCAGTCTAGTGCGAAGTCAGCTGCTAGCGTGTTTAATGGAACGTCTGTCGCGTCTTTTTGGTCTTCAAGAAAACGCTGAATTTGTAGCTCATTCTCTTCTGGCATTAAAGAGCATGTTGCGTACAACATAAAACCGCCTGGTTTTAGTGTCGTCCAAACACTGTCCAGAATTTCACGCTGAATGCTAACCATCTCATCAATGTCTGCGGGTTTGCGATTGATCTTAATGTCTGGGTTACGACGAATCACACCGGTAGCAGAACAAGGTACATCCAACAAAATCTTGTCGAAATGTTCGCCGTCCCACCAAGTGTCTAATTCACCCGCATCGGCACAAATCAGTTTTGCGGAATAGCTAAGGCGCTCAAGGTTGGATTCGATTTTTTCCATACGCCAAGGTTCAAGTTCCACTGCAGTCAGTTCGACGTTGTCGGCTTTTTCTAGCAAGTGTCCTGTTTTACCACCTGGTGCTGCGCACGCATCGAGTATTTTATCTCCGGCTTGTGGTGACAATATATATGCAGAAAGTTGTGCGGCTTCATCTTGAACGCTAACAAAACCGTCTTCGAAATTAGGTAACTCTGTAACGCGTACTGCATTTCTTAGGTACAATGCGGCGCTTGAAAACTCACCCTCTGTTGATTTTATCCCTTTTTCCATCAGCGTCGCTTTGTATGTTTCACGTGAAACTCGGCTCTCATTCACCCGTATACACATTGGTGGGTGCGTGTTGCTTGCTTCTATGATTTCTTCAAGCTGATCTGGCCAATGTTTGTTAAGACGCTTAACCAGCCATTTGGGATGGTTGTATTCAATGGATGGCATTGCTTCTAATAGTTCAACAATGTCGTCGGCCTCACGTTGATAGCGACGTAGGACTGCGTTCATTAGCTTGGTTGCCCAATCTTTATTAAGCAGTCTACATGCTTCAACCGATTCGTTAACCGCTGCATGGTCAGGTGTGTTCATGTAGGTTAACTGATACAAACCTAAAAGCAGCGTTGCGTATAAATCTGTGTCCTTTTCTTCAAAAGGATGTTCTAACAAATGCAACGCGATGCTGTTCAGTTTTGGATACTGACGGCAAACACCGAAACACAACTCCTTTAAAAGAGGAATGTGTTCGCTGGCGACATCCAATTGATGACGAGCGAGTTGCGTGCTGAGCGACCCTTGCTGAAGTAAAATATTGCTGATTACTTCAATCGCCACTTGGCGGGCGCTGTGCTGAATAGACGTTGTGTCTGATGACATAGTGTTTTTTTGACTCATAATGGTTGCTCGATAAGACCAAGGCGTTGGCCAATTTCTAATGCCGCTTTGTGTTTTCCATTGAGCGCATCTTGAATTTTCATGCGCTTGCCGCCGGCAAATTGAATGTCTGTGATCAGGATAGAACCCTGCCCTGTGGCCACGATTATCCCTTCTTTACTGACAACTAAAATATCGCCAGGCGTGGACGCTTCATCGCTGACGCTTGCAATGTGCGCGGCATGAATTTTCATCACCCCCGCAAGACTGTTGGTATAAGCCACAGGCCAAGGCGATAAACCACGAATTTGACGCTCAATCAATTCTGCCGACGCAGACCAGTTTATGTTCGCTTCTTGCTTGGTGAGTTTTGCGGCGTAGCTCGTCAGGCTGTCGTCCTGTACTTCTGGTACGAGTGTATTTGCCTTCAGCATTTCCAATGCTTCGATTAAGGCGTCGCCTCCGATCATAGCTAAACGGTCATGCAAGGTTGCTGAGGTGTCTGTTGGTTTTATATCGCAAAGCGCTTTTAACAGCATGTCACCCGTGTCTAAACCAACGTCCATTTGCATGATGGTGATGCCCGTTTCGCCATCACCTGCTATCAAGGCTCGATGAATCGGTGCGGCACCGCGCCAGCGTGGTAACAATGAAGCATGTACATTTATGCAGCCCAGCTTGGGCGTATCCAATACGGCTTTTGGCAAGATGATACCGTAAGCGGCAACAATCATGAGGTCAGCGTTAAGCTCAACCAGTTGCGCTTTATCTTCATCTAGTTTGAAATTCAGCGGCTGAAAAACAGGAATGTTATTGGTCAGTGCAAGTTGCTTTACAGGGCTTTGTACTAGCTTTTGGCCACGACCCGCTGGACGATCGGGTTGGGTATAAACGCCTACTACGTCATACTTGTTCGTGGTTTTTTTTTCAAGTATAGCCTGTAGACTGGCGGCGGCGAATTCAGGTGTGCCGGCAAAAACAATACGCAATGGTGATGTTGGCATAAAGGTTCCTTAACAAAAAATCAGGCCAAAGCCTGATTTTTAAAATACTTGTATCAATGATCTAGACGTTCAAAAGGTCTAATCGTGCCTAAAGCCGGATTGCTTAACCTTCTTTTAGGGCTAACTTATGGGCTTTTTCAAGTTTGCTTTTGATGCGATTACGCTTCAACGGCGATAAATAATCCACCATCAACTTGCCATCAAGATGGTCCACTTCATGCTGTACACAAACGGCCATCAACTCATCCACTTCCATTTCAAAGGGGTTGCCATGGCGATCAAGCGCCTTGACTCTGACTTTGGCTGCACGGTAAAGATGTTCATAGAACCCGGGGACAGACAAACAGCCTTCTTGAAATTCGTTAGGCTCATCGTCCAATACGTCAAACTCTGGGTTTATAAAAACGATCGGCGCGTTGCGTTCTTCGGAGAAGTCCATCACGACAAGGCGGTGATGGTAATCCACTTGCGTTGCGGCTAAGCCCAAACCACTCTCGTCATACATGGTATCTAACATGTCGTCGATTTTAGTTTGCAGCGCGTCAGTGAACTGGGTAATTGGCTTCGCAATTTTGCGTAAGCGTTTATCTGGGTATTCAAGTACGGTTAATACAGTCATGATCTTTTCCACGATGTGTCTTTGTTCATGAGTGGAGACGCTCTCTCCAACTCTTTTCATTCTGTCTATTGTAACGCAACTCTGTCTATTGAGCAGTCTTCTCGTGGCGGTTTTTTGGTCAATATGATTGAATGGCCTCCATAGTCACAGTCTATTTAGGCTTGGATTGGTATTTTAAGTAAAGCGTTGGGCAAGGAAAGCCCAGATTTTAATGAGGCGATTACCGTCTCGTCATCCGGATAAGCAAGGAAGCGTTTTGTTATGGATACACCTTATGCTGCAGGTCTAACTCAAACCGATTGGTTATGCCTTAGTTTTTTATCGGGTATTGGCCCTGCTCGACTATCTCGCCTTTATACCTATCTAACGCAACTCCACTCAGATACATCACAGGATCAAACGAAAACAGCATCGTTTTTTGAAACAGATAGCAATTCCCCCGACATCATTTCGTACGATATATTGCGAGCGCTAAAATGGCCTGAGGTAACAGCGCGTCAGGCAATGGATTACCTATCCACGGGCACATTAACGGAGGAGCAAGTCATCAAGCGCGATCAATCATTGTCGTGGTTAATGGAGCCCCATCATTTCTTAGTGCTGCAAGAAGATCTATTTTACCCCAGTGAATTGAAAGAGATTAGCGTGGCGCCTGCTTTTTTGTATGTTGAAGGTCATCGAAATGCATTGGCGTTGCCTAAAATTGGCATTGTTGGGGCGCGAAAATGTACTCGCCATGGACGGGATATAACCTTTCAGCTGGCCGAACAATTGGCGTCTCATGGCATTTGTGTGGTCAGCGGTGGTGCCATTGGCATTGACACCGCTGCACATCAAGGCGCTTTGCAGGGTAAAGCAACTCCAACCATAGGCGTTATGGGGACCGGTTTATTGCACCGTTATCCAACTCAAAATACCGCATTGTTTGAACAGATTGTAGAGCAAGGTGGTGCTTTGATTAGTGAATACCCACTAACGACAAGTCCGCGCCCTCACCTCTTCCCGCCACGAAATCGAATCATCAGTGGTTTGAGTATGGGCGTGCTGGTCGCTGAGGCATCAATTAAAAGCGGATCATTGATCAGTGCCAGTTATGCCGTGCAGCAAAATCGAGATGTGTTTGCTTTGCCTGGCCGTTTGTCAGATAAACAGTCGGAGGGTTGCCATCAGCTTCTTCGACAAGGTGCAACCTTGGTTCGTAATGTCGACGATATTCTTGAGGAGTGCTCTGCAACGTCGTTGATATTTGAAAATACCGCCGTGGCACAAAATAAAGCGGCAGAGCGAACTGTCGTCCACGGAAGAACGTCGCTTCACGGATCATTTCATCAAATACCTGAGTCAGCATCTGAAGGCGCAAAAACGTTAGCGATAGCATTGGAAAAAGAAGCAACGGCAATGGATTTTGATGCCTTAATACGTTTTACACAAATGAGCGCTGGCATGATGATGCAGGCGTTAATGGAACTGGAACTGTCTGGGTGTATTGAGAATCGTGAAGGGCTTTATGGGCGTTGCTGATTTTATTGTCTAAAACCCCATGTGGTTAATAAAAAGAGACGCTAAGCAGGCGCCTCTTTTTTATTTTTAGGCTAGTCAGAACCACTAAATATATCGTGCTTTAGCTGCTTAATATCACGACGCTCTTTTTTATTTGGCTTATGGTCCGTCATGATTCGACCACCGAAGGATTTGTTTTCGAGCGCGCGCTTTTCTCGTTTCTTAATTGACTCGGCGGTTTCTTCATACAAGAGTTGTGCTTCTGGCGCGCCACGACGCTGTCCGCTAATGGCTATGATTTTTAGTACCTTTTCATCCCAGCCAGCTCGTATACCAATCAAGGCTCCGACTTCGACATTGCGACTGGCTTTCCCTTTGCTGCCGTTATAGGACACCTTGCCACCATCAATGGCTTCTTTGCAAAGTGAGCGAGTTTTATAAAAACGTGCGGCCCAAAGCCACTTATCTAAACGAACGGCTTGTGGTGCCGACTGCTTTTCTGGTTTACTCATAAAGAATGCGTTGACCCTATTCTGTTGTCATATTTGAGGCTGTTATGCAGGACATTAGTAAACACCCAATTTTCCAAGCTCTTCAAAAAATAATACACGATGCCGCCGATGTGATCATGGACATTTATCAACGTGCTGATTTGGGTATTGAGCAAAAACTGGATGATAGTCCAGTGACGGCTGCCGATCTAGCTGCACACAAAGTGATTCTAGCAGGTTTGCAGGCGCTTACACCGGATATTCCAGTCTTGTCCGAAGAAGGCGTCGTTTCGTTCGAGGAGCGTTCTGGGTGGCCCATGTTATGGATTGTCGACCCATTGGATGGCACCAAAGAATTTATTAAGCGAAATGGTGAATTCAGCATCAACATTGCTTTGGTCGAAAATGGCGTACCTATTTTAGGTGTTGTTTACCTACCAACCACGAGCGAAGGGTATGTCGGTGTTACTGAATCGTGGAAAGGCTTACCGGTTGGTGCGTTCAAATGGCAAGGTAATGAATTTGAAAGTATTAAACTTCGCGATCCGCGTGATCCGATTATCGTGATGACAAGCCGTAGCCATGGCCCTGCTCTACCCGCCGATCTAAAAGCAACGTTAAAGTTGGCTTATGAGCAAGTTAGAGAGTTACCCAAGGGCAGTTCAATAAAAGGCTGTCGAATAGCAGAAGGCATTGCGGATTTACATTTACGTCGTGGTCCGACCAGTGAGTGGGATACGGCTGCTCAGCAGGCGATAATCGAAGCGGCTGGCGGTATGCTTGTTACCCCAACGGGACAACCGTTTCGCTACAATCAACGTAAAACATTACTTAACGGACACTTCTTTGTCTCTGGGCCTGAACTCGCCCCAAGCGTTATTGACTGGTATAAAAAACAAGACTAAGGCGATTGGCTTAGTCTTGTTACCCTTCTCTTTTCCTTTTTAGTACTCACTCATCTTTTGTGTCACGTGAAACAATTGTTAACTTTCCCTAGTATGCAAACCACTGTTTAGACGCTTAACAATGCGTTCTTGAGCGCGTTTTAAGAAATCATTTTGCAGTGGCTGAGTGAAGGATCTGGCGATGGCGACGGTTCCCACTAAAGACACCACTGTTTCTTCCGCTAACGCATTGGCGTCTTGGCTACCGCGTTTTTTCAAAATCCCCGCAAGGCGTTCGACTAAACTGTCGAAGCAAGCTTGATAGGCTTGGCGAACCTTTTCTTCTGTGTGTGCGGCGTCCGTCACTAAAAATTCCAATGGAGACGGGTGTTCTTTATCGCTTTTACTCCAGCTCAAATAACGCGAGACGAGCGCTTTTAAATGCGTTTCTTTGTTCTCGGTTTGCTTGTCATCGCGAGCCCAAAAAGCATGTGACGTAGCGAATTGCATCGCGGCTTCGTACAAACTGCTTTTCGCTGAAAAATGCGCGTAGAACGCCCCGTGAGTCATGTTGGCTTTTTTCATGATCTGTGTGAGCGTGACGCGATCAAAACCGTGCGAACAGAATAACTTAGCGGCGGCTTGTAAGATGCGCTGGCGAGTTTGTTCTTTGTGCTTTGGTGTGTAAGGCATGTTTAGTCTCCTAAACGTAATCTTTGTCTGTCGATTAATACTCTTCGAACGACCCCTTTTTTTAATGACATTGTACAAGGGGATTTTAATATTATCTTGATCATATAAAGACTCACTCTAGCATAGGGGCTTTCTTTGTGCAGAAACTTAAGAGGGTTTTCATATGTCGCTTAAAGACCGAATTGTTATTACAGGTATGGGTTTGGTGTCACCACTAGGTTTGGGCGTGGCATCGGTTTGGGATCGATTGATACGGGGTGAGTCTGGTATTCGATTATTACCAACCACACTGTCCGATGGTTTGAACACGCACATTGCTGGACAAGTGCCAAGTCACACGGAGCAGGACAATGGTTTGAATGAATCGGACTATCTGTCACCAAAAGATCGTAAGCGTGTAGATCTGTTTACATTATTCGCTTTGGCGGCGGCCGAAGAAGCCCTAACCCAAGCGAACTGGCAACCAACAACAGAAGAAGATCAGCAAGCAACGGCGACCATTATCGCAACCGGTATCGGTGGATTACCAACCATCACCCATGCGCAATCGGTATTAACCAATCAAGGCGCGCGTCGTTTATCACCTTTCACTGTGCCAGCGTTTCTTGCCAACCTCGCGGCAGGGAATGTATCGATCAAATATGGTTTTAAAGGACCGATTGGTACACCGGTGACCGCGTGTGCTGCGGGCGTACAAGCGATTGGTGATGCGATGCGTCTGTTGCGTACGGGTGAGGCGAAAGTTGCCTTGGCTGGCGGTACAGAAGCTTGTATCGATCCATTGTCTCTGGCAGGATTTGGTGCGTTGAAAGCGCTTTCTACTCGTAACGATGATCCTACAAAAGCGTCTCGTCCGTTTGATAAAGACCGTGAAGGGTTTGTGATGGGCGAAGGTGCGGGTTTAGTCGTACTGGAAACCCTCGAACATGCGTTAGCGAGAGGCGCGACGCCCTTGGTGGAAATCGTTGGTTACGGTACCAGTGCGGACGCTTATCATCTAACTTCTGGTCCAGAAAACGGCGAAGGCGCGGCGCGTGCAATGCAAACGGCATTGACTATGGCGGGCATTACGGCGGATAAAATTGGGTATGTGAATGCACATGCAACGTCTACACCTGTTGGTGATCGTGGTGAAATCAATGCACTACGACGTGTTTTTGGTGAGAAAATTAGTGACGTCGCCATCTCTTCAACAAAATCTGCGACAGGTCATTTGCTCGGCGCCGCGGGTGGTGTGGAAGCTATTTTTAGTGCTCAGGCGCTGAGATCCGGTGTTTTACCGCCGACCTTGAATCTGCATGAACCAGAGGAAAGTATGGCGGATTTGGATCTTATCCCATTGGTTTCACGTGAAAAAAACGTCGAATACGTGTTGTGTAATGGCTTTGGTTTTGGTGGCGTAAACGCGGCGTTGATACTTAAACGTTATTAGGCTTCGGAAAAAATTCAGAAAAACACTCAAAATAGAGAACAAAAGAAGTAAAGCAAAGAACGAAAAAAGGCGACTCACTGAGTCGCCTTTTTTATGACCGTAATGTTTATTTAGCCATCCATTAGTTTGTTCGGCAACCAGGTTACCAGCTCTGGGAACATCATGACGATGATCAGAACCAGCAGTTTTAGCAGAACAAAAGGCAAGATGGATTTGTAAATATCCAACATGGTAATGCCCGGCGGCGCGATGCCTTTTAGGTAAAACAAGGCAAAACCATAGGGCGGCGTTTGCACGGCAATCTCGATGTTCAATATCATCAAAATACCAAACCAAATCGGATCGTAACCCAACGAAACGGCAATGGGTGTGAAGATAGGCGCACACATTAGAACGATAATGAATTCATCAATAATGAAACCAAGCAACAACATGATCAGTTGGAAAAGCATGATCACCATGATCGGCGGTAAGCCTAAATCTTGCGTAAAGCTGGCCACCATGTTTTGAACGCCCATTAACAAATGGAAGTTACTAAACACAGACGCGCCCACGATGATCCACATCGCCACACTGACTAGCAACGCGGCCTGCATGCCTGCTTTTTGAACCATACGGGGTTTGAATCGCTTAAACAGAATCGCAAGAACGATGGCTCCAACAACACCAATCGCACCCGATTCGGTTGGTGTCGCAATGCCCATGATGATGCTGCCCAAAACCGCCACGATCAAAAGCAAAGACAATAAGCCGTCACGCGCCGTCATGAACTTTTCTTTAACCGTCGGCTGCACTTCCGGTATTTTGTCCATGGGCGCGCGGCTTGGGTTTAATTTACATGAAATCACCACGTAGGCGATCAATAGAATGATGGTGATAAGCGCAGGAATCAAAGCACCAATAAACATACGGCCAACGGAGTTTTGTGTCGATGACGCAAACATGATCATGGGAATGCTTGGCGGAATCAAAATTCCCAAACCGCCACCGGCCATGATGACACCCAATGCAAGACGTTTATCGTAACCGCGCTCCAACATAGGACGCAGGGCAATACTGCCCGATGTCATGATGCCAGCACCGATAATGCCAACCATCGCACCAATCATAGAACACACCACGATCACGCTGATCGCTAAAGAACCACGTACTCGACCAATCAACATTTGGCTTGCACTGAACATCGCATCACCAATGCCTGAGCGTGTTAATAGTTGCCCCATGTAAATGTACAAAGGAATAGCTAATAAGATAAAACTAAAATGGGTGTCTTCTAACGTCGTTGGAATCACATTAAAGAGAGCATCTCCCCATGTGACGTATCCAACCGCCATAGCAATACCGCCCAATGCCAAACCGACGGGCGCACCTAAGGCAAAGGTAACTAAAATACAAAGCAGTAAAACGCCCGTTAGAACTTCAATGCTAATCATTTGGCGTTTCCTCTGTGTTTCGTAAAGAATCGGGTAATAAGTTTTTTCCGGTGATCAAGTGATAGCACTCTTCTATCCAGTCGCTCGAAAGTTGTAACGCCAACAAAATACTCGCGACGGCCATCATGACCCAATAATGATGCATCTGCGGCGCCCACTCGCTTTGGCGGCGATAATTGAACTCGATGGCTTCTTCGAATTTACCAATGCTCATTTTGAAAATGATGAGGACAAAGAATATGGCGAGTGTAAAAGACAGCATGTTGAAAATATTACGAACGCGAGGTGATACCTTGTTGTATAGAATATCGACGTTAATATGAGCACGTTGCTGTTGAGCGTAAGCTCCACCTAATGCAGCGATGTAGCCAAACAAAAACAAAGAAAGGTCATAGGCCCAAATGGTAGGCTTATTTAAGAAATAGCGAGAAAAAACCTCAAAAGCGACGACAAAAGCTAAAACCGGCATGAGAAAAGAAACAGATTTACCAATAAAGCTCACCAAGGCATGGATTGCTAAACAGTAACGCCTGATAACGGTTTCTATCATTATTTTTTTACCTTTTAAGGTGGGTGGAAAAAGAAAAGGAGATCAAGTGCGAACATGATCCCCTTTTCTTATCGCTCTACAGACCGATATTAGTTTGCTTCTTTACGAAGAATATCGATTAGTTCTTTGCTGTATTTGTCAGCGGCAGAGTATTCATCCCAAAGACCTGCGCCTGCTTTGGCCCACGCTGCTTTGTCAGCATCACTAGGAGCCGCACTCCACTGAAGGCCTTTTGTTTCCATTTCAGCAACGGCTTGAGATTCCCACAATTTAGACTTTGTCATTTGCTCACGAGCATGAACGGTCGTCGCGGCAGAAACGATCGCTTGAAGATCAGGCGTTAGTTTTTTCCATGCGCTGCGATTTACAATAATAGGTAACACTTGAGCGCCTGCTAGAGGAAGTGGGTACATGTATTTCGCGACTTCAACATGGTTACCATCGCGGTGATCAATCATGTTAGAACCGATAGAGCCGTCGATTACGCCAGTAGAAAGACTGGTGTAAATTTCAGACCATGCAAGGGACACGGGTGATGCACCAAGATTGCGTAGGAATTTTCCGTACGCGCCTGGCGCACGGATTTTCAAACCTTTGAAATCTTCAATCGAATTGATAGGGTCTTTCGTAATAACGTAAACAGATGGCTGAATGTACGGGTCAAGCCATACTAGACCTTGTTCGCCATAGGCTTTTTTCAGAATCGGCGCCCAGCCTTTTTCTTGGAAAAGCGTGGTTAGTTCAGCGGCATCGCTGGTGCCACCTGGTAGACCAATTTCAACCAAGCCTGCAGGAAGTTCACCAGCGTGCATAGATTGGAAAGGTGCGCCCATGGTAATTAGGCCTGTTTTTACGGCACCCAAAATGCCAGAAGTACCCACACCTTCACCAGAATACAATACTTGCACTTTGATTCGGCCATTGGACATAGTCTCGATGTTTTTTGCCAATCCTTCGTACACTGCGCCATACGCTGTGCCACGACCGTATAGGTTAGCGAAGCGCCAGTTATAGTCAGCAGCATGCGCAGTAGAAGCGACAGCGCCTAGACCTAGCGTGACAGCCAAAGAACTCGCAACCAATCGTTTTTTTACTTTTAGTATCGCTTTAATCATTGAGTTACCCCGAGAGAAAAAGTGCATGAAAATATCACATCCTGTGATGGTGTGAAGTCGTGTATTCGATACTTTCAAAAAGCCAACGTGCATTAAAGCGCGTAAAACCTATCTAAAGTTTTGTCAGCACCAAACAATCAAAAAGGGCAAAAACCTTATAAATCAGTGAACTAACGCATAGACGACGCACAAAAACGATACGTCATGTTCTATTTTGGTGCAATCCATAGATTAGGTGATCACATCAATAAGGTGAATAATATTGATCTATCGTGTTGAAAACGTGCATTATTTTTGCTTTTTTCAATGCAGGAATAAGCGGTTTGAAGGAGGGGGATTATTCGCACCAAATTAGGGCTCTCTAAAGAATCAGACAAGCCCTAAATTGGGAGTGGATCCGTTATGCCACGTCGAAACGTTGTATTTGGTTCGCTAATTCTTGGGTTTGGTGATGCACATTTTTATTGGCCATTTGGATAGATTGTGTGGCGAGGTGGTTATCTTTTATATCGTGAGCAATGATGTCCATGTCCTGTGCCATTTGAGTGGTGGTCAGCGCTACCTCTTTAATCGCTTGGGTGATTTCCAACGTGTTGTTCATTGCTTCTTGTGTGTGTTTTTCGATTTCATGATTGATCAAAATGAAAAAAGGCCTGTTTATCCAATAAGATAAACAGGCCTAAAAACGTACTGGAAGAACGAGATGAAGCGCGTCACGATTGCGCTTCATCTCTAAGGTTTGATCGAGCGGTTACCCATCTTCCTTGAACGCAGAGAAACCCGACCATAACAAGTGCTCTGCTGTAACCGCACCTCTACCTTAAAGAAGCACAAAGCGTGATGAAAGTAGGATAAACCGACGTAAAGTTAGAGAATCAGCGAACTTATTGTCTTCAGCATTGAATATGATGACGTAAAGGCGATGAATCAGAGCGGATGACAAATTTGTTTGTTCAAAGCCGGCTCGAAACCCTAAAATGCCGCTTAAGCTGAGAACGACTATTGGGAGAGACGATGAATGTAAAAAACTATTCACTGGGTCAAGTGGGTGATTACGAGATCAAGCAGTTGAAAGTGTTTAAAACCGTGGTGGATTGCGGCGGGTTTTCGGCGGCAGAAACGTCACTCAACATTGGTAGATCGACAATTAGTCTGCATATTTCGAATTTAGAAGCACGTCTTAATCTTGTTTTGTGTAAGCGTGGTCGAGGTGGTTTTTCTCTTACCGAGGAAGGCGTTATTATTTACAAAATGACTGAGAACTTACTTGAATCACTAGACACATTTCGAACGACGGTGAATAACTTAAACGCCAGCTTAACGGGCAAACTTCGCCTTGCTCTCTCTGATAAAATCAGCCTTGATCCTCGTAGCCACTTTCCTGAACTCATTCAGCGTTTTTCTAATGAGGCACCGGAAGTTCTCATTACGACTAATGTCTCTTCGATGTCCAATATCGAACGCATGATACTGAACGATGAAGCAGATATCGGCTTTATACCGTATCACCGTAAACTGGATGGCCTTAATTACGTTCATTTATACAGCGATGATTGTTATCTCTATTGCGGAAAAGATCACCCATTGGCAAGCATGTCATCTAAAGGCCAAGAAGCTCAAGCAGATCAATACCCTGCCACCCATGCTGGTTTGAAACCACACGAAGCCGTTAGTGAACAAATTTCACACATGAACCTCACCGCAATTTCCTATTTTTATGACAGCCGATTAGCGTTGATTTTATCGGGTAAATTTATTGGTTTTCTGCCAGAGTATTATGCTCACTCTTATGTAGAGAAAAGCGATATTGTTGTGGTGGCACCGAATGATCGTTCTTATACGCTTGGCGTCGCCGTTATTTGTAAAAAAACGACGCAGCCCAATAAGCCTCGTGAGTTGTTTCTCAAAGTATTGCACCAAACCGTAGAAGAATTAATTGTGGCTCCGTATTAGTCGTAAAATCGAGTATAATTATTTTTTAGTTTGTATAGAAAGACACTTTTGGTTTCATTATGAAGTCATTACTTGTCCTTAATTTATGTATCAAGTGAGGGTAGAAAATTGGCTCAAAAGAGGGCTGTCGTACGCCAAAGTTTGCCTGATGTTATCGCTACTGATTTGCGTAATCGAATTTTGTCTGGTGACCTAGCAGAAGGTGATCTTATTCGACAAGAATTATTGGCTGAAGAATATGATGTGTCACGAATGCCGGTTCGAGAGGCATTGAAACGGCTTGATTCGGAAGGGCTTGTTGTTTTTATCAACAACCGAGGGGCTACCGTTACAAAGCACTCCTTGGCTGAGATCGCTGAATTTTTTGATGTAAGGATTCTCTTAGAAGTTGATCTGCTTAAAAAGTCCATACCGTTAATGGAAGAACACCACTTTGATCAGTGCAGCGACTTACTTGATGAAATGGAAGCGTCATACGCCGCTGGAAACGTGGCTGACTGGGGGCCATTAAATGCGCAATATCACGCAATGTTGTATGAAGCAGCCAATCAGAAATTGACGATGCAACTCCTTGAACGCGTGAGTATGCAGGCAAATCGATACGTCAGTATGCATATCGATCAACTCAGAAAAGCAGATAACGCTGAACATGACCATCGATCTTTATTAAATCTAGCTCGCTTACGTGATGTTGATGGCGCTGCGAATCTATTAAGAGCCCACCTTGAAAACACCAAACAACAAATACTAGAGTTGATTGCGGTAACACGCTCTAAGTAATCTACTTCGTGTTAACTGAATACTGTTGCTAAGGAAAGGCAACGCTATTCAGTCCCTCTTCCATTGTTTACTTTACTCGTGTGTTTTAAAGGTTTTACGGCTTCTTTTATGATGCGTATACGCTTATTACTTGTACAATTTGTATTTTTGGATACAATATCCATATATTGATTTACTTCAAACGAATACTAATGGAGCAAGAACAACATGACTTTCATGCCACATGGTAAACATTTAATCGCTGGACAATGGGTCGCCTCAGATCAAACGTTCCTATCTTCTCCTGCTACTGGCGAAGCGCATGCCTTTGCAAAAGGCTCTGTCACCAATGTCAGCGACGCCGTTGAGGCCGCAGAATTGGCTTTTCTCGAGTATGGCTATTCTTCACGTGAAACACGTGCGAGTTTTTTAAACGCCATTGCTGATGAAATAGACGCCCGTGGTAATGACATTACCGCCATTGGTTGTGCAGAAACGGGGTTGCCTGAAGCCCGATTAATCGGCGAACGCGGACGCACATGTGGTCAGTTACGCTTGTTTGCACAGCATATTCTTCAAGGAGACTATTTAGATAAGCGCCACGATGCGGCTTTGCCAGAACGTCAGCCTCTTCCTCGCGCCGATTTAAAACTTATACAGCGCCCTATTGGCCCTGTTGCCGTATTTGGTGCGTCAAACTTCCCATTGGCCTTTTCCACCGCCGGTGGCGATACCGCTGCAGCTTTGGCTGCCGGTTGTCCCGTTGTCGTAAAAGGACACAGTGCACACCCTGGAACCGGTGAAATTGTGGCCGAAGCCATTCACGCGGCCATCACAAAATGTGGCATGCCGGCCGGCGTGTTTAGTTTAATTCAAGGCGGAAATCGTGAAGTCGGTTCTTCATTGGTACAGCATCCATTGATCAAAGCGGTCGGTTTTACGGGTTCTTTAGCGGGAGGCCGTGCTTTATTCGATTTGTGTGCCGCACGTCCTGAGCCGATTCCCTTCTTTGGTGAATTAGGCTCCGTTAATCCCATGTTCTTGTTTCCCAATGCCATAGCAAACCGTGGAGACGCGTTGGGCAAAGGCTGGGCCGCTTCTTTGACGATGGGAGCCGGACAGTTTTGTACCAATCCTGGGATTGCCGTGTTACTCGCTGGTCCTGAAGCGGACGAATTTGTAACTACTGTGAGTGATAATCTATCATCAGTACCCGCTCAAGTAATGTTAACGGATGGGATTGCGGAAGCGTATCGCGCTGGCCAAAAACGCATTGCGGCGACGACAGGCGTACGTGAAGTACTGGCAACGTCTTGTGAGTTGCGTGATGCAACACCGTATCTTTACGCTACAACAGCGGCGGAATGGCTGAAAAACAATCAACTAGCCGAGGAAGTATTTGGCCCATTAGGGGTGGTTGTTTTAGCCTCTTCGGTTGAGGAAATGTTGCAAGTTGCCAAAAGCTTAGAAGGCCAACTCACTTGCACTATCCATTTGGATGAGTCTGATATTCGTGACGCAAAAAGCTTCCTTCCTGTACTGGAGCGTAAAGCGGGTCGTATCTTGGCGAACGCCTTCCCTACCGGCGTGGAAGTGTGTGACAGCATGGTGCATGGTGGGCCGTATCCAGCGTCTACCAATTTTGGCGCGACGTCAGTAGGAACAATGTCGATTCGTCGATTCTTGCGTCCAGTGTGTTATCAAGATATCCCAGCGGGATTATTACCAGCAGACCTTATCTAATAGCACCGTTTATTAGACAAAAAAAGCCGCGCCAAGAGCGCGGTTTTTTTTGCCTGAACCATTAGAATTTACGCAATTAGGATTTACGCAATGTGAGAAGCTCTTCGTACAGTGTTCGAGGAATCTCTATCGCATCACGTTTCATGTTGTGCTCGCGAGCCACATAGCGTCGCTGAGAGGGTAGGCGTGCACCTTGATCAATAATGTCTGCAAACAATCGCTCTGCTCGCTCATCATTGGCAACGGCTTTGCCACCGCTCAATAAATTCGGATCGATCGCGATCAGTATTTCACCATGATAAGGCGCTTCGGGTTTGCCTTCGGCAAAGTCCATACTTTCTTTACTGGTAAGGTCGTCGATAAGCGGCCCTGCAAGTAATTCAATCATGATCGACAAAGCAGAGCCTTTATAACCACCAAACGTCAGCATGGCGCCATTCATCGCGGCTTCTGCGTCTGTGGTTGGTTTTCCATCTTTATCGATAGCAACGCCTTCTGGTAGCGCCTTTCCCGCTCTGCGATACAGTTCAACTTCACCTCTGGCAAATTGGCTAGTGGCAAAATCAAAGGTAAAGGGATGTTTGCCTCTGCGCGGCCAGCTGAACGCTAAAGGGTTGGTGCCTAACGTACCGCGAGTACCGCCTGCAGGGGCGACCCATGCATGACTGGGAACCATGGCAATGGCGGCCAGTCCGGCTTCAGACAATTTTTCGACTTCAGGCCAAAGCGCAGAAAAGTGATAGCAGTTATTAATTGCCAGCGCGGCAATGCCGTTTTTCTTTGCCTTTTCTATTAATTGTGGAAGCGCGGCCTGTAAGGCAAGCAAAGACATTCCCTTGTTGGCGTTGGCTCGAACCACCGAAGGGCCTGCGTCTGTGATGGTGGGTACTGCGGTGCCATCGATGCGTCCAGACTTGATACTTTCAACGCACATAAGTAGGCGATGAAGGCCGTGAGAGTGGCAATCATCTTGCTGACAGGCGTACATGATATCTGTGATGGAACGGGCGTGGTCTTCGTTAAAACCATTGTCCATGAGTATCGTTTCGCTTAGCTCACGCATTTCAGCCAAACGTAGGGTGACGTTATCGCTCATACTTTCTCCATTATGTTTTATTATTCTTACTAGGAGGCTAGGCTCCCCAAGTATCACTTAGCTTATAACCTTCAGGCCACGGATCGTCTGGGTCTAACATATGCTGATGTGTGCCTGTAATCCACCCTCGCCCACTGATTTGTGGAATCACGGCAGGGTGACCATTAACCTGAGTGGTTTCAATAATCTTGCCATTAAATTGCGAACCGATGATGGACGTTGCCATGAGTTCTTGCCCGACTGTCATCAAGCCTTTGGCGTGCATTAGCGCCATTCTAGCGGAAACCGCCGTACCGGTTGGGGAACGGTCGACTTTGCCGGGTTGGATCGCGACCGCTGATTTACTACTAAACCCCTTGTCTGTTGTTTCGATTGGACCACAAAAAGCACAAAAAGAAATGTGTTTCCAATTCGGATTCGTTGGGTGGGTAAAGCCTAACTGCTCGTTCGCAGCATTGGTGATTTTCACGCCCAGCTGAGCAATGGCTTTGGCTTCACTTTCAACAATATCAAAACCTAACGATTGTGCGTCTACGATGACAAAACTGTCACCGCCATAAGCCGTATCAACCATAATTGTACCTAGCCCTTCGACTTCTAAAGGTACATTGATCTTATCGACAAAGCTTGGAACGTTTTGCACAAAAATGCGCTGAGCTTTGCCGTCACGACATTCCGCGCGAACATATACGAGCCCGCCGGGGGCTTCTAAAACGATGTCGGTGTAGGGTTCTTGCATCGGCAAGATCCCACTGTCTAAAAGAACCGTGGACACACAAATAGAGTTGGAACCAGACATAGGAGGCGTGTCTTCTGGCTCCATGATAATGAACGCGGCGTCAGCGTCAGGGTGCTTAGGTGGCACCAATAAATTCACATGGCGAAATACGCCGCCGCGAGGCTCGTTCAACATGAAATTACGTAAGGTTTTATCTTTTTCGATGAATGAACGTTGTTCCCACAAGGTGTTTCCTGGCGGCGGCGTCACGCCACCAACAATCACATCACCGACTTCTCCTTCGGCATGAGCGGAAATAACATGGATCGTTTTACGACTGCGCATAGGCTTGGATATCCTCTAATGTCTGATGGATTATTGGAAACGTGTTGCAGAATAAGGCCGCATTGAAATACTGATTTGCCTTTCAGCCAGAAGATCGCTGACTAACTCGGCCGTACCGGCGGATTGAGTGAGGCCTAAATGGCCGTGCCCAAAGGCGTAAATGACACGTTTAGACTGAGTAGCGTAATCAATCACCGGCAAGCTGTCTGGCATGGATGGACGAAATCCCATCCACTGCTCTCCTCCTGTGACTTTTAGTTCGGGTAAGAAATGAGCGGCTTTATTGAGCAGAACATCGGCGCGTTTATAATTCGGTTTAAGAGACAGGCCGCCGAGTTCTACGGCGCCACCGACTCGTATGCCTTGCCCTGCTTTCGTCACAACAAAGCCGTGGTTACTGAACGTTATGTGGGTTTTAAGATCAAACGCGCCTGCTGGCAACGTCGTGTTGTACCCTCGTTCGGTGTCGAGCGGTAAATTGTCACCTATTGATTGCGCTAATGTTTTTGACCATGCGCCTGCTGCGATCACCACATAGCTTGCTTCATAATCTTCGTCATTGCTTTTTAAGAGGACGCTGTTGTCTTTTAAATCAATGGCGTTGATGGACGCAATGCGTATTTGACCACCTAATTTTTTGAACGCGTCTGCTAAGTATTGTGTCCATTGGGCGGGGTGGACGACGTTTTTCCATTCTGGGGTAAAAGCCGCATGGGTAAAACGAGGGTGAATACCGGGCTGGATTTTAGCGATGGCTTCGGGGCTTTCTAGAAACTCGAATAGGACGCCGTGCTCTTTGCGTGTTTGCCAACCCGCGAGGCTTGCTTTGAATTCGGCGGCGCCTTCATAAAGTTGTAACTGCCCTTCTCGTCGAATCAACGACTCACCATTGACGGCTGTTATTTGACGTTCTAACGCGGCTTTCGATAACGCCATCAAACTGGCTTGTGCTGTGAGAGCAGCTTGGTATTTGTCTTTCCAACTGGCTCGCCAGAACTGGAACATCCAAGGAAGAATTTTTAACGCGTAAGCTGGGCGAAGTGATAAAGGGCCAAGGGGATCAAGGAGCCATTTTGGGGCTTTGCGCATAATACCAGGCGTGGCAAGTGGTATAACGTCCGCAAAAGCGAATGCCCCTGCGTTACCTGCTGATGTTTCAGCGGCGACGCCTTTCCGATCTAGTACAAGTACCTGTCTGCCTTCCGCCTGTAATTTAAGGGCGGTACTGATGCCAATAATGCCAGCACCAATCACAATAACATCCGGTTTTATTTTGTCGCTCATAGTGACTCCTTGCTCGTTTTAGCACCCTAATACGATGCCTTTTTTGAGAGGATCGTTTGGGTTATTGATGAGTGTTGCTTCACGAGTGATAAAGGCCTGACCGGTAATAGACGGCACAATACTTCCTTTTGGAGCGGTTGGGCTGGTGGACAGTTCGTAACTCAACGTATAACCACTACCAATGGTGCTTTCTTGATAAATTTCCTCACCAGGGGCAAGTCGATTATCGGCCGCAAGGCATGACAAGCGGGCGGAACAACCGGTTCCACAAGGTGATCTATCATAGGCATCGTCTGGGCATAGAACGAAATTACGCGTGTGTCCTTTCTCAGTAAGCGCAGGGCCATACAGCACAATATGATCGATAATGCCGTCATTTCCCCCTTTAATACCTTGAGCGTAAATGGCTTCTCGAATGGCAATCCCTGCTTCCGTTAAACCACGAATATTGCTTGGTAGCACGGGAGTGGGACTATCATCGACCATAAAGAACCAGTTACCGCCGTAAGCAATATCACCTGTTACTTTACCAATGCCTTCCACTTCTAACGTGATGGCTTTTTTGAATCGGTAACTGTCGATGTTTCTTACGGTTATCGTATTTTTATCGCTCAGTGTGACTTCAACAATGCCGACCGGTGTTTCTATTTTATGGGTGCCAATGCCAATTTTACCAATGTGAGCCAGTGTGGCGGCGACACCAATTGTGCCGTGCCCACACATACCAATGACCGCCGCCGCATCAAAATAGATAACACCGGCGACGCATTCAGGGTTTGTTGGCTCGGTTAATAAAGCACCAACCATGGCTTCTTGCCCATAGGGTTCAAGCACCACAGAACGATAAAAATCTTTATATTCAGTTGCTAGACGTGCTGCCCGTTCCGATAAAGACCCTGATCCAAGATCAGGGCCTCCTTCTAGAATGACTCGGGTAGGTTCGCCTTCGGTATGGCTATCTACGATAAGCATTCAGTAATGACTCCACCTTGTTTTACCCACTGAGCAAACCATGTTTTGAAAAGCTGGTATTGTTTTTCGCAGTATCTGCGTTGCTCTTCGTTTAGTTCATCTGTTTCATTAAAGTGTAAGCGATACTCTTCTTCACCATTCAATACCAATAGGTATTTAAAGAACAATACAAGCTCTGGACCTTCGTCAAAACTGGCAAGAACGGACATGGCTTCTTCTAACTCTTGAGCTCGCATACGAGCTTCTGCATTTCCAGTCGCGGCCATTTTTGAAAGATGAGTAAGCAACAATACTTCTTTTGGTAATGCGGTACCGATACCGGTGATGGATCCTGTGGCGCCACAGTTTACGAATCCATGAAACACTCGAGTATCTACGCCAACCATCAACAACACTTCTTCATCGTTAGACGTAATGTTTTCAGCGGCATAGCGCATGGCTTCTTTACTGCCAAACTCTTTGAAGCCAATCAGGTTTTTGTGTTCTTTACGAAGCGCAAAGAAGACATCAGCTCGTGTTTCAAAACCGTATACAGGGCTGTTGTAGATGATGGCTGGAATAGACGGTGCCGCCGCAAGAATGGCTTTGAAATGATTAATTTGCGCAGAAATCACCGAGCCACGAGACAAAACACGTGGAATAACCATGAGGCCAGCGGCACCGACCTTCTCGGCATGAGCCGCGAGAGCGACAGCCGATTTCGTGTTGATCGCACCAGTACCAACCATGACGGGAACGCCCGCTTTAACAAGGCGATCTACGCCTTCCATACGCTCTTCATCCGTCAACAACGGCCAATCACCCATGGATCCACAATACACAACAGCAGACATCCCTGCTTCTATCATCTGTTTGCCTTTTTTCACTAAGGCGTCGTAATCCGGTGTACGGTCTGCTTTGCATGGTGTCATTAAAGCCGGTATTACGCCGTAAAAAATATCTTTGTTCATCCTGTTACCTTTTTATTTTCATTAATTAATGTGTGTTTAGTGTTGCTTGCTTAAACTAATAATATAAGTTGTCTTAAACTGCCATAGGCTAGCGGACATTCATAAGAAATTTACGCGTGTGTTCTGACTGAGCGTCTTCAAAAATTTGTTGTGGTGGGCCAATTTCTTCCATGATTCCCTCATGGAAATAAGCCACTCTATCGGAGACTTCTCGTGCAAATCCCATTTCATGGGTAACACAAATCATCGTCATCCCTTCTTCTGCAAGAAGACGCATGGTGTCGAGAACTTCGCCTACTTTTTCAGGGTCCAGTGCCGACGTCGCTTCATCAAATAACATGTATTCTGGCTCCATAGCGAGCGCGCGCGCTATGGCCAAGCGTTGTTGTTGACCACCAGACAATGAAACGGGGTAATTTTTTAACTTGTCGCCCAGCCCAACGTGTTTTAACTGTTTAGCGGCAAGCTCTAGAGCTTCCTCCTTAGACTTTCCTTTTACAATACGAGGAGCCAATGCCACATTCTCTAAGGTGGTTAAGTGAGGAAAACTGTTCCATTGTTGGAATACCATCCCCAGTTTTTGGCGCAATTTGTTAATGTCAGTATTCTTAGCGTGTACATCGGTGCCATTGATATGAACCGTACCTTGCTGAATGGCCTCAAGACCATTAATGCAGTACAGCAAGGTGGATTTCCCCGAGCCTGAAGAGCCAATAATGGATAATACTTCTCCCTTACTGACATCGAGGTTAATGCCTTTAAGAACATGAAGGTCGCCGAAGTGTTTATGCAGATCACGTATTTGAATCATTTCGCCCACCTTTTTTCGAATTTAGAAGCATAAAGTGAAATTGGATAAGAAAGCGCAAAGTAAAACGCGCCAGCGATAGACAGTATGAGCAAGGGTTCTTGTGTTCTAGTAATAAGAATTTGACTGGCCTTAAGTAACTCCACATAGCCCAACACAGAGACCAACGCGCTGTCTTTCATCACCCCAAGTACAACACCGATCCAAGCAGGAAACACAGTACGACCGCCAATGGGCAGAACAACATGAAACAAATCTTGCCAGTAAGTGAGACCAAGAGAGCGAGAGGCTCGACGCATGGACGTCTCAACGGACTCTATTCCGCCTCTTGCTACGTTAGTAACTAATGACGCGGTATAGAAAGTCAGAATGACAACACCAGAAAGAAACGGGTTAAGGTCCAAACCAACCATAGGGGCGAAATTATAAAAAAGTACCAACTGAATAAGCAGAGGGACAGAGCGAAAAACATCTAAAATAGGGGCAAGGATGATACCGGCCACCGATTTGCTTTCATGGAGTACCCAACCGAAAACACAGCCCATCACACTGCCTATGGTAATCGACAGTATGGAAATCCAGAGCGTTTTAAGTGCCGCCTCTCCTAGAAACCAAAGGTCATTTGGATTAAAACCAGTAAAGAAGCTTATAGGTTCTTGCATAATATAAAGCCTCGTTAATATCGAAATAGACGCATCGCTAACAAGCGAGAGGCCCCTAGTACTATTTTGACAATGACATAGTAAATAACAGCTGCGACTGCAAAATACTCGAATACGCGGAAGGTTTTACTGGCAAAGAACTGAGTTTCCCCACTGAGTTCTTTAAAGCCAACTAGCATGCCTAGAGAAGACATTAGTACCGCCCAGACCATTTGATTGGTGATGGGGTAATAGACAATCCGTAAAACCTGAGGAATGACAATACGAGTGTAAGCTTGCCAACTGTTCATGCCTAAGCAGCGAGCCGAGTTGATTTGCATCACGGGAATGGCTTGGAAGCCACCTCGAAAATTTTCAGCAAGGTAGCCTGCGCAGTTAAAACTGAGGCCCGTTAAAATAATAGTAAAAGGCGATAAGTTGATGCCAAAAGCACCTAAACCAAAGCCAAAAAAGAACAGCTGGAACAGTGCGGGTGTGTTACGTGCGATTTCGATCCAGGTTACGGCAAACCACTTTAGTGGGCCTTTCATATTCATGCGCATTAACGCCAAGCAAAGACCAATAACAACCCCCAAAAACATCGCCAAGGAGGCTATTTCAAGGGTGACGAAACCCGCTTGGATTAGGTCGGGAAGGCTTTTTAAAACAGGCCGCCAATGGAAATTATAATCAAACATTCTGGTATCTCCTGAGGCTTCCCCTCTAATCACAAGAGGGAAAGCGATGAGTCATCCTCTATTTATTAATACATGACGCCAGGTATACGCAGATCAGGTGCATCACTTCCAACATATTTGCCCCAAAGCTCTTGGTAGCGACCTGAACGAACTTGATGGGTTACAAACAAGTTTAAGTAATTTAACCAAGTGACATCCTGGCGTTTGCCAACAATGGAAGTGTAATCCGCCACCCAAGGCATACGAGGGCCTGCTTCTAAATTAGCGTACTGCTGAGTGATGGGTTTAATGGCGGTGTTCGTCGTAAGACCGATGTCGGCCTTGCCTTGAGCGACAGCAAGAAAAACCTCGTTTTCAGATTGGTAGCTCTGATATAAGTTTTCTTCGCCCCATTTCGCTGCGATTTTTAACCACTCCTGCTCTGGCAGAGTGCCTAGCGCGGCGGCAACACGTTTGCCGCGAATATCGTCAATTGATGTAATGTTACTTTTTGAATTCACCACTCCCTGAGAGTAATAAATGGCATAAGGAATACTAAAGCCGACCGTTCGTGCACGCGCCAAGCTGTCAGAGGTGCCACCAAACACAACATCAGCGCGACCTGTCGCGATAACCGGTAAGCGTTCAGACCACGTGAGAGGCATTATTTTCACATCCACTTCCAGCGACTTAGCAAGATCGTGACAGTAATCCACGTCGAACCCTGCAGGTTCGTTGTTCGCATCACGATAGCCAATCGGCGGGAAATCAAGTACCACGCCGCAGCGTAGCGTTCCTCTGTCTGCCACATCATCTAGCGTATCTGCTGTGACCGCGATGGAATTCAAGGCTGCGATAGACAAAAGCACCGTTATTATTTTCTTCATTTGAATATTCCTTTCTTTAGAGAGTTTATTTTTGTTTTACGGGATATTGGATACAAAATACATTTTGAAGTTAAGGACGTCAAGAAAGACTTAAAAATTAAACAAAGAAAATCGAACAAAAAGAGGGGCTATCTAAAGAAGTTGGTACTTAATAAGTGAATGATTTTGATGAGAATATTGAATGAAAAGGAGATGTTAAAAAATAAAAAAACCACAACGTTACCGCTGTGGCTTTAAGTAAGCATTATTCTAGCAAGGTACTGTCTTATCGAGTTCTAAAAGACTTAAACAAGCGCTTTGAAGCAGCGCTTAAAGATGCTCATGCCTTCATCGATGATGTCCATCTCGATGGTTAACGCGGGTAGGAAACGGATAACGTTGCCGCGAATACCACAAGACAATAACACTAGGCCGTTTTCAGAAGCGCTTGCCGATAATTTTTTAGCAAGCTCTGGGTAAGGTTTATTCACATCACCGTCGTGTACAAATTCCACCGCGATCATCGCGCCAGCGTTACGTACATCACCAATAATGTGTGGATAGTCCGCTTGTAGTGCGGTTAGATGATCGACAAAACGAGCGCCTATTTGTGTCGCGCGGTCACATAGTTTCTCTTCTTCTATCACGTCAAATACCGCAAGGCCTGCCGCACAACCGACAGGAGAACCGCCATACGTCCCACCTAGGCCGCCTGGGATTGGAGCGTCCATAATGTCTGCTTTACCAACAACGGCTGCTAGTGGTATCCCTCCAGCGATGCCTTTTGCTGTGGTCATAAGGTCTGCTTCAATGCCAGCTTGTTCGTGGCAGAACATAGTGCCTGTACGCGCAAACCCCGATTGAATTTCATCAAGGATAAGTAACATTCCGTGCTCATCACACAGGGCACGAAGCTTCTTCAAAAAGCTTGCTGAGGCTTTGTAAAAACCACCTTCACCTTGAACGGGTTCAATGATGATAGCGGCAACACGAGAAGGTTCAATGTCACAAATAAAGCGTAATTGAAGGTCAGCAAGTGCTTGTTCTTCGGTAATGCCTAAATAGTCATTGGGGTAAGGAATATGGAAAATATCGCTGGGGAAAGGACCGAAACCAATTTTATATGGCGTCACTTTTCCTGTTAGACCCAACGTCATATTCGTACGGCCGTGATAACCACCGTTAAACGCGATAATACCTGGGCGGCCAGTGTGAGCGCGGGCTATTTTCACGCAATTCTCGACGGCTTCAGCGCCAGTAGTGACAAAAATAGATTTTTTAGGAGTGTCTCCCGGAGCCGCCGCGTTTAGCTTTTCAGCCAATGCTACGGCGGATTCGTATGGGCTAACCATCACGCAAGTGTGAGTGAAACGTTCTAGCTGTGCGAGTACCGCAGCTTTTACTTTAGGATGATTATGGCCGGTATTGACGACGGCGATACCAGCACCAAAATCGATGTAGCGTTTGCCTTCCACATCCCAAATCTCAGCGTTTAAAGCACGGTCAACATAGACTGGCGCCATGTTGGCTTGGCCACGAGCGATAGCACTCTCTTTACGTTTTTGTAGATCAGCGTTGTTCATTTTTCTTCACCTTATCAATAGATGGCTCTAAATTTTTTTGGAAGCCACTGGGAACACGTGGCGTCCACCATAAAGAGTCTGTGTTATGTCGTAAGTTGTTTAGTAGCGGATTACGCTAATCCACCCATGCACATGTATTTGATTTCAACGTATTCGTCGATACCGTATTGAGAACCTTCGCGGCCACTTCCTGACTCTTTCACACCACCAAATGGCGCGACTTCGCTGGAAATAATGCCTTCGTTAATGCCCACCATGCCGTATTCCAAGGCTTCAGAAACACGCCAGATACGCGCAATATTTTGGGAATAGAAGTAAGACGCCAAGCCAAATGGGGTATTGTTCGCCATGGCAACGGCTTCTTCTTCGGTTTTGAATTTAAACAAGGGCGCAACAGGACCAAAGATTTCGTTAGAGAAAATGTCCATGTTTTCGGTCACGCCAGTCAAAATGGTTGGCTCAAAGAAACGCTCGCCCGCTGTTGACTTGCTTCCGCCGATGAGTACTTTTGCCCCTTTGGCAATCGCATCGCTCACCAATTTTTCGACTTTGCTGATGGCCGCATTATTAATAAGCGGACCAATGGAAACGCCGTCAGAAAAACCGTCGCCAGTTTTGAATGTCGCTACCCGCTTCGCTAATTTTTCAGCGAAAGCATCGTACACGCCCTCTTGAATCAGCAGGCGATTTGCACACACGCAGGTTTGGCCAGCGTTACGGTATTTGGACGCAATCGCGCCTTCTACGGCGGCGTCTAGGTCGGCATCGTCAAACACAATGAAAGGCGCGTTGCCGCCCAATTCCATCGAGGTACGTTTTACGGTTTGCGCACATTGGGATAGCAGTAATTTGCCAACCGGCGTTGACCCAGTGAATGACAATTTACGCACCGTAGGATGACCCGTTAATACGCCACCAATGGCTTTTGCGTCTTGTCCAACCACGACGTTTAACACACCGGCCGGAATACCCGCTTGATGTGCCAGCTCCGCTAGCGCTAGCGCGCACAAAGGCGTTTCGTCAGAGGGTTTGATGACAATGGTACAACCCGCCGCCAGCGCTGGACCTGCTTTACGAGTGATCATTGCGATAGGAAAGTTCCATGGTGTAATAGCGGCGACCACACCAATGGGTTGTTTTATCGTTAATATGCGCTTGTCTTTGGCAAATGTTGGAATCACATCGCCATTCAAGCGACGCGCTTCGTCGGCAAACCAATCAATAAAGGACGCGCCATAAGCGACTTCCCCTTTGGCTTCAGCAAGCGGCTTGCCTTGCTCTAATGTCATCAAGGTCGCCAAGTCGTCTTGGTTGTCTAAAATCAGCTGATTCCAGCGACGTAATAAAGTTGCACGTTCTTTTGCGGTTCGGCCTTGCCATTCTTTTTGGGCTTTTTCAGCGGCTTCAACCGCCAGCGTTGTTTCTTCCGCACCTAAGTCTGCGACGTCTATAATGTGTTCACCGTTTGCAGGGTTGGTAATCGAAAACGTCTTACCCGACTTAGCACCGACCCACTCGCCTCCAATATAAGAATGGCTTTTTAATAGAGTAGGCTGAGATAGTATTGCTTTCATATAAGACTCCAAGCTTGGCGATGTAGGTTTATTAATAAGTGAATCTTTAGACTAACAATCGCACTGTTAATAGCAATCCATAGTAGGCAATGGTCGAAGTTTGAAAAATGAGAAGCTATCAATTCAATGTTTGATGTTGTTCAAACATTGTTTGAGAGAAAATCTGTTTTGGCGTGCAGACGACGTATAAAAAAGCGTTGCTCATTTCATGTGCATTGGCAGAGAGAACTACAGCTCCCTCCTCTTATGTCTTCGAAGGGGAGGATTAGGGAGGGGTTGAACTTGATGGTTTACCAGCTAAAATCGAGCCGTTGAAATGTGGTTCATTTAGGAGAAAAAATTGCCTTATTTAGAGCAGTTTATGCAGCAGTGGAAAGCGTATTTGTCGAACGAATTTACCGCTCACGGATTTGTCTATCTGGAAACAAAGGACGGCGATTTTTTTGATATCAAAGCCAATTCGTTGGTTTATTTCAGTTGGCTGCGGACGGCCTCTAAAGCCGATGATGGCTTTGATGAATCAAGAGACGCTATCGCTTGGAAGATGCTAGAGAGGCAGTTAAGAGAACTCGCGAAGAAAGCCGAAAAAGGCACCTTTGATCTTGTCTCTAAGCTGCATCTTGAAGAAAACCAAATCCAGATTGTTCTCAATTTTAGTTATGATGACGAGCAACATATTGTTTATGTCAGCTAGCCACAGATTTAAGTATCCTTTTATCGCTTTCACGATAAAAGGATTTGTTTTTCTCATACGTTAATGAAGAAATGTTTTTTTTAGTTAGTCTGTTGTTTCTTCGCTTTCTTATTCGGCAGGTCGGTAATCGTCCCAGCACCCAATTCCGCCGCTAAGCCAACCGTTTCATGAAGACTTGGATGGGCATGAATCGTTAAGGCGATGTCTTCCAGTGTGGCGCCGAATTCGATGGCTAAAGTCAGTTCCCCAAGTAATTCGCCGGCATGAGAGCCAACGATGCCAGCGCCTAAGACGCGTTCGGTAGTTTCATCATAGATGAGTTTGGTTTTGCCCTGAGTCACGCCAGACGCGATGGCTCGACCGCTGGCACTCCAAGGGAAAACAGCGGTTTTGACGGCAATATCTTGTTTTTTCGCTTCGGTTTGCGTCAAACCAACCCAAGCTACTTCTGGAAAAGTATAAGCAATGGAAGGGATCGCCAGTGGTAGGAAGTCCACCTTGTGGCCCGCAATCACTTCGGCCGCCGCGTGGCCTTGGTGAGACGCTTTGTGTGCTAGCATCGGGCCATGAGTTACATCACCAATGGCGTAAATATTAGATACAGATGTTTGACACCTGTCATTAATCAATACAAATCCGCGTTCGTCTAGTTTTACTCCGACGTCAGAAATTCCAGCGGCTTTGCCATTGGGAGAGCGACCAACAGCGACGAGTACGGCGTCTACGGCTAGATTGCGTTCGCCATCTTTGTCTTGCAAGGTGACATTCAAGGCTTCGTGTGTGGCTTCTATGTTGGTGACTTGGGTCTTGGTCAAAAATGTCATACGATCTTTGTTTACTTGCTCGAAGACTTGCACGAGATCTTTGTCGGCGCCGGTCATGATTTGCTCACCAAGCTCCGCGACGGTGATTTTCGCGCCGAGTGATTGGTAAACCGTGGCCATTTCCAAGCCAATAATGCCACCCCCAAGGACTAATAGATGCTCAGGAATTCGCTCGAGTTGCAGTGCGCTGGTGGAGTCTAAAATACGTGGGTCGTCGTAAGGCACAAAAGGCAGTTTAATAGCACGAGAACCGACGGCAATAATGGCATTTTTAAATTCTACTTTTTCCTCTGAACCTTCTTTGGTAACAATAATGGAACTGGTGGAGTCAAACTTCCCTTCGCCATGCAGGACGGTGACCTTCCTTCCCTTAGCCATCATTGTGAGGCCGCCAGTTAATGTGTCTACTGTCGATTGTCTGTGTTGCCGAACGTCGTCTAGATTGATGGTTGGTTTGGCAAATTGCACGCCATGGGCTGGTTCATCGGCCATGAGGATTTTTCCGGCGACGTGCAAAAGTGCTTTGGAGGGAATGCAGCCAACATTAAGACAAACGCCACCCAAGGTGTTATGACGTTCTATCATGGCAACGGTTAACCCTAAATCCGCAGCACGAAAGGCGGCCGCATAACCGCCAGGACCGCTGCCTAAAACCACAAGATCGTATGTCATTATTTACTCCGTTCATTGTTTTTGTGAGGAAGAGTGAAGCTATCTATCACTAGGTAGGTTAAATATAACTTGTGGATTTACGTTGGGTCAATAAAATACCTATCACCAGATAGACAAATCTTGCGATGAGACACCTTAATGACCGTTGAGAAAAATGATACAAAAAACAAAATACAGGACGCCGCGGAGCGTTTAATTATCCAAGGCGGCTATGGCGCGTTTAGTTTTCGCGATATTGCAGAAGAAGTCGGTATTAAGAGTGCAAGTGTTCACTACCATTATCCAACCAAAGGCGATCTTGCTTCGGCGGTAATGACCCGTTATATCAATGAGTTCTCAGCGCAGTTACCAAACCCAAATGATGAGAGTCTCGACCCTAACGCTATGCTGGAGGGGTTCATTAATGGCTTTAAGGCCAAAATTGTTGACCACCAGAATATGAGCCTCTGCACCATGCTGACGGCGGATAAACATATCCTGCCAGACGAAGTAAGCGCGGCTCTTGCGGCATTTTATAATGTCAAAATAGAATGGCTAACGTTGCTTTTTATGCGCTTGGCGTCTTTGCAGGAAGTGCAGGCGAAAACTCAAACGATTCAGTTTCTCGCCACACTCCATGGCGCCTCTGTTTTGGTTCAAGCGACCGGTAATGCCGAATTTTTTGAAAGAGCCTTGTCTTATTGGAGAATGGTATACGTTAAATAAGAGACGCTATATAAAGTAACGGCTTCCTTGGGGTAACATGATTATCCAATAGAAAAATTCACTTATAAATGAATGAAACGACCTACATGACCGCATCAGATAAAAATCTACATAACCCTAAGTTTGCATGGCGTTTTCTTGCCCCACGGTTTTGGCTTACTTGGCTGATAGTGCTGTTTGCGCTTGTTTTGGCTTATGTGCCTTTTCGTATTCGTGACAAGTTAGCGACGAAAGTTGTTCCTTTGATTATGAAGAAAAAAAGCGGGGCGTTAAAACGTGCTCGCTTAAATATTCAGCACTGTTTTCCAGAAAAGTCGTTAGAAGAGCGAGAAACCATTTTACGTAAGAGTTTAGAAACCGCTGCTCAATTTTGTTTTGCGTACGGTGAACTGTTGGTTCGTAGCGATAAGTATAAAAAAAGCCGCAATGAGATCATTGGCGGTGAGAATCTGTTTCCTTTGTTGGATAGAGGCGAAAATGTCATTACCTTGGTGCCGCATTGCTGGTCCATTGATTACACGGGTTCAATGTTAGCCTCGCTTGGTTACACAGTGACAACCATTATGAAACCTCAAAAAAACCCATTAACCGATTGGCTGATGCACACCCAACGTATGCAGTACGGACGTGGTGTTGTTTATCCTAGAAGTGCAGGCATCAAACCTTTTCTTCAATCTGTTAAAAAAGGTTACGTAGGTTATTACCTGCCTGATGAAGATCTAGGAGCACAGCATTCGGTTTTTGTGCCCTTTTTCGGCGCTGAAAAAGCCACCATGAAAGGCTTGGGTAAACTAACCAAATTAACAAAAGCCAATATCGTTCCTATGTTTCAAGCCTATAACGCAAAAACAGGCAAGTATGAACTGCATATCTTTCCAGCGCTTGAGAACTTCCCTACGGGCGATGACACTCAAGATGCTATTGTGATGAATAAGGCATTAGAAGCCATGATTGAAACTCATACTGAGCAGTACATGTGGATTTTGAGTTTGCTGCGTAGCCGGCCTGATGGCACTAAACTTTATTAATTATAAAAAGTTAACGGCATGATTTCTTTTAGTATTCGATTAAATGGAGCCAGATATGTCTGAGCGCTCAACCTCCCCTCATGATTTAGACATTCATGCGGTTAAACAGTACCTACTCTCTCTTCAAGATGCGATCTGCTCGTCTTTAGAAACGGTCGAACCTTCTATACGATTTAAAGAAGACGCTTGGGACAGACCAAACGGCGGTGGCGGACGAACGCGTGTCATCGCGGGTGGCGATGTCATTGAAAAAGGCGGTGTGAATTTTTCGCATGTGATGGGCGATAACCTTCCGCCTTCCGCAACAGCGGATCGCCCTGAGCTTGCAGGCGGCCGATTCGAAGCCATGGGTGTGTCTCTGGTGATTCATCCCAATAATCCGATGGCGCCCACCTCTCATGCTAATGTGCGTTTATTTATTGTTTATAAAGACGGGATGGCACCGGTTTGGTGGTTTGGCGGTGGCTTTGATCTGACGCCTTATTATGGCTTTGACGAAGACTGTGTTCATTGGCACCAAACGGCACACGATGCCGTTGAGTCCTTTGGTGAAGGCTATTATTCTCGCTTTAAAACATGGTGTGACGAGTATTTCTATCTAAAACACCGCGGTGAACCTCGTGGTGTTGGCGGTTTGTTTTTTGACGACTTTAACGAAGGCAGCTTCGAGCAGTGTTTTAGCATGATGAAAGCCGTGGGCGACGCCTACACAACAGCTTATTTGCCTATATTAGAGCGTCGTAAAAACCTGCCTTATACCGAGCAGCAGCGTGACTTTCAACTGCATCGTCGTGGACGCTATGTTGAATTTAATCTGGTGTTCGACCGAGGTACGCACTTTGGTTTGCAAAGCGGCTTAGGTCGTACGGAATCCATCTTGATGTCACTGCCGCCGGAAGTACGTTGGACGTATGAGTACCACATTGAACCTGGCAGTGAAGAGGCCAAGTTAACCGACTATTATCTGACATCGAAAGATTGGCTTGCTGGGGCTGAATGATATCCGGCTCACAGAAATTGCGTTTTACAGAATAAATAAGAGGACATATTTTGGATCAATACGCCGTGGTTGGTAATCCGATTGCTCACAGCAAATCGCCTAGCATACATAAGCATTTTGCCGAGCAAACACAGCAAGAACTTATCTATTCGACGCTATTAGGCGACGATGTTCAATTTGAGCGCCAAGTAAGAGATTTTTTTGCCAACGACGGCAAAGGCATGAACATTACGATGCCGTTTAAAGAACGTGCTTATGCCATGTGTGACGTATTAAGCAAGCGAGCAGAACAAGCTGGCGCAGTGAACACCTTGCTTATGAGTGAAAATGGCGACATTTTCGGCGACAATACCGACGGTATCGGCATGGTTCGAGACATAACGCATAATCATGGGCAAGCATTAACCGGCAAGCGCGTGTTGATTTTAGGCGCTGGCGGCGCGGTGCGTGGTGTGCTTGAACCTCTTTTATCTGAGAACCCAGAATCTGTCACCATTGCCAATCGTACGGTCGAAAAAGCGCAGGCGTTGGCCGAGCATTTTGATTGTTTAGCCTCGACTTTTGAAGGTTTAAAAGGCGAATTCGATATCATAATAAATGGTACATCGGCGAGTTTGTCCGGTAGTCTACCACCGTTAAAAGACGAATTAGCGGGCTCGAAAACATGGTGTTACGACATGATGTACGGCAAAGAGCGCACGGTGTTTCTGCAATGGGCCGATGACCATGGCGGCAAAGGAGCAGACGGTCTTGGTATGTTAGTGGGTCAAGCCGCAGAAGCGTTTTATCTATGGCGTCAGGTTCGTCCTGATACCGCCAGCCTAGTTGCCTTGATGCGCAAACAAATGGAAGCCAGCTGATCAGTAAAATAAGCGAACGAAAGGACACCGTATGAAAGCGCAGTGGTTCAATTCTGTTGATCAAATAGATGAAGCCAAGTGGCAGGCGGCTATTGGAGAAACGCGTTATCCCTTTGCGCAATTTGCCTTTCATAAAGCCTTAGAGCAAAGCAAAAGTATCGGTGATGGCACTGGCTGGTATCCAGAATATTTACTGGTGATGGACGATGATGACGTTCCACTTGCTATTGCCCCAACTTATTTGAAAACCCACTCTCAAGGCGAGTTTGTCTTTGATTGGTCATGGGCGGACGCCTACCAGCGTTACGGCATGGATTATTTTCCTAAACGTATTTGGGCGATTCCCTTCTCCCCGGTAACAGGTTCAAGAATTTTTTCTCGCCTCGATCCAAAAGGCGATGATGTTCAGTTTTCTCATTTGTACCCTGCGCTTGCGGAGTTGATGACACAAGCAAACCAAGATCGAGGTTTCTCAAGCTGGCATCTGTTATTTACCAAGCCAGAACACGCCGCCTTATTCGCGTCAAACAAAGACCTTCTGCATCGTATTTCCTGTCAGTTTCATTGGTTCAATCGTGACTATCAGGACATGGAACATTACTTTTCTCACTTCTCCAGCCGCAAACGCAAAGCCGCGCGTAAAGAGCGAGACAAGGTTACCAAGCAAGGCATTCATCTTACTCGAACGCTAGGCAATGAACTGACGTCGGCCGAGATCGATTTCTTTTACTTGTGCTATCAATCGACGTACGCCAAACGCGGCCAGCAAGGTTATTTAACGCGTGAGTTTTTCGGCCAATTAGCCGACACCATGGGCGAGAAAATTGTTTTGGTACAAGCTTACCGAGGTGAGGAAACGATCGCGGCTTCATGGTGTTTCTTCGACGATCACTCATTATACGGCCGTTATTGGGGTTGTTTGGAAGAAGTTGATTGTTTGCACTTTGAAGCGTGCTATTACCAAGGTATTGAATTTTGCCTTGAAAAAGGCTTACAGCACTTCGATCCGGGCACGCAAGGGGAACACAAAATCGCCCGCGGCTTTGAGCCCGTCTTTAGTCATAGCATTCATTACATTGCCCATGAAGGTTTTCGTGATGCGATTGGTAATTTCTGTGAAGAAGAAACGGAATCAGTGCGTGGGTATCATCAAGATACTCACGCTCTTTTGCCTTTTAAAGAGAAGTAAAACCCCCTCCCAGCCTCCCCCTTAACAGGGGGAGGAGCCAGTGATTTAGCGGGTATCTCATCCCCCCTTAGCAGGGGGAGGAGCCAGTGATTTAGCGGGTATCTCATCCCCCCTTAGCAGGGGGAGGAGCCAGTGATTTAGCGGGTATCTCATCCCCCCTTAGCAGAGGGAGGAGCCAATGATTTAGCGCGTATCTCATCCCCCCTTAGCAGGTGGAGGAGTCAGTGATTTAGCGCGTATCTCATCCCCCCTTAGCAGAGGGAGGAGTCAGTGATTTAGCGCGTATCTCATCCCCTCCCCTTATCTTCAAGGGGAGGGTTAGGGAGGGGTTAAAATCACACGTCTTTATGTGGGCCAAACAATTCGTAATGAATACGATCTGCTTCTACCCCAAGCGTTAACAGCTGCTGTTTAACAAACATCATGAAACCAACCGGACCGCATAAGTAGAATTCGCCATTCGAAACCGGCAAGCCTTCTTTGATGACGTCCAGTTGCATGTTGCCTTGATAAACGCCCTCTTCTGTTTTGTCTGTTTGCTCATACCAAGTGTGTACGTTTAACGCCAAAGACCCTTTTAACCCGTTTACATGGCTTTTAAAGGAATGCTGACCTTGGTTTGCACAAGCGTGCAAATAATGGACTGGCTGGGCGTAGCTTTGTTTTGCGAATGTGTTCAGCATGGCTTGCATTGGTGTTAAGCCAACACCACCAGAAATGAGTACGACAGGTGTTTGCTTGTCTTCAAAGAAGAAGTCACCTGCTGGTGGCATGGCTTCGATTTCGTCTCCTACGTTTAGGTGATCGTGTAGATAATTGGACATAACACCGGCCATGTCGTCACTGCCTTCGCGTTTTACACTGATGCGATATGTCTGGTTATTTGGTGCGGTTGATAGCGAGTATTGACGTATCTCATCGTATTCATTGCCTTTTGGATGTAATTTAATGCCCAAGTATTGGCCTGGAAGGTAGTCAATGACTGGACCACCGTCGATTGGTTCAAATACAAAGCTGGTAACCAGATCAGACTCAGGTGTTTTTGATGCGACACGAAAGCGGCGGAAATCAGTCCAACCTCCGGCTTGTGCCGCGCGTTCTTTGTAAAGGTCGCTTTCTATTTTGATAAAGATGCCTGCCAATTGACCGTAAGCTGCAACCCACGCTTTTTCAACGTCTTTGGTGAAAGCATCTGGTGCGAGTTCGCGCAATGTTTCGATCAAATGATGGCCGACAATATCGTATTGATCTGGTTGAATGTTAAAGCTGGTGTGCTTATGAGCGATACGCATGACGGCGCTGGTGAGCACTTCTAGATTGTCGATGTGCGTCGCGTAAGCGGCAATGGCGTTGAATAAGGCTGCAGGTTGACCGCCAGTCTTTTGGTGTGTCATGTTAAATACATGTTTTAGCTCAGGGTTGTGCAAAAACATACGTTTGTAAAAGTGCTCAGTAATCGCTGGTCCTGCGGAAGCAAGCAGTGGGATAGTACTTTTAACTGTGTCTATATGTTGTTGAGATAACATTTTTGTTTCCTTTTAAACGATGAATAACAATTTCTTATCTACAGTATTGCTAAGAACGTGCCAACTAATAAAATACTTATAAATCATGTGGTTACGTTTTACATGTTTGATAAAGAGTCAATAAGACTCACAAAATAATAAGTCGATATGATATGTTAGAGTCTAAATGACACGGTTAGTCTTTCTTCTTATAAGTTGATGATCATGAATCAGGTTTCCAATAACGCCCTACTTAGCTTTGCTTTAGATCTTGCCAGTGCGGTGACGCAACCCAATCGTTTTGAACAATTAGTCTACGCCGTACGTGCCACGATCAATTGCGATGCGGTTGTATTGTTGATCCATAATAATGCGGTGTTGACGCCGATTGCTCAGCGAGGCTTGTCAGAAGACCTAATGGGTCGACGCTTTACAATTGCGGAGCACCCGAGGTTAAAAGCGATTTGTGGCGGGCATTATCCTGTTCGCTTTGCGGCCGATTCCCCTCTTCCAGATCCATACGATGGCATGGTGCTGGGCCATGATGAGCAGTTGCGAGTGCATTCTTGTATGGGTGTGCCCTTATATTTGGAAGGAAAACTGATTGGTGCTGTGACGTTAGACAGTATCCTGCCGGGTGTTTTTGATGACATAGATGCTCGCGCTTTAGAAATCATTGGCACCATGGCCGCGATGACTTTAAACACCGCCATCTTAATGGAGCAATTAGAGAATAAGTCGCAACATGCCCAGCATGTTTTAAAAGTGATGAGCGAACAAACTCTCGAGATGATTGGACAAAGTAAGGCCATACAAGAACTTAAACAGTCTATCGATTTGGTTGCACCGTCAGATTTTGCCATCCTGATCGAAGGGGAAACCGGTGTTGGTAAAGAGCTGGTGGCGCGTGCACTGCACGAACATTCCTCTCGTTTTGATGCGCCTATGGTGTATGTCAACTGCGCGGCGATTCCTCATCATCTCATCGAAAGTGAGCTGTTTGGTCATGTAAAAGGCGCTTTTACGGGCGCCGATCGCGATCGCCAAGGCAAATTTTTATTGGCCGATGGTGGCACGTTATTTTTGGATGAAATCGGTGAGCTGCCACTAGAAGTACAAGGGTCATTACTCAGAGCGATTCAAAATCAAGAAATCCAAGCGGTGGGTAAAGACCAAATTCGCAAAGTGGATGTGCGAATCATTGCGGCCACTAACCGACATCTGGAAACGGAAGTTGCGGAGCATCGTTTTCGTGCCGACTTATTTCATCGACTTAGCGTGTTTCCTATAAAAGTGCCAGCGTTGCGAGATCGCCAAGGTGATGTTCCTCTACTCGCGGGTTTTTTTGCTGAGCGCTTTCGTCGTAAATTAGGCTTGCAGCAACTGACGTTATCGCCATCAGCAATCAATCTGCTAGAAACCTACCATTGGCCTGGTAACGTCCGAGAGCTAGAGCATGTGATTTCGCGCGCGGCCTTATTTGCAAAGGCAGAAAGCGCCAAAGACGAAAGACCAACGAGTATTACCGTTATCTCACCTGCGCATTTAACAGGGTTACAAATTGAAAAAAGTGATAAAGAAAAGATACAGCGTGCGATAGAACATACGCCGAAAGACGCTATAATATCTAACGATCCTATCGATTTACGAGAAAAAACAGAGACTTACCAGCGTGACATGATTCGACAAGCATTAGAAGTAACAGAGGGAAACTGGACTAAAGCCGCCCAGCATTTATCCATGGATCGAGCGAACCTCGCAAGATTAGCGAAACGCTTGGGGATTCGTGTCACCAAAGAAGTGCGAAGCTAGAGGTTTTATCCCCTCTCATTAATATTCGGTACTGGAAATGCTCTTACTTTAAGTGCATTAACCCCCTCCCAACCTCCCCCTTGACAGGGGGAGGAGCTTACAAGGAGAGTAGCTTAGGCTTTTTGTTCCCTCCCCTTATCTTCAAGGGGAGGGTTAGGGAGGGGTTTTAAAAGATGTTAAGCATTATGCCGAGCAGCACTGACTTGTCGAATGCGTTCAGCAGGAAACTCAAGCTTCGGAAGTAGGTACGCTTTTACGTCTTCTGGGTAACCCAGTTCGTCCAGCGCGGCGGCCATACAATTTAGCCACATGGCTTTTTCTTTTTCAGTGATGATTAGATGTGCATGGGCTTGAGGCAAGCTAATAGGCCCATATTTCTTGGTAAATAATTTTTCGCCGCCCATCCAGCCTGATAAAAAAGACACCAGTTTGTCGATGGTCAGTTCAAGGTTGTTTGGATGCATGTCAAATAACGGTCGGAATTCTGGCGTGTTTTCCATGATGCGGTAAAATGCTTCTACCAGCGATTGCAAACCAGCCAGACCGCCCACTTTTTGTAAGGTGCCATCGCTTTCACCGTAAACAGGCGGGTTAGAATCGGCCATTTTATTCTATGTCTTGCTTGGAGGTGTTCGGTTGATTTTGTTCTTTTTTAGCCGCTTTTTCACGATCCATTTTGATGGAGTTACGATAGCCGCCTAGTGCGGCCAAAGCGCCGATGATAAAACTCATGTACAACGGAATTTCAAACAACATAGTGATACTAATAAAAACACAACCGACGGCCAAACCTTCAATAAAGGGTTTAAGTTGCTTGGGCATAAGTTTTCTCCGGAAGATGAAAAATAAGCGCAAGTTTAGCAAATTTATACGACGATGCGAGCCAGATTGTGGAAAAAAGCATGAGTTATCCAATATTTAAGAAATATATAATCAACTGTTTTTTATTTTCTTGCTATGTGGACAAGTGATTGAAATACGAAATTAATGGTCATGAACGGTCTCCTTCTGTCTAAAAAGTGCACAATGATAGGAAGGTCTGACGCTAAATGTGAATAACTGCTATGATTTTCCACAGATCGTTACGCGCAAGAATGGTTGGTCTGGTTGATTTTTATCCACAAAATATGAAATATCCACAAGTGAGACTCGTGTGTCGAAGTTATCCCTAAATTCTATCTTTTGCGCACATCGTGCAAACGCCCCATTGAATCGTAAGATTTGGCATATGGCGTGGCCGCCGATGATTTCAAATATCACAACACCCCTACTTGGTTTGGTTGATACGGCGGTCGTTGGACACTTGGGAACGGCAACACATCTTGGTGCTGTCGCGATTGGCGCGAGTGTGTTTAGCTTTTTGTTTTGGGCGTTTGGTTTTTTGCGGATGGGGTCAACTGGATTGACGGCTCAAGCTCTGGGCCAAGGCGATGATAGACGGGTTCGTGAGTTGCTGTTGCAGTCGATTTTAATGGGCGTTTTCATCGGTTTAATGCTGATACTGTTTCGCGCCCCTTTGATCGATCTTTTTATTCATTTGATGGCGCCCAGTGCGGATGTTGAACCTTGGGCACGCATTTATTGTGAAGCACGAATTTTCAGTGCGCCAGCGGTATTAGCAGGTTACGCCTTAATGGGCTGGTTTTTTGGTGTGCAGTATTCCAAGGGAGCGCTGTGGATGTTGCTGGTGATCAACGTCGCTAACATGGCGCTTGATTATTTTGCCGTTTATGGTTTAGGAATGGCCAGTGATGGCGTTGCTTGGGCGACGGTGTTTGCGCATTACATCGGCGTGACGGTGGCGGGCGTTTTAGCGTGGCATAAGCTGAAAGGCTTCTCGGGTCATGTGCCTATGCGTGCGTTGGCGCAGTGGCGTGAATATGTGGCATTGGTGCAAGTGAATCGTTACTTATTTGTGCGCACTATTCTCTTGTTGTTGGTGATGTTATTTTTTACCGCTCAGGGCGCACGCCAAGGAGATTCGATTCTTGCTGCTAATGCCGTTTTACTGACTTTTTTGATGATCATCTCCAATGCGCTAGACGGTTTTGCGTTTTCTGTAGAAGCCTTGTGCGGCGAATATTATGGCCGCAAAGACAAGGCTAACTTTAAGAAAGTGATACAGCTTTCAACCTATTGGGCTTTGTTGGCCGCTTTGATTTTGATGTTCATTTTCTGGCTTTTCGGAAACCAAATCATTGGCTTACTAACGAACGTACAAAGCGTACGTGACGACGCCGCACTGTACCTACCTTGGTTGGTTTTCTTTCCACTGTTGGGTATTTGGTCGTTTATGTTGGATGGGATTTTCATCGGTACAACCAGCGTAAAACAGATGCAAAATACCATGATCATCTGCGTCGTCGGCGTATTTTTCCCTGTTTGGTATTTTTCTCAACATCTGGGTGACGAAGGCTTAGGCAATCATGGTTTATGGCTTAGTCTTGCTGTGTTGTTCATTGCTAGAGCGGTCACGCTATATTGGTGTTATTTACAAAATATGAAGAAAGGTGTTTGGTTTAAAAACCAGTAATCCTATCAACGCGGATTTTGGTGCTCGTTTCTTCGTAGCGAGCGCTGTATCCGTGTTTCCTCTTGGCGCATTTTAAGTAAATTATCTTCCACAAATACCAAGTGCGTGTGAGCGGCGGCTCTCGCCTCTTCTGCTTTCCCTTCCATGATGGCTTGATAAAGGTGAGTGTGCTGTTCCATAACACGCTGCCGTGCGGCTTTTTTCTCGAATAAATTCTTTAAATTACTCGAAATGCTTTTTGCCAACACCGCGTGCAGACTGCGTAGCGTGTGCAACAAGACCACATTATGGGCTGCTTCGGCAATGATCATGTGAAACTCTACGTCGAGCTTGGCTTCCAGCGCGAAAGCTTGGTTTTGGTTGGCTTCTACCAGCTGAGTAAAGCACTGTGTGAGTTTGGTTTTATCGGCGTCTGTACTGCGCAATGCAGCGTAATAAGCGGCAAGACTTTCCAATGCGTCACGAAACTCTAATTGGTCGTACAAGAACTCGTCGTGGGCGCAGAGTAAATCTTGCAGCGGATCGGCAAAAGAACTGCCGAGTTGTTCAGACACATAAGTGCCGCCGCCATGACGACTGAATAATACGCCGCGAGCGATCAGCTTTTGAATGGCTTCTCGTAACGACGGACGCGACACGTCAAATCGTGCGGCCAGTTCACGCTCTGCTGGAAGTTTTTGCCCCGCCGTGAAACTGCCTTCTACGATCATGCTTTCGAGTTCTTTCATGATGGTGTCGGAGATTTTAGGTTGTTTAACGCGACCAAATTGATTGTTTTCCATGAATTTTCCTAAAAATAGTTTCTTCAAAGACTTCTGTGTATAACTTGAAAAGTGGTAAAACCAATTGATATTGTCGCTAAAATGCACGAAATGTAGTCTAAACTAGTAGTTGACAAAATTTCTCTAGCTTCTTAATGTTCCTTGTATTCAAAAGGTAAATTGGTCTTACCAATTTGTCTAGCATTTATTGTTTGAAAATAAGAAATAGGCTATTCGCCGTGGAATGTCTGATGAACTCTGCCTCAACTGCTAATGATTCGCTTGCTTATAAAGCAGCGCAATACCGTGATCTATACCTTGCCTTGAAAGACGCTAAAAACGGCGCGATTGATGAGTCTCGATTGATCCAAGATCCACTTCGAACCTTAGCGTATGGGACGGATGCGAGTTTCTATCGATTAATTCCGCAACTCGTGGTGCGGGTAGACAACGAAGATGACGTGCAGTTGGTGTTAAAAGAAGCCAGAAAGCGCAATCTACCTGTGACGTTCCGTGCCGCGGGGACTAGCTTGTCGGGGCAAGCGGTAACAGATTCCATCTTGATGCAATTATCCGATCAGTGGAAAGGCTATAAAATTCATCAACATGGCCATAGTGTTTCTCTTCAGCCCGGTATTATTGGCGCGCGAGCCAATCAAATACTCGCGCCGTTTCAACGAAAAATCGGTCCAGATCCCGCGTCCATCAATGCATGTATGATTGGTGGCATCGCGGCGAATAACGCCAGCGGCATGTGCTGTGGTACGGCGCAAAACAGTTATCACACGATTCAAAGTGCGCGTTTAATTTTCGCCGATGGTTCAATGTTAGACACTGCTGATGACGCCAGCCGTTTGGCGTTTGGTAATCGCCATGCAGATTTACTAGATACACTGACACGCTTGTCTAAGAGCGTGAAAGACAATACCAAACTGGCCGATAAAATTAGACACAAATATCGTTTAAAAAACACCACAGGATACAGTTTAAACAGCTTGATCGATTTCGAAAATCCGTTCGACATTCTGCTGCATTTGATGGTTGGCTCAGAAGGCACGCTTGGTTTTATCAGCGAAGTGACCTATGAAACTGTGGTGGACCATCCTATTAAAGCCGCCGCGATGATCTTCTTTAACGATATGGAACTGGCGTGCAGAGCGGTAACAGCGTTGAAAAGCGCGCCAGTGTCGGCAGTGGAACTCATTGACCGTGCAGGATTAAAAGCCGTAGAAGGCAAACCGGGCATGCCGGAAATTTTGTCTTCTTTAGGTTCGCAAGCAACGGGGTTATTGGTGGATGTTCGGGCAGCAACGGCGGAGGAATTGTCTGCAAACCTTGAGGCTGTTACTCACGCTTTAGGTGGATTGAAAGCAATCAACGACATCGATTTCACTCAAGATAAAGTTCTTTATGATTCTTATTGGAAAATCCGCAAAGGCTTGTTTCCAGCCGTTGGTGCTGTGCGCCCAGTCGGCACAACCGTAATTATTGAAGACGTCGCCTTTCCGGTCGAGCAGTTGGCAGACGGTGTTGTAGAGCTGCAAGGCGTGTTTCAAAAACACGGTTACAACGAGGCCATTTTGTTTGGCCATGCTCTAGAAGGCAATTTACATTTCGTTTTCACGCAAGGCTTTGATGATCCGAAAGAAGTGAGTCGCTATGCCGCGTTGATGGATGACGTCGCACAATTAGTTGCGGTGAAGTACCAAGGTTCTCTTAAAGCAGAGCACGGCACAGGCCGAAACATGGCGCCTTATGTGGAACTGGAATGGGGCAAAGAAGCCTATAACATTATGTGGGAAATCAAACGGGCGTTTGACCCGCAAAGCTTGCTCAACCCCGATGTGATTCTTTCCCACAATGCCAACTTGCATGTGGAAAATTTGAAACCTATGCCAAAGGCAAATGACAAGGTTGATACCTGTATTGAGTGTGGTTTCTGTGAACCCGTTTGCCCTTCTAAATCGCTAACTTTAAGTCCTCGCCAACGTATTGTTATCTGGCGTGAGATTCAGAATTTACGGGCTTCTGGGAAAGATCTAGAACGCTTGGCGAGATTGCAAAAAGACTATGATTATCAATCGATAGACACCTGTGCAGCGTGTGGTTTGTGTTCTACTCAATGCCCTGTTGGCATCAACACGGGTGATTTAACGAGAGAGCTACGACACGACAGAAACCCAGACAGTAAAGTCGGCTATTGGGTCGCGGATCATTTTGAAGGTGTCACCAAAACCGCTAAGCTTGGATTAATGGTAGCGAATGGCGCGCGTCATATTTTGGGTAACAAAGGTATGGGCATGGTGACGGGCGCTTTGAATAAAGTGTCTGGCGGTGTCGTGCCTAAATGGCACAATCAAATGCCGAAACCGGCGGGTTTGATTCCAACCGTTGAATGTAGCGATTCAGAAAATACTGACACACTGAAAGAAGTGGTTTATTTCCCAAGTTGCGCAACGCGTGTCATGGGCGCAGGACCCAATGCAGAAGACAAACGTTCAGTAATGGCGGTGATGTTTTCTGTACTTGAAAAATCCGGTTTCAACATCATTGTACCTAATAATGTCGACAGCCAATGTTGTGGTATGGCCTTTGAGTCCAAAGGCCAATTCGAAGCGGCAAAGCAAAAAGCCAATGATCTCAATAGTTTATTGTTAGCCGCGAGCGACAATGGCCGCATACCTATTGTTTGTGACGTGAGTCCTTGCTTGCTACGCATGAAGGAAAGCCTGGATCCGCGTTTAGAATTACACGAACAAGTGGGCTTTTTATCAACGCATGTGATGCCCAATCTAACGGTGAAAGAAAAACTCGGCAAAATAGCGCTTCATGTTACCTGTAGCACAACTCGCATGGGACTTGCCGACAGCTTCGTGCAGCTGGCACATCAACTTGCCGACGAAGTCGTGATTCCGCCAGACATTACCTGCTGTGGCTTTGCGGGCGACAAAGGCTTCTCGACACCCGAGCTTAACGCCAGTGCTTTAAAGACCTTAGCCAAAGCAGTAGAAGGCTGTGAAGTGGGTTATTCAAACAGCCGCACCTGCGAAATTGGTTTATCAGAACACAGCGGCATCGAGTATCAATCCATCGTCTACTTGGTTGATCAACTGGCGCAATCTTCTACTTCTTAGGGTGGGGGGTATTATCGGTTACTTACAACAAAACCAACACTTCGTTCCGGCGCTAAAGCGCGAACATCCACGAAGTGTTGGTTTTGTTGTTGATTGGTTTAAGGCTCAATATCTATTCGAATATTGTTAATGATATCGAGTATTTGTTGAGGTTGAATGATATAGGCACATGTAGTACTTTTTTTATCGATCTCTGTTAATTGAATATTTATCGAATCGCTATTAAGAGATAGGAACGTATCTTGTTTACTATTAAAAATTTGATTGTGAAATGCGGAACTATTATTTTGTTGTTTGTTCCATAAGGCATCATGAAGGGTTTTTATATATTTTGACATATTAATTTCCCCAATCTGAAAGTCTATTATTTTTGATGTAGCTACTGGGTTGCTATACGCCATCATAGCTCTAGATATAGGTGCTTTGGGTTCTGTTAATCCTCCGTACAGTGCATCACCAAAAACAATTCCAACCAAATCAAATATCGGGAAAATTGCTTCTTTGAAGTCGATTGATGTAAGAATAATCTCAAGTTGGGTAGATATTTGTTTTAGGCGCCGAAGAGATAAATTATCTTTATTTAATCTGCATATTACGCTTACTACATCACGAAGTTCTTCTATGTCGTTAATGGATGGGAAGGTGTTTAGCTTATTAATTTTAATTGAACTAAACATGTTATTTGCGGTAAGAAATTGAAGAAAATCAGGTTCTGGTAGCGTAAAGCGTTGTTCGAAAAATCGACTGAGATATTCGTGGGAATCAAAGTCGTGGCCGTAAACGGCTTTGATGGAGTGCTGTAATTGGCTAGTGTCGGTGGATAAGACGAAGATGAAATCTGGAATATCAAATAAGTGCTTTACCGTCTCTAGCATTTCGATGGCGTAAGTTGGTCGACAACGATCCAGCTCATCAATGAAGATGAAGACTTGTTTGTTAGGATTGCCACCAAGTGCAAAATCGACAAGTTCGCGTGCCTGTTTTTTGAAGTCTTGGGTGAATTGCTTATGTCGTTTGTGTTGACTGGCGACTTCCAATCCTAAATCGCCCATATTCAAGTCGTCTTTTAAGGCTTTATGACTGGTGACGGAATCTGTGGCGGCTGCAATTAGGTCGAGTATTTCGTTTGTTGCCGTTTCCCCGAAAAGGTGTTTACCTACAATCTTTGATCCAATGGGAAGAATGCTTTTGCCCATATTAAATATGGCGCTGGCGACGTTTCTTTCTGCATTACGGAACCTTGCATCGTAATTCTTGATGTTTGATTTTATCTGCTCAAGTAACTCGGCAATGATGATGGCGAGTGGATCATTGAGATAATCTGATTCCCACGCGTCTATCTTGATTGCAATGTGACCATGTTCCGGCGACTCAAGGAGCTTCTTCCATTCATTAACGAAGTAAGTTTTCCCTGTTCCCCAAGCGCCATTGAGATTAACGACATAGGCACTTTCGTTTGTCTTTCGACTCTTCAAATATTGAGTAAAACGCTCCGCGAGTTCTTTTCGCTTATTCCCTGTCGCGCAATCGGCAAAGGCTTCAGTATTGGTATCGCTCATAGGACATTCCTTTGTTTAATTAATCTAATAATAGCCTATGTCATAAGATCAACACCTCGCGGATGTTTGCGCTTTAGCGCCGGAGCGAGGTGCTGATCTTGTGACAGTTACCTACAAAGCTAAAGCCAATAATCTCAAAGCATGAACGTTGAGTACAAGCCAAACCCACAAACGATGAGGAGCGCCCAGCCGACGAATTGAAAGAAGACGGGTGTTTCGGCTTTTTGAATGCGGTTGTGGAGCTTTTGCCCAAAGACGTGACCTAGTAAAGCGCAAGGCAGTAGCCAAAGTTGGTGGATAAGCTGTAGATCGATGCCAGCGATGAGGAAAGACACCATTTTGATCATTACGAGAATGAACCAGAGCACAAACAAGGTATCGCGAAGTTGATGACGCGGTACTTTGGTGGCAAAGACGGAGACGATGAGCGGCGCGCCGATTAAGGAGGTGCCGCTGACGTAGCCGCCGAGCATAAGGAAGATGGAGTCGAGGAATTTGTTGTTGGTGTAAAACGGTTTATTGAGAATATAAGACACAGCGAATATGGAGACGATGACAAAAATCACGCCTGTGACGATGTTGCCCGGTAAGGTTAATAAACCAAATACGCCAATCAGTTTGGGCACAATCATGATGCCGAGGGCTTTTTTCAAGTAACCCCATGCAATGTTGCCCTGCTCTTCTTTGGGGGCTTCACCTCGCTCTGCGGCGAGGATGGCTTGCTGTTTGGTCTTTTTCGCTCCTTGCCATGCAATCCAGCTCGAAAATACGAGCAAATGCACGGAAATGATCGGCAAGAATAATAACGGGTCGTTTTTCACTAGTAATAGGAAGGGCAAAGCAAGCACGGCACCGCCAAATCCTAGACCACTGCGGACAAAGCCGCTCCAAATAAAAATGGCGCCAATTAAGGCATATTGCCACCAGATTAAGTTTTCCATGCTTGTCCTTTGGGAATATCGGATAAAGAGAGTTGACGTTTTGGTTAGTGTAACCAAGTTTTCATTTTTAGACTAAGGTGTTCGCCAATAAGCTTGGTGCACGGTGAATAACCCCGTGTTTGTTAAATATCGTTATGTTACTGGTATGGATGTTTGCTAATCTTATATTAATAAAAACTGATATATAGGATGGTTACGTGAAACACAGATTTATTTTCGCTTTGCTTATGTCCTTTACGCTCACGTTGATCATGTCGGCGTGGATTACCTATTTGAACATCGGCTTAGATCCGGAGTTTTTATCTTTTTGGATGCATGCGTGGGTTCTTGCTTGGCCTGTGGCTGGGGTTGTCGCGTTCATTGCAGGGCCATTTTTGCATAAATTAGCGCAAAAAATTGTTGATAGAATGTAGGTCCGATAGACAATGTTGAGATGAAAAAAACCGCTAATCAAAAAGGTTAGCGGTTTTTTATTGAGTGTCGATCGAGCGTTAGATGAACCCCACTATTTCTGAGGTTTTTCGTCCCAAACGCTTAGATCAATGTCATCTCGTACTTCTGGGTAGTCGTCTGAGTTGAAAACCGGTGTATGGGTTTTAAGTTGAGAAAAATAGTCTTTTGTTAACTTCACCACGGTTCCAGACAACATCATGATCGCAATCAGGTTAATGGTCGCCATTAAGCCCATTGCTGCGTCGGCAACATTAAATACCATTGCCACGCTTTCGTATGCGCCCCATGGAATCATTGCGAGTGCCAAAATACGCAGAATGAAAATCCCCGGTTTGTTTGCCCATTTAAGGTACGTCAGTGCATTTTCTGCGTAACTGTAGTTACCTATGATGGAGGTGAACGCGAAGAAGAAAATAGCAACCGCCACAAAATACTGCCCTGCGCTGCCGATGTGTGTTGTCAATGCGGTTTGAGTCAAGGCGATACCTGTTTGACCGTTCCCTAACGCACCAGAAAGTAGAATCATCAAGGCGGTTGCAGTACAAATTAGAATGGTGTCAATGAACACACCCAATGATTGAACCATACCCTGTGATGATGGATGGTGAGGGTTGGGTGTGGCCACGGCAGCGATGTTTGGCGCCGAGCCCATGCCAGCCTCGTTCGAGAACAAACCGCGTTTAATGCCGTTAAGCATCGCACCTAACACACCGCCAGCGGCTTGTTCGATACCAAATGCGCTTTTAAATATTAACGCGAACGCAGCAGGAACTTCGTCGATATTCATGAAAATCACGTATAACGCGACCAAAAGATACAGCACGGCCATAAATGGCACGACGATTTCGGCAAAGCGTGCGATTTTCTTGATACCGCCGAAGATCACAATCGCTGCCAATGCCATGATCACCAAACCTGTTACGTTGGTATCAATCCCAAACGCGCCTTCCATAGCACCCGCAATGGAATTTGCTTGCACCGCATTGAAGACTAAGCCAAAGGCTAAAATAAGCGCCAAAGAGAAAACTGCGCCAGCCCAAGGGGCTTTTAATCCTTTACTGATATAAAACGCCGGACCGCCACGCAGTTGACCATTTTGGTCGCGCATTTTATAAAGCTGAGCGAGTGTACTTTCGGCGTAAGCCGTCGCCATGCCAATTACAGCAACAACCCACATCCAAAAAATGGCACCGGGTCCTCCTAAAAATAAAGCGACTGCTACACCGGTCATGTTGCCGGTTCCAACTCGGGAGGCAAGGCTCGTACAAAGTGCTTGAAAAGGAGAGATACCACCACGGTCTGATTGCGGTGCTTTAAGAACGGTGCGGATAAACTCTGGAAAACGGCGGATTTGGATAAAGCCTAAACGCAATGTGAAATATACTCCCACCGCTAGGAGGCCATAAATGAGGATGTAGCTCCAGAAAATCGTATTTAAAAAGTCTATGATGGCGGCCATGTAAGGCTCTCCCTTAATTCGATAATATCGATTGTTTTATTGTTCGTGGGTTGAATGATAGGAATGCATTTTGATAAAAAGCACCCTAAGAAACGCGTCGAAGCTTAAAAAAGTTTGCAAGATTAGCGAATTTATTGAAAACCGCAAGGCAAAAACCACTGCAATGTGCACAAATGGTGCATAAAAAATGGGTTTATTCGATTTGGCGAGAGCGGGCTTAATTTGAAGGGGAAATGATGTGGCACCATGAGCCGCAGGGCGACCCAGGTTATCCAATCAAATTTTATGCAATGTCGGTTGATGACGTTGTTTTATGAATAAAAGATCAGCAGGCGTTTGGATTGGTTGGTAAGGCGAAATCCTTTGTTTGAATCGGATCTTGCTCTGCCTCCGCCCATTTTTTGTCTAACGGAATGACGCCAGCCCAAACTGGCCAATCGTTGTCTTCTGGATCATCAATCGGTGGTTCTGCTCGCATCTTGATTGACGCTTCTTCTATTTTAATTCGTACTAAGCCTGTGGCTTTTATCTCTATGTCATTGACGGGGCGTAATGTCTCCCAGCGGCCGGGGCTAACTTTGTCTAAAAATAGTTTAAATTGACGAACCTTTTCTTCTTTATCATCAATCAGTTCTGGAATACCAAATAAAGTTACGGAGCGATAGTTGACCGAATGGTGCATCGCTGAGCGCGCCATGACCAAACCATCCAATTGGGAAATATTGATGCACACCTTTTCTGGTTCGTCGATTGGGCCTTTGACGTTACGCGCTTTGGAATGAGCGTGCCAGTAGAAGTAGTCGCCATCGCGCCAATGGCACGTTGGCGTGACAAAGACTTGTCCGTCTTTCGTTTGACCAACATGACACATTAATGAAGCATCCATAATATTAAACGCGGTTTCTTTGTCGTATTGAGCGCGGTTTGGCCCACGTTTCACTTTACTTAACGCTGTTTCGAGAGAATCGCTCATACTCTAAATCCTTGTCATTGTTGATTCGTGTCTATATAACAACAGAATAGAGAAAGCTGGCCTCTTTAAAAATAGCCAGAATGGATATAAAAAAACAGGCCAGTTATGAAGCATGCGATTGCTAGTTTACGTTTTTCATTGGATGAAAGCGGAGCACCCTATTACCAACAACTGATGAGGCAAATTCAGCAGGGCGTGGTATCGGGAGAATTGTCTGTGGGTGACAAACTGCCCTCTTCTCGTTTTTTGGCTGGATCGTTAGGCGTGTCACGGAGTACCACATCACGGGCTTATGACCAGTTAATTGCAGAAGGCATTTTAACCAGTGAAGAAAAGCGCGGTGTGTTCGTTGCGGCGTTACCGATGGTGAGTAATCGGTTGAAAAAAACACCAAACTCTTCTGTTCCATCTACTCAGAAGGATTCAGAAACGTTGGCATTTGATTCGGGTGTTGATGTGTCCGTGTTTCCAACCAAAGAGTGGGCAGCAAGCATGCGGCGAAGTTGGTTAAATCCAGACTTAACCGTATTGCAAGGCGGTTATTTAACTGGGTACCCAGATCTAAAAGAAGCCATTGTCGACTATTTGTATCGCGTTCGTGGCCTTGAGTGTGTGGCTGAGCAAGTGATTGTGACGGCGGGCGCTCGTGATTCATTGCTGCTCTTACAACATACAATCACGTTATTGGCTCGTTCAGAGTCGCAGTCCTATGATCGCTTAGATACTCCAACCATGAAATGGTGGACGGAAGAGCCCACCTACCCGCCCATCCGCGAGGCGATCCGTTCGCATGAACAAACCGGTGCGCTGCTGATTGACGAAGAAGGCCCGTGCCTGCCCGCGAGTGACATTGTTTCGAATGTGGCGGTAATGACACCAAATCGACAATACCCACTTGGCGTGAGCATCAGTTCTGCTCGCCGTCAGCGGTGGATTCAAGCGATGCAGATGACGAATGCACGCTGGTGGCTGATAGAAGATGATTACGATAACGAGTTTGTGTATCAGGGCCGGAGCAATGTGCCATTTATGCAAACAGTGAGTGTTCATGATCAAGCTAAAGATCGGGTTTTCTTTGTGGGCAGTTTCTCAAAAGTGTTGTTTCGCGGCTTAAGGTTGGGGTTTATTGTCGCACCTGTGATACATGTGCCAGTCTTACAGCAAAGCCAACGAGAGTTAGGGTCATCCGCTTCTTTGCCCATTCAGCCTGCGGTGGCGGATTTTATGCAGCAAGGCCATTTTGACCGACATATGAATCGTATGCGTCGTCATTATCGACTTAAGCGCGATGCGCTGTTAATTTTATTAGAGGCGCATTTAGCGAGGTGGTTTGATTGGAAAAAACCACGCGGCGGTATGCATGTCTTGATTGAAATTAAACCCGAATTTGTTTCTTTGATTCGCACAGAGGCTGTTTTAGATCAGAGGATTGCCCACGACATTGCCAAGAAGGATATTCTTCTTTCTACCTTGTCTGAGCATTTTGCTCACAAACAGTATCATGACGGTCGATTTGGCTTTGTGTTGGGTTTTAGTGGACCATCGGAAGAAAAAATGAAAAAAATAATTATCGCACTAGAAAAGTGGTTTACCGAGATATTAGACAATGTGTAAGGCTTACAATTTGTAAGGATTTTGTAGTGAAAGAGTGCTAACCTCAGTGTTTTCAGGTTGAACTGTCGAGATTCACTCAAGACAAGAATGTGATTTTTTACGAAAAGACCGTGAAGCAAACAGGAACAAAGGCTAAACTAGACTTTGTGCGGTTGTTTAAATTTTGCTATATTCCGCACACTTAAAATCGTATGACACGAATAAAAACAGCATTTTCATTTTAGTTTTTATGGATTGGATGAAGAAATTGAACATTTTTCAAGACATTCTGCATTTTTCTGTGCATTCGTTATCCAGCGCTTTGGCGGCTTCTATGCGCCCATTTATTACCGTATCTTGCTTGTTTTTGTGCTTCTTTGTATTTACTACATTATTCTCTTCATCTGTCGAACCTATTCTTAATTCGGGGCTACTTTCTGGTCTCGCATTAATCACCCTGTTACTGGTTAGTTATTTGTCCCTTATGATAAATATCAACCCTGCTCGCCAAAAAATGGCCTTCTTTTTAACTCGTGTTGGTGCCTCTTATGGGTATTCCTATCGTGCTGAGGCACGATACACGAAGAGATGTAGAGCTCCCTTTTTCAGATTTAGGTGATCCAAAAAAACTATTGCTGCGTTAATACTCTTAACTAGGTAATGGTCTTTGTGCTGTTTTCAGTGTGGTGATCTTTACTGAAATACCCGGCATTGCCGGATTTTCGTTCTGTTGCTTGATGGTCAAGTGGCAGTTTTGTGAACCTCGGGGTTAGAGGATGATTCTCTTGTTAACTCGTATCCTAAGTAAAGTCGCTTTGGCGGTAATGGTGGGCTTGCTCGCCGGTTGTCAGGGTGGTGTGCTCGATCCTAAAGGGCAAGTTGGTATTGAAGAAAAGCAACTTATTATTGTTGCTACTTTGTTGATGCTTCTTGTTGTGATTCCTGTCATCTTCATGACACTTTATTTCGCTTGGAAATATCGTGAAGGTCGTGACGAAATCTACGAACCAAAATGGTCGCACTCCACAAAAATTGAAACTATTGTTTGGGCTATTCCAATTGTCATCGTCATTATTCTTGGCGTGATTACATGGAAATCTACCCATGCATTGGATCCTTATAAACCTTTGAAATCGGATAAAGATCACATCAATGTTCAGGTCGTTTCGATGAACTGGAAGTGGTTGTTTATCTATCCGGACCTTGGTATTGCTTCTGTGAACGAGCTTAGATTCCCAGCAAACGTTCCTGTTGCTTTCCAAATTTCATCTGAAGGCACGATGAACTCTTTCTTCATTCCGCAGCTGGGTAGTCAAATTTACTCGATGGCAGGCATGGTGACTAAACTTCATTTGATTGCTAATGAACCAGGTACATTTGACGGTATTTCCGCAAACTATAGCGGTGCCGGATTTACTGGGATGAAGTTCGATGCGATCGCTACTCCAACAGAAGCTGATTTTGATGCTTGGGTAGAAAGCGTGAAAGCTGGTTCTCACAATGTCATTAAGGATGGTGTGAAAGTCGCCAACAATGGCATATTGGATCAAACGTCCTACGAGAAGCTTGCTGAATTTGATCTAGATGCACATCATCATGAACCAACTCCAGTTCAGTATTACAACTCAATTGAACCAAGCATTTTCATGGACAACGTTACGAAGTTTATGAAAGATCATGGTCAAGTTGAATTGCTGAAAGGAACTTCTTTTGAACCTAAAATGATTCACGACGATTCAAGTCATGGTGAAATGAATCATAGTGATATGAATCATGACGAGTCTCAAGACTCATCGCATGATATGCATACGGAGGTTGAAAAATAATGTCTGCACTCTTAGGCAAACTATCGTGGGACGCTCTTCCGTACGACCCGATCGTTATTGGCACATTGTGTGTCGTTGCGATCGTGGGTTGTGTACTCGCTTTCCTACTTATCAAGCACAAATTGCTCGGCGTACTCTGGAGTGATTGGTTGACATCTGTTGACCATAAAAAACTGGGTATCATGTATATCGTTCTAGCGTTAGTAATGCTAATCCGTGGTTTTGCGGATGCCATTATGATGCGTTTGCAGCTTGCGCTAGCAACGAACGGTGACCCTGGCTATTTACCTCCGGATCATTACGACCAAGTCTTTACAGCTCACGGTGTTATTATGATCATCTTTATGGCTATGCCATTTATGATTGGTCTAATGAACATTGTTGTGCCACTACAGATTGGTGCTCGTGATGTTGCCTTCCCGTTCCTAAACAACCTTAGCTTCTGGCTAGCGGTGTCTGGGGCGATCTTGATTAACATCTCTTTGGGACTTGGCGAATTTGCTAAAACAGGTTGGGTGGCTTATCCGCCGCTGTCTGGTTTGCAGTATAGTCCAAGTGTCGGGGTCGATTATTACATCTGGGCACTGCAGATATCCGGTATCGGTACGACATTAACAGCAGTTAACTTCTTGGCTACTGTTTTCAAAATGCGTGCACCTGGTATGAAATTGATGGACATGCCGATCTTTACTTGGACCTGTACTTGGGCCAATATTTTGATCGCAGCATCGTTCCCAATTTTGACAGCTGTATTGGCCATGTTGACACTTGACCGTTACCTAGACTTCCACTTCTTCACGAATGATGGTGGCGGTAACTCAATGATGTATATCAACTTGTTCTGGGCATGGGGTCACCCTGAGGTGTACATTCTTGTACTTCCAGCATTTGGTATCTTCTCTGAGATCGTTTCTACCTTTACTGGTAAACGTTTGTTCGGTTACAAATCCATGGTTTGGGCAACGGCGTCGATTTCCATTCTTGGCTTTATCGTATGGTTGCATCACTTCTTTACCATGGGTTCCAGCGCAAATGTTAACGCTTTCTTTGGCGTAATGACGATGATCATCGCGGTACCAACGGGTGTGAAACTGTTTAACTGGTTGTTCACTATGTACCGTGGTCGCCTTCGTGTGACGGTTCCGGTGCTATGGACGCTTGGTTTTATGGTGACGTTCACTATCGGTGGTATGACAGGTGTTCTACTTGCTGTACCAGGTGCTGACTATGTATTGCATAACAGCTTGTTCTTGATTGCCCATTTCCATAACACCATCATTGGTGGTGCGGTATTTGGTTATCTTGCTGGTTTTGCTTTCTGGTTCCCTAAAGCGATGGGCTTTCACCTTAACGTTAAGTTGGGTAAAGCGGCGTTCTGGTGTTGGTTAGTCGGTTTCTTCTTAGCCTTTATGCCATTGTACGTGTTGGGCTTCTTGGGTATGACACGCCGCCTAAATCACACGGATAATCCTGATTGGAACATCTGGTTATATATTGCATTGGTTGGCGCATTTGTTATTTTGGCCGGCATTATTTGTCAGTTACTACAATTGTATGTCAGCTTCCGAGATCGTGCGCAAAACATGGACACTACTGGTGACCCATGGAATGGCCACACTCTTGAATGGTCTACATCTTCTCCACCGCAGTACTATAATTTTGCAGAAGTGCCTGTCGTGTCTGACATCGACGCTTTCACTGATATGAAAGAGAAAGGCCAAGCTTATGTTCGTAAAGAAACCTATGCTCCAATCCACATGCCTAAAAACACTAAGGCTGGGATTATCATTGGTGCTCTTATTACGGCATTTGGTTTTGCAATGATTTGGCATATTTGGTGGTTGGCAATTGTTGGCTTAGTAGGTTCTATCGTGACCTTTATTGCTCGTGCCTACACAACAGATGTTGATTACTATGTTCAGCCTGATGAAATCGCTCGGATCGAAAATGAGCACCTAGATAACGTGGCTAAGGGGTAATCATGAGTACTACACATATGAATACGCACGACGCTCACGAAGCTGATGCGCATCACGACGAGCACCACGATACTGGTGGAAATACGGTATTTGGGTTCTGGATTTACCTAATGACGGATTGCTTGTTATTCGCATCCGTCTTCGCTACCTACGCTGTGCTCTTTATGAACACAGCTGGTGGTGTGTCTGGTAAAGAGATTTTTGAATTAGACTTCGTATTGGTTGAAACCGCCGCGCTACTTGTTTCAAGTATCACTTACGGTTTTGCAATGATCTGCGCGCACAGTAAAAACAAAAAAGGCACCTTATCTTGGTTGGCTGTTACGTTTTTATTGGGCGCCGTGTTCATTGCGATGGAAATCTATGAATTCCATCACCTAATCGTTAACGGTAACGGTCCGCAAGAAAGTGCGTTCTTGTCAGCTTTCTTTACCCTAGTGGGTACTCACGGCTTACACGTAACCGCTGGTTTGATTTGGATGTTTATCATGATGATTGAAGTCATGAAAACGGGTCTTACTGGGCGTGCTTTGACTCGCCTTAGTTGCCTAAGTTTATTCTGGCACTTTTTGGATGTTGTCTGGATTTGTGTTTTCACCGTTGTTTATCTGATGGGGGCGATCTAATGAGCGATCATTCTTCTGAAGCAAATTTACACGGTAGCGTTAAGTCCTACCTAACCGGTTTTGTATTGTCTGTTATTTTAACAGGCATTCCATTCTGGATGGTAATGACGGAAGCGTTTGATAAAGGTCCAACATATATCACTATTGTGTTATTAGCGGTTGTGCAGATTTTTGTTCACTTGAAGTATTTCCTTCACTTGAACTTCTCTGACCAAGGCAAGCTGGATACTTATTCATTCATTTTTTCTGCAGTGATTATTGTGATGGTTGTCGCGTTATCCGTATGGATTATCTACGCCTCCAACGCAATGATGATGTAAGCAGAATTATTTGATGAATATGCGGACTTCTTTCATTTTAAATAATGCGCGTCCGATGGGAGCTTATAATGATGTTTAAGCGTTATCTTCAGGTAACTAAACCAGGCATCATTATGGGCAACCTCATCTCTGTTGCGGGGGGCTTTTTTCTAGCCTCTCGTGGCGAGATTGACTGGATTCTTATGCTAGCGACGGTGATTGGCTTGTCGTTGGTGGTTGCTTCTGGCTGTGTCATTAACAACTTTGTCGATAGAGATATTGATGCCAAAATGCAGCGTACACGTAACCGTGTGACGGTAAACGGAGAAATGTCAGGCAAAGCCGCTTTTTTCCATGGTGTTGTATTAGGTATTGTTGGTTTTGGTTTACTCGCATTTTTCACTAATTGGGTCGCCGTCGCTTTTGCGGTATTCGGTTATGTGGTTTATGTTGGTTTTTACACACTTTACTTTAAGCGCAAGTCCGTTTATGGGACTTTTGTTGGTAGCTTATCTGGCGCTGTGCCTCCTGTTGTAGGTTATTGTGCCGCAGCAGGTCAGTTTGATGCTGGTGCTGCGATATTGCTGGCAATGTTTTGCATTTGGCAAATGCCACATTCTTACGCTATCGCTATTTTTCGCTACAAAGATTACGAAGCGGCGGGCATTCCTGTATTGCCTGTTTCTCAAGGTATAGCGAAAGCTAAACGACATATCATTTTTCACATTGCCCTCTTTGCGATAGTAGCAGCGCTTTTACCGCTGACGGGTTATGTTGGAATTGGCTTTATGGTCGTTGCTTTGGCAACCAGCCTTTGGTGGCTTGCCATGGCGTTACGAGGGTATCGTCCAGGTATTGATGTAAATGGTTGGGCACGACAAGTGTTTTTCTTTTCTATCATTACTGTCACGGCACTTAGCGTGACGATGGCGCTAGATTTTAACGAAGTGTCACCGAATTTACTGGTGTTTGCAGCACATTAAGCCACACACAAAAACGAGCTTCTTGGCTCGTTTTTTATTTCCACTAATTTCCCCCCCGCCTTGTTAACTTCCTATTTTGTCAATTATTCGTTATTTTGAATGCTTGCTCGTTAAATCTCATTTTTAAAAATAACGTTTTATCTTATAGTCGTTATCGTTTGAAATAGAACGTTGGTTTGACGTCCACAATCAAAAAGGATGATGTGAATGAAAACGCTTTTAACTTTATTGGCGCCGGTAATAATGCTCTGCTTGCTCGCTTCTAACACAGCGTATGCCGATGCGGTGCTTTGCAAAGCGTTATTAACCAAAGCGCCAGAAAACGTTCAGATTACGGCCGTCATGCAGAGGCCAGATAAAGAGGTAAGAAGCCCTTATTGTTTGGTCACAGGAATTATGGCTCAACGAATAGGGTTTGATAGTAAATTATATTCCATACAATTTGAGTTGCGATTGCCCAATTTTTGGCAAGGCCGTTTTGCTTATCAGTTTAATGGCGGAAATGATGGCGAAGTGAAGCCAGCATTAGGGTCTGTGACGGGGCTTCTCGGTTCACAATATGCGATTAACCAAGGCTTTGCGGTTGTTTCTAGTAATGGTGGGCACGACGCTAGGGCTAACCCTGAAGCTGGTCTTGCTGGCGGTGCAGTGTTTGGTCATGACCCAGAAGCACGTCGTGATTACGGTTACGGCGCTGTTCAAAAATTAAATCCCGTCGCTCGTTCTTTGGTTGAAAGCTACTACCAAGCTCCGATCAAATACTCTTACGGCATTGGTCAGTCCAATGGTGGCCGTATGGTGATGGTCGCTGCGTCTCGTTTCCCTGATATGTTTGATGGCCTATTGGTGGGGTACCCCGGTTTTAATTTACCCAAGGCCGCGCTGCAACATGCTTGGGATATTCAGGCTTTACATCGAGTCAGCGACGATATTAGTCAAGCGTTAACCACGCGAGACTTAGATGTATTTGCGAAAAACATTCTTGATCAATGTGACGCACTAGATGGCATCAATGACGATATGATTTTTGCTACAGAAGCTTGTCAAAATGTCTTTCAGCCAAAAGCCTTGGTTTGCACCAGTAATTTTGATCGAGACTGTTTATCACTCAATAAAGTCGCCGCTTTGATTCGCATGCACAAAGGACCACACAACTCAAAAAACCAAGCGTTGTACACCAGTTGGGACTACGACGCGGGTATTCGTTCTAAAAATTGGCGCATGTGGAAAGTAGAAAGCACGATATCCGCTTGGAGCAATAAGCCAATTGGCGTCGTGATGGGCGCCGCTTCTCTAGCACACATATTCACCACGCCTTTTACTAATGTCGCTGGCGACGTGTATTCGCTTGAGAAGTATTTATTGGCGTTTGATTTTGACAAAGACGCGCCCAAAATTTATGGGACGAATAATCAATTTAAAGAATCGGCGATGTCGATCATGACCCCGCCTGATGCCGTAAAGCCAACACTAACTGAGTTCAAACGGTTGGGCGGAAAAATGATGATTTTCCACGGTAACAGCGATCCGGTTTTTTCAGTGAAAGACACCATGCGCTGGTATGATTTCTTGAATTTCGCTTTAGAAGGTCAAGCTCCTGAGTTTGTGCGCTTGTATCGAGTTCCCGGTATGCCTCATGGTCAGGGCGGGCCGTCGGCGGATCAATTCGATATGCTTCAGCCATTGGTTTCATGGGTAGAAAGGAAAAAATCTCCTCAGGACGTGATGGCGGCCACTCGCACTGAAAATCCAGAAATTACCGCTCGCATGGCTGGTATGACACGCCCTTTGTGTCCTTATCCATCTTACGCCAAGTATAAAAAAGGCGATCTTCTTAAGGCGAGTTCTTTCCAATGCGTTGTCACCAAATAAGGTGAGGCCTTGTTAGGTTAGCGACCGCCACCCACGTCAATAAAACCACCCGTGGTGTAGCTGGCCTTGTCGCTGAGTAACCAGAGGATTGCTTCAGCGACTTCTTCTGGTTTCCCACCCCGTTGTAATGGCAGATTGGGGCCGATGCGATCAACGCGTCCTGCTTCGCCGCCGTCGGCGTGCATATCGGTGTAAATCAAACCGGGTCGAACGACGTTTACGCGAATGCCATCATTTGCGACCTCCAATGCAAAACCTTTAGAGAAAGAGTCTACCGCCCCTTTGCTTGCGGCATAATCCACATACTCATTTGGAGAACCGTATACAGAAGCAAGAGATGAAACGTTAACAATGCTGCCGCCCGAGCCGTTTTGGCTGATTGCCATGTGCTTAAAGGCCGCTTGGCTGCACAGCATCGTCCCGAAGATATTGGTTTCAAAAATTCGTTTCCAGCGGCTCAGATCCGTTTGAGAAAACGACATTTGAGTTTCTAAAATACCCGCGTTGTTCACGAGAGCGCTGATGGGGCCCCAATGAGTATGAATGTGATCGAATAACTCGGTGACTTGTTCCGCATCACTTATGTCGGCTTGAATGCAATGCGCTAAGCCGCCAAAGGCGAGAATATCGGTGACGACTTTTTCTGCCGACGTTGCGCTCTCTCTATAATTAATAATGACTCGATAACCTTGTTGGGCTGCCAACTTAGCGGTTGCAGCCCCAATGCCTCTCCCTCCGCCAGTGATCAGCAAAATAGGCTTGTTCATATCATTCTCCCTGTATTTTTACCGACGATGGTTTAACAATAACCTGCTTCATTGAGCAAAACCAGATGACAAATTGTCACGAGGTTGTTGTTCGCTCTCATGGGAAACGCTTTAAGCTTTAAGGCATTTTTTGTGTCTTTGTCGATCAATGTAGACATAAGCTAGTACTGTCTAGAGGCACACGTTATCATGCGCACTTATCTATTATCTTGGTTTTGTCTGGAGGCTGGCATGAGCTCATTGGATCGACACTTTATTTTGGGCTATGGAAGCTTAATCAATGGCGAAAGTCGTGCGATGACGGGTGAAACGGGGAATGTTTGGCCAGTTAAATTGCAGGGTTTTGAACGCCATTGGTCGGTGATGTCAGTCGATTATGGTATGAGCTCGGTTACGGTTATTGAAGCACCGGAAAAAGCCTGCAATGGCGTATTAGTCGAAGTACCATACGATCAATTTGCTTTGTTTGATGAACGAGAAAAAGGCTATCAGCGAGTCATGCTTAAAGCTGAACAGTTAATAGCGTATCAAGACGATCCTTTACCAGAAGGCACGTATTGGGTTTATCATACTAGGGATGTGGTTGAGCCTCATCATCATTGCCCCATTGCGTTGAGCTATCTTGATGTTATTTTGTCTGGCTGCTTAGAATATGGCGATGCGTTCACACAAGATTTTCTGACGTTAACCAAAGGCTGGACATCGCCTCTGCTGAATGACCGAAAAGCACCCCGTTATCCTAGAGTGCAACCAGACCTTGCTACAGAACGTTTGAATATATTATTAGCGCCTGTAACCACCCTTACTATTAAAGAGCTATCCGTAACTTATGAATCTTAACTCGACGAGCCAATTACTGGCACGCAACGAAGACGAACTGTCTGGCAAAATTTTATTTGCCAATCCAGAAGATATTTATCCTCTGAATTTAAGCAAACAAGCCGATGTGTATGCTTGGTGCCAATCAAAAACCATTTATGATGCTTTGTCGCGAGTCGGTTTTGCGGAAGAGAAACTGTCCTTGTCCGCACAATGGTCTGTCGACAATGGCGCTGACTTTGATCACATTGTGATTTATCAGTCAAAAGCCAAAGAATTATTAGATTACTTACTAGCCGCAGTATTGCCTCTTTTAAAAGAAGGCGGTCGAGTATGGTTAGTGGGAGACAATAAAAGCGGCGTAAAATCTTCTATGAAGCGTCTAGAAGTCGGTTTGGACGAAGTAGGTAAACATGATGGCGCTAAGCACTGTTTACTTTACAGCGGCTTCAAGCGCCGTCCTGCTAAACCTTTTGTGTTCGAAGACTGGATTGTGACGTGGAAACAAGACGTGGCAGGACAAAGCGTGACGTTATGCAGTTTGCCGGGCGTGTTTGGTCACGGTAAATTAGACAAAGGCACTGAGCTTTTCTTGAACCAACTGAACCAGCATCGCTTTATTAGTGACGTAGCCAACGCTCGCATACTCGACTTTGGTTGTGGCGACGGTATTATTTCTCTTTGGCTACACAATAAAACAGGCGCGCACATTACCGCATTGGATGACAGCGCATTGGCGCTAAAAGCAACGGAATTAACCTTTGCAGCAAACCAACTCAGTGATGCGGTTACCCTGATTGCTTCGAATGGTTTGTCAGAAGTAAAAGGTCGCTTTAATTATGTTGTCTCAAATCCGCCTTTTCACAAGGGCGTAAATACCGACTACAGCATAGCGGAAAGCTTTTTCATGACGATCAAACAGCACTTAACATTGAACGGCGAATTGTTTGTTGTGGCGAATGATTTCTTACGCTACCCGCCAATGTTAGACGCCGCGTTGGGTTCTCACACTCGTCTTTTCCGAGACAAAGGTTATGCAATTTATCAAGGCCGACAACCAAAAAAACGCTAGGACCTAAGCTTCTGACTTAACAAAAAAACGCGCAATCTTCACAGAGTGCGCGTTTTTTAGTTTATCTATTGCTGCATTTTTTAGTGTAACTGATCTGGCGTCACGACTAACCAGTTTTTATCTGCTGTAACTGGCTGACCTAGAGCGGATTGCTGCTTAGCGGCATCATCCCACCACGCTTCCATCTGCTTCATGTATTTCGCTTTGCGGTTGACCCAAATACGCATTCCGCCTTTATCGGTATCTGTACCGTTGAACAACATGTAACCATCGGAAAGAGGAGAATCTCCCGCCACTAATACTGGTTTTTTCCACTGATCAATCCACCCAAGAATCGAACCAAGTTTGCCTTCGTACCATGTCATAGGGTTCATCAAGAAGGAAGTGAGTTGTAAATCAAGGTTCTTTTCTTGATCATACGTCCCCTTTTTGATTTGCAGTCTTGACGTGGTTAAATCGCCTGTTTTCATGTCTTTTAACAGCATGTTTACGCCAATAACATTTTCTGGTTTCACGTTATAGCCGTATTGAGGGTCGCTGGCGATCATCCGTACGATTTCTTCGCTCGCCGCCGTCATCACATAAACTTCAATGCCATTTTCTTGAAGACGGCTATAAAGCTCCGTCATACCGGTAAAGACTTTAGGTGTGTTTACGCTGCTTTTTACGACCTTGTCACCATCGTAATAGGTGATTGGAACGGGTTTATTGTAAGCCATCACTTCATCTACATAACCTTTGAGTTCTTTTAAGGTGAATCCAGCGAAGATTTGAGCGACCCACGGGTAGCAGACTAAATTATCAATCTCACAGAGGCGATAGTAATAGCTGTTTAGGCTTTCTTTGTAATCAGCGGTGTCTTTGAATGGAATCAACTTTAACGATGCGTCCATCGTTTCTCGGGTTAACAAACCTTTCATTTCCAAATAGGGTAATAGAGATTCTTCTATATCGTACTGGTAGCTAGTGTTATCCATATCGAATACAGCATAAGCACCAGTATTCGCATTTTTCTCGATCATTGTATTGAGTTCTTCAGCAACGCTTTCGGGCCAGTGAGTGAGCTCGGTTGCGTAGATAGATACACTGCATAACATGAGAGAGGTACAGAGAATGGATTGGAATTTCATAAGGCTTCCTTATTTAATGAGTGATAAGGGTAACGTTTATAGGAACTCAACACCAATATCAAAACCGACACATTCTTGCTCACTAATAGGATAGAGATGAGAAATCAAGATTTTTGGTTCATTGCTGATGTTTTTCACTTGAGTGCGATCGACATTTTTAGCACAACCGAAAATCGATCTCAGACTAAATGGCACAAGCTATATTGTTCTCACAGAGAAAGTGCAATTAGACTATAAGTAACAAACAGAAAGGATAGATTTTAAGTAAAAAAACCACTAACACTCGACGAATATTAGTAGATTTTTATATTATAAATAACGTTTACGAGTGAAAGTCCCTCATCCAAAGCTGCAAGTGTTTAAGTAACGCTAAAGGCGCTTCAGTTAACTGGCGGCCAAGCCGAGTCACAATATGAACTTCACCGGAGGTTAATATTGGATCGGCTATTGGAAGGGAAACGACAAGTTTGTCTTCCAATTCTCTTCTGACAACGAAGTCCGGCAAGATAGTGACACCCATATTAGAGCGTACAAATTCTTTGAGCAGTGAAAAAGAATTTACCGTCATACTTGGCGTAAATTTTATTCGGTGCTTGAATTCGGCCACTGAGATCAGTTGTCTTACACCAAACTCTGTTTCTTGCAGTGCTATTGAGTAAGGCATGATTTCTTCAAGTTGAATCGGACGATTTAAAGAAATTAATGGATGTTCAGGCGGCACGATTAAACACAAAGGGTGTGATGATATCTCATGAGAACGAAGTTTTTGATGATGCGGAGGGTGAAATAAAACGCCTATATGAGCTTCGTCTTCTTCTACTCTACGAATTAAGTCATTAGACCCGCCCATATGAACGGACAAGGTTAAATCGGGATAAGTCGCCTGAAATTGAGGTAATGCTTTTGACATAATATCGCCAATAAACCCTTCCCCAATGGCTAATGAAATATGGCCAGATTTTAAACCTCTAAGCGCTTGAAGCTCGGATAAACACGCTTCTTCATTTGATGTAGCCTCTCGGTAATACCTTAATAAGAGTTGACCTGCTTCTGTAGGACGCACACCTTTTCGATGACGTTCGATAAGTAAACAGGCCATTTCCTCTTCTAACTGAGTAATTTGGCGACTGATAGCGGAAGGTGCCACGTCTAACTTATCCGCCGCCGCTCGAATCGAGCCCAATGAAACGGCTTCGTAGAGATAGGTTAAACGTTTGGCATTAATTTCTTTCATAATTAGCTTCTTGTCTTTAACTCTTTCCAAGACCATAAAGGAAAAAAGGTGGTGAGCCTAGCTCACCACCAAAAAGTGACGCAAAGGGAGGCATGATGTCATCGTTTTAGCGAAGCGGAAGTTGCTGCGTTACTAACGAACACCAAAATTGGATGGCGACTTCAATCACTTTATCATTGAAATCGTAATAGGGATTGTGAAGCGCCACGGAATCCTCTTCATCCACACCCAACCAAAAATATGCGCCGGGACATTGCTCTAACATAAAAGCAAAATCCTCGGACGCCATAGAAGGTTGAATATTGTGATGAGCATGTTGTTCACCCAGGTGGTTTGTTGCCACTTGATGGATGATAGCAGCATGCTCTAAATGGTTGGTTGTGACGGGATAGCCACGGTGAAAAGTCAGTGCAACCGTTAACCCTGGCGATTGGTTATAACTGGCGAGGTAATCAGTCATAAGTTGTTCAACTTGATTACGCACTTGAGGGTTAAGGCAGCGTACTGTTCCCCTTAGAGATGCGGATTCAGGCAAAACATTAATGGCTTCTCCACTGTTGAACATGGTGATGCTAACCACCGCGGATTCCAATGGTGAGACATGACGAGAAACAATAGTTTGTAAACGTAGAACGAGATCTGAAGCCGCTACGATGGGATCAATCCCCATATGTGGCATAGCGGCATGAGAGCCTTTCCCCGTAACGGTAATGTCAAAGGTATCGAGCGAGGCCATCATGGCGCCGTCATTAACGGCAATATCGCCTGCTGGCAATCCTGGCCAGTTATGTAGCCCGTATATAGCGTCCATTGGAAATCGTTCAAAGAGACCGTCTTCTATCATTTTTTGAGCGCCACCTAGGTTTTCCTCGGCTGGCTGAAACACAAAATAGACGGTACCGCTGAATGTTTTTTGATCCGAAAGATAGCAAGCAGCACCAAGTAACATGGCAGTATGGCCGTCATGACCACAGGCATGCATACAGCCTTTATGTTGGGATTTATGGTCAGGAGCGCCTAGTTCTTGAATAGGTAAAGCATCCATATCAGCTCGTAAACCAATAGTGGGTCCTTGACCATTTCTTAAAACGCCAACCACACCTGTTATTCCGATTTCTGTATGAACCTCTAATCCAAAACTGCGCAATAGATCGGCGACTTGTTTTGATGTTTGGTGTTCTGCAAAACCTAGCTCTGGATGCTGGTGGAAGCCTTTCCGCCATTGTGTTGCATCGGCGACAAGTTTTTTAATATCAATCATAATTACTCCAAATTCGCGCTATAGCCAAAGTTAGCGACAGGGGTACGAGCTGTTTCTACCCACACACTTTTAACTTCACTGTATTCTCTTAAAGCATCAAGACCAGATGACCGCCCATACCCACTGTCGCCATAACCGCCAAAAGGAGAGGCAACATTGATGCTTTTATAGCTATTAATCCAAAATGTTCCGGCTTTTACCTGATCTGCGACGCGATGGGCTCGGCCCACATCTTTTGTCCAAACCGCACCAGCCAAGCCAAAGCGACTGTCGTTTGCTATCGCAATGGCGTCGTCTTCGTCTTTAAATGGAATGGCGACAACAACAGGGCCAAAAATTTCTTCTTGCGCACATGCCATCTGATTTTGACCTTTTAATACCGTAGGATTGACATAGTACCCCGTACTGTCAGGTACAGATGGAAGGCCATTATTTATTACGGTTGCTCCTTCGTTCTTCGCTATCTCTAACATTTTTTTAACATGGTCATATTGCTTGGCATTATGAATAGGACCAATTTGTGTGGTGTCATCTTGAGGAGCACCAATCACAAAATGTTTAGCGGCTTGCGCGACGCCTTCACAAAAACGATCATAAATACTTTCTTGTACTAACAAGCGCGACCCTGACACACAGCTTTGCCCTGCGCCGGAGAAGATGGCCGCTTGAGCACCTTTTATAGCAAGCTCTATATCCGCATCCTCAAATACAATATTTGCAGATTTACCACCCAGTTCTAATACACAAGGAATGCCTCTTTCTGCTGCGGATACGGCGATGCGTTTGCCTGTCATTGGTGAACCAACAAATACGACTTTACGTATATTCGCTTGTTTTATTAGTCTTTGACCGGCGGTATGTCCATAACCTGAAATAATATTAATTAAGCCTTTTGGTATTCCGGCTTTATGAGCAAGAGTCGCGACCAATAACGAAGAAACAGGTGTGAGTTCAGACGGCTTTAAAATGACGGCATTGCCCGCTGCAATAGCAGGAGCGAGCTGCCAACCACAGGTGAAAACAGGCGCATTCCAAGGTGTGATTTGTAATACAGTGCCAAGCGGTTCGTATTTAACATAATTAAGGTGTGATGTAGGAACAGGAATAACGTCCCCATGAAGTTTGTCAGCCCAACCCGCATAATACTCGAACATCTCGGCGACTTTTTGCACTTCTACTTTTGCATCACGTAGCGGCTTGTTAGAGGAGTAGCATTCCACGATCGCCAAATCCTCTACATTTTGACGTATTTTATCGCCAATAAGATACATAATGCGGCCGCGAGCTTGAGCCGTCATTGCCCACCATTCTTTACCTGCGATTTCAGCCGCGGAACTGGCTTTTTGAGTAATAGATTCATCGGCATCTGAATAACGGAACAGCTCACTGCCGTCATGCGCATTGTGGATGACAATATCGTCTCCTTTGCCATGGATAAACTGACCACCAACAAAGCTAGGAATGCTGTCCACATCACTCCAATATTGACGAATAATATTCTGGTATGCTGTTTTCATATCGTAAACCTCTTATCCGAAAAGCGTTGGGTTGGTGCATTTGGCAATACAGCAAAAATCGTCGCTATCAACTAATGTCGTGCGACTTTCATCCCACAATTTGGCTGTTTGAGCCGCCATAGGCAGATCTAAATTAAGTTGCTGTGCAAGATCATGCGCGAGACCCACATCTTTTCTCATCAAACCCATGGTAAAACCTGAGTTATAGGCTTTATTCATTACCCAGGTTGGGAACATTGCTTGGCTTACACCGCTGCGTCCTGACCCTACATTGATGGCTTCTAGTACTTTTTCTGGGTCAACGCCGGCTTTTTCCGCCAAGGTTAGTGCTTCTGATGTGGTGATAAGGTGAGCGGCGGCTAGCATGTTATTTGCAATCTTCGCGACGTTTCCTGCACCGACGCCACCAACGTGAACACGAGTGCTGCTCATTGCTTCAAGAATCGGTAGGACGGCGTTATAGGTCGTTACATCGCCACCTATCACCATACTCATAGTGCCAGCCGCAGCGCCTGCAGGACCTCCAGAGACAGGAGCATCTAAAAATGCGATGTCATGTTCGGCCAATTTTTTGGCAACCTTCTGACTTGTTTCAGGAACAGACGTTGTTGTATCAATAATGGTTGTGCCTGAAGGTAAAAGTGTTACTAAGCCGTTCTCGTTTAGGCAAACGGCTTCAACATGTTCTGCTTTAGGTAAAGATAAAATAATCACAGAACACTGTTTCGCAAGATCAGATAGGTTGTGAACGACATTGATACCTTGTTTGATCGATTGTTCTCGGGCGGCTTCAGATAAATCGTACCCGATGACAGAGATTGCTTTGTTAACTAGAGTCGCGGCCATGTTTCGGCCCATATTACCGAGCCCAATGACACCAATAATTTGATTCATAATAAAAACACCTACGATGTATGTTCTTTAGATAATGCCATTTGATGAAGGTTCTTGAATGTATTTCGCACTTAAATAATGTTGCCTAAAAAGCAACACAGATAAATTTAAGCGTTTAAGATGTAACTAAAGAGGCGCATGGAGACGGCCTCTTTAGTCACGGTAAGAATGGCTAGTTATAGGAATGCGTTGGCGACAAACGCTGAACCAACATAAGTACCAGTAAATACTAGGATAGAAATGGCTGCGATTTTGAAGCCTGAGCGCTTAAATAAATCTACTTCCATTTTGGCAATTGCCATCGCCGCGTAGGCTAATACAGGCGTTACCATAGCAAGAAAACTTATATTCTTAAGTTCCGCTAAGATGGGAGCTGACAAAGGCGAGACAGGAATGGTCAAAAGCACACTCACCAATGACACCCAAGCGACAGCTGGAAACCCGATACGTATGAATTTTGCGAGTAATAAGCCCACTATTACCATAGCGAATATGATGAGCATGGCTGGAAAAGACGTGATTGGGTTAATCCCCGTTCCTGCCCAGTTGCTAACAAGGCTGACGATAGAGATAACAGCAAGTGCAACAATGCTTTCATTTAAGCTTAAACGGATTTCTTCTACTTTCGCTTCAGCGGTATTTTCAATGTGAGCGCTCATATTAAAGTGTCTCCGTTGTGTTTGTTTTATTCGTATTTTCACCTGACAGTTTTTTGTAAAACCACTCTGCGAAAGGTAAAGCAATAAAAATGGCAACGTATAGACCTGTTGCATTGGTCAACAGATTACTGGCGCCAGCAAAAGCTAAGATTTCATCTTTCATTGTTGGGAAAGCTGTTGCTAAAGTACCTGAACAGGCTGCCGTCATACTGCCACTGCCTACACCACACGCCATCGCTAAGGCTCTTGGATCAAACCAACCTGTTGTCGCCAGAAAGCCTGCTAATAAAGCAAAATAAATAGTTCCGAACATAGTGCCCATTACGTACACGCCCATCACACCAATACCTTCTTTGCTTTTAAGGCCGTAGCGATCGGAAATTAAAGCAATGTTTGGTTCACGAGCAATAGAGTAAGTTGAGCCAATAGCTTCTCGACCCATTTTAAATACTATAACCGCAATAGGCATAGCGATAAGCATAGTCCCTAAGTTCCCTAGTTCTTGTAGAATCATAGCGGAACCTGCTTCGGCAATTTTTGGTAGTGCTGGACCGATTAAGGTTCCGAACTTCGCAATAAAAGGCAGAATACCTATAACGATAATAGGCGCGGCAATAGACGCATTTTTCTTAGTAATGATTTTCTGTGAAAATTTGGTGATGTTTGGATTTATAAAAAGACAAAGAACAAAGGCGTAAAACAAAGGCAAAAATAGCAGCTTAGCATTCGCAACAGGGATACTCTGAATGCCAACCCATTCGGAGATAACAGACATAGCAATAACGATTAAATGCAATCGCCAATTCAGCAATAAGCTTATGGTGGTGGATTGAGATTCCATTGCAAGGCTCCAATGATTTTAAGTGAAAGACACATTTATAAAACGCTTTTATTTGTTGCCTTTTAATAAACCTATTGTTGCGTTGAGAGCAACTCTATGCGGAGTTGATATATTATCCGATAGAAAATTAGTAAAAAATGAGCCAAATTCTTCAATATTTCCTGCACTTTTTTTGGACGTGAGCTGCACTAAAATTGATCCTCTTTATAAAGAGCTTTGTTGTGCGGTGAGAGACAAATCACGGTGTGCTGGCTTTTTGCGCTAATATGATGCATTTTCAAATTACGTCATTTATTTAGAAAATTTATTACACTATTTTTACCTTCACATTCTTATTCAAAAAAATATACGAAATGGACTTCTTTAGTACTAAACGATCTATATGTCTCGGGGAAAGTACAAACCATAATAGGCTCTTTGAAAGCGTAAGAAGGCTTACTTTATGATTTTACTGTGTTTGAGGGTGCTGTTGAGTTTTTTAGCGTTCGGTAAATACCAATTTAGCGGCCAATAAAGCAAAACTCGCGGCAAAGGCTCGTTGTAGATATTTTGCCACGTTAGAGGAGCCGATTAAGTACTGGCGCGCTTTGCTAGCAAGTACCCCGTAGAGAATAAAAACCACGAGAGTCATGCCCATAAAAATACCGCCAAGTAGCAGCATTTGGCCAACAGTAGAGGCAATATTGGTCACAATAAACTGAGGTAAAAACGCTAAGAAAAAGAGAGTAAGTTTTGGGTTTAATACATTGATCAAACAGCCTTTCAGCGCGACTTGAAATAGATTGATGTTTTGCGCTTCTTTCTTTCCTAATGTTAAGCCGTCTGTTTCAGTCCACATACACCACGCTAGATAGAGCAGATAAGCTACGCCAGCAAACTTCACGACCTGAAACGCCAACGCGCTGGTATTAAGAATCACGGCTAAGCCAAAAATGCTTGCTAACATGGAAGGCACAATGCCTAAAGTACAGCCAAATGCCGCCGCAAACGAGGCTCGTACTCCCTGAAAAAGCCCTGTTGAGAGGGTGTAAATCACGCCAGTGCCAGGGATCAGAACTAGAATAAGAGAAGTGATTAAAAACTCTGTACTTACCATGAGCTATTCCTTTATTTGTTGACGCTAGGCTGTATTTTTTATTGTGGACTATTTATTCTGGACTAATGGTAGCTCAAAATACGGTGGTTATTATCCAAATAATAAATAGGGCGCTTTTCTCAACTCTGTTAAAGTGACAGGTATGAATCTCACAGCCCATTATGTTGATGGCGCTGACACCCTAACACTAGGAATTTACTGTGAACAATAACGATATCTTGCGCCGTCTTCGCTACACTTTTGATCTTAAAGAACTGTCCATTGTAGACATTTTTGCCTCTGCCGATGGTGTTGCCACACAAGAACAAGTGGTTAGCTGGTTGAAGAAAGACGACGACGCAGGCTTTGTTGATATGATCGACTTAGAGATGGCGACGTTTCTAAATGGCTTTATTAACACTAAGCGTGGTAAACGTGAAGGACCACAACCTGAACCTGAAAAGCGTCTAACCAACAATACTATTTTCATGAAACTGCGTATCGCTTTGAACCTGCAAGCAGAAGAAATTTTAGACATCATGCAACTGGCAGAATTTAACCTTAGCAAGCATGAACTGAGCTCTTTTTTCCGCAAGCCAGACAACCGTCATTACTGCGAATGCAAAGACCAAATTTTGCGTAATTTCTTGATGGGATTGCAAAAACAGTTCCGAGCTTAAATAAGCGTTTTTAAAAGCAAAAAACCGCTCGTGGTTTTTTGCTTGTTTCCACTGCCTTCCCTGTCCTCTCTGCGTTTGCTTTTCTTCAAGCCCTCCCTTTTTTTATACTCTTTTCACTCAATGGACAAAGATTGCACTATGTGGCTATTTCATTGAACGGCGCTTTGCGATATTGGCTTCTCATAATAAATATAAATGATAAAAACAGAGTGGTATCAAGATGCTAATGAAAAATAAAATTGCGCAAGCCGTTATCGTTGCAAGCCTTTCCTCTCAAGGGTTTGCTCTAGAATTAGGTGATTTTAATGGCACTCAATTTAGCGTAGGAGGCTATCTTAAGTCCGAAGGCGTTTTTAATAACCCGGATGAAGGAAGCAGCACTTTTGAAGGAAGTGCCAGTCAGTCTCGTTTGAACTTTACAACCAGCCGCAAAGAAGGCGACCACAGTCTAAAAGGGTTTATTGAAGGTGACTTTAGAGGTTCTTCTTCCGTGTTTCGTTTGCGTCACGCCACGATTACGGTCGATAACTTAACCATCGGTCAAACATGGACAGGGCATTTTTTTGCCAATGCACCTTTTGATACAGAAATGATTAATTTCTACGGAACAGGGATTGGTACTGTCTCAGGAAACGGTGCGGTAGTAAGGCCAGATCTTGTTGTGCATTATGCAAAAGACGGCATGCGCTTAACGATGCAAGATCCAGTTTATAGCAATGCAAGCACCCCTGATCTAGTAGCGGGTTATACACATCGAACGGCAGAAGGTCATGCGTTTAACGTCACTGCCACTGGTCGTGATGTCGACACAACGCCTTCCGTGACGACAGACAGTGAGTCTAAATTTGGGACGACGTTGTCCTTAGCGACTAAGCTGAAGTTTGGTGATACAAGCGTATCGTTAAGCGGATTTTCCGGTAAAGGTGCAGCAATATATGCAGGCTGGGGCTACAACGGCGCAGCTGGAACCGCCGGGGCTTCCGAATTAGACGGTAATGGCGATCTATTAACGGTGAGTGGGTTTTCTGCGGGCATTGGTCATAAGGTAAGCGACAAACTGCGAGTGAACCTGCGTTATGGTCAGGTCACGACTGATGCCTCTAGCCTTGCGGATGACACGCTTAAAATCACAACCGCAAACATGATTTACGCCTATGTTCCTGGGCTTGAGTTTGGTCTAGAGCTACGAGATCAAAGCGCAGCCAGTAATGGTGCACCGAGCGGCAATATAGCAACGCGCCCTGCTGGACAGCAAGTTGAAGTCATGGCGATGTACAAGTTTTAATAAAGAGCACTGACAAGAACACACTGGGCTTTACCCTTTTGCCCAGTTTGTTCTTTTTAGAACCGAATTAAGGTGCAAAATCCCGCAGCGTTTGCGAAGGCAGCTCCCCAATTTGTTCACGGTATTGAGCCGAGAATCTTCCCAAGTTAGTAAAGCCATATTTTAATGCCACTTGCGTCACGTTTCTAATGTGTTCGTTGTTCTTTAATTCGGAATAGGCGCTTTCCAATTTGAGGCGGCGCACATAAACAGAAGGCGTTAGGCCTGCTTCTTTTTCAAAAAGGTTATACAGAGACTTGCGGCTTATTTGGCATACATTGGCTAATTCATCGATCGTGATGTCGGCGGTAATATTATCCAGTACATAATTCCGCACGCGTCCTATATGGCGATGCACCGACAATGCCGCAAGAGAAGACTGGTTAAAATTGCTGTTGAACATAGTCAAAATGGCACTATTGAACAGCCTGCAGTAATAGACCAAGGCTCGATCATACAGTGTGCTTTTATCCTGCTGTAACATGTCATTTAGTAAATTAAACAACGGCCCCGTCATTGGGAATACGTTTGTTTTATGCTCGAATTGAATCGGTTCTTTGGTCGAAATGTAGCCAAATTTTCGTGCGGTTTGGTGCAAAAAATCGGTTGGTATTTTGACGATGAGTTTCCGACAGTCTTTGGTGTTATGTGATTCAAATCGAGTGCCGGGCATCACTAAAATGGAGTCGCCTGTTTTTAATGTGCGTTCTTCGTTATTAGATTTACCGATACTTTGACCTGCGAGAATGATGTGCAGGTAGTAGGCATTCGTGCCTTTAGACGCGCGAATCGTGGTGACGGCGCCTGCTTCGTATTCCAAAATAGAAAGCGGTCCGAATTCTTTAAATCTTAGCTTTGCAAGTTGCTTCAGAGGCGCACTCTGAGTGAAACGATACTCTCCAAATCCCTTGTCCAGTAACACTTTCGTGAGCGTTTGCGAAGAAGCTTCTGCGACCTGAAGGTCGTAGATAGAAAAATCAAACTTCATACTGACACCAATGCATTCATTATTTTTATAAGTTAGCAATCTGAGCAAAGCGTTGAATGGCTTTCCTCAGTGTATAAAGTGTAATGCTTGGGGTGGGGACTTAGTCATCCAATTTAGTGCTGTAGATATCAATTATTGGTATAGTAAACAATATAAATTTATGATGTCTTTGTATTGGCAATAAGGCATACATATAATTTAGCCATAAAAAAAACGCCCTTTCGGGCGTTAAAAATTCACTGGGAGTGAATGTCCTTTTCGTGCCGCTGATGGTTAAGCAGCGCCTTCCACTAAGCTTTCTATGCGATTTTCTTCAACCGCATGGCAGGCAATCAAGTGGCCTTGTTCTTGGCTTTCATCGCTGTCTAATCTCAATACTGGTGTTTCACTGCTGCAGCGGTCATTTGCATAACTGCAACGTCCGTGAAAAGCACAGCCAGATGGCGGATTCAGCGGCGAAGGCAATTCGCCTTCCAGCTTGATACGCGTACGGCGTTTTTCTGGCGAAAGCTGCGGCGTGCTAGACAACAATGCCAAGGTATAAGGGTGTTTTGGGTTCTCGAACAGTTGTTCACACGAACCTTGTTCAACCACTTTTCCTAGATACATCACCATGACATCGTCAGCGATGTGCTCCACCACGGACAAATCGTGGGAGATGAACACATAGCTCAAGCCAAACTCTTCTTGCAGATCCATCATCAAGTTCAATACTTGCGCTTGAACCGATACATCGAGCGCTGACACAGGTTCGTCCGCGACGATGACGTTTGGGTCGAGCATAAGGCCGCGAGCGATGGCAATACGCTGACGCTGTCCACCAGAGAACATATGCGGGTAGCGGTCGTAATGTTCTGTCTTTAGACCCACTTTCGCCATGATAGCGAGAGCTTTCTTTTTGCGTTCAGCTTTAGAAAGCGTGGTATTGATCACCAAAGGTTCTTCTAAAATAGAGCCGATTTTCTTACGTGGATTCAATGAGCCATAAGGGTTTTGGAAGATGATTTGGATCTTCTGACGTAACTTCGCTTGAGCGTCTGCGCTCAAAGTTAGTAAGTCTTCACCTAGGTGAGCCAAGCTACCACTAGTCGGTGTTTCAATCATGGTGAGCATGCGACCAAGGGTGGATTTACCACAGCCAGATTCGCCTACTACTGCAAGGGTTTTGCCTTTTTCAAGATTGAAACTAATACCATCGACGGCTTTCACTACTGCGTTTGGCTTGAAGAGGCCTTGTTTTACCTGATAATGCTGCTTTAGGTTTTCCGCTTTTAAAATTAATTGCTTATCTAATGTATTGTCGAATGAATTGTCGGGTTGGTTCATGTGGATGGTCTCCCTTCACTGTCCAATGGCGTGTGGCACTTCACTTGGCGATCAAGGTCGCCTTGGTTCGCAGGTTCAACCTTGCGACAATGGTCTGTCGCGTAAGGGCAGCGAGGGCTTAACAAACAACCCAAAGGACGATCGTATTGACCCGGCACCACGCCTGGTAAGGCTTCAAGTCGTGCTTTACCCGCTGCCGATTCTGGTAGCGATGCAAGTAAGGCTTGCGTGTATGGGTGCTTGGGTGTGCTGAATACTTCTGACGCAGGGCCAGATTCAACAATTTGACCAGCGTACATAACAATCACGCGATGAGCGACTTCGGCGACTAAGGCCAAATCGTGAGTAATTAACACCAAACCCATTTGCTTTTGACGTTGTAAATCAATCAACAAGTCGATGATCTGCGCTTGAATGGTTACGTCAAGCGCCGTTGTCGGCTCGTCAGCGATCAATAGGCGTGGATTACAGCCAATGGCCATAGCAATCATCACTCGTTGGCTCATACCGCCTGAGAGCTGATGTGGGTAGTTGTCTAAACGTGACTCTGGCGCTGGGATCCCCACTTGAATTAATAGTTCTATGGCGCGCGCTTTCAGTTCTTTTTTGCTACCGCCTTGATGGGTTTTCAAGGCTTCAATGATCTGATAACCCACGGTGAAACAAGGGTTAAGGCTGGTCATCGGATCTTGGAAGATCATCGCAATGTCAGAGCCGGTGAGCTTACGACGTTGCTTTTCTGGCATAGCTTGAAGATCTTGACCCTCAAAGGTCAGTTGATCGGCGCTGACTTTGCCGGGAAAATCGATTAAGCCCATGATAGACAAAGAACTCACACTTTTGCCTGAACCCGATTCCCCAACGATGCCGAGAACTTCCCCTTCTTCGACCTTGTAACTGATGTTATCCACGGCGCGAAAATTGCCGAAGGTAACGCTTAAATTTTCCAACTGTAACAGTGACATAAAAACCTCTCTTACTGTTTCAACTTGGGATCAAGGGCATCACGTAAGCCATCGCCCATGAGGTTAAACGCCAATACGGTGATCAAAATCATCAAACCGGGGAAAGTAACTACCCACCACGCGCGCTGTACGAACTGCAACGCATTGGCCAACATAGATCCCCACTCTGGAGTGGGTGGCTGCGCGCCAAGACCCAGAAAGCCCAACGCCGCCATATCAAGAATCGCACTGGAAAAGCCAAGAGTGGCTTGCACGATAAGTGGCGCTAAACAGTTTGGTAAAATACAAACAAACATCAAACGCAATGGACTGGCGCCGATCACACGAGACGATGTCACGTAATCACGAGACATTTCCGACATAGTGGCAGCACGAGTCAAACGCACATAATGCGGCAGCGAGACAATGGAAATGGCGAGCGCAGCGTTGACGATGCTTGGCCCTAAAATCGCCACAATGGCAATGGCCAAAAGCAAGCTTGGCATAGCCAACATGATGTCGACGATGCGCATAATTGCAGTGTCGATCATGCCTTTGAAATACCCAGCCACAAGACCAAGTAAAATGCCTATTACCAAAGACGCGGTAACGGCCACGATGCCAACAGCAATGGAAAGACGAGAACCATAGATCAAACGCGATAAAATATCGCGACCTACGTCATCGGTTCCCAATACAAAAGACCAGTTTCCGCCTTCTAACCACGCTGGTGGTAACAAAAGCGCATCGCGGTACTGATCGGATGGTGAATGTGGTGCCACAAAGTTGGCAAAAATGGCCATGAAGAAAATCAATGCGATAACAATAAGGCCTGCGACTGCGCCTTTGTTGGTGCGAAAATAATGCCAGAACTCTTGAAATGGCGTCATGGGCACTGGCGCAGTGACGACGCCGCTGTCCGTTGACGTTTTTATAGAAGTTGTCATAACGTCTCCTTATCGGCTGTGTCGAATACGTGGATTTACAATGCCGTAAGTAATATCTACTAAGAGATTCACGACAATGATGATACAAGCGACAATCAAAATACCGCCTTGTACAACGGGGTAATCACGACGTCCGATCGATTCGATTAACCATTTACCAATGCCCGGCCAAGCGAACACGGTTTCGGTCAAAATCGCCCCAGACAGCAAAATGCCGACCTGCAAACCGATCACGGTAATGACAGGAATCAAGGCGTTGCGCAGCGCATGAATCACGATGACTCGCCAAGGGGCAATGCCTTTCGCACGAGCCGTTCGAATGTAGTCTTCGCTTAGCACTTCCAACATAGAAGAACGCGTCATACGAGCGATTACAGCCATAGGAATCGTGCCGAGGACGATACTGGGTAAAATAAGATGTGAAACGGCCGACGTAAACGCGCCAGCTTCATCAGATAATAATGAGTCAATCAGCATAAAGCCGGTGATATCCTCAATCCAATAGGTAACGTCGATCCGCCCGGAGACGGGCGTCCAACCCAGGTTGACGGAAAACACCAGCATTAATAACAGTGCCCACCAGAATATGGGCATCGAATAACCGGTGAGAGAGAAGGTCATCACCGAGTGATCAATAATGGTTCCGCGTTTAACCGCCGCAAAAATACCGGCAGGTAAACCAATAAAAATAGCAAAGATAGCGGCACAAGTTGCCAATTCTATGGTGGCGGGAAATAGCGTGAGGAACTCTTTCATCACGGGTTCTCGTGTGATTAGAGAGTTGCCTAAGTCACCTTGTAAAACACCGGTTACGTAATGAAAGTATTGAACATACAACGGCTGATCAAAGCCTAATTGGGCACTAAGTTCGGCATGGCGCTCTGCGCTCACACCGCGTTCTCCGGCCATCACTTCGATGGGGTCTCCGGGAATTAAGCGAATAAGGGTAAAAGTCAGCAAGGTTATTCCGATGAAAGTTGGAAGAACGAGGCTTAAGCGACGAAAAATAAATTGGAACATAAAGGACGGGCTCTCTTGCGATGTTATGTGATCGAGCAAGGTGCTCGGTCAACAAAACACCTACTCGCGTCCCAGCGAGTAGGTGTTTTGTAGTCCGAAGGACTTATTTCTAAACGTCTATTATTTGCTTACGTTGTAGAAGTAGTGACCACCAAGTGGATCGATTTTGTAGCCTTTCACTTCTTTACGAATTGGCTCGTACACAACAGAGTGAGCAATCGTTACCCAAGGCGCTTCACGTTTGAAGACAACCTGAGATTCTTCGTACAGTGTCGTACGCTCAGCTTTGTTTGGTGTTTGTTTTGCTTTCAATAACAGGTTGTTGAATTCTTCGTTACACCACTGTGCACGGTTAGATCCGCCAACGCCGTCACAACCTAGCAATACGTATAGGAAGTTATCTGGGTCACCATTATCACCAGTCCAACCTAGCAATACCGTATCGTGCTCGCCTTTCTTAGAACGGTTTAGATACTCACCCCATTCGTAAGAAATAATTTCGGCTTTCACACCCACTTTAGACCAGTCTTCTTGCATGATTTCAGCCATACGACGGGCATTTGGGTTATATGGACGTTGTACTGGCATTGCCCAAATATTGGTTGAGAAACCATCTGGGTAGCCTGCTTCAGCCAATAATTTTTTCGCTTTCACTGGATCGTATGGGTAATCCACAACTTTCTTGTTATAAGACCACATGGTTGGCGGAATTGGGTTCTTAGCCGCTTTACCTGCGCCTTGGAAAACCGCATCAATAATCGCGTTCTTATTTGTTGCATAGTTTAGAGCTTGGCGAACACGAATATCAGTAAAAGGTTTTTTCTGAGTGTTAAACGCTAAATAACCTACGTTCAAACCTTCTTGGCTCATTAAGTTGATGCTTGGATCAGATTCCATCTGTTTAAGGTCAGCTGGATTCGGGTAAGGCATCACATCACATTCGCCTGCTTTCAATTTCGCATAACGAACAGAAGCGTCTGGAGTGATAGAGAAAACAAGACGATCGATTTTCGCTTTGCCTTTCCAGTAGTCTTTAAACGCTGTGTAGCGGATCAAAGAATCTTTTTGATACTGAACTTTTTGGAAAGGACCGGTGCCAACTGGATCAAGATCCAATTTTTCAGGCGTACCCGCTTTCATCAGAACATCGGCTTGTTCTTTTGAAAAGATCGATGCAAAGTCCATAGCCAAGTTAGCAACAAAAGGTGCTTCTGGTTGATTCAATACAAATTTGACCGTGTAGTCGTCGACTCTCACCATCTCTTTGATCAAAGTATCCATGCCCATACCGGTGAAGTACTCGTAAGAGCCACCAGATACAGTGTGGTAAGGGTTGTTTTTGTTACCCTGACGATCAAACGTGAAAATGACATCGTCAGCGTTAAAATCACGTGTCGGTTTGAAGTCTTTCGTAGAATGGAACTTCACGCCTTTACGTAAATGGAAAGTGTATTCAAGACCGTCGCTAGAGACGTCATAGCTTGTTGCTAAGCCTGCCTCTGTTTCTGTTGTGCCCAGTTTGAACTCAACCAAACGGTTGAACATGTTTTTGGATGTTGCATCAAAAGTCGTTCCAGACGTGTAAAACGCAGGGTTAAAGCCTTCAGGGCTACCTTCTGAACAATAAACCAGTGTGGATGCAGCGTGAGCAGAAGTGCCAATTGCTCCAGCCGCCATGAGTGCAAGCGTAAGTTTTGCTAGCCCTTTTTTCATTGAAACTCTCCATTAACGTAATTATATTTCGTGTTAAACACGTGGGAAGTCGAATTAAGGTGTTCGTTACTTTTGTGATTTTTTTGGCGGGTAAAGAGCCTTCTTTATTTAATATGAGAAACAAACCCCATCCAAACTCCTAGTTCAAATGGGGTTGTTCTGCCTCATCCTTGAGCCCCCTTTAGCCATAGCTGGTGGAAGAACCACCAAAAACAGCGTCTTTGAAGATTACTCAAGCCTATCTAAATGACCAATCGAAATAACGATATAGCCTATGCGTGGAATGAATACCAACTAACGATAAGAGCCGGAGAGCCTTGAAAACAAAGGTTTTGGCTATAAATCTGGATTGTAAGAAATGTGGAAAAAAAGAGGGCGATTTTTTTAATGGGTTAAAAATAACACGCTATTTTGGCGATAAAATTCCGATACAGACCATTATAAGGCAGCGATAAAGAGAATAAAGAAGTGATAAAACAAGGAAGTAATATAAAGAACGCGCTTCGGAGGTTAACCGATACCAAAGCGCGTGGTGTTAGGTATGCTTAGGATTTTTTATCGAACGCTTTTACCAATACAGACGTGTCTTGGCGACCTCGGCCTTCTGCCATGAGATCTTGATAATCTTGATCGACGGCTTGAGTAAGGGGCAGTGCTAACCCCATTTTTTCAGCGTGAGCCAAACAAAGACCTAAGTCTTTATGCATCCACTCGATGGCGAAGCCAAAATCAAACTCATCTTTTGACATGGTTTCACCGCGATTCTCTAATTGCCAAGAACCCGCAGCGCCATGTTTTAGGGTATCGACTAACGTAGCGACGTCCAGGCCGGCTTTTTGAGCAAAACGAATACCTTCCGACAAACCGGATAACACGCCACCGATAAGAATCTGGTTGACCATTTTTGCAATTTGGCCATTGCCGACTGGCCCCATTAATGTGCTGGCTTTTGCATAACAATCGAGTACAGGCTGGGCTTTATCTAAATCGTTTTTTTCGCCGCCAATCATCACCGTAAGCACACCGTTCACGGCACCGGCTTGACCGCCCGAAACTGGTGCGTCCATAAAGAAGAAGCCACGTTCTTGAGCGGCATGATGAAGCTCTTTGGCGACCTCTGCCGAAGCGGTTGTGTGGTCGATAAATAAAGTGCCTACTTTGGCGTTTTGAAAAGCACCATCAGGCCCTAAATACACCGCGCGTAAATCGTCATCGTTACCCACACAGGTTAAAACAACGTCGCTGTTTTGAGCGGCTAATGCTGGCGTATTGGCGAACGTGCCTGTGTGTTCTTCGCACCACTTTTGGGCTTTTTCAGATGAACGATTATAAACAACAACAGTGTGCCCCGCTTTGCTAACGTGTCCTGCCATTGGGTAGCCCATAGTACCTAGTCCGATGAAACTGACTTTCATTGTTTTTTCCTTTTGTCTTGGTTCGTTATTACTAGATCATACGGATTTACTCGTTGATTACGAGGTACAAAAAATACGAATATCAGGCATACAGAAGGGTGTTTTTTAGTGTTTTTGCACGATTTACTGGCATTTTTATTGATATTTGGATAAGGACGATTCGCCTAAATCTCCTGTGGATAAGTTTGTGCAAGAAAATTTAGACGATGGATTATTTCATTAAAAAGCGAGTATTTGTAAAGAATCGTGCATATATCATACGATTTTCATTCTTTCCTTCTCGGTTGCAAGTTATTGCCTGTTTTGTCAAGGGCTATAAGCAAGATTATGGGAAGAGAATACATCTTAAAAATCTAATATTTAATGACTGATTATATTTCCATCTTTCATTGAAATTAACTTGATTTTATAAAAAAGCATTTAAAAACAATAAATTAGCTCTTTATTGTATCTTTTATAAGCATATAAACCGCTTGGGCGAGTTGTTCATTTGCTTTTGTGTCTAAATGCACGCCATCAGCCTCACTGGGCTGTAAAACGCCAGCCGCATTAAGGAAAATGCAATGGTTATGAACGGCAATATCTTGGTAGTGTTGATGAAAATGTTGTGACTTTTCAACGGCTCCGTCAAAACTCTCCGCCATAACGCCCGTTGGGGATAAAATATTTGGCGGAGCGATCACTACAAGGCTTGGGTGAGGAAAATCGTGAGAATCTGGCATTCTTGACTTCTCGATCAGTTTCTCGACGCCTTTTGCTGCTTCGAAGGCGCCAACATGAAAGTGCCGCTTCAGATCATTGGTTCCCAACATTAAGATTAAAATATCGACAGGACCAAAGGTTTCTAATGCCGCTTGGAGGTACGCTAAGCCATTTCTGCCTTCTAAGAAGGGGTCATTCCAGAGAGTGGTTCGTCCCGGTAAACCGAAATTAATGACTTGATGCTGACTGCCTAATAACCCGTTTAAGAGGGCAGGCCAGCGCAAATGTTTAGGGTAGCGTCCTCCATTAGGAATACGTCCCCAAGTGAGAGAATCGCCATAACATAAAATAGTCGCCATGATTTGCTCCTTGCATTCTTTGTGAGTCATTAGATAGTGTAGTTAATGAAGCGCAGGTTTGATCAATAATCGTCGCCATAAAATAGAGATTGCACAATGCGTATCAGGGTTTGATCATAAAATAATAATGCACATAAGAAGAGGTCATAATGACAGCAACCGTTTCACCTTCTTTTTCTTCTAAAGATGAGATTCACTTGGCGTATTTTCGGCTGAAAAATTTGACTCAGCAAACCCCTTTTCCAACGCTAGAAGAGCGTCGGCAATGTTTGCAGCGTTTACAAGCGGCGTTATTGGTTAATGAAGAGCCTTTGTTAGACGCTTTGCTGGCAGACTTTGGACACCGTGCTCCGCAAGAGTCTAGATTGCTTGAGCTCATTCCCCTTATGGGAGAAATAAAACACGCCAAACGACATTTATCGAAGTGGATGAAGGCGTCTCGTCGGCGTGTACACATTAGTACGCTGCCAGGGAGCGCTAAGGTGTTCTATCAACCAAAAGGTGTAGTAGGAGTGATCTCACCTTGGAACTATCCTGTCTTGCTGTCTCTGGGGCCTTTAGTGGGGGCGTTGGCGGCGGGAAATCGAGTGATGATGAAAATGTCGGAGTTTTGTCCAGAAACGAATCGGGTGTTGCGTGACATAGTGGATCAATCACTTGGTGAGAATTGGGTCGAAGTCGTCGAAGGGGAAGCAGAAATTGCCAACGAATTTAGCCAGTTGGCGTTTGACCATTTATTGTTTACCGGCTCGACCTCAGTGGGTCACATTATTATGCGCAACGCTGCCAAGCATCTAACGCCAGTCACATTAGAATTAGGCGGTAAATCGCCTTTGCTTGTGGCGCCATCTGCTGACTTAAAAGACACCGCGAAAAAGTTAGTGTTCGGCAAAGTGCTTAATGCAGGACAAACCTGCGTCGCACCCGATTATGTATTTTGTCATCATGATCAAAAACACACCCTAATTGATTATATAAAGCAGGAACTGGCGGCGTATTATCCTGACGGTGTATTGAGCTCGGATTACACCAGTTTGATTAACGCCCGTCAGTTGGACCGCCTGAAAGGTTATTTAGACGAAGCGCGAGCCGCTGGTGTCGAATGTGACAATTTGATGCCGCAAGGGCCGGTAGAAAGTGATGGAAAACTGGCCTTTCATATCGTTCATCAGCCAGATGATGAATTAAGCGTGATGCAAGACGAGATATTTGGGCCTGTATTGCCGATTTTGACGTACTCTAGTATGGATGAGGCGTTGTCTTATATTCAACAAAGACCTCGACCTTTATCTATGTACTTATTTACGCAACAAAGTGACGATCAGACGCGATGTGAAGAACGAATTGTGAGCGGCAGTTTGGTGATTAATCACACGCTCATTCAAGTGGCGCAAGCGGATTTGCCCTTTGGTGGTATTGGGGCGTCCGGAATGGGGGCGTACCATGCTGAAGAAGGTTTCCGCACTTTCTCTCATAGTAAGTCCGTACTGCGTAAGCGTGGGCCAAATACCTTAGCGCTACTACGACCGCCTTATCGACGAAGAATGCATAAACTGATTGCCAAATACTGGCCTTTTTTATGAGGCTTTACTCTAAAGCACGTTAACACTTTTAAGTTAAACCAGTGAGGTGCTGTCTGTACTCTACTGGTTTTTTCATGCCCTTCTTTTGCTGCCTTTATTGTATTTTTACCTTTAATACAACCTCGTTTAGCTTTAACGAATGTTAACCATTACGTTAAATACAGTTCATTTCAAAAGAATTTATGTGGCTTTATTGGTTATTTATACTCTTCATTCAATTATCACCTCGATAATTTTAAGGGATGAAATTATTAATAATGATGAAAAAGTATGTGTATCCCTCCTTGCTTGTGCTTGCTCTATTTACGGTCACTTTTGCCGTCAACTTACAAGCTCCGTTATATGGCGTATATGCTCAAGAAAGTAATGTTGGCTCCGTTGCTGTCACCATTGCATTTGCCGCTTATGTGGCAGGGTTACTACCGACGTTACTTTTCCTTGGAGGACTGTCTGACCGTGTAGGACGAAAGGGGCCAATTATTATCTCATTGGTCCTAGGTATCGCCGCAACGGCGTTGTTAGTGGTGTCTCCAAGTTGGGCCAGTCTTTTTGTTGCTCGACTGTTGCTTGGCGTTGGTACAGGGTTAGCAACAACGTCTGGCGCCGCTTATATGACAGAGCTAGTAGGTGAAAATAAGGCGGGCACTGCAACTGTTCTTGTTACTTCTGCCACCTCTCTCGGTTTTGGCAGTGGGGCATTAGCGACGAGCTTTAGTCTTAGTTTATACGGACCAACTCTTTTACCTGTTAGTTATATTGTTCTTTTTATATTGGGAGCGGTGCTCATCATGGCATCAGCTATGATGCCGAAGACGGATAAAACAAGAAATCTTTCATTGTTTAGATTACCTGTTTTTCCTTCAGGAACATGGGTATATGGACTCGCTATGATGCTATCTTGGGCGACAACAGGCATGATCATTGCCGTCGTCCCTTTAGAGCTTAAGGCATTGAAATTAGACCAGTGGATTGGACTGGTTATTTTTCTTGGGATATTTGTAGGCTTTCTATGTCAACCTCTAGCAAGAAAAATAAGCTCGTTTAAGTCGCTCTCTCTAGGCCTTATTTTTATTCCTGTCGGTTTTTTTGTGATTATATTAGGGTCTGTCACTTCTTCAATTTCTTTAATTCTTATTGGCTCTTCTATCACCAGTGCGGCAAGTTACGGCTTTCTCTATCTTTCTGCCTTATATGAATTTGGTTCTAGGGACCCTAAAAATAGAGCGAGAGCCACGGCTGGCTTGTTTATTTATGCTTACGCTGGTTTTTCAATTCCTGTCGTTCTTAGTGGTGTATTAGCCGATCTTTTTGGTGTGATAGTTGCTATGAAAATATTCATGCTATTTATCACCATTGTGACGGTTTTTATTTCGATGTTATGTTTTTTCAAAAGAAAACATTCCAGTTTTAATGTTATAAAATAAATTCTCCCCCAATAGTTGGGTGGCATATTATTCGCACCTTCTCTAGGGTATTGGCCTCTTCTACGACAATAAAAAAGCTCATGATGTTGCCATCATGAGCTTTTTTCACGCTTCTGTTTGAGTGTTTATTTTAGTTCGTTGAGTCGATTTGCAATCGCATCGATTTCTTTACTCATACGGCTAAGGTGACTTGAGTCACTGGCATTGCTGCCTGTCAGTTCCTGCAATCGAGACACAAACATACTCAAATCCTGAGACACTTTTTGTTGTTCCCCAGCGGCTACGGAAATTTGCGTTGCTTGGTCCGTAATTTGCGAGAACGCATCCACCACCTGCTGTAAATGGCTTGCTGTTGACTCTGCGGTTGTTACGGCCCTTTCTGTTTCACTGTGACCAAGCTCCATTGAGGTAACAGATTCTTTAGACGCTATTTGTAAGCGGCCTAGTACCTGCTCAATCTCGACCGCGGAGCTTTCACTTTTCGCCGCAAGATTTCGAACTTCATCAGCCACCACTGCAAACCCACGACCCGTTTCACCGGCCCGTGCAGCTTCGATAGCGGCGTTTAGTGCCAATAAGTTAGTTTGCTCTGCGATATCTCGGATCACGCCTAGCATGCCATTGGCGCGACGACTGTCTTCATCGAGTTGGAGGATGTTTGTCTGTGCTTGTTTCATCGCACTGGTTAATGAACGCATGGTTTCAATAACCGTATTCATTTCTTTACCACTGTTACGAACGTCCTTATGTATCCGCTCAACGGTAACTTTAGTTTCGTTGGCGTACATGGCGACATCATGAGAAGTGGCACCGAGCTGTTCAGTCGCCGCGGCGAGCGTGATATTTTCATCGCTCAAACTGTTGGCTTTGCTTAAAAAGTCGTTACTAAATTTGCTTAGACGACCCGCATCACCCACTAGGTTTGCGGACTCTATGTGAATCTGTTCAAGCAATTTTTTCAACTTATCGCCATAAGCGTTAACGGCTTGACGTAAATCGCCCAGTTCATTCAACTTACCAACAACCAACTCTTGAGTACTGCCACCATCGGCTAGGTCTTGGATTTGCTGCGTCGTTTGATTGACCTTACCCAGTAAGCTGCGGAAGAAGGAAACGGCAATGATGCTAACAATGATTAACAACGCGCCGATCGTTAGCATAAGGAACCACCCCATATTCTGGGCCGTTTCTATCATGCGAGCTTTGGGAACGACTAAACCAATCGTCCAACCTGTTTGAGGGTGTTTGAATAAATCAACATAAGCCGCACCACCCAAGATCTCATCATAATCAAGAGAGACGACTTGCTTGCTACCGGTCAGCTTAACCAGCGCGGGTTTCAACCAAGGTAATTCGCTGCCAAGTTGGTTTGCGGTCAGCATGCTGCCATCATTTTTGACTAAAGCGGCTTGGCCTTTTGGAAAACTTAATACTTGCCCCGTTTGGTCAATAGCGAATACATAACCTTGATTTTCTGTGCCATATTTTTCTAGCGTTTTCGTGATGCCATCCAACATCATATCGACAGTGGAGACTCCGGTGAATTTACTGTTCTCTTTCATTGGAATCGTACAGGTCACCATTGGAATGTTCGTGACAGGGTCAATGTAGGCTTCAGACCATGCACAAAGCTTAACCGATGCGTTTTTACCGACTTTGTACCAACCTTCGTTATGATACCCAGACCCTGCTGGGTCATTATAATCGTCTAAATAGCTCATTTTAGAACCATCGCGGCCCCAGAAAAAACTGCGACGCTCTGTTTCCTTATTAAAAGCAGAGGGTTCGGGCCAAATACCACCACCAGCAATGCTTTTGTCGTCGTGATTATTAATAATGCTAGGAAATACTTTTTTGAAGAGGGCTTCATCTTTAGGAAGCTGAGAACCCGCGATAGCCAGTGTGCTGGTGAGAAGTTGAATTTTTTCCAGCTTCGCGCTGAGTAGTTCACTTAATCCTTGTTGGTTAACGGCTATTTGTTTTTGGCGTTCATCGGTTAGATCGGGCTTTACTTTTACTTCAATGACGAGATAAATACTGGCTAGAGCGAGTAAAAGAATAACGACTAAGCCTATACCTATCTGCTGACTGATTCTAAGGGGGGACTTCATAAAAACCTCAATCTATACAATATATGTACTAAGACAATAGTCTGATACAAAGACCGAGAGCAAGTGCATTTTTACACAATCCGAGATTGCCATGATTTGTTATCTAGAATAGGCCAATATGGGTGAGCGTGTTATCACTGACTCAACATGTTTTTTACTTAATACAGTATTTCAATATCCTGATAACTAAAGGTGCTTAATACAATATTTCGACGCCCTGATAAGTGAGAGTGCTTAATAAAGCAGGTGCAGGTTGTTGGTCGGTGATGACGCAATCATAATCGCTCATTTTCCCCCACAAACAGCGAGACTCAGTGTCGAATTTTGTGCTGTCGATCACCAAAATACGATAATGACAATGTTCTACTAACGCTTCTCTGGCCATGACTTCTTCGTCGGTGAAATCAAATAAATGCCCTTGTTTATTGGTCGCCGCGACAGAAAAAATACCAATGTCGGCGCGATAACGTTGGAAAAAACGCATGGCATCGCCGCCAATCACATCTTGGTCACGCATTCGCACTCGACCGCCTGAAATCGTCAGCTCGCAATCGGGGTGTTCACATAAGTTGCGCGCGGCATGTAAGTTGGTCGTCATGACTTGCAGCCCTTTGAATGGTGTGAGTTGGCTAGCCACTTCAGCAACACTTGAACCGCTGCCGAGAAAGATCGATTGATAATCCGCAATCTTGCTCACACAAAGGTCGGCAATATGCTTTTTGCCTGCGGCATGGCGAATCCGTCGTTGGTCAAAACTGATATTTTCGCGATGAGGAAACGGAATTACTTCGCCGTGGCTACGCAGTATTAGTCCTTTTTCTGCTAATAATCGAATGTCCGAACGAATGGTTTGCACCGAAACCGAAAACTGGTCTGCGACGGCTTGTAATGTCTGCCGCCCTTGTAAATTCACCCATTGGACAATGTCATAGTGGCGCTTATTCATAGTGATTCAGTCTCTTTTATTGTGTTTTTTCGAGATGATTTTCGAAACGAAAGAAAACCACCATTAAACGAAAACTTTTTGTCACTATAGTGTCAAATTATGTCGGTATTGTTGCAGCTCCCTTATCAAAAAGAGAGTTTCCCAATGACCGTCAAGAAGACTTTATTGATATGCGCAGCGGCACTTGCTTTTCCTCTTTCTGCGCAAGCTCAAGAGACGTTGACCCTGTACACCAGTCAGCCAAACAAAGACGCGCAAATGACAGTGGACGCTTTTGAAGCGGCAAACCCAGACATTAAAGTGGAATGGGTTCGTGATGGCACCACGAAATTGATGACTAAGTTGCGCGCTGAATTGTCTTCCGGCGTGGTGAAACCTGATGTGCTGTTAATCGCCGACAGCGTGACCATGGAATCCATGGTGTCGGACGGTTATTTAGAATCCTATTTAAGCCCTAACCGTACAAAATACGAAGACAGCTTGTACAGCGACAAAGGTTATTACTACGGCACAAAATTGATCACGACGGGCATTGTTCGTCATCAAAAAGCACCACAACAGCCAACCGATTGGTCGGATCTGGTGAAGCCTGAGTATAAAAATCAAGTAGCGATGCCAAGCCCTTTGTATTCTGGCGCCGCGCTGATTCACCTTGCGACGTTAACGGATGACAAATCGCTGGGTTGGAATTACTACGAGCAATTGCATGCTAATCAAATGAAAGCACAAGGTGGCAACGGTGGCGTATTGAAAGCCGTTGCGTCAGGTACAAAACCTTATGGTGTGATTGTGGATTTCTTGGCAATTCGCGAAGCAGCGAAAGGCTCACCAATCGAGTTTATCTTCCCTAAAACGGGCGTAAGCATGGTGACGGAACCTGTTGCCATTATGAAAGACGCGAAAAACAAACCTGCAGCGAAACGTTTTGTGGATTTTTTGTTGTCCAAAGACGGCCAGCAGCTGGTATTGGAGCAAGGTTATTTGCCCGCTCGTGGTGACATCGGCGTCCCAGCCGGTTTTCCTAAGCGTGACGCGATTCGTTTGATGCCATTCGATGCGGCGAAGACGCTAGAAAACAATGAAGTAAATAAAGCCCGCTTCAGCAAGATCTTTGAAGGTTAAGCAGAATGACACCTTCTTTGTTAAAAGCACGTGTGATGGATGGATTGACGATGGACAGCCAGCTTCGCTGGTTGTCCATCGGACTCTTCATATTGATTGCGACCTTGAGCGTCGTGCCCAGTTTGCGCTTGCTGGTGGAAGCGCTAAGTCATGTTACGTTTTCGGCGTCATCACCTTTGGCAGAAGTATTACGCAGTGAGCGTACTTGGGTTGCCTTGAGAAACAGTTTTTATACGTCTGGGTTAGGCACCTTGATTGCGGTGATTTTGGGTTGCGGATTTGGTTTTATTGTCACTTTGACGAACATTCGTGGTCGCGCGATCTGGGTGTTCTGTTTCATGTTGCCGATGATGATTCCACCTCAAGTCACGGCGTTGAGCTGGTTGCAACTGTTTGGTCCTGCGAGTCCTATTTTAAACACCTTGGGCATTGCGCCAGCGTTAGGCAGCCCGCAGCCGATGTATTCAGCAGAAGGCATTGCCTTGTTGTTGGGCATCCAAAGTGCGCCCTTGGTGTATCTCGCGCTTCGAACGCAACTCATTGCATTACCGCAAGACTTAATGGAAGCCGCACAGCTGGCGAAAGCGTCCCAGTGTCGAGTTTGGTTCGACATCATCGTGCCGCTGTGTCGTAGTGCGATTATCGCGGGTGCCGCGTTGGCGTTTGTTTCATCGCTGGGTAATTTTGGTATTCCTGCGATGCTGGGTATTCCCGCCGGTTACATTGTTTTGCCTACCTTGATATATCAGCAAATGGCGGGATTCGGTAACGATATGCTGAGCCAAGTGGCTGGGCTGTCGATGATTATTGCTTTGTTGGTGTTGGCGGGCATGTTGTTACAGCAATGGTTACAGCAACGTAGCCGTTATGCCTTGTTGGGTCACACGGCCCAGTCGATTTCGTTTCGGTTACAGCGCTGGCGTTTGCCATTGGAAGTACTGTTGGCCTTGGTACTTTGCTTTATTTTGGTGGCGCCTTTGTTTGCTTTGGTCGTCAGTTCGCTCGTGCCTGCTTTGGGCATGTCGCTGACGTCCGACACCATTACCTTGTCTGCATTTTACGAGATGATCAGCCGCCAAGGCGTTACTTCAAGAGCGTTTGAAAACAGTGCCTTCTTGGCCTTTTCCTGTGCTTTGGTGTTGATGCTAGTGTCCTTACCTTTGGGCTATTTGTTGATGCGTTTACCAATGCGCACCAGAGCCGTGATTGCCAGCTTGATCGAAGTGCCTTATGCCATTCCCGGTATTGTCTTGGCGATCGCCTTTATCTTGTTGTTTGCCAAGCCATTGCCTTTTATCGAAGTGAGTTTGTACGGCACGTTGGGGATTATTTTCTTGGCGTACCTTTCTTGCTTTTTGAGCGTGTGCTTGAAGCCAGTGTTAAGTGCGATGTCACAGCTAGACCCTGCGTTAGAAGAAGCGGCGCAGCTGGCTGGTGCAAGACCAATACAGCGTTTGATCGACATTATTTTACCTCTTACAGCACCGGCTTTTTTTGCGGGTGGATTATTGGTGTTTCTCATCTCGATTAATGAACTGACGGTGTCAGCTTTGTTGTGGAGCGCGGGAAACGAAACCTTAGGCGTACTGATTTTTAACCTAGATGAAAGTGGCGACAGCGTACTGGCTTCCGCCATTGCTGTGCTGGTGGTGTTGCTGGTTGCAGGGTTGATGAGCCTATTGAGCTTGTTTGCTTCCCGTCTGCCAAAAGGAGTGATTCCATGGCACGATTAATATTAGACAACCTACATAAATCTTTTCATGGTGATCCCGTTGTTAAAGGCTTGAGTTTGACCATTGAACCGGGCGAATTTGTCGCGTTGCTTGGTCCGAGTGGCTGTGGTAAATCGACGATTTTAAGAATGTTAGCGGGATTTGAAGCGGTTTCTGACGGACAAATTATTCACGGAACCGACTGTCTTTCGAGCGTAAAGCGACATGTTCCTACCGAAGATAGAAACTTTGGCATGGTTTTTCAGTCCTATGCGCTTTGGCCGCACATGAGCGTAAAAGACAATGTTGGTTATCCGCTTAAGGTGCAAAAAATCCCTGCCGCCGAGCGCAATCGACGTATTCAAGAAGCCTTGGAAATTGTTCAGCTTGAAGACTATGCCGATCGATTACCGGCACAGCTCAGTGGCGGTCAGCGTCAGCGTGTGGCATTGGCGCGAAGTTTGGTGACTGAACCGGATGTGGTGTTGTTTGACGAGCCGCTGGCGAATTTAGATCGTCATTTACGTGCCACCATGGAAGAAACCTTTCGAGCGTTTCACAAGCGCACCGGAGCGACCATCGTTTATGTGACTCATGATCAATCCGAAGCCATGTCGTTGGCGGATCACATCGCGGTATTAAACAAAGGCCAACTTGTGCAATGGGGAACGCCACAGGAATTGTACGCCACGCCGAAGAACACTTGGCTGGCGAACTTTATTGGTCGAGGTTCCGTATTGAACGTGGAAGCGATTGCGCCACAGCAATACATTAATAGCGCCGATTTACATCGTTTGATTGATGGCTATTCACCACAAAAAATCACCAGCAATGTGTTGGTTCGCCCGCAAGATATTGCGTTTGTCGAGGCGAGTGCCGATGTTGCGAGTTCAAAACCGCTTGCGGTGACCGTGCGCCACTGTATTTTCCGTGGAGAGCGTTACGACATCGAGTTAATACTCAACAATGGCCAGACGTTATTGGCTTACAGCGATGTGCCGATGACACTTGAAAGCATGCATTATGTGCGTCTTGGTCAAGCTTGGTCGCTTGAGAGTGAATCATGAAGGTCTGCGTTGAGATTCTCAGCGGCGCAGGTCGAAAAACGGCGGCGGCGATTTTGGTCACTTATCAAGCGTCACCTCAGGCTCGAACGCTGCGTTTTTTGCTCGATGCTGGTGGTGCATTGGAGGCAGGCGAAGCCAAAGGCTGGACGCAACCCGATAATCTCGATGCTATTTTAATTTCCCACGATCACCAAGATCACATGGGCGGATTAGACGACGTAGATAGCAAGGTACCGGTTTATGCGACCTTGTTGGTGCAGCAACAGCTGCCGAGTCATCTGAATCTACAGACCTTGCCGGTTTGCGGCACAACGTTGGTTGAAGGCGTTGAAGTCACCACTGGTTCCGCTGGGCATTCGTTTGGCGGTGTTTGGCTGCACCTTAATATTGGGAAGGGGGTGTTTTACAGCGGTGATTTCAGTCTGGAATCCACTTTATATCCTTTCACTATGCCGCCGAAAGCCAGCATAGCCTTGCTCGATGCATCCTATGGTTTATATGACAATTCGTTAGAGCAATGCAAAAGCGCCTTAGTGAATTTTCTTGGCGATGAACGAGCGTTGTTGATGCCGGTACCACAAAGTGGACGCGCGTTAGAAATTGCCTGTTGGCTCACATCGTTTGGTTTCGATGATTGGACTTTAGGCGAAGATTGTTTGTCGCCAGAGTCCGCTTTGGCGGCACCAATAGAAGGTATTTGCACCGAGGTTCGTCCTATCTTAGAACGCATTAAGAGTCAGCCGTTTAACCCAGATGCCAAGGTGGTGTTATGCGGTGATCCCGATGGCATGAGCGGCGAAGCGGCGGTGTTATTACAGCAGCCCGAGCGTTATTTACCCGTTTATACCGGACATCTTCCTGAACACGCCCGACAAGCCGTCAGCGAAGACAAGGCGCATTTTGTCCGTTGGAATGTGCATCCGCGCAAGCGAGATTTGAAGCGCCTTGTCGATCATCTTGAGTGCGATGTGTGCTCGCCGCTCTTTCATCACATGAAAGACCTAAATGAATGGAAAACCGCCCTTGGTTCTAGTGTGACGTCGCAGGCAAATATTACACAGACTTATCTTTCACAGACCAAAATTGAGCAACATTATGACGTTAACCCATAAACCCTTTGTGTTCGCACGCCACGCTCAGAGCACGTTTAATGCGGACTATCTTATTGGTGGTTTTACTGATAGTCCGTTGAGTGAAAAAGGCGTTCAACAAGCCCAACAAGCGGCGCCGATTCTGAGTGTTATTGAGTGGAGCGCGGTGATTACCAGCACACTACAACGCACACAACAAACCGCGCTTTATGCAGTGCCAGAGCAAACTATAGTGCCTTACGAACAGTTGAAAGAGCGCAATTGGGGCGATTTAGAAGGTTGTCCGATTGAGCAGCAACTCGCCTATGAAATTACGCCGCCCAATGGCGAATCTTGGCATGACTTTGAAGCCCGTGTTATCAGCACGCTAAACACTATTTTAAGTGAACATGATTGGCCGTTAATCATTGCGCATTCGGGCGTGTATCGTGTGTTGAACAATGTGATTAATGGCACACCGTATTGCCCCAGAATTGGCAATGTGACCCCGATTTCTTTCGTTCCCAGCCAAAATGAAAACGGCTGGACTATTACCCCATTTAAAGGAAAAATTTCATGATGCCAAACGCCGTTATTGTTGATTTAGATGGCACCCTTGCTGAATTTGATCACACTCAAGTTGCCCATTGGGTATTGGGTGCTGAAAAACACTGGGATCCGTTCTTCGAACACATGAAACATGCGCCAGTGATTGAAGATATATTGCGTTTGGTGAATATTCTCAAGCAACAAGGTCAACATATTTTGATTTGCAGTGGTCGCCCAGAATCTCATAAACAGCACTCGCTTGAATGGATTCAAAAAAACAATATTCCGTGCGATGGCATTTATCTTCGCCCAGAAGGCGCCGATGCCGTGCCTGATGAAGAAGTGAAAAAAGCCTTGTTAGAGCAAATTCATGTGGATGGGTTTTCCCCTTGGTTGGTGTTGGATGATCGCGACGCTGTCGTTAAAGGTTGGCGTAATTTGGGACTGACTTGCTTACAGTGCGCGCCGGGGGACTTTTAACCGCTGCGTGCGGTAGCGTTTTTGACGTGCTAACCTTTCCTAAATTCAAATCGGAAAGGTTCACTTCGTACCATGAAAATTCTATTCCCAATTTTGCTTATTGTGGCGGTGGTTGGCTGTAGTAAAAAAGAGTTATACAGCAATCTACAAAACAACCATGCGCATTCTTGTCAGCGATTAAAGTCGAATCAATACGATGATTGCATGAGTCAATACAATGACTCGTACGAGGACTATACCCATAAGCGAGAAGGGACATTGGGTAAATAGAGCAATGTATTCTAGTGTTTAGCCATGTGTTCATGCTCGCGCTAGCATGATGGATTTGTCTTTGGAGTCGTGTCCATGTTTCAACTTGTTCTTCTTAGTAATCAAAAACATATTGATGTTGGTAATTTGTCGCTGTCCGCAGAATTAATGGGCTTGCCTAAAGACATTCCGATTAGCATTCGACAAACTTGTTTGATGGGCGGGAAGCAAACAGGTTCTCGATTGATTACGTTAACCGTTGGCGATTCTGTCGTGCGGATTGTGCCGACACGCGGCATGGCGGTTCTGGATGTCGTTAGGAAAAATGTGGCTGGAGAAGACATTCGATTTGGTTGGGATTCTCCTGTTAAGGAAGTGGTTCACCCGAGCTTTATTCATCAAGAAGCGTCTGGCGGCATCGGTTGGTTGGATGGTTTTAATGAAATGATTGTGCGCTGTGGTTATCAATGGGCAGGGCATCCAGGCCAAGACGGCGATGAGTTTTTGACCTTGCATGGACGAATCCAAAACACGCCCGCTGACGAGGTGATTTTAGAAGTCGAGCAAGAGCCGCCTTATCGTGTGACGTTACGCGGTCGAGTCGACGAAAAACGCTTTAAGTTCACTAACTTTGAATTGCAAACGGCCTTGTCTTTGACGCCAGACGAACCCTATTTGTTGGTCGAAGACACGCTGACCAACAAAGGCAGTTACCCGCGCGAATACCAAGCGATTTATCACAATAATTTTGCGCAACCGATTCTTGAAAAGGGCGCGCAGCTGCATGTTCCTATTGCGGAACTGTCGCCCTTTAATGACTACGCTGTAGGCGGTTTGAGTGACTGGAACCAAATGCCAGCGCCAACGAAAGACTTTGATGAAATGGTGTTTAATATTCGACCACTGAGCGACGAGAATGGTTTTTCTCATGCTTTATTACACAATGCCAGCGGACGCTGCGGCATAGAAGTGAGTTATCAAACGGACACCTTGCCCGTGCTGACCGTGTGGAAAAATACGGACACGGTAGAGCAAGGTTATGTTGTCGGCATCGAACCGGGCACCAGCTTTGCGTATAACCGTTCTTATCAGCGCGGTTTAGGCTTGGTGCCGACAATTGACGCAGGTGAATCAAAACACTTTGTGGTGCGATTTGGCTTGTTAACGAATGAAGCCCAAGTCAAAGCAAGTGTGGCGAATATCACCCAACTGCAAAGTACCCAAGCGGCACAAGTACTGTCTACGCCGATTGTGCGCTTTGGTGAGTCATAGTCGTTCTAGAAAATCGTTCCCAATCGCCAGCTTCCATATAGGGAGCGTTGTCTAAAGATTTGTTGTATAGATAAATCCAGCCTCGGCCATACGGGGAAAAAATACGTTTTCGAATGTACATGGAAGCGTCCACCGCATTTGGGTCGTACCCTTCAAGACGGTCTAATTCTTCTAAAATTTCATCCGATACGTCATACCATTCCACCCTAATCCGACCACCGTCGTCATGGGTCGACACAATACCTGGGTAATCGCCTAAATTGTGCATGCGAAAGCCCGTTAACCAGCCAAGACCGATGCGTTTGCATTCCGAAATTAAGGTGTGATTATTTAAACCTTCGCGAAGTGTTCCATATACAGCGACAATGTTGGTAGGCATGTTGAATTCCATCTTATAGCAATCAAAGTGTACACGATGGACTTGCTGAGAGTGTAATTCAAGCGCTGTAGAGGGAAATTACATTGCCATGACACATCCTTGATGTATTCATGAAACTAGGTACCTTGAGAGACAGTTTTGTAAGCAAAACTGTGCATCAGCAGTGCGCTTTTTCATGGTCAAGTAACCAGCGTTTTCGTTCTAATCCGCCTGCGTATCCGGTTAAACTGCCGTCTTTACCAATTACCCGATGACAAGGAATCACGATGGCAATGCGGTTCATACCATTAGCGCGAGCGACGGCTCGAACCGCTTTGGGGTTATTCAAACGCGTGGCCTGTTCTTGATAGCTTGCGGTTTCGCCATAAGGAATCGTGCCAAGCGCTTGCCAGACGCCATTTTGAAATTCGGTGCCTGGCGTTTGAAGCGGCACGGTAAAGTCTTGTCGGCTGCCTAAGAAGTATTCTTCTAATTCTTGTTTAAGTTGCTTCGTATGTGCGTTTTCGCCCGCGACAATCGGCGCTTTTAAACGACGCTGTAAATCTTCAAACTCGGTTTCTAACATGCGTCGATCAACAAATTCAAGCAAGCAAATACCGTCGTCCGTAGCGCACACAAACATAGGGCCAATGGGCGTGGTAAGTCGGTCGATTAGAATCACTGCATTCTCCAAATTAAGGGTCGGCGAATGGCCGAGTAGTTTTTTAAAAGTGTAGCCGAAACCACTCAAAGAGTCGTAGCCTGAATCCAACGCAGCGTTAGTAGCACTTTTTCCTGTTTTCAATTCCTGAAACGCATAATTAATGCGATACATACGCTGAAAGGTTTGAAACGTCATGCCGTAATGTTGATTAAACCAGCGTCGAACATAGATAGGTCGTATGTTGGCTTCTCTTAATTGCTGATCGGTGATTTTTGCTTTGGTGCTGTCTCGTACCAAATCCATCGCCACTTTCACTTCGTGAGGCGCTTCATGCGCATTCTCTGTTGGACGACAGACTTTACAAGGACGAAACCCCGCGTCCATTGCGTCTTTAAAATGACTATAAAACAGTACGTTTTCACGTTTGGGTTTGCGCGCTCGGCACGTCGCAATACAAAAAATCGACGTGGTTTTGACACCGACAAAAAACACCCCGACAAAGCTAGGCTCTCGGTTGATCAAGGCTTGGTAATAGCCATCGGCTTGCTTTTCATTTGTTATTAACATGCTGCTGTCCGTTGTAGATCGCCAGTATTTTTTCCACTCAAACAGGTTAGCGTGATATCCGTGTGCGCAACAACCGAAAACTGGACGAGCATTTTTAATTTTTTATCGAAGAGCGAGTTTATTTGAATAGCGTGAAGAATCCTTTGTCACTCTGTCCGATTCTCCTTATTATCCGTTTCCTCTTTTGATACTTTTCTGACTCGCATACGAGTCTTTTTAAGGACGATGTTATGGATTACAGCCTGTTTACGGTTAGCCTTTTGATCGGCACTGGGTTTATCGCCGGTATTATTAACACGCTGGCGGGTGGCGGTTCTAATTTAACGTTACCGGCGTTAATGGTTATGGGTATGCCAGCTGACATCGCCAATGCGACCAATCGTGTGGGTGTATTTTTACAAAATGTCACCGCGACGTTTGGTTTCCGTCAAGCTAAAAAACTCGACACCGTTGACATTATGCCAGTGATGATTCCGTCTTTACTTGGTGGTGTAGTGGGGGCTTTTGCAGCAAGTTACGCGCCCGAAACATGGCTTAAGCCGCTGTTGCTAAGCGCGATGATCGGCATGACGTTAATCATGATCATTCGCCCTACGTTAATTGCGCCACCTGAAGGCACTGTGCCGTTTAAAGTAAGTGAAAAACCAAGCGCATGGATCGCCTTATTCATTGCTGGGATTTACGGTGGATTTGTTCAAGCAGGCGTGGGCTTCATCTTGATTGCGGCATTAGCTGGCACATTGCGTTATGACCTTGTCCGTACCAATGCATTAAAAATGGTCTGTACGCTTGGCTTCACCGCGTTGGCGTTGGGCGTGTTTATCTGGAACGACCAAATCCTCTGGATTCCTGGTTTAATTCTCGCTTCTGGCACCATGTTGGGTTCTTACCTTGCCGTAAAAATGGCCATCAAAGCCAACCCAAATCACCTAAAATGGTTCCTTTTTGTGATGACGGTGTGTGGCAGTGCCGCGGCGTTATTGAGTGATTGATTATTTGTACTCTAAATAAAGGATGAGCCATCAATGTACGCACCAAAACATTTCGAAGTGAAAGATCAAGCTGAGTTGCTTGAATTCATTAAAGCATTTCCTTTCGCTTCCCTAGTGACCAACGGCACAGAGGGTTTAAACGCCGATTATATTCCCATGCTGGTTCACGTCGATGCTGAAAACAAAGTGTTCCTACAGGGGCACATCGCGAAAGCGAATACACTTTGGCAAAAAGTCGCGAACAAAGCGGATGTATTGGTCATTTTTCAAGGTGAGAACGCCTATATTTCACCCAACTGGTACCCATCGAAACAACGTGATGGCAAAGCCGTCCCTACGTGGAACTATCAAGCCGTTCATGTCAAAGGCTCAATCGAATTCATTTATGAAGTCGAGTGGAAGTTGGCACTGTTAGAAAAACTCACCAACACACATGAGCAAACCCAGTCTGTCCCTTGGTCAATGTCCGATGCACCGCAGGAATACATAGATAGACTACAAGCTGCTGTTGTTGGAGTAGAAATAGAAGTGACGGACATACAAGGTAAATTCAAACTCAGCCAAAACCAAAGTGATGAGAATAAAAGCGGTGTACGAGATGGCTTAACCAAAACAAAGCACCCTATGGCAGATCTGATATAAAAGCCGAGTAAAGATAAAGGTTAAAGGAAATCGCGAAAGGCCGAAGCTGAGGTCTTCCACTCATTCTATTCAAATTTGAACTCATCAAAGTATGACGACAGCCTAATCGAATATTAATGTCATACCAAAATCACGCGACCCTTTTTCTGCAAAACCTACGGTATTTATCCCTTCCATAGAAAACGCGTCTTGCCCGACTTCTTCGGTATCGATATGTGTTGCCAGAAAGTTTGATATCGAAGGTATTCAAGGTCGAGTGACGGTTGGTGCGGGGATGCAATAGTATATCCATAGAATGGTTTTTAATGATTCCGATATAAGTTTTAAGTCATCCACAACATAGGTTTTCTTATGACACAAAAAGTACTTTTGGACTTCTCAAATACAAAGTCTATAGAAGACTCAGTTCTTCGGTCGTTCAACAATAAATACCCAGATTTAGTGTCATGGGTAAAGGAAATCCAAATTCCTGATGAAAAAAATAGGCAGGAGAAGGATGATTATATTTTTGATTTAGTATGCAATCAATTTGGAAATCCAGTCAGTGAATACGAGGCCGTATGGTTCCATGCAACTAGAGTAGAAGACAGTAGCTCTTTTTTAAGAGAAGGCATTCTGCCAACATCAATGGCTTATGAAAAAATTAAGTCACACCTTATTGACCTGTCTGGTGGGCTCAAAAAATATGGCGATTATGAACATTCAGGATCATCATCTGATAAGAAAAACGATAAAGATGAAGGTCCTTTTGCAAGGTTATTTAAATATGTGGCGTTTTCACCAGTTGGTGTTGAAGGTAACTATCTTGAAATGCCTGAATTATTACAAGATATTGCGGGAGAACTCCTTGGTGGAAATTATGAACAGTTAACAGCACGATTTTCTAAAATATCAAAATCATATGTAATTTCATTTAAAGATGATGCCGATATGACACATCTGTCCAGAGGATTATATTATCTAAACTTAATTGGCCATGGATATACTGAAGTTGATGCTGCGGATACAGCTAATTTTGGGGGGGATTTGAATGCTCAAGGCCGTAATATTTTACCGTCACAGATAATTAAAATTGAAGAGTTTTGTGCTTGAGTGCATGGAAATGTTAGAAGGCATTGCCCGCGGTGAAACTGCTATACAGGAAGGTCGAGTTCTATCAAATAATGAAGCCAATAAGCTTATGTCGAAATGGTTGAACTGATATAAAGCCAAGCAGCCTTTTAGTCAAAAGGCTGTCACCTTCAAGTTTTTCTCAAAAACCTCAAACCTCTCCTGCATTAATCAACATGCCTTGTGGGCTGGTGTCGAATAACAATACGCGATTCAAATCGACCGACAAGGATATGTGTTCTTGGCGTTTTACGTGGGAGCGTAGGTCGAGTCTGGCCTTGGCGTCTTCGCCGCCGAGTTTGAACATGATTTCTTTGTCGAAGCCGAGGTTTTCTACTAATTCCACTTTTATGTCGTTGAATTCAAATAGGTTATCGCTGGGCGATGACAAGGCGCTGTCTTCGAAGAAGTCAGGGCGAATGCCGACTAAGACCGAGTCGTGAGAGCCTAAGTCGCGCATGTCGACGTTGGCAATTTTTGACGCTGGAAGGCGATAGTTATCGAACACAAGGTCGTCGCCTTCTATTGAGGCTTCGAATAAGTTCATTGCGGGCGAGCCGATAAACGTCGCCACAAAGGTGTTGGTCGGTTGTAGATAAATATCCATCGGCGTACCGACTTGCTCGACGATGCCATCGCGCATCACGACAACGCGATCGCCCAGCGTCATGGCTTCTATCTGATCGTGCGTGACGTAAATCGCGGTCATGTTGTATTGGTGTTGAATACGGGCGATTTCGGAACGCATATGATGGCGAAGTTTGGCGTCTAGATTCGATAAAGGTTCATCGAACAAATACACGTCCGCGTCCCGAGCGAGGGCGCGCCCCATGGCAACTCGTTGACGCTGGCCGCCAGACAAGTCGGCGGGTTTACGATCTAAATAGTCATCGAGTTTGAGCATTTCTGATACATCGGCGAGTTTTTGTTTGATGGTGTCGGCGTCTGCCCCGGATTTTTTTAGGCCAAAAACGATGTTTTCCCGTACCGACATGTGTGGGTATAACGCGTAGTTCTGAAACACCATGGCGATGTTGCGCTTGTGCGGCGGCAAGTCGTTAATGGCGCGGTTGCCGATTTGGATTTCCCCTTGAGTAATGTCTTCCAGCCCTGCGACCATGCGCAAAGTGGTGCTTTTTCCGCAACCACTTGGGCCGACCAGCACGACGAACTCACCGTCTTTTACTTCCAAATTGAGGTTCTTCACTATGGGCAAGTTGCCGTAGGATTTGTTTACGTTTCTTAAGATTACAGAGCTCATTGCCAGTTCCTTTCTAATTTTGGTATGACGTAGCCGATGCTGTTCTGCATACATTTTTGTCTATCAAGTGCTCTCAGCTCCTCCCCCTGCTAAGGGGGAGGTTGGGAGGGGGTATTACTGAACCCCACCCTAACCCTCCCCTTATTAATGGGAGGGAATTGTTAGCCTTTAACTCCGCCGTCGGTTAACCCGCCTGACAAATGTTTATTGGCAAGCATGAAGCAAATAACCACAGGTAAAAGTGTCAGCATGGACGCGGCCATGATGCGATCCCAGATAGCATTTTTCGAGGTAAATAAGGTTTGTAATGCCAGCGGCAAGGTTTGGAAATCTTGATACTGTTTTAGAAACACTGAGGCGAACAAGTACTCGTTCCACGCGATGACAAAACAATAAATGAACACGGTAAATAACATGGGTTTCGACAGAGGCAATATGATGCGCCAGAAGGCTTCTACCCTTGAGCAGCCGTCCATCATCGCGGCTTCTTCTAATGAGAAGGGAATGGAGCGGAAGTAATTGCCCAGCATGTACATGGCGACCGGTAAGGTCTGAATCAGGTAGATCAAGAACAGGCTAAGAATCGTGCCGCTAGCGCTGGATGCCAAGCCCACGTTCACGCTCATTTGATAGAGCGGCACCATCAATAATACGCCGCCGACCATGTAGACAAACAGCACACCATTTGCCATTAGGGATTGCGCTGGAAAGCGTAATCGAGCAATCGCGTACGCCGCAAGAGACGCCAAAAAAGTCGAGCAAATGCCCGTTACAAAGGAGATCACGAAGGTGTTGAGCATATAACGTCCGAACGGGAAGACATCGCTGCCAGAGCTAAACTTCGCCAGCAGCATCTGTTTTTTCTCGGTCGACAAAGCAGGGTTATCAAGCAATCGCTGCACGCTAGCGGGCACATCGACTTCTTTTGTTGGCATTAAGCCCAGCAATTCCTTATACGCATCCAAGTGCAACACGCGAGGAATCAAGGATGGATTGCCCCAATCAATCGGATGTTTTAACGACGTAGAAAGAATCTGCAAAAATGGAAAGACGCAGAAAATCACCAAGGTAAGTACCAAGGTGTACAAGATCACTGATTGAACAGGAGTGCGTTTATTCATCATAATGTTTCACCTACTTCCCTAACCATGTAAGTCTTACCATTTGAGTACTTTTCGAACATACAGCCAAATTAAACCGACCAATACCAGCAGTTGAATAACCGAAATGGCCGCGGCACCGCCTTGATCCACAATCCCAGCGAAGGCTTGGTAATAGGTAAAAATAGGCAAAGTTTCGACATTCGGTGCGAGTAAGTACACGTCCTCAAAGCGGTTCAAATTCCAGATAATGCGCAGTAACACCACGGTCGCAATGACGAATCTCAGTTCAGGCAACGTCACATGCCAAAAACGTCCCCATGCGTTTTGGCCGTCGATGGCCGCCGCTTCGTAAAGGTCTTTTGGCACACTTTGCAATTTGGCGAGAAACAGTAAATATGCGATAGGAAAATGTTTCCAAATATCGAACAAGATCACCACGAATAAGGCAGAATCTGGGTTGCCGATCAGGTTTTCCCGTGTGTCGGTCAGGTGCAGCACATCGACCACCACATGGTTATAAATACCGTTCACTGGATCAAAAATAAACTGCCAGCCAAACACCACGCTGATCACCGGTGCGAAATAGGGCAAAAGAATCAAACCGCGGGCGATGTTACGAAAGCGAAACTCTTGATTCATCAGAATCGACGCCGCTAAGCCCAACACCGTGGTGCCGACTACGGTTCCGATGAGATAAATGACCGACACGCCAATGGAATGGTAATAACGCGGATTGCCGAGCAAATTTAGGTAGTTATCCAATCCCACAAAGGTCTTGTTGCCATTGAGTTGCACGTCAAAAAAACTCAGATAGACGTTGAACAAAATGGGGTAAATCACCAGCAAGCCGATAATGCCGACGGCTGGCGCAACCAGTTTTAGGCCGAGGCGGGCTTCGTTTTTGACCAGTATAGAAGACATATCGACTTCCCTTATTTAAATGTAACCCCACCCTAGCCCTCCCCTTAACAAGGGGAGGGAACAGATCACTTGCCTCCCCCATAAATAAGGGGGAGGCTGGAAGGGATTAAAAAGTTAACAACCCCATCCTAACCTTCCCCTTGAAGATAAGGGGAAGGAATAACAACAGCCTACTCCTCCCCCTTTACAAGGGGGAGGCTGGGAGGGGGTCATTCGCCCATGATGGTTTTCATTTCCGCTTCTGCATTGTCCAACGCCGTTTGTGGGTCTTTGCCTTCAATCGTCACGTCGTAGATCATTCGAGGAATCACCGACTTGGCGAAAATGGCGCCAGACGCAGGGAAGGTTTTGCCTTTCACCACTGAGAAGGAACGAATGTCGTCGAAGCCCGATACGATTTGCATCATCTTATCCGCGCCATACAGTTTGAAAACACCATTGGCATCGTCCAAGTACGCTGGGTCTTCGGCGATGCCTTTAAGCATTGGATTCATGCCGCCTGGCGCCATGTGCAAAAAAGTGATGTAGCTGGCAGGGTCGTACATAAATTCGATGAAATCTTTGGTCGCTTGCGTGTCGTCGGCGTTGTTGGTTTTTAACGCGACAAGGCCAGACAAGGTGCCGTAAGACGCGGCGCTTTTGTGGGTGATAATCGGTGCGAATGCGGTGTTTTTGACCAAGTTCGGATCGAAGGTGCCGCCGCTGAGTTCTTTAAAGTTCTCAGAGGACAGCGAGCCTTTGGCGACTTCCGCTAAGGAAAGGTCATCCATGATGTAGGTGGAGTAAAAGAACATCGCCATTTTACCTTGCAGGTAATAATCGCGGGCGCGCCAGTTCTGTGGTCCCGGTGGGTTGTATTTGGCTAATTCGTTGTAATATTCGATGGTTTCAAGTGTCTCGGCGCTGTTAAAAATCAAATTGCCTTTGGCGTCGAACTCGGCGGCGTTATTCGATAATGCCAATTGTGTGAAGACTTGTTCTGTGTAGCTGTCTTGTTTGGTGCCGACCAAAATACCGTATTGGTTGTTGGCTTTGTCAGTCAGCGCTTTGGCAGCGGTTTCGATGTTTTCCCATGTGTTTGGCGCGGCTAGACCTTTTTCATCGAACCAGTCTTTACGATACCAAATACCTTGAATCCAACCATGATAAGGCAAGCCGTAATAATTGCCAGATGGGGAAGTCAGCGTGGTCAGTGCGCCTTTGTGGAAGCGACTTTTGCCAATGTCATTGATGACGCCTTGGTGTGTTTTTTCATCGACGATGCCTTCTTCACCGAGCGCCATGATGATCTCGGAATTCACTTCGATAAGCTGTGGCGTGGTACCAGCGGCAACAGCGGCGGCCATTTGAGTCGCCATTTCATTTTCATCTACGGCGACGACGTTGACGGTGACGCCATCGTTTAAGGCTTCGAACGTGCTGGCAAGCAGTTCGATGTTTTTCAGTCGATCCGTTTGCGTTTGTGCGGTCCAGAATTCCACCGTGGCGGCGCTGGCGAGCGAGCTGATAAGCAGTCCATTGACCAGTACGGCGCTGGTGACGAGCAGAGAATGTTTCATTGTCGTTTCCTCATTTTATTTTTATACGAGTGTTCCGAGCCTATTGACTAAAAACCAGCTGGCTAAAAGCCTGTTTTTACGACGCCCGGCGCTAAAACGACTTGTAAGTCCTTCACCGGAACCCCTTTGATGCGCGACACCATCATGCTGGCAAGTTGCTCACCAATTTGTGCAGGTGGCGCTTGCTGAATGCTGGTGATCCCCATACTGGCGGTCAGCTCATCAACGGGTGTATCGCAACCAATCACACACACTTGTTCTTTATGGTTGAATCGAGTGTTGTGCAATCGCATGACCGCCAAAGCGGCACTGCGCGCGCTGGTGCTGGTTAAGCAAATCAGCGCAGTGATATTCGGGTGCTGGAGAAGGAATTCGGCACAAGCGAGGTAATTTTCTTCCTCGTCAAAACCGACTTCTAGACAGTGTTCGGACGCAATCGAAAGCCCAACTTGTTCGGCGGCGTTGTGAATGCCGCGTTGTCTTTCTTGAGCGAAAAAATATCGCTCACTCACCGAGACCACGCCAATGTCACGATGGCCTTGTTCGTAAAGGCGAGTCAGGCTTAAATGGCCAACTTGGTAATTATCCAAATCCAACCACGCAAATTGCGTTGCCCGTTCGGTGCGTCCGTAACACACAAAAGGCACGTTGAGCTTTAATAAACGATGGACTTTTGGGTCGTTGACCCGAGTGCGAAGGAGCAGGAATCCGTCTTGATCGCCGGCTTTGACAAGGCGTTCAAACTCGCTTAATTCTTGCTTGCCAGTATCGATTGCCACCACTTGCAGTAAATAGCCTTCTGCTTGCAGCGCTTGTCGAGTTCCGGCAAGAACCTTCGAAAGAATGGTGTCGAGATATTGCATGTCTTGGCTTGGAACAATCGCCGTTATCACACGCTTTGCTTGTACCCAATGTGCCGCATCGGCGCCTTTTAATTGGTAACCCTGTCGCGCGGCTTCTTTCAACACGCGCTTCTTCGTACTCGGGCTAATGTCTGGGTAATCGTTCAGTGCTCGTGACACTGTGGATACCGACAAATCCAACTGGGTTGCTATCTCTTTAATTGACATAAATTATTTCACTGCACCATTCTTATTTTTATCACTGTCCATCATTCAAAGCGTTTTTAAAAGCCCTAATCGTGCATTCTGTGACCAGCGACAAACGACGTTAAGACCGAAAATGTTTCGATGCAATGATTAATTTTTGCACAACTTAAGTGCAAAAAATGGACGCTGTATTAAGAGGGCATGAAAAGACCCCAATGATAGGTGTCTATCATTGGGACTTTATTGAGGTGTTTTGATTAATTGCAGGCGAGAGTATCTACGTCTGACAATACTGCGTAATAGGTTAGGCTTGGTTTAATTGAGCGGGTCATTTTTTTGGCTTCGAAAGCCGTTGGTATAGTGATGTCTTTATAGTTATTAAGGGTAATCTCTGGGTTGGTTAAATACCCTTTTGATGCAATGGTTCTACTGGCATTTATGCTAGCTTGAATGTCTAATTTTAGTGCTTTCCCATCTTTTTCCAGTAGTTTAGAGAGCATTTGGAGTTCATCTGGGGTGAATGAAAATGCGGCATTTAAAGAAAGGCTAGCTTCTTCGTTAGCGTTGTAATACAGCTCTTCTGCCGCCAAGGTCATGGTAACGATTTTTAATCGGCCAGCGTCGGGGCGCTTTTGGAGTAATCCTAGTTCAGAGCAAGACATCTGATAGCGTTCAATAATTAGACCCTTTATTACAGTATAACCAGAGGCCTTTTTATTTGAGTTTACGGTTGCCGAATTTGACTCTGATTGAACAACCACGCCACTTTTCAACTCATGGTTTTCTGCCCAGTTATAGACTATTTGATTGGGTGCAATAGCGAGTGCTTCTACTTTCAAGCTGGCTTCTTGTAATGCCAGTAGCGCTTTTTCTTTTGTTTCTCTCTCTGTCGAGCAAGCCGATAGTGCCTGCCGTTTTTCATCAGAAGTTATGTTTTTTACGTCTTGAATTGGATGCTTCGTCAAGCAGGTTAAAAAATGTGTATTTGAAGTGACGTATTTTAAAGATAATTTCTTTTCTTCGTTGATGGCTTTAAGTAGATCGACAATGGTTTTACTTTGAGGTGTCTCATCGCTTTTAGAAGAGTAATATTCTTGATAAATTCTTCCTTTATATTCTAAGTTTGAATCTTGGTTTGTAGCTGCTAAATAACCGAGTGTATTGAGACAATTAGACGTGAAAGGAGAGCGATAGCCACTTGCGACACAAACTTGTCCGACCCTTAGCCCTAGTTGCCCATTCAAAGAAACATAGGTTGTTTGTAATGGGTGACCTTGGATAAACCACTTGGTGGGATGCATTCCAACGCCATCGTTCTGAGCGGAGACGGTTAGACTATCCACCACATTAAGTTGAGTGTTTGAACAAGCGGTTAGTAATGAGATAAAAGTGAGAGGGAGCAGAGCACGCATACCAATTGCCTTTTTTATTTACGATTCCTTGACAAAATGTAGAGTGTTTTTTGAACAATGACAAGATTGTCATTTTAAATGATGTCTTTTTTTAAACTTATCGTCGCTCTTAATTTATGAAGGCCTTTCAAATCCTTTCCTTGCTTTGTTTATTTCTTCTCGCATAAAACAATCTTCCGCGTGGTCATTGATCAGTCCCATGGATTGCATGAAGGCGTACAATGTTGTTGGACCGACGAATTGCCAGCCACGCTTTTTGAGTTCTTTAGACAGGGCGACAGACTCTTCACAGGTCGTTTGAGTTTCTGGTGGCGGAAGTGTGCTTTCGTCGGGTTCGTAACGCCAGAGGAAAGCCGCTAGTGAACCTTCTTTTTCGATCATTTCTAGGGCGCGTTTGGCGTTGTTGATGACGGCGAGAATCTTGCGTTTGTTACGCACGATCCCTTTGTTATCTAAAAGCGCTTCAACGTCTTTGTCACTAAATAGCGCGACTTTGTTGAAGTCAAAATGCTGGAAGGCACTACGAAAGTTTTCGCGCTTAGTCAGAATGGTTCGCCAGCTCAATCCTGATTGAAAGGTTTCTAGGCAGAGCTTTTCAAACAAACGGCGATCATCATCAATAGGAAAGCCCCATTCCGTATCGTGGTAATCAGGGAAGTCTGGCGCAGCGCTCGCCCATGCGCAGCGGTGGTTATCGCCCATTTGCATGGCTCTGGCCTTTTTCTAGTTGGGTTTGGGCTTCTAGTTTGCTGATAAGAGCGTCATAAAAGTCTTTGGCAATCCCCGAAAGAGGGCTCAAGTTAGACGTTAGAACTTCTAGCGGTTCTATTATGTTTGGCGAAAAAGGTTTCAAGACGACATTGGGTAATTGGAATACCTTATCAAAGTAACGACAGTTCAGAATATCGACCAGTGTTGCGCCCATGCCTAAATTAACAAATGAAAGACCGTGGATCGTGGTGTGGACTTCTAAGGTTCGATTAAATGGCAGTCCGATGTCAGCATAAATGCGTTTTAACGTTTTCGTGGTGGCATTTTCTGAATCGAGTGTAACCCAGTTGAGACCTTGTAAGTCATGGGGAGTAATGACGTCTAATTGGGCGGCGGGGTGGTTTTTAGGCACGGCACAATAGCAGGCTAAATTAAAGGCTACTGAATCGTGTTTTGATGAGCTTTGTGCTTTATCAACCAAGCCAATTTGGTATTGCCCTGACGCGATGCCTTGACGAATCTCTGTACAGGCCGAGAGGTGTAAGCTTACCTCCACACCTGGGTTATTGGTCATATACTCCGCGATGAGCTCGGGTAGAAATTGGTAAGACGGGCCAAAAGTTGTGCAAATACGCAGCCTTCCCACTTTATTATTTTTCGCACTTTTTATGCTGTCATGTAAATGATTGACGCCTTGCAGTAAACCATAAACTTCGCCATGCAAATAAAGCGCTTCATCCGTTGGAATGAGCTTGCCGTTATTACGAACAAACAGTTTATAGCCGATTTCATCTTCGAAATTGGCGAGCATTTTACTGGCGGCAGGCTGGCTTACATTGCTGCGCTCAGCGGCTCGTGTAATGCTCCCTGTGACAAAGACTTCATGAAATATACGCAGTTTATTGATGTTCATAGGCATAACCTAAAGTTATTAGACCATTTATAATATTCATTATGATTATGTAGAATCTTAACATAAGATCTTAACGGTTAGTTGTTTGACCTGCATCAGAAAATTTAATAAAACGATGCAATCACGGTATTACAACCCCTCCCTAACCCTCCCCTTGAAGAAAGGGGAGGGAACAAGAGTTTTAGTTCCTCCCTGCCAAAGGGAAGGGAACAAGAACTTTAGCTCCTCCCTGCCAAAGGGAAGGGAACAAGAGTTTTAGTTCCTCCCTGCCAAAGGGGAGGGAACAAGAACTTTAGCTCCTCCCCCTGACAAGGGGGAGGTTGGGAGGGGGTGCCGAATAAAAAGAAATTAAAAATTCAACAGCATATAAAAGGAACGAACAATGAATAAATTTTCTATGGTACTCGCTGCAACAAGCACGCTTTTAGCGGCAAACAGTTATGCAGCGGATACAGTATCAACACTAGACGCGGTCAAAGAGCGCGGCTATGTAAATTGTGTTATTGGCAACTCATTTCCAGGGTTTTACAGCTTAAACAAAGCGGGTGAATGGCAGGGAATGGACATTGATATCTGTCGAGGCGTGGCGTCGGCTGTGTTTGGCGACGCTTCTAAAGTGAAATTTTTGCCGGTTCAATGGGCTCAAAGTTTTACTTCGATTAAAAGTGGTAAGGGTGACATTTTATCAAAAGGTATGACGTGGACGCTTTCGCGTGATGCCGCGCAAGGACTGGATTTTTTAGATACCTATTTTTACGATGGCCAAGGTTTTATGGTACGTAAAGATTTGGGCGTGAAGTCGGTAAAAGAACTTAAGGGTGCCACGGTTTGTGTACTGACCGGAACATCCAGTGAGCTGAACATCGCCGATTACAGTCGGGCGCACAATTTAGACATCAAAACCGTGGTATTCGACGATTCCTCAGTTCGTAATACGGCCTTTTTTAATAAAAACTGTGACGCGCTAACCAATGACAAATCTGGTTTGGCCGCTCAGCGTTCTGCTGCTCCAAATCCAGATGACTATATGGTTCTGCCTGAAACGATTTCTAAAGAAGCCTTATCTTTTGCGGTAAAACAAAACGACAGCGAATGGGCGAATGTTGTGAAATGGACATTTGCAGCCATGGTCGCAGCAGAAGAGTTTGGTGTGAATTCTAAAAATGTAGAAAAAATGCGTGCTGAAACTCAAAGCCCTGTCGTAAGACGCTTATTGGGTACCGAAGGGGATTTGCATACAGGATTAGGTTTGCCTCAGGATTGGGCGTACCAAGTGATTAAAAACGTAGGAAATTACGGTGAAATATACGAGCGCAACGTAGGACCAAACAGTGTGTTGGGTATTGATCGAGAAGGCACGCTAAATGCGTTATGGAAAGATGGCGGCATGATGTACGCCAAATCTTTCCGCTAGTAATGATAGAGACAGGTTGATGCAAATCAACCTGTCTCTACTTTGATTTTTTTATCTTCTTTCGGTACATAGATATGACTCAGCCCTCTGTATCCAAACCGTCAAAAAATACACCTAAGCAAACGAATTTATTTTTGTCCCTGATAGAAAAGAACAGGTTATTGCTTAACGATGACTCATATCGAGCGGTGGTTTTACAAGCGGTTGTCCTCGCGGCTGTTTTGTTTGGTTTGTGGTTCTTGTTTGCCAATGCCAGTGAAAACCTCAACCGACTTGGTATGACGTTTGGTTTTGATTTTTTGCAAGTTACCGCTGGTTTTAATATTAGCTGGAGCTTAATTCCTTACGATTCCAGTATGAGTTATTGGCGGGTGTTTTTCGTTGGTATTGTTAATACGCTTATATTGTCTTTTTGCGTGATTGTGGTCGGTACCATCATAGGGACGGTGGTGGGAATTTTAAGGTTATCAGCGAACCCATTGGTTTCTCAACTGGCTCGTTGGTACGTAGAAATTGTGCGTAACGTGCCATTATTAATCCAAATTATTTTTTGGTTTACGGTGGTTTTTTCTACTTTGCCAGCCCCACGCCAAAGCTACCATTTGGGCGAATGGCTCGTTCTTAATAATCGTGGACTTTATGTTATTTCATTGGAAAGTGCCTTTTCATGGGGATGGATTTTCGCTCTGATCGGTGCTTTAGGTGCCGCAATTTTTGGTCTTTTCCGCTGGTCCAAACCGTATTACAAGGTGTCTGGTTCTCGTTCTGCAGGTTTTTATATCGGCTTAGTCTTCTGGGCTGTTGCTGCTTGCTGGGCCGTTTGGATTATTTCCCATTCCTTGTATTTGTCTATTCCGACGTTACAGGGATTCAATTTCAGCGGCGGTGCGTTTCTTCCCGCCTCTTTTGGTGCTGCGTTTGTCGCCATGACAGTGTATCGGTCTGCGGCCATTGCGGAAACCGTTCGCGCGGGCATGCAATCCATTGATCGGGGTCAGTCTGAGGCGGCGTTTACCATTGGTTTTTCGCGTGTTCAGTCATTGCGTTTGATTCTGATTCCTCAGGCAATCCGTTCCATTATTCCTCCGATGACCAATTCTTGGTTAGCCGCCACAAAAGATTCGTCGTTGGCGGTCGCCATTGGCTTTCCTGAGCTGGTTTCTGTCTTTATGCAGACCTCGATGAATCAAACCGGCCGGGCGATCGAAATTATCTTCATGGTCATGGGGTTTTATATATTCATCAGCTTGCTGATCTCTTACTTGCTCAACAAGTACAACGACAGTGTGCAATATAAGGTGCGATAAATGGACGATTTGAATGTGAACAATGAACCTGCTTTGAAGCAATTCGTACCAACACCATCACGTCCTCCTCGTAAGAGTGAAAGAGGAATTATCGGTGCGATTCGTCATCGTTGTTTTAATAGTATTGGCAACAGTTTATTGACCTTGTGTGTTGCGGTTGTGTTGTTTTATTTATTGAAATACATCTTGGATTGGGCGGTTTTTAACGCTGTTTTTATCGCTGATAACCGTCGTGAATGTATGGATATCAGCCCAGATGGCGCGTGTTGGGCAGGTGTTATTAGTTGGTTTAACGGTTTGATCTATGGCCGTTTTCCACTTGAAGAACAATGGCGAGTCAACAGCGGCGTGTTGCTTGGTCTGGCGTGGTTATTGCCGCTGATGTCTAAGCGCGTGGCGTTGAGAAACTTTATTTTACTGTCTTGGATCGGCTTATATCCTTTTGTGGGTGCGTATCTTTTCTTAGGTGGACGTTTTGGTGCTGAGCTGGGGTTGCTTCATGGCACGATGACCTGTTTTGCATTGGCTTTTTTAACCATTATTTACACCAACTGGATTTTGTCGGGGCTTGGGAAAAAAGGTCTAAACGAGTTGTTTGTTCCACTGGTGTCGCGTTGGGTACAGCGTCGTATTCATCTGCTTAGTTTTCTGGCTATCTGGTTACTGATGGCGTTATTTATCGCTTTTGGACTTAGCTATGTTGCATTGGAACCGGTTGCGATTGAACGCTGGGGTGGGTTGTTTTTAACCTTCATTATCGCGGGGTTTGCCATCACGATGGCGATTCCGGTCGGCGTGGTATTGGCGTTGGGTCGTCGTTCTAAACTGCCTGTAATTCATTGGATCTCGATGATTATTATCGAGCTGGTTCGGTCTGTTCCTTTAATTACGGTGCTGTTCATGGCGGTGACCTTGTTGCCGATCTTTTTACCGGCGGACATGGAGTTTAATAAGCTTACTCAAGTGCTGGTGGCGGTGTGTTTGTTTGCTGGCGCGTACATGGCCGAGAACATTCGCGGCGGCTTGCAGGCGATTCCAAAAGGCCAATACGAAGCCGCAGCGACGCTCGGTTTAGGGTACTTACATACCATGGTGTTGGTTATTTTGCCTCAGGCTCTAAAAATGATGATTCCCAATATCATGACGTCTTTTATTAGCTTGCTGAAAGACACCACATTGGTTTCGATTATTGGTTTATTCGACATCATGTTGATGGCGCGAAACATTGCGAATGACAAGGATTGGGTGGGATTGCATACGGAGCCCTTGGTGATGATTTCCGTTTTGTTCTTTGTCTTGTGTTACAGCATGTCCCAGTACAGCTTGAATCTTGAAAAACGTCTTAAGGTGGATCACTAATGACACTGCCATCAGAAAATTTAGCTAAGAAAGTCGTGACCAATACGGCGATAAAAATTGAGAACTTGAATAAATGGTATGGCGATCATCATGTTTTAAAAGATGTGTCATTAGATATTTTTGAAGGCGAAATTATGGTGATCTGCGGACCTTCTGGGTCAGGCAAGTCGACCTTAATTCGCTCTTTAAACCATCTTGAAGAATACCAAGAAGGTGTTGTGTCGGTTTTTGATCAGCCGCTTTCTCGGGATAGCCAGAGTCATAAAGTGATACACCAAACCATGGGCATGGTGTTTCAGAATTTTAACCTTTTTCCTCACCTTACCGTCTTACAAAACTGCGCTTTGGGGTTGATGTGGTTGCGTAAAATGTCGGAAAGAGAGGCTGAAAAGAGGGTGATGGGCCTATTGGATCGTGTTGGCATCGCCAATTTAGCGTCGCGTTATCCGGGGCAACTATCGGGAGGCCAGCAACAACGCGTTGCGATTTCTAGGTCTCTCGCGATGGAACCCAAAATTATGCTGTTTGATGAACCAACCTCCGCTCTGGATCCGGAAATGGTCAAAGAGGTCTTGGATGTGATGGTTGATTTAGCCAAAACCGGTATGACCATGGTGTGCGTTACCCATGAGATGGAGTTTGCACGACAAGTTGCCGATCGAGTGGTGTTTATGACGGATGGTGAAATTGTTGAAGTCGGTCCGCCAGAGCAAGTATTGGTTCACCCTCAATGGGACAGAACAAAAGAATTTTTACAACACGTGCTCTAAGTTAACGAGCGCGTACACCTCCCTTATTTTTATGGAATGCAATCGATATGTTAGCAAAAAACAGATCGACGTATAGCAACATGCCTTATTGGCTGGCAGATGCGTCTTTGGCGAGCAAAATTCACTCTAATGCCCGGTTTGAAATCCCACAAAAAGCGGATGTAGTGATTGTTGGCGGTGGGTTTACCGGAATCTCTGCGTCCATTACCTTAGCTCGCGCGGGTCTAAAAGTGGTTGTGCTTGAGGGTGGTCGTTTGGGGGAAGGAGCCAGTTGTCGAAATGGTGGGTTACTTGGCCCAAGTTTCAGCAAATTGGGCGTAGAAGGACTGGAGCGCCAATACGGTCGTGACAGTGTTCACTCAACAATAAAAGAGAGTTTGGTGGCGTTTAATTGGCTGGTGGACTTCATCAAAGAAGAACAGATCGATTGTGATTTGTCCTTATGCGGCCGATTTCGTGGCGCCAGTCATCCTAGCCATTACGCTGACTTAATCGAGCAAGCGGAAGCGCTGGCGAAGGTTGTCGATTTTCCTGCGATTGCGGTGAGTCGTCAGGATCAATTCCAAGAAGTTGGCTCAAATGCCTATTATGGTGGCGTTGTGTATCCTACGGATGGCACGTTACAACCAGCGAAACTGCATCGTGGGCTTTGCCAAATCGCCCAACAAGCGGGTGTATTAATGCTAGAACACACCATGGTTCGAGGTGTTACTAAGCAAGGGAATCACCAGCAAGTACAATTTGATGGCGGCATGCTCAACGCAGATCAAGTGATTATCGCCACGAATGGCTACACGGGAAACGAATTTGGCAAATTCAAACGTCGTGTCATTCCTATTCGCTCCGCGATGATCGCAACAGAAGAACTGCCTGAGTCACTCGTTCGTTCCGTCAGTCCGAAATTACGCGCCCATGGCGGCACGGAGCGATTGGTGGCGTATTATCGACCTTCGCCAGATGGTAAACGTATATTGTTTGGCGGCCGAGCATTTGGGAAAGGTGATCAACCTCAGTTGTATTCAAAATATTTACAGGACTTTATGATCCGTACGTTTCCTCAGCTACAGGAAACGAAAATTGATTATGCGTGGTCGGGTTATGTGGCGTACACCTTTGACCATGTGCCGCACATTGGCAAAATGGACAATATGCATTACGCCATGGGCTATTGCGGATCAGGCGTAGGACGAGCCAATTATTTTGGTCGAAAAATCGCTCAACAGGTGCTTAACCTCACAGAAGGGAAAACCTCGTTTGATGATTTTCCTTTCAAAACGCGCCCGTTATACACCGGAAAACCTTGGTTTCTGCCCGCCATTATGAAATGGCATGACTTCGCAGATCGACGCGGATGGTAACAACGTTATCTTGGCGCGTTTGCTGACTGTTATTTTGTTGGTTTTCTAATGGGGCTAATTATTGATTGCCGAGTGTTAGCCGTCTTTTACTGAATGTAACCGACTCGAATCAGCAACGACGATCGCGTCTAGATACTGGGCAATTTTCTCAGCATTCCGTTCCCGATCATGACTCCAAGCATGATCGGGGCGTCGTAACCAATCCACACATCGTTGCCTATTTTTGCATCGCCTTTATAGGGTAAGTCACCTTCTTTTGAAATTTTTCAAATAACCTATTTGCTGAAATCCCGACATGAGCGTTTTTTCGTCTGGGCTTGGTCCTTTCATGTGGCCTCCTCTTAGTGCTTGAAAATCTGTCTAATCATGACCATTCTTTAAGTATCCCAATGGGATTTGATTTTATAGTAATGACTTCATATTTTAAAAGTTATGCTAAGTTGGCTATTTTTTGATCTTCTTTGTGAGTTTTCGACGATTTTACATCGATCTGTAACATATCTGTCATCTCGATGTTTTCTAGTATCTGTATAGTCTGAAGTAATGTATTTAAGGTGAACCTATTTATGCCTTCAAACCCCGTTTTATTGACGCTTCAAGAGCATGTATATTTTCTCTTGAATGAAGTCGAAACACACTGCCATATTGTAGAACTTTTTTTCACATCAGGTGCTACCGGATTGCTGCCCAATATTCGTGGTCGACGTGGCTATGTTCAAGCGTTGCGTGAGAAAGCAGACATTGAAACAGCTCGCTTATTAGAGCGCCGTAAAGTCAATACAACCTTTCACGCCCAAGTTAGCGGCATGCATTCGTTAGTGATCGCGCTTGAGATGTTGACCAAGCATTGCTTTGATTGCGTGCGCGAAGGGACGTTAAGCGCGCCCTATGAACACCCTGCAGGCCAAGATTGTTGTAAATTGGCCAAGCGTATACGACGCGCTTTACGCCTTGTTAAAGTCGGTGTGGCGGATAACCGACGTCGCACGGGCATCAAATTGGGCCGACGCACTCATAAGCTGCTGGCCAGTTACAACGAGCTGCAAGCTCAGACATTACAAGCGAAATTAACGCTGAGCGATGAGCAGTTACAAGCGGCGATTTTAAGCAATGTCGGTTTGAAACGATTGATTGAACAATTAAGTGTGGTCGCGGAAGCCCTGATTAAAGCGGATCTTGGTCAAGTCGCGACCTTGCAGAATTACCCTCATTTATTAGACAGTGCGTCTAACCTTAATTACAACTTGAAAGATCTAAAAGTCAGGCGTCTAGCATTAACTCGGTCTGGCAGCGCGATTGCGGCGATCTCGCATAAAAGCGAGTCTGGAAAGAATGTGCTCGCGGTCTACAAAGAGGGAGATCGCATCAAAATTGACGAGGAAGTGGCGGGTGTGAATCATTGGCGCACTATCGACCCTCGGCTTGCCCCCAGCGTTCTTTCTCAAACAGGGAGGCTGAATAATGGCGAAGAGAATGAGCAATCGTCTTTGTTGATCGAGCATATTCCGGGCAAAACATTAGAGAAACTGTTGCTTGATGGGGGTAAAGACGGCGCTCAGGCCGCGCTTAACATTTTGTTTAAAACACTCAATAAGACGTGGAAAACCACGCTAACGCCAGAATCTTGCTCGGCAAAGTTTATGCTTCAGCTACAAAAACGCATTGGCGACAGTCGCAGGGTTCATCCTGAGTTTTTTAAAGATGAAGAACGAATTTGTGGTTATGTGAGTGCCAGTTTTGATGAATTGGTTGAAAGGGTTGCCATACAAGAAACGCAATGGCGCGCGCCCTTTTCAGTGCTGACTCATGGTGACTTTAACGTTGATAATCTGATCTATGACGATGTTGAACAGCGTATTTATTTTATCGATCTGCATCGCGCGTCTTACTTTGATTATGTGCAAGATTTGTCGGTGTTGATGGTGTCTATCTATCGTTTGCAAGTGCTCAGTGGTGTCACTCGAAAACAGATGATGGACAGTGCCAAAGCGGTTTATCACTTTGGGCGACGCTTCGCTAATCGACAACAAGATGAGACATTTGAAGTACGGCTGGCCGCAGGTTTAGCGCGTTCATTTGCCACCTCTACGCGTTTTATTTTTGATAAAAAACTGGCGTCTCGTATGCATTTACGCGCTCGATATTTGCTGGAACGTTTAGCGAAACTGACGCCGGAACAAGCTCAGACATTCACCTTACCATTGAGAGAACTTTATGTTGAATAAGCCAAAAATCGGGGTCATTGGCATCCCTGGGAAATGGTCTACGGAAGTATTGGCCGATCGATTAGAAGAACGTACGGGTTTTCGTGCGGTGATTGACATGAATCAGGTCGAATTGCGTTTAGACACTCAGCAACTAATGTATCAAGACCTCGACTTAATGACACTGGACGGTTTGATTATTAAAAAGATCAGTGAAGTTTATTCGCCTGCCACAGAAGATCGTATCCACATGCTGTCTTATGCGGAACGTGCTGGCGTGAAAATGTTCAGCCCAACGCAGAGTGTTGGTAACTTAGTGAATCGATTGAGCGGCACATTGGCGTTGCAGCAAGGCCATATTCCGATGCCAAAGACACGCGTCACCGAAAGCGCAGAGCAAGCGTTTACGACGGTGCGAGAATTTGGCTCAGCGATCTTGAAACCGCTGTATTCCACCAAAGCACGCGGCATGATTATGCTAACCGAAGACGACAGCGACGACTTTGTTCGCAACGCATTGGAAACGTATCGCCAGCTTCAGACTATTTATTACATTCAGCAAACCGTGAAACTGGATGGTCGTGATCTGGGTATGGTGTTTGTGGGTGGTGAATACCTTTGTACTTATGCCCGTGTTGGCAACAAAGACTCTTGGAATACCACGATTAACAGTGGTGGAAAATATGAATTGTTTGAGCCAGATGCGGCACTGATTGAACTGGGTCGTCGAGCGCAATCTTGTTATGACTTGAGCTTCACTACCGTCGATATTGCCTTGACGGATCAAGGTCCAGTCGTGTTTGAAGTGTCGGCATTCGGTGGTTTTAAAGGCGCGTTAGAAGGGTGTAATATCGATGCGGCCAGTGTGTACGCCGACTATATTTTGAAGGAGATCACCAAACCATGATTAAAACATTATTGAACCTATCCCATGTGGATGAAGGGCTCACCCATTGCGTTCATGATATCCGACTGACATTTGCTGAGTTGTCTATCACAGTGTATTCCAATGAAGCCATGCTACTCGCTGGCTTGGCTGATTATTATCGTAGTTATTTAAAAACAAATACCAGCGCGACCTCATCATTGAACCTGTATGTCATAGAGCAAAGCGCAGTGGGTGATGATTTGGATTGGTTAGAAGTACCTAGAGAAGCAGGAAAGCAAGGCCGAAAAGAAGGTTTTCTTGATATAGCGGATGGCCGTTGGATTAAAAAATTCAAAACGGGCATGGCCTTTTTACAACGAACAGAAAAAGCCATAGCAGTGGGTCCTTGCGCGGCCAATTTAGCGCAAATTATTAATTTCATTAATAACCAATTTCTTAACCATTATTTGCGCCAAGGTTTTACTTTAGGTCATGCGTCTGGGTTTAGTGTAAAGGGTGAAGTAACGGCCATTGCCGCGGGTTCTGGTGGTGGTAAATCCACACTGATGCTGCGTTGTCTCGAAAAGACAGAGCGTGATTTTCTCACCAATGATCGCATTCTGTTGAAAAAAACCGAACAAGGAACGTCTGCGATTGGCTTGGCAAAATTACCTCGGGTAAACCCTGGTACCTTGCTGCATTCCGATCGTTTGCGTCACATTCTGCCGGAATCTCGGCAAGACATGTTATGCCAAATACCTCGAAATGAACTATGGTCATTAGAGGAGAAGTACGATGTACAGATCGAAGACAATTATGGTGAAAACCGTGTGCAGTTAGCGGGTAATTTGGCTCGCCTGATTATGCTTGATTGGTCATTGGACAGCTCGGAACCGACACAAATAGAACGAGTGAATCTATTGCAACAAGCCGACGTGATAGAAGGACTGCGCAAACGCCCAGGGCCTTTTTATCAAGATAAAGACGGCGCTTTCACGGATCTCAATGCCATTGATTCTGTGGCGCACTATGTCAGCGAACTCGAGAATGTGGACGTTTATCGTTTAACGGGAAAAATCGATTTTGACCGTGCTTATGATTTGATTGCTACCTTGGATCAACCATGAGCGCTCGCATCGCGCTGATTCGCCACGGTGCTTACGAACAGTTGAAAGATGTGCCGAGCGCGTTGCAGCCTTTTCCTTTGACCGAGGAAGGCGAGCAAGAGGTGCGACAACAAGCCCGCACGTTTGGTGAGTGGTTAACGCGCAATGGTCTGCGACTGGATCCACAAGTGGACTCGTCGACTTTACTGCGAGCGTGGCAGACGGCGATGATTTACGCCGAAGAGTTACGTGAATATTTTGATAATGAACCACAAGTGGTGTCGTTTCCTGCTTTGTGTGAGCGCAGTGTTGGCGCCGTTGCCAACTTGCCTGTAGAAGAAATCGAACGGGTGTTAGCGCTGGATCCGCGTTTCTCTACACCACCAGAAAATTGGAAATCAGACAGCGACTATTGTTTGCCTTTCGATGGTGCCGAGTCATTGCTACAAGCAGGCCAAAGAGTGGCGGATCATATTCAAGCATGGCGATCTCAGCACTCCATATTTGAAGGCAAACATGAAGGCGATGGTCTGGTTAAGTTGTTGGTGGGGCATGGGGCATCGATACGTCATGGGGCGTTTCATTTAAGTGTCATACAATTTTGCGATATTAAACGGCTAAGTATGTTTTATGGCCATCCCATCGTGTTGGAGTTTTCTAACGATCAGCCAATAAAAAAAGGGTTCGGAGAGTGGAAGCAGCGTCAAATCCATGATGTACCTGATTAAGTATTCCGAATGTAAAAAGTGATTTGTTATCTAATTTGAAAGGTAATCCAAGTATGCAGAGCCCTATTCCCGCTATTATAGATCGTCCTAATCACACGGAGATTATTGCTCGTTTACCGAGTGAATGGACGTCGTGGCCTCGGGATGATAGCTCGGTAAACAGTCATGTTTTGGCCACCAATAAAACGCCATCGCGCTTTAAAAAGAACAAAATACGTTGGCCAAAGCGTTCCGTGGTATTTATTTCCGATCCGCATGCCGATGCATTCGCTTTTGAAGCTTCTTTGATTGCCGCTGGTGTCGCAGAGCGTAAAAAGAAAGCCGGATTGGGCCATCTTACCTTGACGAAAAAAGGTCGTCAGGCGGAAATCATTGTTGGCGGTGATTGCTTGGATAAGGGACCGAGTAACCTTGCATTGCTGCGCAGCGTGAAGCAGCTCTATAAGCTTAAAGCGCGGGTGACCCTACTGGCGGGCAATCACGATTTGCGTTTGTTAATGGGTTTATTGGCGTTGGCGCGTAAAAAAGACGTGGGCAATCAGCATTTTTTCGTTCGAATGGGAAAGAAAGTGGTTCCGCTGTTTCGTGAAGTGTTTGACGAATATTTAGCAGACACAAAATGGGACAAAAAAATCCCCGATGAGGACGCCTGCCGTAAACTGCTTTTCCCGGGTGACGATTGGTTTAAAGAATTTCCATTTCACGCCGCCGGTTTTTTGACATCAGAAGGTATCGATCGTGAAGTGCGCAAAATGGAAACGAAGAATCACAGTTTCGAAAAACATTGTTTGTCTGCCGGCTTAAGTTTGCGGCAGGTGTATGCGACATCGTTGAAATGTCAGCGGTTGTTTCTGTATAAAAAAGGCGAATTCAACTGGTTTTTCCGCAAGATGGAATTGGTTGCTAAGCGTGGGTCGTTTCTATTTCTTCACGCTGGACTGGACGATAGCATGGGGCAAATGTTACTAAAAAGTGGCACAAACTACGCGAACAAAGCGTTTCACCGTAATTTGAAACGTCGCGACTTATTCAGTTTCTACTACAGTTCTATCGCCAATACGTTTCGTACTAAGTATCGGGACGCTGACCTTCCTTTGACGGCGCGTGGTGTGGAAGCGATTCACAAAGCAGGCATTCATGTGGTGGTACAAGGTCATATCAATCGTCAACAAGGTCAGCGCATTACCATTAAAAAGGGATTGGTTCATGTGGAGGCGGACATCACGCTGGATTCCCATTCACGAAAAGTAGAAGGATTAAAACACTACGGTATCGGCGCGACATTAATAGACAAGGACGCAGGCATTGTTGGCCTGAGCTGCGATTATCCAACGGCCAAAGTAATGACGGCCCAAGAATTACAAGGAATCTACGAATAAGCATTATGAAATCGAAAACAGAATTTAAATACGAAGCCCTGCTTGATCCAGACGATATTCAAGATGTACTAAAAGCGCTTTCTAAGGGGCTTTGCAAAGGAAAGCTGGAGTTTAGCGACGAAAAAGAAGGCACATTACAGCTTGATCCAAAAGGGTTGTTGCGGCTAAAGGTAACCGCGTCGGATGACGAAGACAGCCAGCAGTTTGAAGTTAAAGTTCGCTGGGAGAAACGCCCAAAACGACTGAATAAAACGGCGCCAACGATCTCGTCTTGAGCCTTGTTTAATTTTTTAGAAAAAAACACAAAAAAATCCGCCTATTTGTTGATTAAAACAGCAAGGCGGCGAAGTTGGGAGATATTCGTTTAGAGTGTTAGATGCCTGTCATTTTGTTGAGTGATTTTTTGAGCCCACACGCAGACACCAGCAAAGGGTTGCCTTTGAGTAGTCCTTCCCCTTCTAAAAAATCGTTGGTTACGCCACCGGCTTCGTCCACCATGATGAGACCTGCTAGGCAGTCCCAAGAGTTGATGTGGGGCTCGTAGTAACCAATTAGGCGACCTGACGCCACATAGGCGAGCATGAGCGCGCCAGAGCCATTACGGATGAACATACCGCCTTCACTTAATAACTTTTCGATAAAGTTAACGCAAAGAGATGATGGGATTCTATGAGACGTTCCCACTCCCATCACACCTTCTTGTACGGAATTTACTTTGAGGGTTTCGACTTTTTTGTCGTTCACAAAACAGCCTTTACCCGCGATAGAACTAAAAAGTTCGTTGCTGTTTGGATCAAATATCAGACCGCACGCGATTTTGTCGTTCACCATTAGGGCAATCGAAATACACCAAGAGTGCATGCCGTTGAGAAAACACGCGGTGCCATCGATTGGGTCAATCACCCACAAATACTCGTTGTCACCCTTGGTAACGCCTTGTTCTTCGCCGAGGAAACCATCTTGCGCAAAGTGTTTTTGTAAGCCTTCAATGATGGTGATTTCTACATTACGGTCGGCAATACTGACCACGTCTTGAGGCTCCATTTTGGTTTCAACCACGAGCTTGTCTCGATTTCGAAAATAATCTAGAGCTTGCGCGCCGGCGACCTTTATCACTTTTTCGGCTTGTTCGAATCGGTCAAGAACCGCTTGATCTACTAAGTTATGAGCTAAAAACATGAGTTGTACTCCACTCTAAGCTGTCTTAACTAACGCAAGACCGCGATTTGAAAATGCAATAGACACATCGGAACCGACGGGAATTGCTTGCTCAACACGATAGTCAACGACGAATAAGCTACCCACTTCTGAATCGACATCGTATTGCATTTGGTTGCCTAAATAGGTCGCTCGTCTGACGTTGCCAGTGAGACCGGTGGATTGATGGTCAAGTTTGGATAATCGGACAGAACTTGGGTGCACCGCCAACTGTACGCGTCCCTTGCTGAAGCCACGTTGTGGCAAGGAACAGCGCAGCGCACCAACGGCCACTTCCGCGGTGTGGCCGTCGGTGGCGATGATGTCGGCGTCGATTAAATTAGCGTCGCCAATAAAGTCGGCAATAAAGCTTGAAGCGGGCGCCTCATACAGTTCACGAGGGCTACCTTCTTGAGCAATCACCGAGCGATTCATCACAATAATACGATCAGACACGGCAAGCGCTTCTTCTTGATCATGGGTGACGTAAACTGCGGTCAAACCGATTTTTTGCTGAAGTTCGCGGATCTCCTCACGAACATGGCGACGTAATTTGGCGTCTAGATTTGATAATGGCTCATCAAGTAACAACACTTCGGGTTCGAGAACCAAGGCGCGAGCCACGGCGACACGCTGTTGCTGACCACCCGATAATTCACTGGGAAAACGTTCTCCGTAACCTGCTAAGCCAACCAACTCTAACCCTTCCTCGCTCTTTTCTTTGGCTTCGACTTTGTTCACGCCGCTGGCGCTCAGACCATAGGCAACGTTTTCGGCCACCGTCATGTGAGGAAACAAGGCATAAGATTGAAACACCATGCTGACGTCTCGATCGGTCGCGGGCAGATGCGTAACGTCTTTGTTACCAATCATGATGCGCCCAGACGTTGGGTGTTCCAGCCCCGCCAGCATTCGTAACGTAGTGGTTTTTCCGCAACCGCTTGGCCCTAGTAAGGTGACAAGGTTACCCGGTTCAATAGTGAAAGATACGTTATCAATGGCAGTCACATTGCCAAAGGTTTTAATGACGTTTTCAAAGCTCACTGAGCCTGATTTGTAATGAAGACTCATGCGTGTTTCTCCTTTAGAGAAGGGCCTGAATTAGAGGATGATGTTGTTGAGGCAGAGACGGACACGTTGCGTCTTAAGCGACGCTCCCCAACAAACACATTGATGCCGATGATTGTGGTCAACATGACTAGAATCAGTACGCTACAGTAGGCAATGGCAATGCCGTACTCGCCGTTTTCTACCAGCCCAATAATGTAAGACGTCGCCATGTTGTGATCGGCACTGATAAGGAAAATCACCGCACTGACCGAGGTGATGGCTCGTACGAAGCTATACACCAACGCCGCGATAATCGCAGGACGTAATAACGGAAGTATGATGCGTCGGAACGTCATTAGACTGTTTGCGCCCAAGGTCAATGAGGCTTCATCTAAGCTCTTGTCTAATTGGCTCATCGCCGCAATGCCACCGCGTACACCAACAGGCATATTCCGGAAGACAAAACAGATAATTAGAATCACGCCCGTGCCAGTGAGTTCCAACGGTGGAACGTTAAAGGCAAGGATATAACTGATACCGATAACCGTGCCTGGAATCGCAAAACTCAGCATGGTGCCAAACTCAAAAGCGCTTTTCCATTTGAACTGCTGGCGTACCAATAGGTAAGCGGTGAGCAAGCCAACGATGGCAGTGAATGGTGCGGCGATGGCTGAAATACTCAATGTCGTCCACAGAGAATCCCACGCGGCGCCTTCCCAAATGACACCAAACTCGCCCCAGCCAATAGAGAATGCATCCTGATAATGCTGGAAAGTAAAGCTGTTGTCGTAGCCCCAGTTCTGCACAAAGCCACCAAACATGATCATGCCGTAAATGACGATGGTTAACGCTGCCCAAGGTAAAGCTGTCATGTAGCAGGCTAACTTCATTCCATGGTTTAAGCCCATATACGTGCCGGAATCCGCTTTGCCAGTCACGGTAGTATACGATTTCTTACCGATCCAATGACGCTGTAGAAAAAAGGCACTCAAGGTGAAAAATAGCAAAATGATGGCCAATACTGCGGCATAACCTTGGTCGTTTTGTGCCCCCACAATGGCGAAGAATATTTCCGTAGAAAGAACGTCAAAATCACCGCCAAGCACCATTGGGTTACCGAAATCGGCCAAGCTTTCAATAAAGGCCAGTAAAAAGGCATTGGCTAAGCCTGGACGCATGAGCGGCAGAGAGACGTTAACAAAAGTATGCCAGCGGTTTGCTCGCAAGGTTTGAGACGCTTCTTCCATAGAAGGGCTGACGCCTTCGACAACGCCAATCAACACCAAAAAAGAAATGGGAGTGAAAGACAGTACTTGGGCGAACAATACACCGGGCATGCCATAGATCCATCGACTTGGCTCAATATTAAACACATCAGCGAAGATTTCTGTCACCACGCCAGAGCGGCCAAATAATAGAATCAGCGCCAAACCAATGACAAAAGGCGGTGTGATAATTGGTAAAACGGTGAGCAGACGTAACGATTTTTTCCAACGAAAGCCAGTGCGTGTGACCACTAATGCGAAGGACAAACCGAGCAAGGTCGTGATAGTGGCAGTCAAAACGGCCAGCGTCAGCGAGTTCCATGCGGTGCCGCAAGTATAACCATCGCTTAAACACGATAATGACCAAATGTTATCGCTAAATAATTTGCCAAAGAACGCGGTCGGTGCAAATACGCCGTCGTTATTCATAAAGGCGCTAAGCAATACTTGGCTAACGGGGAAAAAGACAAACAAGCCAACCAAGGCAACGATCAAACCTATGCTGCCAGTGACAAACACATCACCCTTCAAAAAACCGGTCGCAGCAAACCCTGTGGTTAATAGCATCAAAAAAGACAAACCGCAGAGCATGGCGCCGTAGCCAAAGCCGTATTGTTGTTGTTCTAACTCACCAAATAAGGCGTCTAATCCAGCAAATTGCCAACCACTGATGCCAATGGCAAAGCCTTGGCTCATCATGTAAATAAGGCCGAGTGCTCCCGAAAGAATCAGATAACGACTGTATCTTGGGTCATTCTTTTGTAACGAAATGAGTCGTAATGGTGCGATTAAAGGTAAGGCTAACGGCAGCAGCCAGAGCTTGTCACCAAGCATTCCTTGTAAAATCGCCGGCGCGTAATATAAGTCGGTTGGGTAACCATCGGTTAACCAAACAAATGACCAAAAGCCGTCTTCGAGCAGATACCAAGGCATCAGTAAAAAACCGATCCAGCCGAGTAACAGCCACGGGATAAAAGAGTGTTTCACGATCGATACTCCAAACAGTAACTTGAGTTTCTACTGGGCGCGATGACCCAGTAGATCTCAGGAAAAACCAAGTATGTCTGAATGATTAACGTGGTAGAGATTTGATCTCAGCATCCCAACGTTGCAACAAATGTTGGCGCGTGTCCGCGGACCCATATTTTGCAAAGTCGTAATCGATCAGTTTTAGAGTATCGAAGTCAGGCGCGCCTGGCGGCGTTGTTGCCAATTTGTTCGATGGTACTTGATACGCGTTGGCTTTATCGGCCATGGTTTGAATGTCAGGACGTAAGGCAAACTCAGCCCAGATTTTGGCTTCTTTTAAGTGACGAGCGCCTTTTACTATGCTCATCGATCCCACTTCATAACCAGTGCCTTCACAAGGTGCGACGGCTTTGACGGGGTAACCTTTTTTCACCTGTTTGACGATGTCGTGAATGAAGGTGATACCGATGGCCGTTTCACCATTGGACGCGGCTTTAATCGGCGCGGAGCCAGATTTTGTGTATTGGTTGATGTTTTTGTGCAGCTGAGCAAGGTAATCAAATGCCTGATCTTCACCCATCATTTGCACAAAAGTCGCCAATGCCGTGTATGACGTGCCGGATGAATTAGGATTGGCAACTTGCACTTCGCCTTTGTAGATTGGCTTGGCGAGATCTTTCCAACATTGTGGTGCTGGAAGACCTTTGGATTTTAGAATGTCTTCATTGTAGCCAAAGCCCAGTGCGCCCGCGTAAACACCGACAGTACGATAACCAGATACTTTTGCTTGATTCTGAGCCCAATCACGTAGATCAGGAAGGGCTTTAGGTTTATACACTTGAGTGAGTTTTTCTGCCGCTGCTTGAAGGTGTGGATCACCGGTGCCACCCCACCAAATATCAATTTTTGGATTTTTCGATTCCGCTCGCAGTTGAGCGTAAGCTTCGCCTGAGCTCTTACGAATAAGAGCGACATCAATGCCTGTTTCTGCTTCAAAGCTTGTTTCCATCAAGCTACACCAATCTGTATCGGTTGAACAAATAACATTTAGCTTACCTTTTGCCATCGCAGGTGCGGCGCTGAGTGTCGCCGCTGTCGCGAGAGCAAGGCTAAGGATATAGGGAGAGTTTTTCATTTTTATATTGCCTCCTGATGTTTTGAATAGTTGTGCATACGTATGAACAACCAAATAAGCATACTAGGCAAATTACGATAACGAAAGGTTAATTTCAAAAAAAATAAAAACGAAATAAAAATTCTATTGTGATCAATAGGTAACGAAATACCGAGTGTAAAAAAACCTGATTATTGGTGGGTGAGATTAATAGCGGGAGGGTTTTGTTAAGGTAGAGCGGTAGATAAGTTTAGCCGCAATAGCTTGTTTACTCGGAGGAGATGAGGGTAACTTCAATCGATTTAGCAGCGTTTGCACCACCGCTTTTGCCATGGTTGTTGAAGGTTGTCTGAGCGTGGTTAGATCGTACGATTTGTAGCTTGCGAGGGCCACATCATCACAGCCAATTACCCCGATTGATAGTAGGTCGCTGGTGGACAGTTGTTTTTTCGCGGCATCTAAAAAACCACAGGCAATATGGTCCATGCAGAAAAAAAGACCATCTGGGCGGTTTTTAAGTGCCAATATTTGGGTGGCAATCTGGTAACCACTTTCATAGTTACCAGCTTCACAAAAGACTTCACTTGCCTGAACGATACCTTTATCCAGATAAGGGTGTAGATAGTTTAAGAAACCTTTAGCGCGCATTACGCTACTGAAGCTTGGGCTTTTGGCTCGTACGACCACAAGGTTGGTTTTACCGGATTTGAGGAATGCTTCGGCGGCCATGGCCCCAGCATTTTCATTGTCTAAATTGACGATGTCTGCCTCGTCAGAATGCTCAGTTCGATTCACTAATACCACTGGTGTGCCGTGCTTTATGAAGGCTTTACCAATATTTTCGCTGGGTGTACCAGAGGTTATAATGACGCCGCTGAGTTGATATTGAATCAGCCCTTGTAAGTCTTCATCGATGGTTTGTCGATTGGATACGTCCATGACCATGGGACGAAGTCCACAGTTTTGCACTTCGATGATTAACTTATGTAGAAACTCAGAACGAAATGGATCTTCCAGACCAGCGGTGACAAGACCGACCAGATCGCTGCGCTGTTTAATCATGGTTTGCGCGGCTTTATTTACCTGATAACCCAGTTGCTCTGCGGCGGCAAAAACACGCTGACGTGTTGACTCAGATATTCGGCTATTTGGGTCAAAACTTCTCGATACCGTTGATTGAGAAACGCCCGCCAAAATGGCGACATCGGCAGAAGTGGCATTGCGCTTGTTCATGTTTTTGCTCTGATGAATGTTAAATCACGACTTTCCTGACAGTTTGAATAGTTTACATTACATTGGATTCGATGTGCGTAACGTTGATCGTATTCATGGTTTTTTAGCTCAATGGAAAGTACTTTTAACAAAACGAGTCTTATAAGGAATCGTCTGGTGATGTTTTCATCAAGGGTTTTTGCTAAGTTGCAGTCTTTTCACCTTTCTTTTTTATGACAATAGAAAAGTATGAAATGATATTGAGAATAATTCACAATAACTTTTTTTAACCTAGCCTTAGTGTTACTTTGTGCAAGTGACGTTGAGTTGCTTGTGGAACGTCTTTGATCTGTTTTTCCAAACACTAAAAAGGAGAAGGGCTTTGGGAATGCATAAGAATCTCATCTTTATCTTTAGTTTGATGTGCTCGCCGGTAATAATTGCCGCGGGACCGGCTATTAACGAAATAAACTCCTGCCTCGCGCTGGTGGATTTTGTGGATATAAAATTAGACGAATCTTCTGACCAGTATGATGCTGGTGACATGGTACGCATTCATAAAGGTTTGTCTGCTTATAGTGAGTTTCTCCAACATGACATTATTACTCCCAAGTTGTTAAGTATGTACGGAGGAAATTCGGATCGAGCAGAGCTGATGCAAAGGCTGTTTGAAAGACAAAGAAAGTCTTTTTTTCGACATCTTAATGAACGCTACACACAGAAAAAACTTTTAACAGATTATGCGTCGGCTATTAATGATTGCTCAGGAAAAACGCGTCTCAGCGTAGCGGTGGCGGAAGCATTAAAAACCGCGCTGGATAATATGGAGATGTTGGCAATGCAGAAATAGGACCTTTACTTTCTTTGTTAAAAAATAGGCATGACGGTATGACAAACCATGGCCGCTATTTTCCTATTTTTTTATTCTACTTTCAAATCGGTTCTTAAAATCCAACGGGCTGCACTATTAAGTTCGCCGTCGACAGTAAGTGTTGCTCATTTAGATAGTTGAGCAGCTCTGTGTTGACGCCATGCTGAATGTTTTTCAATCCTTGATTTCCAAAAATACGATTTAATTCAATTACATAAGGCACTGATCCAACCATAGCTATGTCAAATCCCGCGTGGTTAATATCTAAAGATTCAGCGAGATAGGTAACTAGGTCTTGCGCTTCTTTTGGGATCAGAGCAACTTCCACCTGTCCGCCTTGGCTGACGTTATTATGAAAACCATTGTCTGATTGCAAGCGCCAATAACCGCTGACGATTTTATTTCCGACCCAAATAATACGCATATCTCTGTCTATTGGCAGATACTCTTGAGCATATAACACATCAGATTGAGCAGTATAGTCGCGCCATTGGCCGAGTGTTTCTATCAAAAATACGCCATTCCCCATGCTGCTGCGTGGAATTTTTGCCACAAATGGCGACGGCATTTCATCCCAGATTCGTTCGGCTTCATAAGGCGTGTTTGCTGCAATGATAGTATAAGGATGTTGTTGTGGTACGAGGGTACGAAATGTACGCGTCATTTCTACTTTGTCGTGACCAATCATATAAGAGGCAAGGCTTGGGAAAATGCGTTTTTTAAGACCATAAATCAGAGCATTAAGTTGCCAGTACTGAGGGAAAAGAAGCCAATCGGCTTGTTTTATTTCGTCAAGATGTTCGTACATGGACTCGGGTTTGATATACCTCACATGAGGTAAGTGGAGCGTTCTTAATGCGTCGAAAGAGATGATCTTCATCTTAAATAGTCAGTGGCCAAACAGGCCGCGATTGTGGGGCCTAAGATGGAAAAAAGAAACAAAAAAGAGAGCGATTTCGATGCGACTAATTGGTATGAATTAGATTGTTGAGAATACATGACCCGTATCGAGTCATGTATAAATGGGTAGAGTTACAGAGTTTCTTTTTTAGCCGTGAAGTTCGCCGCTTTAGTTTTTCGTATGCGACGAATAGAGTCCACAATCAACATGGCAAGAGCGGACCAAATAAGCACGAAGGTTGTGAGTTTTTCTACGCTTAATGGCTCGTCATATAAGAACACCGCCAGAAAAAACATCCCCGTTGGACCAATGTATTGGAAGAACCCCAGTGTCACAAGACTGACTCGATTCGCCGCCGCTGCAAAGCACATCAGCGGCACCATAGTGACAGGACCCGCAGCAAACAGTAACCAATTTACACTCGCATTATTTTCGAAAATATTTGCAGTAGGGGAATCACTCATCATTAAATACAAGAGAGCGAAAGGCAAAAGAATGGCGGTCTCAATCGCCATGCCGGTAAAGCTATCAACGGCTACTTTCTTACGCACTAAACCATAAAATCCAAAGGTAATCGCTAGGGAAAGCGCAATCCAAGGCAATGAACCAAACTGAATGACTTCAAAAACCACGGCGCAAAAACACAGAACGACTGCTGCTTTACGTACCCTATCCAACTTTTCTTTAAAGAAAATGACACCCAATAAAATACTAATTAATGGGTTAATGTAATATCCCAAACTGGCGCTTAACATTTGATTGTTTTGTATTGCCCAGATAAATGTACCCCAATTCACCCCGATCAAAATCGTCGATACGAGCATGGCCATCAGCGTTTTAGGTGATCGCAAGACGGTTTTCAACGCATTGGTATAGCGTAGTAAAATGATTAAAACCAAGACGATAAGACAGGACCAGATCACGCGATGAGCAAGGATTTCCGTCGCAGGCACGAAAGACATTTCTTTGAAATAAATAGGCGCGATTGCCCATAGAGTAAACGCCGTTAACGCATAAAAAATGCCACTTCGAGAAGAGCTTTGCATTGAAATCATCCTTTTCAATGAGTGTTTATTTTTAGAGAGTGAGTGTATAGGAATATGACGCACGTTAGAAACAGAGTATTTCATTATCGTGCTCACAGTTCTTATTGCCTAAATAAGGTGATGCGTTTAAAGTTAGACGATAAATTATTTACAATAATCGAACTTCGGGGCGGGGCGAAACTCCCCACCGGCGGTGATTTTGAATAGGTTTGCTAAATCTAATCGAACAGCCCGCGAGCGCTTAATTCTTTTGGTTGCGATGACGAACCTGTCGTTGTGTACATCGAATTAAGGTCAGCAGATCTGGTGAGACTCCAGAGCCGACGGTTACAGTCCGGATGATAGAAGATCGACCAAGCAACGAAAAAAGCATGACTCTTTATTGAGTGATGGTTCTGTTCGTTGGCGCCATGTATGCGTTTTAGTTTGCCTATCCTTTGGGTGTGTAAACGGCTTGGTATATTCCTCATCACCCCTGTACATCTTATTCGCTTGGAGAAACCAAAGATGGCAGGTACATTCTTTATCATGATCGCGTGTTTCACGTGGGCACTTGATACCTTAATTCGCTACCCTTTGTTGGGCGCGGGTTATTCCACTCTACAAATTGTGTTAATTGAACATCTCACCTTGGTGCTGTTTGTCAGCCCTATGCTGTGGCGCTATCGCCATGTTTATCGTCATATGTCGATAAGCGGCTTTTCATGTTTGTTTTTTATTGGCGGCATTGGCTCGGCGATGGGAACCTTGGCGTTCACCGAAGCCTTTCATTATTTGAATCCAACCGTTGTTATCCTGCTTCAAAAATTGCAGCCAATCGTGGCGATATTACTGGCGTATTGGCTTTTAAAAGAACGGATTGAAGGGGACTTTCTTCGCTGGGCAGCGGTTATTTTATTTGGCAGCTTTGTGATGATGTGGCCAGACCTGCGTTTGTTAGGCGATGCGCAATGGCATTACTCTAGTGACAGCGTGAGTATCTTAAAGGGCTATGGCTACACGCTGATTGCGGTTATTGCATGGGGCGCCGCGACCGTGTGTGGTAAATATTTGTCGCATCAACACATGCCAGCGAATGCGATTATGTCGGGTCGTTTTGTGGCGGGTTTGTTGGTGTTACTGCCTTTGGCGTTGGCGCAATCTGATAGCTTGACCACGATGACATCGGTGGATTTCAGCTTGGTCATCGTCATGGCCTTGCTAAGCGGATTCATCGGCATGTGGTTCTACTATCAAGGACTGAAAACCGTCCCCGCACAACTCGCCACCTTGGCCGAACTGTCTTTCCCTGTGTTTGCCGCCGCCATTAATTGGCTGTTCTTGGACATGGGACTAACGGCTTATCAGATAGTCGGTGGTTTGGTGTTGATTCTAGGTAATATTGGTTTGCGTATGAAAGAGCTGAAAAGAGCGGATTTAGCGCCAACGGCTCAATAGCATTGATGGTAAAAAGTCTGGTGCTTTATAGGTCAGGCTTTTCGCTTGTTTTTTTACTTTCTTATTTGTTTGCCGCTTGAGGTACTGCTCTCGTACGGCATTATTTCCTCTTTTGATTCCGCAAATACCTGCCCAATCTTGGTGCTTTTTGTTTTAGAATAGCGCTCTATATTTGTCCATAAGGTCAACTTTAAGTGCGTCGCTTGGTTTTGATGGCTTATATTTGATCTACAAAAGGAAGCTTAATGCCAAGTACCCCCTCTTATTCGTCGGTTGTTGCTCCAAAAACTCAATGGTTGGAAATCATTTTGCTTTGGATTGCTGGGATTTCTGCCGCAATGCAATTTGCCAAGTTTTCTGTCTCCTTTGAAACCTTGTTAAATCATTATCAAACTACGGCAACATTAACGGGCGCGTCACTGTCTGCGGTGGGGTTGGTTGGTTTGGTATTTGGTGTGTCGGCTGGGATGATTGCTAGCCGTGTAGGGTATTTAAAAGTGTTGGTAGGTGCTTTGCTGCTGGGTGGCAGTTTGTCGTTTATTCAATCTTTTTTACCGCCGTTTAATGTGCTGTTTATCACCAGAATACTAGAAGGGCTTTCTCAGTTAGGCGTTGTTGTGGCGGCGCCAACGTTAATTGCGAAGTTAAGTGCGCCTCAGCATAAATCCTTGACGATGGGCATCTGGGGAACGTTTTTTGGTGTCGCGTTTGCGGTATCCGGTTGGGCTGGTAAGAGCCTTTTAGACCAATATGGATTGTCTACATTGTTTTTGAGTCATGGCATTTTGATTTCGACCATCGGTGTCGTGTTGTTTGTCATTTTGAGGAAAAACCCTGTGTTGGATTTGGTGCCTGCCGCTGACAACCAAGGTGGGTTCTTTTCTCAAATGATGAGGATTTACCGTAATCCACGTGCTCTTTTACCGAGCTTTGTTTTCCTTTTTTATACCTGCACTCTGGTGTCTGTGTTGACTTACGTGCCGGGGTTGATTAATGACCTGTCTTTGCAGAAGTGGATGTTGGTTCTATTGCCTTTAATTACCACCAGCGGAACATTTTTAGCGGGCGCTATTGCACAATATTTGATGCGACCTCAACGAGTGGCACTAGTCGCGTATTCTGGTGTGGCGGTCAGTGCGCTGGTTTTATCATTGATTGGCGATACGGCGTTGCTATTTTGTTTGGTGGTCGGTGTGATGGTGTTGTTTCTTGGTATGGTGCCAGGCGCTTCGTTGGCAATGATTCCAACGTTGGCACGTAACCCAAGCGAACAGGCTCAAGGTTATGGTTTGCTGGCTCAATTTGGTAATCTTGGTGCGACAGTCGGGCCGCCAACGTTTGCCACTGCCTTGGTTGCTTATGGTTTGTCTGGACTGGTGGTGTTGGTATTGTGTGTTTGTTGTTTCGGTATTTTGTTTAGTCTTTTGGCTGGGCGTATTAAAACCGTCTCTTAGTAGTTTGCTTTCTTACCTAAACCGCGTTTGCCTCGCTAAACGCGGCCTTCCTTTCTTCCTCTCTCGTATTTATTTTGTGTGTTCTGGCTTTTACTTTAAAAAATAATCTACCTTGCTGTAATAATTCGAGCCTGTATTGTGTCTAACTAACATTCACTTAATGAGCTATTTTATTTTTCCTGAGTTGAAAGACTCTGTTGGAGCGTTGGTAATGAAGAAAATCGGATTATTGGTGTTAATCGCTATTTTGGCTGCGGGGTTTTTCTATTTTGATCTGCACCAGTTATTAACATTGCAGGGTTTGAAGTCCGGCCTCGCTCAGTTTGAAACATGGCGGGCTGAAAGCCCTCTGCTTGTTGGTGGCGCATTTTTGATTTTGTATGTCATTGTGACTGCCTTGTCTTTACCCGGTGCCGTGATTATGACACTGGCGGCGGGCGCATTGTTTGGTTTAGGTTGGGGTCTGCTTATCGTTTCTTTTGCTAGTAGCATTGGTGCGACCTTGGCGTTTCTTGTTTCTCGTTACTTACTTCAAGACATGGTGCAAAAGCGCTTTGGTGATCGTCTTAAAGCGATCAATGAAGGCGTTGAAAAAGAAGGCGCGTTTTATTTGTTTACGCTTCGCCTTGTTCCTATTTTCCCTTTCTTTTTAATAAATTTGTTGATGGGACTGACGAATATTCGCGCGGTGACATTTTATTGGGTCAGCCAAGTAGGTATGTTGGCGGGCACGTTTGTTTTCGTTAATGCGGGTACGCAATTGGGACAGTTAGAAAGTTTATCCGGTATTTTATCGCCTTCCTTGTTGTTGTCTTTTGTTTTGTTAGGCGTGTTCCCTTTGATTGCCAAAAAATTATTGAACGTTATTAAAGCGCGTCGTGTGTACGCGGGTTTTACGAAGCCAAAAACATTTGATCGTAACCTTATTGTTATTGGCGCTGGTGCGGGTGGTTTAGTAAGCGCTTACATTGCAGCGGCGGTAAAAGCCAAAGTGACACTAATTGAAGCCAATAAAATGGGCGGCGATTGCCTTAACTATGGATGTATCCCAAGTAAGGCTTTGATCAAGAGTGCGAAAGTGGCGCAGCAAATGCGCCATGCTGAAAACTACGGTTTAGACAGCAGTGAACCGACCTTTTCGTTCAAAAAAGTCATGGCGCGTGTTCATGATGTGATTAGTAAAATAGAGCCTCATGATAGCGTAGAGCGCTATACGAATCTTGGAGTAGACGTTGTACAAGGTTACGCTCAATTAATTGATCCTTGGACAGTAGAAATTAAGCTAAACGATGGCGGCACTCAGCGTTTGACAGCGCGGAGTATTGTACTGGCGACAGGTGCGCGCCCCTTTGTCCCTGATTTACCGGGTTTGAATGACGTGGGTTATTACACCAGTGATAACTTGTGGGAAGAATTTGCTAAGTTCGATGAAGCGCCAAAACGTCTTGTCGTATTAGGCGGTGGCCCAATCGGTTCTGAATTGGCACAAAGCTTTGCTCGTTTAGGTTCTAAGGTGACTCAGGTCGAACGTGCAACGCGAATTATGGCCAGAGAAGACGAAGAAGTGTCTGAACTTGTTCAAGAAAGTATGAGATCAGATGGCGTCACGATCCTGACGTCTCATAATGCGATTCGTTGTGAAAAAGAAGGGGATGTTAAGCGCTTGATCGTTGAAAAAGACGGGGTTGAAAGCGAGATTGAATTTGATGCGCTACTTTGTGCCGTTGGTCGTCAAGCACGTCTTGAAGGGTACGGTTTAGAAAACTTAGGCATTGAAACCAAGCGTACTATCGTCACCAACGATTACCTTGAAACCTTGTTTCCGAACATATTTGCGGTAGGCGATGTGGCGGGTCCTTATCAATTCACTCACGTTGCAGCTCATCAAGCTTGGTTTGCGGCGGTGAATGCGTTGTTTGGTACCTTCAAAAAATTCCGTGCGGATTACCGAGTCATTCCATGGGCGACCTTTGTTGATCCTGAAGTGGCTCGCGTTGGCTTAAGCGAACAAGATGCGAAAGAACAAGGTATCGCTTATGAAATGGTTCGTTACGGTCTTGATGACCTAGATCGCGCCATTGCAGAAAGCGCGACGAAAGGCTTTGTGAAAGTCTTAACCGTGCCAGGGAAGGATAAAATCTTGGGCGTTACCATTGTGGGAGAGCATTCTGGCGAGTTATTGGCTGAGTTTGTTTTGGCGATGAAACACGGCTTAGGCTTGAATAAAATCTTAGGCACGATTCATACATACCCAACATGGGCGGAATCCAATAAATACGCAGCAGGCGAGTGGAAACGCGCTCATACACCAGAGCGTATATTGGCTTGGGTCGAAAAATACCACACATGGCGTCGAGGTTAAGTGGATGAAAAAGTGGCTGATTACCTTGTTCGCTGTTATTGGACTGCAAAGTGCGGTGGCCAATGCTGAAAACGTCTTTGATCACTCATCATGGAATGCGTTACTGCAACAGAATGTTCATTTACTTGAAGGCGGTAAAGCAAGCCAAGTGGATTACCAAGGGTTTGCAGATGATAAAGCGTCTTTGGACGCTTATTTAAAAACGTTAGAAAACGTTAGCCAGTCTGAATTTGATGGCTGGCCGAAGAATGACCAATTGGCGTTTTTGATCAATGCTTACAATGCTTGGACTGTCGATTTAATTCTTACGAAATGGCCTGACTTAAAATCAATCAAAGACCTAGGTAGCTTTTTCAGCTCTCCTTGGAGCAAAGAGTTTATTCCTTTATTAGGAAAAGCGCGTTCTTTGGATGATGTTGAGCACACGCTGATTCGTGGTTCAGATCGTTACAAGGACCCGCGCATTCACTTTGCCGTTAATTGTGCCAGTATTGGTTGTCCTGCCTTGGCGAATCAAGCTTTCCAAGCCGATAACGTCGACAGTTTGCTACAGACACAAACGCAATTGTTTCTAGCCGATAGCAGCCGTAACCGTTTGAATGGTAAGACATTAGAATTGTCTTCTATCTTTAAATGGTATCGTGAAGACTTTGAAAAAGGCTGGAAAGGTTATCACTCATTAGAAGCATTTATTAGCCACTATGCGTCTTCTATGTCGTTACCTGACAGCGTAAAAACCGCGCTTGATAACAAAAAAGTGGACATCAAGTTCTTGGATTATGATTGGGCGTTGAACAAGAAACCATAATTTCTATTCGTTCATCTTGTCATCGGACTTATTAGAAAGAGCCTTCATCATTTCCCAAAAAAGATTGGCCTGATAGCTTTGTGTTTGATGGCGTAAGCGAATCATAAAAATCGGCAGTTGGCTTTGTGAGGTGAAATTTTCGACATCGATCGGAACCAGCTGACGGTTTTCCAGTTCGGACTGAATAATGTGTTTGGGCATACGCGCCCACCCAAGACCATGCATCAGCATGGTTTTTTTTGTCTGGAAATCATTCACGTACCAACGCTTCCCCGTCGGCAGTATGTATCGGTGGCCGTTTTCGGCGGAATTCGCGGTGGTGTTGGTGACTAAAATTTGCGGAATGCCATAAAGCGATTGTTGTTTTACTTTGCTGCCGCTGAGATTGAGCGTATCGAGCAACTCTGGGCTCACCACCGTCACCATGGAGATCTTGTTTAACTCAATAAAGGCATGTCGATCATCTAAACCATATCGTGGCCCAATGGCTATCTCACACTGATTCTTGGTGAGTGCTTCTTGTACGCCGTATAAGTGGTCTGTTGTGATGTCCAAAGACGTGTCTGGGTACTGTTTCTGAAAGGCTTTGATGCGCATCATACAGTTGTCATCGACAGCCATCTGACTTAAGCAAAGGTGCAGCGGCGCTTCGATGCCTTTGGCCAAATCATGGCCAAGATTTTCCAGCTGTTGCGCTTGAGAAATTAGTTTTTTACTTTGTTGAAAAAACGCATGGCCTTCGGCGGTTAACGTTGGGCGATAGCTGTCTCGGTCAAATAACAAAATCCCGTATTGTGCTTCCAATGTTTTGACGGCGGCACTGATGCCCGGCTGAGTTTTGTGTATTGCATCCGCCGCAGAGCGAAAACTTCCTGTTTCGACAACCGCGATAAAGGCTCTTAGTTGATCGAGTTTCATAATGACACCATATGATAATTAAATATGATCGTTTTAATAATAAAACGAGATTATTTATTGTTCATTATTTGCCGTATTATTGCACGCATAAACGAACAGATTGGTTATCCAATTGTCGTTATCAATCAATAAGGAGGAATAAGTGGATTTGTCATTGGCTGTGTTGTTTTTGGCGGGTTTGATTACCGGCTTTTCAAAATTTTCAGTCGGCGGTATGGGATTGCTGGTGTTGCCGATTGTGATGATTGCGTTTCCTGGCCCTGAGGCGCTGGGCGTCTTGCTGCCGCTTTATATCATTACCGATTTAATGGCGATTGCCAGTTATAGAAGCAAAATTGATTGGTCTGTTTTAGCGCGATTTCTTCCCTTGGCTTTTTTGGGGGTATTTGTAGGAAGTTACTTTTTGGCCAATGTCGACGCCGATCAATTTCTGACCTTCCTCGGCGTGACCATTATCGCGATGATTGGATTGGGGCTTTACCTCGACTTTCGTCCTGCTGCGTTTATGCGTAAGCCTTGGGCGGCCTATTCAATGGGGTTCTTTGGCGGCGTGATTAGTATGATCGCCAATGCTGCGGGGCCGATTTTTAGCTTATTTTTACTAGAGCAAAAATTGGAGAAAGCCTCGTATGTCAGCACTCGGGCATGGGCGTTTTTCATTATTAATCTGGTGAAATTGCCTTTTTACATCGGCCTCGGTTTATTGTCGGTCGAGAGTACCGAAGCCAGCTTATACGCGATTCCAGGGCTGATCATCGGTTCGTTTATTGGTTTTCATTTCTTGAAGAAAGTGAACCCAATCCAGTTCAAATGGATGATCCGTATTATGTCAGCACTGGCGGCGTTTAAGTTGTTTCTTTTTTCTTAACGTGATTATTTCCCCAGTTTAGACAGCATCTCAGGTCGCATGAACTTATGAATAATCACCATAAATAAGATAGAAGGCACGAGCAAAATCAAGGCGGTGATAGACGCAATTTGATAATTGCCTTCCATACTGGCGGTATAAAGTAAAAGTGGCAGAGTGCTGATGTTTGGGGCCCCGACAAAGAAGGTACCAGTGAATTCATCTAATGATTCTAAGAAGACAAAAATGCAGCTCGCCACAAGACCTGGAGCCGCTTGAGGGAGAACGATATGGAAGAAGGTATAAAAAGGCCCAGCGCCTAAGTTTCGAGACGCACGTTCTAGCATAGGATCTGTTGAACTGAACGCCGCCACACTGATCCAAATCGAAAACATCAATCCATGTACGCTGTGTACTAATATCACGCCCAACAAAGTACCGTTCAGTCCGAAGTCGTAAAAAAGACGGGCAATGTTCATGTATACAGTGAGATTTGGAAACGCCTGTGGAATCAAAAACAACAGCATCCAAAAGACTCGAAATGGCATGCTCTGTTTTGACAGCGCATAACCCGCTGGTACAGAAACCAACAAGCAAACGAGGACGGTTAAAACCGCAATCAATAAGCTGGTGAGCAAGGAGCTGGACACGTCGCTGTAAGGGTTAAAAACTTGATGCCAATACTTGAACCCCCATTGCGTTGGCAATGAATGCGGGAAGTACCAAGTTTCTGTCACTGTCCAAATTAAAAGGTTGACGATCGGGCCAAACAGAACCAAGGCGAGCAGTAATATAAACAAGCTTTGTAGCCAGAAATTCAGACGCAAAGAGCGGACGCTCAAACGGTCAAATAGACTTGAGTTTCGTGTAGTGCTCATCAAACAGCTCCTTTTTCTTTTAGATTCTGACGAAGGTAAAACCAAGCCAAGCCAGCACAAATGGCATACGACACCAAACCAAGCGCATTCGCGACGTGATAATCACCATAGGAATTAATTCGAAACGCCATGTCTGCGGTCATCATGGTCGGAGAACCTGTGCCAATCATTAGAGGAACCGACAGCACGGACATAATAGTGACAGTGGATAACACCATGGCTACACCAATACTTGGCGTAATTTGCGGCAAGATGATTTGAAATAAAATGCGAAAACGAGACGCGCCTAAATTACGGGCGGCACGTATTTGTGAATCGTCCAACGCCGCCATCGCACCAGAGATTAACAAAGTAGAAAAAGCCATTTGTTTCCAAACAAACGTAATAATAATGCCCGTCCAACCAAGGAAGGACACGGTTTCCATTGGTGTTAACAAGCCCGCTTCAATAAAGGCGTTATTCATCAGGCCATTCTTGGCTAAAAAAGTCCGCATCATTTGTGCAGTGACAATGAAGGGAATAAACAAAGGCAAACGATAAAGAAAACCCAGCAAGCCGACTAAAATACGGAACGGCGACAGGGTAATTAGCGCCGCAATGGAAATCGATAAAACCGCTAAAATAGACACCGAAATCAGCACAATGAAAACGGTAAAGAGCATGTCTTTTGAATACAATTCAAAGGCTTTATGTAGATGAATTAATGTAAAGCCACCTTCGTCCAAGGTCACGGCGGAATAGAGCGAGAAACACAAAGGGTATAAAAAGAAGATACCGACCATGAGTGCAGCGGGTGCGACCAGCCAAAGGTTATGTGATGTCGTTTGACGCATATTTCTTTTTTCCAATAACGAACACGGGATAAAATCGCCCTGAGCAAAATGGCTCAGGGCGTTAGTCGAGTGATGGATTCACTCAATAACCTAGTTAGAAACGTTACGTTCGTAACCTTCTTTGATGTCGTCAAAATAAGGTCCGATTGGGAAACTCTTACCGTATTTTGCTAAATCGCTTGGTGTGATTTCGGCAAAAAGCTTTTCCCATGTTGCGCTGTCTAGCTTGCTCTTCACTTGTTCAGCATCAATGCCTGGGTACCAGTTAAAGCGTTTTACAATGCCTTCGGCCTGTATTTCTGGGCTTGTTGCTAGTTCGATAAATTCACGAGCAAGCTCTGGGTGTGCGGCTTTTGTTGGCGTCACGTAGTACATAGGTTGGCCAGGCATGCCTGGGGCGATCAAAGATAATTTCATTGATGGTGGGATTTTGCCCTGCTCTTTCCAGCTGTAGAACATATCGACCCAAACAGGCCCCATGAAAATTTCACCACGATTTAACATATCCAATGTGCCAGCGTTGCCTGGTGTAAAGGTGATGTTCTTGTTGAAATCTTTAAGGTCAGCGAAGGCTTTGTCCCATGATGCAGCGACATTTTTGTCATAAGGCGCGCTGGAAAGCGTGTCTGCTTTGGTGCCGTAGGCATAAATCCAACCCGTTACAAAGCTCACCCCTGACATGCCGTTTTTAATGCCGTTGTAGCCAAAGGACTTTGGATGCTTTTGCGTCCATGTGATGAGTTCGTCATAAGACGTTGGTGGATTGGTCACGAAATCACTGTTGTAAGCGATGGCGGTTTGGCTATGAAACATCGGCATGACATAGCCTTCTACGTTTACGCCAAGCGCATTTATAGCACTATCACGAGTGACCATTTTACCTGTTTTGATGTCTGTTCGATATTTTGAAAGCAGACCACCTTCCACCATCTCGCCACCAATCTTTTGGTGAACAACAGCAACATCAATGTCCCAAGAATCCAAGCCGCTGCTGTTTTGTGCTGACAGCTTTTCTTTGATTTTATGAGAACCTGCATCGCCAGGGCCTGTGCCTACGACATTCACTTTTACGCTTGGATGTGACGCCTCAAATTTTGGGGCGAGGTACGTTTTTACGTAGTCGACCATATTTTGACCGCCGGCAGAAACCACATTTAATGTGGTCTGTGCGTGTGCAAAACCTGAAAATTGGGTAAGACCAATGGCGGCAAGTACAGCTATCTTCGTTTTATAGAACATGGTTTATCCTCATTAATTTGACTGAAATGGCATGGTTGTTTGAAACACTGAATGCTCAACGTCTTGAGCGTAAATATGCAGTGCATCGGGTAGGACACGTAAAGTCACGGGAGTCTGTTCAGACAGGTTTTGATCATGTTCTGCCTGTATTGTGTGCTTCCCGCAGCGCACACTAATTCGATAATTATTGCCAAAAAAAGCACTTTGCTCGACGACACCTTTGATGATTAAGCCATTGTTGCTTAAGTCGTTTTCGGGGCCTTGTTGAGTTGAGAGCAAAACGTTTTCACTACGAAAATACACACTCGAGGGTTTGCTTGGATTATCTAGCTGACCGCCAAGGTTTAAAGCGAAAGCGTCGTCCGATAATGGCCAATCGATGTGATTGTCTGCGCCCATAAAATCGGCCACAAAAGGCGTGCTGGGATGATGGTAAATTTCTTCTGGTGTCCCAATCTGCTCGATTCGACCTTGGTTTAATACCGCAATGCGATCTGCCATGACTAAGGCTTCTTCTTGGTCATGGGTGACGATCAGCGAAGTAAAACCAAGTTGTTTCTGCAACGCTTTGATCTCGTGGCGTACGCTCAACCTGACTTTGGCGTCTAGGTTGGAAAGCGGCTCATCAAGCACCAATACATCGGGACGAATCGCCAACGCTCGCGCCAAGGCGACACGTTGACGCTGTCCGCCAGACAGCGCGGTGACTTTTTCGTTTTCTAATCCGTTAAGTTTTACGATGTCTAACAATTCCGCCACGCGAACGTCTATCTCCGCGCGTTTTATTTTTTTCACTTTTAGGCCGTAGGCAATATTTTGTGACACCGTCATATGAGGCCATAGTGCGTAGCTTTGAAAGACCATGGTGATGTTGCGTTTTTCAGCGGGCAATTGAGAGATGGCACGCTGACCGGAGAAGATTTCACCGTGACTGACGGGAACAAAACCACACAGCGCATTCAACAACGTGGTTTTTCCACAGCCGGATGGGCCAAGTAAGGCAATCATTTCTCCTTGCTCGACGTGTAGGTTGATGTTGTTCAAGATCAACTTATTACCGTAGCCCGCTTGTAGATTTTCTATTTGTAAGTGCGCCATGCCTTGCTCCAAGTGCAATAAAACGTTTGCCGGAGATTTTTTTCACTTTTTTTCATGAAATGAACACGTGTTCATCGTTCTGTAAAAAAAATGCAATCTATAACCGACATGATGGGTGCCTACTTTGTCGGATCTTTATGACAATTTAATTAAACTAAAAAGACATCTTGGTGAGACAGTATGAAAATTGACGTGATTGGTTGTGGTAGCGCGTTTTCTCAGCGCAACAATACTTCTTCCATTAGGATCATCGATTCACAGCAAAACCAATGGCTCATCGACTGTGGACCGACGGTGCCAAGAGCCATTTGGCAGCGTGATATTGGCGTGAATGACATACAGGTAATTTATTTTACGCATATCCATCCTGATCACAGTTCTGGGTTAGCGGCACTGATTAATCAGTGGAAAAGCTTTCAACGCACTGAGCCGTTGACAATTTTTTGCCAAGCAGAACAACGAAAGCCATTGGAAGCGTTGGTGGCATTGTCGGTTTGGCCTGAAACAGAGGTGTGCTTTGAGATTCATTGGCAGGATATTCATGATGCTTTTGAGTGGAAGCATTGGCAGATTCGCACCGCCAATACACAACATGAAATGGCCAATCGAGCGATTCGAATTGAGATTGACGAGCAAACAGTATTTTTTAGCGGCGACGGACGACCAACGGCTGCCAGCCAAGCATTAATGCTTGGTGCGGATATCGCTTTTCAAGAATGTGCGTCTTTTGATGCTTTGCCAACAGACTCTTCCCATGGAGATTTCCCCGACTGTGAACGATTACTAGCACAGACGAGCGCCAAAGCGCTGGGTATTTATCATTGCTTTGATGCGGCGATTCCTAGTCTGCTTGATGCTGTTCGGCATACGCCCAACTTATTTGTCAGCCAAGACGGTTTGGTTATTGATTTGGACGATGATAACTATGTTCAGCACACGCTGGATTCTACCTCAGTCGGTTCTATTCCGCTGGGCTCAGCTTCAACAGAAAAGGGATAGAAAATTGACGAATACTCGAAAAAGAGGCTCAGTCACGGCGGAAGATGTCGCGAAACTCGCTGGTGTCTCCCGCGCTGCCGTGTCTCGTACATTCAGTAATAACGGCAGCGTCGCGCGCGAGACGCGCGAAAAAATAGTAAAAGCCGCCAATGAACTCGGCTATCAAGTGAATTTCTTGGCGCAAGGATTAAACCGCAAACGCAGTCAGTTAATCGGCGTTGTGGTCGCGCGTTTAAGTGATCCTTTTCGCAGTAGTTTGTTAGAAGGCTTATTGAGCGAAATCCAACGAAAGGGTTATCAAGCGCTGGTAACGGAGGTGCGAGATGATGACGAATTAGAAATGACCATTCGACGTTTTACGCAATTTCGAGTGTCTGGGGTCATTGTTACATCGGGGCAGCCGCCAGCGAATTTAGTCAAAGAGTGTGTTCAACACAATATTCCAGTCGTTGGCATTAATCGTCATATGGACATTCCCGACGTGGATTTTGTTTGTTCGGATAACCAGATGGCGGCGGTGCTCGTATCGGAGCAATTGATTCGCTCTGGTTGTTCTCGTGTGGGTTGGTTGAACTATGAAAATTCGACGTGGTCTGGCATTAATCGAGGCGACCTTTTTCGTCACATGATGATTGAAGAGCATGCTTTTGATGTGTCTGATTTTTTGGAAATAACCGCGCAAGTCGATGGCTACGAAGGCGGCAGAAAAGCCGCTCATGTTTTTTGTGAGCAAGGAAAACGTGTCGATGGTATTTTTTGCGCCAACGCTCAACTCGCGTGCGGTTTTTTAGATGGCATGCGTGAAAATGGCTTTGATGCGCCAAACGATTTTCACATAATTGGTTTTGATAACACGCTTCAAACGACGCAATACAGCTACCGATTAACAACGATTCATCAAGACGTACAGCAAACCGCACAGCGGGTTTTGACTTGCTTGGAAGCACGAGGACAAGATCCACATATTCGTCAGCGTTTCGAAGAAATTCCCGTCAAATTAATGATTAGAAACACATCTCCAGATGTGGATTCGATTAATAAAAGGATGCCATAGAATGGAACATGAATACCAAATTTTAGAATCGGCAATTAAGAAAGCTGGAAAGCGTGCTCAGGTTATTCGCCAGTCTGGATTGTCGGTCACGGTCAAAGGACGACAAGATTTCGTTTCTGAAGCAGACGTGAGTGTAGAAAACGAGCTAAAAGAGGTGATCCATGCCTTGTTTCCTGAGGATGGTTTTTTAGGAGAAGAAAGTGGTTTGGTGCTAGGAACGGATACCAAGAAAAGTGGCGTTTGGGTGATCGATCCAATCGACGGTACAACAAACTACCTTCAAGGCATGGACTATTGGTGTATTTCCGTCGCTTACGTGATTAATGACGTTATTCAACTTGGCTTTGTTTACGCACCGGACAGAGACGAATTTTTCTTTGCGCAGCGTGGTAAAGGCGCGTATCTAAATGGTGCTTCACTCACGATCCAAGAGCCTGAAAAGGGGCAAGCGATTATTGGCGTCGGGCGCTCTAATCGTCGGCCCTTGCCTGCGTATTTTGATCTTCTTGCGGTGTTGGATACGAACAATGTCGAACATCGACGTTTTGGCGCTGGCGCTTTAATGCTGGCTCATGTTGCTTCAGGATTAGTGCATGGCTATTTCGAATCTCATCTCAATAGCTGGGATGCTCTAGCGGGTCTGTTACTGATTGAAGAGGCGGGAGGTCGAGTGCCTAACTTTCTTGAAAATGATGGGTTATTGAATGGGAATCCAGTGTGGGCAGCAAGTTCACAGTTGTGGCTGGATTTGAATCATGTGCTTAATTAGGTAAATAAAAAGCGCTGTACAAAAAACATACAAAAATATTGGGCGTTATCTTGTTTTGTTTCGGGCTCTCGCGTATCTATGTCTGTTGACCCTAAATATTATATAAGAATGCTCTTTAGTGGATATTTGTATGGATATAAACTCAAAGGATGACATTCGGTTAGAAGATGTTCTAAACGCCACCCCTGTTGCCGTTGGTTGGTCTAGTGTTTCTTCCGGCCGTATTGAATACGTAAACAAGGCTTTTCGCGACCTTTTCGGTTATACCTTGGACGATATACCCAATATTGAAAGTTGGTATTCGAGTTTGTCATCAAAACCTCAATACTATCAAGACGTCATAGAGCCTTGGATCAAGGAATGCCAAGAAAGCGATGTCGCGCATGCATTAAAGACAATGCTGCATTGCAAAGATCGTTCGCTCAAGCAAGTCAGCGTGACTTTTTCTTTAGTGGGAGATAAGCGGCTTTGGTACTTCAGTGATGTTACTGATTATTGGATTGCTGAAAAAAGACTGCGTGCTCGCAGTGAAATGCTCGAGATGGTCGCAAAGAGCTCTGCATTAAAAGATATTCTTAATGTTATTGTGAAACAGGTTCAACAAGAAAGCCCCTTCTCATTATGCAGTGTTTTATTATTTGATAAAGCCAATCAATGTTTAATACTCGGCGCTGCGCCGGATCTCCCAGATTTTTATAATAACGCGATTGATGGCATTAAAATTGGTGCTAATGTTGGCTCTTGCGGTACCGCGGCTCACTTAGGTGAGCGTGTTATTGTTGACAACATTCATACGCATCGATATTGGAAAAACTTCACTCAGCTTGCTCGTGAAGCAGATATTGCGGCTTGCTGGTCAGACCCTATTATGTCTTCTAAAGGCGACTTACTAGGCACCTTTGCTATTTATAAGCGTTTCCCTTCTTCTCCGACAGATAAAGACTTCGAACTTATTAACTTCGCGAGTAATTTGGCGAGTATTGCCATTGAGAACTTTAGGGTGCAGGAAGAGCTTGAGCGAAGAGCGTACTTCGATCATTTAACCGGACTGGTAAACCGGAGACAATTTTTTGAACAATGTGAAACTATTCTTAATCAATCGAAGGAAGCGCATTTATCTTTAGCGATTATGATGATGGATGTGGACCATTTTAAACAAGTAAACGATGATTATGGTCATAAATCGGGTGATTTAGCGCTACAAAAACTTGCAGAAACGAGCCTGTCTATCTTGCGGAAAGAAGATCTAATCGCCCGAATTGGAGGGGAAGAGTTCGCTATTCTATTGCCACTTACAGGGAAAAAAGAAGCTTTACTGATCGCTGAGAGGCTGCGTGCAAACATTGAAAGTTGCAGCTTGTTCAGCCCAGATAATGAAAAGATTCATATTACAGTGTCGTTGGGCGTGGCGTTTAAACAAGGCGGTCGTTGTTCGGTCGATGAATTATTAAATAAAGCAGATAAAGCCTTGTATAGATCCAAAGCGTTAGGGCGAAATTGTGTGTATCTTTTAGAGGATTGAAGCGATTCACACACTGCGTAGCTTCATATACTAACAAAGCCACTTCTATTTATTTTTTTGATTTCTCCTCATGCAAGGATTTATTGGTTTGAAACGGTGAGAGTTGTAACGCGGTGAATACTAGAAAGTGCGGTATAATATTCGGTGAGAAGTGAGGTTAGTGATTGACGCTATAAAACGGCATGGAGTCGATGTTTTAACCTGATTTTTAACGTTGTTTATCGCCTTTCAGGATATTGCCTTTTATGCCCAAGACACCATCAGCCACTCGCCCAAAAAACCAATCTAGTGGTTATTTGAGGGGCTACAGCGAGCAAATTCAACGCCAAGTAGAAGCGTTGTTAGACGCTGAAAAAACCGGTGAGCTGTTACTTAAAAAATACCCTAAAGCTCATGAACTAAGTGGCACTCGCCCACTCTATGATTATGCAATAGAGCTAAAAAATCATTTTATGCGCAGCTCTTCTCCCATCAGTAAAGTTATCTATGACGATAAAATTCACGTTATCAACAATGCGCTTGGTTTGCATACCTATGTGTCTCGTATGCAAGGCAATAAACTGAAAGCAAAGCATGAGATCCGTATCGCGTCCTTGTTCCGAAATACACCAGAACCGTTACTAAAAATGATATTGGTACACGAGTTGGCTCACTTACGTGAAAAAGAACACAACAAAGCTTTTTATAAGCTTTGTTGTTATATGGAACCTGATTACCATCAATTAGAGTTCGACCTACGACTGTATTTGAGTCATCGAGATCGATTTGGCGATCTTTGGGGGTAGTTTTATTGTCTAGCGCCAACCAATGTAAAGTCTGGCTTAATCGTCGTTATCTTTTTCGCTAGATAATTAAGCAATATACCGTACATTGGAATGAATAAACCAAGACTGATAATTAACTTAAACGCAAAATCCGCCAGTGCAATCTCTTGCCAATGCTGTGCCATGAAAGGGTCCGGGCTCTGGTAGAAGGCGATGCCAAAGAACGCCAGGGTGTCTAAACCATTACCAAATAACGTAGACGCCGCCGGTGCAATCCACCATTTTTTAAGTTGGCGAAGACGATTAAATACCTGAATATCAAGTACCTGACCAAGTAAATACGCCAAAAGACTGGCTATCGCAATTCGTCCTACAAATCCATCGAATGAAGACAAGGTCTCAATTCCCTGAAATGCCCCTTGAGCGAACAGAACAGACAAAACGTACGATACGATTAACGAGGGGATCATCACTAAAAAAATGATTTTACGTGCTAATGACGCACCGTAAATCCGTACTGTTAAGTCGGTTGCTAAAAAGATAAAAGGGAAGGTAAACGCGCCCCAAGTGGTATGGAACCCTAAAATAGTGAAGGGGATTTGTACTAGGTAATTGCTCGAAGCAATGATTAGCAGGTGAAACATCGCAAGATAAAGCAAAGCCTTAGCTTGTTGCTCTGTAGTGAACGTACTCATATTGTGACCTTTTTCGTTTGATTGGGGTGAGGGAACCCAAATATAGGTGTTCGATTGTTGAAACGAACCGTCTGTTTTCGATTAAGTTTTACTCCGTATTCGACCAGTTGACCAAATACGGAGCGGAATTATACATTAAATAGCTGGTTAAAAAAGAGCCACATAGAAAAAACACGAATAGTCATGAGCAATAACAGAAAGCATTCACCGTCTTCACGTTTTTAAGGTTTTAATCTGAGAGGGTTACCTATGCGTGAAATCCAATTATGATAAAACCATCCAAATAGTACAATGAGCAAACACCCTGACAAAACTGGCGTGAATAAAAAGTCCCACGATACGTTGAGTGACAGTACTAAGATTGGGTTCGCCCCCGCTGGAGGGTGCAAAGTATTTGTCAGCATCATCAAAGAAACGCCTAATCCAACGCTGATAGCGATGCTGATGGGCGTCACTTCCCAATAATACAAAGTGATTAGGCCAATGGCCGTTGTCAGTAGGTGGCCTCCGAGGATGTTTTTAGGTTGCGCTAATGGGCTTTTGGGTAATGCAAACAGAATAACCATGGTTGCGCCAAAAGGCGCCATGATTCCAAGGTATGAAGGTGCTATTTGTGCACCTTGTGCCATGATGAAAATGCAGACTGTCGCCCCCATGCCCGCCAAAAAAATAGCAAAAATTCGAGAGCGATAAAGTGCATTAAACTGATGTAATCGCATGAGTAAGTCCTTTATTTGAGTGTGTAATGAGGTATACCGATCTGTCTCCTCGATGGTAGACAAGTCTGTGTACCTATGTCAATATTCTTTTACGGCAAGAGGGGAAAGCAATGTCTAAACCTGATTTATTGATACATACGGCGTTTAAACTTTTTTACGAGCATGGCATTCACGCTGTGGGCGTTAATGCCATTTTGGCAGAAACAGGTGTGGCAAAAAAAACGCTCTATCGTCACTTTGGTAGTAAAGATGCTTTGGTTGAAGCGGTGCTTATTTATAGAGATCAGGTCTTTATGGATTGGCTTACATCAAGAATGATGGCAGCAGGAGAGGGTAAATCGGCGATTTTGGCGTTATTTGATGCTCTTGATGATTGGTTTCATGACCGGGTGGATGTTTTGTTGCCTTTTAAAGGCTGCTTTTTTGTGAAGGCAAATGGTGAATTTTCGAACCATACCGTGAATGATTTGTGCCAAAAGCATAAACAGAATATTACGTCTTTTATTCAAGCTAATCTGGTTGGTTGTTCGTCAGCATTGGTGCCATCGGACTTGGCACAAAGCGTCAGTGTATTAAAAGAAGGGGCGATTTCACAAGCCTATGTTGCGGGTGACCTAGAGGCAGCTAAGAGAGCAAAAGCCATGGCTGTTGCTCTCTTAGGTTAATGCGGAAAATCTGTATCTATTTTATTTAAAATCAGAACGCAGTCGCGAAGGATTTTAACACTAATCTTCGTCGTCATTTGCCGTGTTGATTCGAGCCAAGCGTTCTTGTTCTTCTTCAAACGCTTCTTTAATTTCCGTCAGGACAGAGTCTACGTCGGCTTCTTCGGTTGGTTCATCAAATAAACCAGTTAGTACGGTTTCTGTCGTTAGCTTGCCAGCTTCGAACAATGACCAAATTTCTTTGGCGTATTTCGTTTCAAGCAATTCGGGCGCAGACATACCATAATAGTTACGCATATTATTGATATCGCGCTCTAACATCCATTCCGCATTGTTATTGGCGGCAGCATCAACGGCTTGAGGTAAGTCAATGATGACAGGGCCATGGGAATCAACCAGTACGTTGAATTCAGATAAATCACCATGAATTAAGCCAGCGCACAGCATGCGTACAATGTCTTTGATTATGGTGTCATGATCTCGTTTGGCTTGTTCTTCACTAAGCACCACATCATTCAGGCGAGGTGCTACTTCGCCACTGTCGTCAGTGACAAGCTCCATTAGCAAGACGCCATCAAAGCAACCGTAAGGCGTAGGTGCACGAACACCGGCAGCGGCTAAACGATATAGCGCATCCACTTCTGCATTTTGCCAAAGATTCTCTTGCTCGTCTCGACCAAATTTAGAGCCTTTTTCCATTGCTCGTGAGCGTCGGCTATTGCGAACTTTTCGACCTTCTCTGTATTGCACAGCTTGCTTGAAACTGCGTTTACCGGCTTCTTTATAGACTTTCGCGCAGCGGATTTCTGATCCACAGCGTACTACATAGACAGTCGCTTCTTTTCCGCTCATTAATTGTCGAAGGACTTCGTCTATTAAGCCATCTTCGATGAGGGGTTGTATTCTTTTAGGGATTTTCATGCGGCTCGTTATACAGTGATTAGATGACAAATGAAACTACCAGAAATAGAAATTAGACTATATTTCTGGTGAGGCGAAATCATTTTTACCCTTTCATCATTAGGGCTATTCATTGAAATTACGTTTTTTATATTCATTTTTGACTAGATATTCAACCATATCATTGATTTTCATACCTTTTTCCTCTGCCAATGCATTTAGCTTTTGCTTTGTATTTAGCGTCATACTGATGCTGTAAGGCTTTTTACCACTCGATTTTTCTCGAAATTTTTTCTGACTCCATGCCTTCTTCATTTTATCAATGACGAGTGCTTTACGGTCTACGTTATCAGATAAATCGATAGTAGCAATAACCGCTGCTTTTTTTTCTGAATCGTTGCTTGGTATCCAAGCGGGTTCTAGCGGTCGTTGCGTGATGTTTTGGAGGTAAGACCAGGCCCAAGCCCATTGGGAAGGGTTATTTTCTTCGAACCAATGCGTTATGCCTTCATTTGTACGTATGTCCTGCCATTTACTTTTAAGATGATCAAGGATGTCTTGTTGTTGTTGAGCGTCCGCTTCACCGTCATTAAAAGCGGTAAGAACATCGCTTTGTCTGTCTGCCGCGTTTTCTCTTTCTATAGTAAAGGCTTTTTCTGCCAGTAACAGCAGCTCGCTGTCTTTAATGACGTCTTTTTCTAGGTCTGTTTCTGTTTTCTTGGTTTTGCCTTTTAGATAACACCAAGCCCAGTTACACAACCGTTCGTCTTTTTTATCTAGCCATCGAAAATAACTGGAAGGAAGTTGAGTGGATTTAAAAGCAGAGCGCATTTGAGTTGAAAAATTCTGAGGAGCCCGGTTTTTCTTAATGAGATTGTCTAACTCTTCATTCAGTTTATTTACGCGTTCTGTTGGCGAGTTACCACGTAAGTTTTTTAGCGAAGCGCTTCTTATATTTTTCAGTAAATAATCCACATAAAAAGCACATTCTCTTTCGGATGCGGCGTCCAGAAATTCGGCGTTGCTTTTCATCATTTCTTATTACCTTTTGGTATATAAATATTCCATTAAGCTAAAAACTACGGTGTAGAGTGTTCCGTAAATACTACGTGTATTTGTGTAAATTGACAATAATTTTACAGTTTATTTATTGATTTTATTTGAAATAAAGCTGCCGTTTTTCATCAAAAAATAGGTGTTTTTCACTCTTGGTGACGATCGGGTGTGGTTTTTAAATAAAAGGTTATAAGAGGGGGTGGGTTTAGATGAAATTGATGTGTTTCCCCGTATTTTGTTCATGCCGTAGTCTGGCAGGGGCATTAAATAGAGAAATAGACTGATCGAGGGGGATAGAGTGATGAGTAAAACAGGATTGCTTTGTGTTTTTTGATAATGTGAAGCGACGGTCGGAGGGTTTTAGCAAAACCAAACGAGAAGTAGGCAAGAGTGAGATGATCAGATTCGATTGGTGTTTTATGGTGTGGGGATAATAGAGGGTTGTTTAATAAGAAACGGCTACGGAAGTGCTATCCGTAGCCATGCTAAGTCTACATTCAGGGTAGTTTGGTTATGAATGGTCTAACGGCGCTTTTTCTTTGGCTTTTTATCTTTTGAAGAATGTAAGCCAAGCGCTTTTGCTCTTTGTTCTTTTTTAGACGGCTCACGCTTTTTACTAGGGCTATCTACTTTATTTAAATCAGGTTCGAATCCTGGCAACCACTGGGGAACAAATTGCTCACCGACGAGCTTTTCGATATCGGTGAGTAAATAGCGCTCTTTTTCAGAGACTAAGGAAATAGCAAGCCCCGTTGCGCCAGCGCGCCCTGTTCTGCCTATTCGATGAATATAGTCTTCTGCGTTATAAGGTAGTTCGTGATTCACTACATATAGTAGCTGTTCAATGTCGATGCCTCGTGCTGCGACATCGGTTGCCACTAGTGCTCGCACTTTGCCAGCCTTAAAGTCCGCTAAGACACGATCGCGTGCCCCTTGAGATTTATCACCGTGAATAGATTGGGTCGCTACCCCGTCTTTCTGCATTTCTTTTGCTAATTCATCTGCACCTTGTTTAGTACGAGTAAATATAAGTACTTGCTGCCAGTTTTTTGAGCCAATTAAATACGATAAAAGCGCGCTTTTTCGATCTTTATCAACGGCATAAATGGTTTGCTCAACTTGAGTTGCCGTTGTATTGCGATTGTCGACCTCAATGAGTTGAGGGTCTTTTAATAAGACTTTACTGAGTGCAAAAATATCGTCATTAAAGGTGGCGGAAAAGAACAACGTTTGCCGCTTATAAGGGAGGGTCTTCAGTATTCTTTGAATATCGATGATGAAGCCCATGTCGAGCATTCGGTCGGCTTCATCTAAGACCAAGGTTTGCACGGCGCTTAAATCAATTAGTTTTTTCATGACCAATTCAAGCAATCGCCCCGGTGTTGCGACCAATACATCACAACCATTTCTTAGCGCATCAAGTTGTACATTAATGCTCGCACCGCCATAAACGACAACGGACTTTATGGGGAGATTCTTGCTGTATTTTACAAAGCTAGCATGGACTTGTTGTGCAAGCTCACGAGTGGGCGTCAACACAAGAACCTGGATTCGAGGGGCATCATTTGTACTTTTAGCTTGTAGTATTTTGTGTAGAAGAGGCAAGGCAAACGCCGCCGTTTTCCCCGTCCCTGTTTGGGCGCCGGCCATGACATCTTTCTGTGCGAGTACGGCTGGAATGGCAGCTTGCTGAATGGGGGTGGGAATTGCATAGCCTAATTCATCTATGACATCGGTGATTTCTTTAAGAAGTCCTAAAGAGGTAAAACTCATGGGTATCTCGCTGGTTATAAAAGGCGCTGAATAATGGCGCTAGTGTAGCATTGCATAAAAGAGGTCGGCCTTATTATTTACTTTGTATGATGAAGTAAAAGGTGAAGGCTGTGCCATTGTATGGCGTAACCTATCAAAGTGACCGCTTTCGTATGGTTAAACACGATAGCCCATAAAGCACGACAATTAAGGCTGAGAAGAAAGTGGGATCGATTCCCCAGTGAAGGCTAATCGGTCTGATCATGAATAAGCTGAAAGCCACGGGAAGTAAAAGTAAAAACATACGACTAATGCTAATGGTGAGTGTAAAGCCTTCCGCACAATTCCGACAAACTTGCGCTCGGCGCAGGCTTTTTTTAACGGTTGAGAACGGCAGTTTTGCTTCGCAATGAGGGCATTTCATAGGGCAGACCTAAGTTGTGGTTTATTGTCGATGCGCGACAGTCTGCATGAGTCTTTGAGATGGCACAAGTCGAGGTGTTTAAAGGGCGAGACTAAGGTGGCAATAGACCTTCATTTAGAGCATGAATTATTGTGCCACTCTTTCTATCTAGCTCGGATTTACTGACATCTATTTATGTAATTAAATAACCAAATAAAGAGAAGGTTAAAAATTATATTCTTATTTTTTGCTTATTATTTTTTATCATGTAATAAGATTTGTATTTTTATTGTTATTTAACAATCAATTAAGATTTGACATTTTTATTTTTAGGAATTAAGTAAAAAATAAGAATAATTATCAACTGCGTTTCATTGTAATAAAGTTACCAAAATGTATCATTGTTTTTGAAAACATATGTTTTTGACAAGCTCTATTTATTATAAAAACAACATACATTTAGGTCTGATAATCATGAAAAAATCTATTCTACATACTGCTATTATTAGCAGTATCTTGTCTGTCAGTGCTGCTCATGCCGCCCCTTCTTTTGATGCTAATTTCGAGTTAAATACCGATGCTATTTCTAAGGCGGAAGGCGATACGACGTATGACCAAAATGGTCGTGTTGAGTTGAATGCATACAGTAAACATACTGCAGGTGATAACTTCTTCGCAGGTAAAGGAACTGTTCTGCTAAATACGGATGGTGAAGCAACCGTTGACGATGCTTTTATCCAGCTGGGCAATAATGCTTGGGATGTCCAGCTTGGTCGTTTTGAAGGGGTGAATCTATTTCCGCTTGGTAAAGACACCATGGTCGAACACGTTGCTAATGTTGATGTTTATCAAGCGAATAAAGTACGTGGCCGTGCTGGTGATGATGGTGGACAAATTGCTTTCCATTTCAATGCGAGTGAAAACGTAAAATTCGAAATTGATACTATTTTTGGTGATGATGATACAGCGGGTGATGATACGGCCGCTATCTCAGGTGTTCGCCCATCTGTTACGTTTATCACGGATGCTGCAACGTTCACGGCTGGTTTTGAAAGCGTTAAGTACGACTTAACGGCGGGTGGCGATGTTAGTCAATCCGGTTATGCTTTAACGGCAAATTTTGATGTTGCCGCTGCGAACGTTAATCTTTCTGCTGCTTTCATGGACGATGATAATACCGATCAGAAGGTATCTTCTTTTGCGGCAAACATGACCTATGGGAATTTTGGTTTGGGTGTGATTGGATCGAATGTTGATAACAAAACAGGCAATGATCCGACCTTGCTAACGACGTATGTTGCTTACACAATGCCAGTATTAGACATTGAAAATGCGACAGTTACATTAGCAGGCTCCTACTCCACCGCGGATAAAGTTGCCACTGGCGCAAATGATAAAACAACCGCGGCACGTGTTCGTTTTAACTATTTGTTCTAATACATAGTTAAAGGTAAGAACAATACCGCTGGTTATTCCCTTTTCTGGCGATATTGTTCTTTCTTTCTGTGCCCTTTCTACCTTTGTCCTACATACCTATTAGGCATGTAGCTATTATTCAATAACGCGTAAGGTCATTAAGTCGCTGTCTTTGGTGATGACCAATGTTGGATCAACGCGCAAACAGCTGCCAGCATAGTGTCCAGCCACGGAAAAAGTACAGACTTGTGAGCGGTAGCCTTCAATGTCGGGCAGTTTCCAAAGTGCTTGAAAGATTTGGTCCTGATGGGAAAAACGACCCGCTGTTTCTTCCATCAAGGCGTCTTCTCCATCGAATAAGCTGATGTTAAAGCCACAACGGCCAGCAATAGGTTTACTCACATAGCCGTTGGTTTTAAGAGAGTCGCTTAGTTCAAAAGACGATTCCAATAAATAAGGATGATCAGGAAAAAGCATCCATAAAACAGGTAAAATCGCTTTATTGCTCGGAATAAGTGTCCAAAGTGGTTCATATACCATCACGTCTTTGCGCAATAACACATCCACTAAGCGTGGTGCCGTACTGCGCGGCGTATCGGTCTGATAATCCCGAAGACGTTGTTCGTCATCATCACATTCGGCACGAATCTGATCTAACGCGGTTTCCCATGCCCAGGTCTTCCATACCCAGCGAATTTTGACGCCATCGGCATCGACCACATCACCCTCTTCGTCCCAACGTAAGTTGGCGACACCTTTGATCACTTTACAATTTAATCCGGCTTTTTCCATGGTGCGTTTCATGAAAAGAGCGTGATAGTTTTCTTCAAGGTCGGTGTCTTGCATGATGTGAATCACGCCTTTCACGTCGCTGTTTTTCCACGCTTCAATCAATTCGTCGATCAGTTCCGTAGCTGAACCATCTCCTTCATTGCCACCATAATGCTTGGCCCATTTCTCTTGGATAATCCCCGCTTCCATATAGCAAGAAGCCGAGTCACAGTTGTACTCGTAAACCTTGATACCTTGTGCGGATACGCTGAAATCGAACCTTCCAGTGATCATTTGATTACGACGATTGTCCCAAGATTGATGAATCTTCGGCCACAACGCCGGTGGAATGTTAAAGCTAGATAACAGTTCATCGTTTTGTAATACGTAGTCTGTTGCGTGCATAAACAAAGCGTGCAATTCGTTCGTCGCGCGTTTCAGTTCCCGTTCAGCGGTCTCGGTCATGACCATGTATTTGTGGTCGTTTTCGACTCGGCTGGCGAGTTTGTGTCCACCCATCATATCGACAAAGGCTTCTTCCGCTGGATTGGCGATATTTAACCAAGCGCGTGTGGCTTGGCCCTTGTCTGGCACATGGCGTAGTTGTAGATCGAAAAGTGTTGGATCGTCAGGCTCAATATTTTCTGCATGCTGGTCATCGTCGGTTTGAATGACCCAGCCTAAAATAGAAGCGTCACCATAGGAGCAGCGTAACCAGTAGCCGCCATCGTCGCTGATTCGTGCTTCTAGTTCGCGGGAATAGTCTTGCCCTTCAGGCCAAACGTGGTGACCGACGTTTTGTTCAATCAAATGCAGGCGATCCGGCATGACTTTGGTGATAATGGCGACATGGCCGGTGACTTCAAATTCGCCGCCTTCGCTCCAAATTAACAAGGAGCCAACTTCTGGATGACGCAAGGATCCATTGCGAAACGATTTCAGCGGTAAGCGGCTTTCGTCGACAATCAGTCGAGCGGACGTCAGGCGGAAAATATCGTACGCCATGGCGACGTCATCAAAGATGTAGCCTTTATTGAGATACAACCAACGACGAGCAAACTCAACACATTGCCATTTGTAACCCATGAAAACGCCGTCTACATAACTGCGGTAAGCATGACGATTGGGTAACTCGTTGTCATCGGCAGAATCATAATCAGATGAGTAAACAGGGACGTTGCCTGGCGCTATGCCTAACAAGGTGCCAAAGGGTGTTGGTTTAGTGGAATCAGATACCATCGTGGTGAAATCCCTCACGCAAAAGCGTTTAATAGGGTCAAAGAAAAGACGATAAGAACACCGTCTTGGTGCTCGCAATATAGTCCTTGCAAAGTGGGTCTGCAAGCACTGAAAAGGTTATTAATTGAGCGACTATTCAGTAAAGAAAGTGCACGAGATTGTTTTTTTGAATTACTGCCATATGTAGTGTTTATCTTTGATATCAAGATTGAAACTTATTCTGGAGTTCATAATGACTAACACAGCAACAACACTATTTAGCCCTGTTAAATTAGGCGATTTAGAACTGCCAAACCGTTTTGTAATGGCGCCATTAACGCGCACACGCGCTCTTGGGCACCTACCAAACGCTTTGATGGCAGAGTATTACTCTCAACGTGCTAGTACTGGTTTGGTAATTACTGAATGTACTATGGTAACTGAAGGCACCTCGTCTTTTGGAGATGATCCAGGCATTTATTCGCAAGAGCAAATTGAAGGCTGGAAACTAACGACAGACGCGGTTCATAAAGCCGGTGGTCGTATTTTTATGCAAATTTGGCATGGTGGTCGCGCTGCGCACCCGTTACTGAATGGCGGTAAAGACGCCGTCTCGTCAAGCGCACTTGCAATCGAAGGTGAAACGCATACGCCGGAAGGTAAAAAACCGTATACCGTGCCTCGTGAGTTGACCGTAAGTGAAATCAAAGCAATTGTGAACGATTTCCGACAAGGCGCGATCAACGCTAAAGAAGCGGGCTTTGATGGTGTAGAAATTCACGGCGCGAATGGTTACTTGATCGATCAGTTCTTACGTGACAGCGCGAACCAGCGTACAGACGAATACGGCGGCTCGTTGGAAAACCGTACACGTTTCCTATTCGAAGTGATTGAAGCCGTAACCGGTGTGTTTGGTAGCGGCCGAGTGGGGTTACGCCTTTCACCTTTGAACAGCTTCCAAAGCATGAAAGACAGCGATCCTATCGCGTGGACTCACTTCTTATCTGAGCAACTAAATCGCTTTGATTTGGCGTATGTGCATTTGATGCGCGCCGACTTCTTTGGCTTACAAAAAGCGGATGTGGTGAGTGTGGCCCGTGGTGCTTACAAAGGCCACTTAATGGTTAACATGGGTTACAGCCCTGAAGAAGCAAACCAAGTGATTGCGAATGGCCAAGCCGACAGTGTGGCATTTGGCACAGGCATTCTTGCGAATCCAGATTTCGTTGAGCGAGTTAAAGAAGGCGCAGAGTTGAACCTACCAAACTCCGACACTTTTTACACGTCAGGCGCAGAAGGGTACACAGACTACCCATTTATGACCGCGTAATCTGTCATAGAAAACCGACGGCTTAAAAACGCCAAGGCCTTCGCCTTGGCGTTTTTTTTTTGTGCGTTTTGAATGGCATTCATTTGGCTGTATATTTTTCAAAAAAAAGCCCATTGACGTTTGAAGTAGAAGTCTTTTAACTTGGCGGTAATCATCTCTATTTAAGGTAAATCTAACGTGACCATTGCTTCTCATGTTGTTTCAAAACTGCCGTCTGTCGGCACCACCATTTTTACTAGAATGTCGGCGTTAGCGGCGGAAAAAGGTGCGATCAATTTGTCGCAAGGGTTTCCTGATTTTCCGCCGGATGCGAGATTATTAGCCCGCGCGTCACAAGCGTTGTTAACGGGTAACAATCAGTATTCGCCCATGACAGGGTTGCCATTATTAAGAGACACGGTGGCGGGTTTAATTGAACGTCACTATGACCGCAAGGTCAGTGCGCTGGATGAAATTACTATTACCAGCGGCGCATCAGAAGCCATTTTTGATGCCATTGCTGCGATCATCCATCAAGGCGATGAAGTGATCTTGTTCGACCCCGCTTACGATTTGTATGAACCGGCCGTGACGCTCGCAGGGGGCGTTTGCAAGCGCGTGACCTTGATGGCGCCAGACTTTCGCACAGACTGGCACGCGTTTGAAAAATTACTGACCGATCAAACGCGTTTGGTCTTGATCAACACGCCACATAACCCAACAGGCAGTTGCTGGACTCAGCAAGATTTGGATCGCTTATGGCAAGCGATTGAGAGTCGTGACATTTATGTGTTGTCCGACGAAGTGTATGAGTTTATTCATTTCGGAAAGTCCATAGTAAGCGTTCACAAACACGCTGAGCTTGCAGCACGGAGTTTTGTTGTCTCATCGTTCGGGAAAAGTTTTCACCTTACTGGCTGGAAAGTCGGCTACGTCGTTGCCCCACCGGCGTTAACGGCAGAGCTTCGTAAGGTGCATCAATTTGTGACCTTCTGTACGGCAACGCCTTTGCAACAAGCCTTGGCAGAGCACCTACGTGAATTACCTGAGGAAAGTACGGCATTGGCGGCGTTTTATCAGCGAAAACGGGACGTGCTAAGAAATGCGTTGGCCGACAGCCGCTTCACCCTGTTGCCTTGTGAAGGCACGTATTTTCAATTGTTAGATTACAGCGACATTAGTGATTTGGATGATGTGGCATTTTGCGAATGGCTGATTGATGAAGTGGGCGTCGCGGCGATTCCCATTAGTGTGTTTTATCAGCATCCGCCTGAAAACCAGCGGGTTATTCGTCTGTGCTTTGCCAAAGAAGAAAGCACCTTATTGGACGCAGCACAGCGATTAAGTCAGCTTTGAGTGGTTCTCGTTTTTGATATAAAACACCCCATGACAAACGCGTTCAATAATGGCGCTCGTTTGTCATGGGTGCTTGATGAATTGAAAGTGTTTTAGCTTGGCATACCGTCGAACGCTGGAACATCGACTAAGCGCTGATCCCAGTTGCCTTTGCTGTCCATAAATATATGCGCTTGGGGTGTTATGTCGACATCTGTGTCTAAGCAACCGGCTGGCACAACAACCAAGCCTCGAGATTTGGCATCGATCGGAACATTGGAACCACATACCGAGCAAAACATACGAGCAAAATGGGTGTCTTCATGACGATAGAAACTGAGTTTATCTTCCCCTTTCAGCCAGGTTAATTGCGCGCCCGGAGCGAATAGATTTGCGCAATGGGCCGAGCCAGATGATTTACGGCAACGGCTGCAATGGCACAAGAAGAACTTTTTAAACTCGCCTTCCAGCTCAAATTTAACCGTACCGCATAGGCAAGAACCCGTGTGGATATGACTCATAGTGTTACGCTCCTGAAGCGGCTTTTATTATTAGAAGGAAAAAGTCCCGTTAAACCATTTTCATGTTGATACGTTTCATGTCGATTACGCGCAATAAAAATGGCCGTTAATGTCATACATTAAGGCCATTTGATGAAGATTTCTAGCGTTAGTAACCAGAGGTTGCGTTTGGCTTTTATTGGGCGGTATAACCCCCATCAATCACGATGGCTTGCCCCGTTACGCCTTTTGCCGATGGACTGGTGAGGAACAAACAATAGTCCGAAATTTCATCGACAGAGAGTAAGCGGCGCTGTGGCACCAGAGGCCAAATGACCTCTTCCAACACACGATCAAGCGACACATTTCGCGTTTTTGCCAAATCCTCCAGCTGATTTCTCACCAAGGGCGTGTCCACATAGCCGGGACACAGCGCATTGATGGTCACACCAAAAGGCGCGGCTTCCAGCGCAGCCACTTTGGTAAGGCCAATTACGCCATGTTTGGCGGAGTTATAGCCTGCTTTCCCTGCAAAACCGATTAAGCCATTAATTGACGCCATATTAATGATTCGTCCATCGCCTTTTTCTTTCATTAGCGGCAGAATTTTTTTGATCGCCAAAAAGGGCGCAATCAGCATAATGTCGATTAACCGACGGTACGTTTCTGAAGGAAATTCTTCAATGGGCGCAATATATTGAACACCAGCATTATTGATCAGAATGTCGATGTGGCCAAATTGCTCAATGGCGGAATCTATGGCGCCCATAAACTGCGTTTCGTTGGTGACATCACAGGCAAAAAAAGCACAGTGTTGATTAAATTTAGACAGTTGGTTTTTAGCCTCTTCGATTGCGCTATGACTGAAATCTAAAATAGCGACATTCATATTGGATTTGAGAAATGCATGGGCAATCTCTAACCCTATGCCACTGGCCGCTCCCGTAATTAAGACTGTTTTATTGTTCATTTTTTATTCTCCAAACTGGAAAGCAAGCGGCTAACCGTAAATTACTTCTGGTAACCAAAGGACGAGGTCTGGAAATAAGAAGACCAAAAGTACCGCCAACAACTGCAAAAGGACGAATGGAATGACGCCTTTGTATATGTGTAGCGTGGTCACGCCAGGGGGTGCGACACCCTTGAGGTAGAAAAGAGAGAAGCCAACAGGAGGCGTTAAAAAAGAGGTTTGTAGTGCCAAAGCAAACAACACTACAAACCACACCAAATTGAAATCTAATGCGACAACGACGGGTCCGACAAGCGGCAGTAGGATCAAACTGATTTCCAGCCAATCTAAGAAAAAGCCAGCGACAAAAGCGATCAAAAGGATGACCACGATGATGCCTGCGGGAGACAAGGGGATGCTTTGCAATAAATCGCTGATGAACTCATCGCCACCAAGTGTTCTTAATACCACCGCAAAGGCCGTTGCGCCTAAGAATATTCCGAATACAAAGGAAGTCGTAATGGTGGTTTTACGGCACACTTCAGCCAGCATTTTCATGTTGAAGCGTTTATTTAAAATAGCCAATATCGTCGCGCCTAACGCTCCCACTCCAGCGGCTTCGGTTGGTGACACAATCCCCATAAAAATAGAGCCCAAAACCGAAAGAATAAGAGCGAGAGGCGGAAAAACAGCCTTTAATGCAGACCAGATTAATCCCATGGTAACGGGTGGTAAATTCTGCGGAGGTTGGCAGACTGATGGGTTAAATATGGCGGAAAGGATGACATAGACGATGTACAAGGCGCCGAGTAATAACCCCGGAATGAGCGCCCCCATAAATAAGTTACCGACGGAGAGAGACAGTTGATCCGCCATGATGATCAACATGATGCTAGGCGGAATCAAAATCCCCAAGGTTCCCGACGAAGCAACAATACCACTGGCGAAGGAAGGCGAATATTTTTGCTCTAACATCACTGGCATAGACAGCATGGCCAGCAACACCACCGACGCACCAACGATGCCCGTTGACGCCGCAAACAAGATACCGATTAAAATGACGGCCACTCCAAGCCCGCCTCGGAATCGACCAAACAAATTAACAAAGTTCACCATCAAGCGTTCAGCGACACCGGAACGTTCCAGCATGAGTCCCATGAAAATAAACATAGGTAGGGCGACGAGCACCCAATTGCTCATTTGGGCATAAATCCTTTGGACGATGGTGCCGTAAATGCGCCAATCGTTCATATAATAGGTGTCCCAATCCAGATATTGAGACGTTAAAACACCAATGACACTGAAGACAATCGCCAACCCTGCGAGAATCCAAGCAACTGGAAAGCCAGAAAAAATCAATAAAATAAAACAGCCAAGCATGGCTATAACTAAGAGTTCATATGCTTCGAACACAAACTTCCCCTGAAAATTAGCCTTTTGAATGGCGGTTATGAGTAGATACGCCTCGAAGGAAAGCGACACAGCGAAGCCAGCGAGAAGTGGCCGCCATGATCAACAAAGCCAGTGCGATCAAAATGAATGACTTGAGAATCCAACGCATTGGCAGACCATCAAAAGATGGCGATACCTCGTTTAGTCGGTAAGACCGCTCAACAAAGGGAAGGGCATAGCTAAACATCACAAAACAAAAGGGCAATAATAAAAGGCTGATCCCAACGGTTTCAACCCACACTCTTCGTTTCATAGGCCAATGCTCAGCCAGCGCATCGACGCGAACATGACCATCGTGAATAAAACAGTAGGACAGACCGAGCATGAAACCAACGGCGTACAAGTGCCATTGCAGTTCCTCTAACGCCACAAACGTCGTATTGAAAAAGTAGCGCATTAGGGCATTGCCCACGATTAGGAGCATTAAGGCTAACCATATCCAAGAAATGCATTGGCCCATTTTTTCAATAAAAGATTCGAGACAGTGTGACACCTTGGTATGAGGTAGTTCGGCAATATTGGAATGCGATAATTTCGCCTCGATTTCAGCTAAATTCAATTCAGTCGATGGATCGGACATGTCTTTCCCCTTTGATTCCGGATGGTTTATACACCCAGTGAAAAACGTCGGCACCATAAGGTGCCGACTCACTTAACAGAGTTCAAATAGAGTTATTTCGTACCCCAATCACGTGGTAAGTAGCCGAATTTTTTCCAAGTGCTGTGCTCTTTCTGGAAGGCTTTCATAGAAGAGTAGATTTTGTTGAATTCCGGGTTCTCAGCAGAATGACGCGCCATGACTTTGTCTGTTGCTTCTTCAAAGGCGCTCAAGATTTCAGGAGAATACTGATGCAGTTGTACGCCTTTTTCTTTAAACCGAGTCAATACACCGCCTTGTAGCGCTTCTGATTTAGATATAGACAGAGTATTGGCGGCCACACAAGTATTCTCGATCAAAGATTGCGTTTGCTTGTTGAGCTTATTCCAGTCATCCATATTGATATAAAGGAACTGGTTAGTCGAAGGCTGATGCCAGCCTGGAAGATAGTAGTGTTTGGCCACTTGATAAAAGCCAAGCTGCTCATCCACCGTAGGAATAGAGAACTCAGTGCCATCCAAAACGCCGGTTTCTAAGGCTTGATACAGTTCGCCCCCAGGGAAGACATTGATCGACATGCCGAATTCAGACATGATTTCACCGCCAAGACCTGCTGCGCGGAATTTAAGACCGTTTAGATCATCAACGGATTTGATTTCTTTTCGGAACCAGCCAGCCGCTTCTGGGCTAATGGTGCCACAAAGAATAGGATAAACATCGTAAGGCTTGAACAGTTCTTTGAGCATTTTATCGCCGTCGTGATAATACATCCAAGCGGTAAATTCATTTGATTCAAGGCCAAATGGCGTTGCGCCAAACAGTGCCGCCGCTGGGATTTGTCCCCATTCGTAGCCCATCCAAGAGTAACCCGCAGAAACATTGCCTGAGCTGACGTTATCAAAAATACTCAGGGCAGGGATTAACGAACCGGGTTCGAACACTTGAAGTTTGACTTTTTTGCCACTCATGTCACTGAGCATTTTTGACACTTCCGGCATGGTGTCACCCAGTGCCGTTAAGGATGAAGAGAACGCCATGGGTACTTGCCAGCGGACTTTGTCGAAGTCTGCATAAGAAGGCATCGCGAAGCTTAATGTGGTTAAGCAAGTTGCTGTTATCAAAGCATTTTTCATTTTTTTAATCCTATTATTTTTATTGTGTGTTCTTTCAAATCGTAGAGAGCATTGCTTGTCCCGTGTACGCCATAGGCAACTATGGTGCTGCCTATGGCCTTATCAAGAAGAGTGCCATAAAAATAAACTTCATTATTTTCAAGTGGTTAACGTGATTTTTTGTTTTTTTATAAAAATGGAAGAAGTATTTTTCCGAAAAACTGGACGGTTTTTATAATAAACAGACCTCTTTCACACTAACCGTAGTCCGGAAAGAAAGACGCCGTCCGACTTTTAGGACGGTGCAGTGTGTTTCTTGCTATTTTTTTGCATATTGTGTCTAACCGAATGATCAGCTTATTCCGTGCTTATCGAGCTTTTCGTAGAAAGTAGATTTACTTATACCAAGTTGTTTCGCGGCTTTTGTTCGGTTGTCGCCACATTCGATCAAGGCCATTTTGATGATGTTTCTCTCTGCTGCATTGAGCTGATCTTTTAGGCTGCCAGCAGGTGGCATGATACCAAGAGGCGCATGGCTTTGCGGCGATAGGCTTTCGGTGTGAGACAGTTGTGTGGGTAATAATGAAAGCGGGATTTTTCTATCGTGACTGGTATAGAACGCCGCTTCCATGACATTCTCAAGCTCACGGATATTGCCTGGCCAGTTGTACGCCAGCATGGCAGTCAGTGCTTGCACTGTGAGTTTAGGGGCGCGGCGCCCCGTTCTTCTAGACAGCTTTTGTAGGAAAAAATCGGCGAGTTTGGCGATGTCTTCGCGGCGTTCTCGCAGTGGTGGAAGGTCAATCGCCACCACGTTGATACGATAGTAAAGGTCTTCTCTGAAATCCCCGCTTTCTATTAAGCTTTCTAATGGACGATGTGTTGCGGTAATCAGGCGAATATTCAACGGGGTTGACCCTATGCCGCCCACGGACTCGACTTCTCGGTCTTGTAATACACGAAGCAGTTTGGCTTGCATCAACAAAGGTAAGTCGCCGATCTCGTCGAGAAACAAAGTCCCGCCATTGGCTAATTGGAATTTACCGGGCTTGCCGCCTTTTTTTGCACCGGTAAACGCGCCTTCTTCATAGCCGAATAATTCACTTTCCAGCAAATTTTCTGGGATCGCGGCGCAATTGACTTTAATAAATGGAAATTCCGCTCGATCAGACAGCTGGTGGATAGCGTGGGCGTACAGCTCTTTCCCTGTTCCAGATTCGCCACGAATTAATACGGTTACGTCACCAGAGGCAACTTGCGTAACCTTGGCGCTCAAGGATTTCATTACCTGACTGTCACCGATGATGTCATTTAGGTGAAAGTTAGCGCCCGTGTTGACCTTGTCGGAGGCGATGCTTTTTTGGTATTGAAAATCCTGCTCGGCCAGAAGGGCTTTTATGTGGCTATTAATTTGTTTCCATTCATGAGTATCGTGAAAAATCACTGTGCCCACCGCGCCAATGACCTCGCCTTGATCGACGATGGGGAAGCGGCTAGCAATCATGTTACTGCCTAAAATCTTCTGAAAAGACAATCGCTCCGCTTGGCCTGTTTGCACGGTAATGTGCATACGAGTGTTTTCAATGACGTCGGTGACCTTTTTTCCTTTCACATCCTCCGCCTTCACACCGAGAAAGCGTGCATAAGGTCGGTTGATGAAAAAAATCTTTGCTTGATGGTCGACAATAACGACCCATTCTTCCATCGCATTCAAAATGGCTTTGTAAGTGTTGGCTGCCTGCGAGAGTTTTTCTAGTTTCTTTAATGACATTTCAACTCCGCTTATTGTTCTGTGATGAATCAATCCGCTTTTTGTTATTGGTTTTTTGTCTAAGCAAACATTCTAATCTAAATAAGCTGCTTTATCTTAACTAAGGATCGACTCAAACATATTTGAGCGGACGATTTCAGGAAATCATGAAAGGTAATTATGGTGGTTGCGCAAAGCGAAGGTTGGCAACACGAAATGATCTATAAGGATGCTGAAACCGAATTTTCGAGTCTGCAGCTCGATAAAAACAAAGCTAGATTCAGTTTTAAAACGGCATTAATTTGATTAAAAAGCCCATACGGGCTCTCTATTTATGACCCTATCAATCAGCATTTGAGGCTTTTTAATAGTTTTTTCGACACTTCTAACTCAGCGGGAATATCGACAAAAAGCTGAAACTCTTGTTGCGCACTTCGTTCTAACTCAACCAGTATCATAATGGCACTGTTCGCTAACTTTGTGCCTTTGGGAAGTAAAGAATCACCATTATGATTTTTAAGGTCACGACCAAGTATCATGCCTTCCGCAAGTTGCGTAGTGAGAATTCTATGATCCACTATTGGTTTACCAATTTTCGCTGTTAACAAGGATGACTTTAGTGCTTCAACGGCAGGCGCGGAATAATAACTTCCAGACTTTGAGTCCAAATAGTCAATCGCATCGAGATGGTTTAACGGTGTTTCTAGCATCCGTCCCGTTATTAATTCAACATAGTCATTTGCTACTGTTAGAATTTGAGCAGATTTAGAAATAGATTCTTCTTTTTCCCTTTTAGGGTAGCCTTTACCGTTCAAATATTCTTTGTGACGCAGAATAATATCGGCCACAGGAACGAGTGGGCGAATATTGCTGAGTAGTGTCGCGCCCTTCAAAGGGTACTGCTCATACTCATGCCTTTGTTCCTTTGATAACAAGGCATAGGGAGTACGAATTAATTCATCAGCAAAGCTCACTTGGCTCATGTAGCGCATCTTCGCGGCTCTTATTAGATGAACTAGGTCTCTTTGAGGTAAGGCCAATGTCTCTGCGATATCGGTTACTAATGTTATAATATCCGGCACTTTGATATTGGACTTGGGATTGCGCATATCCAACAGGTTGGCAAATAAATCTATGGTGTTTCTATAGTTTTCTTGCAAAGCGCCGTTGATTTCAATGATTTTTCTAGTACGTTCTTTTACCGTGGCCTCTAAGGTCTCATTCATCAGAGTGAGTTTCTTGTTTTGTTCTTCAATCAAAGACTGTAGGTATTCGTTCTTTTTCTTAAAAATGATGGCGACAAACGCATCTTCAACCAGGCCCTTTAGCTTTTCATCGTCCCATGGCTTTTCAACGTAATGGGAAACTCTGCCTAAATTGACGGCATCGACGACGGCTTGCATATCCGCATAGCCTGTCAATAAAATCCGCACTGTATCTGGGTGTTGTTCGGCTGCTATAGCCAAAAATTCTGGCCCCGACATCTCCGGCATACGAGCATCAGAAACGATCACATCAATGGGTTGTTGGTTGAGTATTTCTATTGCTTCTTGACCGCTGTTGGCAATAAATACATTACAATTTGATTTGCGAAACAGACGTTTTAGGGACGACAAGACGTTTGCTTCATCGTCGACTAAGAGTAAGCCAGGAAGGGCTTCCATATCCAATTGATTCAATTCAGTGTCACTCATATTAAAGCCTTCTTTTCAGTGGCTAAGTTGGTATTTTCGTAAGGTAGCCAAATGCGGAACTCTGTACCTTTATCTAGTTCGCTGGTTACATCAATGGTGCCTTGGTGGTCCTCAATAATGCCGTATGAGATTGACAGACCTAACCCCGTACCGACGCCGATGTCTTTGGTGGTGAAAAATGGATTAAAGATAGATTCCAAATGCTTTGTATCGATACCACAGCCGTTATCGGCTATTTTTATACTCACGCCGCCAGAGTCTTCTGTGACGCTTATTGTTAATTCACCTTGTTCATTCATGGCATGAGAAGCGTTAACAAATAAATTTAAAAACACCTGCGATAGCTCACCGCTGTTGGCGATAATCGGCTTCACTTGGTGGATATTTTTACTCACGATACCTTTAAATTTCAATTCATTTTGAGCCAGTTTTAGTGCTTCACCGATCGTTTGCGCCAGGTCGCAGGGGGCTTTTACATTATCCGATTGACGAGCAAAGCGTTTTAGACCGCCAACAATATCAATGATTCTTTTTACGCCCTGTTGAGATTCGTTGAGTAAGTTCTGACTGTCTACCATTAAGAAACCGATATCTAGATCAGCCCATATTTTATTTAATCCATTGGCAACATTGAACAAATCTTTTTCAGTGCCTTTAAGAGTTTGCTTTGTCAGCGCCTCGGAGGCTTCTATATATTGTATGAAGTCGCCAATATAATCACTTAAAGATCCCATATTACTTTTAATAAAGCCTATAGGATTATTAATTTCGTGGGCAATCCCCGCCGATAACTGGCCCACGGTGGCCATTTTTTCTGATTGCACGAGTTTTTTCTGCGTTTCTTTTAAGGTTTCATTGGTGGCGCTGATTTCGTTATGGCTGTCCACTAACTGGTCTTCCTGATACCTATGCTCCATCATAATGGCGAGTTGTTTTATGCCGGTTTTGAATACATTGAGAACTTGATTCTGCTTATCGGTGAGTGCTGATATGAATAAAAAAACAATGCCGCCCAGGTCGTTAAGGCTAATGATGGGAAGGGCAATTAGGGTATCAATGGTTTTTCCATCAATGACCAAATCAACCACCTGTACATGGCTTCTGTTGTTTTCTCGAACTCTTTTCTCTACTTCGGTAATAATATCCTCAGCCGTCTCGCTGTGTAATTCTAATGGTCCTGACGCGTCCCATTCAGGGTTCCGAAATAACGCAGAATGAAAGTTTGCTTGGGATTCATTAAACGGAAAATGGGCGTAAGCGGCAAAAGGAATCTCACTTAAACGCATCATGTCATTGACGATAATGGGTAGAAAATCAAGCAGTCGAGGTCTTTCAATGCCGTATCGACCAATATGATTTAAAAACTTATTTTCGAGCAATGTGAAGTGCAGAGAATCGACATTTTCCTTTAACGCGAGATTAGCAAAATGAAGCTCCCTGCTCTTTTTTTCAAGTATAGACTCTGCGTTTTTACGCGCTTTTCGTTCTCTTAAAAATGCCGCCTCGTATTCCATGCTTATCCCTAGTTATACTTGCTCTAGCTCTACCAGCATAGAGCAGTGATCTGCCCCATCATTCATACAGCAAGTGTGTTTTATGGTGACGGGAGTACCGAAGCTCTCGGCGGCCTTATGTACCAATCCAACGGCCAACAAACACATTTTACGTGGGGACTGGTAGTACAGTGTGATGCCGTTTTGGTGTTTCTCTGTGACGATTATTTTTGGGGTTAATGCATCTGGGTAAAGTTTATTAACTTCCACATGAATCACTGAATCTACCGAGTCTAGCAGCGACCAAAGATCAGGGTAGTCCATCATGGAAGCGGGTAAACTGCTGGCCAATCCATTATACAAATAGCGGCCAAAGGCCTCCACTAGAGTGGGGACAGGAACTGAACTGTATTCTGACAAGGCGCCCACCAGAGACAATATCTCCTGATCGTCATAAGTAGCGGCGCTGGTATAGATACCGCCACTGGGTAAATCGCATTTTTCCAGCAGCTTTTCCCAACACTCCATACCAAATTCATCTTCGATCATTTCTTGAAAATTAGTAAAAACGGCCCCTTTCATTATTGCTTTCCTTACTCTAGGTTGGACTTATAGAGTAAACAAAAAAAACCTAAACGCTTACAACTAATTAGTTTAGGTGCGTAATTTTTTGTTGCTAATTATGTGGTTTAAAGTAAAGGGACTTATACTGAATTACTACTTTTTAGCCTTGCTTGAAAAGCTCTCTCTAAGCGATATAACCCAGCCGCTGAATGTATGCATGGCACTGCTGCCTTTGCCGAGCAGTTCGTGCATTTCCTCTTCAAAACGAGATTGCTTCGATTCTTCCGGTTCAGGAAGTGGCGGCAAGATATGTGCAAAGTACGTGTTGTCGAGCAGACGATGCAACAGGCGTTCGCCAACAAAAGGTTTACCGCTGTTTAGCGCCCGCGCGCCTTTGATCAAGTTACGAATATCGTATTGCGTTGGGCTAATATCCGGTACTTGTTTGGGGATATTCAGCAGTTTATATGCGCCAATGCGAGCGGTACGAACGGACGCCTCCATCGTGAAAATGATATCGTTACGCGTCTCTACGAATTGCCCAATCAAACCCAAATTAGTACAGCCTTCTGGTACGGCATTAGGGCGATCTCCCGCCGCTCGCGTCATAAACTGCGACGTAATATAGGGCATCAGTGCGAGTCGCACTTTGGTATTGGCAACAATTTCATCCAACTGATTTTCAATGCCAAGGTGATAACAAAGCTCAGTGAGAATGTCTTTACCAGTACATTGTGCCATGGTTTTTTGAATGCGATTGCCTTGCTTGTCCATTAATAATCCATAGACCCAAAGCACCAACGTATCGTCAGGCTGGTCTAGGAAATGCGGCTGACGGTTACAAGTTACACTCAGCAGCCAATTAGAGTCCGTAATCGTGATGATGCCACCTGTGACCGCACGGCCAGAATACGGATCGTTGACAGACAAGGCTTTCAACTTGTCGATCAAAGGAGAGGGTTTGCACGTTAGTGTCGCGGATTCCCAAATGGATTTTTCTACGTCCCCATAGAACTTTTCTGGCTTACCAAATACAGGGGATTTTTTCGCCAGATTCTTCCATAACGACCATCCGCTGTGTTCACCCGGATCATGTCTGCCACAATCAAGTTCTGGAACCGTGTTCATATCGCCATAAGCGGTGTGTTCTGTCATTGACCCTGTCAGCGCAAAGACTATATCCCCTAACCCGACGTTGATACGCTGAGTTTCTGTTTTGCCGTTGTTGGTTACCTCGGCTTGGATGCCGGTGACGGTTTTTTTATCGCCCGAAAGCGAGAGATCAAGGTCATTCACGCGAGTGTTAAATTGAAAGGTAACGCCTTTGTCGCGTAGAAAATCCGCCAAGGGTTTGATGAAGGTATCGTACTGATTGTATTTAGGAAAAACCAAAGAGGACAAATCGCCAAAGCCATCAATTGAGTCGAGTAGGCGGTGTAAATACAGTTTGGTTTCCAGCAGACTGTGGCAATTTTTAAAGGCAAACATTGATCGGAAAAGGAACCAAAAGTGGCTTTTTAAGAACCCATCACTGAAATAATCCTCGATGCTTATATCGTCGAGTGTTTCTTTGCGTTTTAGCATCAAACGAATCAATTCCCACTGCTGAGATTTGTTTAGACCAAAATCACTCGAGTCCAACAGCGTGCCACATTTATGCATCAAACGCGCTTTGGAATAGTTTGGATCGTTGTCATTAATAAGGCGGTATTCATCAAGTACAGAATAGCCTTCTGGTAGTTCCACCGCAGGAATGTCTTGAAATAGATCCCACAAGGTATCGTAGTTCCAGTTCATCTCGCGGCCACCACGGATAATATAGCCCTCTTCAGGATTACCAGAACCGTCCATAGAACCGCCTTCCACATCCATTTCCTCAAAAATGGTGATGTTTTCAGCGGGCATGTGTCCATCACGAATCAGATAAAACGCCGCCGCAAGACCGCCAATGCCTCCACCAATAATCCACGCGTTGCGATTTTCTACTCCGGGCGTGGGCAAGGTTTTATGACGAGCGTATGGCGCAATAAAATCGTATGGCGGTAGGGTGTTTAGCGGTTGATGATGCCAGAAATCGCGTGTTGCATCCGGCTCGTGTTCAAAGCCTTCTGGCGCGGTCGTAGGAATATCAAACGTAGACAGTGTTTTATCAATCATCACACATTTCCTTTCGTGGTGGCAGGGATCAGCAATACATGCTTTTCACCATAGTGGCACATTTGAAAGGCGTGCAAGCTGCCTTAGATCAAGGGTTGAGGCTTAAGTGTGAATAATAAAACCGCTACAAATTTTAAGAAAAATGGGGATTGTAAAAGAGTCTCTACTTCTTGCACAAAGTATGGAGTCTATGTGTATTCCCAGAAACTTGGTTGTTTTTATGGGCTCTATCGCCAACTATGTAATCAGCAAAACGACATAAACAAAACGCTAATCAGGAGGAAACATGCAAACTCAAACAGATCAAGTTAAGCACATTACAAACATTATAAAAGTGATGAATGGTGGCATTGAATTCTACCAAGAAGCGAAAATCAAACTGGATACCGCCACGTACCAAGCCTTCTTTGATCGCATGATCAGCGCCAAACAAGAAGCTGCGGCAGAGCTACAGCAATTCGCTGTCCAAGAACAAGGGAAACCAGAGACCGATACCAATAATGTGGTGAAAATGCGTCAAGCTTACACCAATTTGCTCTCTAAGGTTTCCAGCGATTCCACCGCCTTTACTTACATTGATCAATTAGAAGAAGTGGAAGACAAAGTGCTAGAAGAGCTCGACCTTGCTCTTGAAAGAGAGCAAAAGCAGGAATGTGAAGTCACGCTTCAGCGGATCAAAGTCAGAATGAAAGAGTGTCACGACGAAATGAAAGCACTGCAAAAAGAGGCTGCTTAACACTCATAGTAAAGTCGTCTCTTTTCCCTAAGGGTGCTCTATTTAGCAAGAAAGAGACTAGGAAAAAAGAGCGACTGAATGATGTCATTAGGATAAATGTCATTATGAAAACGAAGTCAACGAAACGCTAATCAGGAGGAAACATGCAAACTCAAACGACTCAAACAAATCATATTTCAGACATTATAAAAGTGATGAACGGCGGCATTGAATTCTACCAAGAAGCGACAACTAAATTGGACAACACCACTTATCAAGCCTTCTTTGATCGCATGATCAGCGCTAAAGAAGAAGCGGTTGCAGAACTGCAAAAATTCGCCGTCCAAGAAGATGGGTATCCAGAAAGCGACACCAGCAATGCGGTAAAAGCGCGCCAAGCGTATACCAAGCTATTGTCTAAGATCTCTAGTGACTCCACCTTCACTTATGTTGATCAGCTAGAAGAAGTGGAAGATAAGGTGCTAGTCGAAATCGACGCTGCGTTAGAGAAAAAACAAGCGCAGGATTGTGAAGTCACGCTTCAACGCGTCAAAGTTAGAATGAAAGAGTGCCACGACGAAATGAAAGCACTAAAAGTGACGGCTCAACACTAAGATAAACGGTCGATGTAAGACCGAGAAAAATCGAAAGCCAGCATTCACAGACTAAGGGTGATTGCTGGTTTTTTTTGGATTGTAAAAAAAGACAAACGCAAGTGTAGTCTTTAGCCCAGTGCAGACTCTGGTACGACGACACTCAAAGATTGAGGTTTCACCACGACTTTAAGCTTATCTGCTTGGCGCTCTTCACCGTCGACGACATAATGGCCGACTTGGCTTATATCTACCGTGACCCGCTGAGCCGTACGATGAAACACACCGTTGTTACCTTCTGGCGTGTCACTGTCTTCATTTCGGTCCCCCATCCCTAGCAAGGCTAATTCCGCCAAATTTAAAATCTGCATACGCTCAGGATCTAGCCAGGTTAAGTCCAATTTGCCATCCATGATATTCGGAACGCCTTTCCCTTGTGCTAACAAGGTGGTGATAGGCGCGGCATTGGCAATGGTTAAGCTCGGAGTCTTGATGGTAAACGGTTCGTCATCGTTCAGTTGTACGGTAAACTCATGGACCTCATTCTGACCAATGGCTTCCCACAAGCCTTGTAAATAGGCGAGCTGACCACTGGTGTTCTTTTTGCTTCGGTCGGCTTTTTCAATCATTTGTTGCTCAAATCCAACCCCAGCAAGTAACAGCATTAACTCGCCATTACAGGTGGCGGTGTCGATCCGTTGCTCGCAGCCGTCGATCAAGTTCAAACACATGGTTTCCAGTGAGGCGACTTTCGACAAAGTCCCGCACAGCACGTGGCTTAAGGCATTCGCGGTACCAAAAGGAATAATACCCAGCTTAATATGGGTTCCTACTAGCGCCGCCGCTACCTCGGTAATGGTGCCATCACCGCCACAAGCAATCACCATATCAGGCGATGTTTTTACCGCCTCTTTAGCCAGTACCGTGCCGTTTATTTCTGATGTCGTTGTTTTGACCGTTATATCAAAGTAGGCCGATAAATAGCGCAAAATCGTCTCTTGATCTTCTTCCCACTGGCGTCTTCCAGAAACAGGGTTCGCGATCAACCATGCTGTATTGCGAACCACCAAGCGTTTGTCGTCTAACGCTTGTGTTAAATGCTTAAACTGTCGTTTGTTAAGCCGCGCAGTTTGGCGAATAGCGCGTACTTTATTCATCACCTCAGCCGGTGAAGATGTAGGGTTCTGACTAAGCAAGTACGCCGCCATCATAAAAACAGAACGACCACGGCCTAAGGCACAATGCACTACTACCGAGCGACCTGTTTTGCGGTGAGTGTGAATCCAGTTTAGCGCGCGCTGTATTTGCGTATCAGAGGGAACAGAATGATCAAGGATGGGAATGTTTAAATAATCTATATCTGCTTGAAAAGCTATCCAGTTCATCGAGCTGAACTCCGCCGTGACATCTAACACCGCGCTGATATTTTCGTTTTTTATGTCATGAATATCGGAAGGAAACAGTCGTCTTGCAAGGTACAAACCCTCATCTATTTTTTGTAATGCAGGAACCGTATCCGTGCTTCTCGCCCAGCTGTTATAAAGCTGAGTGCTCCATAAAAAAGGCATAAATACCCAGCGGATATAAATAGGCACAGTGCCATTGGAACGTTTACGAAAAATAGTCGGTTTGTTGAGAAGGTAAGCAAGGCTGACAGCAAAGAACGACAAGGCAAACCATGCCCAAGCCAACTTAAAGTACACAGCGCTGGTCATCACGCTCAAGAAAACAAAAAAGGCAGTGACCAATAAATAATAATTGGGATTAAACAATCTCTCTCTCCTAGCATCCAGCCATATACCAAAAGAGTAGCATCACTGTCTAAATAAAAGCTAGCGTCAGGTGCCGCGTGATGAAGGTATGAAGCGTATTGATGACTGAAACACCGCTCCTCCTTGAAAAGCGAGAAGGAGCGAGTGAAGGCTAAAAATTAGAGTGCCTTTTCTACTTTCGCAGCAACGTCACTAGAAACCCATGCTTTCCACGTTTTAGGATACTGCTCTAAAAAGTGATACATAGCCGCTTCACCGTCTGCTTGATTGTCTTCCATCCACGCTAATAACGTACTCATTTGTTGGTTGGTAAAGCCGCGTTTTGCGAAGTATTCAAAGGCTTGTGGCTCACGTTGAGCAAATGATTCTGTCGTTATCGTTTGCACCGGAGAAGGTGGGTACATGGTCACTTTTGGCGACACACAGTCTGGCTGAGTCGTACAGTTACGATATTCCTCTACGTCTGCGCCACTGCCAAAGTCCACTTTCACCATGTTGTACTTGCCCAATACAGGAGTCGGTGACCAGTAGTAACCAAACCAAGCTTGGTTTCGATCGTAGGCTTTAGAAATGGTACCGGCGAGCCCCGCACCAGAGCCTGGATCAATCAGTTCAAAACCACTTTCGTCTAGTTTAAGCGCGTTAAAAAGATGCTCTGCCGTAATCTGGCATGTCCATCCTGCAGGACAGCCATAAAATGCGTGCTTGGTATCGCTTTCAGGGTGGACAAATAAATCGGCGTGCTTGATAACCCCTTCAATGGTGGCCATTTCTGGATATTTTTTGACTAAATAAGCGGGAACCCAAAAGCCTTCTTCACCACCATCAATCAAGGATTTTCCAGCGTAGCGAAGGCGTTTTTCAGCCACGCCTTTATCCAACGCTTCTTTTATACCGTTGGTCCAAAGCTCGGGCGCAACATCGGGCTTGCCCTTTTCAATCATCGAGACGCCCGTTGGGACACTATCACCAGCGATAAGCTCGGCATCACACTGATAGCCGTTATTAAGAATGAATTGATCAACGTGGGCAATCAGACTGGCGGAGTTCCAGTTCATGTCAGCTATGGTAAAGGAACCACAGTCTGCAGCACTGGCATTAATGGAAAAAGCAGAAAGCAGCATAACAGGAAGTACTGAAGGCATAATCTTCATTTGACTGAGTTCCTATATCATTATTAGAAAGCCAATTATAAACATAAGAAATAATAAGAAAAAATGGGTTATACAGAAAAAGCTATTTTATCTGATCACCGTTATTTGCCAAAAAGCTCTTCAGCAACGGCGACTAACTGCTAACAATCAAATTGTTTATCGCTTTCGAGATCAGTTCTTTTTTCACCAGTGTGCGTTTAACTGGCTGCTCAAACCAAAAGTTCATCGGCTGATCAAAGCCGATACCGTGCATGTAATTGTAGAGCGCTTTACGCAGTCCTTCGCCCAGCATTTCATGATTCGTGCCCGTTGGATCGGTGAAATCCACATCGTTTTCAGCGAACAAAATCTCAGGACGTTCAGCGAGAGTGATGCCAAACTCTTCAGGGTTAATACCGATCGGGCTGTGTGCGGTGGCCGCAAAACGGTGCCAAAAAGCAGACTGAAAACAGCCCAGGGCCATCATCTGACGTACCATTTCCAACGCATCGATGGTTTCTTGCTCGGTTTGAGTGGGGAAGCCATACATCAAATAAGAGTGAACCAAAATATCCGCATCACTGAAGGCTTTGGTGACGCGAGCGACTTGCTCGACACTCACGCCTTTTTTCATCAGTTTTAGCAATCGGTCGGACGCGACTTCAAGTCCGCCGCTGACCGCGACACAGCCGGAATCCGCCAATAACTGGCAGCGCTCTGGTGTAAAGGTTTTCTCAAAACGAATATTGCCCCACCAACTGATTACCACGCCGCGTTCTATCAGGCGCCTTGCCAGTGCAAATAAGGCCTTTGGTGGCGCGGCTTCGTCGACAAAGTGGAAGCCAGTTTGTCCGGTTTCTTCGATCAACTCTTCAATTCGGTCCACCAGAATATCCGCGCCGGCGGCATCGTAGCGGTCGATATAATCCAACGTGACGTCACAAAAGCTGCATTTACGCCAGTAACAACCGTGGGCAATGGTCAGCTTGTTCCAGCGGCCATCACTCCAAATGCGGTGCATCGGATTAAGCATTTCACACAAGGAAAGGTATTCGCCCAATGGCAAACCATCGTAAATTGGCGTGCCCACATCGGTTTGTGGGATGTCGTGCAATTCAGGGTTTTCATTATAGTGTACGTACGGTTCGCCGTTTTCGTCTTCCGCGAGGAAGTAGGTGCGCACCAAGTCGTCTATTTCGCGTTGGCCGTCAAAGTATTCCAGCAAGGTCATAAAAGGGCGTTCACCATCATCGAGGCAGATAAAATCGATAAACTCAAACACACGAGGGTCTTTTAGTGCGCGCAATTCTGTATTCACAAAACCGCCGCCCATGACGATTGGAATGTCAGGATTAATCGCTTTACAGGTTTGCGCAATACGCAGCGCGCCCAACATATTGCCGGGGAAGGGCACGGTTAACGCCACCACGCTGGGTTGCGTTTCTTCAAGATATTGTTCGACTAATTGTTCCAGAATTTCGGAGCTAAAACTGGGCTCTCCCATTACGGTGTCGTAGAGGTTGTCGAAGCTTGGATTTGCCGCCGCAAGGCGCTCGCCGTAACGGCTGACTTCAAAATACGGGTCAACGCCTTGGGTAATCACCGCCGATAAGTCATTGATAAACAAGGTCGCCAAATACTTGGCTTTGTCCTGTAAACCCAAGCTGCCAAAAGCGGTTTTAAGAATGTCGCCAGATACCGCTTCCATCTGAGCGATGGCATCAAACGCGGGACCTTCTGGTAAAAAACGACGAGAAACAATACGCAGCGCAAGGCTTGGGTCTTTGCCCTGTAAAAAACGGATAACCGGTTCCACCGCAAGGCGATAACGATCAAATTCTGCCATAAAGGTGTAGATCACATCAGGCAGTTCATCGTCTTCAAACGACTCGAAATTGTCTTCTACATGCTGACGAATAATGTCCAGCGCGGGCGCTGTCATCATCTCAAGAAAAAGCTCGATGGCAGGGTCACGCTGCACCGCCTCATAGCCCCGAGAGCGTAAAAAACCGGTCAGATACGCCGTCGCTGGGTACGGTGTATTTAGCTGGGTCATCGGTGGGGTCATCAGAAGAACGGTCATAGCCTGCCTTTAAAGTAAAACCTAAACGGAATAAGGCGCGATTCTAGCATTTAAAAGGGGGCAGAACTCTTAAAACATGATGTGGTTATGGTTCCATTTTAATCAAGAAGCGGTGTTAGATAATCAGAACCTAATTGCTGCATTTGCCGTTCAACCCAGATCACTCTTTGACGAAGGTAAAAGGTTAAATCGTTAGGGCTTCGTGTGCGTGGGCTTGGTAGCATGATGGCCAATCGTGCGGCTTGGTTCATGGTGAGTTTGCTGGCCGATCGACCGAAATAATGTTGACTAGCGGCTTCTACACCGTAAATGCCTTGGCCAAATTCCGCGATGTTTACATACACTTCTAGAATGCGTTTCTTACCCCAAAGGGTTTCAAGACTCAGAGCCAACCCCGCTTCCAGACCTTTGCGCACAAAGCTTCGACCTGACCAAAGAAAGAGATTTTTCGCGGTTTGTTGAGTAATCGTACTGGCGCCACGAAGACCATCACCATCGTCGTATTGGCTTATCGCCTTACGGATGGCAGCAAAATCAACACCGTAGTGATTGGGAAAACGTTGATCCTCGGAAGATACAAACGCCAGTGGAACATGAGAAGGGAGTTCATCAATGCTTATCCAATCCTGAGTCACCGGATAAGGGCTTTGCAGCATAAACGCCGTTGTCGGCGGTGGGATAAAACGAAACACAAATAAAATGAGAATCAGTAATAGTGAAGCGCGCCAAAGAATCGTCCATGCTTTACTAAAAATATCGAGTTTACGCTTTGCCATTCACTGTCTCTTAATTAAGTTGAATGAGGCTTTCTAGCTCAAATTAAAGCAGAGTGTAGGGTATAAAGCTGTAAAACCAAACCTTGGTAAAAGAGGTGACAAAAGCGTCAGCTAACTTTAATTCTGTTCATCGACGTTTGTCATCTGCCGTCCACCAACGGCTAATCTGTTATCAAGCCGGATCTCCTCCTCAAATGCAATAAATGGTCGTTAGGTTAATTCTGCACCTATGTGCAAAATTCATTTTTATGCAATCAGGTTGTCACATTTAGTGGCTACTGTTCCGTTTGTTTTTGGGAATCGCACCATACCTGTTTCACTTTCATTTTTAGGAAGATTCATGAATCGTTATTCTCTCATCACTTCAGCAACGATCGCCTTGTTGAGTGCGTCTAGTAGCTTTGCTCAGTTTGTTGAATATCAATACAGCAGCAAGGCAATTTACGTCCCTAAACAAGATTTAAACAGCTACGAAGCCGCACCGGATGGCTATGATATTGCTTATACGCAACTGGTTGAACGTCACGGCGCGCGTGCATTATCAAGCCCTAAATACGACATACTGACTAAACAAGTATGGACGCTGGCGAAACAACGCGGCCAATTAACGGAGCTAGGTGAAAAGCTTGGGCCGATCACCGATCAAGTGACCGCAGCGAACAAAACCCTAGGCTACGGCTTACTCACAAAAATTGGTGAAGAAGAGCCTTCGGGTATTGCCACACGCATGGCTGAACGTTTGTCACCGCTCATGCGGAATGCATCCCAACAGCCCGTCTGTATCCAAGTGCAAACTTCGGGTAAAGCGCGAGCCAACCAAACGGCCCATTTCTTCATGCAGTCGCTTGTAAAAGACGTTAACTATGTAAGCGATGATGCGGTGCAGTGTTATCAAGCTCAAACACAAGCCAATAAAATTGATAAGAAGATGGTCAATAAATACGAGCTCTACTTCCACAAAACCAACCCAGCGAAAAACGCCAATTACCAAGAGTACAAGGACAATTATAAAGCCTATAAGACGTTTAAAAAATCAGACAAGCTAGAAGCGGCCTTGGATGAACTTGCAAGACTGCCGCAAACCAAATTATTGGCTCGTGAGATGCTAGAACGCATTTATACAAAAGAGTTTGTCGATTTCCTTGAACACCAAGTTTCTGACGACAAAAATTGCGATGTCGCGGCCGGAAATTGTTTTAAAACCAATACTCGTAAACCAGATGAAACAGAAGATGATTGGAAGTACGTGCAAAACGAAGTCGATGCGGCATCCAAACTTTACAATATGTTTATTATCGCGCCTGGGATGTTGCGTGAGGCCCAAGCACAAGGTGGCGAATGGGATCTGAAACAATTTATTACGCCAGAGGAGTCCGCTTGGTTTGCTTATCAGTCTGATGCGGAAGACTTCTATGAAAAAGGGCCAAGCTTTGCGGATGGTCATGGTGTGACTTACAACATTGCGAAACCTTTGCTAAAAGACATGTTCAATGAAATGGACGCTGTTGCGAACGACCGTCAAGCGGTTAAGCATGTCGCCAAACTTCGTTTTGCCCACGCCGAACAAATTATGCCATTGGCGGCGCTTCTGCATGTCGAAGGCAGCCAGAAATCCGCGGCCCCCGATGAGCTTTATAGCCAACAAAATAACGTATGGCGTGGCGGTTGGGTAACGCCTTACTCTGCGAACATTCAATGGGATCTGTTTAAAAGCAAAAAACCGAATAGTGTTACGTTGGTGAAGATGTTCTACAACGAAAAAGAAATCGGCTTTAAAGATGATTGTGAAGTCTTCCCAGGCACCCAGTATTTCTACAGTTTAAGCGAACTAGAACGTTGTTACCGCGATGAACTAAGCCCTCACTAGCGGTACATCATTGTGAAATTGGGGTCAGATGAAAATAGAAAACTTGTCGCCAGCTTGACTCAATAAGTGTTTGCCCTAAGATATTAGCCAACCTGATATTTATGAACAGGATGTTCGTATCAGGGTCTTTTCAGTAAAGCTTATTTCAAAGGAGTGAAATATGGCGAGGCTTCCCCGACTTTGTCCGATTGGTATCCCGCAACATATTATCCAACGTGGTAATAACCGCCAAGTGTGTTTTGCCAGTGAAGATGACTTCATCGCTTATGCGCACTGGTTAACAGAGTATGCCCTGCAGTATCAGGTAAAAGTTCATGCATGGGTCTTTATGACCAATCATGTACATTTACTTGCAACGCCGATGACCGAGGGTGGTATATCGAAAATGATGCAAGCACTGGGGCGCCGCTATGTCCGTTATTTCAACTACACCTACCAAAGAACCGGCACATTGTGGGAAGGGCGATTTAAATCTTGTGTCATCAGTGCTGAGGAATACTTTTTTATCTGCCAGCGATATATCGAACTGAATCCCGTTATAGCTAATATGGTCGCTCATCCAGCTGACTACAAATGGTTGAGCTATCGTTTTCATGCTCAGGAGTCACTGGATCTACAAAGTGAGCTTTGGCAACCACATGAACTTTATCTCAAGCTTAGCCGTCATCAGGAAACGCGAGCGAAGCGTTTCCAAGCCTTATTCAAATACCACATCCCAGAAGAAGACCTCGGACGGATTCAGATATGGCACTGGGAAACGAAGGCTTAAGCGCGTCACTAATTTAATACGGTAGCCTCGGTTTATAATAAACAGCCGAATGACACGACTAATATTTAAAAAAGACTTTAGGCGGCACTCCTACCATGCGAGTCACCATTGCGCTAAAGGTACTCGGTGAAGAGTAACCTAATTCGTAAGCTATTTGATTGATGGGCATTTTTTGTGAGGCTAGGGCGAGAGCATTTGCCAAAATGACCTGTTGCCGCCATTGGCTAAAACTAATGCCTAATTGATTTTGAAACAGTCTTGATGCTGTACTCAAACTCACCCCACTATGTTGACATAATGATTTTAAGCTAATGCTTGGAGAGGGGGCATCTAAAAAGGTATTGCATAGCATCTTCAGTCTTTTTTCTTTGGGAAGCGCAACACCAAGTGACAAGGGACGAGCAAGTTTAAGCTCCCCCCAAATCAACGTGCAAATAGCTAGATACTCCTTTCTAGGAAAATTTCCTTCCGTATTTTCACTCAACTTCACAATGAGTTCATGCAATAAAGAGCTTACTTCAAATGCTTGGCATTGACGCCATACATCGGGGCTGACCAGTTTTTCATCGGTATCTTCGCGAGAAATAATATAAACAGAAAATAATTTAGCATGCTCTAATAAGGTGGCAGCATGTTCCATATTTGGGGGTATCCACAATCCATGATTGGGGGGAACGAGGTGTGTGCTGTCAGGAGTAGAGACCTTTGTGACACCAACATCAGAGAAGACGAGTTGCCCCCAGGCATGATAATGAGGGGTCACTTTCAATGAAGATGCCATTGAACGAGCCTGTACTCGTATTGGCTTATCACTACTAGGCCGTAAGCGCTCTGCATCTTCATTGATATCTCTAACATGTGACTTTGACATTATCTCAATACCTTTTGATATTCCTTCGACATCCTTTCATCACATTTCTTGATACAAATATAACAAAGGCCAGCGGTTAAGGCTGCAACCTAATCTGAAATTTTTATGTACCCCTTAAGGAGAAGAGAATGCCAGCCAGTGAGTGCTTAGTACAAACGAAACCATTACATTCTAATCAGCATGAATTTCATGCAAGTCATTATTCCAATACGTTTACTATTCGAGGAGAGTCCGAGTGTTGTGAGTCAATCATAGCGAAAGGGGAGCACGTATTCGTAGGCATTAGCCCTTTTAACTCGCGCTTTAGTAAGGAATACATAAGAGCCGTCATAAATTGGTCACTGGTGAGATTCTCACAAATCGATATTTTGATGCCAAGCGTTGACGAAGCATCTCGACTTTTAGTGGCTACTGGCTACAGCGAAGAAAAGGCCAAAAAAAAGACTCAAAGAGAATTAAGAAGGCATAAAAGGCATTTGGATGAGTTGTTTTCAAGCAGCTTGGTTTATCGAAACATTCGAGTCATAGATTTCTCAGACTACCTTGACTCCAAACCCTATGACACCCTAATAAAACAAGTTGAAAAAGCATTTAAAGAAGATGATGTATTCAAACAATCCTGTCTCAATATGTCTCGCCAAGCGCTACTAGGTCGTTTAAAAGGCGTTGGTAAAGGAGAAGCAGAGCTAACTGACGCAGGAATACAAATCGCATTACCTTATATTTTTGCGGAACTCCCTTTCTATTTAAATACGCCTCAAATTCTAAATGTCCAATCTTCAACGTTGATCTATCACCGTCCTTGGCCCATTGGTAAAGACTTATACGCTGGAAAATATCTTCTCAAGATTGGTGAAAACCAGAGCTACGGCGTGATTCAGCCAACGACGACATCTCGATAACAACGCATTCTTAACGGAGTAAAACATGTCCCACATTGAAGCTTTCGATGTATTAGCCCCAAATTTTATTGCTAACCCTTATCCATTCTACGAGCATCTTCATCAGTCTGATTGCATCTATCAGGATGCTGTGTCTTCAGCTTTTTTCGTTGGAAAATATGACGACGTCAAACACATTTTAACCAATCCCGTTTTTACAACAGAGCCTTTATCAGAGCGAGCACAGCCTGTCATGGGTGGTAGAGTGCTCGCACAAATGGAAGGGGCAGAGCATGCTCATAAACGTCGCGCAGTGTTGCATGGACTAAGCGGACGATATTTTAAAGAAAAGTATCACTCTCTTATTAGCGAGATTACTTATAACTTACTTCAGCCTTTTTTGGAGAAAGGTGAAATAGATTTGGTGACAGACTTCGGTAAAGATTATGCCGTTTTAGTAACACTTGGGGTCTTAGGGCTTCCCACGAACAACTATCGCAAAATAGCGGAATGGCATACCGGAGTGGCAAATTTTATAACCCAGCTTGATCAGAGCGAAGAGGATCGAGAGTACAGTTTACAATGCAGCCAGAAATTACGGCGTTTTCTGCTTCCAATAGTAGAGGATCGTAGGGCTGAGCCAGGAGACGACCTGATCTCGCTTTTGTGTTTATCCGATGAAGACAATGTGATGAGTTCAAGTGAAATTATCGCTCTTTGCTTAAATATATTGCTTGCTGCAACTGAGCCTGCAGATAAGACGCTTGCCATGTTGTTCAAATGTTTACTGGACGACCCAGAGGTTTTTAAACGGGTTCAAGATGACCGAAAGCTAATTAGAGCCGCCATAGAAGAAACATTAAGACTGCATTCGCCCGTTCAGCTTATTCCCAGACAGGCTTCAATAGACATTGAAGTTTCAGGAGTATTAATTAAAAAAGGGTCTTTAGTCTTTAACATGATTGGCGCGGCCAACCGTGATCCAAGTGTTTTTGAAGAGCCAAATGCGTTTAAGTTAGACCGAAAAAAGCACACCCAAGGTAAAGATGCTATCAAGAAACATCATTTGGCGTTTGGGACGGGCATGCATATTTGCTTAGGGGCAGAGTTTTCAATAAGGCAAATTGAAATAACGACGAATGTTCTATTAGACCTTTTGAGCAATATGCATATGCCGAGTGATTTTCACTATATTGAGCGTGGACTTTATACAAGAGGGCCTGAATCACTCAAACTGCAATTTAATTCGTCAATCATTTCTGCAAAAAATGTCTATTCATCACCAAATGCAATGAGTGAGGGGTGATATGAATACAGTTTCAAAGCAAACCGACAATCAAGCTGGACCTATAAGAGACAAAGCGTCAAGCCGCCGAATTATCGTTACGCTTATTCTCGGCAGTGTTCTTCCATTATTGGACTCCACAGCGCTAGGTATGGCTATTCCTGCGCTAAGCGATACCTTTGCCTCTTCGGTGCAAGAGCTACAAAAAGTAGTCACTTTATACGCTATTGCGGCGGCGGTCACTGTGCCTCTTTGTGCTTGGGGAATGAAGCGATATAACAATAAATCTGTGTGGCTATTAGGGCTAACTGTATTTTTATTGGCCTCAGTGGCTTGTGCCACAGCAGGACCAATAAATTCATTGGTTACCTTTCGTATCTTTCAGGGCGTGGGGGCTGGGATTCTAATGGCTACCATGCAGCCAGTACTACTGCATGCTGTGGGTCGAGAACAGTTTAAAGGAGCAATGGCCTCAGTGGCTATTCCTGCTGTTATTGTTCCCATTCTAGGTCCGTTAGTGGCGGGTTTGATTGTGAACTCAGTCAGTTGGAGGTGGATTTTCTTGTTAAATGTTCCAATCTCCATTTTTGCCATGTTCTTAGCATGGTACTACCTGCCAAACAGTCCCAGTGATAAGCTGTCAAAATTAGATCTACAAGGTTATCTACTTTTTGCCTGCGGTTTGGCCATAGCGATATATGGACTGTCTGAGGTGAGTTCCCATAGTCTGGATATGCTCACGATTCCGGCTCTTGGCTTGGCAGCACTTAGTTTGAGTCTCATTGGCTATTATGTTCACTATGCACTGAAAAAGTCGTCCCACCCCATTTTAGATGTACGGCTTTTTAGTATTCCGCCGTTTAGAAACACGGCACTATTACTTTTTCTTAGTAGCCTAGTTTTTTATTCTAGCTTGTTTATTTTTCCTTCCATTTTTATCGAGCATTATGGGTACTCTACGTTGAGTGCCAGTGCGATGCTGGGTGTTAGTGGTTTGGGTGCTTTATTATCTCGTTCCTATTTGCAAAAGCTCACGTCTCATTTTTCTATTTCAAAGGTCGCTATGATCAGTGTGTTAATCAGTCTTATTGGAACGCTTCCACTATTGTATGACTCCGCCTTTGAGCTAATGCCGTTGGTGGTATTGAGTATGTTACTGCGTGGCGCGGGCCTTGGATTAATGACCCTTCTTACCATTACGCATCTATACCATTATGTTCCGGAGGGCAAAACACCTGATACCAGCGCTTGGTCTCGAATACTGACCCTTTTGGGAGGGGCCATCGGAACGGCATCAATTGGCTTCTTTTACCAGTGGGAGGTAAGTATGCAGGCTCATCAAACTGTTGGTGCACTTGTGGTCGTTACATTACTTTGTATAGTGCCTGCACTCTCACTAGAAAAATCAAAGGCATAGAAAAATAGAAATTGGGGGGCAGATGAAAATAGTGAATGATGGATAATGGCATATCGCTCATGATGCAAGCACTGGGTCGTCGCTACGTTCAATATTTTAACTACACCTATCAAAGAACAGGCACATTGTGGGAAGGGCGCTTTAAGTCTTGGACTTAATTTTCATCTGAATCCAATTGCTAAAAATGGTGATCATCGGCGCAGCGATGCGTAAGCTCATTCATATCATCTACGGTGTACTTAAAAGTAATGAGCCTTTTGACAAAAATAAAGTTTTCAACGCTTGAAGTTTAAGACGGTATCTGACCCCAATTGTTCAGGGATATCAAAAATATTTATTTTTAGTATTGGAGTTAGGTATTGCAGTATTGGAAAACATAAAAGTAAAGCTAATAGGGTTGGAAAGTATAGATTAATACTATCTGTGCAGTATTTTCTTGACGAGCCCAAAAAAACCACAAACTATAGATCGGTTTTTTTTCAAATGTTTGCTGGTTGCATTCCTTTTCATTTTTTATAACTCATTTAAGTCTATGGAAAGCCCAGAATCTTTCATTTCTTTTGCTAGTTTGTATTTCCAATCATGTGAGTAGTTTATGTAAACAACTCCTCCAATATCTCCTTGAATTTCTATATCACCTTTAATCAAAGATGCTACGCTCTTCCTACCGAGTTTGGCAATAAAATATCCATGTTCAAATATAACATTTTGTCTTGCGCGCTTTCGTACTTCTGTAGTTCCTACCCTTCGACCTTCATCGCATTCAGTATACAAAATAATTGCATAATGAGCATCACTATAATTTTCAAGTTTTTCTATTATAGTGGCACCACCACTAGATTGATCTTTCAAAACAATTGGCTCTAAATTTAGTTTTCGACATAAATTCTCTACTTCTAAAAGTAGATGTTCATCATGTCCGTGAACAATAAAAACCTTCTGCTTTTTTATCGCTTGAAAAGAGGGGAATGTAGACGTCACCGGTTGATAATTAGTACTTGGTTGAGTTTGATTTTTCGGGAATATAGGCTGTTTATTATTTGATGATAAGCTTGGATGTATTACGGAATGAATCGCGGGTTGGCTGGTTTTATCTAAATTATTTATAGATAGTAGGCACAATTCCTTTTGTTTAACTCGTTTGCTTATCTCCTCATCACTTAGGGAGTTAGGCACTGAAGAATGGTAGTCATCATTATCTTGTAGCATCTTCAAAAGAACAGATTTTACCAAGTCTGGTTGGCTATTTTTGATAAACAGCCTCAGACGGTTTGCTTTTGAATTACCCATTGCAGAATAAAAATCGCTATAGATATCTATTCCAAAGTCATGAAAAAGATCTTCAAAAGTTCGATTTGAGTAATGTAAAACATACCCAGAAGGCATATCGAAATAGCGCTCAATATTAGTTTTTTCTGCTCTACCTAATTCCATTTCTACTCCTTGGTTGTAGTAAAAAAGGCGCTTAATGCGCCTCGTCCCAGTTGTCTCCAACTCCCGCTTCTACCAATAACGGCACGTCGATTTTGCTGCTGTTTTGCATGATGTCGACGATTTTTGCTTGGGCTTTTTCTAGGTCTTTTTCAGCGACTTCGAAGATGGGTTCATCGTGTACTTGCATGATCATTTTCACGTCTAGGTCGGTGTTTGTTCTATGGCTGTATGTGACATCCTTGATCCTTAAGTCGTCTTGACGAGCCTGTCAATTTTGCCTAGCATTATTAACGAGTGCTTTGGATATCCCTGCTTTTGCAGCCCACCAAAGACAAACGAAATATAAAAAAAGCCATGCATCTGCGTGGCTTTTTTTATTCTAAAGTAATGTATTTCTCATTACGAGAATAAATCACCAGAGCCCTCGCTATAAGCATGACTCCCTTTCGTCGTTTCAACATTAGAGCCAAACAGCTTTTTTGCAGCGCATCTAAAACGTCTCCTTGTGCTTCGGATCAGAGCGGTTACTTCCCAAGAAAATGTTTTTGCTGCTAAGATTTTTGTTCAGTTTGGCTGTTTTGCTAAGAAAATTGTTACGTTTGACTGATTTTAGTTATACAGAGGTGGCTTTTTGAGTTTGTAGGCAAGAGTTAGATGGGTGGAACTTCATAATAGTCAGTTATATACTTTGTAGTAACATGGCTCCTTTCAAAGAGGCTACTTGATGTAGCTGATTTGCTTAGGAGTTTTTTTGTACTCAAAGAAAGTTATAAGCCGCTAGGGGCTGCGGGTAAAAGAAGCTTTCGATCAGACTATCTTGGCTAATTTACAGTCTACCTGAAGGTTCTTTATCACGGACTGTTTGTTGTCGGTTGCAATGCGTTGGCGTCAGTACTAAAATTGACCATGTAGAAGGGCTTAACATATGACTGATTACTGGATTGTCCATATGTTCTCACGCTACCAATGATTCGCCAGTGACATCATTGTTGATGGTTAGACTAAACATTGTTTAGTCACCCTGACCCCAAAGAGCTAAAGGGCTGCCACGAACTATCATTTTTAATTTTAAAAAGAGCATTTGTCATGCTCTTTTTTTATGCCTGCTTTATATCGCTGCGATGACTGTCCCTGGGTGGGATTTTCTATCGTAGGCGCTGATAATGTCGTAATAGGTTTTGTCTTTAGATAGTCTTAAAATGACAAGCCCTGTCTTGGATTCAATAACAAGGGCAGCGTTTTCGTCTTTCAGTGAATCAACAATGACCGTCGCCCCGCCTGTTATGATGGATTCTATATAGCCAGATACTTGGCTTGGGCAGGTAATGCCAATTTCTTGGCTGTGCTTTTCATAGATATGTCTAACACCAAAAGCCCCAGATCTTATTTTTCCAAAGCCTGCAAAGCCAACTTTTAATCTAATTTCTAGTTCTGGCCAGTGAGCATTATTTTTAGGAAAGGTGCCAAATGAAAGTGAACCTTTTGTAGTTGTAACAAAGGCATTTTTACTTCTTTTGTGCGACATCCATTCGACGGAAAGGTCGCTGTGTAGAATGGTGGTTTCCATCTAATCCCTTAAGCTTAAAGTAGGCTCTTCCTTGAACCTTGCTTGTATATCATTGTTATTTTAGGCGCCTTAATGCGCCTCGTCCCAGTTGTCTCCAGCGCCCGCTTCTACAAGTAAAGGCACGTCGATTTTGCTGCTGTTTTGCATGATGTCGACGATTTTCGCTTGGGCTTTTTCTAGGTCTTTTTCAGCGACTTCGAAGATGAGTTCATCGTGTACCTGCATGATCATTTTCACGTCTAGGTCGGTTTCCGCTAGCCAGTTGTGCATGTTGATCATGGCGCGTTTGATGATGTCGGCGGCGGAGCCTTGCATAGGGGCGTTGATCGCGGTGCGTTCAGCGGCTTGGCGCATCATGGCGTTGCTGGCTTTGATGTCCGGTAGGTACAAACGACGACCGTAGATGGTTTCCACATAGCCTTTTTCTTTCGCGCCTTCGCGGGTGTTTTCCATGTATTGCTGCACGCCGGGGTAGCGCTCGAAGTAGCGTTTTATGTATCTGCCTGCTTCTGGGCGACCAATGCCAAGCTGCTTCGCTAGACCAAAGGCGGACATGCCGTAGATCAAGCCGAAGTTGATGGCTTTGGCGCGGCGGCGTTGCTCTGTGGTGACTTCTTCTAGGCTGACTTCAAAGACTTCTGCTGCGGTGGCTTTGTGTACATCGGCGTCTTTGGTGAAGGCGTCGAGTAAGCCTTTGTCTTGCGACAAATGCGCCATGATGCGCAGTTCGACTTGTGAGTAATCGGCTGCAATGAGTTTGTAGCCTGTTGGCGCGATAAAGGCTTGGCGAATACGACGCCCTTCAGCAGAACGAATTGGGATGTTCTGCAAGTTTGGATCAGTCGATGACAAACGGCCCGTGGCAGTAATCGCTTGATGGTACGACGTATGAATGCGGCCGGTTTTCTGGATCATTTCTGGCAGTTTGTCGGTGTAAGTGGATTTCAACTTAGACAGCGTGCGATGTTCCATGATCAAACGTGGCAGTTCGTGTTCCAATGCCAGTTCTTGCAAAATAGGTTCAGCGGTAGACGGCTGACCTTTTGGCGTTTTCTTGATGACCGGCAAGCCTTGTTTTTCGAACAAGATGACTTGCAGTTGCTTTGGTGAACTTAAGTTGAAGCTTTCGCCCGCTTGTTCGTGAGCTTTGATTTCCAGTTCTTGTAGCTTCGCGCCAATCTCGGTGCTTTGGATATGCAGCAATTCTGGGTCGATCAAAGCGCCAGTTTGTTCCATTTTCGCCAAGACCGGAATCAGCGGGCATTCGATGTCTTTAAAAATGCTGACCAGTTCGGGTGTTTTTTCGACTTGTGGCCAAATCGCTTGGTGAAGGCGTAAAGTAATGTCGGCGTCTTCCGCGGCGTAAAAGGCTGCTTGCTCTAGGTCAATTTCGTTGAAGGTCTTTTGCTTTTTGCCTTTGCCCGCGAGTTCTTCAAAGCTGACACAGGTGTGCCCGAGGAACTTTTTCGCCAGTGTGTCCATGTCATGACGAGAGCTGACCGAGTTGTAAACGTAAGATTCCAACATGGTGTCGTACGCGATGCCACGCAAGGTGATGTCGTAGTTGTTCAGTACGTTGGCGTCGTATTTTAGGTGTTGGCCGACTTTGGCTTTGCTGTCGTCTTCAAGCCAAGGTTTGAGCTGTTCGAGCACCCAAGCGCGATCAAGTTGTTCTGGTGCGCCTTCGTAGTCGTGGGCAAATGGCACGTAAGCTGCTACGCCTGCTTCTACCGAGAAAGACACGCCAACCAATTCCGCTGCCATGTAATTTAAGCTGGTGGTTTCGGTGTCGAATGCGGTCAGTTCGGCCGTTTGAATAGTGGTTAGCCACTTATTGAAAGAGGCTTTGTCGAGTACGGTTTCGTAGTTTGCTTCGATGTTGGACGCCGTTGGTACGGCGGCTTGGCCTTCCGTGTTAACGGTATCGCTGGCGGTTTCCACGCTCGGCGCTTTGTCTAGATCTGTCAGCCACGTTTTGAATTCCAGCTTGGCAAACCATTCTTTTAAGACGTCTTTGTTGGCTTCGTTGTTTTTCAATTCGAGGGAATTAAATGGTAATTCCACGTCGCATTTGATGGTCGCCAAGGTGTAAGACAGCTCGGCCATGGCTTTGTTGTCTTCCATTTTTTGTTTCATGGTTTTGGAACCACGAAAGCCCAAGGCGGCGATTTCGTCTAAGCGTGTGTATATGTCTTTGATGCTGCCCAAACCTTGTAACAACGCAAGCGCGGTTTTTTCGCCCACACCCGGTACGCCAGGAATGTTGTCGACTTTGTCGCCCATGAGTGCGAGATAATCGATGATGAGTTCGGGCGGAATGCCAAATTTGTCCTTCACGCCTTGGATGTCCATGACGGTGTTGTTCATGGTGTTCACTAAGGTGACTTTGTCGGTGACCAACTGCGCCATGTCTTTATCGCCAGTGGAAACGACGACTTCACGGCCGGCTTCGCCCACTTGTTTGGCGATGGTGCCGATCACGTCGTCGGCTTCTACGCCATCGATGATCACCAGCGGCAAGCCCATGGCTTCGACCATGCGATGAATGGGTTCGATTTGTGGTCGAAGATCATCCGGCATCGGTGGACGGTGTGCTTTGTATTCGCTGTAAATCTCGTCGCGGAAGGTTTTGCCCTTGGCGTCAAAGATGATCACCATCGGAGAATCTGGGTAAGTTTTGATTAGGCTGCGGATCATGCTGATCACACCGCGCGTGGCGTTGGTCGGGTGGCCGTCGCTGGTGTGCATCGGTGGAATTGCGTGAAAAGCTCGGTAAAGGTAAGACGAACCGTCTACCAAGACCATTGGGGATGTTTGTGTTGTTGAATCCGTAGCCAAAATAAGACCTCTTTATTGATCGGCAAATATGAGGTCTATTCTATGTGTTTGTGATGCGTTTTGCAGTCTAAAGCCGAATTAATCGACGTTGTTTTGCGGTTTTTCTAGGGTGTCGCGGTATAAGGCAACTTGGTCGCGACCATTGTCTTTACCGAAATAGACGGCTTTGTCGGCTTCTTCTACCATGGTAGAAAAGTGTTTGATCTCATTAATGGACGATACCCCAATGCTGGCCGTCACTTTACCAACGTCTTTGTAAGGCAATCGGTTAATGGCGCTTCTGAATAACTCGGCAAGAACCTTGGTTTTATTGGCTTTAGGGTTGAGTATGACAATAAGAAATTCTTCGCCACCCCATCGCGCTAATCCATATTTGCCTTGATAAACAGTACGTAAACGAGAGGCGAATTCGATCAAGACTCTGTCGCCAATCGAGTGTCCAAAGCGATCATTAACCGCTTTGAAGTGATCAATGTCCATCAGTAATACACACGCTTTCGTGCTTGGATTGACGTTGTTTAGCCAGCCTTCTAAGCCTCGACGATTGTACACATCGGTTAAAAAATCTCGTTCGGCGGCTTGTTGAGAGTGCTGTAAATCAAAAACGATTTTGTTCATGTGACTATTGATGCCGCGCTGGTAAGGAACGATCAGCAAAATCAACAGGCTGGCCGGACCAAAGAGAAAAAGTAGATCGTATCCTCTGGGTGTTTGAAGCTCTTCTTGGTGAGTCAATAAAAACAGAAGCACGGGAAAGGCGTTTAAAATCCAAGTGATGACCGCCAGTTTGTTGTATTTTTCAGGCAGCATCAGCATCATCAACGTGGTGGTTAAAATGATCATTCCTGAAAACGGCGGAAAGGTGTCTACAAAGCGCCAATCCCCTTGCCAAGCGCTAATAGTGAAGTACAAGGTGTTTGGCACCGTGGTAAAGAGTATGACTGCGCCATAGGCATTGATGACACGGTGGACTCTTCTGATAGGATTTTTATATAAGTAAATGAGCAGCGTAAAATGCAGAAAGAAAATAATACCGGGCTGAAAGGCATGGATAGTAAAAGGAGTCGAATAGACATTGAATAAAACGGTATAAATAATACTGCTTAACAGAGTGACGATGAGTAGTCGATACGTTGCGGGAATCAGTATGTTTTTTTGATCGTTTCTGTCGTCCATTAAAGCCTCATGTGGTCTGATTTATTGCTCTTCTGCACAAAGTATACACATTTCATTTTCAAACTCTGTTGTCGCTTTGTGAAGAAATATTTCGATGGGTTGGGCCGGCAGGTTGAAAGCAGAGGGCAAATATAAGGAATAAGCGACGGATTTAGACAGAACGAATTGACCTTTCATTGCTTATTGTGGAGCATAGGCGCTTTCTTATTCTCGACATCTTTTGATAATAAATAGGTAGTACAACTTGGCTGTTTACACATCCCTTTCTGATTCTGACATGCGGGCCTTGGTGGCCGATTATTATTTAGGTGAACTGGTGTCTTTTCAGGGCATTTCCGGTGGCGTAGAAAACACCAACTACTTTTTGATTACCACCACGGGGAAGTACGTGGTGACGCTGTTTGAAGAGTTTGACTTAGATGAAGTGCCGTACTTTTTGGATGTGGTCGCGCATTTGAAACACAAAGGTTTTAATGTGCCTGCCGCGTTGATCGATATTCATGGCGAGCGACTACGTGAAGTGAATGCCCGTCCAGCGATTATTGTGGATTGTTTTCCTGGCAGTGAGTTAAAGCAGACCGATGTGACTTCGTGCCGATTGATGGGCGAAGCCTTGGCCAAATTACACATTGCCGGTGAAGATTTCCCTGAACACCGCGATAGTCACCGTGGTGTGGCATGGTGGCATAAAACGAGCAACGCGATTGAAGCAGAATTAGAACCACAGCAAGCGCAATTGCTTATGTCACAAATCGCAGAATTTGATGTGTTTATGGCGGAACACAAAGACCTTCCAAAAACCACGATTCATGGGGATTTATTCTTCAACAACACCTTGTTTGAAGGCGACAAACTGTCAGCCATTATCGATTTTTACAACGCTTGCCATTCTTGGGTGATGTACGATTTAGCCATTGTGGTGAACGACTGGTGTTCTGATATGACAACGGGCGAATTGGACATGACCAAGTACCGCGCCTTGTTAAAAGCCTATTTGCATGAACGCGATGTTAGCGCCGAAGAAATCCTTGCTTGGCCTTACATGTTGCGGATTGCTGCGTTGCGATTTTGGTTGTCGCGTTTGGAAGCGTGGCATGGTGCTAAGCACGATCCGGTTCGATTGGCGCAGCAACATGACCCGCTTGAGTTTCAACGTATTTTAGAAGCGCGCGTTCGTTACGTGCCTGCATTGGTGTAATCCTATGACTCGTTTTTGGCTTGGTTTGTTTGTCAGCACTGTGTTGACCAGTACGTTGTTTGTTAATCAGGCGATGGCGCACCCACATGTTTGGGTCGACTCACAATATGACGTCACCGTAGAACGAGCACAAATAGACCATCTTGAAGCGACGTGGGGTTTGGATCTTTTTACCTCAACAAGCCTCATTGCTGAATACGATATTGACGCAGACGGCGCGTTCACGGGACAAGAAAAGCTCGACATGATCGAAGTGTTGACGAGTTTTGATAAGTACGGTTATTTTATCAAGATGAAGCAAGATGGCGTGGACATGACGCCAAAAGACGTGCGCATCTTGGATGTGAGTATTCGAGATATGATGTTGTGGGTTCGCTTGGGTATTGATTTGCCTTCCTCCGTAAACCTTGAAACTACGACGCTAAGCTTGGCGTTTGGTGATGATGAACTGTACTTCGCCATGGAGCCGTTGGAAGAAGGCTTAGTGCGTTTGTCTGGTGCTTTATCCGAGGCTTGTACGCCGGTGGAACGTGAAGCGACTGAAACGTCAGTGGCATTTTGGGTGGATTTGACCTGTCGGTCTTAGTTTAATATTTCTTGTTTGAGTCTTTTTTAGCGTTCCTTTTCAAGGTAGAAAATACATGTTAGAGCATTTCCAATGGTTGCCCTTTTTAGCTGCGATTACTATTCTTACGATGAGCCCTGGGGTTGATACAATTATTGTGATGCGAAATGCCGCGTCTGGTGGTTGGCGTTTAGGATTTTTGACCAGCTTGGGCATTTGCATGGGGTTGTTTGCTCATGCGACGGTGTCAGCGTTAGGGCTGTCGGTTATTTTGCTCGGTTCAGCCGGATTGTTTACGGCGTTTAAGCTGGTTGGCGCGGCGTACCTTGTGTATTTGGGTGTGCAGGCGATTCGAAGTGCGTTGAAACCCGTTGGCATGACGTTTAAGGACGTCAGCACGACCAAAACCTTAACCGCTTGGGGCAGTTTTCGTCAGGGGCTTTTGTCGAATGTACTGAATCCGAAACCGATTATTTTCTACATGGCATTTTTGCCACAGTTTATTGATCCGAGTCATTCCGCCTTGGTTCAGTCACTCTTTATGGCCTCTCTTCACTTTATCATCGCGATGGTGTGGCAAACGTTTCTTGCGCTTATGGTTCATAAGGCGCGAGTTTGGCTGGCGCGACCAAAAGTGGCGCAGGTCTTGGATAGCTTAACGGGCATATTGCTGGTGGGCTTTGGTATAAAACTCGCATTGAGTCAACGCTGATCGCGTTGCCGGATGCTTTTTGGATAATTCTCTAAATGAGCTTATTGATCTCGACTTGGATTAAGTTTTTCTTTTTGTTCGCACCGTTTTTTGTGTTGTCGATGTTTCTTGCGTTAACACGCGGTGAGTCAGCGGCATCACGCAAGCAGGTCGCCAATAAAGCGATTATCGCGTCGGTGGCGATTGCGATCGTGTTGTTGTTTTTCGGTGGCGCGTTGTTTTCGGTGTTGGGTATTACGCTGGACTCTTTTCGTATCGGTTCAGGGATTTTGCTGTTTATGTCGGCGTTGAGCTTAGTAAAAGACGGCACACGTAATCATGCGGTCGGTATGCCAAGTGAAGAACGAGACGACGTGTCGGTTGTACCATTAGCTGTGCCGACTATTATTGGGCCGGCGACCATAGGTACAATTCTGGTTTACGGTGCTGAATTGCAGGGTTGGGATTTGGTCATCGGTCTTTGTGGCCTGTTATTGGCGCTGGGTACCTTGGCGCTGATTTTGTATTCTGCTTCCTTTATCGAGAAATTGTTGGGCCGCACTGGACTGAATGTGTTGTCTAAAATCACCGGTTTGGTTTTGGCCGCCATGGCCGCACAGATCTTTATGAGTGGCGTGATGGGCTTTTTAAACCCTGTTGTCAGTTAACGTTTGCGCTACGTTAACTTTGCACTAGTTAAATTTGCACTAAATGCGGCGTTTCTGGGCTTTGGCTTCTCCTTGGGTTTGAAGTGTTATATCATAACAATTCAAACCCACTATCGAGTGAGAGCCAATCATGGCGAAGAACGTCGCTTTTTTCTTTCTATCCTTTCTATTTTTACACTCGCCACTTTATGCCGCGATGGACTTTCCGGTGTATCAAGATTTTATTCAATGGGTCATTTCCCAACAGGCCGGTTTTCATCGTGAATTGGTGACTTTAGTGCGCGCCATCAGTAAAGAAGGCAGCCCTATTTTGTTATGGGGGTTGGTCAGTACTAGCTTTTTTTATGGTGTTTTTCATGCGGCAGGGCCAGGTCATGGTAAAGCGGTCATCTCAGCGTATATGCTAGCGAGCAAAGCGCCGCTGCGCCGCGGAGTAAGCTTGGCCTTTTTGTGCGCTGGCGTTCAGGCCGTGATGGCTGTCGCGGTTATTTTGGTGCTTAGCCAAGTGTTTTCCTTAGCGGGCAAAGCCATGCAGATTAGCCGTTTTTTTGAGATTGCGAGCTTTGCTGCGGTGGGTTTGATCGGCGTCTGGATCTTGGTACGTTTGTTGCGCGGTCAATCAGGTTGCGGACATGACCATTCCAATGATCACCCTGAAAGTCATCATCATGCTCACGGTCATTCTCATGCTCATGCACACGACCATTCGCACGCGCATGACAGTCATGCGTGTTGCTCGTCCCATGAACAAGAAGCGAAAACAGCACGCCGTAGTATTTGGGCGATGGTGGTCGCCGTCGGGATTCGCCCTTGTACAGGGGCGGTGTTGGTGCTGTTGTTCTCATTGAGCGCGGGCATTTTTGTGTGGGGGCTGGTGGCGACGTTCGCGATGGCACTTGGCACTGCCATTACGGTGGCGGCGCTGGCGGGCGTAAGTGTGTTTGTACGAGATACCGGATTAGCGTTAAGCAGCGAACATAAAGTCTGGCGACAAAGAGTGTCGCGGGCCTTTGGCTTTGTGGCGGCTTTCGCTTTGATCATCATCAGTGGTTCCATGATTTGGAGCTATTTAAGCAATGCAGGAAGGGCGTTTTAATGAAACACATAGAGCCACAGGATCATCAAGGTTCTGGCCATAATCACAGCGACTGTATTGATAGCGCACTCGCCACGGCAGAAACCTTGTGTGTGCAACAAGGTCAGCGTTTGACGAAAGTCCGCCGTCGCGCATTGGAGCTGATTTGGGAAAGTCATCGTCCGTTGGGCGCGTATCAGTTATTGGCAAAATTGGCAGAGGAAGGTTTTAACTCTGCGCCACCCACTGTGTATCGTGCATTGGATTTTTTATTGGCGGCGGGCTTGATTCACAAAGTGGAATCAATGAACGCCTACCTGGGTTGCGCTCATGCTGATAAAGCCCATAAAGGCTATTTTCTGATTTGTGACGATTGTCACAATGTCATGGAGTTTGACTACCAAGATATTCATGCTGCGCTGATTGCCAAAGCCGCTCAGCAAGGCTTTGAGCTGCGCGCAGAAACCATTGAACTAACGGGCTTGTGTGCAAAGTGCAAAGCCAAAGTGGCTGGAGCAAGCGCATGACTAAACAGCTAGTGGCGTTTGATAAAATTGGCATTGCGTTCGATGGCCGCGTGTTACTCGAAAGTATTGATATGAGCATCAGTGAAGGTGAAATTGTCACCTTGATTGGCCCCAATGGCAGCGGAAAAAGTACGCTAATACGCATCTTACTGGGGTTGCAAGAAGCGACGTCAGGAAAGGTCGTGCGTCATAAAGCGCTGCGTATTGGTTACATGCCGCAAAAGCTTCATATTGATCCGACGCTGCCGCTAACGGTGAAGCATTTCTTGGCGCTGGTGCGTGGTGTCGATAAACATCAAATTCTTCCGACGCTTAAAAAACTGGGCATTGCGCATCTTATTCATTCCCAGGTTCATGTGTTGTCTGGAGGCGAGACACAGCGTGTTTTGTTGGCGCGGGCGTTATTAAATCGACCGAACCTATTGGTATTGGATGAACCGGTGCAGGGCGTGGATGTGAACGGTCAGGTGGAGCTTTATAATCTGATTGAAGGCATTCGAAACGAGCTCGATTGTGGTGTTTTGATGGTGTCGCATGATTTGCATTTGGTGATGGCGAAAACCGACACTGTGGTGTGTATTAATCAACATGTTTGTTGTTCTGGTAGTCCGCAGCACGTGACCGGTCATCCAGCTTATCAAGCTTTGTTTGGCGTGCCTGGCGCGGATGAGTCCATCGCTATTTATGCCCACCAGCATGACCATGTTCATGACGAGCACGGTGGTATTTTATCGGATAGTGACACCCATACTCATACCGATTGTCAGCACCATTAATATTATTCCGTTTTGCTAAGTTTGGAGTCAGTAATACCATGTTAGATCTTTTGCTCAGAGCCTTGTTAGGTGGGTTGGGTGTGGCGGCTGTTGCAGGGCCGTTGGGCGCGTTTGTTGTTTGGCGGCGTATGGCGTATTTCGGTGATACCTTGGCGCATTCGGCGTTGTTGGGCGTCGCGCTGGGCTTTTTATTCGACATCAATTTGAACCTCGCGATTATTGTATTGTGTGTCGGCTTGGCTTTGGTGTTGGTGACATTGCAGAAGAAGCATATTATCGCCACGGATACTTTGTTGGGTATTTTGGCGCATTCTGCGTTGTCGCTCGGGTTGGTCGCGGTGAGTTTTCTCGATAATATTCGTATTGATTTGATGGCTTATTTGTTTGGTGATTTACTGGCGATTAACCAAATGGACGTGTATTGGATTTACGCTGGCGGTTTTGCCGTTATTACTTTGTTGATTGTTTTTTGGAAGCCGCTTTTGGCAATGACAGTGAACGAAGAATTAGCAAAAGTAGAAGGCTATCCGGTAGAAGCGATTCGTCTATTACTTATGTTGCTGGTGGCCTTGGTGATCGCGGTGGCGATGAAAATTGTTGGCGTCTTACTGATTACCTCTTTGATGATCATTCCCGCTGCGACGGCGCGAAAACTGTCTAACACGCCAGTGCAGATGGCGTCTTTCGCCAGTTTAATTGGCTGTTTAGCCGTGTGTGGCGGTTTATGGGCATCTTATCGTTGGGACACACCGACGGGGCCAAGCGTGGTGGTCTGCGCTGCAATGCTATTTTTAATTGCTTACACGTTACCGTTTAAGCGCAAGCGCTAAACGTCCAGTTCGTAATATAGGATGGAAGCCACTTTGTTTTCTTCGTTTAGAAAGCCAAGTGGCTTTTTTGTTATGCTAAAACGTGTAATCTGTAATAAAAAAGTAGATATTACGTCTAATATAAAAAGTGTTTGTCTGATCTAAATAATTCATCAAAGAGGTTTGTCCATGCTAGGTTTTACGAGTATTCGAGGTCGTCTTAGGACGAGTTATTTAGTATTGCTGGTAATGTTAGTGCTGGTGATGGTGTTGGCTGTTTCTCGTTTTCAGCTTTTATCTGGCAACATTCGCGGCATCGTTGATGAAAATGCGGCCTTGGTTGAGCTAACGGGCGAGCTAAATGTTAACGCTGAAAGCTTAGCGAGCCGTTTATTATTACTGTTTGTGCTCGAAGATCGTGATGCTCGTGTTGCGATTTACAAAGAGATCGATGCGCGCAATAAAAACTTGGACGACAATTTAGAAACGATGGCCAGCTTGGTACAAACCGCGAAAGACAAGTCGATCATTGAAGGCTTACAAGCACAGCGCAAAGTGTATCAAGGGGCACTGCAATCGACGGTTGAGGCGCTAGAATTTGGTGAACTGGAAGATGCCAAAAAGCTCATGGCGGGTTCTACTCGCGACGAGTTGCAAATCTTTTTAAAACAAACGCACGCGTTAGCCGAGGATCAACGCAATATGATGCAAGCGCGTCAGCAAGAAGTGTTGACGGCGTCTGAAATGGCAATTTGGTTGATCGTCGGCGTGGGTATTTTGGCCATCTTGATTGGCCTTGTTATGTCCGTGTTGATCACTCGTAGCATTGTTAATCCATTGAATTATGTGATGACGTTGCTGGACAATTTTGCTCGCGGTGATCTTTCGCAAGCCATTATCACCAATCAAAAAGGCGAAATAGGTCAATTGCTGGACAGTGTTAAGCGCATGCGTATCAGCTTGGCTGGAGTGATCGAAAAAATTGATAAAAGCGCCAAAACGGTCGTGGGTGTGGTGGGTGAAATACACACTAGTGTGGAAGGTGTTCAACAAGGCTCTCATACACAATCCGCTATGGCGAGTGACATTCAACGTTCAGTTGGTGAGTTATCCCGCGCGGTCAACGTCATGGCCGAACATGTTAGTGTGTCTCGAAATCAAGCCGAAGCGGCTCATGACTTAGCGAAGCATGGTAAACAAGTGATCACCTCAGCATCAACAGACATTAATGCCGTGGCTGCTTACATTGAAGAAACGTCTCATGCTGTGGCGAAACTGAATGAAAGTGCGAGTACGGTCACGGATTTTGTAAACAGTATTCGTAATATTGCGGAGCAGACAAATTTATTGGCCCTAAACGCATCCATTGAAGCCGCGCGTGCGGGCGAAAGTGGCCGAGGGTTTGCGGTTGTTGCAGACGAAGTGCGTAACTTAGCAACCAATACCGCTGACGTTACGGCATCCATTGATACTGTCATCACGACGATAGGCAATTTATCGGTACAAATTTCTGACGAGATGGTGGTCGGCCAAGAAAAAATGCGCCAAGGGGTCGCGCAAATTCAAGATGTTATCGCGCCGTTAAGCCAGCTAGAAGCGGATTCTGCTAAGTCACTACATAGCTTAGATGACTTGTCTCAATTGGCTCAGCAACAAGCCAGAGAAGCCAATGACATTACGCAGCATGTGACTCGTATTGTGGAAGTGACGGCGAGCAATGAAGCGACATCGAAGCGCTTGAGTCAACTCACCGATACCTTATCTGGTGCGGCAGAGCAAACGCAGCAAGCGACCTCTACGTTTACTCTACCAAAGAATTAATGCTAAAAAGCGAATCTTAGTAATGACGACTTGAGAGTACCATTGGTTAGCGTTTTGCTAGCCAATGGTCTAAAGAAAAAATTCCCGCGCCTCGATACATTAATAACAAGGCGATGGCCAACCAAGTTGCATGCGTTGGATAAGCATCAGGGTAAACAAACAGTTGAATCACTAGCGTCATCATCGCGATACCAAACCCAGCAAGACGAGTAAAAAGCCCGCTCAGAATCAAAATGGGTAAAACATGCTCTGCCAATGTCGCAAGTATCGCCGCCACCATAGGTGGAATCAGCGGTAAATCGTATTCATATTCAAATAAGAAGCCAGTTGATTCGGCCAATCTTGGTAAACCAAGCTCTACTTTCATCGCAATCAAATCGAGAGAGAAGCCTTCTATTTTAGTTTGGCCTGAGCGCCAAAAAACCGCCGCGATGGCAAAACGAGCCACCAGCAAAATCACAGACTCAGGTATTTTTCGAAATATCGCCTCGCTTTTGTTATTGATAAAAGACAGCATGATTCATTCCTTATTTTTAGGTGTTATTTGATTTGAGTTAGTACTTTCCATTCAATTAGTTTCGCCAGTGTTTTCCCTAAATCAAACAAATCTGAATCCGGTACGGCGTCTTCGAGCGATCTTTGTTGCATTAGGTTTTTAATAAAAATCGCTTCTTCTTTTTGGATGACATGGAGTTGCGCGTAAAGGTGAGACTTGATTAGCAGTAAGTATTCACTTTTGTTTATATCGACTTTGTTAAGGCATTGGTGTCCATCGCTAAAATGCGCTTGGTACAAAGAGCCAATGGCAAAAGGAGACGCTAAGATTTTTGTGGTTGGTGGAACGTTCAGCAATAAAACACTAGGATCTTCTACCGATGAGAACGCAGTAGAAACGGCATCATGGTCAAGGGTTTTGTATTCTTCACTGTGAGTGAGCGTTAACATTTCATGTTCGAGTGCGGCGACATCGGCCAGAAAAGGAAGGTTTTCTGCCGGTTCGAAAGTGCGGATAAAATCTGAAAAGTTCACACCATATTCGCTAATAATGGGTGAACTAGGTTGGTTTTCTAATAAATATATTCGCGCCATCGCGCGGAAAAAAACGTCTCCTACAAGCGTTTCCGTTACAGGAAAAATATCACATAAAGCGTCAATCAATGAGACCACCACGTTATTGCGGTAAACGTTTAGCCTGACTTCTTGTTGTTGCATGTTTGGGGCTTTGATCTCGTTATAAAAGCGAGTGTCCTCCGTGAGTAAGGCGGTTTTAAATGACGTGTTCACGGCGCATCTCCAATGGTGTGATAGACTCTCGTATGCGGTTTGCCATGTTCGCTTCTTCAAGTAATATCGACATTGGCGGCAGGTTACCATCACGTTCAATCAGTGTAGGACAGTCGCCAGTCAATGCTAAGGTATATTGGTAAAGAGACCAAACGTCTTGCGATACGGGTTCATCATGACTGTCTATTTTTAATGGAACAACAAGATTACTGTCTGTGGTGTGACCGGCTAAATGCATTTGTCCCACAGCATGAGCGGGAAACGCGTCCATATAATGGTAAGGGTTTTGACCGTGATTAAAACAAGACACTTCCACGTTGTTAATGTCTAAAAGTAAGCCGCAGCCAGTGCGCTTACTCATTTCCGTCAGAAAGGCGATTTCGCTCATTTCGCTACGGTTAAACTCAAAATAGGTCGATGGATTTTCGATTAATATGTGGCGTTTTAGACGCGTCTGTATTTGGTCAATGTGCTCACACACTCTGCGTAATGTCGCCTCATCATAGGCAACAGGCAGTAAATCGTTTAAAAAAGCGTTGTCGTGCGAAGACCAAGCTAAATGCTCTGAAAAGACTTCAGGCTCCACCTCATCGACTAATCGCGCAACGCGATCGAGATGTTGCGTATCAATAGGATGTTCGCCGCCGATAGACAATCCGACGCCGTGTATCGTCATTGGATAATGCTGACGAATTAGTGGCAAATAATGACGTGCTGGCCCACCTTTGCTCAAATAGTTTTCGGCGTGAATTTCAAAGAAACCGACGTCAGGTAATTCAGCTAAGATATGTTTGTAGTACGCGGGTTTTAGACTGATACCGGAACGAGAAAGAAAACGCTCCGCAAAGCTCGAAGAAAAGGGAGCATCTTCGGCTTGCGTAAGCGCTTGTTCAGAAAGAACAGGAGACATTTTGTGTATCCGTCTCTTAGAACGCTTTCAGTTGGCCGTGGCCAGTTGAAGACGTTTTAGATTCCATGTCGACACAAGAACCAGCTGGAACCAATTTCCATGCATTTGCTTGGTAGTCAGTTTTAGATGTACCAGCGCAAGATGTGCCTGGGCCAGCAGCGCAATCGTTTTGTCCAGCAAGTGCTACGCCGTAACATTTTTCTTTGCTTGCGGCTTGTGCAGGAACAGATACCGCAGAGATAGCGACGGCAGTACCAAGTGCAAGTGCTAATGATGCTGTTTTGTTTTTCATGGGCAGATCCTCATTCGATATAAAGGGAAAGACAGGGAAGTCTTATTGTTACATTACTTTGACGTAGCGAGGGTTGCGTTTATTACAGATGAAACACATTATTTATTACTCTCGTTTTCGCCTTTTGTATAACGCTTTGAAATAAAACGTAATTCTTGCATTTGCTTACCAAATTGGCGACAAGATGAGCACATAGAAGTGTGTATTCCTAGACTCAGCTTTTCCTTTGTCGAAAGCGGTCGGTCAAGTTTTTCAGAGAGCATTTGGGTCGCTTGTTTGCAGTTCAACATGTTAGGACACCTTAGCTTGATACCAATTGTCTTCTAGACACTCTCGTAAACGTAGTCGAGCACGATACAAGGTGACATTAAGATTGCTAACCGATACTTCTTCGTTATGACAAATTTCTGGTGTTTCCATTTCTAGAAATTCACGCATCATAAAGAATCGGCCATATTTTTCTGGTAACGCATTCAAGCAAGCATCAAACACACGCCAAAAATGGGCATTCTCTACCTCGTGATCTGGTTGATCCCATTTTTGTGGGCGTTCATGCTTTTGCCAGTGACCGTTGTCTTTGAATAATTGGTCCATTAATTCTTCACCGTTTAGGTTTGGACCGTCTTCTAACTGACTGACGGCGGTATGGCGCTTTTCTTTACGTAACAAATCAATCACTTTATTTTTCAAGATAGAAAAAACCCACGTTTTAAAGGCCGATTGCCGAGCAAAACGATCAATATGTTGATACGCCGATAACATGGCTTCTTGCACTGCATCTTCTGCTAGTTGGCTATCTCGAACTTGCAATGTTGCAAATTTCAGCATTTGTCTACGCAGTTCTGCTATAAACTCGGCATCATGAAATGCGTTCGTCACTGCTGAATTGTCTATCTCTGGAGATAGGTTCACATTAGTCATTTAAGCCTCGGATCATGTGCAATGGTTAGACGATGTTAGTGCTCGCTTTCTTACAAAATAGCCGATTTTTTTCGACTTAGCTGTTTTAGTCTTCTTTCTTAGGCAAAAGTTCGGCTTCTGCGAGGTATTCATCTTTCAGCTTGACGTAATTTAGGCCAGCGTATTGAAAGTATTCGATTTCTTTTTCGTTTAACGGACGAATTTTTTTTACTGGCGACCCCATGTACATAAAACCAGATTCTAAACGTTTACCAGGTGGTACTAATGAACCTGCACCGATAATGATTTCGTCTTCAATGACGGCGCCATCCAAAATAGTTGTTCCCATACCTACTAACACTCTACTGCCGACGGTGCAGCCGTGCAGCATTGCCATGTGCCCGACCGTCACATCATCACCAATCGACAAAGGGTAACCTTCAGGCTTGTAAGTGCTGGCGTGAGTGATATGTAAACAGGAGTTGTCTTGAATGCTGGTGCGAGCGCCAATAGTGATACTGTGCATGTCGCCACGAATGGCGACTAAAGGCCAAACTGAGCTGTCATCACCAATGGTGACATCGCCAATGATAACTGCGTTTTCATCGACCCAAACTCGCTCTCCGAGTTGTGGCATTTTGCCACGGAAAGATTTCATCACCATAAATCCTCTCTATACAGAATGTTTTACGTTATAAATGAAGGAACTATTAATACAATAGCGATAGACGCATTGAAAAACGACAAAGACCACCTATCTTATTAAGCATAGAGATCATTAGTACATTCTTACTGTGTCGTTTTAAGACGACGGTATGGAAATGCGAAAACGCCGAGTCAAACGGCCTTAAATTTCATAAAAGGATACCACGATATGTCACAGTCTGTATGGGATGCGACCAGCTTGCCAAATTTTACCGGCGTCGATGTTGCGAGCATCGAATCCGACTTGGACGCGCTTCTTGAGATTAACAAAAATGCCATTGATGCTTGTGTGAGCGAAAACGCTAACCCAACGTGGGAAAGCCTTGTTTTACCACTGGATCAATTACACGACGACCTTAATAACTTTTGGTCGCCCATTGGGCATTTAAACTCGGTAAAAGATACGCCAGCGCTTCGAGCGGCTTACAATGCGTGTTTACCAAAATTGACTCAGTTCTATACGGATCTTGGTCAGAACAAAGCGCTTTATCAAGCCTACAAAACATTGGCTGACAGTGAGGTCGCGAAAGACCTAACGCCAGCGCAAACGGAAGCGTTAACTCAAACGATTCGTGACTTTGAATTATCAGGTGTTGGTTTAGAAGGTGACGATAAAAAGCGCTACGGCGAAATGAGTCAGCGTTTGTCTGAGTTGGGCAGTCAATTTGGTGAAAACGTTTTGGATGCAACACAAGCGTGGAGCAAGTTGATTACAGATGAAAGTGAATTGGCCGGCTTGCCAGAGTCTGCGCTTGCTCAAGCCAAACAAATGGCAGACGCTAAATCGCAACAAGGCTGGTTATTTACGTTGGATTTCCCTTCTTACATTCCTGTGATGAATTACGCTGACAATGCGGAACTACGCGAAGAAATGTATCGCGCGTTTGTGACTCGTGCTTCGGATCAGGGCGGTGATATCAAATACAACAACGCGCCGTTGATCGATGAGATTTTGTCATTGCGTCATGAAATGGCACAGATATTGGGTTTTGATAATTACGCTGAATTGTCGGTCGCCACCAAAATGGCTGAGAACGGTCAGCAGGTTATCGACTTCTTACAAGACCTTGCAGGGAAGTCAAAAAGCTCGGCAGAACAAGATCTTGCGCAGCTAACGGCTTTCGCAAAAGACGAAAATGGCGTCGAGAAACTCAATGCTTGGGACATGGCTTACTACGCAGAAAAACTGCGTCAGCATAAGTACAGTATTTCTCAAGAAGAGCTTCGCCCTTACTTTCCAATGAATAAGGTGTTGTCAGGATTGTTTCACGTGGCACAAACTTTGTTCGGTGTGGATATCCGTGAAGAAAAAGAATTTGATAGTTATAACAATGACTTACAGTTATTTACGATCAGTAAAGACGGCGAAGACATCTCTCGTTTCTATCTAGACCCTTATTCGCGAGAAGCAAAACGTGGTGGCGCGTGGATGGATTCTTGTCGTACACGTCGCCGTTTAAGCGACAATCGCCTACAGCTGCCCATTGCTTATCTTGTGTGTAATTTCACGCCACCAATTGGCGATAAACCCGCTTTGTTAACACATGACGAAGTAACAACCTTGTTCCATGAATTTGGTCACGGTTTGCATCATATGTTGACCCAAGTAGAGGTTTCATCCGTATCAGGTATCAATGGTGTGGCGTGGGACGCGGTTGAATTACCGAGCCAATTCATGGAAAACTGGTGTTACGAACCAGAAGCCTTGGCGCATATCGCAGGGCATTACGAAACTGGTGAACCATTACCTCAGGACTTACTAGACAAAATGCTCGCGGCGAAAAATTTCCAATCGGGTATGCAAATGATGCGTCAGCTGGAGATCTCGTTATTTGATTTCCGTCTGCACATGGAATACAAAAAAGGTATCTCGGTTCAATCTGTTATTGACGATGTCCGCAGCAAAGTGGCGGTTACAACACCACCAGAGTTTAACCGTTTCCAAACCAGCTTCTCGCATGTCTTTGCTGGTGGTTATGCCGCGGGCTACTACAGTTATAAATGGGCTGAGGTTTTGTCAGCGGATGCGTTCTCTAAATTCGAGGAAGACGGTATCTTCAATGCGGATACGGGTGCACACTTCCGTGATACCATATTAGCCAATGGTGGTTCTCGTCCAGCCGCTCAATTGTTCGCTGAATTTCGTGGACGTGAGCCAAGTACGGATGCGTTATTGAGACACAGTGGCATCGCTGCATAGCGTTAAAAGGTAATTGAAATTATGACAGTAAAACGTTTTATCGCGGGGGCCGTGTGCCCACGCTGTAGTGAGATGGATAAGATTCGTGCGTGGCGTGATGATGACGCTGAGAAACAGTTTCGTGAATGCATATCCTGTGGCTATGAAGATGTCCAGTCGACAGTGGTTCAAGCGCAGCCGACTGAGATCGTCACGCGGGTGAACCAACCGCACAGTAGCTCACCCGAAGCGGAAGAAGTTGTGATTAATTTTATTCCAAATCCAGGTATGACAAAGCACTGATCGAAATATTTTGAATGAAGAAAAACGGATTCACTTTACAGTGAATCCGTTTTTTTATGCTCTTAGTAGATTGTTTTCGACATTAAGGTTTGAGGATAATAGACAAGTCTAACTCTTTGTTAACCAGAGAATATCCAGCGGTTTAATGGAATCGAGAGACGCTAAATCAACCTCGTTTTTGTCTAGCAAGTTGAACACTGGATGTTGCCCGATAACGTTGCTTAGAGACTGACCAAGAGGAACGAGGTGTTCACTCATGTTCGCGATAACCAAAAGGGTTTTATTCCCCGAGGTTCTTTTGAAGGCGAATAGGTGTTCGCAGCCCAATGAAACCAATTCAAACGCTTGCGCAGAAAAAATGGAATTAGCTTTGCGGATTTGAATCATCTCTCGGATCATCTGAGCGATTTTGCCCTGCGGTGTCGCTTTGTCTTGTGCTAAGACGAAATCCTTTTGAATGAGCTTCTTGCGATGCACCCAGCGGCTATCTTCTGCTTTCGTTGGATCCGTTAAATAGTCATCATCGTTGAGCACACCAAGGTCATCTCCTTGATACAATAATGGTATACCGGGCATGGCAAAGTTAATGCCGTTTAATACGCGAATACGCTTGATGGCATGATCGAGTAAAACGGTATCGCCGGCTTTTATCGCGATTTCGACTCCAGCGAGTGACGCTAAAGTGCCACAAACACGACAATCTCCGTTTATTGGGTTTTCCTGAAAAGGCACGCCTGCGGCGAAAGACCCTTCATATTGACCCGTGTAGAACTGATTCAAAAAGCGGCGGTGGCCGATACCGTTAATACCGAGTCGATCTGAAATGGCGTCGTCCCATAACCAGCCAATGTCGTCATGGCAGCGAATGTAGTTAACCCAATTGGTGTGTTCTGGGATTTGAAAGCTGCGTTCGAGTGATTGATACAACAAGTGAGTTTGTCGTGTAGCCAGACTTTCCCACAATAGCGCCATCATTAACGGGTTATACGACAGTGTGCATTCGTCTGCGGCTATGTATTTGTTGACCTCGTCAGGATGAACAATGGCTTCGGATTTAAAAACCACATGAGGTGCGGCAATGTCTAAACAGGTTTTAAAGGCTTTAATCAGGTTGTGTGCTTGAGGAAGATTTTCGCAAACCGTGCCTTTTTCTTTCCATACAAAAGCAAGGGCATCCAGTCTCAATACATCACAACCATTTAGAATTAGGTGTAACATTTCGTCCACCACAGCAACAAAAACCGCAGGATTTGAATAGTTTAAATCCCACTGGAAAGAGTTAAAGGTAGTCCAAACATGACGGTTTAATTCGGGTAAATGGGTGAAGCTACCGCGACGAACCTGCGGGAAGATCTCGCGTACCGTTTGGTTGTATTCTACGGCGTCCTCTTCGTTTAGTAAGTGGTAATACGCTTGGTACTCTTTATCGCCCGATTTGGCGGCTTCTGCCCAGCGGTGCTCGTCTGATGTATGGTTAAAAACAAAGTCTAAAACCATGCGAATGCCCTTCTTATGCAGCGCAGAAGCGAGGTCTTTCAGGTCTTTATTGCTGCCCAAATTTGGCGAGACGGTACGATAATCTGAAATAGCGTAGCCGCCGTCACTGTTGCCTTCTGGTGCTAAATACAGCGGCATTAAATGCAGATAATTAATTCCTAATGATTCAAAGTAAGGGATTTTATCGATCAAAGACGCTAAATCGTCTGCCAGCAAATCCACATATACCGCGATACCGACGTTTTGATTTGATTCGAACCAAAAGTCGGATTTATCTTTGATTTGGACTGGACGCTTCTTTTTCTGAAAATCCATCAAGGATTGCAGCAATGTTTTTAAATGGTAATGCAGATCGTAACAGTGCCCATAGAGCGGAAATAATTGTTCAAAAAGAGACAGGAAGCTCACATTGAACCGTTGCATGAAAATGGATTTTTGTTGAGATGTTAGTGAACTAAAATCCAATTCGGATAGCAGACGTTGTTTGGTTTTTTTCGCTTCGAAATCCATCGCCATTTATTACCTTATTAAGAAGGGCTCGTGAAACGAGTACAAGTTAAGCTATTACTGTCTTGATTAGAGAATTGGTTGGATCATTTATTCTAGCGACAAGATTAGTATGTCTAATATTTCACACATGGCAACGTAGCGTAAGGGCCATGGTGGGTCAATATAGAGGCTTTCTAAATACTAACTTAATTTCCGAGGCATAAAATACCTCGGAGCATCAGACATTAGCCTTTGTCGGCGTAACCGCTGCCAAAGGCGTTGAACGGCATATTAAGATCAAGTTCAGGCACTTGCCGTCCTATCCACGTTGGGAAGGTGTTGCTGTTTGGGCCTGGGAATACCGTGTATTCGTTTGCCCAAGGATAGTGTTTTACTGCTTCGCTAATTTTTGGAATGAGAGCGTCGGCTTTTGGACCAATGATAGAAAGAATTTTTTCTGGTTTTGCTCCAAACCAATAACGATCGGGTGTGGCTGTTTTGTATTCTGATAATGCAGGCAATCCGCGATTAACTCGCCAGCCAACGACTTCATATACCGTGTATTCAGTTGCGTTTTTTTCTTTTGTGGCAACCCAGGTATGAACCGCAAACCAACCGCGCCAGCTGTAGGCATCTGCAGCATAGAATTCAATGACAGCCTCTTTTTCTGTTTCCGGTGCAGGTGCAATACCCGCAGATTCACGGCTTGCTGTGCGCCAGCTGTCATTTGTTGAACAAGCGCTCAGTAATACGCTAATGAGGAGTAATCCAATGTACTTTGTCATCTTGTCGATCCTTTTTTACGCAGGCAAAAATATTTTTCATACGGTATAAGCAAAAAAAACGCCAAAGACGATTGGCGTTTTTTTCATTATTAAAAATAATACGATTGAATGTGTTATTTCATTTCTGTAATGAATTGCGCGGTAGAACGACGTACTTTTTTCATGCCTTTTAGCCAATCGCCTTCTTCGGCACGGTAGCCTAGAGGTAATAGAACAACAGAACGAAGACCTCGTTCTGTTAGTCCTAGAATGTCGTCTACTTTAGCAGGATCAAACCCTTCCATTGGCGTACTGTCAACGCCTTCTTCTGCCGCTGCAATCAATGCTGTACCAAGGCCAATGTAAGCTTGACGAGCCGCGTGTTGGTAATTGACTTCTGCATCACGAGGAGGGTAAGCGCCTAATATCATTTGGCGATAGTTTTCCCAGCCTTCGTTTTTGAAGCCTCGCTCGTCATTGACTAGGTCGAACATCTCATTGATGCGATCTTCTGTGTAGTTGTCCCACGCTGCAAAAACCAAAAGGTGAGAACCGTCAGTGATTTGAGCTTGATTCCAAGCATGAGGAACAATCTTTTCACGTAATTCTTTATTGGTTACCACAATCACTTCGTACGGCTGTAAACCGCTTGATGTCGCCGTCAGACGAATGGCTTCTAATATACGATCCACTTTTTCTTGCTCAACCGCTTTGCTTGAATCCATTTTTTTCGTGGCATAACGCCAGTTTAACTTGTCCAACAAATTCGACATTTCAATTCCTTAATAAGGGTTTGTGTATGCAAGAAATATGGGCTTAACGCGGACTAACTTCAAGGGTTGCTTTAAGAACAAAGTGTGGAAGTGGAGCGAAAACTTAAGGTGATATTGGAAGGCCTAGCATTTTACGATCTAAAAGATGGTGTCTACTGTATTCGCTACTATTACAGTATTAATAATGCCCCAAAATGGTTCATTTTTACGGTGGTATGCAGTAAGGTGCTTTTTCGAAAATTTCAATGGACCCTTTTCTCATGACGTTTCATTCTAAACCATCGTTATTGCAGCGCTATATGCGCGGCAGTTTAGTGCTACAAATAGCCATTGGTATCCTCTGTGGTGTTGTATTGGCCTATGTTTCTCCGAGCATGGCGTTGTCTACTAATTTGCTGGGCGGTTTTTTTGTAAAGGCACTCAAAGCAATCGCGCCGATTCTCGTGTTTTTACTGGTAATAGCCTCTATTGCTAATCATAAACAAGCTCAGCAAAGCCATATTCGTCCTGTGCTTATCTTGTACATAGCTGGCACCTTTGTGGCGGCCTTAACGGCAGTGGTATTCAGTTTTGTGTTCCCCACTCAACTGAGTCTGGTTGCGCCCGACTTAAGCCAGAGCGCGCCGCAGGGCATTGGTGAAGTGTTGCGCACCTTGGTGCTCAAAATGGTCGACAATCCGGTCAATGCACTTGTGCAGGGAAATTATGTTGGCATTTTAACGTGGGCGGTCGGCTTTGGTTTGGGTTTACGTCATGCTTCTGAAGCAACGAAGGTTGTGCTTCAGAATCTTGCGAGCAGTGTGACCCGTATTGTATCGGTGATTATTCGGTTAGCGCCCTTTGGTATTTTTGGGTTGGTTGCCAGCACTATCGCCGAAACAGGTTTTGGAGCATTGCTTGGTTATTCTCACTTATTGGCGGTATTGATTGGCGCGATGTTGTTTATCGCTCTGGTTACTAATCCGTTATTGGTTTTTTGGAAAATTCGCCGTAATCCTTACCCTTTGGTGTTTAAGTGCTTGAAAGAAAGTGGCGTAACGGCGTTTTTTACGCGTAGCTCTGCGGCAAACATTCCGGTTAACTTAGATTTGTGTCAGCGTTTAGAGCTGGATGAGGATACCTATTCCGTTTCTATTCCACTTGGCGCCACGATTAATATGGCGGGTGCGGCGATTACCATTACCGTTTTAACCTTAGCGGCGGTGAATACATTAGGTATTTCATTGGATTTTGGTACAGCGTTATTGCTTAGTGTTATTGCGGCGGTATCGGCATGTGGTGCATCGGGTGTTGCTGGTGGCTCTTTATTGTTGATTCCATTAGCGTGTAGCTTGTTCAATATTCCTAATGAGATCGCGATGCAAGTTGTTGCGGTTGGTTTTATTATTGGGGTCTTACAGGACTCGGCTGAAACCGCATTGAACAGTTCGACGGATGTATTATTTACGGCGGCGGCTTGTCTTGCAGACGATAAAAATAAGTTAACCTAGGGTTGTAATATTGGTAAAAAAAAAGGGAAGCATGCGCTTCCCTTTTTTGTTTTTAACGATCCGTCTATCGATGTGTTTACAGTTTGAACTGGGTAACCAGCTTATCCAGTTGAGTAGACAGTTTTTGCAGGTTGGTACTAGAGGCGGTTAGTTCATCCGCGATTTCAGACGTTTCGGTTGTCAGTTGATTGATCTCTTCGACATTTTTGCTCATGTCGTTCACTACAAGAGACTGCTCTTCTGTCGCCGTAGCCACTTGAATGTTCATGTCACTAATCTTACCGATGTGCGTTGTGATTTGCTCAAGTGATGTGTTGGCTTCGTTCGCTTGTGTCACAACGGTGTTGCTCTGATCTTGACCTGTTTGAATGGTGGCGACTGTTTTCGATGATTGCTCTTGCAGTTTGTCGATCATTTTCTGAATTTCGTTGGTGGACTCAGCTGAACGACTTGCAAGATTACGTACTTCATCCGCAACGACGGCAAATCCTCGACCTTGTTCGCCAGCACGCGCCGCTTCAATCGCCGCGTTTAGTGCGAGTAAGTTAGTTTGTTCTGAAATACTGCGAATCGTATCCAAAATGCTACCGATCGAATCGGTTTGTGTGGCCAGTGAACCAATATCAGTACTGATGTGCTGTATTTCAGTAGAGAGCGCAGTGACACCTTTACGAGCTCGTGCAACTAATTCTGCCCCGTGATGAGCTTGCTTATCGGCTTCTTGGGCTGCTTTTGCGGCGTGTGACGCGTTTTCTGCAATGTTCTCTACCGTTACGCCCATTTCATGAATGGCCGTGGCGATCTGAGTAGTACGATCGCGTTCGTTTAGGCAGTTGTTGTGAGTTGCCTTCGCTTTCGCCGCAACATCATTTGCTGTGTGAGCAAGCTGACGAGAGTTCTCTGCAACATCTTCAATCGCCGTGCGTACTTTGGTTATGAATTGGTTAAAATGCAGAGCGATATCGCTTAACTCATCTTTACCATCCAGTATCATCATATTACCAAGGTCAAGTTTGTCACTGGCACTTGAAATGTGTTGCTGTAGATAGGAGACTCGTTGGCTAAGACGACGTAACATTAACCACGCTAAGAAAATAGAAAGCGACAGTGCGACGATGATCAACGTCAACATTTCTGTTCGGCTGGTCTCATAACTTTCCTGACTCTTCGCGTAGTTTTGCTCACCCTGAGTTAATAGATCGTCAAGAATGGCGTTAACCGCTTTACGCATGACGCCATAGCTGGCAGCGTATTTTGATTTGTATATTTCTTGCGCCGTTGCTAGATCATTTTTCTCTAGAGCGGCAAGCATTGGTGTTAGTTCGTCTCTTTTAACTTTCGCAAAAATATCGATGATCTTTTGTACATCAGCGCGTATTTTTGGGTTTACTTGAGCATTTAGTGCTTGTTTTAACGCATCATCCATTTCAGGAATGTCTTCTGCACGCGTTTCTTTTACGCGTGTTAATACACCTTTTTTATCCTGCATTGCTGGAATTTCTTGTAGCAGCATCACATCGATACCGACCCGCATACGCGGTATACGAGACGCAACTTCGGCTAGCGATCGCATCGGAGCGCTGGTGTTTTCAGCGAGTTTTTTGGTTTGTTGTTGAGCATTTGCAAGACCGTATAAACCGGCCCAACCGACCAGAACTAATACAAGGCATGGCAATGCAATTACGAACAAGAACTGTGCTTTCAGAGACATTTTGTTGAAGATCACGATTGGCTACCTGCTTGTGATGGTTCTATTGTGACATTAAAGTGAATCTTTAATAATTCTATAGGTTTACAGCATAAAATTTGTGTATTTATTTTACAAGAAAGTTTGTTTAATAAGCACCTTTTATTGCGTGCCCGTATTATGTTATCACACGATAAATGACGCTTTTAGGTTATGTAAGAACATGTTATTGAGCAATCGAAGGAGTTTGAATTGAGTCGACCATTTCGATCCTTATCAAATCCAAACTATCGGCTTTGGTTTGGTGGTGCGTTTATTTCTAATGTTGGCGCTTGGCTACAGCGTACAGCGCAAGATTGGATCGTGATTGCCGAGTTGTCTGATCAAAATGCCTCAGCGGTTGGTTTTGTGGTCTTTTTGCAATTTGCCCCCCAAATTCTTCTTTTGCCTATCACTGGCTGGGCGGCGGACCGCATGGAGCGTCGCAAGTTGCTTTTTATTACTCAGTCTTTGATGGCCATGTTGGCCTTGATATTAGGTTTGCTGGTGCTGAGCGGACATGTGGAATATTGGCAAGTATGCGTTTGCGCCTTCGCTTTGGGTTGTGTTGCCGCATTTGATGCTCCAGCTCGCCATGCTTTTGTTTCCGATCTTGTCAGTGAAAAAGAACTGTCGAATGCGGTCGGCTTAAATTCTGTTGCGTTTAATAGTGCTCGGTTAGTTGGGCCTGCAATCGCTGGGATATTGATCGCCTTGATCGGAACCGGCTGGGTATTTATGATCAATGTGCTGTCTTTTATTCCGTTATTGTTTGCTTTGTATCTGTTTAAAAAACGTTTATCTATCGTGGCGCCCAACACTAGCAAGGCAACGCCGGACGTTGCAAAGTTTTTAGATGGCTTTCGTTATATTTGGCAGTACAAAGAAATGACAGTGATCCTCGTTATGTCATTTCTAATTTGCAGTTTAGGTATGAATTTTTCGGTGTATTTGTCTGCTATGACAGTGCATGTTTTCCAAGGCCATGCAGATCAATATGGTTTCTTGATCTCCATGATGGCCATTGGTTCTATTTCGGGTGCTATGGTCACCGCAAGCCGACGGTCTTCCCCTTCTTTTCGTTCGATGATCTATGTCGCCGCACTGTTTTCAGTAAGCTGCTTTTTAGTGTCTATTAGCGCATCATTTTGGTCGTTTGCTGTTTTATTGATTCTACTCGGATTGAGTTTGCAGCTGTTCACAACATCGACCGTATCTTACATGCAAGTGGCCACAGAAAAACGCTATCGTGGTCGAGTGATGGCGGTAGTATTAGCCACAGCAATGGGCAGTACTGCATTAGGCGCCCCATTAGTGGGTTGGGTAGCGGATACTCTTGGGGCGCGATGGTCAATCGGCATGGGCGGTGTTTCTGGTCTTATTGCGACGGCGTTGGGTTTTTGGTTTCTTCATACGCAGGCAAAAGCGGAGCGAAAAGAGAGTGTCTCTTAGCTTGGCTCTCTGGGTAAATTGCAGTAGTCTAGATTTGATATAACGCTGATTTTATTGTCGCGTGAAGCGGTTAATTCTTTTACATAATTCTAAAAATATTGATGGAGAATCCTATGTCGCAGCATCTTGTCTTGAGCTTTATTGGAGAAGACCGCCCAGGTCTTGTCGAACGCCTATCCGATACCATTTCCCGCCATCATGGTAATTGGCTAGAAAGTAGAATGGCGCATTTGGCGGATAAATTTGCCGGTATCCTGACCCTGTCGGTGCCGTTAGAACATCAAGAGGACTTGACCAATGCGCTACGAAACTTCGAAGAACTGGGCTTGCATGTCACGGTAGAAGCGGCGAATCAGAGTGTTTTGGAAGGGTCAACTTTGTCTTTGTCTGTTGTTGGAAATGACCGACCAGGTATTGTTAAAGAAGTGTCTCAAGTACTGCACTCTCTTATGGTTAACGTGAAAGAACTCACCACTTCATGCGAACCTGCGCCGATGAGCTCTGATATGCTGTTCAAAACCGAGATGGTCTTATCGGTGCCAAAAAACCTGTCATTGCCTGAGTTGGAAGCCGCTTTAGAAAATATTAGTAGTGATTTGATTGTCGAGTTATCCGTTAATCAATTTGCGTAGGCGGCGGTTTCTTAGTCTACGGTTACAGTGTTTCTATGTTGTCCAAACACCATTCTGCTCTTTCTAAAACGGCGTGTTTTTGCTCGTCGTTTTGTTTGTCCCAGTTACCATAGATCATACCAATACGTGGGTTCTTTGCGAGGCGCTCGCGGTGTTTGACCATGAAATGCCAGTAAAGGCTATTAAGAGGGCAAGCTTGCTCGCCTGTTTTTTCTTTTACCTTATAATGGCATGAGCCACAATAATCGCTCATTTTATGAATATAATTGCCACTGGCAGCATAGGGTTTGGAGGCAATCCAACCCCCATCGGCAAATTGACTCATGCCTCGTGTATTGGGCAACTCCACCCATTCCAACGCATCGATATAAATCCCCAAATACCATTCATCGACTTGTTTTGGCTGAATTTCAGTCAATAAACAAAAGTTACCTGTCACCATAAGCCGCTGAATATGATGCGCGTAGGCGTAATCGAGAGATTGCCCAATAGCGTTGGAAAGACAATGCATCTTGGTGTCACCACTCCAAAAAAACGCGGGTAAATCTCGCTCTGCTTGTAACGCATTTTGTTCTTTGTAATCGGGCATGTTGATCCAATACATGCCGCGAACGTATTCGCGCCACCCCAGTATTTGACGAACAAAGCCTTCTATCTGAGCGATGTCGATGTCGTCGTTTTCGTGATAGGCGGTGATGGCGGATTTTATGACGTGCTTCGGGTTGATCAGTTTGCTGTTTAAAGCAAAGGACAGACGCGAGTGGTACAAGCTCCAACTGTGTGGGGTTTGGCTTGTCATTGAATCTTGAAAGCGCCCAAAGTTCGGCAATAAATGCTCGCAAAAATACGCCAATAAATTCAGCGCATCTTGGCGTGTAACGGGCCAAAGCAAGTCAGGCTCTGCACGACCAATAGACGCAATGTCGTGACGCTCAATACGTTCGAGCAAATGACGCACGTCGTGTTGAAAGCACAAAGGCGCTGGAATGGCGTTCAGGTCTTTCGTTTTTAATTTATTCCGATTGGCGCTGTCGTAGTTCCATTGACCCCCTTCTGGCTGGCCATCGTCGTCCATCAATATGTTGAAGCGCTGGCGCATTTTTCGATAAAAATTTTCCATGCGTACGCTGTGCTGAGGTTTAAAATTTTGCGAAATATCATCGAATGGCAATAAGAAATGTTCGCTGTCGACCACTCTGACGCTGTGCTTTGTTGTATTGGATTCAAGTGATCGATATTGTTGTAAAACACGATATTCATCCGGCCGTTGCAGTTCAATAGTCGTTACTTTGTGTTTGGCGGCCAGCGTAAGAATGACTGTTTCTAAACTTTGGTTTTTGGTCTCGTCTAGAGTGAGGTAACACACTTGGTGGTTTGCGCTTTTAAGCGCGTTAGCAAAATACTCCATGGCGAGAAAAAAAGCGCACAGCTTTTGAATATGATGTTTTACGTACGTTGCTTCGGGATGCAATTCGGCGATCAAATATAAAATTCCCTGATCGTTTTCACGAAACCAAGAATGCGCGGCGTTTAATTGATCGCCAAGAATCACACGTAGTGTGTGGTACTGACTCATAATGATTTCCTTAGAGTTTTTTTGATGAGCGAGGCTTGCTCTTTAATCGAACGTGAGTTGCCAAAATACGCCGTTTTTCTTGTTTTACATTAGGTTGTTGACGGTAGCCCCACAAGCGATCTCGAGCCGCTTTGCTCGCTTCAGCAAGGGAGACAATAGGCGCTGGATAATCTTTGCCAATCTGGCATTGATACAACATTTCTTCCATGGGTGTGATCTCCCAGGGTGCGTGAATGAGAGGGGCCGGTACCTCGCTTAGTTCTGCCACCCAGCGTCGGATAAACTCGCCCTCAGGGTCTTGATCTTGTGCTTGTTTTACGGGGTTATAAATACGGATAGTATTTGTCCCCGTGATTCCGGCTTGCATTTGAAACTGTGGATAATGAATCCCTGGCTCGAAGTCTAGGAAAAGTCGTGCCAGATGGTGTACACCTAAACGCCAATCAATGTTCAAGTGGTGACATAGAAAACTGACTAACATGGCGCGCATACGAAAATTCATATACCCCGTTGCCTGTAATGCCCGCATGCAAGCATCTATCATGGGGAATCCTGTCATACCTTTGCTCCATGCCTGCAAATCTAATGGGACTCGATCGTCTTGGCGATAAGGAAATTGCGCATAACCACTGTTTACTGCTTGGAATTCCATACTGCATTCGCTCTCGAATTTTTGCATAAAATGGCAATGCCAGTGCAAGCGCGAACTGAGGGCGATAAGGGTGCGCCGCCAGCCTTTTGTTTCCCAGTGCAATAGAAGGTCTTGGTAGACCTCCCTTAAGCTAATATTTCCCCAAGTCAAATAAGGGGAAAGACGAGTGCAAGCTGATCGGCTGGTCAGTGGACTGGATATAGATTGGTAATAATCTTTGCCGCGGCCTGCATAGAAGCTTTCTAATGTTTGCCACGCCAGTGTCGATCCACCGGTTTGTATGCCCTTTCTAAACTGCTTCCAAGCCTCTGGAATGCGTGGTTCTGTAATGGTTACGTTATGCCATAAAATGTTATTTAGATCGATGTCGACAATGGGCGCACGCATTGTCTTTTGCCATGTTTTATCCCAGCTTTCTCTGGTTTTCAGGGGCCGAATGATGGCGCCCGTTGGCGATTCATGCCAATCGACGCCTTGTTGCCGACACCATTTTTTAATGTTGATGTCTCGTTGGAATGTAACGCCTAGACCAATTTCTTCGCTGCTCAACAATATGTCAAATTGAGTGTCTTTGTGCAGTACTTCAAGTGCGGTTTGTGCATCGTTTACCATGATATGAACTTGGCCGTTATACTCTGCAAGTTGGCGATTCATGTCTTCCAGAGACTGCCAGACAAACCGCCAATGACGTTCATCATAATGAGGATCAGACAGCAGAATAGGCTCAAAAATATACAGCAGAATCATCGGTCTATTCTGCTGTATTGCTTGAGTTAACGGAGCATGATCGGTTAGGCGTAAGTCGCGCTTCAACCAAACGATAACAGGCTTTCGGGTATCATTCGTTTTCATTAATGCGGGGAAATCGGCCAATCTGCTGCGTCGACCGAGTCCAGTTGTTCATCGAATTCATGGCCTTGCCATTTCTTAATAAAATGCTGATTCGGATCGTATTGCTCGGTTTGTTTTTCTAGGTTGAAATGACGACCACCTCTTGGGTCTGCGCCAACGCCTGCAATGTATTGCCAGTTTCCCCAGTTTGAACCTACGTCATAATCAATCAACTGCTCTTCAAAATAGGCGGCGCCATAACGCCAGTCGATGCCTAATTCGTAGATCAAACAGCTTGCGACAATCTGACGCCCCCGATTACTCATAAAACCGGTTTTGTTTAACTGTTTCATACAGGCGTTTACGATCGGATAGGGCGTGTTGCCTTGGCTCCATTTACGAAAGCGTTCAGCGTAGAAACTGGTTTGTGTCTGCTTGTTAGACAAACCACCGGGCAAGAAAAGTTTTTTACCATAACAGGTTGCATACCAATGAAAGTACTCTCTCCACAACAGCTCAAAGTAAATCCAGTACGTCGATTCATTGGCGCCGTTGTCGCGCTCGTAAACGTCTAAACAGGCTTTAATTTGCTTGGCTGATAGACTGCCTTGCGCTAGCCAAGGCGACAATTTCGTGGAGTTTTCCCAACCGTCTAAGGCATTTCGTACCTCTTTATAGTTACGAGGAAGGTCGGTTGCAAAGTAATCGCTTAATTGTTGTTGAGCGGCTTCTTCACCACCCACAAAAGTATGAAATCCTTGAATAGGCTCTACTTGCCAAGGGCGAATAAGAGGCAAGTTCAGATTAGGAGCAGGCGGCAGTTCACGGACAATAGGCATTGGTGACGCAATATCAATGTTTTCGACCAAACGTCGGAAGGTCGAAAAAGACGCCGGTAGGGCAGTTACTTGAAAAGGTAGCTGCCATGGTTCAAATAACGTTAAGCCATGGTCGATATGAAAATGCACATCCGGAAAATCATTGGCAACTTGTCTTAATGTTTGTTGCTCGTCCCAACCGCCATGATGATTGCGATAAACATGGGAAATCGGCAACGCATTTAAAAGTAATGTAATACTGGTGGCCGCGTCATGTTGACTGACAAACAAGCTTTGCTCTAGGCTTTCCAGATGCATGGCTAAATCATCAAGTCCTTCTAATAGAAAGTTACGACGAATCGTCGACATACCCTGAGTGGCGTAACGACTGGGGTGTTTTACGTGAGGCTCGTCACAGTACAAACACACTAACTGGTCGACTTCTTGTGCTGCTCGCCACAGCATTTTTTGGTCTGTACTGCGCAGATCATTACCAAACCAAATGAGCCCCAATTTCATTGCCATACCTCTTCATTACTATTGCTTCAATTAATACTGATACGCATTGAAGAGGATATTGGTTTAGATCGTTTCCTAACGTGTTTAAATTTTCTCGAAATGTAGGTGATCAAGCAGCGCTTTGACCTTTCTAGCCGAGTGTTTGAGTCTTCCTGAATAAGCGTACAGCACAAGGTCTTCTGGTGTTTTATCAAAGGTTAAGGCGATGAGCTTGCCTTGTTGAATGTCCGCATGGCAGATTTGTTGAGGAAGAATGGCAAAACCAAGTCCAGACAAGGCGGCTTCTTTTGCTATGTGCGCGCTGTTTACTCGGTACTGTGATGTGACATGAATCGCACTGGCTTGTTTGCCGTTTTTAAACACCCAAGGTGAGCCACTCAGCGCGCTTAAGCTGGTAATACAAGGTAAATTGACCAGATTTTCTAACGACAAGTGACCTTCATAACGCGTCACTAATTCTGGTGTCGCGACTACAACGCTAGGCCAACGCATTAGTTCGGTGGCGACCCAATCCGAATTCTCAAGACCACCACGCCCGAATTGCAGTACCACATCGAAGCCGTCGAGCAGACCTTTTGTTGGTACCAAACCCGTGTCACAACTTAAGGTAAGATCGGGATAGCGGGCACAAAAAGAAGCCAGTTGTTTCGCTAAAATAGGCAAATCCGGCATGAGAACGCGAAGGTGGCCTGATACTTCTTGACCCTGTTTACAAATACCCTCTAAACCCTCATCCAATGCGGCCAACAGAGGTAGAATTTGATCGTATAACGTTTGTCCTGCTTCCGTTGGCGACATACGCCGCGTGGTCCTTTCTAATAAACGTACGTTGAGCGTTTCTTCTAGTAAAGCAACATGTCGGCTGACATTAGATGACGGCAAACCGAGCGCCTCGGCCGCCTGTTTAAAGCTACGGCGTTCGAATACAGATTGAAAACTGAGTAGCCAAGGAAGTTCTATTTTCTCAATCATAATTCACTCAATTAATGGGTTTATTAATCCAATAGTCCCATATTTATCACATGACGTGATTGATGAATACTGAGTCCTCTTCTAATCAATGAGATGACTTGAGTATGACTATGACGACAAAAAAACGAATCGCGATTATCGGCGCGGGTGTAGCGGGCATAGCGTTCGCGATACTCGCCGCAAGACAAGACCATTTTGTTAATGTGTTTGAGCGTCGGCCACAGGTAGGCAGTGAATTGGGGGCGGGTGTGACCTTATGGCCAAATGCCAGTTTCGTACTTAAGCAAATGGGCTTGTTAGATGACATTGTTAAGGTGTCTGGTAAACCAAAAAGTATGGTGCGATTTGATCAGTATTCTAGTGAGCAGCCCAATGAACCGTTCCGCGAAAAAAGTCGGCTGGTGATCCACGAAATTAATCGACAGGCCCAGTATGAAACCTACAGTATTCTGCGTCGAGATTTGATGGAAATTCTGTTTGATGCCTTGCAAAAAACGCAGGCACGTATCCATTTTTCTCATCCTATTCAAGCGGAAGAGTTGGCTCAATTGAAAACCGAATACGATCTTGTGATCGGCGCCGACGGACGTATGCATTCCGCCGCTCGACAGAACATTACCGCCGCATTGAGTACTGAACTGCCTGTCGACAATGAAGCAATTTATCAAGGCTTTATCAACGTGATTGGTATTACCCAATCGCCCTTAAAACTTATCGACAAAGGCGTCATTCAGGATTATTGGGGTGATGGAGAGCGCTTTGGAATCGTCCCCATAAACGACAAAGCCTGCTATTGGGCGGCGGGTTGGGCATCTTCACCCAAAAGAAAAAGTGATCAGCTTTTTACTCAAGAAGACCTGATTCAGCGTTTTCAGCATTGGCCAAAGCCAGTGACCGACGTGTTACGACAGTCACAAAGTGGATCGATTAACACCATTTATGTTCACGATATAAATCCTATTACTTCTTGGCACAACGGCAATGTGTTACTGATCGGTGACGCAGCCCATGCGGCATTGCCCACGTCAGGACAAGGCGCATGCCAAGCGTTAGAAGACGCATGGACGTTAGCTCAGTTATTATTAAAACACGATGCTATCGATGTTGTGCTCCAACTGTTTCAAGCAAAACGTATCGATAAAACCACGGCCATACAGCGCACTGGCCGTCATATTGCTCAGACTATTTTCCACACCAAACCGTCAGAAAGAGCCGTTGATGGTTCAATCTCTCAAACGCCAAGCCATACCATTGCGAATTTTTGGATGTCAGGACTGACTTCCTCTTAGCGTACGAGTCCACCGTTTTTCGATAGAAGCGTGTTTAAAGCGCTTTGGTTCCTTCATAATTGGGCAATATGTCAATCATAGGAAATGGAAAACACCATGAAGCAGAATATTGTTCATATCGCACTGGTTGTGAAAGATTACGACGACGCCATTGATTTTTACGTCAATAAGCTAAAATTCGACTTGGTTGAAGACACGTATCAGCCAGAACAGGATAAACGTTGGGTCGTGGTTGCACCGCCAAATTCCACTGGCGCTTCCATTTTATTAGCTCGCGCATCTAAACCTGAACAGCACAGTTTCATTGGCAATCAAGCGGGCGGACGTGTCTTTTTGTTCCTCAATACGGACGACTTTTGGCGAGATTATGAACGCATGATCGACATCGGTATTCACTTTGTGCGCGAGCCAAAAGAACAGGATTACGGCTGGGTTGCCGTGTTCGAAGACTTATATGGCAACCTTTGGGACTTGTTACAGCTTAATCCTGATCATCCAATGGCGATCAGAATAGACGCGTAAAAAGGTGTGGAAACGTGGGCAAGAAAGTATTTTTTATCACAGGTAAAAAACCACAGTGAAAATAAGGGTATAATGCGCCAAATTTTCCCATATACGTCAAAGGTAGTGATAACTATGAGTCTTCCTAATTGCCCACAATGTAATTCAGAATATGTTTATGAAGATCAAACGATGTTGATCTGCCCAGAGTGCGCACACGAGTGGAACCCCAATGAAGTCGTTGTCGATGAAGACGCATTGATCATTAAAGACATGAGCGGCAAACTCCTGCAAGAAGGTGACAAAGTGACCTTGGCAAAAGACCTAAAAGTAAAAGGTTCTTCTCAAGTCCTAAAAATCGGCACTAAAGCGACCATCAAACGTCTAGTTGACGGCGACCACGATATCGATTGTAAAGTCGACGGCGCGGGTGACATGATGCTGAAATCTCAGTTCGTTAAAAAAGCCTCTGCATAGCGTTTAAAAAAGAATTTAATATGTTCAATAAAAACAGGGTGTTTTACGTTTGACGCTCGTCAGCGTAATTACCCTGTTTTTTTATGTCGAAGAAGTAATACTTGAGCGGTAGTTTTGTAACGTAGAAAGTAAAAAAAAACCACCCTCTAGGTAAGCCAGAGGGCGGTTAAAAAGAATAGCGTGCGTCGGTAAGAATAAGGGGATTCTACTAACATGTTTTGCGCAGTTCTGTTTAGTTACGAATCAAGTAATCAAACGCGCCAAGGGCTGCGGTTGCACCACCGCCCATGGAGATGATGATTTGTTTGTATGGCGTGGTTGTCACATCACCGGCGGCAAACACACCTGGTATCGAGGTTTGTCCGTGAGCGTTGATGACGATTTCGCCTCGATTCGTCAGTTCCAACGTGTCTTTTAAGAACTCGCTGTTTGGCACCAAGCCGATTTGAACAAAGATCCCAGCGACGTCAACAAGGTGTGACTCATCGGTTAAGCGGTCTGTGTATTTTAGGCCGATAACCCGTTGACCATCACCGATGACTTCGGTTGTCATGGCGTTTTTGATGATGGTGATGTTTGGCAAAGAGTTGGCTTTTTTCACCAATACGGCATCCGCACGTAATGTGTCACCAAACTCAAGAACGGTCACGTGTTCTACGATACCGGCAAGGTCTATCGCGGCTTCGATACCGGAATTACCACCACCAATCACCGCGGTTTTCTTGCCTTTAAACAATGGCCCGTCACAGTGTGGGCAGTAAGCGACACCTTTGCCTCGGTATTCTTGTTCACCTGGTACGTTCATTTCTCTCCAGCGTGCACCAGTGGCTAAGATGACGGTTTTACTTTTTAGTATTGCACCGTTTTCTAGTTCGATTTCAACGAATTCTTTTTTCTCAAGACGAACCGCTTTTTGCGTTTTCATCAGGTCAACGTCGTAATCTAAAACGTGTTGTTCAAGACCCGCGACCAATTTTGGACCGTCGGTGGCTTTCATAGAAATGAAGTTTTCAATCGCCATGGTGTCAGCCACTTGACCACCAAAACGTTCTGCCACGACACCCGTACGTATGCCTTTACGAGCCGCATAAATAGCCGCCGCTGCGCCAGCTGGGCCACCACCGACGACAAGTACATCGTAAGGGGCTTTTTCAGACAAGGCTGTTGCCTGTTTGTTGGCTGCGCCTGTGTCTACTTTGTTGAGGATTTCGTCTAGGGTCATGCGACCTTGGCCGAATAATTCGCCGTTTAAATAAACGGATGGCACCGCCATGATTTCGCGTTTTTCGACTTCATCTTGGAACAAGGCGCCATCGATCATGGTGGCGGTGATTTTAGGGTTAAGCACCGCCATTAAGTTGACGGCTTGCACAACGTCTGGACAGTTGTGGCAAGAGAGGGAAATGTACACCTCAAAGTTTAATTCTGTGTCCAAGCCTTTGATTTGCTCAAGCGTTGCTGGAGCGGCTTTGGATGGGTGACCACCCGCTTGCAATAATGCCAATACCAAAGAGGTAAATTCGTGGCCCATCGGAATGCCAGCAAAACGAACACGAGGCACTTGCCCTAGTGGACCAATCGCCATTTGTGGTGCACGACCCGCTGAATTTTCGTTGACAGACAAGGTGATTTTGTCGCTTTTCATCTCGGTAATTTCACGAGCTAAGCTAAGTAATTCTTCTGCTTTTGCAGAACCATTCGTAGACACAGTAATTTCAATCGGATTAACGATATTTTGTAGGTATGTGCCCAACTGTTGTTTGATGTTTGCTTCTAACATGATGTAAAACCCGTTTTCTGATTGAGTAATGTACTGTGTTTAAAGGTTGTGCTGTGCGGGGCGGTGGATTGGCTCCTTCTAGGAGAAGGAGCCAAGACCTATTTCAGGTCTAACCAACCGTTAGCTTAGATTTTGCCGACTAGGTCTAGAGAAGGGGCAAGAGTGGCTTCGCCTTCTTTCCATTTCGCTGGGCAAACTTCACCTGGGTGAGCCGCGACATATTGTGCAGCTTTCACTTTGCGCATTAGATCTTCTGCGTCACGACCAATACCTTCCGCTGTGATTTCCATTGCTTGGATAATGCCTTCTGGATCGACCAAGAAAGTCGCACGATCTGCAAGGCCTTGGCCTTCACGCATCACACCAAAGTTGTTGGTGATCTTGCCTGATTGGTCGCCTACCATGAAGTAGTTGATTTTGCCGATGGTTTCAGAGCTGTCATGCCACGCTTTATGAGTGAAATGAGTGTCAGTAGAAACAGAGAAGACTTCAACGCCACGTGCTTGAAGGTCTGCGTAATGATCCGCAACGTCACCCAGTTCTGTAGGGCAAACAAACGTGAAGTCAGCTGGGTAGAAGAAGAAGATAGACCATTTTCCTAATACGTCTTTTTCAGAAATTTCTACGAATTCGCCCGTTTTAAAAGCGGTTGCATTGAATGGTTTGATTTGAGTGTTGATCATGGTGTATCTCCTAATAAGTGTTTGTGTTTGCGTTACCAACAAAACACATACTAAGGAAAAATGATCGATTGATGAAATTGTTGTTTTCTAATGTTTCGATTGTCTAAAGCTATGACTTGGTGTTATCAATACGATTTCACTATTCGTCTGGATACTGTTTTCGAACGTCAAGAATTTTTGTGGTGATACCTTCCATTAAGGGTGTGAGGCTTGGGTCAAAATGAGATCCAGAGTTATCTTGAATATAGGCCAGTGACTCTTCTAGTGACCATGCTTCTTTGTACGGGCGCTTAGACATCAGTGCATCCAGCACATCCGCAATCGCCACAATGCGGCCTTCGATGGGAATCTCTTCGCCTTTTAAACCATTGGGGTAACCGCTGCCATCCCACTTTTCATGATGGGTTAGGGCAATGGTTTTCGCTATTTTTAGCATAGGATCATCGTCATCAGAAAAAATCTCTCCGCCAAAAATGGTATGACGTTTCATGATTTCCCATTCATCCGGTGTGAGCTTGCCCGGTTTTAATAAAATGGAATCAGGAATGCCTATTTTACCAACGTCATGCATGGGCGCCGCGAGGAAAATTTTCCTCACCCAATCGTCATTACCGCCGTAGGCTTTTGCAATAAAACGAGTGTAGTGACTCATGCGAATAACATGCGCCCCCGTTTCATTGTCTCGGTATTCAACGGCTTGGCCTAAATGATGGATGATTCTTAATTGGCTGGCTTCGAGCGCTTGGGTGCGTTCGGCGACTTTTTTCTGTAGTTGTCTGTTTTGGTCGTATAGCGCGATGTGCGTTCGGACTCGAGCACGCACAATCGGTGGGCTGATGGGTTTAATAATGTAATCCACCGCACCCATTGCAAAGCCGCGTTCTTCGTCTTTGATGTCGTGTTTTGCGGTCACGAAAATGACAGGGATTTTTGCTGTCATTGGGCTTTCTTTTAGGCGTTTGCAGACCTCGTAGCCATCCATGTCGGGCATCATGACATCCAACAGAATAATGTCTGGACGTGGATTCGTCGCGGCAATCGCCAAGGCCTTTAAGCCATTAAGTGCGACTTTTATGGTGTATTCATCAGACAATGAGGCAACCAATACATCGATGTTTTGTGGTGTGTCATCCACAATCAAAAGCGTGGGTTTGTCTAGCGATGGTTCAATGGTACCGTGTTCAAATTTTGTGTCTGTCATGATCATTACAGCTCAAGGCCCTTCCAAATACGGTTTAAGTAGAGTGAAATGTTCGATTGCCAAATCAAAGTCATACACATTCAGTGCGGAAATTAGCTTCGTCATGTGTTTATGCGTTTGGCGGTCTTTCATATGAGGAAGCAACTCTTCAGCAATCGTGAGTGCTTCCGCAACATGGTCGTCTAGATAAGTCTTTAATGTGTTTAGTTTTTCTTGTAACGCTATTGCGTCAATCGCCGGCACAGTATGAGCATCGCTTTCCGTAGTCTTATCGCTCTCTATAGTGGTGTCCTGCCAATGTTGTAATGCTTTTAGAGTGAGGTTCAAATCACTTTCTACTAAAAACAGTATAGGTGAAATATCATTTTCTGCGTCATCAAGCGCTTTTTCCAATTTGCCTGATGAGGTTTCCAGTGCCGTCATGCCCAATGTGCCTGCGACGCCTTTTAAGGTATGAGCGTGTCGCGTGGCCGCCAACGGATCTTGGTTGTCTAGATAAGTACGACACTCCTGAATGAAGTTCGTTTGAGTGGCTAAAAAACGTTTCAACAATCGAATGTAGAGGGTGCTGGTTTGTGTTCTTGCGAGCCCTAGTTCGGTGTCAATGATTGGACTGTTGGGGAATAAATTGCGCTTCGTGTGGCGCGTCGCAGCGATTGTTTTTTGAGCCATAGAATACGGCGTCACCTTAATCCATTTGAGTAGGGTGGCAAACATGGTTTCCAAATGAATTGGCTTGGCGATGTGATCGTCCATACCCGCGTCTTCAGCTTGTTTAATGTCATTTAGCATCACATTCGCGGTCATGGCAATGATGGGCGTGTCATCGTATTCAGACAGAGTTCGAATGTGACGCGTTGCGGTATAACCATCCATAATCGGCATTTGGCAATCCATTAATATGCAGTCAAAACGTCCAGGTTTAAGCATGTCTATGGCTTCTTGGCCATGGTTTGCTGTGGTGACTTTAATGCCATATTTGGACAAAATTTCGACGGCGAGTTCTTGGTTTATTTCATTGTCTTCTACTAATAATACGTTTGCGCCCTCAAGCTGACATAACAACGTAGTGTCAGCTTGGCAGTCGTTTTGGCTGATGATATGTTGGGATTTAGGACCGCAGACCTTGATGATTTCATCAAACAAACTGGAGGTCGTAACGGGTTTGGTCAAGTAGCCTGCAATGGGAAGGTTGGCGCCCGCAGTACGAGCTTCTTCTTGCCCATACGCCGTGACCATGATCAAGGTCAGCGTGGACTCGTCGGGTATTTTTTCCAAAATGGCTTTGCAGGTTTCTATGCCGTCGAGATCCGGCATTTTCCAGTCAATTAGCATGAGTGGATAAGGTTGAGAACTGCCTTTAAGAGACTCAATATAACGGACAGCTTCTTGTCCACTGCTGCAACTATGATAGTCAAAACCAAGCGCTTTCACATTGGCCTGCAATACTTCTCTTGCCGTGTCATTGTCATCCACAATGAGCACTTGTTTAAAGGCGGTTTTGTCATCAAATGAATAATCAACTGGTGTGTTTTCGCAATGCTGAAAACACACCGTAAAATTAAATGTGCTGCCTTTGCCTTCTTCACTTTCGACCCAAATACTGCCGCCCATTAACTCAATCAGGCGCTTAGAAATGGCGAGCCCCAACCCTGTGCCACCAAATCGTCGGGTGGTCGACGTATCTGCTTGAGAAAAAGATTGAAAGAGCTTGTCTTGTTGTTCTTTACTGATACCGATGCCTGTGTCTTGTACCGAGAAATGAATGATGTGTTCATCAGAGCTTTGTTTGAAAGGCAAAATGCGCAGGACAATTTCACCTTTTTGGGTGAATTTAACCGCGTTGTTGCCAAGGTTGAGTAATATTTGACGCAACCTTGTCGAATCCCCAATGAGTTTTTCGGGAATATCAGGGTGCATATCAATGATGAGCTCTAGTTCTTTTTCTTCGACTTTTAGCTCTAAAATGGTCGCCGCATCATCGACGACGTTTTGTAATGTGAAGGGCACATTTTCAATGTCCATTTTGCGCGCTTCGATTTTTGAAAAGTCCAAAATGTCATTGATAATGTTCAGCAAGGATTCCGCCGAATAACTGACTTTTTCAATGTAATTACGTTGCTTACTGTCCAGATCCGTTTGAAGTGCAAGAGACGACATGCCAATGATCGAGTTCATTGGTGTGCGAATTTCATGGCTCATGTTGGCGAGGAATTCACTTTTCGCCAAGTTTGCGTTCTCGGCGATTTCTTTGGCCGCTTGTAATTCTCGAGTTTGTTTTTCTATCTCCGTTTCCAATTGAACTTTGTAGTGAGTGAGAGATTGTTGTGACATATAGCGTTCGGTCACGTCTCGCCAAGTAATAATGGCGGCGGGTTTATTATCAAAAACAATCGATAAAATGGTCATGTCGGCATAGATCAGTTCGCCATCCGTCCGCTGGAAGACCCACTCAGTGAGCGTGTGGCCTTTGAGCGCCGCTTCTTCCAAATGGTCTTCTAAACTAAGTATGGAGTTCGCGCCATCCGCTTGAGTGACAGGCGACAGACGATTCAACTCTGTACCGAGCAATTTCCCCACCGTTGGGTATTGAAGCGTAGTAATAGCGGCCTGATTGCACTCCACCATTTTTTTGTCGACTAATATCCAAGCTGGATCGGGTGTGATTTCGAATATAGAACGAAAGCGTTCTTCACTTTCTACGAACCCTGATAATTGGCGCGTCATTTTACGAGAAATGGCCCACGCCAATAACAGCAGAATGACGATGCCGATGGCGCTGATCCAGATGATGCGTAATCTCACATCGGTGAGCTGATCACCGATTTCTTGTTCTAACTCCTTGGAGTTGGATTGTACAAATTCGCCAATTTGGTCCAAGAACCTCGGCAATGGCAGAAAAATAGATTCCAGCTGGTTATTGAGTTCTGTTTTCCCTTGGCCGATTAATCGCAGCTCTAACCGCTCCTTAAACAAGCCACCTGCTCCCAATCGAATGACTTGATCATTTTGGTCAAATACATAGTTTGTACCAAATAAAGTTTCCCCAAGCGCGTGACGTTCGTCTTGCAGCATCTTGGCGGCTTCAGGGTAAGTCTTGGCGGTTTCAGCGATGACATAATCCAAACGATCCAAAGAGGACTTCATTTGATTGTCTTTGAGATCGATGATGGTATTGAGAGAATCTGAGTGAACAATCACGCTCACCGCGAGCTCAAGCGTGGTCACGTCTTCCATGGCGGTATTAAGCGCGGATTCTAACCTAGCCAAACGCAGTGTTAAATACTGCTTGGCCAGTGTGTCTCTTTCATCATTTTTTGACGTGTTGTATTGGTAGATTAACGCATTTTCTTTTAGCCTCGCTTTGCCTGTCATGGAATAAATAAGCTGCTTCAAATTGTCCAAATGAGCCAGTGTTTTGCCTTGTGTATTAGTGGTTTCTTTTTTCGTGAGGTAGCGGGATTTGTATATGTACCAGCGGTTAATTCTGCTGGTCAACGCTTGGATTTCTTGACCACGATTTTCCAGTTGAGACGTGATATTGGAAATTTCTGTGTTGCCCGTCGAGGCGCTGTGAAGGGCGAGAACAGCCGCTTGGTAGCGCTGCACATTGCTCCGGTCTTCCGACATTTCGTTTGAACCGTCAAATAACGCTTGGCGAAGACGATTTTTTTGAGCCGGTACTATTTCCCTAATTTCTGCGGTGGCATCGAGTAATAGTGACTGCTTTGCTCTTAGACTTTGTCGTTGTTGAGACAGCTCTTGCAACGTGGCCGTTAGGATGACTGCGCCAATAATAGACGAGATTAAGGCAACAGCAGTGAGTAACCATATGAGTGGCGCGATAGATAAAGGACGTTTTTTTAAGGCTTTCATCATATTAGTCCGTTAGGTCTCGATTGGAATGAGAGGGCGTCATGCTGTGTTCTGCGCCCATATCTTTGCTGAATCCGTTGCCAATAAGTTGTATCCATAATCGCTGTTTGTTCTGATTAAAAAACTGCAGTATCGATTCGCTTTGGTTGTATTTGTTGTCTTCGGTGAGCTGTTTCAAACTGGTTTCAATGGCTTGGCTCGTGGGCATGCCTTTTAGCGGCAAAAGGGCTTGTTCAACCACCAAGGCATTGATGTAGCTTTCAAATTGTATTGTGGTGGGTGGCAATGTATCGCCTGATTTCGCCATGTCTTCGAGAAATTGTTTCACCAACGGAGAATCCGACTGTGTTAACGGCGGTACCGTTTTCGAGATGATGATATTGCAGGACGTATTTTTTGTGCGCAGTGATATCGCTTCTAAACCGGAGAGAGACAAGGTCGCATAGAGTGGGTGAATGTCAAATTGCGCGAGGCGCTCAATGATATTGCTGGTGGTTTCATAAGTGCTGACCATAATAATGGCCTTTGGTATTGGGAACACGCCCAAGATATCAGCCACCACATGATCGACCTCTGTGTTATTTCGGGGGTGTCGAATCTGTAATACAGACGTTGGGTCTTTTAGTCCCGCTTGAGATAACGCCTGCATGGCGCTGCTTAATCCTGCATCACCATAACTGTCCTTTTGGGCGAAAATTGCAATTTCATCCGGACGGATGTTGTATATCTTTGTCAACATATTGATTAAAAAATACACTTCATCGGTATAGCTTGCTCTTACATTGAAAATGAACGGTGCGGCGCGTTCTGCACGAAGTGATTTCGCGCCCGAAAGCGGTGTAATCAGTGGAATGCCGTGTTTTGCTAATGTATCCAGTGTAGCCAGATTAGTGGGCGTTCCAATACTCCCGATCAAGGCTTTCACGCCAACATTTTCAATTAACCTTTCGACTTGAGGTACCGTTTTACTCGGCTCATATTGATCGTCTAAGGGAAATAAAGACACTCGATAATGCAATTCTCCACGGTTATTAATGCGTTCAAAACCTAACCGTATGCCTCTTACTGCTTCGTTGCCGAGGAACGCATTCTGTCCTGTTAACGGACCGGTAAAGCCAAAGCGCAGCTCGTCAGCGTACGCTTGACCTATTAAACAAGAGAAAAACAGGGTGATATAAAGAGTCAGACGTCGAATCATGAGCGCTCGTCATTCTTCTTAAGGTCAACTGGCTGGCTGTTTGCAATGTGTTGATAGAAACCAATCATCCCGAGGATTTTTTGTTCTGAGAACGGTTCTGAAGACCATAAAGGCAGTTTGCTTTTAATCACCCATTCACAGGTATTGTTGTGCAGTAAAATGTTTTCTTTGAAGTCGTGTTGTCCTTTACCAGATTCCATTACGGATCGGTCATCTGCCATGGTTAACTGCGCTCGTTTTTGCCACGAAAACTCATCGTCTTTGTGACCGATCAGTGTGTCCATGTCGCAGCCCATATCTTGTAAGTAAAGACGATTAGCACCAAGGTAAGCGCCTTCTTTATCTTTCCAAAAAATTCGCAATGGAAGGCTATCAAGCACTGCCTGTTGTTGATGCTGCGTTTCTTTTAGATGAAGGGTGTAACTTTCTATTATCTCGGATTGGTCTTCAATCAATTGTTCATTGTTTTCTTGCTGTTTACTGAGGCTCCCAAACTGGCGTTTATTAAATCGAGAACTCACCCGGCTCATTCGCAAAATTCGTATGACACTGAGCATGACATCGTCGACTTCGTTTTTTGATTTTTTCTCAAACATTAAGCCGATGGGCGTTGTTGATTCATTGAAATCATTGTCTTTCAGGCTATCTAGCTGCGATGAAATGTGTGACAAGCGAGACGTTATCTTTTTATGCATAAAGACCGTAATAAACGCCAGTAAGATAGTCCAAATGCAAACAAATAAAAGGATAAGGTTCTTTTTTAGCTGGCCTAAGTGACTGTCTTGGAACTCAGTATTGACGGATAAATAGAATTGGCCGATGGTTTCTTTTGAGTTAATACTTTGGTAGATCGGCGCTTGAAGCGACCAGTTATTCGTCGGCGTGGTTAGTTTACTTTCTTCAATGATGACGCCGTTATCAAATTGCGCTTTTACGGCATCAATGCCGTCATGGCGTAACAAAGAAAGAAAGTACGGCTGCAAACTCTGTTCATCTAAATACTGATAGCTGTAGGTAAATATTAACGAGTATTCAGACATCAATTGCTGAAAGTACGTTTGTCTTTCTTGTTTTACCAAGCGGCTTTGCTCGTGAGTGATCCAATAGACAAAGAAAGTCGAGGTCGTTACGGCGATAATCAACAGCCAAATGAGCGCTTGAGGGAGTAGTTTTCCTGCGGTTTTTAAAGGGAGCTTAACCATCTACAATCATTCTCATTGTTATTTTTTTATTAGAGACACTAAAACCACGCATTTGCGTGGTTGAGTGTTACTTAATCAGTTTAGGATAATAAAGAGGGGGGGAGTCTGGAATTTTGTAAGAAAGTGTTACGGTTAGTGACACACGGTTAACATTTCAGCGGGTTCATTTATTCGCTAGCGCCATTGAGCAAGACGCGCCATTTGCAGGTGACGTTCTTGCTCGGCTTGATCCACCGTAATCGGCGTGAATTGAATAATATCCCCTGGCTTTTGTTGCGCAAGAATGCCGCCGCCGACTCGCGTCACACAGCCCATTTTTGGGTAACCGCCAATGGTTTGTCTGTCGCGTAGTAACACAATCGGCTGGCCGTCTTTCGGGATCTGAATCGCACCATACGCAATGCCTTCCGAAATAATGCCTTTAAGCTCCGTGTGAACGGCTTTGCCTTCCAGTCGATAACCCATTCGATCCGAATTTGATGACACTGTGTAGTCGCTGGAGAAGAAATTAGCGCGCTCTAAAGACGAGAAGGATTGATATTGGTAGCCCAAAATCACCGGAATTTCTTTATTGCCATAATTTGGAATAGCCAAACGAGGGACGGCGCGTTGTTGGTGATCATGGCTCGTATGATAGCTAAGTGAATCGCCTTTTTTCAGCTTGTCACCTTTACTTGTTAAGCCACCAATTTTTTCACGCATGACGGTCGCTACGCTGCCTAATGTGGGTTCACAAAGGAACCCGCCTTTTACCGCGAGGTACGCTCGTAATCCCCAAACAGGTTGATGAAACGCCAGAATGTCGCCTTTTTTGATGGCGTAGGTTTGCCAAGGCGGAATACTTTTATCGTTCAGTGTTGCTCCAAGATCTGCACCCGTAACGGCGATGCTGGTATTGGCTTGTGCTTCTAAGGTGAACATACCGAAGGTGATTTCAATCTGCGCGCTATTGGGGTCGTTATCGAGTAGTGCATTGCCCCAGCGAAACGCCACTTCATCCATCGGACCGCCAGTGGTTAAGCCAATAGACTGATGACCGTGACGGCCTAAATCTTGAACTAAGGCCAATAAACCGGGTTTGATTACTTTAAAAGCCATCGAGCTGACCTCCTTGTACTAAGAACTCATCTCGAGAAATTGACTCGAATCGTACAGAATCGCCCATCGCAATCAGGGCGAGGTTTTTACTGCCCCAATCAATCAAATTAATGGGGGTGCGGCCAATAATTTGCCAACCACCCGGTGTCACACTGGGGTAAACCGCCGTTTGGTTTTCCGCAATGGCCACACTACCAATGGGTACTTTTAATCGTGGTGTGGTTTTTCTTGGTACATGCAGTTCATCGGGCGTATTGCCTAAAAAGGCGAAGCCCGGCGTGAAGCCGATCGCGTAGGCGCGATAAACTGTTTCACTGTGGCGTTTAATAATCTCTTCCATGCTGAGCTGACAATGCTTTGCTACGTCTTCCATATCTGGGCCAACTTCTTGGCCGTAATACACTGGAATCACTACTTCACGACTGTCGATTAGGGAAACGTTGTTTGGATCAATGGCCTCTATGGTCTGGCGAATGGCTTTAAAAATGGCAAAACGATCGTAATGATCATCATCAAAAACAACCAATAAGGTGGTGTAAGACGGTACCAAATCCACAATGCCAGCAAGGTTTTTTAGGTTCTGCGTCACTTGGGCAATGTAGTTTGAGGTCGCTTCGCTAATGACGTGACTAAAGGTCAGTAAGCAAGCCTGATTACTGACCATGTCAATGTTCGGAAAATCTGCATGGCTCATGGTTTATTTCGCGCTTGTCTTACTTGGAGGATTAAGTTTAAGTCGATCGACCAGCGTACGAATGCGCGTGACAGCATCCAAGGCGTGAGCGCCGTCGCCGTGTACGCAGATGGTGTCCGCATGAATGGCAAGCTGTTTGCCCGATGCCGTGGTGAGCGTGCCTGTTTCGCATAACTGCTCGACTTGCTTTTCAATCAGGTCAAAGCTGGCATGAACCGCGTTGGGTTCTTTGCGTGGCATAAGACGGCCTTCGTCTGTGTACAAACGATCAGAGAAGGCTTCAAACCAAATGGTGAGGCCGTATTTCTTAGCCATTTTTTTAATTTCAGGTGCTTCTGGAACGGCCATTACCATCAAAATTAATGTGGCGTCTAACTCGCTTACCGCCTGCATTACCGTTTCTAATACCGTGAAATCCGCCATCATGGTGTTGTACAAAGCACCATGCGGTTTCACGTAATCCACTTGGGTGTTTTGGCTTTCACAAAGGCCTTTTAGCGCGCCAATTTGGTATTGAATGATTGCTTTTAACTCGGCTGGTGCAATGTCCATATTACGCCGACCAAAGCCGACCAAATCTGGATAAGCCGGATGTGCGCCAATGGTTACATTGTGTTGTTTGGCTAAGGCAACGGTTTTCGCCATGGTTAATGGGTCGGACGCGTGAAAGCCGCAGGCAATGTTGGCTTGATCCACAAAGGGCATAATTTGATCGTCTAAGCCCATTGTCCAAGCGCCAAATGCTTCGCCCATATCGCAATTTAATTTCATGTTTGATTCCTCTTGCCTGTTTAATAATGAGGCGGGTTAATTTTGCGACATGGTGGTCGGTAAATAGGTCACAATTTCAGGAAAAATACTGATCAAAAGAATCGCGACGCCAATGAGCAAGAAGAACGGCAACGCGGCTTTTGCGACATAGAGAATGTTTTTCCCTGTCAGGGCCTGAATCACAAATAGATTGAAGCCAACGGGCGGGGTTATTTGCGACATTTCCACCACCAAAACAATGAAGATACCAAACCATAACAGATCGATGTTCGCGGCTTGTACCATAGGCAATATCACGGCAACGGTGAGCACTACGACAGAAATACCATCCAAGAAGCAGCCCAATATCACAAATAAAACCGTCAGATATAAAATCAGTTCCATCGGTGAAAGCGACATGCCCGCAATCCACACAGCCAAAGCTTTAGGAATGCCTAAGAAGCCCATTGCAAGCGTTAGAAAGTGCGCGCCAACCAAGATGAAACCAATCATGCAGGAGCTTTTTACCGCGCCTAATAAGCTTTCCATGAAGCTATGACGGCTGAGCGAGCCAGTACAAGCGGCAAGGATCAGCGCGCCTGTCACACCAATGGCGGCGGCTTCGGTGGGCGTGGTTATACCGCCATAGATAGAACCTAAAACAAAGCCAATCAAACCGACTACAGGCAAGAGCTTACGTAAGCCTTTGATACGTGCAGACCAGCTGGTTTCATGCCCCGTTGTTTTAGGTAATTCGTCTTTGTGCAGATGGCCCCAAATCATGGTGAAACCCATAAATAAGGACACTAATAATAAGCCTGGTAACGCGCCAGCGATAAACAAGCGAGCGATAGATACTTCAGCGGCAACGCCATACACAATCAAAATAATCGACGGCGGAATCAATAATCCCAACGTCCCCGATCCAGCCAGCGTACCGATGGCCATGCGATCGCTGTAACCTTGCTTGCGCAGTTCAGGCAAGGTCATACGTCCAATCGTTGCGGCGGTGGCCGCTGATGAACCAGACACCGCAGCGAAAATGCCGCAGCTAAGAATGTTCACATGCAATAATTTACCTGGAACGTTGCCCAACCAAGGCGACAGACCTTTGAATAAATCTTCTGATAGTCGTGTTCTAAAAAGGACTTCACCCATCCAAATAAACAGAGGCAAAGCCGTCAGCGACCACGCGGTGCTGGCACCCCAACTAGACGTCGCGAAAAGCAAATCGACTTGATAATTTTCAGAAAGAATTAAGCCCAAACCACCAATGGCGATTAGGGTAAAAGACACCCAAACGCCTAAGGATAAAAGGACGAGCATGGCAACCGCCAAGAAGATTGAAATCCACATCATATCCATTAGATTTCCTCCAAAGACAGCGCGTCTTCTTGTTCACTGTAAGTTGGTTTTTTGCCTCTAAGCACCATAATGAATGCATCCAAGATCGCTAAGTTGAGCGCGATAACACCAATTGCAACGGGCATTTGTGGTATCCACAGTGGAACAGGGACGTAGCCGTAAGAGACTTCGTCGTAAATGTAAGATTCGTACACCATATAAGAACAAGCGTAAGACAAGTAACACAGCAACCCGAGAGACAATATGAGGATAATGCCTTCCTGTATTTTACGAGGCACAGGTGAGAAGCGTTGTATCAGCAGAGTGACACGAATATGCCCACCTTCACGGAAGGTATAAGCCAGCCCTAAAAAGGTAGAGGACGCCAGAGCATAGCCTGCAAAATCATCTGCAGACGGCACAATGAAACCGAATAAGCGGCCAACGATTTGTGCTAACAATAACAAGGTAATAATGACGATACACAAACCGGACAACAGGCCAGAGCATTGGTAAAGTTTTTCTTTTATTTGGCTCATAGTGTTCACTTTTTTGAAGAGAATTGAGGCAGGTTCATGGAACCCCCTCCCAACCTCCCCCTTGTCAGGGGGAGGAGCTTAGAGCTTTGCCTCCACCCTTCATATCTCAAAGAGTTGGGGTTTAGCACTTGTCCCTTCCTTTCATATCTTCAAAGGGTCAGGCTTTAGCACTTGTCCCCTCCCCTTATGTCTTGGAAGGGGAGGGCTAGGGAGGGGTTGTTCTCTTTACATTCCGTTCTGGTAACGAGACAAAATAGCGCCAACATCTTTTGGAGATTCAGCTGTCCATTCTTCTGTCATGGTTTTACCAATGGCTTGCAGTTCTTTTAGCAACGCAGGAGAAGGGTCTGATACGGTCATGCCGTTCTCAACCAAGGTCGCTTTATCTTTCTCTGCACGCGCCGCCACTTTTGTCCAACCTGCTGCTTCTGCGTGTTTTGCGGCATCAAGTATGACTTGCTGGGTGGCTTTATCTAAACGGCGGAAAGCACGTTTGTTCACCACAATAATATTTTTCGGGATCCAAGCTTGGATATCCGTGTAGTTGTTAACATAATCCCACGCTTGGCTGTCAACACCGGTAGAAGGTGACGTGATCATTGCTTGGATGATCCCCGTGCTAAACGCTTGAGGAATGTCTGGTACTTGAATTGTTGTTGGTGTCGTACCCATTAAGTCCGCAAGGCGTGACGTAGACGGGCTGTAAGCACGCATTTTTGTGCCTGCTAAGTCAGCTAGTGTATTTACCGGTTCTTCGCTGTAAAGGCTTTGAGCAGGCCAAGCTACGGCGTACAGCAACATCATGCCGTCTTTATCCAGTTGTTTTGATACTTCTGGTTTAGCGGCTTCCCATAGTTTTTGCGCGTCTTCAAAAGACGTGGCTAAAAAAGGAATATTGTCATGCTTATAAATAGGGTTTTCGTTTCCTAGAATGCCTAGAAACACTTCACCGATTTGTACTTGTCCTGTTTTAACAGAGCGAGGAATTTCAGTGTGTTTAACCAATGAACCACCGGAGTGAACCGTAATATCAAGTTCACCTTTGGTGTTGTCTTTGATTTCTTGAGCAAAAGTATAAGCGATTTGAGTCGGTAGGTTACCGTCTCCGTAAGGCGTAGGCATGTGCCATTTTTCTGCAAAGCTGGCGGTAGACGCAAGTCCACCAATAAGTAACGCGCTGGTTAATTTCAACATAGTTCTCGTTCCTTTTTTACATGTCGTTGTTGTTATGTATTACACAGTATTAAGCCCTGTGTGGAGGCTGAGTTCTTTTTTAATTTCCTAAAGAACCGCGAGATCGGTGTCCAAAATATCAGTCACTAGCATTTTACCCGGAGCATGAGTAATGCAAATAGGGGGTTTTGCGTTGCGAATGGCCACTTGCGGCGTCACGCCACAGGCCCAAAAAACAGGGACTTCGCCTTCTTTTACCGTAACGGCGTCACCGTATTCAGGTTTGCTTAAGTCCGTAATGCCAATGTCTTGTGGTGTACCAAAGTGTAGCGGTGCTCCGTGTGCTTTTGGAAAGCGTGTGGTGATTTGAATCGCTCGGATCGCATTTTTTGGTGTATATGGACGCATCGTTACAACGGTGTTACCGAAAAAACGTCCTGCTGGTACGGTGGCAATCGAGGTTTCAAACATAGAAACGTTCACATCTTCTTCTATGTTTCTAGGAGTAAGGCCCGCTTGAGACAAGGCATGTTCAAAAGAAAAAGAACAGCCTAATACAAAAGCCACCATGTCATCTTGCCATAAATCCTCGATGTCTGAGCGGCTTTCAACTTTCACACCATTGCGATACACATAGTATTCTGGAATGTCGTGGCGCATGTCGATGTCATCGCCAAGTTCTGGCATGGCAAAGCTGCCAACTTCAGACACGCCAATCAAAGGACAAGAAACAGGATTCTTCTGGCAATAAAGCAAAAATTCGCTTGCCCAATCCGCAGGCAAAATAACCACATTACCTTGCATTGCGCCTTGCGCTAAGCCGCTAGTCACGCCGGTATGTGTTTTATTGCGGATCGCGTGGCGCAAATCAGAGGTTTGTTGCAGTAAAGGTGACGGTGCTTGCTTCATTAACGTTTTCCTTATTCTTGCCACAATTGGTTCATTAAGAGTAGATCTAGCTTACCTTAAAAGTCTAATCGTGTTTTTTTGGGGTATTTGATCAATTTTTTTTATCAAGAGGGCGTTGTCGATTATTCTCTCTTTGACGGAGTGGTCCAATAAAGGTAATTTTCCAGAAAAACGTGAGGGGTTATTTCGTGTGAAGACACCTCCAAAGCATGGTTAACAGTGAGCTAATGTATGACGCAATCAAAACAACTGAATTTTGCTTGGCAAGGCCGAGAGTTGATTACTCAGTGGAAACAAGCACAAGAAATATTGGATGCAAAAGGGCGAAACGTTTTTACAGAGCTTTTTGATTATGTGGCACCACAAGAAGGTCCCTTAAACGGAGCAATTATTTCGATTAAAGACCTATTTCAAGTGGAAGGCTATAAAACCCAAGCGGGATCCGTTTTTATCAACAAACAGCCCGCTCTACAGGATGCGGCGGCGGTTGCCTTGTTAAGAAAAGCGGGTGCGAGTTTCTTGGGTCACACCAATATGACGGAACTGGCGTATTCTGGATTGGGGTTAAATCCGCATTATGGCACGCCGGATAATCCAATAAATCCGGGTCGTATTACCGGAGGATCAACCAGTGGTGGTGCCGCGTCTGTCGCCTTGGGCGCAGCCGATGCCGCATTGGGTACGGATACGGGTGGTTCGTTGCGTATTCCGGCGGCATTTTGTGGTTTAACGGGTTTTAAACCCTCTCAGCAAACGGTATCAAGAGAAGGCAGTTTGCCTTTATCAGATGCGCTTGATTCAGTTGGTCCTATTGCCAAAACGGTTGAAGAATGCGAATGGCTTTGGCATATATTGTCTGGGACCTCTGGCACGAAAAATGGAGCCGATCTTTCTCAACTGACATTCGTCGTGCCAAGTAACTTTGGTATGAATGATTTGGATATACTGGTTGAGCAAGGCTTTAACGAAAAATTAGCGTGTCTTGAGGCCGCGGGTATTGTGGTTGAACGACGCTTTATTGCAGCACTAGAAAGCTACAAAACCTTGCCTGTATGGAAGTTCTCGGCGTTTGAATGTCAGGCTTTTTATAGCAAGGCTTATGATTTGGCGACGGCGAACATTGACCCGCGAGTCGCTTCTCGCATAGTGCGTGCTAACACCATTAAATCTGAAGATTTTCAGCAGACTCAAGCTGATCGACATGCATTTATTCAGCAGATGGCAGAGGATGAGCCGAATACGGTTTTCTTGCTGCCGACCGTTGCCGTTGTCGCGCCTAAGTTGTCTGATTTAGAACAAGACTCTGAATACGATCGTTTGAATGTATTGTGCTTGCGTAATACGTCGTTAGCGAATGTCTTAAATGGTTGTAGCCTTTCTTTGCCGTTTTGCTTTCAACAAGAGCCAATGGGGCTGATGTTGACTGCTGGCAATGGTATGGATCAGGCACTATTGGATTTGGCAAAACAATGGCAGCCTATCGTAAATGGCTAGTTTTTTGTTTTTTTATGAATTTCTCAAAGCTTGGCGTATAGAGCGCCAAGCTTTTTTATTGTCAGAATTTTTAGGCTTGAGGCTTTAATCAGTGCTCTGTTTTTTGTTGTATTCCTGAGCAGCGATGACGGCGATATTGGTCGCCACTTCCGCAATGGGGTTAAACGGCTCATCTGAATAGGACGCGGTGAATGTGAGGTCGCTTGGCGTCCAAACGGCTTTTATCTTTCGTAAAGTTCCCGCTTCTAGTTCTTTTGTAATCATGATGTTTGGTAGCGTTGAAATACCGACGGAATCAATTGCTAAACTGCGGCAGGCGGCTAAAGAAGTCGAGGCAAAAAAGTGTGCTGGTGGTCCGTCGAGTTCACGGAATTTTTGATTGATTTCTATATAGGGTTTGGTGGCGCGGGCGTAAGTAATAATTGGCCATTTAGCTAATTCTTCCAAATATAAGAGTCGATCTGGTAAGTCTAATGTTGGGCTGGCGACCCAAGAGAGCGAAAAAGTACAGAGTTCACGATTGATGATATTTGGCTCTGAAATTGGCCCCATTAATAAACCTAAATCCAAGGTTCGGTCTTTGATACTTGTCGTTAGGTTCGCGGTGACATCCACCGTCATTTCGACATCTAGGTTGGGCATGTCCTTGTGCAGCCGCGACAGGAAATCGGGCAACCAAGTGTTGACGATGGTTTCCGATACGCCCAAACGCAGTACGCCAGAGTATGCATTTGAAATGCCTGCGCGTTTTCGTAATTGTTCCGTTTGATAGAGGATTTTTTCAATATAGGGCAACAGTTCTTTGCCTTTTGACGTCAGTATAATTGGGCTTGAGCCGCCTTCGCGCTCAAAGAGTTTGACGCCTAACTCAGCTTCTAGCCCCGCAATTCGAGCTGAAATCGCGGGTTGTGTGGTGTGAAGTCGTTCTGCCGCTTTGCGAAAATTACCTAATGAGGCAACCCAGACAAAGGTTTCTAGACGTTTGTAATTCACATTTTTACTCCGTTGAGTAATTAAGAGACAGTAAATAAGTAGATATTGAGCAAAAGAGTATAAGGCCTATGATGTTTCGGCAATCTTTTCGTTAAGTGGTGCGAGAGTCATAGGTGTGGCACAAAGCTTGCGTTATGCTGTGAACAAATTCATAGGATCATTCATAAAATGAACAAACTGATTTCTTTATTGTTAAAAGGCTTGGTCGCGGTTTTGCCGATAGGCTTGACGGTGTATTTGATTTATTGGTTATTGGCCACAGGAGAAGCGCTCGCTCAGCCGATCTTGTTGTTTCTGATTCCTGATGTTTTGTATTTTCCTGGATTGGGGCTCCTTGCCACATTAGGCACCTTGATGTTGATTGGTTTCTTGGTCAATCTTTATGGTGTGCGTTATTTGGTGAAGCTCAGTCATAACATTTTTGAACGCATTCCTTTGGTGAAGTCCATTTATGGTGCGATCAAAGACATGATGATGGTGTTCAACCTCGCTGAAAAGAAAGAAATGAAAAACGTGGTGTCGCTGGAATGGAACGGCGCTCAAGTGATTGGGTTTGTGACCGGCGAACAAACCGGAAAACAGCTGTTTGGTGAGCAAGACTTAGTGGGTGTGTATGTGCCGTTAAGTTATCAAATTGGCGGAATTACTCTGTATATTTCACGAGATCGCTTAACGGAGTTGGATGTCGGCGTTGAAGAGGCCATGCGACTTGCGTTGACGGCTGGCGTGCAGAGTAAACCTAAAACATAAGCTAACGATTACTATTTTGCTGTGAGCCATTGGTGCTAGCAGCAAAATTCTTTATCATGCGCTTCTTTTTTAGTAACTCTTTAAAGTGATGTTGGCAAGTATGCAAGAAGTGGTGCAAATGCAAAAAACAGTCATTGTTGTCGGAGCAGGCCCTGCGGGCTTGATGGCGGCTGAAGGTATTTGTGCCGCCGGTCATCAGGTTCATGTTTACGATGCAAAACCCAGTGCATGCCGTAAGTTTTTATTGGCCGGTGTGGGTGGCATGAACATTACCCATTCCGAAGCGTATCCTGAGTTTATTCAACGTTATTACGACAAAGCCAATTGGTTAGACACGGCAATCGGTCAGTTTGACGCCGATGCCTTGTGTGATTGGATTCATAGCTTGGGCATTGAAACCTTTGTGGGAACGTCCGGTCGAGTATTTCCTAAAGACATGAAAGCCGCGCCATTACTACGTCATTGGTTGACGCGTTTGCGTGAGTCGGGTGTGGTATTCCATATGCGCCACAAAATGATCGCATTGGACTCTCACCGAGTGACGTTTGATCACAATGGCGACGATGTTGTCGTTCAGGCGGATGCGATTGTGTTGGCGATGGGCGGCGCCAGCTGGCCTAAGCTTGGCTCTGACGGTGCTTGGCTGTCTACTTTACAAGATAATGGTGTTTTGGTCGCGCCACTACAAAGCGCTAACTGTGGCTTTTACAGCGAGTGGAGCGCGCATTTGCAAACGAAGTTCGCTGGCAGTCCATTGAAAGACGTCGCGTTTTCTTTCACCTTAAAAGATGGTCACGTGGTGACGAAAAAGGGTGAATGTATTGTCACTAAGGATGGCATGGAAGGCAGTCTGATTTATGCTTTTTCTAAGTACTTACGAGATGGTATTAATGATTCCGGACAATCGTCTTTGTTGATGGATTTTTTGCCTTTGCAAAGCGAAGAGCAAGTGATTAAAAAACTGCGTAATACCAAGGCAAAGGAATCATTTGGTAAATATTTAAAACGTACGTTGGGTATCAGTGGTGTGAAAGCGGCTTTGCTGCATGAGTTTTTCCCGAAAGAAGCGTTCTACACGCCGGAAGCGTTAGCGCGTTGTTTGAAAGCGGTGCCGGTGAGCTTTTATAAAACGAAGTCGATCGATGAGGCGATTTCCAGTGCCGGCGGTGTGTGCGAAAGCAGTGTGGATTCCGTCTTGATGTTGAACGCTGTTCCGGGCGTTTTTTGTGCCGGTGAAATGTTAGATTGGGAAGCGCCAACCGGTGGGTATTTGCTAACGGCGTGTTTTGCCACGGGGCGTTTAGCGGCCAAAGGGGTGTGTGATTTTTTAACGAATCGCGGTGTGACATAATATTCGATTGATTAACTGCGCACATAAAAAATGCCCAATGTTTCCATTGGGCATTTTTGTTTTGATGGGCCGTTTTTTCAGGCTAGTCGTGTACTTGCGAGCGTTTAGTTAGACGCTTGCTGGCCTGGCATACCGAAACTGTATTGCACACCAATCGATGTAACGTTATCCAAATGGTTGTCTTCTATGTCTTTTACTATGCGGAAGTCGGCACGAAGATCGACATCGCTATTAATGGCGTATTTTACGCCACCGCCCGCGTTAACCAATAAATTGTTTGAGTCGCCATCAACATCGGTTATACCAACACCAGCGGCCACATAAGGCGTTAAGTTCACTGTGGTGAACTCAGGTAGGCTGTATAGGCCATCAACTCGGTACTGGTCTAAATCGTTGTTGCGACCACGCTTACTGGCATCTGAATGAAGGTAAACTGCCTCTAAGGCCAGCGGGCTGTTTGTTTGGTAGCCGACGCCAATGGAATAAAATGTATCATTGCCAGCTTGTCTATCACCATCTGTGTTGTAGTAGCCGATGCTCGGCGTCACTGTGATGCCTTCTTTTGGCGTTGCGGCATAGGTCATGGTCGCGATGGATGAAGCAATCAGGACACCGCTAAAAAGAGTACGTGTTTTAAAAGAGGTAGACATGTGAATTTCTCCTAATGAACATAGTGTTATGTTGTTCGCTACTCAGATTACGCTAAATTTTTTTATTGAAAAGCCCCTCTAAAAAGTGCAAAAAATAGGACGTGAACCACCGCTACTCAATCATGACGTAAGCTTTACCAATGGGGATGTGTTGGGGCGATTAGACGATGAAAAAGTGCGTAAAAGAGTGTAGAAAATACGTTTCTTATTACAGTAAATTTTCACTTCAGAATGACGAAAATTGATTGTGGTAGAAGTAAGCACTGCACGTTCATAAAGTGGCAATTTTGCAAAGAAAAACGCCCGAAGTTTCCATCGGACGTTTTGTGTTTTTAGAACGGTTTGTGGTCGTTTTTATTTCGATGAAATAATGGCAACAACACGGCGGTTGGCTTTGCGGTGTTCTGCGGTGTCATTGTCAAACAAAGGCGTATCTTCACCGTAACCAATGGCGCTGACGCGTTCTTCGGATACTTCAAAGGTTCTAATCAACACATCGGCAATGGCTTTAGCGCGTTTTTCAGAAACAGTTTGATTGTAGCTTGCGGCACCGCTGTCGTCGGTATGACCTTCGATTAATACGGTGCTTTGTGGGTGTTCTTTAAGGTACATGGCAAGCTTTTCTATTTCAGGGTAGTACTTTTGTTCCACATCGGTTTTGTTGTTACCGAATAGAACGTTTAATTTAACAGGAGGTAATGCGACGACTTCGGGTGCTTGCTCCGTTAATTCTGGTTCTTCGTTTTGAGCCACAACTGGCGCTACCATTACGGGTTCATCTTGCATGACGTCTTCGGCTGGTACCGCTTTTGTGCTGGCAACGTCAGATTCAATGGCTTGCTGTGGTTCAGTCGCTGGAACCGGCTCTGGTTCTGGCTCTGGCTCAATTTGTGTGTACGTTGTGGCTTCAACCGGCGTGTAACCGCTGTCGTCAGAAGTTGATTTTGCGGAGGATCGGCCAAAGGTCATTTGAACGCCAAGCGAGGTGATGTTGTCGAGTTGATGGTCTTCTACGTCATCCACCAAACGGAAATCAGCACGAAGGGAAACCGTATCATTTACGGCGTATTTCAAGCCGCCACCAGCGTTTAATTGTACGTTGTTGTGATTCGACGAATTGCCAAAATCAGTAGTCCCCACCCCAGCCGCTAGGTAAGGCGTGAGATTAGCCGAACGGATTGTTGGCAAGTGGTACAAACCGTCTAGTCGATATTGATCTACATCGACGTTACTGCCGCTGCTCGATTGTTCCGTATCGGCGTTTAGGTAAACAAACTCCACTGCCCAAGGGTTATTGAATTGATAACCAAGACCCAATGAATAGGCTTTGTCATCCTTGATGTCTCGGTCGTCATCCATGTTGTAGTAGCCAATACTTGGCGTTACGGTGAAACCTTCTTCTTGTTGCGCTAACGCCAAGGTTGAAACAGATGACGCGGCAATAATGCTGCTTAAAATAGTGCGCTTTGCTATGTTGAAAGACATGTTTTATCTCCTGATAAATATCTGTGTTGTGTCGTTCTTTTTCACAGCATAGCCTGTTTTATGATGCTTAAAAATGTCGTAAAAATACGCTGAAACCCTTATGTCATCTGGGATTTCATATTCATGACGTAGAGTTTACTTAACAAGCGCTTTCAACACAGAGTGGGCAACGTAGAGGCGAAAAAAAGCGTAGCAAAGGAGATATTAATTACACGAGTTTTGCATTCCAGTGAGCCAAAACAGAGGTGAAAATTGGCTTTCTACCTCTGAATGGCATGATGAAGGCGACGGCGTTGTTTTTAATCATGCATTAATGACTTATGAGTTCCGACACCGGCCATAACGCCAGACGCCGACGCGAGCGTGGCGTTTTGCATCGGATTAGACACATCGCCAGCGGCGAAAAGACCTTTCACACTGGTTTGTTTAAAATCATCAGTCTTAATGACAAGACCCAGCGGACCTTCTTCGAACTCACATCCTAGCTGTTCTGCAAAGGGGCTCGACATATGTGTTTTTGGAGCGACAAACAATGCCGCTATATAAATGGTTCGGCCATCGGCAAGATATACGCTGGAAATCTTTGGCGGCCTTCCGAGTACTTCTAATACCGGCGTGCTTTCAATGGTCACGCCGCGTTTCATTAGAAACGCACGTTGTTCGTCATCTGGTTCGTATAGACCTTGAGTAAAGTAAGTGGTCGGCCCCCAATCAGGAATCATTCCCGCTTGATGAGCCGATAACACACTGCTTGCGATCACACCAAGAGGTTGATTGCGCACCTCATAACCATGGCAATAGGGGCAATGAATCACAGTCGCACCCCAGCGCTCTTTTAACCCCGGAATATTAGGCAGTTCGTCTCTTAGACCAGTGGCTAAAATGAGTTTTTTACTGTGCAGCGTACTACCGTCTTCCAGAGTGACGTTGAACCCTGCTGCACTTTTTTCCACCGCGCTCGCTTTTCCTTCAACAATGCTGGCTGTCGGATATTTTAGTAATTGGCGGTATGTTTCCTGTTGAATCGCCAGCGGCGATGCGCCATCTAATCCAAAAAATCCGTGTGACTGGTCGGCAAAGCGATTTCTGGGTTCGCCCGCGTCAATAACCGTCACCTTTCTTTGTCCTCTTACTAGCTGCATAGCAGCGGATAAGCCAGCAAAACTCCCGCCTATTATGATGACATCTTGTTGCATTCTCTTGTTCCTCATTTGTAAGTTTGAATAATTACATCAAGAAACATCATAAGTTACATGAAACAACAAAGTCAAATCACGATACTTTAAATGTTTCATGAAAACTGAGTTAGAATAACGGCATTATCAATGCTAATGAGATTTTTGATGAGAAAAGACAGTCGTTTATCGCGTATGTTGCACGTATTGATTCACATGGATCAGCTTGATGCTCCGGCAACGTCCGACAAAATTGCCAGTATGCTTAATACCAATCCTGTGGTCGTACGCCGCACCATGGCAGGTTTGAGAGATAAAGGTTATGTTACTTCGGTTAAAGGCCACGGCGGTGGTTGGTCGCTGGAGATCCCTCTATCCAAGATTACCTTGTTCGACATTCATGATGCGCTGGGGGACAGTTCAGTTTTCACCATAGGACTGTCTGATGAACACACGTCTTGCCCCATTGAAATTGCGGTAAACAAAGCCATTAGCGATGCGCTAATTGAAGCAGAAGCATTGTTACTAGCGCGCTTTAAAGACGTTACCTTGGATGTGTTGGCACTCGGTTTCACTGATTATCCGCCTAATATGAAGGCTTTTTCAGGAGAATAATAGTTTGTCTCGCTCCCAACGCTTACTGACTCTGATTGAGTTACTACGCAGCCATCGTTATCCGGTGGCAGGTAAACATCTTGCTGAGACATTAGAAATTAGCCTAAGAACCTTGTACCGCGATATTGCTACCTTGCAAGAACAAGGTGCTAATATTGAAGGCGAAGCGGGAATGGGTTATGTCCTGAAGCCAGGTTTTTTATTGCCGCCTTTGATGTTCAATGATGAGGAAATAGAGGCCTTGGTATTAGGCGCTCGTTGGGTGGCGCAACGGACTGACAGCCAGTTAAGTGATGGTGCAAAAAACGCACTGAATAAAATCGCCACCGTGTTACCGCCAGAACTCAAGAACACACTAGATGACACTTCTTTGCTGATTGGTCCTAGTAAAGATACGGTGATCGACTCGGTTAATATGCCTGAGGTTCGCTTAGCGATCCGAGATGAAAAAATTCTTTCTATTACCTATTGCGACTTAAAAGACAATAAAACCACGCGTCGTATTTGGCCTTTTGCATTGGGTTATTTTGATGAAGTCCGTGTGTTGGTAGCGTGGTGTGAATTACGACAAGAAATTCGGAATTTTCGTACCGATCGACTTCTGACTTGTGAACTAGAAAAGACGCGTTATCCGACACCTCGCCATGCTTTGTTAAAGCGTTGGCGAGCGACACTTCATGGTGCCAGCACCACAAAAGCCAACTGATCACTGCTGACAGAAACTGACATACCTGCTGTTTATTCTATCGTCATCGAGGCAAAACTCGGTGACAGCAACGACGCTTTTTTATAAGCAAAACATTGAATAGGAAAACAGCATGGATCTTTCAAACTTTATTATTTTGTATGTCGACAATGTTCAACGTAGCGTGGACTTTTATCGTCCATTATTCGATCGAGAGCCAGTGGAATCTATGGACGGTTTTGCCATGTTTGTCTCCGAAACAGGCAACAAATTTGCGCTGTGGGCGAAAAATGACGTGATCCCTAAAGTAGGCGATGTGAAAGCAGGTGCAATGGAGGTGGCGTTAACCGTGGATGGTATTAGTACGTTACAAGTTCATTACGCCAAGTGGCGTGAATTAGGCGTGCAGATTATTCAAGAAACCACAGAGCTAGACTTTGGAACTACCTTTACAGTACTTGATCCAGACGGCCATCGACTGCGTGTTTTTTGTAATGAAAAAAGTTAACAACTGACCATTTGAAGAACTTATTAGGTGACTAATGAGTTCTTTTTGATCGAACTTAAAAGAAATATAAGTAATAATTTGGCGAATATTGTTTCGTATTTAGAAACAGTGGATTAACTGGATACGTGTTGATCAAGGATAGAGGCAAGCCTAGACTGAATGTCATCACCTTGAGCCGATGGAGCGACTTGCTCGGCGGCCAATTATGCTATTTCAGAGGTTTACCATTATGTTACCGACTTATTTTATTTCCCATGGCGGCGGCCCTTGGCCTTACATTCCAGACATGCGTGCGATGTTTGCTCATCTTGAAACTGCGCTCGCAGATATGCCAAATCAGCTTAAAGAAAAACCCAAAGCCGTTCTGATGATTTCTGGTCATTGGGAACGTAAAACCTTTGGTGTTCAATCCAATGCAACGCCGGGTATGGAATACGATTACTCCGGTTTTCCGGCACATACTTATGACGTTAAATACGCCGCACCAGGTTCCCCAGAAGTGGCTTCAAGAGTGGCTGCGTTGATAAAAAACGCTGGCTTTGCAGTGGAATTTGATGACAAAAAAGGCTTTGACCATGGTGCGTTCACGCCGATGGAAGTCATGTACCCAAAAGCGGATGTCCCTTTGGTACAGTTGTCGCTCAAATCTAATCTTGATCCAGAGGAGCATTTGGCACTTGGTCGTGCACTGAAACCATTGCGTGAAGAAGGTGTATTGATCGTCGGTAGCGGCTTGAGTTATCACAATCTACGCATGATGGGGCCGCAAGCCAAAGTCCCGTCGACAGCGTTTGATACCTGGTTACAAAATGCCTTGATGCACACAACGCCAGAGCAAAGAACACAGTCATTAGTCGATTGGGAGCAGGCGCCTTACGCGCGAATTTGTCATCCAAGAGAAGATCACTTAATACCACTTATGGTCGCTGTTGGTGCCGCAGAAAACGCACAAGCCACCTGTGTTTATCATGAAAAAGGTATTTTCGGTGGAACGACCGCATCGAGCTTTCGGTTTGATTAAGCGCTCTTAGGCTTTTTTGTCGTATATTTTTTGGTGGCTCTGGATCGAAAACCTGATCTAGCGCCAACCTGTTTGATACGGCCTTTCATTTCCAGCATCGCGATTTTAATTTTCTTGTTCGAAGCGGCTAACTTCTTTAATTGCTCTATCTCTTTTAATGCCTCAGCGAACTGCTTTTGAGTTAGCAATATTTCAACCACTTTCTGCATATCAGCAACAATGTCTGTGTGATCCGTCGCAAAGTTAGACAAGCTGATTTCAAACGCGTTTCTCGCATGTACTAAGTCATCATCGGGCTGCGTAAATGTTGTCATGAGAACCTTAGGAAGAGTGAAGTGAGTATGCGCTGTATTTTATTGGGAAATCACCGCGACTGCATTCTTATTCATTGTCTGAATAAAAATGTCGACGCAGGGTCATTTGGTGGTGGCTATCATTGGCGTCTAAAATCGAGTCGTAATACTTGTCGAGGAAGGTTAGAAATATTCGCTGAAAAAGTGTGAAGGCAACGCGGGTCAAACACAATGATATCACCAGCCACGCCGGTTAATGGGACGACTTTTTGTTCGAAACTATTATGCGTACTGCCTTCCTCTATGAATCGTTGGATGCGTTTATCAGAGGGACCTTCACTAACCAGCGCTTGGAACCAAGGGTCTTCTTGAATTAGCGGTTCTAAAACCTGATCCATAGGCAAGAGTGTCACGTTTTTAGGGTTTTCAAAAAGCCCGCTATTCACCGATTCAAAGGCGTTTATTAACGCTTCGTTATTGGATGTGCCGAGTACTTTTGCGAGAGACGCTATACGGCGGTGCGATCCTGAAACGACAGTTGTTGCTCCCATGTCCGCGCTCACATCATCGAGAAATACAAAGACAAACAGGCTCCAAGGTTCGGCGTCTCCCACCACAGTGGGTTCATCATTATGCCAAGACTGATGAGGCACATTCCAAACCGTTTCTGATCCTGGAAAGCTCAATAAAGAATACCAAATATCTAGAGGGCGCCATGCGTGAGCGCCAAATACATGATCGATAGCAGGCTGGATCGCATGTTCTATTTCGTCCAATTTACCCGATGCTTTTAGGTCTCGCATAATCGACCCCATACCGTTCAATCGTTTTGCGCGAGCGTTTCCGACAGGGTTGTTAGCATTGGAAAACCATGTGCTAGGTTCATCGATATTAATGCCAAATTTGCGGTTAATTTCATGCCAAAAATGGGTTCGTACATCGACAACCTTTTCAATATCGATAACATTGGAGAGTTTAAGTACCCCTTTGTTTTGGAAGTCTTCAAGTCTAGATAATTCAGTCGTTGTCATCGAATGGTTTCCCGTTCAGCGTTAGCGTCTCAGTGAATTTTTTGCCTATGGCGAATAATACCATTGAGCTCACTTGAAAGAAGCACCTGTGCACTATGGCAAAAGCTAATTTTATTCTGAAACGGATGACATGAATTTGACCTACTTTGTAGATCAGTAATGTCGAATACCATTCGGGCAATCGGGCAATCGGGCAATCGGGCAATCGGGCAATTGGTAAGTTTAAAGCGTCAGTCGAGCAAACTGAGGTATTTAATAAGTGACGCTTTGACATATTGAAAATACGAAAGCCCTATTAGGGGCTTTCGTTTTTTATGTTGGAGAGCCTAAATATCATGAAAACCTAAACCGCTTCGCCTATTTCACCTGCGGCGTAGACGTCGGTTTCGGCGATGGCATCATCAAGCCATTCTTGCATTGCAGGGTGCATGAGCATGGTAGTTTGGTATTCACTTGCCGCTGCCGACAACGCGATGCCATACGTTTTAAAACGAAACATAACAGGCGCGAAAAAGGCATCGGCTAAGCTGAATTTGCCGAACAAATAGTCGCCGTTTTGTGCGTTTTCGGCGCGTAATTTTGTCCAAAGCGCATCCAGCGTGGCGACTTCTTTTTTGGCTTGATCGCTCAGTTCGACATGACGTCGTGCTCGGCAGTTCATTGGCATCTCAGTGCGAATACCAAACAGTCCAGAATGCATGTCCGCAACAACAGAGCGTGCCACGGCTCGTTTGCTCTTGTCTACTGGCCAGCCTTTTCCACTCAGATAGTTTTCGTTTAAGTATTCACAAATGGACAGCGAATCCCACACGCTCAAATCGCCATCTACCAAAACCGGCACTTTACCCACAGGAGAGTGCTTAGCAAGTTCTGTATAGAATTCGTCGCTAAACAAACTGAGCTTTATTTCTTCAAATGGAACATCGAAGGCTTTTAATGCCAACCAGCCTCGTAAAGACCAAGAGGAATAATTTTTGTTGCCGATAATGAGTTTCATGTGTTGCGCTCCTTTTTGTGGAACTCATTATTACTGCTTGTTTTTGTGAAGACTAACGAATAGTTTTGATGCCTCCCATTCTAAATAGTGATAAATGGTTTCGTCATGGATATTGATGCACTTCGTAGTTTCATTGCGTTTGTCGACACGGGTAGTTTTACGCGTGCGGCCAAGCAAACTTTTCGCACACAAAGCGCCATCAGCATGCAAATGAAACGGCTCGAAGAAGACACGGGTCACAGCTTGTTTGTGAAGGAAGGGCGAAATCTCGCGCTGACGGAACAAGGTCAGCAATTGGTGAGTTATGCCAGACGACTTGTGTCATTACACGATGAAGCGCTTGGGCATTTTTCGGCGCATTTACAGCATCCTCCTTTAACCATTGGCTGCCCAGACGACTACGCCGAATCGATTTTACCGTCCATGGTGGATTTCATTCGACGGGAGCTTCCTCAACAAAGCCTGCGTATTATTTGTGATTGCAGCACACAATTGCGTTTGATGTTGGATCAAGGAAAGATAGATATCGCAATTTTGACTCGTTCACCAGATGCTGAAGAAGGGTATTTGCTTAAGCACGATATAGGCGTTTGGGTAAAAGGCGACGATGCAACCTACGCAGAAATAGAAAACCAAACGCCGCTCTCTTTGCTCTTGTACGAACCGGATTGCAAGTTCCACAGCACGGCCATTGATGGTTTGGAAAAACAAGGTCGAGAATATCGGTTGGTGTGCAGCAGTTCCAGCGCGACGGCAATAAAAAGTTTATTACGACGTGGTCAAGGTATCAGCGCGATGGCGGTTTCCAGTGTTTCCTATGGATTGGACATTATTGAAAATTCGAACCTGCCGGCCTTACCTTCTGTCGATATCGTGCTCGCGGTAGCGCCTGTTCCTCATCCTGTATTTGGGTCGCATTTGGCGGCCAAATTGAGCCAACGTTTTTTTCAGGAAAAACCTTAGGTGCTGGTTGGCTAGCGTCACTCGGCTTTTTCTTGTTGCTACTTGTTGTGTTTAGCTTAACAGGTGATCTTCCCGCTTTTGCCTTATATATTGATGGAGACTTTTTAATTCATACTTGAGCGTTTCATTTGTTGTCGCCAATGTTTTTAACGATGCCAACTCAGTTAATCCGAGTGGTATGGGCCCACCATGAATAATATTTATTGTATGCCGTCGCACAATGTAGCCGTACGATTGGTCGAATGGGCGCAACAGGGAACGTATAAGAAGCGTGCACTTATCATCAATAGAATTTTTTCGACTAAATGGCTAATCAAACTTAAGTGTTTGATAAAGCGCTTCCCAGATACTAGTGGAAGCGCGACTGCGATAGTTGCGCCCTAAACAGACTAGATTGATTGGGTCTGTATTAGGGTGTTTCCAATTGTTTAGTACAGGGATCAGTTTTGTTTGCTCAATGTCTTTGCGGATTAGTAATGGGTCAATCATGATGATCCCTAGCCCTAAGCGAGCCATTTCAACAAGCGCTCTGCTATCATCTGTTGTAATGTTACTCTGTATTTGAATGCTTTCTATTTGGCCATCACCATTATCGAAAGGCCAATTTTTTAACTCTATGTTGCTGTTTTTAAAAACTAAACATTGATGGTCGCTTAATTCGTTTGGATGTGTCGGAGTGCCGTATATTTCAAGATACTCTGGACTTGCGTACCAGCCCCAGCGTTTCTCGCCTATTTTTCTTGCCACTAGGGATGAATTTGGCAAGTGCCCAATTCTGATGGCAATGTCGACTTGCTCTTCAATCAGGTCTATATATTTGTCGCTTAAACTCAGTTCTAGTGAAATATTAGGATATTGCTCTCGTAGTTGGCTAAATAAAGGTAACAAATAATGTTGACCAATGAGCGAAGAACAGCTGATTTTTACCTTTCCCGATGGTGTGAAATCTAGATCTTCCATGACTCGTTGTGAGTCTTCTATTAGAGCTTTAAGTGGCTGACTGGCATCTAATAAGGACATCCCCGCTTCTGTTAGGCTTAATTTACGTGAGCTTCGTTGAATGAGTCTTTGCCCTAAGTGAGCTTCGAGTTGCTGGATTTTTTTACTCACCGACGAACGTGGTAGATTGCATTGTATAGCGGCAGCTTGAAAGCTTCCTAAGCGGATCACTTCCTGAAATAAATACAGATGAGAAAGGTGGTTCAGTAAGGCTTTCATAGATGTATTTTCTTATAGTAAATAGGCAAGCGAAAGAAACACAATAATGGATGTATCTGAATATTGAAAGTTCCAATAGGGAAACTTAATGTTTCTTTATTGGTATCTAATTAGAAACTGTAAAAAGCCATAACATGTGTGTTTGTTCTCTCACATAGTTAGGGTAAATAAATAGCATGAACCAAAAAACATTTCTTATTACAGGTGCGACATCGGGTATCGGTTTTACATTAGCTAAGCATTGTGTCGATTTGGGGCATAACGTGATTATTACTGGTCGAGACCAATCTAAGTTGGATCGAGTGTCAGTGTCGCTTGGTGTGACTGGGTATCTTGTAGACAACGCGGATATGGGACAAATTCGCTGGTTAGGTGAAACCTTAAAAAGCGAGGGAAAAGTAATTGATGGTGTTGTATTAAATGCCGGTATTTTTTACCCCGATGTCTTTTCTGAAACGACGCCAGACGCATTTGATACAACCATGACAATTAATACTAAAGGACCTTTTTTCACCTTACAGGCGCTTCTACCTAGTCTCGCGAAACCGGCTAGTGTGGTGTTTATTTCCAGTATTGCGGTGACAAAAAGCTTTGAAGGTTGTGCCACGTATGCTGCCAGTAAAGCGGCATTTGAGGCAATAGTTCGTGTGGCGAATATGGAATTGGCGAACACAGAGGTGCGAATTAATATCGTACGTCCAGGTGTGACGGCGACAGAAATTCAATCTAAAGCCGGCATGACGAAAGAGCAGGAAGACTCTTTGTTTGAAAGCCTTCGGGCAACGCCATTAGGTCGTGGGTTAAACTCGGCTGACCATGTCGGTGCTATTATGTACCTATTGGGTGATGATTCTATCGCTCTGCGAAATGCAGTGATAGAAGTGGAAGGTGGTTACCTTCTTTAAACAAACAAACAAACAAATAAAAAACGAAAGTCGTTTCTGGCTTTCGTTTTTTTTCTTATTAAGTTACGACGCTTTTAAATATAGATTTTCAGCGACATCATTAAGATGATGGTCTCGTGGATGGACGCTGCCTGATGTAGTCTTTAATTGGGGAATGTTTTACAAAAAATGCGCTAATCACAGTGTAGTAATGCGCTTAACGTAAACTTTAAAGAATATAATTTTGGTTGCTGAGATAAAGTTCGGATTGGCTAAAGCACTCGTAAGTGTTTCATTAGAAAAGACTTAGTGCGAAGTATTTGACCCAAATTAATAAAGGTTTTAATTTTTCACAGAAATTTTCTGATTTATGACAGTGTAATCTTTAAAAGTTAGCTATGTTTAGTAGTCAAAACGCAGTTTAAGGAGAGAGCTAGCATGAAAAAACAGGACGAAGGCATGACACATTTGGTCAATTTACTCGAAGATTTAGAGAAAATCTCACTTCAAGATATATCTCAAATTCCACTTTCTCAGCAGCACATACTGGCTGAAAAAATCGAAAGTTTGCAGGACGAATTGAAAGTACTGGTAGGGAAAGAAAAATCATCAACTCATTAAGCTAGACTTTCCATATTTTGCTTAAAAAAAGACCGGCCTAAGCCGGTCAAACGTTCAGAGAGTGTAAGGTGATGTTATTCCCAAGAACGAATTAAATCGTCATAGGCAACAGTCACACCTTGTGGTTTTTCATTCGCCAATTTCGGTTTTGGCGAACCTGGTTGAGCCAACCAGTAAGCTTCGTCACGTGGTGTATTCATTTTCGGTCCACATAGAGGCTGTACGTTAGCACGCTCTAAACGTTCCATTACTTTGTCTTGTGCCGCTGCTAGACCGTTCAAGGCTTCTTGAGGTGTCGCTTCGCCACTGGCTGCTTGAGAAATGTACTGCCACCAAAGCTGAGCTAGCTTAGGATAATCAGGTACGTTAATTCCAGTTGGAGACCACTGTTTACGAGCTGGTCCTTTGTAGAACTCTACTAAGCCACCCAATTTAGGTGCTGCAGCCGCCATTTCAGGTGAGTTGATATCCGACTCACGAATAGGCGTTAGACCTACTAAGGTTTTCTTCAAAGAGACTGTTTTAGATGTTGTGAACTGAGCGTACATCCATGCCGCTAGACGACGATCGTCTGGGGTTGAGTTCATGAAGGTCCAAGCGCCAACGTCTTGATAGCCTTTTTTCATGCCTTCTTCCCAATATGGCCCAACAGGAGATGGTGCCATGCGCCATTTCGGAGTGCCATCTTCGTTTACAACAGGAAGACCTTTAGTCGTCATGTCAGCCGTAAACGCGGTGTACCAGAAGATTTGCTGAGCGATGCCACCTTGAGCTGGTACAGGACCAGATTCAGAGAATGTCATGCCTTGCGCTTCTGGTGGCGCGTACTTACGCAACCAGTCTACGTACTTTGTCGTTGCATAAACGGCCGCTGGGCCATTGGTAGCACCGCCACGAGAGACGCTTGAACCAACAGGTGAACACGCATCTTTGATACGAATACCCCATTCATCAACAGGCAAACCATTTGGTGTGCCTTTATCGCCCGCACCCGCCATAGAGAACCAAGCATCGGTGAAACGCCAGCCAAGAGACGGATCTTTCTTACCGTAATCCATGTGTCCATAAATGCGCTCGCCATCGATGGTTTTCACTTTATCCGTGAAGAATTCAGCGATGTCTTCGTAAGCAGACCAGTTTACTGGTACGCCAAGTTCGTAGCCGTAAATAGATTTGAATTTCGCTTTTAGGTCAGGGCGAGCAAACCAGTCAGCACGGAACCAATAAAGGTTAGCAAACTGCTGTGTTGGCAATTGGTAAAGTTTACCATCTGGGCCTGTCGTGAAATCCAAACCGATAAAGTCGGCAAGATCCAGTGTTGGCAACGTGTAATCTTTACCATCACCCATCATCATGTCAGAGATAGGAACGACTTTACCGTAACGGAAATGCGTACCGATCAAATCAGAGTCGTTTACGTAAGCATCATAGATATTACGACCAGACTGCATTTGCGTTTGCAGTTTTTCGACGACGTCACCTTCTTGAATAAGGTCATGGTTGACCTTAATGCCAGTGATTTCTTCGAAAGCTTTGGCTAATACTTGAGACTCGTATTGGTGCGTTGTTAGGGTTTCTGACGCAACATTGATTTCCATACCGCGGAATTTTTTCGCGGCGTCGGTAAACCAGTGCATTTCGTCAAGCTGTTGTTTTTTATTCAACGTGGAAACAGTAAATTCGTTATCTACCCATTTTTCTGCTGCGTCAGAGTATGCATCGGCCCAAATATTGGCAGAGTGCAACATAACAGCAAAGGGTAAGGCGGCTAGTGCAATTTTCTTCTTATTGTAGCGCATGTTTTACCTCAACAAAGTTTAGTTTTTTTATTGGCTTCCGTGCCAGATAATCCATCGTTCCTATTGATTAGGGACGCTGATGAGAGAAAGTACGAATACTTTCTCTAGCCCCAACGCATTAGGATAATCATCCAAAATGCGCACAGGACGGTTACCACCGCGATGTTCACATCCGTTAAAGCAACGAATGCGAGGTGGATGAAGGCGCTGCTGAGCAGGCCTATGAATAAGCGATCTCCTCGAGTGGTTGCCAGTGGTAAAAAACCACGACGTTCCACACAAGGTGAGACAATTTGCCATGTGGTCATACCGACCAAGATCACAGCAATGCCGATAAAGAATAGAGCAGTAGGTAATGTCCAAGACATCCAAGCCATAATGATTCTCCTTACACTCGACCAAGGGCAAAGCCCTTCGCGACATGGTTACGAACGAAATAAATGACCAACATTCCTGGCAGAATAGTAAGCACACCCGCCGCAGCGAGAAGACCCCAATCCATCCCTGAAGCCGAAACGGTACGCGTCATAATAGCGGCGATAGGTTTGGCATCGACCGACGTTAACGTACGCGCCAATAGCAGCTCTACCCAAGAGAACATGAAGCAAAAGAATGCCGTCACACCGATACCAGAGCGAATCAAAGGAATGAAGATACGCACAAAGAATTTTGGAAAAGAGTAACCATCGATATAGGCGGTTTCGTCAATTTCACGAGGCACGCCACTCATAAAGCCTTCCAAGATCCACACAGCTAGAGGCACGGTGAAAATACAATGAGCCAGTGCCACCGCAATGTGTGTATCGAACAAGCCGACTGAAGAGTACAGCTGGAAGAAAGGCAGTAAGAACACAGCTGGTGGTGCCATACGGTTTGAAAGCAACCAGAAGAACATGTGCTTATCGCCAATAAACTTATAGCGGCTAAAGGCGTAAGCAGCAGGTAATGCGACCAATAAGCTAATGACCATATTCATGGAAACGTAAAAAATCGAGTTGACGTAACCCATGTACCACGTTGAATCACTAAAAATCTTGGCGTAGTTTTCCCAAGTGAAATCTGCAGGGAAGAAAGACAAGCCGCTGAGAATTTCAGTATTGGTTTTAAATGACATGTTGATGAGCCAATAAATAGGCAATAGCAACAAAATCACATAGAGCACCAGACCAAAGCGGCCGCGAGTATTTGCATTGCGGGCTTTACGCTCCGCACGGCTATAAACCGGGGCTTGCTCCTTGGTGACTTTATAGCCGTGTGATGCTCCTCCATGAGAATCATTATTGTGTGATATAGGTGTTGATGATTGAGTCATGATCCGCTCCTACTTGTCTTTTTGCATGTTCATGATGGTGGTGTAGAAAACCCAACACACGAGCAAGATGATTAAGAAGTACACCAATGAGAATGCCGCGGCTGGACCAAGGTCAAACTGTCCTATGGCTTGCTGTACTAAGGCTTGGCTCAAGAATGTCGTTGAGCTACCAGGACCACCGCCGGTTAATACAAACGGTTCGGTGTAGATCATGAAAGAATCCATAAAGCGCAATAACATGCCGATGACTAAAACATTCGCTAGTTTAGGCAGTTGGATATGGCGGAACACCGCCCACCGAGAGGCTTGGTCAATTCGTGCCGCTTGGTAATAGACTTCAGGGATTGCACGCAAACCGGAGTAGCACAAAAGAGCTATCAAGGGTGTCCAATGCCAGACGTCCATTAATACGACGGTTAGCCAAGCATCCGTCGGGTTGGAAGCGTAGTTATAATCGACACCGATGTAATTCATAAACGCGCCGAATAATCCAATGTCTGCACGGCCAAAAAATTGCCAAATGGTGCCCACCACGTTCCAAGGAATTAGCAGAGGGATGGCCACTAAGATCAAAGCCAAAGATGCGCCTCGGCCCTTGGTTGGCATCATCAAGGCAACACTAATACCCAGAGGGACTTCTATTGCAAGAATGGTGATGGAATAGATAAATTGGCGCAGCAATGCTTCGTGTAAGCGGCTGTCTAACATGACTTGTTTGAACCACTCTGTGCCAACGAAGTAGCGCGTCTGAGGATCAAATATGTCCTGTACCGAATAGTTCACTACGGTCATCAAAGGGATGATGGCAGAGAAAGCAACAATAAGAAAAACAGGCATAACAAGGAGCCACGCCTTATTGTTTTCGACTTTAGTTTGCATGGTCGGTCTCCTTATCGTTATTGACAGCAGTAGCGACAGCTTGAATACTTAGGTCCACCAGGTATTCATCCACATAGACCTTTGTCCACTGCTCCGGAAAGCTCACATAGATTTGTCCAGAAGGTACTTGTTGGTCTTCGCTAAGGCGTGCTTTCATTATTTGACCATTGAACAAGAAAGATAAAATCTTGTAAGTGCCAAGGTCTTCTACGAAATCCACTTCTACTGGAAAAGCATCGTTATTCTTACCATCCCAAACATGAACAAACTCTGGACGAATGCCTATCTTGATGTTGCTGGCATTCATGGCTTTTAAACGCGTAAGCATGGCGCCGCTGGTGGCTATTTCATGGCCGCCAAAAGTCAGCGTGTCGTTTAGCTCGACGTCTAAGAAGTTCATGCCTGGACTACCAATAAAGTAACCAACAAAGGTATGAGCCGGATTTTCAAACAATTCTCGTGGTGTACCGAATTGGACGATTTGTCCGTTGTACATCACCGCGATTTTATCGGCAAAAGTAGACGCTTCGAGCTGATCGTGAGTCACATACACCATGGTGATGTTGAACTGTTCATGGATTTGCTTGAGCTTACGGCGCAATTTCCATTTCAACTGAGGATCGATAACCGTAAGCGGTTCATCAAACAAAATTGCCGACACATTGTCGCGAACCAAACCGCGACCCATAGATACTTTTTGTTTCTGATCGGCCGATAAGCCTTTGGCTTTGCGTTTTAGTTGGTCAGACAGTTCGAGGATTTCCGCGACTTCGTAGACTTTTGACTTCACCTTGTATTCTGGCACGCCGATGTTTCGTAGCGGGAATGCCAAATTATCAAATACTGTCATGGTGTCGTACACCACGGGAAACTGGAAAACCTGTGCAATATTGCGTTCTTCCGGTTTCAATTCGTTGACGCGTTTACCATCAAACAACACTTCGCCGTTGGACGGTTTTAACAGGCCAGAAATAATATTAAGCAGTGTGGATTTACCGCAACCTGATGGACCCAGTAGCGCAAACGCGCCGCCTTGTTCCCACACATGCGTCATTTCACGAATGGCGTAATCTTCGGGTTTGGTTGGGTTTTCTGTATAGCTGTGCGCTAACGCATTTAACGTAATAGAAGCCATGATTATTGATCCCTCATTCGTGCTGGGGAATGCACCATCTTGCCTTGTGCGTCAAAGGCATAAAGCTTGTGCGTCGGGAAGTAGACCTTAATTTCTTGATCCACCTGATAAGCGTGAACCCCAGACAAATGCAGCACCAAATCAAAATGTGGATTGTGAACATGTAGGAAGGTTTCCGAGCCGCTGATTTCTGCAAGATCGACACGCACAGGCAGTTCTAGGTCATCGTCTGAATGAGGGACTAAACCGATGTGTGACGCGCGCACGCCAAATTGATATTCACCTGGAGTAAGGCGACGCAAATCGCTGTTTAAGCGAAAATGCACCGTGTCATCGAAGGTAACTTCTTCTTCACTGACTCGGCCTTGTACGACGTTGATAGGTGGTTCAGAGAACATCTCAGCAGTAATAATATCTTTTGGTTGATGGTAAACCTCGGCCGTTGGCCCCATTTGCAATAAACGACCTTCGTTCAAGACCGCGGTGTTGCCGCCCAGCGCCAACGCTTCGTTGGGTTCTGTGGTCGCGTAAATAGCGATGCAATTACGTACTTTAAAGAGCGCGCGTAACTCTTGGCGTAGCTCTTCGCGTAATTTGTAATCGAGGTTAACCAGTGGTTCATCGAACAAAATAATTTGAGAGTCTTTCACTAAGGCTCTTGCCATCGCGGTACGTTGTTGCTGTCCACCAGACAGTTGCAGAGGCAAACGATCAAGAAAAGGGTCGATACGAAGCATTTCAGCGGTTTCTCGTACGCGACGATCCACTTCTTTTTCATCCATCTTGGCTAAACGAAGCGGTGATGCGATATTTTCGTATACGGTGAGGTTGGGGTAGTTGATGAACTGTTGATACACCATGGAAATGTTGCGTTCGCGAACGGCTACACCGGTCACGTCTACCCCATTCATGAGGATCTTTCCTTTGGTTGGTCGGTCAAGACCAGCCATGAGTCGCATGAGCGTGGTTTTACCAGACAGCGTTCGTCCAAGTAAAACGTTGAAAGAGCCAGGTTCGAGCGTTAAGTTAACGTCGTCAATCCAAGTCTCGCCTTCAACAACACGCGATACATTCTGCAGCGTCAGAGACATTGTCAGTACCTTTTTTGTTGTTATTGTTTTTATATGTGGTCCTGTTTTTGGCTTTTTATGGCTCAAAAGTGAACACACTTTATGAATAAATACGTTGCAGAAGGCATGCCAAAAATATTTTCATTGCCTAAATAAATTTTAATCTATTGATTTTTAATACTTTTATTTCATTTTATGGTTATTTTATGTGGTTTTCACTTTCGAACAGGGACTGTTCAGAGGTGTTCAAAGTGTTTACAGTTCCCCATTACAATGAACATTTCGTGCACAGTAGTGGCGTTTGCCTTGCGGTGCTGGAGTTGGAAATGCAAGACGAAGAAGAACAACAACAAAAAACCGCTGGTGCACCTGTAGGCATAGACGCTGAATGTGACACGAGTCTTACTCAGACTCACAAAGATCGAATTCAAGCGTCTTGGTATCGTTGTGAGCAATTTGGACTCGATCACAGCAGTCGTCCAGATTTTGCGACTTTACCGAAAGGCACCTTGAGCGATTTGATGGACCAGCACCGTAGCTTGCTGGAAACCACGGAAAACGAAGTGCTGCCGTATTATGAAAATATTCTCAGCAATTCGGCCTGCATGATTGTTTTAGCCGATCGTCAAGGGCATGTATTGAATACCTGGGGTCAACCACGTTTTGGCAGTGCGGAAGAGCACGGTTTAATTGGCGGGAACCAATGGACTGAAATGGGCGTTGGAACCAATGCCATCGGTACGGCGCTGATTACAGGTGAAGCGATTCAAGTTGGCCGTGACGAACACTTTTTACGTGCCAATCGTTTTATGGTGGGCTCAGCGTCGCCTATCTACAACGCTAAAAATGATTTAGTTGGTGTGCTGGACATTTCCTCCGATGCGTACCTGCCACAAGATCATACTTTTGGTATGGTGAAGCTCATGTCTTTGAGTGTTGAAAATCGTCTGATTTTTTCGGCGTTTCAGCAAGAGCATTTTATCCTGAGTTTTAATACCAATGTGGTCAGTTTAGACAGCCATTGGTCGGGTATTTTGGTGCTCGATGAAAACGGCACTATTGTGTCGGCGAATCGTCGTGCGGAAGTGGTGTTAGCGCGAGATCTGGCTTTGCTCAATATAAATCAAATTTTTGATATTGAAATGCGTGAAATTAAGCATCATCCCTTTAGTTTGCCAATGAAGTTGATCGCCATGGGGCGTTACCAGTTTTATGTCAAAGTGATTCCGCCAGTACAGCAAATTATGCGTGTTCCTGACTTCCGTCAACGTGCCGATTATGTCGCCCCTTCACAGGCTGAACCCATGGTTATAAATGAAGAAACTTTGCCGATCGAGAAGATGAGTAAAGTGGAAAATACGGTGTTGATAAATATACCTGATAACGTTATTCCATTGGCGGAATTACAGCATGGCGACGAACGTGTAGAGCGCTTGGTACGTCAATCTCACAAGATCATGGAAAAGGACATTCCCATCTTGATTCATGGGGAGACGGGCGCAGGTAAAGAAATATTTGTTCGCAGTTTGCATTATCACAGCTCTCGCGCCAAAGAGATGTTAGTAGCGGTAAACTGTGCTGCGATTCCCGCGGAATTGGTTGAATCCGAACTTTTTGGTTACGAAAAAGGCGCGTTTACAGGGGCTCAAAATAGAGGCTCAATTGGCCTGATTCGTCGTGCTCATCGTGGCACTTTATTTTTGGATGAAATCGGTGAAATGCCGATGGCCGTTCAATCTCGTTTATTGCGCGTTTTACAAGAAAGAGTGGTCACACCGCTGGGTTCTACTGATGTGTATCCGGTTGATATCAAGCTTATTTCTGCCACCAACCGCACACTCAAAGAAGAAGTCAAAGAAGGGCGTTTCCGCCAAGATTTATATTATCGAATTTCCGGTTTAAACATAGAGTTGCCAGCGCTACGCGAGCGATCCGACAAAGCGGAATTGATCCAGTATCTTCATAATCGTTTACGCAAAGAAGAGCCTGGCCCTGCTTTATCACAAGCCATGGTCAATCTTTTGGTGAAACACCCTTGGCCCGGTAATATGCGACAACTGGCTCATGTGCTGAAAGTCGGCATGGCGATGGCAGATGAAGAAGTACTGGAGGATTGGCATTTGCCTGATGACTTCTTTGATGATTTAGACGCGATAGGGCAATCCGCTATGGCTGAATCTAGTCCAACGACAGGGCAAAATGAGCCATTAGAACGGCTGATTCCTCGGCTGTTAAGTGAGTTTAAAGGCAATGTTTCACAAACCGCAAAAACGGCGGGAGTGAGCCGAAATACGGTGTATAAGTATGGGAAATTGAAAGACGGATCAGAATGACGATCATTTTATTTTATGTAGTCAACCTCCCAATAAGGGTGATCACCTTTAAGCTTATCTGTAATGAAGTCTAGAAACACACGCACTTTTGCTGGTAAATGACGACGCTCAGGAAAAACGGCATAAAAAGTGTGTGTTGGAAGTGAGTGGTTTTCAAAAAATGCACTGAATTTTATGAATACCTTAAGTTTCAGTACTTTAAAAAAAGGTTTTTATTATTACCTGAGGCGTCTGTATTTTTAATTACAAATATCATGTACTTTTTTTCTAGTAACTTGCTATCAATATAGAACACAAGAGCAAGCGATAAGGAGAGGCTGTTCCACTTTGTAAAGGTGTAAAGCCATCTTAACGACGTTGTGTCTTTTTTGCTTCTATTTCGGATCTATATACAGGTGACTGTTCACGCAGCGTTGTGTTACACAATTGCGGAAGGCATTGAAACCAAAGGCGACAGCGAGAAAATCAACCACATTGGCATCTATCTTCATCAAGGCTGGTATTATGGTCGCCCCATGAGTGCCGAAAAAATCACCACTTATACCGTGCAGTGTTAACGTATTCATTCCGCTAAGAAAAAGCCGTTGGCTGGTTAAGTGATCTATTTACTAAGATTAGGCCTTTGTTTTAAAGAGTGTCTCGAATCTCCGCAACGAAGTCGTAGGAATCGCCAGGGAACCATGAGCGAGTAAATTCGACGTGGGTACCTTCGTGATTGATGCCGGTTCGTTCTATGTACAATGCTGCACTGAGCTGAGGAATGTCCAGCAAACTCGCCCGTTGTTCATCAATACTCACGGCACGCAGTCTTTGTAGCGCTCGGACCGGTCGGCAACCTTGCTGTTCTAATAAATTGTAGAGCGACCCTTCCATAGCAAATGGGTTAAGAATATAGCGACTAGGAATGGTGGCTAACTCTAGTGCCATGGGTTTGCCGTCCGCGTAACGTAAGCGATAAAAACGCACCACTTCTTGGTCTGGCGCCAGTTTAAGCGCTTTGCACTCGTCTTCGTGAGGCATGCCTAAAGAGCGGTCCAACCACTTTGAAGTGATGGTTTTACCACGCGCTTCCATGACTTCGGTAAAGCTGCGTAAATGGTTTAAAGGCTGTTCAACCCGTTCACTCACAAAGGTACCCGCGCCTTGGCGCTGAGTTAAGACTTCGTCTTTGATAAGCTCATCAATGGCCCGTCGAATGGTCACGCGAGAAACGTCCAGATACTTAGCAAGATCGCGCTCAGGCGGTAAGGTATCCCCGCCGGAAACTCGCTCTTCAGTTATGGCGGCTTGAATGGCTTTCTTAACTTGAATGTAGAGCGGTATGCCTTTTTCTCGCAAGGTCTCAGGCGCACCAAATAATGAATTAACCCGATTTTGACTCATTCTATTTTCCAAAGGGGAGTGCCCCATATTGTCAACGTACGCTTCCCTAATTAGGGAAGCGGCTTTGTTTCTAAGTTGGAATTTACTCGAGGTAAAGCATGACCTTGATGATTAAACAGATACAAGCTGTTTGGTTTTATACCAAACGTAACGTTATCGCCCGCTTGGTATTGGTTATCGCCATCTACCTTTAGAACAAACTCGCCTTCTTGTTGTATATCTACGTATAAGTAAGATTGCTCTCCAAGGTGTTCTACCAATGTAATTTCCCCTTCTAGCGTATTCTTGTCGCAGGTTACAGACATGTGCTCAGGACGAAGGCCTAATTGCACATGAGCACCTTTTTCTAAACTTGAGCTGTCGATGGCGGCAGAAATAACGCGGCCGGATTCTAACATGATTTGCGTGTTCTCGGGGCCTACTTCCGTAACTCTGGCGGAGAGGAAATTCATCTTTGGCGAACCAATAAATCCCGCGACAAACTGTGTCTGTGGATGATGATACAAATGCAAAGGCGAGCCAACTTGCTCTACTCGGCCTTTGTTCATGACGACGATTTTGTCGCCTAATGTCATGGCTTCAACTTGATCATGGGTAACATAAACCACGGTGGCTTTTAGTTCTTGATGCAACTTGCCAAGTTCAACGCGAGTTTGCACACGAAGCGACGCATCAAGATTAGACAATGGTTCGTCAAACAAGAAGACTTTAGGGTCACGAACAATAGCGCGACCAATCGCTACACGCTGGCGTTGGCCGCCTGAAAGCTCACGAGGCAAACGATTCAGCAGGTGATCTATTTTCAATTTTTTTGCGGCTTCGAGCACTTTGTTGTCCACAAATGCCTTGTCTTTGCCGGCAATTTTTAGTCCGAATGCCATGTTTTTAAACACATTCATATGTGGGTACAAAGCGTAAGATTGAAACACCATGGCGATGCCACGCTTCGCCGGTGAACGACCATTGACGCGCTCGCCATCGATATACAGGTCGCCTTCCGTAATGTCTTCAAGTCCTGACAATAAACGAAGTAAGGTCGATTTACCGCACCCTGATTCGCCGATCAACACGACAAATTCGCCGTCTTTAATGTCTAGGTCGATGCCATGCAATACGTCCACATCGCCAAAACGTTTTTTAATGTTATTGAGTTTTACACTTGCCATAAAATGAGTCTCCAACGGTCAAGATAGTGTGTTTATTTGACCGCTCCGCTGGTTAAGCCGCGGATCAGTTGTCTTGAAAAAATAGTGTATAGGATCAGCACGGGAACAATCGCCAAAGTGAGGGCAGACAGTACCGAATTCCAGTTCGTTACGTATTGGCCAACAAATTGCTGTACGCCTAGAGTAATAGTGCGCGTTTCTTCCCCAGGGGCCAGAATGAGTGGGAACCATAAATCGTTCCAAATTGGGATCATGGTAAAGACGGCTACCGTTGCCATCGCAGGTTTAAGCAGTGGCAAAATAATGCAGAAGAAAATCTTATATTCACTGACCGCATCACATCGCGCCGCTTCCGTAAGTTCCTTCGGAATGGTGCGTACAAACTCAGACAATATATACACCGCGAGAGGCAAGCCTTGTGCGATGTACACCAGCACCAGAGCGGTGAGGGTATTGGCAAGGTTCAGTTCGACCATCAAACTCAGAATACTCACTGTGCCGAGTCGAATTGGAATCATGATGCCCATGGCGAATAAGAAGGTGACAACAAAATTGCCGCGAAACTTATATTCAGTTAATGCCCAAGCTGCCATGGCACCCAGCAACAAAACCAAGCCAACGGCAATCAATGTGACCACCAAACTGTTCCATGAATACAAACCGAAATTTGACCGCAATAGCACTTCTTCAAAACCCGCTAAGGTAAAAGAGCTGCTGTCAGGCAATCCCAATGGGTCCTTAAAAATCGCTTTACGGGTTTTAAACGCATTGATGATAACGACGACAATCGGGAACAGAGCGATAACGGTATAAGCCAACAAAATGGCGTGAACCGTGACACTTTTTGATACGTTGCGTGGTGAGGAAGACAAAAGCCCATTTAATAGTTTCATCATAGCCTCCTAAAATTGGAATCGCTGAATGCGACGTTGAACAAAGAAAAGGAACAGCATGACACCCACTAAAATGATTAAGAACATTAGAGTGGCAACCGCGGCGCCCATGCTGGCACTGCCTTGTTGAAGCTGGAAGCCAAAGAAGGTTCGGTAAAAGAAAGTCCCCATCAAATCGGTGGAGAAATTAGGCCCTGCTAAGGCGCCCTTCACGGCGTATATCAATTCAAAGGCATTGAAATTCGCGACAAAGGTCAGAATCGAAACCATGGCAATGGTCGGTAATATCAAGGGTAATTTGATGTACCAAAAGGTCTGCAATGGGTTTGCGCCATCGACCACACTCGCATCAACGATGTCATCAGGAATGTTCAGCAAGGTGGCGTAAATCAGCATCATAGGAATACCAACAAACTGCCAAACAGAAATAAAACTGAGGGTAATTAAGGCGCTGCCTTCTTTGCCTAGCCAAGCATCAAAATAGTGACCAAGGCCAATGCTATACAGGAAGTTTTCAGAAATCCCCCAGATTGGGCTGAGAAGCAGTTGCCAAACAAAGCCAATAATTACCACGGACAGCATGGTTGGCATAAAAATAAGCGTGCGATACGTGCCAGACAAACGTAATTTTGGCGAGCTTAAGAGCACGGCAAGTAACAACCCTATCGGGTTTTGCAGCAGCATATGAATGGCAAAAAACTTAAAGTTGTTAAGCAGTGCGTTCCAAAAAGCATCGGACCAATTATCGTCTGTCACTAAGGTAATAAAATTTTGCAGACCGACAAAAGTACTCTCACCTCGTTGGGTGTCGAACAAACTTAAAAAGAGTGTGTCGAGTAATGGGTAAACGCTGAACGTAACGTAAACCAGCAACGCGGGCGTCAGGAAAACGACGAGATGCCATGGAAAGGGCTTTTTTTCGTCTTGGTGGTTTGGTTGAGTCATAGCTCTGTCTCGAATAATAGTGCGGTCTCAAATAATAGTAACGTCTCGAATCATCAAAATAGGGAGGGCATTTGCCCTCCCATGGTTTGCTTAGCTTATTGTTGAGGAGCGTACCATTGCTCTAACCCTTCTTGCGTTTCTTGCGCGGCAGCTTCTGGCGTCATTGTGCCATTGATAACTTGCGCACTGACGTTCCAAAGTTGGTTTTCTAAGTTTGGTGTGCCACGAGAAAGGATCTGGTAAGAGTTACGAATCGTAGACTCGCAATCGTCACGCCAGCTGATAAATTCCTGAGCTACTGGGTCTTTGATTGCAATTTTATGGTTCGACAATGGAAAGAAGCCTGGCACCGCATTGGCAAACAATTCCGCAAATTCTTGGCTTGTCATCCAATTTAGTAATTCACGTGCGGCGGCTTTGTTTTTCGAATTAGCATTGATACCAATACCAATGTCTGTGTGATCACTTATGTAGCAAGTATCGCCTGCTTTTGCGACTGGTGGTGGGAAAGCGCCAAATTCAAAATCGGCTTGATTGTTGAATGTTTGAATGTCCCAAGATCCTGCTGGATAAATTGCGCTGCGGCTCAGTGTGAATAGGTTTTGAGAATCAGAGTATTTCTGTGCTTCAAAGCCATTGCCAAGATACGGTTTCCATTTCGCTAACTCTTTCCACGTATCCACGTACGGTTTGTCCGTCAGTTTGGCTTTGCCATCTAGAAGTGCTTTACGACCTGCTTCGCCTTTCCAATAGTTTGGACCTATATTTTGAAAGCCCATCGTAGCAGTTTCCCACTGGTCCGCTGTGCCCATGGCAAGAGGTGTGTAGCGACTTTCAGATTTGATGGTGTCGAGTACTTTAAAGAATTCATCACGTGTTTTTGGTTCAGATAGACTCAATTCTTTAAAAATTTCTTTGTTATAAATGAAGCCATGAATAACAGACGCCATAGGTAAACAGAATTGATCTTGTCCATCATCGGTGACCCAAGCACTTTTCGCCACGTCAGAGAATTCACCAAGTCCTTTAAGGTCGTTTAGCTTGTCCAAATAACCCTCTTTATAAAGGGTTAATGAGGTATCAAAGGGGCGGCATGTAATAAGGTCGCCAGCCGTACCTGCTTGAAGTTTTGCTTGTAGAGCAGAGTTGTATTGTGTTGGTGGTGTCGGCGAGAAATAGACTTTTGTGCCAGGGTGGCTTTTATTGAAGGCGGGAATGATAACGTCTGACCAAATGTTGGCGTCGTCACTACGCCAGCTTTCAATGTTTAAGGTTCCTGCCGCATTTGCCATGCCTGCACTGCTTAAAACAACAGCAGTAGCGAGAGCATACTTTGATACGGACAGGATTGAATGAGCATTCAGCATGGTTGTTCTCCGATTGTGTTGGTGATTTTCTTGGTTATTTATTATTAAATACCTTCAATTGGTATTTTTTAGGTATTGTTTGTTTTTAGAAATTAGCACCAATATTGCACGCAAGCAAATAAATATACCAAAAAATAGAAAATATTTTGACCTTTATAGATTAAAGGTTCTATATTGGTATTGTTGTTTTGATGATAAATGCTTTAAAGGTAAATGTTTATGCAGGTTATTATTCTTCCTACGCCTAATGATGTGGCTCAGTACGCTGCCAACAGTGTAGTGGATGTGGTTACAGAAAATACCAACTCGATACTTGGGCTAGCGACGGGGTCTACACCGATTGCGCTTTATGATGAATTAGTCAGCCGCTGCCGAGCGGGTTTGCTTTCTTTTAAAAATACGAAAACCTTCAATCTAGATGAATACATTGGTATTTCTGAGTGTCATGAGCAAAGCTACCGCGCCTTTATGAATCGGCACTTATTTAATCTTGTCGATATTAATCCTGCCAATACGTATGTTCCTTTGGCGGACAGTTTGGATCCAGAGGTTCTTACTCGTAATGCGAAGGCTTACGAGTCAGAAATCGAGAGGTCAGGCGGCATAGATCTACAAATACTGGGCATTGGTGTGAATGGACATATTGGCTTTAACGAGCCCACGTCCAGCTTTGCGTCAAGAACGCGGATTAAAACCTTGTCTAAATCGACGGTAGAAGCCAATAAGCGTTTTTTTATCAAAGGAGAGTTTCAGCCCCACTTAGCCATTACTATGGGGATTGGTACTATTCTGGAGAGCCGCGCTATTTTGCTGATGGCGACAGGAAAAGGCAAAGCGCAAGCGGTGAAAAATATGATAGAAGGGCCACTGACGTCCATGTGCCCAGCGTCCGTTTTGCAACAGCATAAAAAATCGATCGTGATATTAGACGAAGAGGCGGCCAGTTTGCTGTCGTTAAAAGAATATTATTTATGGTGTGAAGAAAAGCGCCAGCAGTTACATGAAGGAAATTTGTTATGACAGGCCTGTATATTGGCGTCGATGGCGGTGGAACCTTTTGCCGTGCACGCCTCGTTAACGGTGAGGGGACGGTGTTAGGCGAAGCCGTCGCTGGCTCCGGTAATCCACGTATTGGTATTGAAGCCGCGTGGCAAAATATAACCAATGCCTGTTTAGAAGCGTGTCATCAAGGGAATATCGACCCTAATGATTATTCTAAAATCACGCTTGGATTGGGGCTTGCTGGGGCAAATCAGCCACTTGAGCAAGAACTGGTTATTGCTCAGTCATCCCCGTTTGGGCGTCGTTATTTATTGACCGATGCGCATTCTGCTTGTCTTGGTGCATTTGATGGACAAGATGGCGCTTTACTTATTTTAGGTACGGGCAGCTGTGGCGTTTTTTATCAGAATGAACGGTTTCATATTGTCGGCGGCTGGGGCTTTCCGTTATCGGATCAAGGCAGTGGTGCTCGTATTGGGTTGTCTGCTTTAGAGCATTCATTGGCAGCGCTTGATGGAATCTCGCCCACATCGCCAATGACAGACAGTATTAATGCCGAGTTTTCTTTATCGCCAGAGGAATATGTATTGTTCCAAAATCGTCAGCCGTTACCAAAAGAATACGGAGCCTTTGCCATTCAAGTTTTCGAATTTGCTCTGCAAAAAGACCCTGTCGCACTGAAGATCGTCCATGAACAAGTGGTTTGGATTAGTCAATATTTAGATTGTTTGATTGCAAAAGGCGCAAAGCAAATCGTGCTCGCTGGTGGCGTATCAGACGTCATTAAGCCTTACTTGCCGAAACACTACCTTACGTATTTATGCGAATCCAAAGGTGACGCAATGGCAGGGGCGATATTGATGGCCAAAGAACAGATTGGAAGGATGGCAATATGACGACAATATTTGCAAGACGGCTGTTTGATGGCGAGCAGTGGCTGAGCAACCAAGAAGTGACGTTTAGCGGCAGCCAAATTGCGTCAATCGTTGCCACGCAAGCGCCAAGTAATACCGCCACTGATGTCGTGGAAATTCTCGCTCCGGGCTTTATCGATGTGCATGTCAATGGCGGCGGCGGCACCTTGTTTAACCATACGCCAACATTATCGGCCTTGGAAAAAATCGTTCAGAGTCATGCGCAGTTCGGCACGGTTGCTATGATGCCGACACTGATTTCTGATGACTATACGATTATGTCTGAGGCGCATGACGCGGTGAATGAGGCTCTCTCACAAAAGATGGGCGGCGTCTTAGGTTTGCATTATGAAGGTCCTTATTTAAACCCTGTGCGTAAAGGGGTTCATAATGAATATCAACTTCGTCAGCCAAATGAAGACATTCTCGCGACATTATTGGATGTCAGTCGCCGTGGAAAACTGATGGTAACTTTGGCGCCGGAACAGGTACGGGCAGGTTTTATCGAATGGTTAGTGTCTGAAAGAGCCATTGTTTGTATTGGGCATTCTGCGGCAACTTATGAACAAGCAATGGCGGCTGTAAACAGTGGTGCCCGAGGCTTTACGCATTTATTTAATGCCATGACACCACTGACAAGCCGTGAGCCCGGCGTGGTTGGTGCCGCTTTACAAACAGGCAAACCAACTTGGTGTGGCTTGATTGCCGATGGTCATCATGTTCATCCAGCCTCTATGAGAGTGGCGATTGCAGCAAAAGGTTGCGAGCACATCATGCTGGTGACGGATGCGATTCAAAGTGTTGGTTCAGCTGAAACCGAGATGGCGTTTTTAGGAAAAAAAGTACGTCGCAGTGATGGCAAGGTCACCACAGAAGATGGCACCTTAGCGGGGTCTGATTTGGACATGGCAACGGCGGTTCGAAATACTATTTTTCAGACGGGCCGAACTCCAGCAGAAGCCTTGCAGATGGCGTCTTTAAGACCGGCTGAATTTTTAGACATAGACGATCAGTTCGGTCGAATTAAGCCAGACTATCGGGCGAGTCTGGTGGCGCTTAGTGAAGACTATCAGGTTCAAAAAACCTGGATAGATGGAAAAGTAGCGTGGTCTTGATTGACTTTTTTTTGTATTTAGCCAGTTGTTGTTAACAATAAATAATCCCCGTGCCATTATTACCTATGTCACGGATTTTTTTATTTGAACACTCTGGAGTGGAATGCATGTTACGTCGATGTTTATTAGGGTTAGCAATCGCCTTTTTCTTGTCTGCTTGCAGTAGCTATTCTATACAAAATCCGCAGGTTAAAGGCGATACAGTGAGTTTGCCTTTGTTGCACGGTTGGCATGATGATCAAGAAGTTTTGTACATCACCACGGATGTGTCTGACCAAGCCGTGGCGAGAGCGAAACAAGCCAATTATGCGCCTCGTTTGCGTGACGCCGTACCGAATTACCCAAAGCCTCCGCAAGTTAATACAGTGCTAGAAAGGGTGTATGCTTTTCCGAATAAAGAGCAGGCTTGGAGTGTGTTTGCTTCTGTGCCTCATCCATTGGGGCATTTGAGTAAAGACTCGCATTATTCGCCACTTTGGCTGATGTATGTAGTGGTTTGGAAGGATCCAATACAAGCACAAGAATTGACCTCCGAAGAGGCCATTTTTGTTGCAGAAGATCAGGGTTTGGTCACCATCGAACGAACTGATATTGTGCTCAATTGCCCTGTTATTCCTTTTGCGCTGGGTGCTTAGAGACTTAAATCAAATATTGGACACCACTTTGAGCATATCGATAAACGCGTCGACCGATTCTACTGACGCTGATTCGTGCATGGTGTGATAGCCGATGGTTGGCATCTGTATGGTGGTGCCGTCCACTAAGCCATTGGACGCTGCAATAATACGACCCAATTCCGTACTACCCAATGAGCTTGGCGGCAAACCTTGCTCTGCTCGCTTGGCGTTTTCCTCTTCTACATAACGATTTTTGTACAGATAACTAATATTGTTTTTCTCACACAGTGCTTCTAGCAGCTTGGTGCTGTCAGGGTTGAACGTCGCGTTGGCGTCTTTTTCACGAAGCACGAGAAGTTGCTTGTTGGCGGCTTCAATGTTCGGAAATGGGCTGGTGTCGACCACAAACAAACGGTTTGTTGAACCACCAAAACGACGGAACCATTCCAATAAATAACGCCAGCTTTTACCTGCTTCTTCTTGAGCGGTGAAAAAAGCGGTGCCCTTAAAGCCGTGATCGAATAAATGAACCAATGCGGCGGCTGAAATCACGTTATCGAGCTGGCCTTCCAAACGATTGTTGACCAGATGAAGCTGATCTTTAAACGCGATTGGCGTCCCTGCGACAACCCCTTCTAAACCGTCGATTTCAAAAATCAGGTTGTTTCTAAATTCGCAAACGTAAGACTTTGTGATCACGCCTTTACCACGATAAATGCCAGACCAAGGTTCGTAGGCGTACACTTCTTCATGGTTGAAGCGCCCTGTCACTTTAGACATCAATTCTTCTGATACCGAGTTATTGAGTAAGTCAGTGCGATTTGCCGAAACAAACGCCGCGTATTGGAATTCGTTCGGGCCAGTACACACTAAACCGTGACGATCAATGTGCGCTGAAAACATGGTACTAAACGGATCGCTGCCCTGAGCAACCAACAAACCTTCGTACCAAGTGACTTTTGCTCCTCGTTCTTCCAGTTCACGCTGTAATACACGGAAAAATGAATGTTCCGCACCAACAACACTGGGGGCGCGAATGAGCAGTTTAAGCAGATCGATAAAGTCATCACTAGGCATGTAAAAAGGTTCCAAAAATAGGCAAGAGACAAGTTGTGGTTATAAACCGATTTGTCTGATTTACATAATGTTTTTTTTGATTATTTTTTGGGCAATGCTGCTAGGGTATTTATCTGTGTGAGATCTCGGCTGTCATGGTTCTGGTTTAGTCGTTGTGTTGATTTTACTTAAGGTCGAAATTACTAGCCTTATAACCTATTCTTGGACTCAACGGCTGAGCATATCGACATAAGAAGTGAGAAATTCATGACAGAAAATGACTGTAAAAAAAGACCCCTTTCAGGGTTTAAGCAAAGTACCACCATAAAAAATGGAAAATGATGTCATTGGTTTAGGTCACTATTTACCCACTACTGAATATGTTTTTCACGTTATTAAGCCCTTATATTAGGCATTTAAATATATCACTTCGCTTGTTTATTATGGCGCTGGTGATTGTCCCAATTATGAATTTTGCTGTGAGCTTCTTGCAGAAATGACTTTTTATTTGGTTACGTAAATAGCAAAATTTTCTATGCCTCCATCTTGTCAAAAAATGGTATGTAGACCATTGGAAACGGTTTGAACATGCATGTTGGGTTTTATTGTGCCGTTTTTTGATTGGTTAAAAAGGGTGAATGTTGCTAGTGCCTTAGACGTAAAATAGCAAAGTCTTCCTCTCCACATCATGAAATGTTTACCGTTAGTACATTTAACAGAGAATGCTGGGAAGTCAGTCAAAAAATCCCTTGCTCATCGGAATGAGCGTATGCCTTGGTATTCGCTCAACTAAAGTGTAACCAAAGTGTAAGTTAAATGTATTTTTTTGTGATCCACTTCTTAAGGCCAATCGTATGATTTGAATAATTAGCTTTATTAATAGTGAGATTTTATGTGGTTTAGTTCAAAATCAAATGCAAAAGTGCAGGCAGAACAGATAGTTATCACCCATCAATCTGCAGCCGTCATAGTAGACGCAGAGCAGAAAGTGATTGCTGCTAACGATGCCTATAGTCAATTAGGTCTGAAGTTGGAGCAGTCAGACCACAATCAAACCCTAACTTCCTTGCTCAAGCGTTACGATAAGGATAGCCAAAAAATTATTTTTGATGGTGAGCTACACCTAAAGCAGCAGATTATTTCATTGAAGCTTAAGCCGCTTGATTCTTGTTCTCTTTATGTATTTCAGCCAGTCCTAGTACACGTGTTAGTTGAACAAGCTTGGCAGCAATTAATCGACTTAGGTCAAGATTCGTATGCTGTTTTTAACCGTCACGGCACACTGGTGATGGCTAAATTAGATTCAGTTAATTCAGGTGCTCAGTATTTAAATAAAAACGATTTGAATTTACTCGACATTTTACAAAGTGCTTCTAAAAATAAAGACAATCTGCTGTGTTTATCTGAGAAAGACGATGTTTATTTTCATGTGAATTGTCGCCGTCTTGATTCAAATAATGAAAAATTCACCGCTTTCGTATTATCTAAACGATCTGAAAGCGCGAATCTTAAACAGTTCGAAATGCTCTCTCAAGTAGTCAGTAACACTAGTACGAGCGTATTGATAACGGATAAAAATGGTTTGGTCGAATACGTCAACCCAGGTTTTGAAGTACTCTCAGGTTACTCATTACAAGAAGTCAAAGGTAAGAAGCCAAGTTTCTTACTGCAACGTGAGCAAACCGATAAAGAAACGATTAAACGCATTTCGAAAAATCTGAAAGCGCGTCAGCCTTTTTATGAAGAAATACTGAATTTTGACAAAAGCGGGGTTCCCTACTGGATCGTTTTGTCAGTAAACCCCATTTTTAATAAACATGGAGAACATACTGGATTTGTTGGCGTTAGCTCTGACGTGCGTGACATTAAACGCCAAGTGTTGGAACAAATTAATCAAAGAGATGCCATCAGCAGCCATTCGGCGGTATTAGAATTCAATCAAAATGGTCAGTTTATTTCAGCGAATGATTACACCAAAGAACAGCTTAATATTCATAATGACGCTCAAATACAGAAGGCAGTGGGCAACTTAAAAGATTATTTAGATCAACCTCGGGTGAATAAGATCGAGCAGGGTGAAGCAACAGCTGTGATGATGAAACTTAATCATAACAATGCTGAAGTGATACTAGATTGCATTATTTCTTCAATCACTGACTTAAATGGCAACATTGCTAAGTACATAGTCTTTGGTAGTAACGTTTCTGCTCGTAATAAGTTGGTTAGTGAAACACATCGTTCTATGTCAACGGTACTTGGCAAAATTCAAACAACGGTGACTACTATTAACGCAGTGGCCGATCAAACTAACTTACTGGCTCTAAATGCCGCAATTGAAGCAGCAAGAGCGGGTGAAGCAGGTAGAGGCTTCGCCGTAGTGGCGGATGAAGTACGTAATCTAGCCAAAACCTCAAACGAAGCTGCGGTACAAATAGGTTTACTAATTAACGAAACACAATCACACGTCGATGAGCTTTCGTCATTTTTACAAGAGTAAACGAAGGGGGTTTTATAGTGATACAAAGATTTGAACCTTAAATATCCCCATAAAAAATGAAATTGTTTTTTAGAATGACTCGAAGCCGGAAGAGACTTTTTTGGACTGGCTTAGAGTCATTATTCTGCTGTTTAATACGCTATTTTTTGTTTTTGAGTGCCATAGTCGAATTAACTAATCTGATTCGCGGCCTATCATTTCTCTACAGATGACATGCCTTTCAGTAATAAGCCAAAGATATCGGCCCCGGTAATGATACGTTTTTCACTTCCCCAAATTAATAAAATATCGTGTTCAATGTCGCCATCAAAATTTTTATCGGTTGACGCATTCAATTTCATTTTAAGCATCGCATCATTTAATGGTGTGGATTCATCGGTAATAACCACAGGACGATGGCAAAAATTGTACGGATCAAAGCTATCTTGTTGGTATACAGCAGCCCTAGAAAAACCATCTGCGTCTAATGCCAGTAAAGGATCACCTTCAATGTTCGTTAATATAATCCAGCGATGATCGGTTTTATTGATTAATCTAAGAAAAGGATCATCAGTGCTTTGTGTTAACTCTGGAATAATAGGTAAATCTAATTTCGTCGGTAAAGCAATAATGGAATCGGGGTCGATTATTTCACCTTCTTGTATGACATGAATTTCATCAAGCGCGAAAAAATTCAATGCCCCAATGCCTTCTACTTGATTCAAGTCTGCTTCTTCCGCCGTAATATGTTGGCGAATAATATTGCGAAGTTCACTTTCTTCAAGGTAGGTAATACCTTCCTTTCCTAACCAAGCATCAAGGATTAATGCGGTTGGTTTTGCAACAGGATAAAATAGAATTTGATAAAAACGAATAACAGGAGATAAAAGACTTCCCATCTTTAATGCATTACGCGAAAAATAGGCTTGCGGTGTAATTTCACCGATAACCGTAATCGCAATAGTTGAAAATAAGAAAGCGCCTAACCCCGTCAGTACTGAGTCTGATAGCATGGTTAATAATACATTGATGCCTACATTGCCCCATAAAATGGTGGCCAATAAAAAATTAGAATCGTTCCTTAGTTTTAGTACTATTTTTGCGGCTTTATTTCCCTTCTTCGCTTCAACATCCAGGTGCAGTCTACTGATGGAAAAAAACGCAAGATTCAGTCCTGAAAAAATAGCAGACTGTGAAATGCAAAGCGCGATGGCACACCAAGTAATAATTTCTGTTGTCATGTTATTGCCTAATAGTCTGGCTTTTAAGCCGTCTTTGAACGTTTGTTGTTGAATGTTAACCTGAAGATTATCTTCCCAGATATCTTTACAACAAACCAGTTTACTTTGACACTGTTTACGTTACTCTCTTTTTACACAAGGTCTCATGATGAAGGGAATTTTTTAGAGGATGAAAAAAACACGCCTTAATAGCCGCTATTATGCTGTTTCCGACCTTTCTCTGTTTGTAGCAAAACCTATGGTACTTAGCGTTTTATTCATACTTTTGGTTCTGTATTTTTTACTATCAGGTTTATTACTTCGTTTTTAATAATTTGAAGTGATTATTTATTAATGTGTTTTTAGAAAGAATATTATTGTGAAAGAAGAACAAATTCCATACACAAAAGACATCAGTAAAATAAGAATAAAACAGGTTATATTTTCTTGGTCAGTCTCCTTTGTTTTAATTTATGCAGGATATTATTTAACCGAAGAGAGTTTTTTACAACTTGAATGGTTAACTCGAAGCGGTTGTTTGATTGTTTTAATCGGTGTTTGGTCAAGTATTAGTGGCATCATACAAGAAAGAGTATTGATTGATAGGTTGAATATTCAACATAGAATTGAATTATCTCGTGCAAAAATAAAACTTAGAAAATTCAATGCTCCAAAAGAATATATAGAAAAAGAAATCGATTCGATAAAAGAAAAATTCGAAGATAAAATGGATGAGCTTACTGTTAATGTAAGGTTCCAGCTAGGGATGCTAGAAGTATCTTTGTTAATGACAGGTACTTTTATATGGGGTTTCGGCGATCTTTTTTTTAAAATTAATATGTAACGCTTTATACGTTTTTATAGAAAATGTATAAAGCAGGTGAGTTAAAAATATCGAATTATTGATCCATCACAACGATACGTTACGGCGCTGTCTCATTAGGAAGACGAAAGCGATGCCGCCAGCCAGTCCTGTTAAAATACCAATTGGCATGTCTTCTGGTGGCATGATAATTCGAGCGATAATATCAGCCGTGACTAAAAATAACGCGCCGAGTAACGCGGACAAGGGTAAAACTTTACGATAATCGCCGCCAACCAACAAACGCACAATGTGCGGCACCATTAAACCGACAAAACCAATCACCCCCGAAAACGCCACCGCCGCTCCCGTCAGTAATGCACACACCACAATGACGATGAGACGAAAGCGCCGTACCGGCACACCTAACGTGCTGGCCGTTTCATCGCCTAATGTCATGGCGTTCAAATAGCGGGCTTTGTGGATCAGATAACTCGCGCCAAATAACAAGGTGAAAAAAGGAAACCAAAGCTGTCCCCATTGTGCGAGCCCCAATCCGCCGAGCATCCAGAAAATAACGGTGTGCGATGCGCGATGATCGCCCATAAAAATAAACAAATTACCTAACGCTGTCAGAATAAACGCCACCGCAACACCAGCCAATATTAAACGTCCGGCATTGTGTGCCATGGAGAAGTTTGCCACCGCCAATACCAAAAACATCGCCAACAGTGCACCGAGAAACGCAAACACAGGCACGGTAACCACACCCAGCACCATGCCGGTATGCAATAACGCGATGATGGCACCCAACGCGGCACCCGAAGAGATGCCCAATAAATGTGGATCGGCCAACGGATTACGAGTCACTGATTGCAACGCAGCGCCGACTATTGCTAGTGCAGCGCCAACAATCGCCGCAAGAATGACTCTGGGCATGCGAACGGCCCAGATAATATTTTCACGGCCCATCGACCAGTTCGGAAATCCATTGCTCAATGACAATTTATGCGCGATAACGCCCCAGACCGTTGACTGACTAATAGAAACAGACCCAACACCAATCGCAACGCCCATTAGCAGGATCAGTAAGATCGCTAAAGTCGGTAATAAAATACGTAAAGGCACATGGGCGATCAGAGAGACTTTTTTGACTGGTTTCATAGCGCGGCTCTAAATGCCTTAGCTAGGTGTTTGATCGCCTCGATGTTACGTGGTCCAGGCGTTGCTTCGACGTATTCCAGTACGGTGAATTGATTGTTCTTCACCGCAGGAATGTCGCTAAACGCTGGATTACTGCGTAAAAAATTGATTTTTTGTTGCGCGGTTACATCGCCGTAATTAACGATGACAATCACGTCAGGGGCGCGGTCGATCACCGATTCCCAGCCAATTTGAGTCCAGCTCTTTTTCACGTCATCGGTAATGTTCTTGCCGCCAGCCGCTTCAATCAGTGCTGTTGGCATGCCGTAACGGCCTGACGTAAACGGCTGTTCTTCGCCCGAATCGTAGACAAATACCTTGGTCGGTGATGGCAATGGTGTTAGATGCGCTTGGAAATCCGCCAGTTCTTTTTTATAACCCGTCACCAAGGTGTTTGCACGAGACTCAATATTAAAAATACGACCGAGATTCAGCAGATCATTATAGAGGTCGTTCATCGACACTTTCGGTTTATCCATAATGTGAATACAGCTTTCGGTAAGCTCGTAGACTTTGATTCCCAAAGGATCAAGTGTGTCAGGTGTAACGCCACCGCCAACCCGCATGCCGTAATTCCAGCCTGCAAAGTAGAAATCCGCGTCTGCGCCTAATAAGACTTCTTTGCTTGGGTATTTCGGCGACAGCTCAGGCAGTTCACCAATGCCATTACGCAGGGTTGGGTCTAACGTTTTCCAGCCAGACACACCAGTGAACCCTACCATGCTGTTCTGTAACTTAAGCGCCAACATCATTTCAGTGAGGTTTACATCGTTTGAGACCGTGGCTTTTGGCGCATGGTCAAAGGTGACAATACGATCACAGCTTTGCACGTCAATCGGATAATGCTGATCCGTCGCTGAGCTGGCTTGAAGTGCGCCAGTCATCATGGTGCTCAGTAACAAGATAACGTGTTTTGCGAAGGCGCTTTTGTTGTGTGGGTGTGGGTGAATTTGTTGATGAGCGAGAGTCGGCATGAATCAATCCTGCTTCTTATGAAGGTAAAAAGAAAAACGTGGGCGTTGGGTAATTGGGTGTTCGTCAATAACGGTTTCTACGTCAAAAACTTGTTTGATTTGTTGCTCGGTAAAAACATGGCTTGGCGGCGCGAAATCCTGCATTTTTCCTGCTTTCATTACCAGCACTCGATCGGCATATGCAGAAGCTAGGGACAAATCATGCAGAGAAACAATCACGGTACAAGGCAAGCTGGCCAGCAGTTCTAAGACTTCGAGTTGATGACGAATATCGAGGTGGTTAGTTGGCTCGTCTAAAATCAACACGTCCGGACATTGCACTAAAGCGCGCGCTATCATAACGCGCTGGCGTTCACCACCTGATAGCGAGTCAAAAGCACGGTCAGCAAGATGACCTACGTCTAAAAGCGCTAAGGCATTTTCTATGATTCGACTATCATTTTCTGAGCGTTTCCAGCTGGTCGACATTGGCGTTAGGCCAATTTCAGCCATTTCAAACACGCTTAAGCCGAATTCTGCGCCAGTGTCTTGCAATACAGTGGCAATACGCTGTGCGCACTGGCGCGCCGAAAGCGACCAAATATCCTGTCCATCAAGTAAAACTTGCCCTGATGAGGGCCTATTCACTCGATAGAGGCAACGCAGTAAACTGGTTTTTCCTGAGCCATTTGGCCCGACAACTGCGACAAACTCTCCCGCCGTAATGGTGACATTAACAGGTTCCAGTAAAGGCTTGTCACGGTAAGGCGACCACGCCACGTTATTCAGTTGCATGCTGGCGGGCTGGCAACTGGAAAAGTAGCAAGCGTCGTCGTGTGGATGGCTATTTGATGGAGAGAGTACTTTGCTCTTCAAGGTAAAACAGATTCCGTTGATTAATAATTGTTATAATATAACATTTTAATTATTAAGTACCATCCTTCTTTGTTCTATTGACTAGAATGGCATGACAAAAGCACTTAAATACGCCGCAAACTATACGGAACAGGGTGGGTATGAACAAGGTATGTTAGCGGGGGAATTTTCATCTTGAGATGCGCTAAGCAGATACAAAGTGTGCCAAGAAAAATAAAAAGCCAATGCCGCTTAGGTATTGGCTTTTGTTATTTTATCTTTGTTTTGTCTTGAAATCCGTTTACACCGTAAAGCGTTTTACTTGATCGGCCAGCTCATCCGAATTGGTTAGTGTTTCTTGAACTGAATGACTGATACGTCTAGAAATCTCTAGCACTTCTTTTGACATCGAAGACAAGCTAGACAGATTCTCATTAATCTCATCGGTAACCTTACTCTGTTCTTCTGTCGCACTGGCTGTTTGCGCGGTGAAGTCGTAAATACGACCAGCCGATTGCTTAACAAAAGTAATGGATTCCTTGGTTTTTTGCGACAAAGAAACACTGGAACCTGCCATATTGACACTATCTGTAATGGCAGACACCGCATTACTCACACCGGATTGAAGGTCGTTGATCATCTTTTGAATGTCTTCGGTAGACGCCTGAGTTTTACTGGCTAATTCGCGAACTTCGTCAGCAACAACGGCAAAACCTCGGCCTTGTTCGCCCGCTCTTGCTGCCTCAATGGCTGCGTTTAGCGCGAGCAAGTTGGTTTGTTCAGAAATGCCAAGAATCACATCCAATACTGAGGCGATTTTATCAGACCGCTCTGATAGCTGACTGATGACAGAGGCTGCATTGTTGATCTGATTTGCAAGGCTGTCCAGTTGTTGAATTGAATTGTTAAGCTGTTCGACGCCCTCGTCTGCGCAGCGGTTAAGGGATTCGACTTCTTCCACCGTGCTGGCTGCATTGTGTGCGACTTCTCGAGTTGCTCCTCCCATTTCTTCAACGGCGGTCACAATAAAGTCGAGAGATTGGTGTTGGCGCTCACTTAACTTAGCAGATGTTGTTGCAGATTCTCCTAAGCCATGCATTTCTTGTCGGATGTGCTCACAACCTACTCTCACTTCGCCTATTAAACGCCCAAGTTTGGCAACAAAGCCATCTAGCTCTCGGCTTAGTTCGCCGGTTTCATCTCTTTTTGTGCTATTGATTCGGCGTGTAAGGTCACCATCGCCCGCGCTGATCTCATGCACGCCATAGGTGACACGTTTGATGGCTCTGGATATGTTACGAGGCGCAAACCACGCCAGAGAGATGCTGGCGATGAGTACAATGACCGCCAAAATGGCGACGATAATTTTAAATTCGTTGGCAAAAAGATCAATTCTTTCTTTTTCATGTGCAGCATGGAGAGCAATGAGCTCTTCTGAATGATCGTACAGGGTGCGTAAATTAATGAAATGCGTTTGGTTTGCGCCGATGAATCGAACCATAGCGGCGTTGTGATTTCCTCGCCTAACTTCTTCAACTATTTCTAGGCTGCGCGTATGCCAACTTTCAAAGTTGACATCAAAATCGACTAAAAAATCTTTGATTTCAGGAATGTCAGACGTCAGTTTACGAAATTCCTGCATTCTGTCATGGGCTTGTTGAGCATTGGATAGCACGTTTTTTTCAAGCGACGAGTCTGACAATACTTCTTTTGCAAAGACCAGCGAGGCCAACGCCAAGCGTGATTGATAAAGGTCTCTGTCTGCGTTTTGTACCAAGGCTGTGCCGTGAGCGTATTTACCTATGCTGCTTTGGAGGTAACCCACTAGTGCTTCTGCAGCGATCACAACGACCAAAAAAATAAACGCTAAACTACCAAATGCGATGGTGTAGCGTCCTCTTATTGTATGAAATATACCCATAATATAATCCTGATTTAAACGGTTCTTGTATATTGAAATAACTTGCCTTCCTTTGCTATAAAACCGCCTTTCGTCCGAAAAATATGGATAAGGCAATAGCGACCTTATATAAAATGGCACCAGACTTACTAATCCGCAAGTAAGCCTATAAAGGCTAATTGATCAAGTGGTTAATTGTTTAAATCAGTCAAATCGTTTTAATAAAGAGTACGAGGTGGGCTCAAATCCACCTTTTAAAGTAGTCGATAGGGATAACGTCGATATACGAAGTAATAAACAGTATGTGATTGTTTTCATATAAAAAAACTAAAGCGTAGCGTGCGATATAGGAAGGTACCAATTTAGTGCTTTGATGGTGTTAATCCAGCGTTGAACATGAGGGTAATTTAATAAATCATAAACACCGCCTTCTTCCGCTACATGGGTGTAAGGAAACAAACAAATGTCCGCCAGAGTGAGGGTGTTACCAGTCAAAAAATCCTGTGTAGACAAGGTGTCATCCATGAGTTGCAGCGCGGCATTACCTTGCTGAATTCGGTCTGGCAGCATTTGTGCTTTTAGATCTGTCATGGCGTTGTGTGTCAGCCAAAAACGTGGCGACGCAATATTTGGTTCATGGCTGTATTGTTCCCAAAATAACCATTGATGCACCTTGGCTTTTTGGATTAGATCACTTGGCAATAACGGGGATTGATGCGCTTCTGCTAAGTACAAAAGCACCGCGTTGCTTTCGCTCAAACATTGCCCATCATCCAGTTCTAAAACAGGAATTTTACCGTTTGGATTCATCGCCAAAAAAACGTCGGAGTGTGTTTCGCCCTTCGTGATGTCGTATTCTTTTAATGTGACTTTTAAGCCTAAAAAAGCACATAACAAACGAATTTTATAACCGTTACCGGAAGGTAAAAAATCGTGCAAAATCATCATCAGCTCCTTGTGATCTTATGGAATAAACGTGCTTGATGATCTTCCCGCAATCCGCACTGATAAAAAAGCCAAATTAATTGATGGCACACACAAGGTTTCCTGATGGATAGAAAAATGAAAAAGTATACAGAGCTATTAAAACGATGATTACAGGGCAGTTCATCGCCGAAAAAAATCAATATCGACTGTCGCCATGAACTGACTCTGGCGGCTCCTCTAGCTGGACAAAATGTATAGATATTTTCGCTGCTAAATTTTAGGAGCATCTGATACTTTATGTGCTTTACTGATAATTACTTTTTTTCGAGAGAATGAAACTCATGAATGTTGGAATTTATCTTTACCATAAAGCAGAGGTGCTGGACTTTTCTGGTCCATTTGAGGTGTTTTCTACGGCGTCTCGTGTTTGCCAAAACGATGAACCTTTTAATGTGTTTTTGATTGGTGAATCAGGTGAAACGGTAATCGCTAGAGCTGGCTATAAAGTGGTTCCTAACTACAGTTTCGAAAATCATCCGAATATTGATGTGTTGATCGTTGTAGGTGGTGATCACACTGAAGAGATAAATAAAGCGCATGTGATTGATTGGATCCATCAGCAGGCTAAAAAAGCGAGCTTGGTTGCTTCTGTCTGCACAGGCGCTTTTCTATTGGCAAAAGCAGAAGTACTACAATCACAAAAAGTGACGACGCACTGGGAGGATATCGCCGATCTGAAAGCAATGTTTACAACACTAGATGTAATAGAAAATTTACGCTGGGTCGATGAAGGTGACATCATTACTTCTGCTGGTATTTCTGCAGGAATTGATATGAGCTTACATATTGTTAGTAAGCTTCATAGCCTAGATCTCGCAGAGAAAACGGCTCGCCAAATGGATTTTGATTGGACTAAATCGTAGTTTAGCCACCTGTAACCGTATAAAACCGCTCCACATTTTTCGTTATTTGTCCCCACTGAGATGCCTGAACTCTCGCTTGATGTTTCTCAAAGGCGGCTTTGTCGGTAAATTCCTCGAACACATCAAATCTATGCAGGTTCTTGGCATCTCTTGTTACTGTGAAGACCAAACATCCTGACTCTTGATGAGTCAGGATGATGTGATTTGGCAGCTCACGTAGTACGGCTTCTAGATCTTCCGCGGGTACGGTTATGTATCCACTTAGGGTGACTTTAGACATTTTTACCCTCACGCTTTTTCGATTACTACTTTTTTAGATGACAGCGACCAGTTGAATTTCACCGCGCAAACAGCGAGTAATATCAACAATACCCCGATGCCTTGTAAACCGCTAATTGTATTCGAAAAAGCGAAATAGTCGACAAAAATGGCGGTAACAGGATAGATAAATGACAATAAGGCAATAAGGTTAGTAGCTAGTTTCTGGAAGCTGTCATACATAATGATATACATAAAACTGGTTAACACAGCACCAAGAATTAAGAGGTCTATCCATTGACTGGTTTGCGTCGGTAAGCTTGTAAAATCGACAAAGGGTAGCAGCATAAAAATACCCACAATGACCTGAATCAAGGCCACAAAAGTAGAAGGTATTTGGCTGACTTTTTTTGTGATTAAGGTGGTGATCGTATAAAGCAGCGCGGCGCCTAATGCGAGTAATAAACCAATAAGTGCGGAAGGTTCATTGTCTTGGGAAACAAGGTTGGAATCCGTAGAGAAGAGCGTCCGAACTTCGCTTAAGTCTAATTCGACGATCAAGAAAAGTCCTGTAAACGCAAGCGCTAACCAAAACAGTAAGCTTCCAGACAGCTTGTCCTTGGTGAGTAACGCGCCAGCCAATACCAAAAATAATGGCTGCATGTGATACGCCACTGTGGCGATAGAAAACGGAATGTATTCAAACGAGGCAAACAAAAAAATCCAGTTTGCAACTAAGGTAATGCCACCTAAGAGGATCAGCAAGATCGCGTTTCGTTGAAAAAACTCACGACGGATTAATCCTGCATAATAGGCATAACCACCTAGAAAAACAGCACCAATAACACAGCGAAAGAAAATGACATTCCACACAGATTGCTCAGAACTGATAACAAAGTAACCAATGGTGCCAGACAATATCATTGCGAAAGTTAACTCAATGCTGCCTATCGTACTATTTGACTGTTTCATAAATGCGCTCCTTGTAAGATTGTTTACTAACTTACCTTATTAATCAAAGATGTTTTCTTTGTAAGGTGAGTATTCTATGGTTTATAGAATAAAGCGAAAAAAGGCCTTTTGGCAGACCAATAAAAAGACAAATAACGCTAGATACTGTATTTATTGTAGGTAAAAATGAGAAATGACCTTAAAAAAGAAGATGCCCATTTGGATGGCATAGATACGCGCTTAATCGAGCTACTTTACGATAACGCCAGAACCTCTGTTACCGAACTCGCTCGTGCGGTTGGAATGACGGCACCGAGTGTGAATGAACGACTAAGGCGACTCGAAGAAAGTGGTGTGATTGCGCATTATCGTGTCGAAGTGAACCCAGCTGCATTAGGTTATGGCTTGATGGCGATTGTCCGTATGCGCCAATTACCGGGTAAAATGAAAGAACTGGAAGCGCAAATTAATTCGATTGCTGAAATAGTGGAATGCGACAAAGTCACGGGAGACGACTGTTATATTGCACGCCTTTATCTAAAGGACATCAGCGAACTTGACCCTATCTTAGACAGTATATCTGAACTGGCGGACACCAATACGGCGATTGTGAAATCCACCCCAGTGAAGCGCCGGTTGTTAGTTTAAGCGGCTGTTAAACAATCGGCCCTAATGCTTTCTTGATCACACTGGCAGCGGAGCATTCTCCAACCGAATTTGACCCTTCTTTTCCGAGCGTTTGCAATTTGCTCGTTGCTTCGTAGGAGCCCAGACTGGCGGCTTTCTGGAGCCATAATACATAGCTACTTTGATCTTTTTTAAAATCAAGATAGTTATCAATATCGTCTTTGTCATTAAAGTCAGAATGGCGTTCCTTATTGAAGGCTTTTGCGACAGTAAGGGCGGCACGACTATTGCCTAATTCCGCAGCGACAGAAGCGATTGCAATGGCCACTTTGTAATTGGTTTTCAATATTTTTCCATTCAATAAGGACTCAGACAAACTGAAAAGAGACTCAGCGTTACCTTCTTTTGCCTGTTGAATGTCGTTTTTGGTTTTTCTGATGACGGTCACTGAAAAATGATCAAGGTTGTCGAGAAAAATAAGATCTTGCTCTTCGAAGTGTTTTTTTAACGCTTTTACCCGAGCGGCTTTTCGTACTTTAAACCCGAAGACCAAGCCGACAAATAAAATACCGACATACACCAATATCATAGCAACGACCGCAGCAAGATAAATGGATATTGGAACCATGTCGAACAGGGGTTTTGGATTAAACATAAGTAAGCGGATGACCGTGCAAGCTAATAGAATAATCAGAAAAAATTTCCCTAGCCCACGAGATTTATTGCTTTCCTCCCACTCTTTTTTGGCTTGTTCGGACTGAATAAAATGTTCTTCATCAATAGGAAGGGCAGTCGCCTTTAGGAAGTCGTCGCTATGGGTCAGCTTTTGTAAAACGGTAAGAGTGTCTTGATCCATGGGAGTACCTTTCGATGAAGTGTTTTGCATTTGTTAGGGTGCATTATAGAGACTTAAGTCGGGAAATCACTACCAATATAGCGATTGTGATATCTGCGCCAATGGCGTGTCGGCTGTTGATTTTCTGTAATGACGCGCAGTAATGTGTAAAATGCTTAACTATTATCGCTATAACTGTTCGCGCAACCATTTATGAGAACCTATGAAATCAAATAACCCTTTACGACTCGACAGTCAGCTTTGTTTTGCTTTGTATTCCACTTCGCTGGCGATGACGCAATTTTATAAAGAGCCGCTGTCGCAGATTGGCCTGACGTATCCGCAATACACGGTAATGCTGATTCTGTGGGAGCAAGACGGCGTCAGTTTGAAACACATCGGCGATGCCCTTGGACAAAAGTCGGGCGCTCTTACGCCGGTTATTAAACGCATGGAAGCAGATGGCTTAGTTCAGCGTTTACGTGGTGTAGAAGACGATAGAAGCTTAAGCATTGCGTTAACAGAAAAAGGAAAGCAGCTTCGTATGCAAGGGTTGGAAGTAAACCGCTGCGTTGCTGAAGCCTGCGGGATTGATATGGACGAAGTGGTGGCATTGCGTGAGCAATTGGTGAAATTGAGATCAAAATTAATAAAATAATGGTTGTGTAGTAATAGTTATTGCAATAACATAAATTCAACAGCTCAGGACAACTGAGCTTTTATTTGACTTTATAGTTATCGCGATAACTGTTTTGGAAGACTATTTCCGATCATTATTTCGTACTAACCATCACTTAATTAAGGAATCAATCATGCAAGCAATTTATAGCGCAACAGCAACTTCTACTGGCGGCCGCGATGGTCGTTCCGTTTCATCTGATAACAAATTGGACCTTTCCCTCAGTACGCCAAAAGAATTAGGCGGCACGGGCGGTGAAGGTACAAATCCAGAGCAACTTTTTGCCGCAGGTTACTCTGCTTGTTTCATTGGCGCGTTGAAATTAGTGGCGTCACAGCAGAAAATCAAAATGCCTGCTGACGTAAACGTCACGGCGACAATCGGTATTGGCCCAAACACCAAAGGCGAAGGATTTACCATCAGCGCGGATTTGGAAGTCAATATTCCTGGTGTTGAAGCCAGCGTGGTAGAACAGTTAGTTGAAGCCGCTCACCAGGTTTGCCCATACTCAAACGCGACTCGTGGCAATATCGACGTGAACTTCACTATCAAGTAAGTCCAATATAAAACGTATTATGTTAGTCCTAAGACTCCCTTTTGCATTAGATTGCGGAAGGGATTTTTTTGTTGCGTTTTAATCGTGATCTTAAGCGACTACACTGGTGCTTGGTACGATACATTTTCTTATTTAAATAAAGGTGGAAAAGCATGACACATCGAAAGCTCGAACAGCATGAGATAGAGAAAGCACTTAACCAGTTAAATACAGAAACGTCACAAGACTGGACGATAGAGGACGAAAAGCTCAGTAAAAGCTTTAAATTCAAAAACTTCCAACACGCTTTTGGTTTTATGACCATGTGTGCCATCTATGCTGAAAAGCAAGGTCATCATCCAGAATGGTTTAATGTGTACAGTACGGTCAAAATCCAACTGACCACCCACGATGTGTCGGGTATTTCCCATAAAGACTTTGATCTTGCCAAGCAAATGGAAACCTTTGCATCGTGCGTTTAGTCCATAACGATGCGTAGGCTTCTGGTTATTTGAGTCGGACTAATTGGCGAGTATCGCAATTAATAGCGGACTGGAAGTTGGCACTAGACCCACTTTTAGGTCGAACGGTTTAAACACCTTATTAATGACTTCTGGTGTGTAGTTGCCTTTGTTGTTTTCAATCTCAGACAGCGTCTTACGAGAAACACCGGTTAACTCGGTAAAGGCTTCTTGCCTTAGTCCTAAGACTTTCACTCGCAACTCACGAAGCGCAGCGCCTTGCGAAACTTCATTTAATAACAGGCGTTTGATGATCTGATTCACCGTCACTAGCTGTTCTTCTTTTGTCATCGGCGCGAGGCTTTTTGACGCCCGTTGTCGATTAGTTTGAGTGAGCGATGCCGCTGGCTCGGGTTCAAGGACGATCGTCGTGTTGATTGGTGTGTTTTGTGGGGAGCTCTCAAGTGGCGCTTTCTGTTTACTTTCTACCGGCGCTTTAGGCGTACGTTTAACTGTTTGTGGCGATGTCACAACTTCCGCTGATGGCTGTTCTGTGGGCTGAATGGCCTTTTTTTCTTTGGCGCTTTTTTTCGCTTCTAACTTGGCTTGTTTTTTCTTTTTAAGCTCATTTTTTTTCGATTTAGCTTTGTGCTTCTTCATCGGTTGAGCGCTGTCTAATTGGCCTTTCATTTTCATGCTGATCATCTCCAGTAGCTTTAAAAGTGCGTATGGAAGCAGAGTACAGAGTTAATATGACAGATAAGTAACAATAGAATCATTAGCTAATATTTATAGTCTAAAACAAACCAAACAGCCATTCATGGATTAAACACCTAGGTGCTAATGTACCAAGACCTGCTCCAGTCAGTCCGAAAAAAGCCCCTGTAGTAAAAATTTTATGGCGCTTTATGTTTTCTTTTCGAGCAAAATAAATAGTCGCCACGATGCATATTAATATCCAAACAGACAACACATGGAAAAGGCAGTATTGGCCGAATATAGGGGTAAAGCCACTTAACCCAAAAGACATGAGAATACACAGTAAACACGGTTCCCAAGTTTAAAACATGACATATATTGCTTTATTTCACGTCCTCAATCCTGTTGTAGGACGCTTTATGTACTTTTTCTACTCATAGTCGTTTCTTTTGATTCACCTTTAGAGAGAAACGACGTCATGAAACAATTTACTTATTTCATCTTATTATTCGCTTGCTGGGCTTCGAATGCTTCGGCTTATTCTGTGGGTTTTGATCAAACTATCTTATACACCGACAGCGACCGACCGTTAAAAACCAGCATTTGGTACCCGTCTCAAACCTCGTTTCCAACAGAGCGAGTGGCGGATAATCCTGCTTTTTTAGGAACCGATGTGGTGCGAATCGGTACACCGTTAGCGGGAACGTTTCCACTGGTGGTTATTTCTCATGGTTATCGAGGTAACTGGCGCAATCAAAACTGGTTGGCCACTCGATTGGCTCAAGATGGCTATATTGTGGCGTCGCTGGATCACCCCGGTACGACGAGCTTTGATCATACTCCTGCCATTGCCGCTCAATGGTGGCAACGACCAATGGATATAACTCGCCTCATCGATTGGTTGTTAAAAGAGTCGAACATGGCGCCACTGATTAATGAAACGAACATTACTGGTGTTGGTCATTCATTGGGCGGTTGGACCGTAATGGCATTGGCAGGTGCAGAGTTTGATCGCGCACAACTAAAACAAGAATGTGCTCTCAAAAATAATCCTCGCGTATGTGGTTTGATGCCAGAATTGGGTTTGGATCAAGAGCAAGAAGGCGAGCCAATAGGCAGTGTAAAAGACGAGCGAATCCAGCGAGTTGTAACATTGGATTTGGGTTTGGCGCGTAGCTTTTCTCGGCAGAGTTTGCAAAACCTGACCACGCCAACGTTAATCCTTGCCGCAGGCGTGGACATTGGTGATTTACCGCAAGTTGAAGAATCCGGCTTTCTTGCTCAATACATTCCTCAGGAAAAACGAGATTACATAATTTATTCAGACGCTGCGCATTTCAGCTTTATGCAACTTTGTAAACCGGGTGCGGTCGCCATGATCGAAGAGGAAGAGCCTGGTGATGGCGTTGTTTGCCAAGACGGCGACGGTCGTTCGCGGGAAGCGCTGCATCAGGCCATGTACCAAGACATCACACGATTTATCCAAACGCCTTAACGTCATCGTTGGCATAGCGTGCTTTATGCATTAGAGCGTCGAAAGGCGCTCGGGGTTTGTTGTGTGACTCGGTTGAATTCACGGTTGAAGTTGGACTTAGTTTGAAACCCTGAATCTAGGTAGATTTGCGTGATGTTCTTATCGCTGCTGGTCAGCAGGTTTTTTGCTCGTTCAATGCGGTATTCATTCACCACTTGCGAGACATTTCGCCCATAGACTTGGTTAATGGCGGCGGATATCTGACGAGCCGGAATGCAGGCTTTTCGAGCGAGTCTGTCTAAGGTCAAATCTGGATCAAGAAAAACTTCTTTCGTCGTCAGCAACACGTCTATTTTATGGACAATGTCTTTCACTTCATCGTCCGTAAGCTGGTGGTTAGGCTTGTCTTTTTGTTCGGTGATAAAAGGTTCATTGCCATCTTGATAGGACGTTTCATTAATACTTGGCGCAATGCTCAAGCTGATTATAATCACCGCGATGGCGAGCACTGGTAAGAGCACTGCATGACCAATGGCCAGGATGATTAGTGCGTGTTCGCCAGCAAAAAGTGAAAAATCGACCGCTAATGCACCATCAATCATCGCAGACATTAATAGCATGGCACCCGCAAGACGTTCCGCTTTGAGTGCTTTGTCTATATCAGATAAGCGTACTTGCTCGGGGATGCGTGAGGCTTTGAACGACGCATGAATCAGCGCGCTACCGTAACCCACATATAGCAGCGTCAAGACAGGGTCTAGAGGTGGTCGCCAGAAGGGATAAGTAAAAGAGCATAAAATGACAAAAATAGGTGGCAATAAATGCCAAAAACGAAACGCATGGCGTTTGTGAGCACTTGAAAAACAGTACCAAGCCGTCGCAGGAATACAGGCTGCCAAGATAGGTTGCAGTAAACGAAATAACGAGTAATCAAACGTCCAGCGTAGTCCTACTACCGTTGTTGTTAGTGCACACAAAGCGACAAAAGCAAACGCTGACTGAGTGTTTTCTTCACGACGAATAAACAACAAAGCCGCCAATATAGACAACAGTAGGGCAACCACAAAAGGCAATGGAATGGCGATCATTTTGGCTCCGCTTGGATTATTAATGTTTGTTTCTACAGATCATCCTAGTCGACATTATGTCCTAGAAAGCCATCAAGGACGTCCTCGAACCTGATTGAGGACGCAAGTTTCTTGGTGGAAACGTACTTTTAAGTCTTCAAATATCTCTTATTAGGAGAAAAGTATGAACTGGTATTTTGACGGGTGGAAGCGATATGCGCAATTTTCAGGAACCGCCTCACGGGAAGCGTTTTGGATGTTTTTCTTGGTGAATGTTTTGATCTCAATGCTGTTTGTCGTGTTGGAGGTGTTTTTTCAAGCGACATGGAAAATGGATGCGCTTTATAGTCTGCTGGTTTTTTTGCCGATGCTGTCTTTAACTGTTCGCAGATTGCACGATACCAACCGCTCTGCTTGGTGGTTGTGGGTAGTCTTGGTTCCTGCAATCGGTATGGTGATTCTGCTTATTATATTGGCATTACCGAGCGACAGTGGCGATCAAACATTCGATTATCCACAAGTTGGCGGAACATCATGAAAATCATCAATAAGATAAAGGCTGTTAATAACTACCCCCACTTATCCACCAAGTTATGCTCATTTTGGCTATTTTTGTCGCTCTTTTCTGCTGAAACAATGGCTTTAGACATAAGCGCTCCTTCTGAAATCAAAGCCGTGGTGTATATCGCGTCACCAAAAGTCGGAACACTATTGCAACTGCGTGGCATCGCTGGAAAAGGCGTGCTTGTTTTTAGAGAGGAGTCTATTAGACGAGCAATCGTCAAGCAGCAAGGCAATACACATTGTATTTCTGCACCGATTCGGTTTGCTGCGGGTGACTTTGGCGGCTCGGCCATTGGCATTCAGTCAATCAACAGCATTCGGTTATTGATTTACTCCGACAAAGTAGCGAACAAACTCATCGCAGGGGAAGAAATCGTGAGTGAAGACTACGATATTACCGATCAAAGCGACGCCAGATTGGGTGATATTAAAATCGAATCCGGTTTAACGCTGAGCTACGGTTTTGTACTCAACCCTGGCGAATGGTCTTGGTCGTCGGTATTTGGGCTGGATCAAAAAAATGTGGATTGTGAGCCGTCGTTTATGTCACCGTGGTGATGCAATTACGGCCATTTCCCTTTGAATTGTAGAGCGCTTCATCAGCACGAGTCATCAGATGGTTTTCCGCTATTCACTTTTTGCTTATTGCCTCATTGATACGCACTGTCATCACATTGCCTATGAACTGGGTTATGCTAATCGAAGCATCTTTTTATTAGGATACATGACAGGAAGAACTATGTTTTCACATATCTATTACGGTGTTAGTGACTTCGAACGCGCTTATAATTTTTATAGCAAGCTAATGGCTTGCTTAGACATCCAAGAGCGATTTTATGACCGAGACAAACCGTGGGCGGGTTGGAACAGCGACAGCGCCGATGGTCGCCCTTTATTCGTTATCAGCAAACCATTCAATGGCCAACTGCATCACGCGGGCAACGGCCAAATGATCGCTTTCACCGCAAAAAATCGAGCCACCGTCAACGCCGCTTATGATTTAGCGATAACAAACGGCGCGACCTGCGAAGGCCAACCGGGGCTGCGCAATGAATATCACCAAAGTTATTATGGGACGTATTTCAGAGATGCCGACGGCAATAAGGTTTGTGTTGTGTGTCATGAGGTTGAGTGATGAAAATGATGTTCAATAAGCTTAAAAAACAAGCCAAAGAGATGAAGCGCCATACATTGACGGTGTATTTTTCCATCCAAGATCCTGACATGCCGTGGTTCGCAAAACTGCTGGCCATGCTGGTAGTGGCTTATGCACTTAGCCCGATTGACTTGATTCCTGACTTTATTCCCGTTATCGGTTACTTGGATGATTTAATCATTGTTCCGATTGGGTTGGCACTGGTTATACGGCTCACACCACAACATGTGATCCGCGCCGCAAAGTTGAAAGCAGAGAGCGCCGCCGAAAAACCAGTGAACTACTACACTGCCGCTGTATTTATCTTCATCTGGCTGCTTTTTTCGGTTACGCCATACACTATGGCTACCAATATTTCAGCGAAAATTATTGAACGAGATCAATTTTCCCTTATTAAGGGGTCACACCAGTATCGTAATGATGTGTAGGCTGTGGCTTTTTACCATTCTCACTAATAAATAAAAAACTAAAGCACGGCTCCCATAAATTGTTTCAGTTCGTCTGTCTGTGGATTGGATAAGATGGTTTTAGAATCGCCTTGTTCCCAGACTTTGCCTTGGTGCATGAAGACGACTCGGCTGCCGACGTCGCGGGCGAAGTTCATTTCATGTGTCACAAGCACTAAGGTCATGCCTTCTTTGGCTAATTGCTCTAGTACTTTTAATACTTCACCGACCAGTTCTGGATCGAGTGCGGAAGTGATTTCGTCACACAACAAAACCTTTGGAGACATCGCCAAGGCTCGGGCAATGGCAACACGTTGCTGCTGACCGCCAGAAAGCTTTTCTGGGAAGCTATCGAATTTCTCTGCGAGTCCGACTTTTTCCAACATGGCGCGAGCCGTCGTTTCAGCCTCGGCTTTGCTCTTCTTTAAGACAATAGTTGGCGCGAGCATGACGTTTTCGCCCACCGTCATGTGCGGGAACAGATTAAAGCTCTGGAAGATCATGCCGACGCTCAGGGCGAGACGGCGAACTTGAATGTCTTCTGTGGTGACTTCTTTACCGTCAACCGTAATACCGCCTTCTTGGTATTGTTCCAAGCCATTGATACAGCGTAATAACGTACTTTTGCCTGAGCCACTTCTCCCAATGATGGAAATGACTTCGCCCGCTTTGATGTCGAGATCAATGCCTTTGAGCACATGGTGATCGCCATAGTATTTATGGACTTGATGTAAGTTAACGAGAGACATTGAATTTTTTCTCCAAATGCTTGCTGTACAAAGACAGCGGGTAACAAAGCATGAAATAAATAAGTGCGACGAGCGTGAATATTTTGAAGGGTTCAAAAGTAGCGTTGTTTAACATGGTGCCGACTTTTGTCAGTTCGACAAAGCCAATTACCGAGGCCAGCGCTGTACCTTTAATAACCTGTACCGAGAAGCCAACTGTTGGAGCCGTCGCCACACGAATCGCTTGCGGCAAGATAATAAAGCGCAAAGTTTGTAAGAAGCTCAAACCCAAACAACGGCTGGCTTCCCACTGTCCTTTCGGTAGCGTGTCGATACAGCCACGCCAGATTTCCACCAAGAAGGCGCTGGTGAAAAAAGTCAGTGATAAAATCGCTGCGCCCCAAGCGGATATTTCATACCCCAGCATAGATAAACCAAAGAAGCACAAAAACATCTGCATCAATAATGGCGTGCCTTGAAACAGTTCCACGTAAACGCGCACGATACGTTGCATTGCAGGGTTACGCGTCAAGCGCATGGCGGTTAATGTCAGTGCGACGGTGGCGCCACCTATAAACGCAGCGAGTGACAGTAAAATGGTCCATTGTGTCGCAAACAATAAGTTGCGCAAAATATCGTAGTTAGAAAATTCGATCATTGAGTGTTCCTCATTTTGCTTTTCATCGTCTTTTTCTTCTCACAAAGAATGCATTAATTGGAAGTACGATAAGCAAATAGGCGTTTTCCTAAAGTGTTGAAAGCAAATCTCAACAGCATAGACAAACCAAGGTACAACAAGGCAGTCACCGCATAGCTTTCAAAAGCTCGGAAGTTACGCGATTGCACAAGGTTGGCGGCGTAGGTTAAATCTTCAACGGAGATTTGTGAAATGACCGCAGAGCCCAACATCACAATGATGCATTGGCTGACTAAGGCAGGGTAAATCTTTTCAAACGCGGGCGTAAAAATGACGCGAACAAGCGTTTGTTGAAAAGTCAGCCCCAACACTTTTGCGGCTTCAATTTGTCCTTTTGAAATGCTGCCCAAACCCGCGCGAATAATTTCTGTGCTGTACGCGCCAAGGTTAATCGTCAGTGCGATCATGCTGGCTTCCCATGGCGACAACATCATGCCAATAGCGGGAAGACCGAAGAAAATAAAAAACAGTTGAACAATAAACGGCGTGTTGCGGATAAGTTCCACGTATACAGTGACAATACGCTGACTGGCTTGGTTACCGTATTGGCGAGCGGTCGCGCAGAGTGTGCCCAATGACACGCCCAAGATCGTTGTCAGTACAGTGAGTTCAACAGTGGTTTTTAAACCACTGAGAAACACGTCGCTGTATTGCAATAGATCAGAGAAATACAACATAACGAAAGCCTTATGCGCCAAAGCCTTTAGGTAGTGGTGCTTTTAACCATTTCATAGAAATGTCATTTAGTTCACCCGACGCCAAGGCCGCTTTGATTAGCTCGTTCACTTTGGCTTGTAGCGCTACTTCGCCTTTTGCCATGCCGATGTAACAAGGCGAATCTTTCAGCATGAATTTACTCTCTGGTGCACGTTGTGGCTGACGTTTTGCGATTTCCGTTGCGACCAAATTGCCGGTTGCGATCAGGTTTACTTGACCAGAGAGATAAGCCGTTAGTGTTGTGTTGTTGTCTTCAAATCGACGTACGTTGACAGATTTGGGTGCGTATTTTTCCAATTCTAGGTCTTCCACTGAACCGCGTGTTACCCCAACGGTTTTGTCTGCTAGTTGGCTGATTTGTGTTACGTCCTCATCTTTAGAACCAAAGACGCCTAAGAAGAAAGGCGCGTAAGGTGTCGAAAAGTCGATGGCTTTTTCACGCTCTGGATTTTTGCCAAGGCTGGAAATCACTAGGTCTACTTTTTTGGTTTGTAGGTAAGGAATACGGTTTGCGCTAGTCACTGGGACTATTTCGATTTTCACACCCATTTCTTTAGCAATGTAATTTGCCATATCCACATCGATACCTTGTGGTTTCAAATCAGTACCAACGGATCCAAATGGCGGGAAGTCTTGAGGAACAGCGATGCGAATAAGGTTACGGTCTTTTATGTCCTGCAATACATCTGCGCTTGCGCTTAGTGCGCTAAAGCCTGCAGCGATGATCAATGTTTTGCCTAGTAGTTTGGTCAATCTTTTCATGGTTGGGGTTCCTGTTTCGTTTTGTGAATGCCTGAAACGCAATTTGCAACACCCATGCCAACATGAAACAAAGGTTTCTTAAGTGTTGATTTATGTAACAAAACACTGCAAGACGAGTATGAAGCCCATTATCAGAAAGAGTAATGGCGAAAAGACTTGCGATAGAATGGGGAGTTTCATCTTGATTTTGTGCTTCAATGTGGAGCGAGGTTGATATTTTGGTGCGCTGTTTTTTTTCTGGTTCGCTCTTCTTTCAGAAGAAAGCACACAACGAGGCATCAAAGCGAAATCTAAGTTGGCAGCTCAACGATAATCAATTACCGTAGAGCAAAATATCCCCGAATTGAGGTTTATACGTGGCGACAAAGCAGGATGTGCTATCCCTGATCGAGAAGACTTATCCAACGCTCTCTCCTTCGGCGCGATCAATAGCGAACTATTTACAACAAAACCCCTTGGCGATTGTGAGTCAAACGTCGGCCGAAATTGCGGACAACACCAATACGTCAAAAGCCACCGTGAGTCGTTTTTTTCGCCAGCTTGGTTATGATTCGCAACAAGGTGCCAAACAAGCTCAATTAGCATTGCGTGAAAGCGGCGTGCCGATTTTTACGCAAGGTTCGTCTTTGGACCAAACTGCGCAGGAGCTAAAAAACCTATCGCTTACCTTTGAAGGCTTGCGACCAGAGACCCTTAACGAGATCAGTGAGCGCCTAGCCAAAGCAAGCCGAGTGACCTTGATAGGTTTTCGTAATGCTTATCCGTTGGCGTTGCATTTTCGTCAGCAGTTGCAACAAGTGCGTCATTCTGTTCGCTTGTTACCGCAACCGGGTCAAACCTTGGGGGAAGACCTACACGACATTCTCGACGATGAAGTGATTGTCTTGCTGGGCTTTAGGCGTCGAACACGTCAGTTCAAGCAAATCGTTGAAGCTTTGCAAGGTCGAACTACAGTCTTGATCACAGACCCAACGGGTCAGGTGTATAACCAACAAGTTTCCCATGTGCTGCTTTGCCACCTCGGAAATGAAAGCCCATTCGACAGCTATGCCGCACCGATGAGCCTAATTTCTATGTTGTGTAATCGAGTATTCGGTTTTCTGGGCGATGCGGCGAGTCGTCAGACGCAAGCGATTTCAGCCTTATATGAAGATTTGGATGAATTGGAACCTTAACGGTTACGACTACTGTGCTCGTGACGTCGTATTGTGACGTTGGACTTTTATTTTGAAGAGAAAAACCCCCGCGCTGTTTGCGACACTTTTGAAGGAAAATTAGAATTATTTTTTGTTTCAGTTGACAGGGTGGTGAAACGATTGTTTCATATGTGCTAATCAAGCGGAGGACATATGAAACATTTCATGGTAGACAATCCCTTTCTGACACTCTCCAAAACGGTTTGGAGTGACACAACACCAGCCGATAATTCCTTACCGTTAACCGGTTTACGTTTGGCGGTGAAAGACTTGTTTCATATGGCAGGACTACCAACTTCTGCAGGCAATCCAACTTGGCTTGCTACTCATCCTATTCCGACAAAAACGGCTTCTAGTGTCGCTGCTTTGCTTGATGCTGGGGCAATTTTTTGCGGTAAAACCATCACTGATGAGTTGGCTTACAGTCTCAACGGTCAAAATATTCACTACGGAACACCCTCAAATCCGGTGACACCAGATCGTCTCCCAGGCGGGTCGTCATCGGGTTCGGCGGTGGCTGTTTCGTCTGACCTTGCCGACATTGGCTTGGGCACAGACACCGGCGGCTCGATTCGTGTGCCAGCCAGCTACAACGGCTTGTTTGGATTACGTCCGACCCATGGCGTGATTCCATCCGACAACATGGTGGCGCTTGCCCCGTCTTTCGATACGGTCGGCTGGCTTACCAAAGATTTAGCCACGATGGAAAAAACCGCTGCCATTCTTTTGAAAAAAAGTGCATTGAAAAACAGTACATTGAAAATAAAGACCCCGAAAAGAATCAATAACGTCGTGATTGCCAACAATTTGCTCGATCAAGTCGCCCACGAAAAAGCGCTAAAAGCGCAGCTGCAAACATGGCGCGAGCAAGGCTGTTTTCCGAAAGAATCCGTTTTAGAGATCGATACGCAAACATGGAAAACCAGCGAGACGTTTCGCACCTTGCAAGGCGCAGAAATCTGGCATGAACATGGCAAGTGGATCGAGAGCCTTAAGAGTCTTGATGATGTTGAGGCCTCGTCAGTCTTTGCGCCAGACATTCAATTGCGCTTTGAGTGGTGTAAAACCATTTCAGATGCAGACGTTGCTGCGGCGAAACAACAACGACAACGGTTTACGGATTGGCTCGAAAGCGAAATCGAAGGGTCGGTTCTTATCATCCCGACCACGCCCGGTTTAGCGCCTTTATTTGATGCCTCCGATGACGAGCTAGCTGCGTATCGCAATCAGTTGATGGACATGACAGCCATTGCAGGGTTGGCCGGTCTTCCTCAGTTACATTTACCGGTTTGTACCTTAGATGGCGCGTCATGTGGCTTATCTTTGTTGGGATCAAAAGGCACGGATATGGCGTTGATTGAATTCGCAAAAACCTTAATGGAGTCGGCGTCATGAAAATGAACGAGATAGCTTTTACGGCACCGCATTTTAAAGCCACAGAAACAGGACGGAAAATTCTAGAACAAGGCGGCACCGCGATAGAAGCCATGGTTGCGGCGGCGGCCACGATTGCGGTGGTGTATCCGCACATGAATGGCCTGGGTGGCGACGGTTTTTGGTTGATCAGCGAACCGGGCAAAACACCCGTCGGTATTGATGCTTCTGGCAAGGCTGCAGAACTGGCGACACTGGGTTTTTATTGCGGCCATGACAGCATTCCGACACGAGGAGGCAAAGCCGCCTTGACCATGGCCGGCGCCGTCGCAGGCTGGCAAGAAGCGTTAGCTGTGAGCCAAGAATGGCAAGCCGCCTCCAACGCACAAAACTTGCCTTTATCGACCTTGCTTGACGATGCCATTCAATTAGCGAAAAACGGCAGCGCGGTGACAAAAACCTACGTCGACGCCAGTAAGAAAACCTTTGCTGATTTGGTTCATGTTCAAGGTTTTAACGAGGCGTTTTTGACGGCGGGAGGCCTTTATAAAGAAGGTGATAATCTGACCTTGCCCGTGTTGGCGAAAACGCTTGAACAGCTTGCTGAAAAAGGCTTAGACGATTTTTATCATGGTGACATCGCCGCACGTTTGTCGAAAGATTTGGCGACAGCAGGGTCGCCGATTCGCTTGGCAGATTTTAATTCCTATCAAGCAAAGCGCGTTGCGCCTTTACAGGTTAAAACCAGTGTTGGTTCTCTTTATAACTTGCCAGCACCGACACAAGGGATCGCGTCTTTATTGATTTTGGCCTTATATGACAAGCTCTATAAGCAAGGCAAAACCGCCACAGATATGGCGCATTTATTGATTGAATGCACCAAACAAGCCTTTATCGCCCGTAACCAATTCGTTACTGATGAATCACGTTTAGCAATGGATTTGTCGTCTTTGCTGGATGACGAACGGTTGGAGAAAATGTGTCACGACATCGCCTTAGAACGAGCGCAACCTTGGCCGCATCAAGCCAAACATGGCGACACGATTTGGATGGGCGCGTGTGACAGTGAAGGTCGAATGGTCAGCTACATTCAAAGCTTGTATTGGGAATTCGGCAGCGGTGTGGTGAGTCCTTCCACTGGTATTGTGTGGAATAATCGCGGTTCGTCGTTTTCGTTAGATAAAGACTCATTACAAGCGCTTTCGCCGAACTTGAAGCCATTTCATACACTGAATCCTGCTTTTGCCGAATTAAACGATGGTCGTCGCATGAGTTACGGCACCATGGGCGGTGAAGGTCAACCGCAGACTCAAGCGGCGCTGTTCAGTCGTTATGTTTATCATGGTATGCCGTTGGATCAGGCAATCAGCGAAGGTCGTTGGTTGCTGGGACGTACATGGGGTGATGTGAGTCATAATTTGAAAGTCGAGGGAGACTTTGCCGAGATCGCCGCTGATGAGCTGGTGAAACGCGGACATGATTTGGTGATCGTCGATTCGTGCAATGAATTAATGGGTCACGCTGGCGCGGTGGTGCTTCATCAAGACGGCCATGCCGACGCGGCGACGGATCCACGAAGCGATGGCTCGGCCATCGTTAGTGTTTTTATTTAGTAACACTTTTTTAAGACGTATTTTATTAGTAATACTTTTAGTTAGTAATTATCCAACTTAGGAGCGAACAGAAAAATGTCATTCATAATGGAAAACTATTTCATGATTCTCGCCATGATGGCCACCGGTGTGGTGGGCGGGATTTTAGCCGGTTTGCTGGGTGTTGGTGGCGGAATTGTCATCGTGCCGGTACTGTTTTTCTTGTATCAAGGATTGGGTGTCAGTGCGGATACGGCTATGTTGGTGGCAACCGCGACGTCGTTGGCGACCATTATCCCGACGTCCATTAGTTCGATTCGAGCTCATAAGGCCAAAGGCAATGTGGATTTCGACTTGCTGAAACGCTGGGGATTTTATATTTTTTTAGGCGTGATGGTTGGCAGTTTTGTCGTGACTCGTGTGGATGGTGAGTGGTTATCTTTGATGTTCGGCATCATTGCGACCTTATCTGCCTTGAATATGTTGCTGGGTAAAAAAGACAGCATGTTTAAATCCTTACCGGGTAGTACTGGCCAAGGTGTGATTGCTACCTGTGTTGGTTTCTTTAGTTCAATGGTGGGTATCGGCGGCGGCACCTTGACGGTCCCTATTCTGACTTTCTGTAATTACCCAGCGCATCGTGCGGTAGGCACAGCGGCTGCGGTTGGTTTAATCATTTCATTGCCTGCGGCATTAACCATGCTGGTTTTTGGCCAAAGCCCAGTTGATGCGCCATACGGCACAATAGGTTTGGTTAATCTGATTGGCGTGGCGTGCATCATTCCATTGACGGTTTTATTTGCGCCTGTTGGTGCAGGATTGGCGCATCGTTTGGACGCTTCTAAGTTGAAGAAAGTCTTCGCTGTGGTGTTGATTTTCACTGGCATCAAGATGCTTTATCAGGTTCTAGCTTAGGAAATTATTATGCAGCCACTTTCATTGCCACCAAGATTACTCATGGGCCCCGGCCCGATTAACTGCTACCCACGCGTGTTGTCGGCCATGTCGACTCAGCTGGTGGGGCAATATGATCCAACCATGACCAGCTACATGAACGAAGTGATGGCGTTGTATCGTCGCGTTTTTAATACCAAAAACCAGCAAACCTTTTTGATCGATGGCACGTCGCGCGCAGGAATTGAAGCGGCTTTGGTGTCTTGTTTAGAGCCTGGCGATAAAGTGCTGATTCCTATCTTTGGTCGCTTCGGTCATTTACTCGCTGAGATTGCCGAACGCGCCGATGCAGAGGTTCACACTATCGAAGTGCCTTGGGGTGAAGTCTTTGATCCACAGCAAATTGAAGACGCGATCAAAAAAGTACAGCCAAAATTATTGGCGATTGTACAGGGCGATACCTCGACGACTATGTTTCAGCCTTTGGAAGCGTTAGGTGATATTTGCCGCGCTCACGATGTGTTGTTTTACACCGATGCGACGGCGTCTATTGGCGGTAACCCGTTGGAAGTTGATGCGTGGAAAATCGACGCTGTGTCGGTTGGTTTGCAAAAGTGTCTCGGCGGCCCATCAGGCAGCGCACCGATGACGCTAAGCGATCGCTTTGTGTCTTGTGTACGCAAACGCGCTCATGTGGAAGCGGGGATTCGTGATGCGCATCATCAAGGTTCATCTGGTATGCGCATTCGCTCGAACTATTTTGATTTGCCCATGATTATGGATTATTGGGGCGACGAGCGTTTGAACCATCACACGGAAGCCGCGACCATGTTGTTTGGTTCCCGTGAGTGTGCGATTGCGTTACTTAACGAAGGCCAAGGCGCCGTGATGAAACGTCATCAGGTAGCTGGTGATGCCATGCTACAAGGCGTTCTTGCTATGGGCTTGACTCCATTTGGTAACTTAAAATATAAGATGAGCAACGTCGTTGGCATTCATATTCCTGCCAACGTAGACGGCGAAAAAATTCGCCATGATTTATTGAACATTTTTAACATCGAAATCGGCACCAGCTTTGGTCCATTAAAAGGCAAGGTTTGGCGCATCGGCACCATGGGTTACAACGCTCGCCAAGACGCCGTATTGCATACCTTACAATCGCTGGAAACCGTGCTTCGACGTGCTGGATTTGCGTTACCAGCGGGTGCGGCAGTCGATGCGGCGATGGCCGTTTACAGTGGAGAATCATAATGACTGATTGCGATAAACTCGCTCAGTTGGTCATGGATCGCTGTGACGAACTTGGAAAAATCAGTCAAAGCGATGATTGCTTAGATCGTCGTTATCTCACTAAAGAACACAAACAAGCCAATGGATTGGTGGGCGGTTGGATGCAAGACGCAGGCATGCAAACGTGGCAAGACGAAGCGGGCAACCTTTGGGGGCGCTGGCAAGCGGCAGATCCAGACGCGCCGCGCTTTATCATGGGCAGCCATTTGGATACGGTACCAAACGGCGGTCAATACGACGGCATGTTGGGCGTTATCACACCTGTCACCTTGATAGCTGCGATGAAGCAAGCCGGTATTCGTCTGCCTTTTCACCTCGACGTAGTCGGTTTCGGCGACGAAGAGGGCACGCGTTTTAGCTCCACATTGCTTGGCAGTCGCGCTCTGACAGGCCAATGGCCAGCAAACTGGGCGGATGTAAAAGACAGCGATGGCATTAGTTTGGCGCAAGCCCTAAAAGACTTTGGTTCGGACTTTGCGAGTGTTCCGAATGCCGCTATTTCAACAGACAATTTGCTCGGTTACCTTGAGCTGCATATTGAACAAGGGCCAGTTTTAGAAGACTTAGATTTGCCAGTTGGTGTCGTTAGCGCCATTGCGGGTGCAAAACGCTTTGAATTTAATGTCATCGGCATGGCCGGACACGCAGGCACTGTGCCAATGAATCTACGCCAAGATGCGCTTTGCGCCAGCAGTGAGATGATTCTGGCGATAGAAAAAGTCGCACAAAATCATGGCATTGTCGCAACGGTTGGGCGCATCCAAAATCGCCCGAATGGCGTGAATGTAATTTCTGGTAATACGGGATTTTCCCTCGATATTCGCAGTGAATTTGATGATAAACGCGACGTCGCACTCGACGAAATATTGCTTGAATTAGATGCTATTGCCGCACGGCGTAATGTGCGTATCGAGCGCAAAGCGACTCACGCTGCCAACGCCGTGCATTGTGACGCCAAGCTACAAAGCGTGCTACGCAAGGCCATTGAAACACAAAATATTCCGGTGCATACCTTATTTTCTGGTGCGGGACACGACGCCATGGCGATGGCGGATATTTGCCCTGTGGCCATGTTATTTATACGTTGTGACAAAGGCATTAGTCATCACCCAGCGGAAGCGATTGATACGCCCGATGTGGCGGTTAGTCTCGCTGTGTTGAGTCACACATTACAGAATTTGAGCTAACACTTTTTTGTGGTTACTCAGCATAACGCCTCGCTCTTGTTGTGCTTCACCCAGCATAACGCTTCGCTCCCCGAGCAAGCTCGAAGAATCGCTCTGGCGTTATGCTGAGCAACGCTGATAAGACTAATTTCAAAAAGGATTAAGATATGCAATTTACGCGCATTTTTAACGATGATCAGGGCAATAGTCACTTTGGCGATTTGAATATTGATGTTCGTGATGGTGGTCCAATTGGCTTTTTGTCAGAGCGTTTTCCAGCAGGCGAGATGATCTTCCGTGAAACCCCAAGCGACTACGATTTCAAATGGCACCCAGCGCCACAGCGTCAGTTATTGTTCATCATCAAAGGTCGCTGCGAGTTCAAAGTGTCGTCCGGTGAAACTCGCCAATTCGGCGCTGGCGACGTTGTCTTGTTAGAAGACACAGAAGGCGAAGGGCACTGCAGCAAAGCCTTATTTAATGAAGTTAGGCATTCCATCTTTGTGACCGTATCGGATGACGTGGTTTTTTAACGAACTCTTCGTAAGAAAATGGCGATTGTCCTGAAAGGTCAATCGCCATTTTTTTATGGTTAAGCAGGCGGATGATTCTCTATCCAATGATCGGCAATCTCTTCGCGGCGGGCGATCCAGACTTTCTCGTGAGATTGAACGTAATCCAAAAACTTTTTCAGTGCCATAAAGCGGCTTGGTTTGCCAAGGGTTCGACAATGCATGCCGATGGACATCATTTTCGGTGCGGTGGCGCCTTCTTCGTACAAGCAATCAAAGTTGTCTTTCAAATACTGGAAGAATTCTTCGCCATGATTAAAGCCATAAGGCGAGGAAAACTTCATGTCATTGCAGTCAAGGGTGTACGGCACGATGAGGTGCGGTTTGGTTTGACTTGCATCCTTGTGATGCGGGACTTTTACCCAATAAGGTAAGTCGTCGCCATAGTTGTCTGAATCGTATTTTAGCTGCGTGTGTTCTGCGACCAAGGCGCGTGTGTTTGGCGAATCACGTCCTGTGTACCAACCGGTTGGTTTTACGCCGGTCACTTTTTCGATAAGAGCGAGGGCTTTGGTCATGTGTTCTCGTTCTTGCTCGATGGGCATGTCTTGGTAATGAATCCATTTTAGCCCGTGACAGACGATTTCATGTTTGCCTTCCTCAAAGGCTTTGGCCACGTCTGGATTGCGTTCCAATGCGGTCGCAATGGCGAAAACCGTTAGCGGTAGACCTCGGCGTTCAAACTCATTGAGTATGCGCCAAACGCCAGACCGAGAACCGTACTCGTAAAGCGATTCCATGCTCATATGTCGGTCTTTGAATGGTTGCGCACCAAATATTTCTGACAGAAACGTCTCGGCGTGTTCGTCGCCATGAGCAATACAGTTTTCACCGCCTTCTTCAAAATTTAAGACAAACTGCAGCGCGACACGAGCGTTGTTTGGCCATTTAACGTTTGGCTGTCCGTGTCGGCCATAACCTGCGAAATCACGTTCTAAATAATGTTTCATTGTCTTAGTCTCACTTCTGTCGCATGTCGTCATTTTCGAATGTTTTATTTATGCAATTAATATACACATTATTGGTTCTGTTTCTTATCTGGTGTTATGAAAAAGCCCCGCATTAAAGAATGCGGGGCTCTCTTAGCGAACTTAATCGACTAATTACAACATGTTAGAAGCGCATTAAGGTGAAGTGGCTAGAGATCTGCTTCTGCTGCCGCCAGCATGTCGAACTCTTCTTCTGGTGTTTTCGCCACAAGGTGGTTTTTGCTATACAAGAAGTAGTACGCTGCGCCAATGGCGAATAGCACTAGGGTGTAAAAAAACGCGCGAGGGTCGTATGCGTAAACACCCGTCAGAGCAAGTAATGATAAAACAAACGCAATAGATGAAGTGAAAATACCGCCAGGTGTTTTATAAGGACGATGCATGTCTGGATGGTTTATGCGCAGCAATATGTGGCTAAGTGCCATCAAGGCATAAGATACGGTTGCGCCGACAACCGCCATGGCCAGCATTAGGTCACCTTCGCCGGTCAAAGAAGCAAGGAACCCCAAAATACCTGGAACGATCAATGCGCGTGAAGGCACTTTGCGCTTGTCCGTGACAGACAAACTTTGTGGAATGTAACCAGCACGAGATAAGGCAAATACTAGGCGACTGTAGCCGTAAATAATCGAGAAGAAAGACGCGACCAATCCAGCGAGTCCAAGTATGTTGACCGCCGTACCCAGTGTTTCATGTCCTGCAAAGTTTAGCGCATCGACCAATGGAACCGCGCTTTTACCCATAGCGTCTGCACCAGCAGCACCAGCCAATAAAAACACCACTAACAAAGCGGTGAACAACAAGAAAACCATCGCGCCGATGATGCCTTTTGGTACATCTTTGGCTGGGTCTTTGGCTTCTTCGGCGGCCAATGGCACACCTTCGACGGCCAAAAATAACCACATACCAAATGGCAAAGCGGCCCAAATACCGTACCAACCCATTGGCATAAACTCACTTGCACCAACAGCATCCGTCACAGGCACATCAAATAAACGGCTTGTATCGAAATCGCCAATCAATGCGACGGCGGTAGCTAGAATCGCGATGACCGCTAAACCACTAATCACCATCATGACTTTTAATGCTTCGCCAGCACCGGCTAAATGAATACCGATAAAGACAATATAAAATGCGGCGTAGACCCAAGGCCCATTAAAACCCAATAAGGCTTCCACCGCAGAACCGATGAAAATAACAATGGCGGCGGGCGCCAGTGCGTATTCGATTAATACCGCTAAGCCAGTTAAATAACCGCCAGTTGGTCCCATGGCTTGGCGAGCAAAACTATAACCGCCACCTGCCGCAGGAATGGCGGCTGACATTTCAGCTAAGGCCAATACGAGGGTAAAATACATCACCGCCATTAATCCTGCTGCAATGGCAAAACCGCCCCAGCCCGCTTCCGCAATACCAAAGTTCCAGCCCGCGAAATCACCGGAAATTACGTAGGATACGCCCAAGCCCGCTAGCAAAACCCAGCCAGCGGAGCCTCTTTTAAGCTGGCGTTTAGCCAGATATTCCTTATTCATTTGATCAGACATAGTAGTTCCCTTTGTTCTCTTTTAATTGTGGTTTTTATAGTCATTTTTTACCCGGATGGGCTTATATTTTTTATGGTTACTTTTTCTTTTTTCTCATGGTTAAGATATGAGGAAGTTTTTAGATTCTTTACTGGTGTCTATGATTAAGTCGTCGTCTGATCGGTCTTTTAGCTTCACGCCAGACAGTTTGAGAGTGCGTGCTTCGTTTAATAAATAGAACGCTTTGCGCGCTGCTTCTTGATAAACCAAACCGGCCGGACGAACATTGGATATGCAATTTCTAAAGGCGTCAGTAAGGCCGACTTTACCGCCCCATGTCAGGTACAAACCTAAGCTATCCGGTGAACTAAGGCCGGGGCGTTCACCGATCAGCACTAATACGCATTTAGCGTTTAGGCGCTCGCAAACATCGTCACCAATGGCAACGCGACCTTGTTTCACAAAACAAATCGGCGCTAGACTCCAATCGTTTTTATGGCTGTTTTTTATATTTTGCTGTGTGGGCTCTTGCTGAACGTGGATATAACTGAAAAGCGCCTCTAAAAATGGCAAGGTGTTTTGTTCAATTGCTAGAGAAGACAAGCCATCCACCACCACGATGGCAAGGTCATAGTGTTGTGACGTGGCGGCTCTGTGTTCGTCTAGTGTATTGGCGGATTCTTCGTCGAGTCGTCGGCCATAATCTGGGCGTTGCAAATAGGAGGCGCGGTCTATTGCGCGGCTGTGCAGTATGAGGGGCGTGCTGTGTGGTGCCCACTCTTGTGCCATGAGGTCTTTTGCCAAAGACTCTGAGTCGAGTTGTGTATGAACCGCATCAATGGCTTGTGCGTGGGCTAATTGAAATGCCAGCAGGTGTTTAGTTGGTACGCTGATGCCAGAACGTCCTAGACCAACGCGCGCGTCTGTGAATGCGTTGAGTTTACGCCATGCATTTTCAGTCACGGGCTCTATGTTTTCAGTGACAGGTTCTTCTTTTCTAGTGGTAATAGGCGCATGCGGATGGGTCGGAAAGGACTTATCGGTGCTCATGAATGACCTCCAATCATGCGGTGGAGAGACTTATGAAATGCGTCTGGTAACTCGTGGTTGAGGATGAATTTCTCGTTGTTTTTGAAGATTTCCATCTTGGCTAGCCAAATATCAAACTCTGGCGCGGGTTTTAAACCCAACACGCGGCGAGCGTATAGCGCATCGTGGAATGAGGTCGTTTGATAGTTCAGCATGATGTCATCGGAACCGGGAATGCCCATTACAAATGTACAGCCGGCGACACCTAAAAGAGTCAGTAAATTATCCATGTCGTTTTGATCGGCTTCAGCGTGATTGGTGTAGCACACGTCGCAACCCATGGGCAAACCAAGCAGCTTGCCGCAAAAATGGTCTTCTAAGCCCGCGCGGGTGATTTCTTTCCCATCGTACAGATACTCGGGGCCGATAAAGCCAACAACCGTATTAACCAACAACGGATTGAATTTACGAGCTACCGCGTAAGCGCGGGCTTCGCACGTTTGTTGATCCAAACCGTGATGCGCGTTGGCAGACAGCGCGCTGCCTTGGCCTGTTTCAAAATACATAACGTTATTGCCGACTGTTCCGCGATTCAGCGACAAGGCCGCATCTTGGGCTTCGGCCAGATTGGCGAGATTAAAACCAAAACTGTCGTTCGTGGCTTGGGTACCGCCGATGGATTGGAAAACCAAATCCACAGGAGCCCCTTGTTCTATGCATTCAATGGTGTTGGTAACGTGGGTGAGCACGCAAGATTGCGTGGGAATCTCATAATGCTGGATCACTTCGTCCATCATTTTGATCAAACGTGTGGCTTGTTGCACGTTGTCGGTCGCTGGGTTGATTCCGATCACTGCATCGCCATTGGCGTAGAGTAAACCGTCTAGCATACTGGCCGCGATTCCGGTTAGATCGTCGGTTGGGTGATTGGGTTGTAAGCGTGTTGAAAGGTGTCCCGGTAAACCGATGGTATTACGAAAAGCGGTTTTTATATGACATTTTTTGGCCACTAAAATGAGATCCTGATTACGCATGATCTTACTCACCGCTGCCGCCATTTCGGGAGTGATGCCGGGGCGGATCTGTATGAGAATGTCACTGCTCGCCAAATCGCTTAATAACCAGTCTCGAAAACCACCGACTGTCAGATGCGAAATAATAGAAAAGGCCATTTTGTCATGATCGTCTAGTATTAGCCGCGTGATTTCATCTTTTTCGTAAGGAACAAGGGCGTGCTCAAGGAAAAGTGACAGCGGTACATCAGCCAGCGTCATTTGTGCGATGGCGCGTTCTTCAGCTGTGCGTGCCGCGACGCCCGCTAACCGGTCGCCAGATCGAGCTGGCGTGGCCTTAGCCATTAAATCGGCGAGGTCGACGAAGCCAAAAGTTTGTTCGCCAACGATGTGACGAAATTGAAAAGTAGATTGTGGGTTGCTCATAACCGTCTCTCACGCTTTACTAGTATTGTGTTGGCCCCAAAAAGCAAAGTATAAAAGGGCATAGATATTGCTACTTTTATTTGGACTTAAGATCTGAGTCCAAGGTTTAAAATTTGAATGTAAGTTTACCTTACGGAAATCCATAAACTGTCGTTATCGAATAATGGCAAAAATGAAAAAGCCATATATATCAAATGCTTGTTTTGTTTTATTTTAAAAACCGGCTTAAAACGCATCTTTTTTAGGGGAGGATTATGTTGAATTCAGGGATCGATGCACCAAATAAGGGCTCTTTGGTTCGAGTGTCGGAGGCTTTTGATGCGGATTTACACGCTGGTAATCTTACAGGGTGGCAGCAAGAGTACGATCAAACAAGCCGAGGTGGTTTTTATGGTCGTATTGTAGAGCTGCCTTTTAATGGCTTACAGGTTTTTTGTGAGCATACCAGTCAGGCATTACAACAAAAGTGTGTGGTGTGGCCGGACTCGGTTTGGTTAGGCATTCCACATGCGAATCAAGAAAGTAGTCGAATCAATGGCTTAACTATCCGTCAAGACACGATTATGTGCCGACCTGGTGGTTGTGATTTTCAGCTGTCGACCCCGCCAGATTATGATTTGTATGGTTTAGTCGTAGATAAGTCGACTTTGACGGACATGGCGTTGATCCATGGCGTAGATTTGAATTGGAAAGAATTGACAGAACATGGTCGTCTTGGGGTGCCTGATAAAATATTGGAGGAAGTGCGTTTTTTGTTAGGGCGCTTGCTCTTAGTTGAAAGCAAGGAATCACCATCGCGGTTGCAGCATGATATTGTCATGATGGCTCTGCTTGAAGTGCTCAAAGTGGAAACGCCGCAACCGGCGACAACACAGAGCTATAAACACCGTAAAAAGGTGGTCGATTGCGCTCGTCAGTTTTTAGACCATCATTTGGATGAGCCGTTTACCGTCACACAATTGTGTAAAATCACTAATGTGAGTCGACGAACCTTACAATACAGTTTTGACAGTATTCTTGGCATCAGTCCCATTCAATATCTGCGTATTAGTCGATTAAACGGCGTACGCCGTGCATTGGTTCAAGCGCCAAGTAGTCAATCGGTAAGCGACATCGCTGCACAATGGGGTTTTTGGCATTTGAGTCAATTCGCCAAAGACTATAAGCAGCTCTTCGGGGAGCGACCATCGCAAACGCTCGAATGGCGGAGCCAGTCAAAAACGCATTTCTCATTTTAATATCACTTCCCCCAACCCTGAAAAGATGGCATTGGGGAGGGAATTTGATCCCGAAATCAAAATACCTCTCTTAACCTATGTTAATTCTTTACTCTTCTGACTCCGGTAATCTTGGTTGTATTCCGTATCTGTTGATTATTTTAAAGGGAGCACAGTATGTCGTTGTCATCTAGTTTACAAAATTACTTATCTGATCTTGGGTTGGTTGTACCAGAACAGCCAACTATTGAGTTTGTTCAAGCTCTGCAGGCTGAGCATGTGGCTCGTTATAGTTTTAATAGTTTGGCGGTGGTGTTGGGTGAAGAGATTTCTTTGGATCTTGAAGAGATCAGCCAGAAAATAGTGACTCGTGGTTTGGGCGGTTATTGCTTTGAACACAACAAGCTGACGTTTGAGCTATTAAAAGCCTTGGGTTATGACGTACAGCTTAAGTTGGCAAGAGTATTGAATAATAACTTCGAGCGCGAAGCGGGCAGAACGCATCGAGTGACGTTGTTAACGCTGGAAGGTGTGAGCTATTTGGTTGATACCGGCTTTGGTGGTAATGGGCCTATTGCTCCATTGCGGTTAGATATAAACACGCAACAAGTGGTTGGTTTAGACCGCTATCGTATGTTGGCTAAAGGTAAGGGTGAATATGATTTGCAGGTATGTAAGGGAGATGACTATTTCACTCTTTATCGCTTTGATAGTGCGGCTTACACGGATGCAGATTGTGCGCTAGGGCATTTTTATTCCCATAAAAATCCGCAGGCCGTATTTTTAAAGAATCTTATGGTGACTTTGAAAAAAGCGGATCAGACGGTTGCTTTGGTGAATGCTGAATTTATTACGAGAGATCAGCAAGGAGAGCGAAAACAGTTGGTTGAAAGCCACGAATTACTTGGTAATATTTTGGACTCTGAGTTTGATATTGTCCTTGAGCCTGCTGTAGTTGAGCATCTTTTTATCCGCTTTTTGGCGCCTATGTTGGCCGCGGATGAAGTCGGGGCAACGTCATGAGTTCATTTTTTACCTTGTTGCTGTGGGCTTGGCTGATGGCGTCGTCTTTCATTGTATCAGGTCATATGGTGGCGTTTGCTAGCCCGATTGCGACGTCGGCGTTTCGTTTTTTATTGGCGTTATTGATTTTGTTTCCGGTGTTGTTATTTAGTTGGCAGCGTGCAGGATTGAGTAAAGCTGAGCAGTTTCAAACGCTCTTTTCTTCAGGGCAGCGGATATTTCATTATGTGGTGATTAGCGGTGCGCTGGTGGGATTTTTTATTGGACTCTTCGTGGCGTTACAGTCGACTACGCCACTGAATACGTCGGTGCTGTATACCCTTGTGCCTTTGATGGGCGTTTTTATTGCGAAGGTTTGGTTGAAAGAAGCGGCGCCTTTATGGCGAATAGTCGGGTTTGTTCTGGGATCGATTGGGGCTGTCGTTGTATTATTGTCTACGCAGCCTTATGACGATTTACAATGGCATTCTGGTGATTACCTGTTTCTGGGCGCGTGCTTTTTATTGGCCTTACATGTGGTGTCGGTACAAAAGTGGGGGCGATCTTTAGGCGCGTTGTCTGGTGCTTTTATGATTATGTTATTTGGTACACTTTGGTTGTTGCCTGTCGCTTTAATATGGGGTGAGCTTAGTCAGGTGCAATGGTTGTCGCAAGACTTCTGGGTGACCATCTTGTATTTGACGGTGTTTACAACGCTGTTTACCTTTGTACTGCAGCAACGTTTGGTGATGACCGCAGGGGCCAGTCGGTTGTTGGCATTTTCTTATACGATACCAGTTTGGGTCGCTTTATTTACCGCGCTCACTCAGTCGCGTTTATTAAGCTTGGTGGATTGGCCTTTTGCTTCTGGTATTGTGTTTTTGAGTGTCGCACTGTTTCTTATTGATGGTAATTTAAGCAAGGTGAAAATCACTGATGGATCGAACTCAACTGAAAAATAGTTTTGAAACCTATTTTAACGAATTAGGTTACGAGATTGGTTGGCAAAGATTGACGGTGCCAATGGATGTCCATGTGATTCGCAAAGGTGATTACCTGTTTCAGCAAGGGGATTTTGCGAATCGTTTGTATTTTTTACATTCTGGATTGGTGCGTTATGTAAGTGTTTCCGATGATGGGAAAGAGTTCACGCAAACCTTTGCGAAGAGCCCGAGAGTCATTGGCTCAACCAAGGCGATGGTGACCGAGACACGAGTTTTATTCGGTATCCAGGCCTTGGAAGATAGCATGGTTTCTTCTTATCCTTGGCAAGATTTTTATGCTCAAATGCGCCACGATATTGGTTTTTTAGAGTGCTATGCTAAATTCCTTGAACGCATCTTTATTGTCAAAGAAGAGCGTGAAAATGCCTTTGTAAAACATTCCGCTGAACGTCGTTATCTAGATTTTCGTACTGCCTATCCTGAGTTAAAAGATTCTATTCCACAGCAGCAAATTGCGACTTATATTGGTATCACTCCAGTGGCATTGAGTCGAATCCGGCAGAGGTTAAAGCTGAGTCGAGGGTGACTTATGCTTAATGGTTAACTTCAACTCTTCAATAAATGTCTGAATAATGGCGGATTGTCTTTCGCGATGCAGTGTTATACCTATGGTGCATTCTGGGTTTGGGAGTGGAATAGAAATTTGCTTTAGGCGAGGGTTGAGTTTGCTGATATTCCAATCGTCATAGAATAACAGCGCGATGGCGTCGCTGTGGATAACCAGCTCTTCTGAAGAGGCGAAGGTCAGCATTTCCAGTGCTTGAATGGGCGGTTTGTTGTCTATGCTATGGAACAGGCTTTCGAAATAATCCCGAATCGGCGTGCCGTGACGCGCTACAATCCAGCGTTCATTAACCAGATTATTGAGTGTCTTTGCGTCGTTGTGTATCGGATGATCGGCACGAGCTATCAAAGCGTATTGAGCTGGTAATAATGGCAGCTCAATTAGCTCTGGGTGAATCGGGCCTTTTCTCATGAGACCCAGAAAACAATCTATTTCACCTTGTCGTAGAGCATTTGCCAGCATGTGATAAGGGCCTTGCATGGCTTGCAGGCGAATCCCTGAATGTTGCTTAAATATAGAAGCAAACGCAATGGGAACAATATCTTGGCAGGAAAAAGACAGCATTCCTACGGACAATCTGCCGGTTAACTCGTTTGGCAGTGATTGAAGACTGTGTTGTAGCGATTGAGCCACAGGTGAAATTCTTAGGAATAACGAAGCCAGTTGTTTGGCGGCAGCTTGCGGGATCAGACCACGACGCGCTCTTGAGAATAGTGGCTGCTGTACCATATTTTCGATTTCTTTTAATGTTTTGCTGACCGCTGGTTGTGTCATGCCAAGCGTTTGCGCGGCAACAGAGGCACTGCCAACTTTTACGACGGCTTCAACGATCAGTAGATGTCGCCACTCAACGTAGGTTTTTAATTTTAGTAAGGCAGTAACGTTGCTTTGTAATTGGCACTCTGTGTCAGAGATCGCTTGTAAAATGCTATTGCAAGACGAGATCACCACTTCCCCTGCTGACGTTGGTTCAGCCCCACTCCAGCCGCGCGTAAAAATATCCACCTGCAATGCTTGTTCGGCTTGTGACAGTGAACGCGAGACACTGGATTGACTTAGGTTTAACGACGAGCTTGCTTCTTTTTCGGTACCTTTCTTCATTATTTCCCTGATAACACGGCATTGTTTGAGTGTCAGTGGAAAGTTTAAATTAGGTTTGCTCATCCTTGGTGTCCTTTTAACAAGTCGTTTGGTGAGGTCGTGGTAAGTAAAAGCTCGTTATCTATAATTTATGATATAACCAGAATTTTAGCCATTTTTTTGATTGTGCATATGTAAGGTTGGTTTTTTCTGTGTACCTTTAATTAAATAAGTTCTACTTAGTTAATTCCTCTTTAGTGAGGGTAAGAAGCGAGCGAAGGTAAGACGCGAATGAATAATAACAATAAGCCTTACAGTGATATTCCTGGCACGACCGTGTTCGACGGCGATATGGCCAGAATAGGCTTTCACCTCAATCAATTTTGTATGTCCTTAATGCAAGAATCTAATCGAACGGCGTTTAAGCAAAATGAACGTACCTATCTAGACAAATGGCCCATGACGGAAGCGCAAAAATGTGCCGTGATTGCTCGGGATTTTAGTCAGCTCATCGCCCTTGGTGGCAACATTTATTATCTTGTCAAAATCAGTTCGAGCGATGGACTAAGCGTGGCGGCAGCCGTTTCCACCATGACCAATTTATCCGTTGATGAATACATCGATATGATGCGCCGTGGTGGCCGTTCACCGGAAGGGAATCGTTATGTTGTAAGTAACACATCTGAGGAGAAGCAATAATGGCCAAAATCACCTGTGGATTAGGTACCTCTCATATTCCGTTGCTTGGACATATTATCGATAAGGGCGATAGTGGCGATGAGAAGTGGGCGCCAATATTTGATGGTTATCAGTTCACTAAAAAATGGATTCGTGAGCAAAAACCAGATGTTGTCATTTTGGTCTACAACGATCACGCGACAGCGTTTGATATGAAAGTAATTCCAACTTTTGCGATTGGCTGTGGGGAAGAATATCACCCAGCTGATGAAGGCTATGGTGCACGTCCTGTTCCTACGGTAAAAGGCGCGCCGAAACTGGCGTGGCACATTACCGAATCGTTGATAAAGCAAGGCTTTGACATGACGATTGTCAATGAAATGGACGTGGATCATGGTCTTACTGTGCCTTTATCTATGGTGTTTGGGGAAGTGGAAGAATGGCCTTGCCAAGTTATTCCCTTGGCCGTCAATACCGTGGTTTATCCCTCACCAACGGGAGATCGCTGCCTAGCTTTGGGTAAAGCGATTCGAGCCGCAGTAGAGCAATTTCCAGAAGACATAAATGTTCAAGTGTGGGGAACCGGTGGCATGAGTCACCAACTATTAGGCGAACGTGCTGGCTTGATTAACCAAGAGTGGGACCTCGCCTTTCTGGACGATTTAAAGAGTGACTATGAGAAGCTAGCGGCGATTTCTCAAGTTGAATACATCCGCGAATCCGGCACAGAAGGGGCTGAAATGGTGATGTGGTTGATCATGCGTGGTGCGTTGAATCATCAGGTTAACGAAATACATCGTCATTACCATGTGCCTGTTTCTAATACGGCGCTGGGCCATCTGATATACGAAAATGTTGATGAAAAGGGATAATAAATCACAATGAATGTGCGCATAACTAGACCCAAATTGGTTTGCTTAGCAGGTTTGCTATGTGATCAACGCATGTGGCAAAACGTTGCTATCCAATTAGAGAATGACGCCGACGTTGAAATTATTAGCTTTGCTGGTTTTGATGATCTGACCGACATGGCTCGGTCTGTGTTATCCAATATCGAAGGCGGTTTTGCTTTGGCAGGTCACTCTATGGGAGGGCGAGTAGCTCTGGAAATATATCGTCTTGCACCACAGCGGATAACGCGTCTAGCGCTTTTAAATACAGGTGTTCATCCCAAGTCAGACAAAGAAATTCCGGGGCGTATGCGCTTGATTGAAGCCGCGAAAACGAGTGGCATTTCAGTGTTAGCAGCGCAATGGCTAATCCCCATGATGTCTCCAAAAGGATTAAATAACGCAAAGTTGATGGCTGATTTGACAAAAATGGTCGAGTCTTACTCGGTTGAAGATTTTGAAAAGCAGATTCATGCATTGATAAATCGCCCCAATGCCGAAGCGCTACTTTCACAGATATCAGTGCCAACTTTACTGCTTTCCGGCTCGCAAGATACTTGGAGTCCAGTGGTTCAGCATCAGGCCATTCAACAACAAATTATTGGTAGTGAACTTGTCGTGATCGACGACGCTGGACACATGGCACCGGCGGAAGATCCAGAAAATGTCGCAGCGGCACTGCACACATGGTTACAGAAAAAGTAGGGGATTATGAGCAATCGAACGATCGAAAATATGCTGATTGAGTGGCAGTGCCAAAAGCTGGTAACTCGTTCCATTAACTTGCTAGATCAAGGACGTTGGCAAGAATTGGCAAATTGCTATGCCGAAGATGGCGAACTATATCGCCCGAGTGCACCGACCGTAAAAATTGAAGGACGCGACTCGATTTTTGAGTCTTTTACCTCGCGTCCAGCAAAAGAAACGTGTCATGCACTGACGAATATAGAAGCTAATATTATTGATCAAGGTCTTGTCGTCGTAACGTCGAGAGTGGTGCTGTTTGCCGCGAATAAAAAGGCCGAAGGTATCGAAAGCATGGTGCAAGCGAATGCGGACATTTTTATTGGTCGTTTCGTGGATGAAATTAAAAACGTAAATGGTGAATGGCTAATAGCCAAAAGACAGGGCTCGATTGAACTGCACTACAAAGGAACTTCAGACAAAACAGAGTAGCTGTTAAATAGCAAAAGGATTCGCGAGGAAAAGAGTCGTTTGAAATCTTGGCAAATGATTGAGAGTAGAGTTTATATATAAAAAAGACATTCCGTGATTCGGTCTGTTCTATAAAAAAATAATAAAGCCTTCAAGCAAGGCACTAAAGCAACATTGGGAGAACAGATATGAAATTCAATAAATTCATTATTGCTGCTTCAGCGGCTATCACATTATCCACTCAAGTCTTTGCTGAGGAGCTAAAGTTCGCTAGCTTCACTCCACCGTTTCATACCATTAATGCGTCGGTGATTGAAAAGTTGAATACTGATTTATCGGCAGCGACTAATGGTGCTTTGACCGTGCGCGGCTATCATGGCGGAGAGCTAGGTGCAGGACCTGCGGAACAGTATGTGCGTGTTTTGCAAGGTGCAGCGGATATGTCTTGGGGTTTACCTGGTTATACCTCGTCACAGTTTGGTAAAACCATGATAGCGGAATTACCTGGCGCAATTCCTGAAGATATGCCAGGTTACGAAGCGTTATGGCGGGCATATGATAAACATTTGAGTGGTGAGTTTCCGGGTACTAAACCACTGGCATTGTGGACCTCCGAGCCTAATATTTTCATCATGCGTAATAAAGTGATTCGCACACCTGCAGATTTAGCGGGGCTTAAAATTCGTGTTGCTGGTGCAACTGCCGCAAAAGTCGCGAGTGCCTTAGGTGCAACCCCTGTGCAAATGCCAGCCAGTCAGATTTATAATGCCATGCAAACTGGCCTGATTGATGGTGTTATTACAGGAGCATCAACCCTAATAGACTTTAAACTTGACGAAGTGGCTGATTCCCTTACTTTGGGCGCTCCACTAGGTCGTCTTGTCTTTTACACGGTGCTTAATGGCAGAGTTTATGATGGGCTAAGTGCGAGTCAAAAGGCCGCCGTTGACGCAGCAAGTGGTGTTGGGCTGTCTAAAAATGCGGAAGACGCTTGGCTGAAAACGGCTACAGAAGCGCTCGAAGTGGCTCGGGGCGATAGTGTAAATACAATAACGGACCTAACTGATGATGAAAGAGCTGCGTTTACCAAGGCGGTTTCTGGTGTGGTTCAGTCTTATGTAAAAAGCGTAAATGGCGCAGCGACACTTGCGGCAATGGAAGGCAAGTAACCCATGCTTGTCATCATTCGTAAACTGGCGGATGGGATTATTTCCCTGTCCGCCGCCTTGGGTGCTTTAGGCCTAATCTTCGAGGTGATCATTATTCTCGCGGATGTCATTGGTCGTGCGATGGGGTCACCACTTTATGGATCGCAGGACATAGTTACCATGACCATGGTTATTCTGCTCTTTGGTGCAATGGCACTGTGTGACCGTCAGGGAGGTCACATCTCGGTTGATCTTTTCGAACGAAGCTATCCGGCGGTGCTTAACCGCTTAATCGATGTTTTTTCTGCGTTACTGGGCACTGTCATCTTTGTAAGCATTGCTTATGCGGTAAATGAAAGCGCTAAAATTTCAACTATGTTGAACCTTTCGACCAATCTTTTGCTTATACCTAAGGCGTGGTTCCAAAATGGGCTTTCTATCTTTGCTTTGATCACAGCGGCTGGAATGGCATTACGTGCTGTTGAATTAACCTTGTCAGGTCGTGACATTCGTAAAGTAGACACGGACAAAGGAGACGCTGCATGAGCGCATCAATGATTGGTTTTGTTGGCATCTTGATCATGTTCGGTCTGTTGGTGCTGCGTATTCCGGTGGCTTTTGCCATGTTTTCTGTGGGATTTGTGGGTATTACGGTGCTTGATAGCAGCCGATCCGCATTCAGTTTACTGGCATCGGAAACCTTCACTTTAGCCTCGTCGCCTGAATTGGTTGTTATCCCGCTGTTTATTCTGATGGGGAATGTCGCCTCCATCACAGGAATGAGTCAGAAACTATACGACGCCGCTTATGCCATCATAGGCCAGTTACGTGGCGGATTGGCTTCGGCTACGGTGATTGGTTGTGGCGGCTTTGCTGCGCTATCTGGTTCGTCGGTTGCATCAGCATTGACTATGGGGAAGGTCGCGTTAGGGCAGATGGATCGTTTCAATTACGACAAAAGGCTATCTACTGGCGTGGTTGCTGCAGGTGGCACACTGGGGATACTCATTCCACCGTCGACTGGATTCGTTATTTACGCGATTCTCACCGAGCAAAGTATCGGACGATTGTTTTTAGCCGGTGTTCTGCCAGGCATTATGTTGCTGCTATTGTTCATTTTAGTGATCACGGTAGTTTGTTGGTTTCGTCCAGAATTAGGGCCTGCTGGGCCTGCGACAAGCTGGCGTAATAAAGGCAAAGCCTTGTTGGGTGCTGGGCCGATTGTTGCTGTGATACTTCTGACAATTGGTGGAATTTATGGTGGATTATTTTCACCTGTTGAGGCGGCTGCCGTTGGCGCAGGGGTTGTGATCTTAGTCGGATTTGTGACGCGATCTTTATCGCTAAAAGCCCTTTGGCATGCGTCTAGGGACGCGGTTGTTACCACGGCGACAGTGATGTTGATTTTGATTGCTGCTCACCTTATTAACCCATTTATGGCGCTTAGTCATATTCCTTCGGCAGTAGGGGAATTGTTGTCTGGATTGGGATTGGGAGTAACGGGAACGCTTATTCTTATCCTTGCAATCTACCTTGTGCTGGGCTGCTTTCTTGAAGGTTTCGCCATGCTGGTTCTGACCTTGCCGATTTTCTTCCCTATCATTATGTCACTTGGTATAGATCCGATTTGGTTTGGCGTGCTGACGGTTCTGACTCTTGAGATGGGCTTAATTTCTCCTCCTGTTGGTATTAATGTCTTCATCGTCAAATCTGTCGCACCGAACGTGGAGTTAGGCGACATTTTCAAAGGAGTGCTTCCTTTCTGGTTGATGATGATCTTGGCGGTCGCTTTGCTAATTATCTTCCCGCAGATTGTTCTTTTTCTTCCTAACGCTATGTTTGGTTGATTTTAGTGCTATGAACATAAAAAAGCGTATCCCCCCATGCTGTCATTAACATGGGGGGATATTGTGAGAGCAAAAGGCTTGTTGCGTTAAGCCTTTTGCTCCGCCTCTTTTTTAAGAATTTCTTCTATGGTGTTTTTGAAGACTTCCGCAGGTTGCCCGCCAGAAATCGCGTACTTGTTGTTAATAATGACAGTGGGAACTGATGTGATGCCATGTTGTTGCCACATTTTTTCTTGTTTACGCACTTCATCGATAAAATGCCCATTTTCTAAAATACCTTTGGCCGCCGCTGGATCAAGGTTTACGCTGGCTGCTAGATTTGCCAGCGTACTGTAATCGCTAATATCTTGGTTGTGCGTAAAATGCGCTTTAAATAACGCCATTTTAAGCTCAGCTTGTTTGCCTTCTAAATTTGCCCAATGCAATAAGCGATGCGCGTCGAAAGAATTGCGCATACGGCTTTCCGGTGTGAAGTTGAAATCAAAGTCGACTTCTTTGCCGCGGGCTTGAATCATGACTCTATTTTCGTCTGATTGCGCTTTGGTAATGCCGTACTTTTCTGTGATGTGTTCGCTAAAGTCCTGTCCTTCTGGGCGCATCTCTGGATTGAGCTCAAATGGCTGGAAGGTGATATCTGCACTAACGGTGTCTTTTAGTTCGTCTAATGCTTTATTGAGATTGCCAAGACCGACGACGCACCAAGGGCACATGATGTCGGAAACAAATTGAATGTCTAGTGACTCTTTCATAAATAATGACCTTGATGATGTCGTTGAATAACATTCTTATGGGCAATGATTGAAAATGAAAGGACATGAAGCGGAAAACTCGGTCGTTTCTTGTAATTTGCATAATCTATGCGGTTTTTAAATAGGTACACGAATTCACATTCGGCACTCACCTCAAATAGTAGGTTTTTATCTCAGATGCTGAGCCAAGAGGGCTTGTTCGCATCTTCCCTAGTCTCGGTTAAACCTCTGTCTTTCTATAAAAAAACCACAAATAACGGATCAGGTAGTGCTCGCGCGCGAGTGGCATTTATTCCCTGACACTAAGATTTGTTATCTGTGGTTATTAACGCTGAAAAAACACCTGTAAAAACGGGTCTTAGCGTTTTACGGCGACGGGTTTATTTAATTCCTGACGCTTTCTTAACGCTTCGTAAAACGGCGCATAAGTAGGGCGATCTACGTATTTTCCTTCGCCTGATTTTACCATCAAGGTATTGTTGTGCCATGCAAGTTTCCCGTTACAAACTGTGGTTTCAGGTACACCATGAATTTCCATGCCTTCAAAAATACTATGTTCAATTTTCGAGTGATGCGTTTTCGCGGAAATCGTTTTTGTGGCCGCTGGGTTCCAGATCACTAAGTCTGCGTCTGCGCCAACGCGAATACAGCCTTTACTCGGGTAAATATTGAAGATTTTGGCGGTGTTGGTTGAGGTTAAAGCGACAAATTCGTTCATGGTGATCTTGCCTTGGTTAACGCCTTTTTCCCATAACACCATCATGCGTTCCTCCACACCGGCGGTGCCGTTGGGTATTTGCGTGAAGTTGTCTTTCCCCATGGCTTTTTGTTCGGCACAAAAGGCGCAATGGTCGGTGGCAGTGGTTTGCAGTGTACCGGCTTGTACGCCTTTCCAGAGTGCATCTTGGTGATGTTTGGGTCTGAAAGGAGGGCTCATAACGTGCGCTGCTGCGGTGGCCCAATCTGGGTTTTGATAGACGCTTTCATCAACGGTTAGGTGGCCCGCTAAGACTTCACCAAATACGGTTTGGCCGTGGTCTTTAGCGTAGCGAATGGCATCGACAGCTTCTTCTGTGGAGACGTGAACAAGGTAAATTGGCGCACCGAGCGTATTGGCAATGCTGATGGCTCGGTTTGCGGCTTCGCCTTCAACGGAAGAGGGACGAGACAGCGGATGCGCTTCTGGTCCTGTCATGCCTTCTGCCATGAGTTTGTTTTGTAAGTGATACACCAGCTCGCCATTCTCTGCATGGACGGTTGGAATCGCGCCGAGTTCTAAGCATTTGGTGAAGCTCGCCACCAGAATATCATCGGTCGCCATGATGGCATTCTTATACGCCATAAAGTGCTTAAAGCTGTTTACGCCATGGTCTTTGACCAGTATGTTCATTTCTTCGGCAACAGTGTCATCCCACCAAGTAATCGCTACATGGAAACTGTAATTTGAGTGGGCTTTTTTCGCCCAGTCACGCCATTGATGATAGGCATCTAAGAGCGACTGCTGAGGGTTGGGGATGACGAAATCGATAATGGTTGTCGTGCCGCCGGCCAGTGCGGCGGCGGTGCCAGAAGCAAAATCGTCTTTCGCGACGGTGCCCATAAAAGGCAATTGCATGTGAGTGTGTGGATCAATGCCACCAGGCATGATGAGTTTGCCGGTAGCATCAATGACTTCAACGTCTTCTGGTTGTTCGCTGATATCACCGATTTCGACGATTTTGTTGTCCTTACAAAGAATATCGGCTTTGAAGGTTTCTTCGTGAGTGACGATCGTCCCACCTTTAATTAATAAACTCATGATTTCGTCCTTTTTCTAAGAAAAAATAAACAGTAAGTGCGGATCAAAAGAACATCAAAAAAAACAGTATGGATGCGCTTCTACCTACACTCATAAAATAATGGAAGAAAAAATGCTGACGATGCAGAAGGCATCGCCAGCAGGTAAAGCAACTCATGTTTCAACTAGGCTGTTTCTGTCTCACTGACAGGATCGGCTTGTGATTTAGCAAGAAGGTAATACAAAATGGCACCGGTAAAGGCTCCAGTGAACCAACCGTAGCTATAGAACCAGCTAAAAGAAGACACATTTAGCGCGATTAAAGTAAGCACTACAGGCGCAGCAAAAGCGATTAAACCTGCATGGTTAAATGCTGGGTATAAGCTGTTTTCTTTGTAAAGCGCGACCAAATCCAAATGCTGACGTTTGATTAAGAAGTAATCGACAATCATGATGCCGGCAATCGGACCCAATAAGCTTGAATAGCCTAAGAGCCAGTTTGAATACATGCTTTCAACACTGACATCGGATTCGATCCAGCTCATTTTTTTCAATAATTCCCAACCCATTAAAACAATACCCACAACACCAGTAAGCAACACACCACGAGTGTGGTTAATGAGTTTAGGTGCAATGTTTTGGAAATCGTTAGTAGGAGAAACAATATTGGCTGCGGTGTTGGTGGATATTGTGGCGATAACGATCAATACCATGGCAATAGCAACCCAGAAAGGGCTGTCGATTTTACCGATCAAAGAAATGGGATCAGAAATGGTTTCACCAACCAAGCTTGTCGAAGCGGCCGTCAAAACCACACCCAAAGCAGCAAAGAAGAACATGGTCGCAGGTAAGCCGATGATTTGACCAATAATCTGATCTTTTTGAGATTTTGCATAACGACTAAAATCGGGAATATTCAAAGACAAGGTTGCCCAGAAACCAACCATCGCGGTTAAACCACCAAAGAAATACCCCCAAAAATTAGCGTCTTCAGGACGGTTTGCAGGAATGGCGAGTACTTCAGTGAAAGACACTTTTCCGCCAGCCCAAAGCATTAAACCAATACCAACGATCAACAATAGAGGAGCCGATAGTGTTTCTAACCATTTAATAGATTCAGCACCACGAATCACCACAACCATTTGGATAGCCCAAAATAGGAAGAAGCCGATGACTTCGCCGACGCCACCTAAGCTTGCCCAGCCAGAAGAAATAGCGGATAAAAACAAATGAATGGCTAGGCCACCAAACATCGTCTGAATGCCGAACCAACCACATGCAACAAAGCCACGAATCAAGCAAGGAATATTAGATCCCACCATGCCGAATGAAGAACGTAGTAGCACAGGAAAAGGAATGCCGAACTTAGTGCCCGGATACGCGTTTAAAGTCAGTGGCACCAATAAAATTACGTTAGCGATAAGAATAGTGAATAAGGCTTCCATCACAGAAAGACCAAAGTAAGCCGTTAATACGCCACCTAAAGTATAAGTAGGTACACAAATAGACATACCAACCCACAATGCTGCGATGTTCCACTTGTTCCAAGTACGATCTTTTACTTTTGTTGGCGCTAAATCGTCGTTATACGCTGAACTCTGTTGAAGGTCGGTATCGACCTCCAACTCATAAAACTCACCTTGTTTAACGGACTTACTGGTCATATTTGCCACCTCTTCTATTGTGGGTTGATAGCTTTTATTTAATAGGAGCTATTTCATTCGATTCGAGCCGCTTTATGATTCACAGCCCTCGTTTTTTCTTCTCTTCTCTTGTATTCATTTATTTTGTTACTGATGTTCTCTAGCAATGCGTTCACTGGCTTCTAACATAGTATGCAGCAGCACGTTGGCTCCGGCAGCGCATTCTTCGGGCGAACTGTATTCGGCTTCGTTGTGGCTGATGCCGTTTAGGCAGGGTGTGAAAATCATGCCGGTAGGGACTAAATCCGCCATGTAACAAGCGTCGTGACCGGCGCCAGCGTAAATGTCCATGTGGCTGTAGCCGAGTTTTTCAGTGGCGGCTTTTACGTCGTCGGAAGCATTAAACTCCACTGGGGCGAAATACCAAAAAGGGTCAATGTTGACGTCTAAATCGTGTTCTTTGGCGATTTTTTCACAAAAGGCGATCAGTTCTTCATGCATTGTTAATAAAATGTCTGGGCGTGGGTTGCGAAGATCCGCGCTGAATTTCACATTGCCCGGAATCGTGTTGCGAGAGTTTGGCCATACTTGCATGAAACCAACGGTCCCTAAGCCATTTTCATGGCGAAGCGCGATGGCGTTCATTTCTGTAACGATCGAAGCCGCCGCTAACATGGCGTCTTTACGCAAGTGCATTGGCGTGGTGCCAGAGTGAGAGGGGCGGCCTATAACTTCAATGTTGTACCAGCGAATACCTTGGCCTAATCTGACGATGCCAATGGCTTTCTTTTCGTCTTCAAGAATTGGACCTTGCTCTATGTGTGCTTCAAAAAAGGCGCCCATATTTCGACTGCCCAGTTCCATTTCACCTAAGTAACCAATACGTTCTAGCTCGTCGCCAAGACGAATGCCATTTACGTCGGTCTTGTTTAGTTCGGTTTCTAGGTCAAAACGACCAACATAAGTGCCGGAACCTTGCATTGCAGGTTGGAAGCGTGAGCCTTCTTCGTTGGTCCACACGGAAAATTCCATGGCGGTTGGGGTTTCAATGTTGTTGTCATGAAGGGTGCGCAACACTTCTACACCGGAAAGTACGCCAAAGACCCCATCAAACTTACCGCCAGTGGGTTGCGTATCAAGATGGCTTCCGGTGCCAACGGCGGGTAAGTCGTTGTATTTTCCAGGACGACGAGCAAAGATGTTTCCGATTTTATCGACCTCTACGTCACAGCCACAAGCTTTACACCAAGAAACGAAAAGATCGCGAGATTGCTTATCTAAGTCCGTTCCAGCAAGACGATTACAACCGCCTTTTTTCGTTCCGCCAATATCGCCCATTTCCATTAATGTGTCCCAAAGGCGTTTCTCGTTGATACGAAGGTCTTGCATAATTCTCTCCCAATATAATTTATATCTCTTTGAAAATACTTAACTATTTATTGAAATAAGTATTTATCAAAGAGAAATAAATATTCATTAATGATTTTTGTTTTGAATGAATATTGACCAAAAGGTAAAACCTTTTTTTAAAAAAAGCCAATCATTTGTCCATTCATAAAAAAATAGAATGTATTACTCTCATACTGAATCGTGATTTAAATAGAAAAAAATATAGATGCTGTCTATTTGGTCAGCAATAAATAGGCCAACTTTCTATACTTTATTTTAATTTGACTCGTTCCTATGGCTTTCTTATGGTATTTTAACGCCTGATAAAAGCCGTAAAAGTAAGCAAAAACAGTGGTTTATCAATATGATTTTTTTGAATGAGAGTAGGCATACAGTTTGGCTGATCAAAGAGTAAGACGTACCAAGCAATCGATGAATAGAGAAGTGTTAGAGTCACGTATATTACGCTCTGCAGAGATCATTTTTGCGGCTAAGGGCTTTAGTGGCGCGTCTATGGAACGTATTGCGGAGATATCAAAAATATCCAAGCAGAATTTAATTTATTACTTTCCAAACAAAGACTTACTGTATAAAAGGGTGTTGAAAGAGATACTCGATATTTGGATTGAAAAGCTGTCTTTACTTGAAAGTGATGGTGCTACGCCAGAAGACGTAATACGTGGTTATGTACGTGAAAAAATGCAACTTTCACGTTTGTACCCTAATGGCTCTAAAGTCTTTGCTCATGAGGTTATCAGCGGCGCTCCAGTCTTGAAAGACTATCTTTTAAGCCACCTTAAACCTCAATTTGACCGTGATGTAAAATTGGTTAAGTCATGGATAAATAAGGGATTAATAGACGATATTGATCCTGAGCATTTGTTTTTTACTATTTGGGCTGCAACCCAAACCTATGCCGATTTTTCTATTCAAATGGAAATTCTATTAGGTAAGACCAGTTTGGACCAAACGGATTTCGAACGGGCTGAAAACGCGGTAACCGAATTTGTTGTGCGCGCTCTTGGTGCTAAAAAAAATATTTAAAATAAATTTTTCTCTGATTTCCTTTCTTTATTTCTTAAAAGTAGCGTGATTATTGATAATGATTAACTAAAAAAATCTATATATTCATAGTCTTAACTCTTTAGTTAAGCATTTAGTTAAGCTAGCTTTAACAACTGTGTTATTTTTTAGTGCGAGCGTTGAACCAAAAAAAACAATTTACTCCTTCGTAAATGACTGCTATTAATTTTTATACCAAATGGTAAAAAAGTTAATTTAATCATTAAAACGTGGAGTAAATATGATCTCTGTTTCTGAAGCCATATCTTATGAATTTGCTACTGGGCCAGACTTGTATGCACTCTGCCAGCAAGCCGCTAGCGCACGTGATAACGCTTGGGGTACGCAGTTAACCTTTTCTAAAAAAGTATTTATCCCATTAACGAATATGTGTCGCGATTCTTGCGGCTATTGCACCTTTGTACAGTCCCCAGATTCTATTCATTCTAATTACATGACACCGGAGCAAGTGCTGAAAACTGCACACGAAGGCGCCGCGTTAGATTGTAAAGAAGCGTTATTTAGTTTGGGCGAACGACCAGAAGAACGTCATCAAAAAGCACGAGATTTGCTGGCGGCATTAGGTTATGACAACACGTTAGATTATCTGCATGACCAATGTGAAAGCGTCTTAACACACACTACATTATTGCCACACGTGAACGCCGGTGCATTGTCGTTTGATGAGTTGAAACGACTAAAGCCTGTTGCCGCCAGTATGGGGATGATGCTGGAAAATGTTTCCAATGAATTGCTCAAAAAAGGGCAAGCGCATTATGCATGCCCAGACAAAACGCCAAAACGTCGACTCGATACTATCGAGCAAGCGGGTCGTCTTGATATCGCTTTTACCACCGGTATTTTAATCGGCATCGGCGAAAGTTGGGAAGAGCGAGTGCTTAGCCTGATTGCCATTCGTGATCGCCATCTTGCTTACGGGCATGTCCAAGAAGTCATTATTCAAAACTTTCGCGCCAAAGCGGGTACCGCCATGGCGGGTTGCCAAGAACCAGATCTAGACGACATGAAACGCACCATTGCCGTGGCGCGTTTGATTTTACCGGATGACATCAGTATTCAAGCGCCGCCAAATTTAGAAGTTGAATACGGCAGTTATATCAATGCCGGTATCAATGATTGGGGCGGTATTTCGCCACTTACTAAAGATTTCATTAACCCAGAAAGAGCATGGCCGCAGATCAGCAGCGTAGCGCAAGCGTGCGAAGGTCTGGGTTATTCGTTGGCAGAACGCCTCACCATTTATGACCGTTTTCAGCATCAAGAACACAAATATTTAACACCCAATTTAACGCAACGAGTCGCGTCACTTATGAGTCGTGCCGCTCAAGCCAGTCGTCAGTTACAGGGAGACATCGCATGAATCTATCGTCTTTAACGTCAACAAAAGCAACGTCAAGCAATGCCGCGTCAGAAAATTTTTCTTCATTAGATACGCTTCATTCTACTCAATGCAATGAGCTTGTTAGTGCTCCAGTCCAGGCAATACTGGAAAAAACGTTGCTGGGAGAAGAGCTGAATGTAGAAGACGCGTGCGTGCTTTTTGCAACGCAAGGTGCAGAAGCTCAAGCGGTATTAGACACCGCCGACAAGGTGCGTGAAAAACGAGTTGGTGACACAGGTACTTTTGTTATTACGCGAAACATAAACTTTACCAACGTGTGCTATATGGGCTGTCGTTTCTGTAATTTTGCCAAAGAAAAAGGCGATGCAGAGGCGGAGTTTTTAACCGTTGAACAAGTAGCAGACAAAGCAGAAGAAGCGTGGGCTCGTGGTGCGACAGAAGTGTGTATTCAAGGCGGATTACACCCAGACATAGGCGCGGATTATTACCGAGAATTAATTATCGCGGTGAAAAAACGCGTGCCAGAGATTCACATTCACGCCTTCTCACCCTTCGAAATCTGGTATGGCTGTAAAAAAGGGCGCCTTGAGCCAGAAGTGTTTTTGACTGAATTAAAAGCGCTGGGTTTAGGGTCCATGCCGGGCACCGCAGCAGAAATTCTGGACACCGAAGTTCGCAAAAAATTGACCAAGAACAAACTCACCACAGAAGAGTGGGTACGAATCATTAAAGCCGCGCACTCTGTGGGTGTGCCGACAACCTCTACCATCATGTACGGCCACGTAGATCAGCCGATTCATTGGGCAAACCATCTAGCGTTATTGCGTGATATTCAAAAAGAAACCGGTGGCTTTACCGAGTTCGTGCCGCTGGGTTTTATCCATTATGAAACACGTTTGTATAACGATAACCCAGACAAAGTTCGTCCTGGACCGACGCAAGACGAGCATTTCAAAATGCACGCCATTGCGCGACTTATGTTGCAAGGTCACATCGATAACATTCAAGCCTCTTGGGTGAAAATGGGCCCAGAAGTGGCAACCAGAATGCTGCGCTCTGGCGCGAATGATCTGGGTGGCACCTTGATGAACGAAAGTATTTCTCGTGCTGCCGGTGCGACTCACGGCCAAGAAGTGTTTCCTGAAGACATGGTGGCCAACATTCAAGCCGCCGGTCTAAACGCGGTGCAGCGCAGTACAAAATATGAGGTGGTGAGAACCTACGTTGTTGAAGAAAACAGCGAAAAAACGCCCTTAACGGACCGCATTGCGATTCGAGGAGTGGCGTAATGACTACGTTAAACATCACTTTATTGGCCGGTGGCGTAGGCGGTGCAAAAGCGGCCGAAGGCTTGGCTAAAAGCCATTACGCTAACTCAACTAAGATCATTGGCAACATTGCCGATGATGACGAATTTCATGGGCTTTGGGTCTCACCAGACATTGATACGCTGATTTATTCTCTAGGTGATCAGATTGATAGACAACAAGGTTGGGGCCGAAAACACGAAACGCATCAAGTCTTGAGCGAGCTAAAGGCTTTGGGGCAAGACACTTGGATGACCTTAGGCGACTTGGATTTAGCCACGCACATTTATCGTACCAATCTGAAGCATCAAGGTGTTAGTGCCAGCGAGATAACTCAACGTTTAGCAAAGCGACACGGTGTGACTCTGCCGATTTTGTTGCCAACCGACGATGTGGTGAAAACTCGAGTAAAGACGTCAAAAGGTTGGTTGTCGTTCCAAGAATTTTTTGTGCGCGAGCATTGTCAGATGGACGTGATCGACATCGAGTATCAAGGTATTGAAAACGCCAGACCGACTCAAACTGCCTTGGACCAAATTGCGAATAGCGACGTGATTATTATCGCGCCGAGTAACCCAATCGTGAGCATCGGCGCCATTCTCGCCGTGCCTGAAATTCAACAAGCGATTGAGCGCAGCGGCGCTTATGTCATCGCCGTATCGCCATTAATTGGCGGCAAAACGGTGAAAGGGCCCGCGGATAAAATGCTTGAAAGCGCGGGTAAAAGTATCGATTCGAAAGGAATTTATAGCTGTTATTACACTTTTCTGAACGCCATGGTGATCGACGAAGAAGACCAGCAAGACACCACATGGTTGAAAGAGCAGGGGTTGGATGTGTTGGTGACGCCGACGTTGATGAAAACCCCAGAGGAAAAAACAGACTTAATGTCTCTCGTAGTTGAGTTTGCCTTAGCGTCTCAGAAACAGAGAGCCGCCTAATGATGCAGCATTCGAGCTCTAATCATCCCAACGTCCATCATCTGATCGATAAGCTTTGTGTGGTGATTCCAATGAAATCACCAACGCGTTCTAAACAACGTTTGGTCGGGAGTTTGTCAGATTCGTCTCGCGAAAGTCTGTCTTTGACCTTGTTTCAAAACACCTTGGTATTTTTTAAGCGGAACTTTCCGATGCTGGATGTGCTGGTGGTGAGCGAATCGCTTGATGTGCTTAGTCTTGCTCAATCCTATGAAACAAATACTTTGTTTGATGACGGATCGAAAGGGTTAAACGGCGCGCTGGATTTTGCTTGTGATTGGGTAAAACAATCCGGATACGACAGTCAACTTATTGTTCCCAGTGATATTGCAGTATTAGATTATCAAGAGATTACCTCATTAATCGCCGCGATTAATGAGGCGCAAGTGGTGATTGCAGTAGCTAAGGATGGTGGCACGAATGCGTTGTTGACCTCGCCACCTGATGCCATCGATTTTCAATACGGTTATGAATCGGCGTCGGCCCACAAAGCCAATGCGCTGAATAATCGTCTGGTTTGTCGCAGTTTACATTTCGACAACCTTGCCTTGGATATTGATCACAGCGAAGACCTTCAAATGGCGGTGATACGCCAACCTAAGCGGTTTAAAGCATGGAAAGAACCTTCTCTATTACCCATTAAGGAGCATCAATATGCCTGATTCTATGAGCATGTTTCGTCTAATGGGATTACCGGATTTTCAAGCGGGCGATGATTTAGCGAAAAGTATTATTGACACCTTAAGCACGCAAAACCAAACCCTTATGGAAGGTGATATTTTGGTGATAGCGCATAAAGTGGTCTCTAAAAGCGAAGGAGCTTGCGCCTATTTAGACGAGATCACACCCAGTGAAGAAGCGATCGAACTGGCAAAAACTGTCAATAAAGACCCACGTAAAGTGGAAGTCATTTTATCTCAGTCTAATCGCATAGTTCGAGCGATGAAACGACCTGATCAAGAAGAAGGCGTGCTGATCGCCGAGCATAAAAACGGTTACATCTGCGCCAATGCAGCGGTGGATGAATCCAATGCGGATCATCCAGGACAGCTTATTTTATTACCCGAAGACCCTGACAAAAGCGCGCGTGAACTTTGCCTCGTCTTAGAAAAACACTTTGGCTGTGCGTTAGGGGTGGTGATCAGCGATACCTTTGGTCGTCCTTGGCGACTGGGGCAAACCAACGTAGCGATTGGTTTAGCCAATGTGCCTGGGGTGATGTACATGTTGGGCGAAGAAGACGCCTTTGGACGACCTTTGAGTGTGACCGCGCCTGCGTTCGCCGATGAGCTCGCCGCCGCGTCGGGTTTATTGATGGAGAAAAGCGCTAAATCTCCGGTGATTATTTTCCGTGGCTTATCTTGGCCAAAAACAGACAGCTCCAGCCGTGATCTTATTCGTGCTCACAATGAGGATCTCTTTCGATGAAAGCAACGATGAAAAAAGCGATCAAAACAGCAATGACTGAATCAATGGGAAAAATGGTGAAAAAACTATGAATGACGCTACAAATAAAGTCGCCATCATTGGCGGAACGGGCCCACAAGGCAAAGGTCTTGCACTGCGTTTGGCACAAGCTGGCGTGAGTGTGGTGTTGGGTTCTCGTGATCCAGCGAAAGCACAAGAAACCGCGCTGCAATTGGTGAGTACCTTGGCAGAATTGGATTGTCAGGCGGACATTACGGGTATGTCGATGGAAGACGCGACCAACGCCGCTGACAGTCTTGTCATCTTGTCGGTTCCTTATGCAGGTCACGATGCAACATTGACTAAGCTTGCGCCTTTACTGGTCGGCAAAGTCTTGGTCGACATTGTCGTACCCTTGGCACCGGGTAATCCGAAAGCCGTGGTCATGCCAGAAGCAGGCTCTGTAACGGAATCGGCTCAGTTGTTATTGGGAGATGCTATACCTGTCGTGGGTGCGTTGCATAACGTGTCGGCGATTACCTTGAACGATCTTTCTCGTTCTATTAATTGCGATATCTTGGTGTGCGGCAATGACCTAAATGCGAAGAAGCAAGTGATGGCATTGATCGAAAAAATGGGCACCAAAGCTTATAACGCAGGCCTAGCAGAAAGTGCTCGTTGTATCGAAGCACTGACGCCGATTCTGATTCGTTTGAATATCTCGAAAGACGTGCCGTTCAGTCATGCGGGAGTTCGTATCTGCCCACCAGATGGGCACTAGTTTATGACTACTGCGCTCACCAATGCTTTGTTAAAAACAGATTCGAAATGCTCATTTTTGATTTGAATTCAGGAAAGATAGACTCCGCTTTCTCGTCTGTTTTTGCCTCATCTTGGTTTCGCTCGTAACGTCCTAAAAGCGCCATCTAGCTGTTAATAAAAAAATATATTTAAAACATAATCATAAGAGGAACACATCATGGAATTTGGTATCACGTTTAAGGGTTTTGTAAGCCCAGATCGCGCTCGTAACTTGGTTCGTCAGGCAGAAGCCGCCGGTTTTACTTATTGCTGGTTTTACGATTCACACATTTTATGGCGCGAATCCTTTGTTGCGATGGCAATGTGTATGGAACACACCACAAAAATGCGTTTTGGTCCTTGTGTCACCAACCCAAACATTCGCGATTGGTCATTGGCTGCCAGCTTATACGCAAGCTTGGCACATCAAAGTAAGGGGCGTTTTGACATTGGCCTTGGACGTGGTGATTCGTCTATGCGTGTCATGGGCAAAAAACCGGCAACCATCGCGCGCCTTACGGAATTCACCACCAAGGTAAAAGCCATGGTTCGGGGTGACGAAGTAGAATACGGCGAATGCCCAGAGCCCGTGAAATTGCCTTGGGCAACAGGCTATGAACTGCCTGTTTGGATTGGCGCATACGGACCAAAAGCCTTAGCGGCGGCAGGAGAAGTAGGTGACGGTTTGATTCTACAAATAGGTGATCCTGCTTTGGTAAAATGGTTTAGAGATCAAGCGGTTGCCGCGGGTGAAGCTGCGGGTCGTGATATGTCTAACTTCAAAGTACAAGCCGCAGCGCCTGCTTACTTTGGTGACATGGATTACTGCATCGAACACACTAAATGGTTCCCCGCAATGGTGGGTAACCACGTTGCCGATATCGTCGAAAAATACGGAGCGGATTCTGGTCTGGTGCCAAAAAGCCTGACAGACTATATCGAAAACCGTAAAGGCTACGACTACTCGAAACATGGCCAAAGCGATAACCCATTCCTAGACTTCATCACAGAAGACATTATCAAAAGCTTCTGTGTACTGGGAACGGTTGAAGATCACATTACTCGAATCAAAGACCTAGAAGCCGCCGGGACAACGCAATTCAACATCTACCTAGACAACGGTGATGAAGAAGAAATTATTGCCAAATACGGCCGAGAAATCATTCCCGTTTTTAATGGCGAAAAGTAATCTGAATGACTGATCTCTAGTTCCTTCCCCTTTTTTCTTTCAAGGGGAAGGTTAGGATGGGGTTATTCTTGTTACTAGAACCGCGTTGTTGCCATCGACCGAATAACACTCCTCCTCGAAACTACCGCCTCCCTCGTCGGAATGTTATTCGTCCATGATGTTCGAGTTATTGGCGATGCGTCTCTGTTCCTTCCCCTTTTGTCTTCCAAGGGGAAGGTTAGGATGGGGTTATTCTTGTTACTCTCACTGCGTTGATTCTCACCGACCAAATAACATTCCTCCTCGAAACTAACGCCTACCTCGTCGAAATGTTATTCGCCCGTGATGTTTAGGTTGTTGGTCCGTTGGAGCTGAATTAAAGCCCTATTCTGAGATTTGGATAATTTTGAGTGAGGAATGTGTCACTAAGATAATAGTACCGCCAGAATATTGAGAAGGGGTGCTTAACATCTAACATTGCTTCAATTGTTTCTTCAGCATTTTGTTTTTCTGTTTTGCCTGAATTCTTCTTTCGTAGTGTCTGCCGTGCAATCAAAAGTTCTGTGAAATACTCCCACATCTGTTCCATGAGAGTTTCTCGGCTAATACCCCTAAGAGCTGTATTGTCTAGGTTGTAGCATGCGTCCAATAAAGCAACGGTGTTGTTTGTTTTGTCACAAGGTGTTGTAGCGGTTGCTTCTACTGTTACCTTTCCATCAGGAACCGATGGGATGAGAAAGCGGATCATTTTACTCACATCAATATTGCTATCAGTACAGTCTAACAAGTTAATATGTGAGTTGCTTTTAATGCTGTTACAGCGAGAGCATGAGTAATAGAGGTTATCCCAATCGTACTTTAAGGCTTCGTTACTTTGATGTGGGACAAAGTGTTCAACTTCTACATCTTGAATATCATCGCGTTCACAGAGATAGCATTTTTCGAAGAACATCGGTTTCAGTATCTGCAACACATCTTCTTTATTGTAATGGCCTCTGGCGATGCTATCTGGTGCTGGATATGTTCGAGTAACGTTAAACATTCAGTTACTCCTCACCATTATTAGAATCTAAAAGAGCATTCTTCCCAAGTAGGAGGAAAGCGCGAGAGCGAGAATCTAATTTTGCTTCATGTGGTGCAATTAACTCGATCAACTCTTTCAAACGTCCCTTATTCAAAGGCTCTTGATGGACTATCTGAGCCATTTCGTCTAGTTGATCGTTTAGGATGTCAGAGGTACTCTCAACCCCAAGAAGCCCCTTAAGTATTGACTCGTAAGAATACATTGATAGGTCTTCCATGGTTTCCAATTTGCTTAAGTCATAGATGATTGCGTCGTTAACGGATTGAACAACGAATGGTGAATGGGTAGTAACTATGAATTGAATTTTAGGAAATGCCTTGTCAAAGAAAGAAAAGATTTTACGTTGAATTGATACGTGTAAGTGAGCGTCTATCTCATCGATTAGAACGAAGCCTGTCAACTGGTCTGCGGCAATCTCACGCAGCTCAACCTTCATTAGTAAATCAGCATAAATACTTAGAATTGAGCTATAACCAGAAGATAAATTATTGAATCTATATGGGTCTTTACCTTGTTGATTAATGTAAAATGCTTGTTCTTCAGGCTTGTATTCTAGTACTAGTTTAGGATCTTCAAATAAACTGCGAAGATCTTTTTCAACTTTTTCGAACCATATTCCTATTTGCTGTTCTTTCTCTGGATTATTTTCGCGGGCAATTACGTGTGATTCATAGTTGTAATAGCTGACTAGATACTTTTCAAACTGATTGCTTGAATCTTGTTCGTAGTTCTGAGATTTTTCGGCTTGTTTCACATTTGATATGCTTTCAATCTGACCGTTGCTTGCAATATTACTTGCCAGCCGATTTGCTTCAAAAAATCGAAGGATGATTTGATTGTTATTAACTAGTTTAAATAATGATTCAGTATCGCTTATCTCTATGTTTTCATTGGAAATACGCTCTAATTGCTGAGTATATAATTTAATTTGACTAGTGTGATGGGTGTAGTATTTATCTGATTCAGGAATATTATTTAAGCGGCGTTGGTTTTCATCTATTTCTTGTTGAATTTGATGTTTTGGTTGGATTTCTTTTTTTAAATACTGCTGAAGATAAGTGTGTAATTGACGTAATAAACGAGTTTTACCACAACCATTTTCCCCAGTTATGATTAAATTCTTTCCATTCAAATCAATCTTTACTCGTTTCTCACTATTACCAATTAACTTGAAATCAATTGAGTCAATCATTCTACATTCACCAAAATATTGATCTAGCTAGCATTCCGCTAGATTGTGATAAGACGTATTCAGTATAAAAGGGTAATGCCTAAGAGTTCCAGATATTCTTTGTAGTCATTTGGGGCGCTCTGACTTGTCTCTAGTCAGTGATGTTTATTGCGTCTTAGGTGACTTTCAAAGGCGCAGATTATGAGCGATAAGCTGAGTGTGAGTACGAGGTACATGAAGGCGACGACGTTGTAGGTTTCGAAGAATTGGAAGGTGGAGGAGCTGAAGACTTTGCCGAGTTGGGTGATGTCTTGTACGCCGAGTACCGAGACGAGTACCGAGACGAGAGCTGAGTCTTTGATCATGGCGAAGAGGTCGTTGCCCAATGGTGGTAGATTTTTCCACTAAGCTTATTTAGCGTGAATGTGGCTATTAAATAATGAGGTGTAAAATGAAATTAGGGGCATTTTCAATCAGTTTATCGGTTAAAAACATTGAAGCATCGAAAGTCTTTTATCAAAAAATGGGTTTTGAGGCAGTGGGTGGGGATCAATCTCAAAATTGGTTAATACTACAAAATGGTGATCATAAAATCGGATTGTTTCAAGGTATGTTTGAAGGGAATATGCTGACGTTCAACCCCGGCTGGGATCAAAGCCGTAACACATTAGAATCATTTACTGACGTTAGAGATCTTTTAAAAGAGTTTGAGTCGCAAGGCATTAATATAGTCGATAAATCCATTCATGGTGAAAGTGGTCCTTCGCATATTTCCCTACAAGACCCTGATGGAAATATGATTCTCATTGATCAACATATCTAAGCGATGACTTCTTTCTCTTTAAGCAAACCTATTTTAGGACGGGGCACTAAACGAAAAAAGCGTCAATGTTAAAATAACATTGACGCTTTTTATCGAGCAAATATTGAATTAAGCTGCGAGGGGATTACTCTGCAGAATTCGCTCGTAATTCATCAAACTGCGCCTGAAGATCTGCATGCTTAGCATTGTAAACAGCTTCTTTTTGGCTGTAGGTGTAAGCACCGTTCAAATCAACACTTTTATCGACTGTTGCACCTAGGTTTTCTAAGGTAACGGTCAATGCTTGAACGCCACCACGAGCACTTTGAAAGCGATCGGAAGCGTTATCATCGTCGGATGCAAACGCTGACGTTGATAAAACAGAAGCGGTAATGAGAGTGGCTGCAATAGCGGTTAATTTTTTCATAATAATGTACCTTTTAAGTATTCGTTTAAAGTGAAGCCCGCCGAGCAAGCCCCGTCTGATGGAGTTCATATTAGAGGAAAAAAATTAGATTGAAATAGTATTTAAGACGCTTCCATTGTCTTTGCCGAATGCTACTTTGTGCGTCCATAATCGTTTAAATATGCAGATTTTTAGTGAATTAAGTATGAATTAGGTCATTTTTTTGAAATGAGGATGGAAAGCTCAAAATTCAACGAACTATGTTAAAGAGTAAGAATGAACCGTTCTAAAAAACACATTATTCAAATCAATAAAATTGATATAAGGGCTCAAAAGAGCCATGGATATCGAGTAAAAAATTTTCCTCTTGCACAATGTTTTTTATGAATAAAATGCTCTGTTGGAGAATTCTTTGTGTGACAATCTATTTTGACGCTGTTTTTATGTCGTCTGAATGCTGATTATGCTTGGAGTGGTTAGTCATTATGGTAAATAGAGCGCTTATATAAATGTATGCAATAGAAGCAAAAGCTGTTTTGTCGTATTTTCTGGGGGATTGGGAAATGCATCGAGTGATTTCTGAATTTGGCGAAATAACAGGGCGGGCAACGTTTCGCCTTAATGGCGAAAGTGATCAGCGTCTCGATTATAAAGAAGCCGTCATGTTACCCAGATTAGGTGAGCAAAAAGCCAATGCCTTTCGAGAGTATGAATATCGGATGACAGACGCTGGCTTTGATATATTCTTCTCTGACGGCGCGACCAAAGGTCAGCTGTTTTTGAGCTTTGTATTTGCCCAATCTAGCATACTTACGTCCCATCATCTGTGCATACAAGACCATTACGACGCCGAGTTTGTATTCTTATCAGACGATGAATTTGAACTGAGTTTTACCGTGGTCGGCCCGAAAAAAGATTACTCGATTCAAACGCGTTTCATTAGAGCTTAGTTGTTCACTTTTCTAGAGAATAGCGTCTTTAGTTAATGATGATCATTGCGCCTTAAGTGTGTTTCAAAGGCACGAATTAACAAGGATAAACTTAAGGTAAGAACAAGGTACATAAAGGCAACGACATTGTAAGTTTCAAAGAACTGAAAAGTCGATGAGCTGTATATTTTGCCTAGTTGGGTGATGTCTTGAACGCCGAGTACGGATACGAGCGCTGAATCTTTGATCATGGCGACGAGGTCGTTGCCCAGTGGCGGTAAAATTTTCCGCATGGCTTGTGGCAGGGTGATAAGGCGAAATCGATGCCAGTTAGACAATCCCAATGCTTTTGCCGCTTCTATTTGTCCTTTCCCTACTTCCTGAATGCCTGCACGAAACACTTCTGCAATAAACGCGCTGTAGCTGATGGCGAGAGCAAAGATGGCACGCCACAGAAGGGTGAAGTCTCGAGTTCTGGCGGTTTCTAGCCAGCCAGCTTCAATTGGTATTTGTAATGCCCAATTGTAGAGTTTTACCATTTCTGGTGCGCCGACAAAGGCGATGTAAAACAGCAGCACAAGAACGGGAACACCGCGGAATACTTCTACATAAAAACGCGCGAATTCACGAAGAATACGATGACGAGAAAATCCAGCCAGCGCGATTAATAAGCCGATTAGACTGGCTAGAATAAAAGCCATAAAGGTGACGCCGACGGTGGTCAGCAGTCCTTCGCTCAGTGCATTCGCTATGCGTTGGTAGCTTTGCTCTGCCACCATGTTCCATAACAGAACAAGAGCGATAATGATGATGGTGACTAACCACCATGGCGTGCGTTCTAAGGTTTTTTTAAAGGGCATAATCAATTCATAGCTGGACCATTCCTTGGTCTATATCAATAAAAAACGGATCGCCTTTAATTAGAAGATCCGTTACCAAGTTGGGCTATTAGTGACGCGTTATTGGTTGTAGTCGAAAAACCATTTTTTATTGAGTGCATCAAGTGTGCCGTCTTTTTTCATGCTGTTGATCGCAGCATTGATTGGCTTAAGAAGGTCCGACCCTGGTGTTAGGATAAAGCCAAAATCTTCTGAACCTAACGGACCGCCGGTGATTTTGAATGAACCTGGATTGGCGCCAATGTAGCCACGGGCAGACGCGGCGTCCATCAGTACGCTGTCTACATCGCCAGATTTAAGTGCTTGTACGGACAAGCCAAAGGTATCGAGCAGCGTGATGCGAGGGTTGTCTTCATTACCATCCAATACATCGTAAACCGCCACATAAAAGTTCGTAGTTCCAGCTTGTGCGCCAAATTGAAAGTCGTCATTGGCGGCAAAAGACTCGGCATCAGTGAAGCGCTTTTCGTCGGCACGAACCAACATGAACTGTTGCGATGTCAGGTAGGGAACGGTGAAATCGATTTGCTGTGCGCGTTCCTCATTAATGGTGATGCCATCCATACCAACATCGTATTGTGCTTGCTTGACCGCCTGAATCATCGCGTCCCAACTGCTTAAGTGCCATTCTATTTTGGCGTTTAGGCGTTTACCTATTTCGTTCATGGCGTCGTATTCCCAGCCAATGCCTTCACCTGTTGCTGGGTCCACAAAGTTCAGTGGCGTGTAGGCGTTTTCGGTGACGGCTAAAATAGTGCGGCCTTTAAGGTCTGGTAAACTATCGGCGAAACTGGCGCTACTGATAGAAATAGCGGCGATAACCATCAAACGAGATAACAAAGAGACCATGGGCGTTTACCTTTTAAAAGACGTTTTTTGAGTTTGCTCAAGATGGTAGAGATTATACATAGACGATAAAGACTAGACCATGCAATCTTGTGGTCATCAAGTGGCATGTCGAAGCGTAAACGAGTATATTTGCTTTCTCATATTCAAACCGCTGAATGCTCGCATTCAAGGCTACTATTTAAGGTTCTTATGTCCCGCGAATTACCTCCTCAACAGGCTTTTCAAACCAATTGCTTAGCGCAAATGGGCGTGGTGTCTTGGTTGTCTTCGACGGACAGCGTGTCAGGTACGGTTTATATGCCGGTTCAGCCTTGGTACATAGAAACCGAGATAGAAGCGACTTTTTCTTCCACCGATACCGTGGTGGACCCTTATTCTACGGGGTTTAAAGCGGCGGAGCCTGCACCTGTTCCTGTGGCTAAGTTGTTGACGGACACAAAAGATCCGTTAGTGAATCATCTTCGCGAGCAGTTGAACGCGGGGCCTGAAATTGTGGTTGAAGATTTACAGCCAATTGAAGAACTGGCTGTGGATATTGTAGTTGAACCTGATCCTGCAGTTACCAGTCAAATAACTCGTCTTGATATCCGCGCTTATGCTTTGTCGAATAAATTGTTGATTTTAAGTGATGTACCAGCGGTATTTTCACAGCAAGAAGAGATTGAGCGTCTTGCATTGAAAATGGGTCAGGCGCTTTTAAAGCAACCGATAGATGAATGGCAGGGTAGTGCATTTTCTTGGCCGGGTGCGTTACGAAATCAGCATTTTCTAAGACGTACAGATTGGCTTTTTGGTGCGTTAGAAAGCTATGTGGCGCGGTTGGTAAAAGGTTTTCCGGATACGCCAATGTTGGTGCTTGCGGGTTCGCAGATTACTCAGATGGTGGAAGACTTGCCGTCAGAGAGCCCATTGAAACACTATCCTACCGCGTGTATCGTGAGTTTGTCTGAGCTGCATCGTATTCCTGAGTTACGCAAAGACGCATGGGAAGTCATGCAGTCTTGTCTTTTTCGTTAACCTCGCTCACGGCTAATTTGGCACTGAATTTTATGACTCCTTCCGTTTTTATTCGTCAGGCGCTTGCGTCTGATTTGCCTTCTATTATTCGACTTGATGCCTTGTCTAATCCTTACCCTTGGGGCGAGGCTTTGGTCGTTGATGCGTTGCAGACACGACGAAACTGGGTCATTGAACCTGCCAGCGAATCTGTTAATGCGTCGGCTAATAGTCCCGCTGATAATGTGCTGGGCTGGCTCACTGCGTCGGCGATATTTGATCAGTCTGAATTAGAATTAATTGTGATTGATTCGGCTGTCCGTAGACAGGGGCTAGCAAGAAAGTTGATGATAGTTTGGTTGGAAGCCGCCGCGCAGCAAGGAGCCTGTGAACTGTTATTGGAAGTGCGCGAGTCGAATCTTGGTGCGATCTCTTTATATGAGTCTTTGGGCTTTGAGTTGGTTGGGCGCCGTAAAAATTATTATCAAATAGAAAAAAAAGGACAAATCGAACAAGGCCACGAAGCGGCCTGTTTGTTCACGTTAAAAATGAACGTTTGAATTCTATCCTAATAAGGAAAGTAATTATGAGTAAGGTGTTGGTTCCTATTGCCAATGGCAATGAAGATATTGAAACCATTACGATTATCGATGTACTGCGCCGTGGTGGTTTAACGGTAACCGTGGCGAGTGTGCATGAGTCCAAACATATAGTGGCGGCACACGGTTCTAAACTAGAAGCGGATGTTTTGTTAACGGACGTGGCGGATCAAATGTTTGACGCCATTGTATTGCCAGGTGGTATGCCGGGCGCTGAACATTTGCGCGACTGTGCATTGCTGATTGATATGCTGGAAAAACATGACATTCAAGACACGCTTTTGGCGGCTATTTGTGCATCGCCTGCGGTGGTATTTGGTACGCATGGTTTTCTCGTTGATAAACAAGCAACCTGCTATCCCGGTTTTGAAAGCGGTTTGAGCGGCGCTGAATACATTGCTAATGAACCTGTGGTGATGGATGGTAATATTTTGACGGGCAAAGGGCCTGCTGCCGCAATGGTCTTTTCATTGACCGTGCTAGGTAACTTAAAAGGCTATGAAACTGCGCAAAGTGTAGCGGATGGATTGTTGTGCTAATTGGCTTTGCCACGGCTTCCTTATTCTTGACTAAGAAGTCAAGAAAAAATACGCGCAACCTCCGTATTTTTGCCTGTTTTCTTGGCAATTCGGTGGACGCAAAAGTCGTATCGGAGTAGAATTGGGCAGATTTTTTGAACGCGAGATCTATTAATTATCGATTAATAGATGGGCGGCAAAAACGCAATATCTTAAAAGCGAGATGAGCTATTGGCTCTTCTCGCTTTTTTGCAACCTGATAGGCTCTAAATGGGAGGTTCCTTTGGCAACATCAGCGATTCTAGCTCTGGAAGACGGCACTGTATTTAAAGGCGTGTCGATCGGGGCAGATGGCTCCTCAACAGCCGAGGTGGTATTCAACACTTCGATGACTGGTTATCAAGAAATTCTTACTGATCCTTCCTATGCTCGACAAATGGTCACCTTGACCTATCCCCATATTGGGAATACTGGCGTTAACTCTGAAGATGAAGAATCCAATAAAATCTGGTGTGACGGTCTGATCATTCGTGATCTTCCCTTGGTCGCGAGCAGCTGGCGTTCACAAGAGTCATTAGACACTTATCTGAAACGCAAAGGCGTCGTCGGCATTGCGGATATCGACACTCGTAAGCTTACTCGAATCCTACGCGAGAAAGGCGCGCTAGCGGGTTGCATCATGGCAGGTGAAAACCTAGATGAAGCGGCGGCTATTGCGGCAGCTAAAGCGTTCCCTGGCCTGAAAGGTATGGACCTAGCGAAAGAAGTGACGGTAGAAAAAGCGTATGAGTGGACGGAGTCTACTTGGGATCTTGTGAAAGGCCATACGACACCAGAGATGTTTGAATTCCATGTTGTTGCTTATGACTATGGAGTGAAGCGGAACATTCTTCGCATGTTGGTTGAGCGCGGTTGCCGCTTAACGGTTGTACCGGCGACAACACCAGCAAGCGATGTATTGGCAATGAATCCAGATGGCATATTCCTTTCTAACGGCCCTGGTGATCCAGAGCCATGTGATTATGCGATTCAAGCCATTAAAGAAATTTTAGACACACAGATTCCTGTTTTTGGTATTTGTCTTGGTCATCAGTTGTTGGCGTTAGCGTCTGGCGCGAAAACAAAAAAAATGAAATTCGGCCATCATGGTGCTAACCATCCAGTACAAGCAATTGAAAAAGGTACCGTGATGATCACCAGCCAAAACCATGGTTTTGCGGTGGATGAAGACACATTACCAGCTAATCTTGTGATGACTCACAAATCTTTGTTCGATGGTTCTTTGCAGGGTATTTCCCGTACTGATAAGAGCGCGTTCAGCTTCCAAGGACATCCGGAAGCGAGCCCAGGGCCGCACGACGTTGCGCCTTTGTTCGATCAGTTCATTGAAAACATCAAAGCTTCTAAAGCTTAACCCAAAACCTAAATAGGAGCGGAACGAAACACTATGCCAAAGCGTACTGACATAAAGAGCGTTTTAATTTTAGGTGCAGGTCCTATCGTTATCGGTCAGGCCTGTGAATTTGACTACTCTGGTGCCCAAGCGTGTAAAGCCCTTCGAGAAGAAGGCATTCGCGTTATCCTAGTGAACTCAAATCCAGCCACTATCATGACAGATCCAGCGATGGCGGACTCAACGTACATTGAGCCGGTTGAGTGGCAAACGGTTGAGAAAATTATTGAGAAAGAGCGTCCAGATGCCGTGCTACCAACCATGGGTGGCCAAACGGCACTGAACTGTGCGTTGGATCTTGAGCGTCACGGCGTGCTTGCCAAATACAATGTTGAAATGATCGGCGCGACAGCTGACGCGATCGATAAAGCGGAAGACCGCAATCGCTTCGACAAAGCGATGAAGGCGATTGGTCTTGATTGTCCACGTGCTGGCATCGCGCACAACATGGAAGAAGCGGTCAAGGTACAAGCGGATTTAGGTTTCCCTTGTATTATTCGCCCTTCTTTCACCATGGGCGGCACCGGCGGCGGTATCGCATATAACATGGAAGAGTTTGAAGAAATCTGTACGCGTGGCTTGGACTTGTCTCCAACCAACGAATTGCTAATCGATGAATCTTTGATCGGTTGGAAAGAGTACGAAATGGAAGTTGTCCGCGACAAAAAAGACAACTGCATCATCGTTTGTGCGATTGAAAACTTTGACGCCATGGGAGTTCACACCGGTGATTCCATTACTGTGGCGCCAGCGCAAACCTTGACGGATAAAGAATATCAAATCATGCGTAACGCCTCTTTGGCGGTGTTGCGTGAGATCGGTGTTGAGACCGGCGGTTCAAACGTACAATTCGGTATGGACCCAAAAACAGGTCGTCTTGTAGTTATCGAGATGAACCCTCGTGTGTCTCGTTCATCGGCATTGGCGTCCAAAGCAACGGGTTTCCCTATCGCCAAGATCGCCGCGAAATTGGCGATTGGTTACACGCTAGACGAATTGCAGAACGACATTACGGGTGGTCAAACACCCGCCAGCTTCGAGCCTGCAATTGATTACGTTGTAACGAAGATTCCGCGTTTTACCTTCGAAAAGTTCCCGACAGCGAACGATCGTTTAACGACGCAAATGAAGTCGGTTGGTGAGGTGATGGCGATTGGCCGTACTTTCCAAGAGTCTTTGCAAAAAGCCTTGCGTGGTTTGGAAGTGGGCTCTGATGGCTTCAATCCTCAGTTGGATTTTTCTGAAGAAAACAGCAAAGAAAAGCTTTCTTACGAGCTTCAGTCTCCGGGTTCAGATCGTATTTGGTACATCGGTGACGCCTTCCGTTCCGGTATGACGGTTGATGAAATTTACGCAGCGACCGGTGTTGATCATTGGTTCTTGGTACAGATTGAAGATTTGATCAAAGAAGAAGCCGGATTGGCGGACAAAGGTCTGATGGACATGACGTACGATGTGATTCGTCGGTTGAAGCGTAAAGGCTTCTCTGACTCACGTCTTGCAAGTTTATTGAGTGTGACTGAAAAATCGATGCGTGAGCGTCGTTACTTGATGAACGTCCACCCAGTTTACAAGCGTGTGGATACCTGTGCGGCGGAATTTGCGACCAACACGGCTTACATGTATTCCACTTATGAAGATGAGTGTGAAGCGGCGCCAACGGATAAAGACAAAATCATCATCCTTGGTGGCGGCCCAAACCGTATTGGTCAAGGCATCGAATTTGACTACTGCTGTGTCCACGCAGCATTAGGCCTTCGCGAAGAAGGTTACGAAACCATTATGGTGAACTGTAACCCTGAAACGGTATCGACGGACTACGACACATCTGATCGTTTGTACTTCGAGCCAGTCACGCTAGAAGACGTATTAGAAATCGTCCGTAAAGAAAAACCAAAAGGCGTGATCGTACAATTTGGCGGTCAAACACCTCTTAAAATTGCTCGCGCATTGCAAAATGAAGGCGTGCCAATCATCGGTACAACGCCAGAGTCTATTGACCGTGCAGAAGATCGTGAGCGTTTCCAAAGCATGATTCAGCGTTTGGGCTACAAACAGCCTCATAACGCGACGGTTCGCAGTGTTGAACAAGCGGCTGTGAAAGCGGCTGAAATTGGTTATCCGCTGGTGGTTCGTCCTTCTTATGTATTGGGCGGCCGTGCGATGGAAATCGTCTATAACGAGAAAGATCTAAATCGTTATATGACAACCGCTGTTAAAGTGTCTAATGACAGTCCGGTATTGCTTGACCACTTCTTGAATGCGGCGATTGAAATCGATATCGATTGTATTTCTGATGGCCATCAAGTCGTGATCGGCGGCATCATGCAGCACATTGAACAAGCGGGCGTTCACTCTGGTGATTCGGCGTGTTCTTTGCCGCCTTACTCATTGTCCGACGATGTTCAAAACGACATCCGTGACATGATTAAAAACATGGCGCTTGAACTTGGTGTTATTGGCTTGATGAACACTCAGCTTGCAGTGCAAGATGGCGAAATTTATGTGATCGAGGTGAATCCACGTGCCTCACGTACAGTACCTTTCGTCTCTAAGTGTATTGGTCGTTCTTTGGCGCAAGTGGCTGCCTTGGTTATGGCGGGTAAAACACTGGAAGAGCTTGGCTTCACTAAAGAAATCATTCCTTCTTACTACAGCGTAAAAGAAGCCGTCTTCCCATTCAATAAGTTCCAAGGCGTCGATCCGATCCTTGGACCTGAAATGAAATCTACCGGTGAAGTCATGGGTGTTGGCGATACGTTCGCTGAAGCCTTTGGTAAAGCAGTGCTTGGTGGTGGTACGGTATTGCCAACGTCTGGTTGTGCTTTCATCAGTGTTCGTGATGTGGACAAAGAAGGCGCGGTTGCGGTTGCTCGTCGTTTAGCGGACCTAGGGTTTGACTTGGTCGGCACCGAAGGCACTGCGAAATACCTAACTGAAAACGGTGTTGCTGTACGTAAAGTCAACAAGGTGAACGAAGGTCGTCCACACATTGTTGATATGATGAAGAACGGCGAGATTGATTACATCATCAATACCACGTCTGGTACGCAAGCGATTACAGATTCTTCTGTGATTCGTCGTACAGCATTACAGCGTAAGGTTTGTTACACTACAACATTGGCTGGCGCAGAGGCGACTAGCTTGGCGATTGGCTTAACTGGCGAAACGAAAGTCAGAAGATTGCAAGATTTGCACTTGGGGAAATAATGAAAAAAGTACCAATGACAGTAGAGGGTGAAGCGCGCCTTAGAGTCGAGCTGAACCACCTGAAAACTGTAGTTCGTCCTCGCGTGATTGCAGATATTGCAACCGCTCGTGAGCATGGCGACTTAAAAGAAAACGCAGAATATCATGCCGCTCGTGAAGAACAGAGCTTTGCTGAAGGTCGTATTAAAGAGATCGAAGGCAAGCTGTCTGATTCACAAGTTATTGATGTGAAATCTGTACCAGCATCGTCTAAAGTGATTTTTGGCACCACAGTCACACTTTTTAATGTTGATACTGAAGACACGGTAACGTACAAAATAGTCGGCGACGACGAAGCGGATGTGAAGGTTAAGAAAATTTCTTACGCTTCACCGATCGCAAAAGCCATTATTGGAAAAGAAGAAGGCGACGAAGTTGTTGTCAAAATTCCAAGCGGCGAAGCGACGTATGAAATTGAGAAAGTTCAGTATTTGTAATTGATACTAGACTGACTTCTAAAAACCACGATGTGAAAGCATCGTGGTTTTTTTATGTCTGAGAAATGTGGAGCAAAAGCATGAACCGAGTAATTACTTTATTCGGCTCATACTATGAAATACAGCTGGCAGTATCCTGATTGGCCAAACTTCACCTTTGATGAAACGCAATGTCGAGACGCTTTGTATCGGTACGCGTTAGAGGCTGGGCGTTTGTCTGGTGGAATGAGTCAGCTTGAAAATACTTTGCAGTATGATGCGTATATCGATCTCATGGTGAGCGAAGCTATCAACACCAGCCAGATAGAAGGCGAGCGTTTGGATCGTGAAGACGTACGTTCCTCCATCAAAAACTTTTTAGGCTTGAGTAATCCTCCAACACGAGTCGCTGATCCGCGGGCAGAAGGGATGGCTGCCTTGATGGTCGACGTGCGTAATAGCTTTGCTGGAGAACTCACAAAAACGACCTTGTTTCATTGGCATCAATTAGTTCTTCCACAACAAGAAAATAGTCTACTGCCTCGTAACCTAAAAGTTGGTCAATGGCGAGATTCCGAAGAGCCTATGCAAATCGTCTCTGGTCCGATTAGTTATGAAAAAGTGCATTACGAAGCGCCACCATCAAATCAAGTCGATGCAGAAATAAGCCGATTTCTAGATTGGTTTAACCGCTCTAACCCATTAAAAGTAGAGCGAGATATCGTTCTTTCTGGGCCAGTACGTTCGGCTATTGCGCATTTATGGTTTGAAACTATTCACCCATTTGATGATGGCAACGGCCGAGTAGGGCGAGCGATTGCCGAAACGGCGTTGGCTCAAGACCTGAATCGACCGCCATTACTTAGCTTGTCGACCATCATAGAGAAAGACAAAAACGCCTATTACAACGGACTGAACAAAGCCAGCCAGTTCAATTTAGACATTACCGACTGGGTGAAATGGTTCGTCGACTCGGTTCTGATGGCACAGCAAGAAGCCGCTCAGAAAGTCGACTTTGTATTGAAGAAATCTAAGTTCTGGGAAAAGCATCAACACACCGAACTGAATGAGCGCCAAAAGAAAGTGCTTAACAAACTCTTTAATGCAGGATCTGACGACTTTGAAGGCGGGCTAAGTGCCAAAAAATACATCAGCATCACCAGTAGCTCCAAAGCCACCGCAACTCGTGATCTTGGTGACTTGGTTGAGAAAGAGTGTTTATGTCGCTTAGAAGGTGGCGGCAGGAATGCGAGGTATGGGTTGAGGCTTTAGATTATACTATGCCACTAATGCTTAAAGGAGTTTGAGAATGAACCGACCGGAGTTTTCTGACAATTTTGATAAAAGGTATGAGCAATTTACAAAAGAGGTTTGTGAGGAGCGCAGGCATTTTTTCTCTGATGAAACTCTTACTTTTTTAGAAGATTTATATGCATATATCGAGTCTGGATCAGACAACATGTTCTCATTCGAAAAAGGTTTTCCTCTATATCGAGCGAGATCACATGTTTTTGATGTAATTAAAAATACGTATATTCCAACTCCTTATACGAATGAAAATATGAAGCCCGTTTCTAATATAAGGTCAGAAGGTAGGTTTAACTCGTATAATACAAATGTTTTATATTTGGCCTTTTCACCTGAGATCGCTATCTCAGAAGCGAGGTCTGATACTTTGGCTCCTGTTTCTGTTGGTGAGTTTGAGCTGAGTAGAGAGGTGAAAGTTATTGACCTAACTAAAAGCGTAGGGGCTTCCCATTATTTTTTTAGAAGTAAAGAAGATGATGCATTAGCAACATTAGGAAGTATTTTAAGTCGTCCGTTAGATAATCAACACAATAGAGGGCGGAGCTATATACCCATTCAAATTATCTCAGAGTACTTTCATTTTGAAAAAGGAGTTGATGGAATTATCTATAATAGCCAATTTCAGGGCTCTGAATCCAATGTTAAGGATCATAAAATAGATCCTAAACATCAGGATAAAAATATTTGTTTATATGATTTAAGCTCTGCGGAATGCAAAAGTGTTGATGTTTGGAAAATAGAGCAAAGAATAAATAAAGTTAGAAGAAATCACTGATATGAATTTTTTGGTTTTGTCTCTTTTAAGTTTAATAGTTGTAAATTGGGTTTTTTAAAAAGCCAAGCGGCGTTTCGATGAGGTAGGCGGTAGTTTCGAAGAGAAACGCTGCTTGGCTTGGTGTCATGTGATTAAGTTTGTGTTGGGATGGCGTCGCGGCCTAAAAGAGCACCCCTCCCTAACCCTCCCCTTGAAGAGAGAAGGGGAGGGAACAGAGAAAGCAAAAACACCAGCCGAGGCTGGTGTTTTTAGTGGCGCTGTATGAAAAGATAAGCTTCGTAAGTTAAGCCTGTGCTTTCTTGAACGCTTTGATCAGTGCTTGGGTAGAAGCATCCAGTGCGCTGTTGTCGCTGTCACTAACAAGGCGGTTGAAGATGTCGGTTCCCAATACTTTGCCAAGTTCGACGCCCCATTGGTCGAATGAGTTGATGCCCCAAATCGTGCCTTGTACAAAAGTACGGTGCTCGTAGAGGGCGATCAAGGCACCAACGGTCGCTGGTGTCATTTTATCCGTTAGTAGGGTGTTGCTTGGGCGGTTGCCTTTGATCACTTTGTGCGGTGCAATTTTAGCGATTTGTTCGTCTGTTGTGCCAGCGTCACGAAGTTCTTGCTGTGCTTGCTCAAGGGTTTTACCCACCATCAAGGCTTGCGACTGGCTTAGGCAGTTAGCGAACAATTGTGCGTGGTGTTCGCCAATTGGGTTGTGGCTTGCCAATGGGACAATGAAGTCCACAGGAACAAGGCGGGTGCCTTGATGCAATAACTGGTGGTAAGCGTGTTGGCCGTTGGTGCCAGCGCCACCCCAAATGATGGGGCCGGTGTCGGTTTCTACACCGTCACCATTCAATAGTGTAGATTTACCGTTACTTTCCATGTCGAGCTGTTGTATGTGAGCTGGCATGGCGCGTAGGTAGTGATCGTAAGGGATCAAGGCGTGGGTTTGTGCGTTGTGGAAGTTGATGTACCACACGCCAAGTGCGCCCATGATAACGGGGAGGTTTTCTTCAAACGGTGCGGTACGGAAATGCTCATCCATTTGGTGAGCGCCGTCTAGCAATTCATAGAAGTTGTCCATGCCAACGGCAATTGCTACTGGCAAGCCAATCGCTGACCAAAGTGAGTAACGTCCGCCAACCCAATCCCACATTGGGAAGATGTTTTCTTCTGCCATACCAAAGGCAACGGCTTTTTTCACGTTCGAGCTAACGGCCGCGAAGTGTTTGCTTACTGACGCTTCAGACCCCCCATTGCTTAGGAACCAATCACGTGCTGCGTTGGCGTTAGATAAGGTTTCTAATGTACCAAAGGTTTTCGATGAGATAACAAAAACAGTGGTTTCTGGGTTCAGCTGTTTTAGCTTGCCGGTAATGTCAGAACCATCGATGTTGGCAACAAAGTGTACTGTGATGTCGTCTTTTTTGTACGGTGTCAGAGCTTCTGCAACCACTTTTGGCCCAAGGTAAGAGCCGCCAATGCCGATAGAAACTACATCCGTAATGGTTTTTCCGCTATGGCCTTTCCATTCGCCGCTGTGCAGTTGCACAACAAATTTTTCCATTTGTTTTAGCGTGGCACGGACTTCTTCTAAGACGTTAACGCCATCCACCATGAGTGATTCTTGAGCTTGGCTAGCACGAAGGGCGATGTGCAAAACAGAGCGGTCTTCTGTGTTGTTGATGTGCGCGCCGCTGAACATGCCTTTGATGGCATTTTCTAGTCCTGCTTCTTTTACGAGATCTGTGAGTAGAGATAAGGTTTTTTCGTTGGCGCGGTTTTTGGCGTAATCAAGAGTCCAGCCTGCCGCGTGAGTGGTGTATTTCTCAGCACGTTTTGGGTCTGCTTCAAACAAGGATTTCATATCAACAGAGTTCATTTCTTGTTGGTGGTCGGCCAACTTTTTCCAAGCTGTTAGTTCTGTGGGTGAGCGCATTACAATCTCCCTCGGTCTTAAAGTGAGTTAAGCAAGTTCTACACGCAAGTTATCGATCAAGCGTGCGCTTCCTAGGTATGCCGCAGCCAAAATGACTAGGCTTTTCTCTTCCTCTGACGGTGTTTGCAAATTATCTTGTGCGCGGATCTCGAAATAATCACGACGGAATCCAGCCGCTTCAAGCTTCTGTAGAGCTTGTTCGCGGATGTCCTCGTGACTCGCACTGTTTGTTATTAGGGCGTCTTTCGCCCATAACAAGGTTTGGTACATCGTCGGTGCGATGTGCCTTTCTTCTTTGGTTAAATAGCCATTGCGTGAACTCATAGCAAGGCCGTCGTCATTGCGCGCAGTATCGATACCGATCACGCGTACGTTAGAGCTTAGGTCTCGAACCATGTCTTCAATGATTTTTAATTGCTGAAAGTCTTTGTTGCCGAATATGGCACAGTCTGGCTGAACAATGTTAAACAATTTGGTCACTACGGTAGAGACACCAACAAAATGCCCTGGGCGTGATGCGCCACAAAGGATATCGGATAGGCCAATGACTTCAATTTGAGTTTGGCTACGTTTGCCATCTGGGTACATTTCTAGGGCATCGGGTGCAAATAGATAATGACAGCCATTGGCTTGTAAGACGCGTTTGTCTTCTTCAAGTGTTTTTGGGTAGCGCTCTAGGTCTTCGTTTGCAGAAAACTGCATTGGATTAACAAAAATAGAGGAAACGATCACATCGCCTTCTTCGGTAGCGCGACGAATCAGTGACATGTGTCCGTCATGTAAGTTGCCCATGGTCGGCACAAAAATAATGCTTTTGTCTTGTAGGCGCTCTATTTTCAGGGCAGCACGAAGTTCGGCGATGGTGTGAAAAGTTTTCATTGTTTGAATCCGTGCTCTGGTCCTGGGAATGTCGTGTCTTTGACTTCTTTAACATAGGCTTCAAAGGCTTCTGTGACATTACGGCCATCGGTTAAGAAGTTTTTGACGAACTTTGGTGTGTGGCCTAAGTTAATGCCGAGCATGTCGTGCATTACCAAAACTTGGCCGTCAGTGTGGTGTCCAGCGCCTATGCCTATGGTCGGTACAGGAACGGCGTCGGTTAGTGTTTTACCAAGTTCGGTTGGGATGCATTCGTAAAGCAAGATGTCAGCGCCTGCTTCAACCAGTTCAAGAGATTCTTTCAGTAATAAATCAGCGGATTCTTGGCTTTTGCCTTGAACTTTATAGCCGCCAAATTTATGCACAGACTGAGGGGTTAATCCTAAGTGGGCGCACACTGGAATGCCGCGTTGGCTTAATAGTCTTATAGTGTCGGCAAGCCAGCTTCCGCCTTCTAGTTTGACCATGCTCGCACCGGCTTGCATGAGTTTTGCGGCATTGTCGAGTGCTTGCTCAGGTTTGCTGTAACTCATGAACGACATGTCGGCTAGGATGAAGGCATTGGTGTTGCCTCGTTTCACGGCCGCTGTGTGATAGCACATGTCTTCAATAGTAACAGGAAGCGTGCTGTCTTGGCCTTGTATGACCATGCCTAAGGAATCACCAACAAGAATGGTTTCAACGCCAGCAACATTCATGACATTGGTGAATGACGCGTCATAGGATGTGAGGCAGGTGATTTTTTCTTTATCAATTTTCATCTTTTTGAGAGTAGATAAAGTAACTGGCTTGGTAAGCTTTCTTTGTGAGTTATCTGAATACATAGTTTATTCTTCTTTGATAAGAACCAAATCGCTGGTATCAAGTTGGTGTAACTGCTCGGTAACGGTTTTGCCATTTTCTAAGCGCATCTTAGGTGCAAGATCGTTGAGTGGTTTGATGACAAACCCTCTTTCTAGCATGTGGGTATGCGGTACAGTTAGTCGAGGTAATTGTATTTTTTCTGACCCGTACAATAACAGATCTAAATCAAGGGTGCGCGGACCCCAATGGCGTTCTCTTACTCGGCGTTGAGCTTGTTCTATGCTTTGTAATATGTCGAGTAGAGCAATAGGGGTTAGGTCGGTTTCGAATGATGCGACGGCATTAATGTAGTCTGGTTGATCTTGAGGACCAACGGGCTTGCTGCCGTAAATAGAAGAAACACGAAAAGCGTTTAAGCGATCGTGCTTCTTTAGGGTTTCAATGGCGCGATCAAGTTGCGCCATTGGGTTGTCAAGATTGCTGCCGAGGCCGATATAAGCTTGTATCACAGCGCATCCTCTTATTCGTCAGATGTTTCGCTTGGCGTGTTTGCACTTATGCTATTGCCATTACTTTTTCTGCGACGACGTGGGCGGCGTTTTTTTGGGCCTTCTTTGTCGTTGGCGTGAGTATCAATGTTTTTGATGAGCTCTCTTTGCTGGCTTTCTGAACCATGCTGAAAAGCTTCCCACCAGTCACCTAGGCCATCCAATTTTGTGCCGCTGAGTTCTCTGATTAATAAGAAATCAAATCCAGCGCGGAAGCGAGGGTGTTCTAGTAGTAAAAAGGCACGTTTCCCATAGCGTTTTGGGAGTCTATATTGCATGTCCCAAATTTCACGCATGGGTGTTGAAAATCGTCGTGGAATGGCGGTCGATGCGACTTGATTGTCTAATACCATGTTCGCAGCTTGGTGCAGTGCGGGTGTCGCTGGCATGCCTTGCGCTTGAAATTCATCATGGCGTAACGCGACGCTTGGCCACAGTAGTACAGCGTATAAAAAGTAAGGTGCTGTCGTTTTGCCGCTTTGTATGCGATCGTCTGTGTTTTTTAGGCCTTGAAGGATAAAGGCTTCCGGATCGATATCATCGCGTTTCCAGCCGCTTTTAAGTAAAGCGTCAGTGTCGGGAAATAAATAACGAAATAGACCATATTGGCGGAGTAAAGCAAAGGTTTGGATACCGTTGCCGCTGCCCATGAGTTTTAACACTTCTTCGAAAAGGCGCGCTGGCGGAATATGGTCTAGTAGGTGTGCCATTTCTTTGATCGGTGCCGCTGTTTTGGCTTCAAGTTCAAAGCCGAGCTTTCCGGCGAAGCGAATCGCACGCAACATACGCACAGGATCTTCTTGATAGCGCTGACGAGCGTCACCAATAATACGAATCTGTTTGTCTTCTATGTCTTTTAGGCCACCGCAGTAATCGTGAATACTGAAATCTTGAACATTGTAATACAGCGCGTTAAAAGTGAAGTCGCGGCGTTCTGCGTCTTCTTCAATACTGCCGTACACGTTGTCGCGTAATACAATGCCATGGGCAGATCGCGCGGAGTCTTTACCTTTTAGAGATTCTTGTGGCTGCTGCTTTTCGCTGTCATCGTCTTGGGATGCGCCCGCTCTAAATGTAGAGACTTCAATAATTTCACGGCCAAAGGTCACATGAACCAATTTGAACCGACGACCAATGAGTCTTGAGTTAGAAAAAATGGTGTGAACTTCTTCGGGTGTCGCGTTGGTTACGACATCAAAGTCTTTTGGCTCAATACCGATGAGGTGGTCTCGAACGCAGCCGCCGACAAGGTAAGCGTCATAGCCAGCTTTATTTAGGCGATATAATACTTTTACGGCATTGGGGCTTAAATTTTGGCGAGATAAGCTGTGATCGCTGCGAGGGATGATAATAGGGTAAGTCTGAGCCTGTGGTGAGGCAAACAGAGAGGTAGCTTTACGTACCAGAGATTTTAATCCTGTAAGCATTAGACAACAAATTTTAAAGTTAACGATAAAGACATTCTACACGTGATGGACTTAAAGTTACACGAATAATGGCCATGTATGAGGTAATATGAACTAATTTGGTGTGTTGAAGTAGAAGAGAATGTGAAGCGATTAATTATTTACTGATCAGTAAATAAAATAATCGCTTTGGATACATGAAGATACTAGTTCCGAAAACAAAGTGGGTGCTGCTTCTGCAGTTCTACTCAGGTTTTATTTTTATTATTGCATCGTTTTCATCGCCCTAAGGCTTGCATATCTAAAAAGATCAATTATCCAAAGCGATTTTCCATCCATGACCTCAAATTTTTATTTTTATTTGAAGAGGTCACAGTGTTCCTACTTGTTATTTTTATTGTTAAGAACCTACATACGACGATTAACTTATTTTTATTCTTGGTCAATCTTATTATCGTTGTACCATCTATAAGGCATTTGTTGTGCCAAAAACAATAAAGTGCTGATTTTGTTAAGGTTTGAGAAAATACTGTACACTTTTTTTACAATATTTCGTTATTTTTTTGGGTATTTTAGTATCAAGTGTTACTTTTCTGCTGTTACTTTTTTGGGTATAGCGAGTTTTTGTCGTCTTTCCCATAGGCTTTTTCTTGATATGCCCAAAGAATGTGCAAGTTGTGTTTCCGTCATCTTGTGTTGGTGCGAGAGTACGAAATGTTTGAAGTAATCGTCTAGCGTTGTCCCCACTAAATTTTTGTTATCGGTGTCCGACATTGGTGAATGGTTTGTCGTGTTGTTTGGGGGTTGCTGACTGGCAAGTTTGAGATTGGCAGCTTCTATTTTTTCAGGAGGGCTGAGAATAACGGCTCTTTCTATGGCGTTTTCAAGCTCTCGTACGTTGCCGGGCCAGCGATGTGAGCGAATGGCTTTATCGAAAGTCTTGGTATAGTTGCAAATTGGTTTGCTGTGTTTTTGGCAGGCTTTCTCCAAGAGTATTTTTGCTAACATCGAGATGTCGTCACCTCTGTCTCTTAGGGGGGGAAGTAGTAGTTCCATGACATAAAGACGATAGTATAGATCTTCTCGAAAAAGCCCTTGTTGGATCATGTCGGTTAAATTTCTATGGGTTGCTGTAATTAATCGAATGTCTACTTTGGTTGATTGGGTGGCACCCACTTTACGTATTTCGCCTTCTTGCAGTACGCGTAATAGTCTCGCTTGCGCTTCTAGTGGTAGTTCGCCTATCTCATCGAGAAATAAGGTGCCTTTGTCAGCGGCGTAAATTAGGCCGTCATGGGATGAGTTGGCGCCGGTAAATGCGCCTTTCTCATGACCGAAAAGCTCTGATTCAATGAGGTTTTCGGGAATGGCAGCACAGTTAACGCTGATGATGGAATGATTGTGGCGCTGGCTTAAGTTGTGCAGTGCTTTTGCGACCAGTTCTTTACCTGTTCCAGACTCGCCGCGAATCAATACCGTTACATCGGTTCCTGCTATTTTTCTCATATCGCTAAATAGGCTTTGCATTGGAGGGCATTGCCCAATAATTCCGCTTCCTTGTGTGCCGAGCGTTAATCTTTCTTCTTTTGCGGTGTTGGAAAAATACACCTGTGATGTTTGGTCTTGAGTGGAGGCAGGATCAGGGTGGTCGTTTTGTTCTAGTGCATTTACTACGTGTTTGAGTAGCGTTTCGGAATCAGTTGGCAGGGGAAGGTAATACGCTGCTCCCTGCGCCATGCTGTTGATTCCTATACTAAGGCTAGGCTTTGCATCAAGGATAATGCGATGCGGGGCGCTAGGGAGCTCCGCGCTGCTGGCTTCTATATGGTTGATAGCTTCTTGGTCAATAAGGAGTAGGTGAAACTCAGACAGTTCATAGTATTTATTGGCTTGTTCTAATGTGTTGCTGATGTTTACTTGAAAGCCATACCGAGATAGCCACTTTTCGGACTCTTTAAGTGGGGAATTATCTGGGCAAATGATCATAATGCTGTGCATGAATTGTCACCTCTTGTAACTAGTGTAACGATTATACATACAGAAGCTTGCTGGTCGAGATGTACCGATACTGAATTTTGTGAAGTGCAGAAAAGGTGGTTTAGATGAAGTGTAGATCTTGTTCTTCTAAAGACAGGTGTTTCATTCCCTTCAGTTTGTTTGGATCCCATGCCTCGATAGCTAATGATAATGCCTCAGCGATGGATGGTGGTGATACAAGGTCGATCTTTAGATAATGCAGCGCGCGCAGTAGTGTCGATAAATTATTGTCCTGAATCGGCTTGGCGTGATTCTGTTTGCTTATTTTATCGCCTGAGTGATTGGTAATAAGAGGGATGTGACAGATGCTTGGCGGCGTCCATCCAAACAAGTGGTAAAGATGGAGTTGCTGAGCGGTGGTGTCGATTAAATCCGCACCTCTGACTAGGTGGGTTATGTTTTGCTGGTGATCGTCGATCACCACAGCAAGTTGATAAGAAAAATAGCCGTCTTTTCTTTTTAGTACGGGGCAATTGTTTTTCAGATCGTCAGTAAAGCGGAGTGTGCCCTGAATGCTGTCTTGGCATTGATAAGTCGCAAGGCTGGTTTTTAATCGCCATGAGTGTGGCTGGTCTAGCGAGCTTTCGCATACAAACGGGTGACCGCCATTATGTTGAGCGAGAGATTGACGTGTGCAGTTGCATGGAAATATAGCCTGCTGCTTCCTGAGTACAGACAGTAGTTGTTCATACATTTCAGTATGCTGGCTTTGAACTCGAACCGTTTCGTCAGAAAATAGGTGGTAACTATTTAGAGTATCAGTGATTTGCTTGGAAAAACTGGTTTTACAGCGTGTTCCATCAACATCTTCGATGCGAATGATCCACTTGCCGTGATATTTTTTCGCATCCAAATAACTCGCTAATGCACTGACTAGCGAGCCAAAATGGAGTGGGCCGGTTGGCGAAGGCGCAAAACGGCCGCGATACGGAGTCGACACTGGGTTAGCGTGGTTAGACGCTGCGGTTAAGCACTGAATATCAGCCGCCGATTTGTCTCTCTTTGATCTCAGCCAGTGTTTTGCAATCAATGCACATGGTGGCTGTTGGGCGAGCTTCTAAGCGGCGAATGCCGATTTCGATGCCACACTCTTCACAGTAGCCATAATCGTCTGCATCGATCAATTCTACAGTCTGAGAGATTTTCTTAACCAGTTTACGTTCGCGATCTCGAGCGCGAAGTTCTAGGCTGAATTCTTCCTCCTGACTGGCTCGATCATTTGGATCGGCATAGTTCACGGCCTCTTCTTTAAGGTGGTGAACAGTACGGTCAACCTCTTCCATAAGGTTTTGTTTCCAGTTGAGTAGGATGCTCTTAAAGTGCGCCAACTGGTTCTCGTTCATGTATTCTTCGCCATCCTTAGCAACATAAGGAGTGAAGTCTTTCATTAATGAATCAGGGTTCATTTTTGGCATACGCATTGCCTCACTTCGCAGGTTTCCATTGTGGTAACCTGTAAACGATAAAATTAGGTGGTTTATTTTCGGCCGGAAACTTACCAGATAATGTGATGGTTAACCACATTTTTTGCGCAAAATGTCACGAAATTTTGAATTAGGTAGAGAAAGCGGGATGAAAAAGCATAAATTGGCAGAAAGAGTTGGGCAAATTGCCCCGTTTCAAGTGATGGCGATTCTGGCGCGGGCGAAAGAGTTGGCGTCACAAGGTGAGGATGTTATCCACCTTGAAATAGGGGAGCCTGACTTTGTAGCGGTAGAGGGCGTTGCAGACGCCGGAGTGTTGGCAATTCAACAGGGCAAAACTGGGTATACCTCTGCTACAGGGCTGCCTGAGCTGAAATGTGCTATTAGTGATTATTATCGTACTCGTTATCAGGTTGAGGTGTCGCCGGAACGAATTATTGTCACGCCTGGTGCATCGGGGGCTTTGTTGTTAATGGCGTCGCTCATGGTGAATCCCGCTGAGGATGTTCTGATGCCCGATCCTTGCTACCCATGTAATCGGCATTTTCTTATTCAAGTTGGCGCGGAAGCTAAGCTGGTTGAAACTAACGCTTGTAATGGCTTTGAAATGGATTTGGGTGCCTTAGCGGACAATTGGAGTGATAGCACCGCAGGACTTTGGCTTGCTTCGCCCTCTAATCCAACGGGCGCGGTGTTAAGCAGAGCTTACATTTCTGAGGCATGGGAAAAAGTTCGTGAGCTTGGTGGTCATTTGTTGGTGGACGAAATCTATCAAGGTTTGGTTTACGAAGGTGAGGATTTTTCGGCGCTCTCTATTGATGACGATATTTTTGTTATTAATAGTTTTTCTAAGTATTTTGCGATGACAGGGTGGCGATTAGGCTGGTTGGTTGTGCCGGAATGGGCTATTGAAGGCGCCACAAAACTGGCTCAAAATTTGTATATTTCTGCACCAAGCGTGTCTCAACACGCTGCGGTTCGTGCGTTTTTACCGGATGTGTTGGCTGAGTGCGAAGTGCGTCGTCAAACAATGAATGCTCGCAGACTTATTCTACTTGAAGGTTTGCAGGAGATTGGATTGCCTGTGGTGGCACCCGCGCACGGCGCTTTTTATGTCTATGTGGATGTGTCGGAAGTCACTCAGGATGCCATGGCTTGGTGTTTGGCATTGCTTGAAAAAGAGAAGGTGGCGTTAACACCAGGTGCCGACTTTGGTATCAAGGATGCGCATAAATATGTGCGCTTTGCGTACACCTCTGATGGCCCTAGATTGCAAGAAGCCTTGGCGAGGATTGCTCGTTTTATCGTGTCTTAATTGCTGTGAGGCGAAAGGGTCAACCTCTGCGCCTCACTAATATTATGCCTGCTAATAAACAGATGAGGATAGGGATGCTGACACCGATGATTGGTGGGAAATTAACAGCGACACTCATTCTTCCAAATAGGTTTAGCGCATTTTGAAATGCCAAGCCGATAATAACCCCTGAAAATATGCGACCGCCCATAGTGGATGATCTCAGCGGTCCGAACACGCTCGACAGTGCGACGAGAACAAGAGCCAGGGATGCGACTGGGCGAAGGGCGGTGATCCAAAACTCTAATTCATATTGCGAGGCATCGAGTTTTTGCTGGCGTAAGTACTGTTGATAACTCATTAGTTGGCTAAGGGACAATGTGTCAGGCTCTTGAGAAGCAAGAAATAGGTGTTCTGGCTTGATGCTCACATTCCAGTCTGCGTGTTTCATTTTGTTTGTTTCAATATGATCTGGCGCGAATATAGTCTGCGTTACACCATTGAGTTGCCATAATGAACCATCTACATGCTGTGCGCTGGTGGCTTTTATTATGTATTTTAATTGCTGTTCGTTTGGTGAGAAAATTTGTATCCCGTACAGTTTTCCTGTTGCGTCGGCGGCGTCTATGTAAACAAAATCGCTATCGGCTTTTAGCCATACTCCACCAGTAAGAGAGAAGGTATCACTTTCTTGACCTTGAAATTTTTCGATTAAATTGGCTTTTTGTTCTGCCATCGGTGCCACAAACTCAGAGATCCCCATGCCTAATAAAGAAACCACCAAAATTGGTTGGCAGGCCGCGAAGCCGATGCGCCAAATTGGCATGCCTGCGGCTCGCATTACGGTGAGTTCTGAGGTCGCAGCAAGTGTGCCTAAGCCCATTAGTGTGCCTATCAGTGATGCGATGGGAATGTACTCTGCCAGCTTTCCGGGTAAGCGATACATGATGACTTGTAGTAAGGATTGAATCGTGTAGCTGTCGCTTACTTTTTTGATCTGCTCAATAAATGTCAGGGCAAAATCTAACCCCAGCAGTACCACCGCGACAATTAAGCATGCCCATAGAACGCTACTGGCAATGTATTTATCTATTTTACTCATATCCGTTACTCATTTGAATCTGTGACTTCGGGAAGTCTGGCTTTGCGACGCTCAAAGACTTGATTGTATTGAATGAACAGTGCCGCCGCGATAAGTGCAAAGACGCCATGAATCCACCACAGGCCGAGTTGAATGGGGAGTTTGCCTTTTTCTAGACCAGTTCGACCCCAGATTAGAAGGGCGATGTAGAGAATCATTAAAATAATAGCGGGTAACATTTTAAAGAAACGGCCTTGTCTTGGGTTAACTTGGCTAAGTGACAGTCCAATGATGGCAAGAATCGGAATGACGACAACCAATGAAATTCGCCACTGCAGCTCTACTTTGTCTAAAAGGGCTGTGCTTTTGATTAAGCTCAATGTGCTTTTGGTATAAGGCTCGTCTATGACGCTATTGTCTTTGGTTGCCATGCGGACTGCATAGGTATCGAATTGGGTGATGCGATAATTTGCGGTCCCTGGTTTGCCTTCGTAGCGGGTGCCATTTTTGAAGATAAGGTAGTTTTGATTGTCTTCTGAGCTGACGCGTATTTGTTCTGCGTAGGCGGCGAATGTTTGTGTTGGAATGCTAACGTTTTTTTTGCGAACCACATCCGATAAAAATATTTGGTTCATCCAGCCTTCATTCGGCGTGAAACTGTCTATGTGAATGGTGCGTTGTCCATTACCTTCAAATCGACCGGGAATGAGAAAATCGAAGGCAGACAGTTGGTTTTGTTCCTGTGAGGCTTCTGCTGCACGGTATTCGCTGAAAGGGGCGAGCCAAAAATTGATCGATGCGCTGGTGAGGCTGATGATACAGGCTATTCCTAGTGTATAACCCGCAAGCTTGATTTTACTCACGCCACTTGAAAACAGCACCGACATTTCGTTTTCTATGTATAGACGCCCAAAAGCCAGCAAGAGAGAGAGAAAAAAAGCCAAAGGCAAAATCATCTGAATGAAGCTGGGAATGTGATAACCAAGAATGACGAATAAAAATTCAAAGGTCATTTTACCTTCGGCAATACGCCCTAAATAGTTGGAGAATCGACCGCTTAGAATAACGAGTAGTAGTATTAGCGTTACACCAGCTGTTGACACTAGCACTTCTTTCGCTAAGTATCTGAATAGTCTCAAGGTCACCTCTGGATGAATATTGCTTTTTAAGCGTAGAGTTGATTACACATCTAAAGCCCCCATTATCTCGTGGTAAGAAGGACATTATCCAGTTTTTTTTAAAAAGTTATTTTTTGAGGGTTTTTTCATGAATATGGCGCTATTTGATCGCTTATCCACAGTGCAAGCTGATTTGCTTGTTGTATTTGTTCCTAGCGAAGGGGATTTTTCTGAATCCACCGCTTGGGTAGATGAAAATGCCAATGGGCAAGTTTCCCAATTACGCGAAACCGGCGTATTTAAAGCGGGCGTTGCGCAGACCTTGTTATTACCGGGTGTGACGCAAGACTTTGCTCAGGCGGTATTGTTGGTCGGTATAGGTAAAGATGTACAGTTGAGCGATATGAATGCTCGCAAAGTGATGGCGGCGATTGCGGCTCAAATTAAAAGTTTGCCATTTGCCTCTGTGGCGGTAGCAAGCGCTGGACTGGTATTGAAAAGCCGTTCTCAATCGGATGTTCTTGCGTTGGTTGCGCAGTGGCTAAACGAAGGTTTTTATAACTTCCTTGGCTTCAAAAAAGACGATGCAGAAAAAGCGACTAAAGTGACGACTTTGTTGTTAGAAGGTACTGATGAAGCGGCTTTAGCCATTGGCACAGCAACAGCGAGTGGTTCGGCTTTTGCTCGTCAGTTGGGTAATCTTCCCGGAAACGTCTGTACACCAAGTTATTTGGCGTCAAAAGCTCAGCAGTTGGGCGAAGAGTACGGTATTGGTGTTGAGTTGCTAGACGAAACTAAAATGGATGAGCTGGGCATGCATTGCCTATTATCTGTGGGTCGTGGCAGCGATCAGCCAAGTTACTTGATCGTGATGAATTATCGCGGTGGTGAAGAAGGTGATGCACCTCATGTGTTATTAGGTAAAGGTATTACCTTTGATACGGGTGGTATTTCATTGAAACCTGGCCCGAAAATGGACGAGATGAAGTATGACATGTGTGGCGCAGCCAGTGTGTTCGGTACCATGAAAACCATTTGTGAGCTAAAACCTAAGTTGAACTTTACCGCTGTGATTGCGGCCGCAGAAAATATGCCAAGTAGTCGTGCGACTAAGCCTGGTGACATTGTGAAGACCATGTCTGGTCAAACGGTAGAGATTTTGAATACCGACGCAGAAGGTCGATTGGTGTTGTGTGATGCCTTGACTTATATCGAGTGCTTCAAACCTAAATCGGTTGTGGATATTGCGACATTGACCGGCGCGTGTGTGGTTGCGCTAGGTAGTGTGAACTCTGCTATGTACGCCAATAACGATGCGTTGGCAACTGAGCTGAAGGTTGCAAGTCAGACGGCGGCGGATAAAATTTGGCAAATGCCGTTAGACGAAGAATACCAGCAGCAATTGGACAGTAACTTTGCGGATATCGCCAATATTGGTGGTCCTGAAGCCGGTTCTGTTACGGCTGCGTGTTTCTTGTCTCGTTTTACTGAGTCTTATCCTTGGGCGCATTTGGATATTGCTGGCACGGCATGGACGGGCGGCGCAGCGAAAGGAGCAAGTGGTCGACCTGTTGCTCTACTGACGCGTTATTTGTTAGGTAAAGTCTCTTAATTATTAAGGGACAAGTGGCTGAATTATTAAGGGACAAGTGGCTGAATTATTTAGTCATAAATAATTTTCTTTTAAAAAGCAGTGGTAATTTTTTATCGCTGCTTTTTTATGGCTATTTTTAGTAGGAAAGCGAGTCCGATCAAAGTGTTATTTTTATCTCTGCGATGTTGAGTGCTTTGTCTACGTTGGGATGGGGTAGACTTTTGGGTTTTTCAGTGCGAAAGTTGAAGGCTATGAATGATTGGTTGAACAATAACATATGTTTAATCGTTGTATTTTGTTTTCTTAATATTGGTTTTTCCTATGTCAGATTTAGCCACTCAGCATGATGATGGTATTTACGAGCCAGATGAAGAAACATTGATGTCTGCTTTGCGCAATCAAGATGACATTCCAATTTTGATGGATATTGTCGCCGATCAAACGCCTTTCTCTGCTGGTCAGGAAATGCATTTGACGCAGTCTTTTGATGGTTCTCAAGCTCGAAACGAAAGTGAGCAAGATGAAGATACTCAAGTCGAGGCGGTTGCACCCGCGGACATGCTTGCTTTATCCAATGTGTCGCAAGAACTTATTGCCAAAACAATCGCTGACGTACTTGAAAAGCGTTTACCAGAGTTGGTGTTAGAAGTGATGCAAGCGTTGCACGAAGCTGGCGCTATGACGAAAAAAGAGTAAATAAGCCATTAACAGTTAGTTATCAGACTGGTTCTCTCACTGATGGCCTAATTGTGCACGTGTTGTTCTTTATCTTGTTATGACACGTTATAATTCCCTAAATTCAAATTGACCGCTACATAAGAGCTTTAAGACACCATAATGGAAAAGACCTACCAACCTCAGAGTATTGAACAGCCTATTTATCAACGTTGGGAAGAGGGTGGCTATTTCACCCCTCAAGGCAACGGTTCTCCTTTCTCTATCATGATTCCACCACCGAACGTCACGGGTAGTTTGCACATGGGGCATGCTTTTCAGCATACCTTAATGGATGCCATGATTCGTCGTGAGCGAATGAAAGGCAGCCGAACTTTATGGCAGCCAGGTAGTGATCACGCGGGTATCGCGACACAAATGGTGGTTGAGCGGCAGTTGGCGGCTCAGAATGTTACCCGTCATGATCTTGGTCGTGAGAAATTTCTCGAAAAAGTGTGGGAATGGAAAGACCAGTCTGGCGGAACCATTTCAGATCAAATGCGCGTTTTGGGCGACTCTGTTGCATGGGATAAAGAGCGCTTCACAATGGACCCCGGCATGTCCGCTGCCGTTCAGGAAGTGTTCGTTCGTCTTTATGATGAAGGCATTATTTATCGTGGCCAGCGTCTCGTAAATTGGGACCCAGTGCTACACACGGCGATTTCTGATTTGGAGGTTATCTCGGAAGAAGAGAACGGCTTCATGTGGTATTTCCGCTATCCATTGGCAGACGGTGTGAAAACAGCCGATGGTAAGGATCACATTGTTGTTGCAACGACACGCCCAGAAACCATGTTTGGTGATGCCGCTGTGGCCGTTGCGCCAGACGATGAACGTTTCACGGACCTTGTTGGTAAGTTCGTTGAACTGCCATTGGTTGGTCGTCGGATTCCTATCGTTGCTGACGAATACGTAGATAAAGAATTTGGTACCGGTTGTGTGAAAATCACTCCCGCTCATGACTTTAATGATTATGAAGTGGGCAAGCGTCATGACATGCCGTTGATTAATATCTTAACGGACGATGCGTCCATCAATGATGAAGCGCCTGAAAAATACCGCGGCATGGATCGTTTTGATGCACGTAAAGCGGTGGTCGCCGATTTTGATGCGCTAGGGCTACTGGAAAAGATTGCGGATCATAAGTTGAAAGTGCCACGTGGTGAGCGTGGTAATACAGTCATTGAGCCTTATTTGACGCAGCAATGGTACGTGGCTGTTGAAAGTTTAGTAAAGCCTGCGATTGAAGCGGTTGAAAATGGCGATATTCAATTTGTGCCCAAACAATGGGAAAATACCTATTTTGCTTGGATGCGTGATCTTAATGATTGGTGTATCTCTCGTCAGCTTTGGTGGGGGCATCAGATCCCTGCTTGGTACGATGTGGATGGCAAATTCTATGTAGGTAAAGACGAAGCCGAGGTGCGTTCTAAATACAATCTTGCTGCGGATATTGAGCTGACTCAAGATGAAGACGTATTGGACACGTGGTTCTCTTCTGCATTATGGACTTTTGCAACGCAAGGTTGGCCAGAAGAAACGCAAGACTTCGCAGAATTCAGTGAGTCTGATGTATTGGTAACGGGTTTCGATATTATCTTCTTCTGGGTGGCCAGAATGATCATGATGACGTTGAAATTTACCGATAAAGTACCGTTCAAGACGGTTTACATTACGGGTCTTATTCGTGATGAACGTGGCGACAAAATGTCTAAATCCAAAGGCAATGTTATTGATCCGCTGGATTTAATTAACGGCATTGATATTGAATCTTTGGTTAGCAAGCGCACTACCGGCATGATGCAGCCGCGCTTGGCGGCGAAAGTGGAGAAAAATACACGCGAAACTTATCCTGAAGGAATTCAGGCTTATGGTACCGATGCGCTACGCTTCACACTTTGCTCTTTGGCATCCGGTGGTCGTGATATCAAATTCGATCTTAATCGTCTAGAAGGTTACCGCAACTTCTGTAACAAGATTTGGAACGCGACGCGTTATGTCTTGATGAACACAGACGATCAGGACTGTGGCCAAAACGGCGCAGAAGTAGAATTGTCTCTTGCGGATAAATGGATTATCTCTCGCTTACAGCATGTGGAAGACGCAGTGAATCGCGCTTTCGATACCCACCGTTTTGATTTGGCAGCACAGGCACTTTACGAGTTTATGTGGCACGAATACTGTGATTGGTATTTGGAATTGTCTAAGCCAGTACTTTGGGATGAGAACGCAACGGCCGCTCAGTTAACGGGTACTCGCCGTACTTTGGTGTGCGTACTCGAGGCTTTCTTGCGTTTGGCTCATCCAATGATGCCTTTCCTAACCGAAGAAATTTGGCAACGAGTGAAGCCTTTGGCAGGCGTCGAAGGTGAGACGATTATGTTGGCTCAATATCCAGCGGCCGATGAAAGTAAAAAAGACGTTCAGGCTGAAGCAGATGTAGAGTGGCTAAAAGGCGTGATTGAAGGCATTCGTAATATTCGCGGCGAAATGAATATATCGCCTGCTAAGCCGTTGACTGTTTTGTGTCGCAATGGCTCAGAGCAAGATAAAGCTCGTCTTGATGCCAATTTAACCTTTCTGCAAACCTTAGCGAAGTTGGATACTGTAACTTGGCTGGAAGTAGGAGATGACGCGCCTATGTCGGCAACAGCATTGGTTGGCGATATGGAAGTATTGGTGCCAATGGCGGGTTTGATTGATAAAGATGCTGAGCTGGCTCGCTTGCAAAAAGAAATTGATAAAACGTCCAAAGAACTACAACGCATACAAGGCAAACTTTCTAATGACAGTTTTGTGGCGAAAGCGCCAGCAGAAGTGGTCGAAAAAGAACGTGCTAAGTGTGATGATTTGCAGTTGGCAGTGAACAAGCTAGAAGAGCAAAAGATTCGTATTGAATCTTTGTAGATAAATAGAAGTCAGAAGCCATTTTTGGTTTCTGACTTTACGCTTACTTTAATAAAAATAAAAAAAAGAGGCGCAATGGTTATGGAACGATTAACGGGAAAGGTTAAATGGTTTAATGACGCAAAAGGCGTTGGCTTTATTAAGCGAGTAGAAGGCAGCGATGTTTTTGTTCATTACAAATCGATTGCTTGTGATGGTCATAAAACGCTTAGAAAAGGGCAAGCGGTTAGCTTCCTTTTGTCAGAAACGGATTTTGGCGTGCAAGCGATTGATGTGAAACTAGAGAAAGAGGCGCAAATTGCATCCTCTGGCTCTAATCAGTATCTCGAGCAGGCTTAGCTTAAGCAGACTCATTTAGCATTTTGAGTGCAAGTTTAACAAAGTCTACAGGTGTGAGAATGCCGACGAGTTTGTCGTTTTGAATAACGGGTAAGCATCCATACTTGTTTTCAATGAAGAACTCGGCAGCCATGCTTAATTCTGTTTCAGGGCTAATGGTTAAGATGTCCTTGTTCATGGCGTTGGCAATCGGTGTTTGTTGTTCTTTTTTGGATATGTGTTGCGTGCCAAATTGGCTAACTAGGTGAAATGCATGACGTAAGTATTCACGCTGAGTTAGCATGCCTACGCATTCTCCCTCATCGTTGATGATGGGAATGTTTCTAATGTTTTTTTCGTGCATTAATGCTTTGGCTTTCGCCAAAGAATCATTTTCCCTTAATGTGATTAAATCTGTTGTCATTAGATCTGCCACTGTGTTCATAAACAGAACTCCTTTTATTTATCATTGCGTTAGATTTTAGTGTAGAGCGGGTTATGTATTAAAGGCAATTATGTATGAAAGACAAAATAATCGCCTTGAGGTAAATCAAGAATGAAAGATCAATACTGGATGGAACGGGCGCTTGAGTTGGCTACGAAAGCGGCGTCTGAAAATGAAATCCCAGTGGGTGCCATTATTGTGTTGAACGATGAGATTATTGGCGAGGGTTATAATGCGCCGATTTCTCTTTGCGACCCGACGGCGCATGCAGAAATTCAAGCGATTCGTATGGCCTGTCAAAAAATGAAGAACTATCGATTACCTGGTGCAACTTTATATGTGACGTTGGAGCCATGTTCTATGTGTGCAGGAGCAATGATTCATGCCCGAATTGATCGTGTTGTTTATGCAGCGATGGAACCTAAAAGTGGTGTTGTTGAAAGTCAGGGACGTTTTTTTGAGGCGCCATTCCTTAATCATAAAGTGAATGTTGAATCCGGCGTATTGGCGGAAAAGGCATCTACTCAACTGACGCAATTCTTCCAATATCGCCGTGAGCAGAAAAAGAAACTTAAAGAACGGGCAAAAAAGGCGATTTAGGCAGTTTATTCGTTCATTTTGTGTAGAAAATTCATACTCTGCTGGCCTCTATTTGCTTCATTGATTTAAAATACCCGCACCATTTCCCCAAAACTACCAAGTGAGGCAATACTCAACATGCTAACTCTGCATGGTTCCGCTGCGCTATCGGCGTTTCGCAAGGCAAAGTTATTAGCCAATATGCAATCATCTGTCGCTACTGTTACAGATGTCGATGCTCAATTTCTCCATTTTGTGGAGCTGGCTGATAATCAAACGCTTACTGTTGAACAGGAAACTGTTTTACAACGTGTTTTGGCCTACGGTCCTAAATCCTCCCAAGTCAGTTCATCGGATCAAAGTGTTTTAGTGGTTCCTCGTTTAGGAACGATTTCGCCTTGGTCATCGAAAGCAACCGATATTCTTCATAACTGTGGCCTTGCGGCCGTATCTCGCGTTGAACGTGGCGTGGAATACTTTATTCATAGCTCTGAGCCATTAACGCTTGAGGCGTTAGATTTGTTGTCGGTGATGTTGCATGACCGCATGACAGAAAGCGTACTTTCGGCATTAAGCGACGCTTCTGATATGTTTTCTCATGCAGAGCCTGCGCCTATGACGAGTGTTGATGTACTTGGTGGTGGACGATCTGCGTTGGTTGAGGCAAACCAAACGCTAGGCCTCGCTCTTGCTGAAGATGAAATTGATTATCTTGTTGAGTCTTTTATTGAGCTTGGGCGTAACCCAATTGACATCGAATTGATGATGTTTGCGCAGGCAAACTCAGAGCATTGTCGTCATAAGATTTTTAATGCGTCTTGGACCATTGATGGTGAAGAGCAAGAGCGTTCTTTGTTTAAAATGATTAAGAACACTCACGAACACAATCCTGATGGCACTTTGTCTGCTTATAAAGACAATGCCGCGGTCATGGAAGGTAACTTTGCGGGACGTTTTTTTCCAGCGCCGGGTTCTTGTGAATACGATTTCAGCCAAGAAAATATCGATATTTTGATGAAAGTTGAAACGCATAACCACCCAACAGCCATTTCACCATTCTCTGGTGCGGCAACGGGTTCTGGTGGTGAGATTCGTGATGAAGGCGCGACGGGGATTGGTTCAAAACCAAAAGCAGGATTGAGTGGTTACACGGTATCTGACCTTAAAATTCCTGGTTTTGAACAACCTTGGGAGAGTTACTACGGCAAGCCTTCTCGTATCGTTACGCCTTTGGATATCATGATCGAAGGCCCTATTGGTGGTGCGGCGTTTAACAACGAATTTGGTCGTCCAAACTTATTAGGTTACTTCCGTACTTACGAGCAAAAAATCCAAGGCGCATCTCAAGAAGAAGTGCGCGGTTACCATAAGCCAATTATGTTGGCGGGTGGTCTGGGGAATATTCGTCGTGAGCACGTTGAGAAAAAAGAAATTAAAGTAGGCGCTAAGCTGATTGTACTGGGCGGACCTGCCATGTTGATCGGTCTTGGTGGTGGTGCGGCGTCTTCAATGGCGTCTGCTGATGGCAATGAAGATCTTGATTTTGCGTCTGTACAGCGCGGTAATCCAGAGATGGAGCGTCGTTGTCAGGAAGTGATCGACCGTTGTTGGCAGCTTGGTGACAATAACCCAATTAGCTTTATCCACGATGTGGGTGCTGGTGGTTTGTCCAACGCATTACCTGAGCTAGTAAAAGACGGTGAGCGTGGTGGCAGTTTTGATTTGCGTAAGGTGCTTAACGATGAGCCTGGCATGTCACCGTTAGAAATCTGGTGTAACGAATCGCAAGAGCGTTACGTGATGGCGGTTTCTCCGGATCGTGTCGCAGAGTTTACGGCTATTTGTGAGCGTGAGCGTTGTCCGTTCGCAATTGTGGGGGAAGCCAAAGAAGAAATGCATTTAGAAGTAGCCGATGAGCACTTCGGTAATAAGCCTGTTGATTTGCCAATGTCTGTTTTGTTTGGCAAAGCACCTAAAATGCACCGTGAAGCAACAAAAGCGGTTATTGCAGGGGATGACTTTACTGCAATGGATGTGGATTTGGCGGATGCGGCTAACCGCGTATTAAGTTTGCCAACGGTGGCGAGCAAAAATTTCTTGATCACCATTGGTGACCGCTCGATTACTGGTATGGTAGCTCGTGACCAAATGGTCGGTCCTTGGCAAGTGCCTGTGGCGGATGTGGCGGTAACAACGTCATCGTTAGACAGTTATACGGGCGAAGCCATGACTATGGGCGAACGTACGCCGATTGCTTTGCTTGATGCACCAGCGTCTGGTCGTATGGCGGTTGGTGAAGCGTTAACTAATTTGGCGGCGGCGCACATTACTAAACGTAGTCACATTAAGTTATCCGCAAACTGGATGGCGGCGGCAGGCCATGAAGGCGAAGACGAAAAGCTTTATCAAACCGTGAAAGCGGTGGGTATGGAGTTGTGTCCTGCATTGGACATTGCCATTCCGGTTGGTAAAGATTCCATGTCGATGAAAACGGTTTGGAAAGAAGACGGCGAAGAAAAAGCTGTGACGTCTCCATTGTCTTTGGTGATTACGGCGTTCGCGCCGGTTTCTGATGTTCGTAAAACATTAACACCAGAGCTTCAAAATAAAGCCGATACGCGTTTGTTGTTGATTGATTTGGGTGCAGGTCAGAATCGTCTTGGTGGCTCGGTTATTGCTCAGGTTTACAACAAGCTGGGTCAGCAAACACCAGATGTGGACGATGCGGCGACTTTAGCTGGCTTCTTTGATACCACTCAGGCGCTAAATGCCGAAGGTAAGTTGTTGGCATACCATGACCGTTCTGACGGTGGTGTGTTTGCGACCTTGACGGAAATGTCGTTTGCTAGCCATTTGGGTTTGAATATTGACTTAGATGAAGTCATCGTAAATTGTGCTCAAGCGGCGCCAGCATTATTTAGCGAAGAGCTTGGTGCGGTGGTGCAGGTGAATGAATCTGATGTGTCTGGCATTGTTGCGGCTTACGCAAAAGTAGGCGTTACAGTTTTTCCTATTGCGACGCTTTCTGATGATGACAATATCCGTGTTCGTTTTTCTGGCGAAACTGTCTTAGAAGAGACGCGTATTAATTGGCAGCGTGTTTGGTCTGAAACGAGTTACCGTGTTCAGGCGTTGCGTGACAATCCAGAATCGGCACAACAAGAATTCGATAATTTGTTGGATGCAAAAGATCCAGGCTTGTCTGCTGATGTTCGATTTGATCAAAACGAAGACATCGTAGCGGCGTTTGTTGCTTCGGGTGTTAAACCAAGGATTGCCGTATTACGTGAACAAGGCGTTAACGGTCAAGTCGAAATGGCAGCGGCTTTTCATAAAGCCGGCTTCATACCTGTTGATGTTCACATGAGTGATATTCTATCAGGTCGCATAACGCTTGATGGTTTTAGCGGCTTAGTGGCTTGTGGTGGATTTTCATACGGTGACGTATTGGGCGCTGGTGAAGGTTGGGCGAAATCTATCCTTTTCAATCCGATTGCTCGCGAGCAGTTTGAAGCCTTCTTTAAGCGTGTTGATACTTTTACACTGGGTGTATGTAATGGTTGTCAGATGTTGTCGAACCTTTATGAGTTAATTCCTGGTGCGAGTCATTGGCCTAAGTTTATTCGTAACGAATCTGCACAGTTTGAGGCTCGTTTCGTACAGGTGGAAGTACAAAAATCGAACTCTATTTTACTGGCTGGAATGGAAGGTTCTCGTATGCCAATCGCGGTGGCGCATGGCGAAGGTCAAACCGAATACCGTGATGAGCAAGATATGGCCGCATTGGCGTCTTCTTCTCAAATTGCATTGCGTTATGTGGATAACTACGGTCAAGCGACTGAGCGTTACCCATTTAACCCGAATGGTTCGGCGCAAGGCGTGACGGGGTTAACCTCGGAAGATGGTCGAGTGACCATCATGATGCCTCATCCTGAGCGTGTTTATCGTACCGTGCAGCACAGCTGGCATCCAAGCGAATGGCAAGAGCAAGCGCCATGGTTGCGTTTATTTCAAAACGCGAGAAAGTGGTTGGGCTAACCTTTAGTTAACTACTGATTTTTAAAACCCTCTAATCGAAAGATTAGAGGGTTTTTTTGTTTTAAATAAGGTGCTTAATTAGCGTGTTAATACCTGTATCGGCGTATTTATTGTGTTCAATAGCATAATAGCGACCGATATTTCCTCTCTGTGTCGACAGAGCAATTAATCTTCCGTCCTCTAGATCATTCTGTATAAGTGCCTCTGGGCAAAGTGCGATCCCTTGCGCTGCAACAGTGGCCATTTTTAATAGATGGAAGTCTTCATATAAAAGCTGAGGTGGTTTATTTAAAGCGAGCCCTTGAAGAGCGAACCAATCTTTCCAACTCTGTTCTGTATGATCATGTAGTAAATCTGCTTCTAGTAAATCTTTACTGGAAAAAGATTGATGTTGCTTCATGTAAATGGGGCTGCAGACTGGGATGGTTTCCCCAGATAGAATTTTGGAGCGCAGATAAGGAGAGTGCTTATCTTTTTCATGGCTGCCAATACGAAGACTGTGTTCATCAAGGTAGTCTGGTGATGACGAGTGGTAGTTAATGACCAGCTCAGAGTTGGGGTGTGTTTCTTTAAACTTTAATAGGCGGGGAAGTAACCAAAACTCAATGAGCGAAGGTAGGCAATAAATCGTAATAGCGTTAATGGGTGTATTGGCGGGGTCTGACAGTACTTGATCTATGTGATCAAAAGAGGCTGATAATTCTGAGGATAGTCGTTTCCCTTCAGATGTGACTTTGAGCTGTCGGCCTGACTTATAAAATAAAGTATATCCCAGCTGAGTTTCTAGTCGTTTAATTTGATGGCTAACAGCGGACTCTGTTAAATGCAGATGATCAGCGGTGCATTTTAAACTTTGAAAACGAACCGCTAAATGAAAAGTATGTAGTGCCGTATAGGGGTGACCCATTATCAACTCACTTTAGTATTTGTCATGTATATTTAAATAATATCATTTTATTTGAGTTTCCAGTTTCACTAACCTAAGTCAAACATTAAAACAAAGTGGAGTCGGTGATGAGTAATGTGGAAGCAGCGTACAGAGCAGGTCCAGGATCAAAATTGTCTGTAGATAAGGCGTTTTATAATTCTCTGAAAGGAACTGAAGCCAAGCGGACCTTAGTGGATACCATTAAAATTCCTATGCGTTCGGGAAAAGCTTGGGAAGTTCCTGCTGGCCATGTTTTTCGTATTCGTGTTTCAGAGGGGCCGCAAGTGGGGGACTTTAACATGTGGAACAAACACGATCCTCGTGAACGTATGTGGGCGTCTCGTAGTCGTCAATTGCAAAGAGCCCATGTCAGTACTCATGATCGTCTTTGGTCGACGCTCCCATTCCTTCGTCCAATGGTAACAATAATAGACGACAGTCTTGCGGATTATGGTCAAGATGCTGAGGGCGGGAGAGTCCATGATTTATTAGGGACACGCTGTGACCCTTATGTTAATAAGCTCTTAACAGGAGAGGATTTTGATTTTCATTGTCATTCAAACCTAGTGAGGGCGGTAATGCCTTTTGGGTTAACCGAGTTTGATGTGCATGATGTTTTAAATGTTTTTCAATGCACCGGGCTTAATGATGAGGATAAGTATTTCATGAAAGCTTGTCCTGCGAAGAAAGGTGATTATTTAGAGTTTTTTGCAGAGATTGATTTATTGTGTGCATTGTCGTGCTGCCCAGGTGGTGATTTATCTGTCGATTTGTGGGGCCCAGATGCCAAAGACCCATTGTCTACTTGCCATCCTTTAGAAGTTGAGATTTATAAACTAGAACCTTCATCACTACAAGGGTGGGAGGGGCCGAAAAGCTCAGGTTATGCTGGTGGGCATGGGCTTAGTTCTCCGAATGTAGATTGGGAAACGATTAAAAAAGAGCTTTAATGATGGATTGTTGATTAGTAAGTGATCGATTTCTTTCTTTTTTGTTTGTTAATTGATCGATCCTTACTGTTTTAAGAATTACTTGAATTAAATACATATTTTTTGGCAAAAAGGGTTGCACAAAATCTGTAGATCCTTAATATACGCCCTCGCTGACACGGACAACTCTTCACAACAACGAAGACGATGTTCAGGTTAACTTCTTATTTGAAGGTAACTTATTTAAGTTAGCGCGCTCTTTAAAATAGATAATCAGATAATTTGTGTGGGCGCTCGCTAGAGGCTTCAGAAGATCATCGCAGACCGGCTTTGCCGAGATGTAGTTGATCAAAAAAATTGAAGTCTTACGAGAGTCGACACGGCAATCGCTTTATGTTGGTTTGTTGTTCTTCGGGATGATGAATCGATTAAGTTATAGTTAGTGTAATAAGATTTG